>ENA-ORLM01000001-ORLM01000001.1-human-gut-metagenome-genome-assembly--contig:-NODE-1-length-570485-cov-9.663404_pt1 | contig 570485 bp, 494 predicted proteins | sample MGYA00243063_ERZ508815 | MGnify/ENA primary metagenome ERZ508815 (study PRJEB26277, sample SAMN04329768) | human gut metagenome | biome: human-associated habitat | host: Homo sapiens | place: USA...
GTGACGGTGTCCATTTTGAACGCCGATGGTGTTCAGATTAACTGGTGACGACACGCAGATTTATTTGACGAAAGACATCAAGGACTCGCTCGACGACACCGACCTGGAACGGTGGAACCGCATCCTCGCGGTCAATCTGACCGCGGACTTCCTGACCATCAAGCAGGCCGTCAAACGCATGCGCAAGCAGCATTACGGGCGCATCGTCAACGTGTCTTCCATCGCCGCGAAACATGGCGGCGGCTACTTGGGCGGCGTCGCCTACGCGTCCACCAAGGCGGGCGTCGCGGCGCTCACGCGAGGAGCGGCCAGGGAGTACGCGCCGGACGGCATCAACGTGAACGCGGTCATGCCGGGACTCACCTACACGCCGATGACCGCCGGCATGCCCGATTGGAAACGTGAGGCGATCGAGGATTCCACGCTCGTCAAGCATGGCGGCCAGCCGTACGACATCGCGCGTGCGATCGTGTTCCTCGCCGATCCGGAATCCGGCTACATCGACGGCGAAACCTTAGATGTGGACGGCGGCACCAGCCTCGACTAGGCTCCACGCCTTCGCTTTGCCCTGCCGCGTGCATCCGGAGGCGTCAGTCCCGGTCCGCTCTCAACTCAAACACGCTATATGTGGCAGGTCAAACTGGATACAAGGTTGTCAGGGGGTATGATTCATGCCCTCTAACAGCTTGCTTTTCGGAAAATCTGCCACATATAGCGCAAAACGATTCCCTCAGCGCATGAATCTGCCACATATAATGGATTCCGTTTTTCTTTGGACCGGCTTTCGCCAGCCCATTGCCGAGACGGAATCGATTTAGTCGAGCACGACGCCGGCTTCACGCATTTGGCGTCGTGCTTCGACGCCAAGCTCCTCGCTGACCGGTTCGGTCAGATTCTCGATGACATGCGTCTCGTATCCGAGTTTTTTCGCGTCCAACGCGGTTTCCTTCACGCAATGCGATTCCGCCAATCCGACGACGTCCACGCGCGTGACGCCAGCCGCCCGCAACGCATTGGCAAGCGTCTTGCCCGCCGCCAGATCCGCGTCGACCTCCGTTCGTGTGGGAATGCGGTCGGTGTTGTCTTCCGATCCTTCGAAGCCGGAGTATGACGGCGAATACTGTCCCTTCTTGAAATGGTGCGTGATTTTCAGTGCGGCGATCGCGGGATGCAGTTCGGCGTTCGCGGTGCCGGCCTTGCCGTGCACCGGCCAAGTGTCGACGTAATCGGGATTGTCCGACCAGTGCGTTCCCGGTTCGATATGCCAGTCCTGTGTGGTGGCGATGTACGCGTATTCGCCGCGATGCGATTCGACATACTTCGCGATGCGTTCGGCGACGGCATTGCCGCCTTCCACACCCAGTTCCCCGCCTTCGCAGAACGTCGGCTGCACGTCCACGATGATCAACGCCTTGCCCATGGTCGCCTCCTACTTGGTTTTACGATGCTTCCCTGGCCAGCATAACCAGTTCCGTCGGCAAGCGTCCGGCATGATTTGTCAGAAGACGATCGTCTTCCTCTTTCCTTTGGCATTGCGCGGATATTCACGGATGCGCGTGACGTATTCCAGATTGACCGCTTCGACGTTGCCGTCCTTTTCCAGCACGATGCCGCCGTCCGTCACGTCCTTGACCGTTCCTTGAATGCTTGAATCCGTGCTCGTCACGGTGTAGATGATGCATTCCTTTCCAATGAACTGCCTTGCCAGCTCCTCCATCACCTTGTCCTTTCCACTGTTCCTTTTCCTGTTCAGCACGTGCCTGATTGCGGCGATCCTTCGTTGTTTCGCCATCCAGAAAAGAGCCAGGATGATGGCCAAGGCGAGCAGAAAATAAACGGAATCCATTCCCCCTCCTTGGTTTTTGCCATCGTTCAATGCACGAACAGAAACACATCTTTTTGCAGATTACCAGACAAGCGCCTTCCGCATGCCGGCAAACCTGCGAACCGCAGAAAAACATTTGGCGAACGGAAAAATATCCGCGCGCTCGGCTGGCTGCCGTCAGATGAATTCGGCGCCCAGTTTTCGTAGTTTTTTGAAATACTTCGCTTTGCTGCGTTCGAACGTCGTGCCGATGGCCCGCTCGTTGACAACCACATGGTAGCCGTTTTCGATTGCGCCCAACGCGGTCAATGCCACGCAGCCGCCACCGTCCACACCAACGATCTCGACCGATTCCACACCGTTTTGCTTTAAAAACACGCGCAGTTCGGGATTGGATAATACGTCGCCCACATACTTCACGAAGACATGGTCCGACACCACATGCAAACCTTCAACCAGTTCCGATTCCGGGGTGCCTTCATACACTTTGAACAAGGCCAGACGCTTGATAAGGCTGCGTTTCGTCACGTTCCTGACATACACGACCATGCATCCCTCGCCGGAACGGGCGTCGATGACGTCATTCACAGCCCTTAGCAACGCAGGCTTGTCGTATTTAAGATACGACGCGCACCGCTCCCCCACGTACGCCTCCTGCATGTCGATGACCAGCAGCGCCTTACTCATGTTTCGGCTCCCCTTCCGCAGATCTAGTGCTCGTTTTTCACGCATTGGTAGCACGATTACGAATACCGGAACCACCGACATACGAGGTTCGAGTTGTATGCCATGAAAATCTGCGTCCAATAGAACAGGGCATGATCGATTCTCTCGTTCCGCTCGTACCTGAGCCTGTCCACGAGACGCATCTTGCCGGTCATGGCATCCTCCTTCCAACCATCAAAAACAGTATACGGCCGCTTACGAGTCCCTGGCCTGTTTCCTTCGATGAATGGAGCTCAGGCTTGTCAGGCGTAACTGAACACGCGGCTCGTTCGAACATCGCGAATGCTGAAAGCAAAATCTCGATCCGAGTACAATTGCACCCATCAACGACGATACCAATGGCAAACGAGGTGAAAACTATGGGATCACGTCTAGGTGTGATCGTCAAAACCATTGACGGCTGGGACATACGTTACGATCATTGGTCCGCACAAACACTCGGCCGCGACATCGCACTCGACGGATACGAAGCGACATTGACCAGAATACGCCAGATGGCCCCATACGGCGTGGACACCCCCCAAGAGATGAAAAGCGCGCCATGGCTCGAAGGCACCCTGTTCATCGATATGACCACCAAACGGAATCGTCTGGGCCGAAGAAAGCGAAGGCTGCTACCTTCCCCGGCTCATCAACGCCCTGATCGAACTGACATGGCCAGGATGGACCGCAATCTGGTCCCCCGAAGGCACACGCGGCACATTACGCGCCACCGGAGCCGACACGGACATCATCTACACCGATCATTCGTTCAAAGACCTCGGCGACTTCGACGCCGCATCGGATATGGCCCCATGGACCATATCCAACGAAACCGACGCATTCTCCTGCACAACAGAAAACAACAAAACAATCACTTGGGGAAACTACATCGACCTCGAAAACATAGCCCTACTCGGCCCCAACAAAATGCATACGCTCGTCAACAAAGTCATCCAAGGCTGCAACGAAGGCAAACCCTGGCAATGGAACCTCCAAACACACAACAAACAACCCGAAAAAGGCATCCACATCGACTACATAAACAAAACAATAAAATGGTGGTCCATCTACGAAGACGACTGGGCCATCAACCCATTCAACGCACTATGGCCCGGATGGACGCTACATTCAAAAGGCGACAACTACGAATGGCACGAAAACATTACCGGATATAAGATGCGCGACTGGAAACAAGACGTCACACAATGCAAAAACACACTCACACAAACCATCAAACAAGGCATAAGAACCAACCCCATCGAACGACTGACAGGAGCGCTCGCAAAACAGGGAGTTGACATGCGGATTCGTCCCGCCACGTTCCAATTCGTCCCTTCAAGAATGGAGCAACCGCCGGAACGCATCTTCGCGTATCTGGACCGTTTGGAGTCGGACGAGCCTCTGCCACCGGCGCGTTTCATCAACAGAGATGGCGAAATCATCCCGGCGTGCCAGTGAATACGCGAAAATAGCAGGACAGGCGATAGTCTAACATCAGTCGTAATTCGTTTAATACGCCAAGCCTCAAGGAATCCGCCACATCATATAGCGCATATCAAAAACCGATTTCACACAGCCTTTATAAAGTCATGCAACACACGTTGTGTTCTAGATGGAAAACCATGACGCCCGCAGAACCGATGCGTTCTCAGCTTAAGAAGAAATCATCCACATCGTTCTTGTTTTTGAGTATTTCACGACCAGGTACGCCAACAAACGTTGCCAACTCCACTGATCCCATGAAAGCCACATCAATATCAGGGGAGAAAGCCCTGCCAAGCACGTCGATGTATCTCGCCATCCCCCTATTCAAATGGGTGATGCATTCGGTGTATTCGTCGGCGAGTTCGGCAGCAAGCGCTTCCTGCTCCTCCGCGTATCGCGAGAGCAGACTCTGTTCGTTCCTGCGTAATACGTCTTTGCCCAACTCATATGCCGTCGTGCCGACGATGTTTCCCACCAATGCTCCAACAACCGGTATAGGTATCAAAGTCTGTCCGGCAAAGCCGGCAGCCGCGCTTACCGCCGCATCGAGACAGACCATTTCGGACTCTTCGATAAAAACCATTTCGTCGATTTGCCCGGACCGGAATCTATACGCGCGGTCGGCCATGCCGAATGACGCTGTCACCATCGCGCTGGCGACAGCAGCCGGAGTAGCAGTGAAATTGTTCATGAAATACGTGGCTCCTCCATGTACACCACCTTTGACGAGACCCATACCGGATTCCTCGGCGATTTCAATCCATTCTTTTTGGGTGATATCGCCGATATGGCGATCCGCGGAAAGCCGTCGTTTTACCGACAGCGCGAAAGTGCTGGCACCTTCGAGAGCAGCAGCCACAACCGAAGCCTTCGCACCCTCGCTAAAAGTTGGCCGGCTTTCCCGATACGCACGCTCTCGGATTCGCTCATCCTCATGCTGGAGTTCGACACGTTTGTCCGCCATCGTTTTACCAATCGCGTTCTTTTGCACCTGTGCGTACTCGAATTCGGATGGTTCGAGATCATTGATGTCCACATTCGATGAAGCGAAAAATTCTTGAACCATTTTCCAGTCGGAATATGATGGACCGTCCCCGTTCCGTGTGAGCCGGGAAGCCTCTTGCTGTGACATTCCATACAAACGTTTCACCGTGTCGTAGTAGTCTTTCGGAATCTGATAAACGCCATTTTTCGAAATAAAATCGGAATAAAGCTTAAGATGCGTCGACACAGCCTTCAGAGAATATTCCGACTGAACGAATTTCATTTGTATGGGAGTGTTCCCTCGTCTTAAATCCACCGCACCGTTATCGTTGATCCACTCGCATACATCTGGGCCGCCATGTGGATGGCTTTTGGCGTTTTCCAATCCGGTTTCCGCTACTTCGGCAATGAAGCCATGAATGCCCCGGCCTCCCCCGCGATTGGTGATAATGAGATTGTTGATGGACTTCATGGCGTCATCCATCGAAGCCATGGCTTCTGCAAGATTGCCGTTTTGCGTGGAAAGTTTCTCAAACAGTTCGTTGAGACGGATTTGGTTCAGCCACCCCACCCATGCTGACGAGGCTTGTTCCTGAGTGCTGGAAACAATTCGTTCCTTATCCATTATTGAGCACTCCCCTCAGTCGTCACGTTTTTGGAAGTCTCCACATGTCTGCCGAGCAAATGGGACAGTGACTTCGTCTTATTTACAAGAGCGCCCAATCCGAGCTGTGCGTCCTCGGCAAGATTGACATAATCGGCGCTATACGATGAGCAATTCGTCATAAATGAATCCTCCAATTTGTTTCTAAGCGCTTCAGTGCTGGCTCGCAAATCCTCGATCTTCGCCGTCAGTTCACGCAGCTCATGGGCGTTCTTTTGCAAGGCGAGAAGATCACCATGTTTTTTCTCATTGAGATCGTGCTTCTTTTTCGCAAACAATACGATGGACGTGAGCAACGTCGCACCCGCGACGGTCCAGCCCACAGGTCCCGCCAACGCAAGGAACGCACTGCCACCGGCCATGCCTGTGCCACCAGCGGCAAGAGCTCCGCCACCAAGCCATGCGAGCGCTGCATTGGTTGCGGCGGCACCGGATAAAGTGGAAATCGCGGCGCCGGTGGACGCTGTCCCGAACGTCGTGGCCACCCACATTGCGGCTGAGGGTGCAAGGCTGGCCACCGCGATTCCCGCAGTAACTCCTGAAGCTGCGCTTGCAGCGGAATTACGAGCCGCCTGCAATTCCTTTTCCGCATATTCGCTCGCATCGGAGAACTCGGCTTTGGCTATCCGTATTTCTTCGAAATCCTGCTCGAATGATTTCGGAGTATTAGCGATTGAATTGACAAGCCTAGTCACATAACCGATGAGTTCAACCGACTTCTCCCGCGATAGCAGGAGGTTGTTTCCTGACGCGTTCATCTCGCTGTAGGCAAGGTTGTAGTCGATGACGGCCAGCTCATATTCGTCAGGGTTTTTCTCTTTTGCTCTGCTGACGGATTCCCCGAGGGCCTGGGTTGCGTTTCTGGCTTTGGACAGCGCTTCTTTCGCCTTGGATTTACCGGTCTCGAGCTTACCTTCCAAGTCATTGTCATCTGCAAACTTCTCGGCGTTTTTCTTGGCTTTGGAAAGAAGATCGCTCAATGCCGTTGGCTGCTGGACTGGATATTGAGGCATTGAACACTGCGGTGCCGGCTGGGCTTGGGATTGCGCAGGCACGGTAAATGGCGATTGCGGAGAGGCCTGATACTGGCCCGGCATCGGTTGCGTGCACGGCTGTGCCGTGGTACTAGCGTATACGCCAGATGGCCGGTTTTTCAACGTCCAAGCTATACGGTCAAGCAGCAAATCCACGTCGCCTATAGCATATCCGCCCATATACGTAGAGGTGAAGGAGTGCCGCTCGACCTCTTCGGCAGACAACCCATATCCGTTACGTAAAGTGTCGGCGCATTTTCCGAGGAACACGTCCACTTCCGCCACTTTGTATCCTTCCGCGAAATTTACTACCGGAAGTTTGATTGACTGAAGCTCTTCAATAGTAATCGTCCCAGTTGGATAAATCATATCGGCGCCCTCGTCTACTCTCTTGGAAACATGCCCTCATGCTACACCTTGACGAAAAACTAATTCAGTTGAAGTGTCGCGAATGACGCAGCAGCACCCACCACTCATCCGAAGACAGACACCTCCACATGACTTCTCGTTACAATCAGTCTTCTGTATATCCGAAATGCTCTTTGACTTTCTGATATGTCGTTTTGTCGTTGAGCATGTAGGCAGCCAGCGGGACGGTTGTCATTCCTTTCTCCCAATAGCCATCATCAACATCCGTCACACTTCTCTTCCATGCAACGCCTATAAACACTTCCTTATTGGAATCGAGCTTCTGCTTTAGTTCTTCGGATTGCCATGATGCATCAGATACGGGTGTCGGAATGCCATCGGCCATCACTTTGAAGTTCTTCATTGGCACCGCAGTGGACGTGCATTTTCCTATGCCAACGAATCCGCATCCGGCAATGTAGCAGTAAACCGTGTCTCCAACTTAAACGTTGTAGATCGATTTTCCGCTGCCGCCAAGGCTCGCGGACAAGAACCCGTATTTCAAGGCATCAGGCCAACTTCTTTCCGCGTAGCCAATCGTGAATTAGCGTCCTTTTTCGTTTTTGAAAAAAGCTTTTTCTTCATCGTCGTCCCAGCCGCCTGCAATATTCTTGATGTCATTCGGATTCCAAATGTCACTGGCCATTTTCAAATAAATCTCAGCTCGGTCAACAATGCTCTGCCTATCGAAATCGGGAATATCTCGGAAGCCATATTTGGCAACGACTGTCGAAAGAAAACTCGGGTTTTTCGAGTATGCCGTACTACTAATGCTTGAGCAAGAATGTTGTCTCCCGCATACTTTTGAACCTTCTCCGAGTATTTCATTGCCTGGTAGCTTCTGTTCTTGTCACGAGTGAGCAGAATCAGGTTCCCGATCAGATTGCGAGTGGACTCGAAATCCTCAAGATCCGCAAAACCATCTTTGTAATCCTCGTATTTGTCGGGAAGAATATGTTCGATATCGTAAGTGTTTCCTTGTCGCTTACGGTCGACGTATTCTTCAAAGTGCGACGGATTGCCCATCAGCACGTTCACATAGGAAGTGAAGCGTGCAAGAATGTGCAGCATATACCGTTTGGAGAACTGATTCAGACCAAAACGGGTGATTCCTTCAACGGACATGCCCATACGACGAAGCGCACGAACATAAACCATACCAATTGTTTTGCAATCTGCATTGCGAATGTCCTGCATTACATGGAACAACTGGTATTTATTCGTATTCCAGTTGGCCTTTTTGAAATTCAAAATTCGGATGGTAGCGAAGTCATCTACGAATTGCGCCGTCATCCGTATCTTCTTTTGTATTATGTCATCAGTGTCATCATTTTTGATGGCGGCAATGGCGAGCATGGTTTGATAGGTCAAGTCCCGGTTTGCGTTATAGAAAACCTCTTCATATCCCGTCGTGAATTTACTGCCGTAATCCATCATTCGTAAATAGACGTCGGTAACACGCGTCATTTCGGTAAGAACAAAATTCTTGTAGTCATTCGGCTTGGCAAGCCCCATCACGGTACGGGCATTATTGCTTACCCAGGCATGGAATTTGTCTCCAAGAAGCTCATAGTCCTCATCTTTGGCACCGCGTTTGGTATCGCGCATACGGTTGGCGTACTTTGCGCGAAGCCAGATGGAGACAAACTCCACATCCTGCGTGTTCACCATACCGCTCGTATCGTAGGAGGACGCGTTCTTGATACGGCTGATATTGCTCTGCCACTCCTGGTTGACCTTAATGCGATCGTCTTCAGCAACATGCTGAATGACGAAGGCCTTCATCATTTCAGCACTATTCAAGCTCAGTCCGCGGTCGTTCATAGTAAGGAATATGGTGTGCGCTTCGTCTTCAGATGGTGTGTCGATTTCTAGAAGAAGCACTTTCTCTATCAGCCAGTTAATAAAGTAAGGTAGCGCTTCTCCTTTCAACTCATCTGGGAAAAGATCCTCAATATCCTGATATCGATCAAGCATATTCCGCACGCTCTCACTCATGGGCAAGTAGGTTTGATCTTTCTGTAACAGAGCTTGCATGCAAGGCTTGCGATCCTCCACGTCGATATTGAAGCTTTTCTTACCGAAAGCCTTTGAAAAAATCATGTCATCCAACGGAACAATAAGATCCTCGTCCTCGACCGTTTCCTTCTGCAGGTTGTTCAAGTAAATGATGAGCAACGTCAACGAGGTCAGGCGCTGCTGACCATCAATAAGCTTCTTTATGGATCCACCGGTGCAAATGATGCAACCCATGTAATAAAACCCGTAGTCCATGACCTCTTCTGGCGTATCATGATCATCCGGTTTATAGAATTCCTCAAAAGTGTTTTGAAAGTCAGCAAGCATCTGCTCAATTTGCTTCCTTCCCCACCGATATTCCCTTTGGAAATAATCAATGGTGTACTTTCGGCCACTCAGAATCGTTCTAAGCGTGTCTGTTTTATCGATTTTCTCCATAACTCTTTGCCCCATCAATTTGTTTTTCGGCTTTAAAATCTTCGGTGAATTCAGCCGAATCCATATGACCTCGTCGCAGACATTGATACGACATCTGGAAGTCATATTCACGATTGTTTCCGGAAACTATTATCCTCCGGCTCAGCCAGATAAGGGGAAACGACACGATGGTAATGCCGTCGCCATTAGCCGTCACCATACGGTTTTGCCATTTGCCAGCCAACGCTGCAGGGTTGCGGATTCCACTACAATGCAGCATTGGTTTCGTTCGATTGATACGGAAACGCGACCAACGACCGGCACGCTGGCTCAGGGAGATGGGGTAAAGGATGACGAAGACTTCCAAGGATGCGGAAAACCTATGAGACCGGTCGCTCAATCGCCATTCATGCAAACCGGCGATTCCGCCTAAAGCACCATGCGCAAGCGAAATACATCAGGCTTCCCTTTTCACCTTTCCCAGCCTCCTTGACAGTCTGGTAGCAGGCCGTTCCACGGCAAGATAGAACGCCTCCGCTGCCAGAAGGCACAATGCAAACAAAACCACCGGGCGCAATAGACCCTGCACGGGAATGTACGGCACAATCCAGTCGCGGACGGGAAGATGGGTCAGATACAGGCTGAATGAAATGCGCCCCAGCCAACGGACAGGTGGCGTGGAAAGCAGGTCGGATACCACGTTGCAGGTAAGTGCGACCACCACCAATATCAGGCATCCGCACACGGCCAAAGGTTGGGCGACAATACCAGGCAGCAAACCGAAGCCGCTTTGGCAAACCAAGACGATGCCGCACAGGGCGAGCGGTACGGCAACGACGTCGCGCATCGTCTCGCGCCCGTTGTCCGTAAGCCGTTTCGCCAACGCGACGCCAAGCGCGAACATGGCCATGTGACGCAACGGCGGCCACTGCGTCCACTCCGACAACAGCACGCATGCGAGCGCAATGGGTGCCACGAATCGCATGTCGGTGGCGATGATGACGTATACGGGCAGGGCGAGGCTGAAAAGCAGTTCCCAGCACATGCTCCATGATGGCAGGTCGGCCATTGCCAATGTGGAACCGTCCACTCTGGTGCCGGCGGTGGTCATTGAAAGCATGTCGAGTTGGGTGAGCAGATTGTGTAGCCAGGCTGATGGCGAGGATGTGCTGAACGCGTTTGCGTATTCTTCCGCTTTCCACCCCATGTGCATGGCGATTGTGGAGACGATGCAGCAGATCCCGATTGCCGTGCAGGTGGGGATGGCGAGTCTGGCGATGCGACGCAGCTGGTAGCGAGGCCAGTTGTATGTGTCGATTCCGACGCGTAGCGGAACGATGGAAAGTACAAGTCCGCTGAGAATGAAGAATAGGGTGACGAATTGGGCGCCTGGCAATAGTTGGCGGAGGGTGCCTCCCGTGTAATGGTATGCGACCACTGCCAGGGCCGCGAGTCCTCTGAGCCCGTCCAAAGCGTATATGCGTGTGTCGGAGTCCTTCTCTTTTTCGTTCACGGGTGTACCCTATCACGTGCGATGGCTGTCATACATCCGCCTACGTGCGTTTGGCGTGCGTTGTTCGGCGTGTGTTCGACAGCAGTGCCATCGTCGAACACGACGCCACATAACTTCCATTCGCCTCTCTTCCCCGCCCGACTGTAGTGTCGGATCATATGGAGATCCGCGAATACGACATGATGACGGACGAGGCGCGCGGCATCCGCACGGCGGTATTCGTCGTGGAGAAGGATTATCGTCCGGAATTCGACGAATGGGATGAGCCGGGCCGAGCCACGCATCTGCTGGCTTTTGGAAACGGCCGCGCCGTGGCGACATGCCGTCTCTACCCTGATCTCGACCATGCCGATCAACCCGGACGTTGGGTGATTGGTCGTTTGGCCGTGGTCGCCGACGAACGTGGCCATGGTATCGGCAAGACGGTGCTGGCCGAGGCGGAACGTCTCATCCGGAAGGCCGGTGGACATGTTGCCGCCGTACACTCCGAAGATAAGAATTTCGCGATGTATGAACATCTTGGCTACCGCATCACCAGCGAGCTTTTCGACAACGGTACGCATGGTTGGCTGGTCAAGGCATTGAACTGAATCCGGAGGAAGCGGCCATCACCTGCGAAAGCGTCCGACACGCGGTATCAGGTGATGGCCGCATATGGCATAATAGACACTTGGCGGAAAACCTCGGGTTTTATCGCCGTTCCCCCATGGTGTAATGGCAGCACACGGGTCTTTGGAACCCTTTGTCTTGGTTCGAGTCCAGGTGGGGGAGCTTGAAATGGGTCCTCGCGGAGAAGCGGGGACCCAAATTCATTTGATCCACATCCATCAACGGCATGACGAACGCGCGCGGTCCGATTGCGCCATGTGACCTTCCCTCATTCTCGTCCGGCTTACGCAGGTAACGCACACCGGCCGGAGCAGCAAGCTCACGACGGGAAATATCAGGTGGAACATTATGTTCCACCTGATATTCCGAGCCGCCACTGATTGCATCCAAGGTAGAAGAAGTTATTAAATTCTCTACTGGTTCATGGAAGAATGCGGCTGCATTCGCTATGTCAGCAACTGTCCACTCTGATTTCCGGTTTATTTTGGCACTCAAGCCCGCTTGCGTTTGTAATAGCGCTTCAGCAAGAGTGGTTTGCTTGACGTTATAAAGGGCAAGTCGAACCCTGATGTTCTTGGTGACTATTTCTTGTAGTCGTTCAGATGCTTCTGTCTTTATTGAATGCTTGGCCATATATTTATTATGACACGCCATATTTGAAAAAATATAAGCATGGCTTATACTCATAAATATGATTTATAAAAACCCTGATAAACTTATCACAGCGAGAAGGGTTGCTGGGCTTTTGGCGGAAACCAAAATGTCTCAGGAACGTTATGCAAAGATGCTGCATCTTTCACAGCCGGCAATTTCTGGGAAGTTGTCGGGCACGGTGAAGTTCACTGCGAATGACATTTGGAAGACGGCAGTGATATTCGGAGTCTCTACAGATTATTTGTATGGGCTTACCGACATGCGTATGAGAGAGGAAGCTATGACACCTGTGTAAAACATTTAGAGTCCGTGGACGAATTGCAGTTCGCATCCGGGCGGCGGATGAAACCCATCCAGCATTTCCCAAACCAATAACAGAAAAGAGATAAAACACCACCGGCAATACGCACCGTCAACCGCGGTGGGCCCGGTAGCCATTCACCACGGCAACCACGGAACGTATGAACCGGCAAGAACCACCATCGAACAAAACAGTCGGCAACAAACGACCAAGCAGGTCGTCGTCCGCAAGCTCCGCATCCGAAAGACTGAATTCGCGGAAACGATGGCCAGGATGAAGCGCTTCCAACGCTTCAAGCCAGCAATCGTACGCCACGGAGGCCCGATCCAATGGAACGGCGTCATCAAGACTGCAATCTTCGAAGGACACAGCCGCAAGAGCAATCTCCAACATGGAGACGTCATGCTCCAACATGAATCTGTAGTCCGACGTGATGGAATCCAATGCAAGGGAGTCATCTCCTGTCATAGCCATTCCAATCTTTTCGTCGGGTTCCTATACCAACCACTTGGCGATGGGCCGATATCGCTCAAATAGTAATGCCCGCACATGAGTTGCAGCTCACATACGGGCGGCGAGTCAATCCCATCCAGCATTTCCCAATTAACCAAGGTTCCACGGTCACCAGCCAAGGAACCAATCGCAGAAAGAAGAGATCACAATGAGCGATTTCAACGAAACCTACGCAGATGCAATCAATTCCAACTCTGAGGAAAGGACCAGCTCAATGTCTGATTATTCCACATCCACCACACCGAATGAAACCCGATACCAGGAAAACACGCCGACCGTCACCCCCGAAATTGTGGACGACATAGATGATGCCGACCTGGTCGAGACCAACCCGGTTGCCGCTCTCGCCGGAAACTTCCAAGATGATGAGCTGACAGCGCATCCTCTTGCTCCGGGTGAGACCAATTACACCGAGCAGGAGGCTCGTCAGGCCACCGAAGACATCAAAGTCAAGATTCTGCATGCCGCCGAAGCCCAATACGATTTGGTGCACGCGGTGGAAAAGGCTTTTGACGGCCATATCTGGGTCGCGCTCGGATATCCGGAGGGCATGAAGGGTTGGATCCAGTATTGCAAGGACAACTTCACCTCGGACCAGATTCGGGTTACTGTTCAGCAGCGCACTGACCTTATCACAGGCTTCACCCCAGGCAAGATCACCAACCGTGGCATCGCCGCTCTGCTCGGTGTCAGTCACACGACTGTTAACCGTGTCAGAGGTCAAGCCGATATCGCTCCCGCGGAAGGTAGAGTGCGTGACGCGGCGGGCAAACGCCAGCACGTTGACACCGGCAGCATGTCGAGTGAGGAACGCCGCAAGAAGATCGTGGAACTCTCCGAGGAAGGCGCCAAGCAGACCGACATCGCCGAAATCCTTGACGTGAGCCAGTCCACCGTGTCCGACACGCTCCGCAAGGACAGGATGCGTCGCATGAGCGAAGGACTCGAACCCGCCAAGATCGACAACACCGATTTCGACAACGCCGACGACGACCAGCCGTTGGACCTCGACATGGGCAACCGCGAGACCGACATCCGCTCCTACATCGATTCTTTCGTCAGCCAGTCGTCGGACGCCCGCGGCGCCATCAACGAGATGGTGCATCTGCTGGAATCCGACAAGTGGCAGCCGGGAGGCTCCACGGTGAGCGAGATCGTCTCCCGTGGCGGCGCGAACATCTTCGGCATCATCAGCGACATGTGTAAGATGCTGCGCCTGCTGAACATCGACGTCGACAACGTCTTCGACGGGGCGGACGCGGAACTTGATGACACCGACAACGACTGGTCGCGTTTCATCGACGGATGCACCGAACTCGCCATCGTCTGCCAGGAAATCACCGCCTGACATGCGACCGGGATCGGGCGGGCGGATCCCAAGGGGTATGGGTCCGCTCCCCCGCCACTGAACCAACCATCATCGCCGGTCGTGGACCGGCAGAGAGAAAAGACTGAATCATGAAATACACCAAAGACGAGGAAGCGCGGGCCGAAAGGTCAAGCGTCAAAATGTGGCCCGGCATCACGGCCGGCATCATCATCGGCCTGATCGCGTTCGTGTTGAGCTTCGACGCCCTGCGTCTCGTGTTCGTGGCATGCGGCATCAACCCGTACCTGAGTTGGGGTGGCCCGGTGTGCGTGGACGGCACGATCCTCCTGTGCACCTGGGCCACGTGGGGATTCAAGAAGGGCCACATCCGAGGCAGCGCCTATCCGTGGGTCGGACTCGTACTGTTCAGCAGCTTCTCCATCGCCGGCAACGCCCTGCATGCGATGCTCAACACCGGATTCCACCTGCCGGCCTGGGTGCCGCCGGTCATCATGAGCATTCCCCCGGTCGCACTCCTGTACGCGACCCATTTGATCGTCATCATCGCGGGAGACCGTCTCGACAAGATCAACACCGTCCTTCCCGTCGGCTTGACCGTCATGGAAGACACTGACGTTCCGGCTCCCGTTCCCGCACCATCCGCCATGCCGGCCCCGGCCATCCCGTCCGAACCGCCGGCATCGGCTCCCGAACCGGCTGAACCGGCGAAGCCGGAGATTCCGGACCTGTTCGACTTCCGCACGATCGTTCCCGCCATGGAGGACGATGCGGCCCCAAAAGCCGATGAGGCCGAAGCGCCAGCCGCCGACGCCTCAACCCCGACCGTCGAACAGCACGCCATCCCGCAGCCGGTGATGCGTGAGCCAGTCATCATCCCGACCCTCGCCATCCAACCCGATGAGCGGGATGCCCCGACCGTGGACGGCCAGGACGAGCCGGCTCCCGAACCCGTGGGACCGGACGTGACGGCCGTGGAACCGGCCGACGGGCCGGAAGAGAAGACCGACGACGCCCAGGCGGAGGAAAAGCCGAAGCCAGGGAAAACCGGCCGACGCGGCAAGGCCGGAGCCGATGACGAGGCGTGGCTCGCATGGATCGACGAGCTTACGGCTAAAGGCGAGAATCCGACCGCGTCGAAGGCAGTGGACGCGGGACTGGCCGCGAGCGGCAGCACCGCGAAAAGGTATCTCGCCCGCATCAGAAGAGAGCATTCGGAAAGGTTCTAAGCCATGGAACACCACAGCATGAGCGACAAGGACTTCCACACGCGGTACGGCGTGACCCCGCGGGAAGTGGAGGACGCGTTGGACGAGAACCGTCGACGTGTCGCCCGCAGACTCTCCGAATGGGGATACGCGTGGGCCGTTGACGAGATTATGTGCGACGTGGCCGTGGAACTGCTCAAGGGAGGCCTGCGCAGGTGGGCCTCCTATGAGGAACGCAAACCATTGGGCGCGTTCGTGAACACGCTGATCGGCAACCGGTTGGGCGAGTGGATGCGTACTGAGCGGCCCAAATACCGTAGCGGCATGACCCACGCGCCGCTACGCCGCAGGAAGCGGAAGGACACGACGCCGCAACGCGAGGCTTTGGACGCCACCGAAGCGAGAAGAAGGATCCGCAACGAGAACAACGCGGCCCTTGCCGACCGACTCTGCGAGGAAGCCGACGTGTTCGGCGATCCCGATTCGACCGTCCTGTCCGCGCCGGCGGGAGACAAGTCCAGTTATCAGGAATGGTTGACCGGCGGCACCCAGCCGTTGGAACTGGAAAGCGACAAGTACGCGGCCGACATGGAGGGCCTGCGCCAGGACGTGACGACTCGATGCAAGCGCATGGCTTGGGAGATGCTGATCCGTCAATGCCTTGCCGCGACGCGTGGCTCCGACGCTCTCCGCAACGACATCCGTCGTTTCCTGGAGAACCATCATCATGGCCTCGGTCCGAGCATCGACGACTACCCGTACATTCTCGCGGTCGTCGATAAGTACAGGAAATGATCGTCCATCGGCCGTTACCGGACCCCGGTGACGTGGAGATGGATGCCGGCATGGTCTTTTCTTCTTTCTCCGCCATGCCGGCGACATGCCGGCCATGCGCGCCGAACGGCAACGGCGCCGCCGACGCGTGTCCGGCACCCCCTCGACAGACTTTCAAAACAGAACGAACACCACAACCGACAAAGGAGCAGACAATGATCAGCGTCTTCAAATGGGCATGGCAGGCCAAGCCGGACACTCCGGCCGAGAAGCTTGTTCTCGTCAGTCTTGCCAACAGCACGTTCCAGACGCCTCGGGAGGACATCGCCGTCGTGGGCGTGCGCGCGTTGAGAGGGACCGCGTGCGACATGACGCCGGCGGAACTCGACGCGATCCTGGACCGTTTGGAAAAGCAGGGTTTCATCACGCCGCTCGCGGCCGACAGCGAACCGGTCAAATGGCATATAGGCGCGTTGGAGCGTGAACGTGGCGAGGAAGGCCCTTGGAAGGCATGGCGTCTCAACGCCAAGACGGAGGAAAAGGAGACGGTGAGATGAGCGTCAGAGCTGTCTCATGGGCGTATGGTCTGGACCTCGGTTCCATGACGCAGAAGGCGGTACTGCTCTACCTCGCATACCGGGCCCGTGAAGAGGATAACTGCGCGTGGCCTTCTGTGAACCTCATTCAAGTGGAGACCGAATTGAGCGAACGTGCCGTGCGCAAGGCGTTGAGGGAACTGCGGGACAAGGGACTGATCGCATTGGGGGATCAGGAACTCGCGGCGGTCGACTTTCATGGAGACGTCGTTCCCGTGAACCGTCGTCCCAAGGTCTGGACCCTGCGGTTGGACGCTTCCACCGAATCGTTTAACGGCGTCGAACGTGCCGGGGACGTTCAAACGGCATACATGGGAAGGAGCGTCCGATCATGACTGTGGTGACCATGGTATGGGTCCAGGAACACGTGCACGAGGTACGCAACGCGACCAAAGCCGTGCTCTCGTATCTCGCTTTCAAAGCTCACTACGATGACGGGACGGCCGCATGGCCCGCGATAGGAACCATCGCGGGAGCATGCGGACTGAGTGAGAAGACCGTGCAGCGTAGCATCGACCAGCTTCTCGATCTTGGCCTGCTTGAACCCGGACAACAGACCTTCAGCGCCATCAATCCGAAAACGGGCAAGCCGGTCAGACGGAACTATCAGACCGTCGTGTGGAACGTGATCTGCAAGGAATCGAACCTGCCGACCGAACCGTTCGAGGACCGGAACGCGTCCAAGGTCCGTGCCGCGATGAAGCGCGCGGACAAGGCGAAAGCCAAAATGCCTTCCCCGGAACCGGAGGGCGGGGAAGACGACGGACGCGAGGACAAAATGTCTGGCTTTTCGGACGAGAGGCAGCCGGAAGAAACGAAAGCCAAAATGTCGCCCCTGGAAAACGTTGAAAACAAGCCGGTTTCCTCCAATCTTCCCAAAATGTCGCCCCTGGAGCGGCAAGGTGGAGAAGGCGATGGAAGCGAGGACAAAATGTCCAAAAATCTGGACAAAATGTCGCCCAATAATACATTGAAATACAATTACCCCTCTCTCCCTACGGGAGAGCTCCCCGCAAGCGGGAAGCGCCCCGGCATGGAGGACGGAAACAACACGACGACGGGAGGGGATTCCGACGCGGCGACCGTGATGGACCATCTCGCTTCCGTCCGTTCGAAGCTGTCGTTGACCACCACGGAACCGACCAAACGTGATTTGTCCAAGATCGGAAACCTCGTCAGCCGGGTCGTCAAAGCCCGTGACGGCGACCGTGCGGCCTCGTTGGCGCTTATCCTCGCGGTCATCGACTGGCTGCCCGCGAACACGTTCTGGCTCCGCCGTGTCGATTCCGCGCGCCGTCTCGCCGACAACTGGGACCAGATCGCCAACGACTGGACCGTCGCCCAGATCGAACGCCAACGCGAACGGGACGCCGAAGCCCATGAGCGTGACCGTAGGCCCGTGGCCCAGCCGACCCCGGTGCCGGAACGTCATTCGGAACGTCACGTGCATTCGCTTGTCTGCGAGCATGTCCTGAACGACATGCGGCCACACGAGGACGAATACGACCACGAGGGAAGCCTGCGCTACGGCAAGCCATCCGAATGGCAGATGGCGTGCATGCGGCACGCCGACGAGCTCAACCGGCGCGACGGCATCAGCACCGCCGCATGATCCGAAAGAAGGGATACGAAATGAAAGACTATGCCGCATGGCTCAAGGCCTGGGAAACCTACAACCTGCACTTCTACTCCGTACCGGCCTGGCTCAGTCTCGCCTTGGTGCTTGACCTAATAGCAGGCATCGCGTTCGCGGTCGCCCGCGACGTGGCAAAAAAAGAGCAGCCCGACAGGCCCGGCCTACTTGTCAACACCATGCTGGTCGTCTCGCTGGCGTTCGCCATGCTGGGCGGGCTGGTCTTCCTGCAAAGCGTCCGCATCACCGCCGGACTGTTCAAGGAACCCGCGGCCGTGTCGGAACCTTTGAAATTCGGCTCCCGATTGGAGAAGGACACCGGAGTGAACGGGCTGTCTTGCGGCACGAGCCTTGACCTCACAGACATGCCCGCCGACGGGACCTATGACTGCCGTTATCTCGACGGGCACGGCACGCTGCATCGCGACGCGACGCTTGTCGTGGATGGCACCAAAGCCGGCCTGTACAACGGGCAAGGCAAAACGATGTCCGCTGACTGAACCTCCCGCCGGGAAAGACAACCATAACCAGCCAAGCGAAAGGAAAACACGATGAACGGGAAACGAGAGGAAACCAACGCGCACGGCGCCGGACGCGTCCTGTCGTACGAACCATTGAGCGTCCACTGCGACGCCTGCGACCGTGATTACGGCTCATGGGAATCATTCGGCAGGCATGTGGACGAGATCGTCGACAAGCCCGCGGCCACACGGCAGGAAGCAGTCATGGACGTCCTCGCCGACCATTTGGGAGACGTCGACGTGGAGAGCGGGTTCGACCCGTACGTCACCGACCATGGCCGCATCAAATGCGGATGCCTCGCCGAATTCGGGGACATCACCGAATGGCGCGCGCACCTCGCGCAAGCCATCATCGACAACATCGACGCTTCCGAGGAAGGAAGCGAAACCCGGGACGCGGACGAATGACGGACGCAATACTCGAACACCCACGGGGGGCCATGCGGGCGACGGATCCGGACGAAGCCATCGGACGGAACGTGAAGCGCCTGCGCGTCAAATGTGGTAGGACGATTGATGATGTGGTAAAGGCCATGCAGAAGGCCGGATATCGATGGAATGCGACGACGCAGTCCAATATCGAAAGAGGCGCCCGTCCCCTGCGTGCCAGCGAAGTACTGCCCCTGCTGCGATGCATGGGATATGATTCCGACGCGGAGGAACACATCATGCAGGTCTATGCGACACCGACGCGCAACAAGCTCGATGACTTGGCCGGGGAAATGAGCCTTACGACAGCCAAGTTCGAGGATGAATGGTGCAGGTTCATCCGCTTCAGGAAGCGCATGCTGTCCATTCTGGACGCCGAATCAAGCAAAGACGAACTTACCATCTCCGAGCACGACCAGTTCGGGAAGGAATACGAGGAGCTAAGCGCTCACATGCTTAAGCTTCTGGGATCGATCGCCGCTGATCGTTTCGGTTACGTCTCACCGAATAATGGGCCCGGCCCGGCGGAACGAAGGATTACCTGTTCGCCGATCCGGAAGCAGAATATCTGATGCAACATAATGTTGCATCAGATATTTCCCGTTGTGGAAGGGCGAAGCGCCCTTGGTGGAGGGCGTGGATAATCCTGTGAGCGGTTCCGCAACCGGGCGATCAGTGGCGGCTCGGAATATCAGGTGGAACATAATGTTCCACCTGATATTTCCCGTCGTGGGCTTGCTGCTCCGGCCGGCAGTCGGACCTCCGTCCTCAACGTCCAAGTGCTCGAAGACGAGCATAAAAGCCCTCTCCTAAAATGAGACCGGACTTTTTCATTGTCTGGGTCGATCAGGGACGGAGTGGAATATCTGATGCGAGGAAACCTCGCATCAGATATTTCCCGTTATGGTGTGGATCCTACCGGTTCATCCGCCATGGCCATGCGCCGCCTGGCAGCATGAGCGGTTCCCTGAAAACGATTCTCCGTGGCTCCACCTCAAGAGTGAACCTGCCGAACGCCCAATCCAACGATTGCGGCCGGTCGCCCACGAACGACGGCAATGGGAACGCCGCGAGCTGCGACCTGTCTTCGGGATCACTGAACGCCCCTCCCCGACTCTGGCAGTTGCCGTACACGAAATTATCCCCTTGGATGGCGCCGCAATGGGGACAGACGCCGGCCAGGTACTCGCATCCCATCGACTTCGAATACTTCGGACGCACGCCCCAATTCACGTCGAGCAAGCGTCGGAACGCTTGGGACAACAGTCCGGCCTTGTCCACCCCGCTCCAGGAGACGATACGGCAACGGTATCCGTCCCGTCCTGCGAGTTCCAGGAACAGGCCGGTCTGTATGGTCTTATATCCGCACTTCCAGCAGGGCACCGGCCTCACGCTGCGTATCAAGGCCACCTTGTTGAGCGTCCATACCTCCGGAGCGTTGTCCGTGCTCGTCACCAGCCACGCCATCGACTCCCCCGCGTACACCGGCCGTATCTCCATGCCCATGATCCGTTCCCCTTCCTCCATGGATCTTTCACGGACGATATTATCCCCTCCATATCATTCGCCAGCCCAACGGCGGTTCGGAATATCAACTGGAACATAATGTTCCAGTTGATATTTCCTGTCGTTGGTTCGTTTTTTAGTCTGTCCTTGCGGAGTCCAATGGTCACGATCCGCTCCCCTGGGCATGGTCCTTCTCCTTGGCTTTTTCTGATTATCGGCGTCGGTTCCTCCCGTATCCGCGTGGAATGGATTGCAATAAAAATGAGCGAAACGCAATACGAAGAACCCGTGTACGTCGTCAACAAGCAGCGTAGAGAATCCGAAGCGGTCGTCCACATGCCCGATCGATCCGGAAACGCAACTCGAATACCTTCGCCCCAACCAGAGACGATGAACGGTTCCGTACAGCGGACCATCCCGAACGTAGTGTTTCCCTTCCGGTCGATGATTTCGAAAAGCTTTTCAGTTGCCGACAATGGTTTGGAATATCAGGTGCGAGGAAACCTCGCACCTGATATTCTCCATTGCGGGTTCGCCGCCTGAGTCCCCATCCGCCAATCCTCCAGGCGCCGGGACGATTGGTTTTGAAACAGAATATCAGGTGGGACATTATGTCCCACCTGATATTTTTATTGGAGTGCCGGCTTCTCTTTTACTTCGGGCATGTTATCCACGGCCATGCCTCGTCCTGTCGGATATTTCCCGTCGTGAACCGTTGGAAACGGCGGCGTCATTGTACACTGTAGCCATCGGACACAAGGAGGCTGATGCATGTCGAACACGGGATTCAAGGTTCGTTTCGATGAGAACGGCGACATCGTGGATATTCTTGGGGGGGGGGTGTCTTAAAAGCACTCCCGAGGAAAAAGTCAGGCAGCGTTTCATCGAGACCCTGATCAACGAGTACCATTATCCGGCGAACACCATCCGGAGGGAGGTGCCGATCCAACATGGGTCGAAGGAGCTCCGGGACAAGGACGGGAACCCGGTGCGCGCGGACATCGTCGTCTACGCGTCCAAGGCCGCCTGCCTGAACCGTGACCAGGGCAAGATCAACTTCGTGGTCGAATGCAAACGGAACAAGGTGGAGGACGGATACGCCCAGCTGGTCTCGTACATCTTCAACACCAGCGCCAATGGTGGCGTCTGGACGAATGGTGACGGCACGGTCTTCTACCGGAGAGAGAACAAGGACGGCATTCAAGTCCTCGAGGAGACCCCCGGTCTGCCGAGGTGCGGTCAAGGATGGGAGGATGGGAGGACTCCGCGCATAGGAGAGTTGGAACGGCCCCGTAATGTGCGCAGACTGTTGGCGATGTGCCATAACCGTCTTTACGGCAGGGGCATGGAGAACGCGGATTCCGACCTTACCATGGACATGGTGCGTATCCTTCTCGCCAAGATCTATGACGAGACGGTGACTTCTGACACCGCCTACCCCCATTTCTGGATCACTCCGGAACAGTACAAGTCCGAAGACGGGCGGGCCGCCGTGGCGAAAACCATCCGTAGCCTGTTCCATGAGTACGCGGAACAGTATCCCACGGTCTTCGACAAGGACGAGGACATCGCCGTCGGCGACTCCACCCTCGTCGAAGCGGCTTCCGTGCTCCAGGACTATTCGTTCGTCAGCAGGGAGGACGATGCGGACGACTGGGATCTGATGGGCGCGGCATACGAGCAGTTCACCCATGTCACACTCAAACGCCAGCAGGGACAGTTCTTCACGAACCGGCTCGTGGTCAAAGCGATGGTCGATATGCTCGACCCCGACATAGCCGACAAAGTGCTGGACCCCGCCGGCGGCAGCGGCGGTTTCGCCACCGCCGCGTTCAGATACAAGCGGCGCAAAGCCATCGACGGCACCAAACCGGGCAGCCCACAACGGGAAAGACGGCTCGGCTTATGCAAGAATTCGGTGTTCCTGGTCGAGATCTCGAAAAGACTCGTGAAGATCGCCAAAACGGCGATGCTTCTGACCGGGGACGGCAACACCGGCATGACCCAGGGAAACTCACTCGACAAGTATTCCAATCTGGACGGGTGGATAACCAGCCACTGTCCAAAAGGCACGCCGGACATCATCATCACCAATCCTCCGTTCTCCGGGCAAAAAACCGAATCCATGATGATGGATCCGGACATCCTCAAATTATTCGGTTTCGGACACAGACCCGATCCGGAAGGCACGTTCCCCACGATCACGGACGATGATGATCGGGATGCCGGCCACGGCACCCTATTGATCCGTCAGGCGCCGGAGCTCCTGTTCCTCGAACGCTGCATCGATTGGCTCAAGCCGGGCGGTCGCATCGGCATCGTCCTTCCGAAAGGAATCCTGGACAACCGCACCTACATCAACTACCGCAGGTGGATGCTGTCGCGATGCAAGGTGGATGCGGTGGTCACGCTGCACAAGAACACTTTCGAACCCGACACAGGCGTTCGAACATGCGTCCTTTTCCTCTCCAAACCTTTGGAAGACGATCCGGTACCCGGCGACTACACCATCTTCATGGCCCAATCCAGAAGGGTCGGCAAGGATTCGAAGGGCGAACCAGTGTTCGCACTTGACGAAAAAGGCTCCGCCACCAGCGAGCTGGATGAGGACCTGACCCAGATCGCGGAAGCATACAAGACATTCAGAGACATCGGAACGTTCACCGAATCCGAAACCTGTTTCACCGCGGAACGCGGCGAATTGGACGACAATCTCAACCTCAACCCGCAGCATTATTCACCCGAATTGAACGCGACGTTGGAAAAAGTCAGCAAATTCGACGACAAACCCGATTGGTCGGTCACCACCATCGGCCAACTCGACAAGAACATCCGCATCTACATGGGGCCACGATGGAGCTCACGAAGCCTCGTCGTCGAAGACCCAAGCGACACGACGAATCTGACACCGTATCTCACCGCCAACGGAGCGTTGGAGCAGCGACGAATGACCGTCAAATGGTTTGACATGTCGCGCGCCACCGACAAACAGAAGGAATGCGTCAGAATGCTGCGCGTGCAGAAGGGGGACATCCTCATCTCCCGTTCCGGCACGATCGGCAAAGTCACCTACGCCACGCGGATACTCGCGGACAAGTACGTCATCAGCGACGACCTGGTACGCGTCCGCGTTCCCGACGAGAATATGAGGGCGTATCTCCTGGCGTTCCTGATGTCGTCCACGGCGATGAATCTCATGAAACTCGACGAGTTCGGCTCGGTGCAGCAGCATCTCCAACCAAGGCACATCTGGGGTCTGCCCGTGCCCGTACCGGATTCATGGGAACAGGTCTCTCCTATCATCGATGCCGGGAAGGGAATGATCTCCGCAATGGAGCAAACATCATTGGCCGATGAGTCCCTGCGGACGAACGGCTTCGATTCCCTGATCGAATAAGCGAGGCACCATTTCCTGGCACGGAGGCAGAATATCAGTTGCGGAATTATTCCGCAACTGATATTCCCCGCCGCGAGCTTGCCGCGTCGGCCGTCATAGTCTTGCGTGGTCTCATTCGCTCCATGGCCAGGCGTTGCCCCATATCGCGACCGGTTTGCCGAACCTGATCCTCCATGGTTCCAGATCGAGGCTGAACGAGTCGAACGCCCAATGGAATCTTTGCGGCCAATCATCGGTGAACACCGGCAAGGGCAGTACCTCTAGCGGGGACTTGTCTTCAGGATCGCTGAACACGCCTCCCCGGCCCTGATAGTTGTCGTAGACGAAATTGTCTCCTTGGAGACTGCCGCATTTCGGGCAGGTTATGCCCAGATATGCGTACCCCGCCGACTTGGAATACGTCGGGCGTACACGCCAGCAGTCGGAAAGCGTGCGCAGGAATGGTTGCGAGAGTATACCGGCGTTGTGGGCGTCGCTCCAGGATACGACGCGGCAATGGTATCCGTCCCGTCCCTCGAGTTCCAGGAACAGTCCGCTTTGGATGACCAAGTATCCGCACTTCCAGCAGGGCACGCTGCGCAGGCCTTGGACCAATCCCACTTTGTGGAGTCTCCAGAGTTCCAGCTTGTAGAGGTCCGGGTCGTCTCCCGCCGGCCAGAACGGTTCCGGCTCGTCCACGTACAACGGGCGTGTTCCAGATAACGGGCGCATCTCGATGCTCATAGTTCACTCACCTTTCCGTCTGGCCTGTAATGGACGATACTATCTTCTTGACCGGTCCTCGTCGAGTCGGTTTTGCTTCTCCATGGCTCCCGTCCACTCCCCCTCGCTGATTATCGGCGTCGTTCTCCCCCGCATCCGCGTGGAATGGATTGCAATAAGCGTGCCGATGATGGGAGGAGCCTATGGCGGAGAGGACCGGGAACGGCGGGCATGGTCTGGTGAAAGGCGCCACCGTGTTCGGTCTGGCCGTGCCGATGATCGTCATCGTGCCGCTCGTCATGCTCATGAGCCTCAGCACCATCCTCGTCGCCATGGTCCAATCGCAGTACGGCACGAACTGTGGATTGTCCAACGCGGCCGGAACAACGACCTCATGGGTCGAATGGGCCAAGAACATCGCCGCGGACGATTCCCACGGCTACAGTCAGCCGCGTCGTACCGGCAACCCGGACTACGATTGCTCCAGCCTGGTCTACTACGCGTTGAAACAGGCCGGCCTGGACGTGGGCTCGTACCCCTTCTCCACCTACGGTGAGGACGCGGCCCTGAAGCACGCGGGATTCGAACGACACGACTGGTCACGCGTGTCCGACCTGCAGACCGGCGACATCGTATGGAGTTCCAGCCACACGGAGATCTACATCGGCGACGGCAAGTTCGTGGGCGCGCACCACGACGAGAACAATGGTATTGAAGGTCCCAAGCCCGGAGACCAGACCGGCGACGAGATCAGCATCGACTCGTACGCGGCCGGCTACGCGGCCTACTACCGGTACAAGGGCTCCATGAACGTGAACGATCCCCATGGCGGCCAATCATCCGCGCAGGCCGTGTCCGGCAGCACCGGTTCCACGAACGTGGTCGGCATGAGCGAGAAGGACGCCGAGGCCTGGTTCAACGGGCAGCAGGGGCCGAACAACCTCTGCGTCGCGTACGCGTACGGCCAATGCACGTGGTGGACGTGCATGCGGGCGAAGAAACTCGGCTGGAAGAACATAGGCCAATATTGGGGCAATGGTCAGGATTGGGCGCGTTCCGGCGCAGCGGCCGGCTACAAGACCACTACGGACGCGCCGGTCGCGGGTTCGATCATCAGCTGGCCCGCCGGCGTGCAGGATTCGGATCCCACGTACGGCCATGTCGGCATCGTCGAAAGCGTGGACACCGCGAAGGGCACCATCACCACCAGTGAGAAGGGCGCCGGCTACAAAGTGTATTCACGGACCATGCCGATCAGGAATGGTGGCACGTACGTGCTGCCGAACGACAAGCTCACGGGCATGGGCGCGTCCGGCACGTCCGGTATGGAACAGTGCGTGACGGGCGACGACTCCACATCCGACGTGTCCGGGGACAAGGCATCGGCCGCGGACGCGAAGAAGATAGCCCGACGCAAACTCAAGGACTTCGGTTGGGATGATAGCCAATTCGACTGTCTGGACAAGCTCTGGACACGCGAATCCGGTTGGCAGTGGAACGCGACGAATCCGTCCTCCGGCGCGTACGGCATCCCCCAATCACTGCCCGGCAGCAAGATGGCGTCCGCGGGACAGGATTGGAAGACGAACGCGGCCACGCAGGTCAAATGGGGATTGGGTTACATCCAACAACGCTACCAGTCGCCTTGCGGCGCTTGGGCCCATTCCGAAGCGACCGGCTGGTACTGATGGACCTCGAATGGAAGGAAATAGAAATGGAAGCATTGAACCTCGCGGACAACGCGTTGAAGGGTTTGAAACCCGACCCGGCCTGGGATGTGTCCGGCGTCCGAGACATGGCCGGCGGCGTGATCGCCGTCGCGCTCGTATTGTGCGTGGGCGTGATCATCATCGGCTGCGTCAGCCTCATCCCGGGACTGGTGTCCAACAACCAGATGGAACGCGCGTTCAGTTGGAAACGCCTGCTCGCCGCCATGCTCGTCCCGTTCGTGATCGGAGCCGCCGTGAGCGGATGGGGTTGGAGCTGCAACGTGTTCGGCTCCAACGGGTTGGGCGTGAACCGTTCCTACACGCAGGCGTCCGGCAGTGGGAAAACCAACCTGAAGGACGGTCGAGGCAAGGGCGACGACAGTCTGACCGGACTGGTCAAACAGTTGGGCGACGACATCGTGTCCGGTATCTCCGACACGGTCAAGACCACCGTGAAAGGCGCCGTCGACGACGCTTTGAAGGGTTGGAACTGGGTTTCCGGCGGTGACGGCAAGGGCAACATCTTCCAGAAGGCCGGCCAGGGCATCAAGGACGGCGCGACCGGCCTATGGAAATGGTTGACCGGAAGCAAATAATCCCCCTGCCGATTATCGGCGTGGCCGGGCCGTCCGGCCGCGTGGAATCTTCTGAAAGGAGTGTGCATCATGTTACACAATCTCGCGGCGCCCGCCGCGGCAACAATCGTGTCCGTCGCCACCGGCCTGAACAACGGTGACATCTCGAACCTGAAGGTGAGTCCGAACTTCACGTTCTTCCCGTTCATGCAGCTGGTGTCCGACATGGTCGGCGGCCTGTGGGCGTTGAGCCTGTACATCGCCGTCGGAGCGTGGATCTGCGCGGCGATCGCCTGGATCGGCGGCCGTGTGATCCATTCCGGTCCGATGCAGCAGTATTCCGGCACGGTGTTCATCTGGTGTGCCCTGGCGACGATGATCCTGGGCAGCGCCATGGCGATCGTGAAGTTCTTCGCGACGCAGGCGCTGTTCTGACGGCTCCCGCCTGACACACCCCTATTCACGCCGTGGCCGGGCCAGTCCCGTCCACGGCATTTCCTTTTTTGAAGGAGGCCAGATGTCACTCATCATCCAGACCGTCTTCGCGAACCTTATCGACTGGCTGTTCAAACCGTTGGACAACCTGTGCTCCCAGCTGTTGACGGGCGCCTTCAGCGGCCTGGTGGGCAGCATGTCCAACGACGAATGGAACGTCGCCATCACCGCGGCGAACCGTATCGGCTGGATCATGGGATTCGTGAACATGGCGTTATGCGTCATCGGCGCCTTGCAGGCCGCGGCCAAAGGCAGCGTCGCCGACGTGATCAAAAGCTTCGCGATGGCCGTGCTCGCATGGCCGTTGACCGCGGTGTGCATCAGCGTGATGATCACCATGGACGGCATCGTCGGACAGATCACGCACAAGATCCTCACCGTCCCGTTGAACGGTGTCGGCACGTCCGACCCGTTCGGCGACAGCATCGTGTCGAACCTCATCGGCACGATCGTCAAGACCACCGGCGGATACGATCTGATCATCCGCTGCGTCGTGGACTTCGTGCTTTTCCTCGCGGTCCTCGCCCTGGCGGGCATGCTCGCCGCACGCGACATCAGCCTGATCCTGCTGGCCTGCGTGGCGCCGCTGCCGGTCATGATGACCGGTTGGAAGGTCACGCGTCCCGCCGCGGCGAAATGGGCGCAGGCCGTGGTCGGCGTGCTCCTGTCCGCACCGTTGAGCGCCCTGGTCATCATGGTGGGTTCCGGCATCTGCTTCGTGTCGAAGAACAATCCGAACTACGCGGAATCGTTCTTCCCCGCGCTGATGGGCATCGCCACGATCATCATGGCGTGCTTCAGCCCGAAACTCATCATGCCCGCCGTGAGCTTCATCGGCGAGAACGTGACCGCCGACATGCAGGAGCGTGGCGGCAAGATCGGTCCGAACGCGATCAAGGCCGCGGTGCAGGTCACCGCCAGCGTCGTGCAGACCGCGACCGGCGGCGCCACCGGAGGTCTTGGCAAGGTCGTGAATTCGGGTGCGGGAGCCGTGCTGGGAGCCGCTCAGGGCAATCCGGCCGCCGTGGGATCGTCGATCCCGGGGATCGCCTCCGGTGTCAAGGACATGCTTCCCAAGGATTCCGAAGACACGTCGAAGGGATCCGTCAAAGACAGCGAGGATTACGGCACTCCGAAACCGGCGTCCACGGACGATGCCGCCGCCGTTCCGCCGGTGGCATCGGATGGCATGGACCATTCCGGTTCCAGCCAGGTCATGGACGCCGCTTCCGCTCCATCATCCGATGGCGATTCGTCGTCCACCACTCCGACGGTCGCGCCCGCTCCGAACCCCACGCCGGATGTGCCCCTGCCCGACGCCCGGGAATCCTCGCAGACCTCGTCGGTTTCCGATGGTCAGACGGTTGCGCCGGCTCCGAACCCGGCACCGAACACATCCGTGCCGGGAGCCCCGGGCGGCCGTGGCGGAGACGCGCATGCGGATGGCGACCAGGGCGGCCGTGGCGCGGACGGTGGCCAAGGAGCCAGAGGCGCCGATGGCGGTCAGGGTGGCACCGGCGGTCGCGGCGGCGACGGCGGCATGGGCGGTATGGGTGGATCCGGTGGGTCGAACCCGTATCAGGGCGGCGGCGCGCCGTCCGGTCCGACCGTCGGCTGACGCCATCCGTTATCGACACGCGGCCGTGTGGCCGTAATACCGGAGGGAACCCGCCATCCTGGGCCCGACCCCAGGCGGGTTCCCTCCATTGTTTTTCCGACAACCGATAATCCGATGGAGGTTTCCATGTCCGATAACGAATCCAATACCGGCCGGAGCAGGGTCCCCTCCGCGTCGTTCAGCCGACTGTCAGCCACACGCGTGGTCCTCGGCCTCGACAAGGCCCAGCTGATCGTCTGCGTCATCGGCCTCGCCATCCTCGTGGCCGGAGCGGCCACGGGCCTGAACGTGCCGATCATGATATTGGGCGCGCTCGTCCTCGCATACGGCATTCCACGAATCCAGGGGTTGAGCCTCGTGTCATGGACATGGATCTGGACGCATTGGCATGGCCGGCTGAAGGACGGCACGAACCGTTGGGCGTACTCGCCGCTCGCGTCCGGCCGCCCGTTGGGCGTGCTGGGATTGTCCGGGCACGTCGAGGACCGTGCCCAGACAATCGAAGGCGACGGCGTGGAGGTCGTGGGCACCCCGTTCCAGGGAGCCTGCTATCTGTGGGATCCGGACAAACGGCAGGCCACGGCCGTACTGACCGCGAACGTGGAGGAATGGGTTCTTTCCTCCGACCGGCAGAAAGCCGGCCGTGCGATGGCGTTGAACACGATGCTCAAGGAACTGTCCGAAACGGACGGTTTCGTCGAATTGAAGGAGACGAGCTTCGTCTTGCCGGGCCACACTCCCCCGGAACCCGAATACCTGAAATCGGACAAGACCCCGCAGTGGGCGCGCGAGGACCTCGCGGACCTGTGGCACCTGCCCGACATCCTCACCCCATTGCAGAACTCGAATTACATCAGCGTGTCCGTGAACGCGGACCGTCTGCCGCACGTCGTGAGGAAGGACCGGACGGAACGGGCCGCGGTCGGCATCGCCATGGGCGACCTGATCCGGATGACCGTCGCCCCGTCCCTGCTGGACTGCGGCGCCCGCCGGAACACGATCCACTGGTGTTCCGTGGACGACCTGCGGTATCTGATCCGTACCGTCGCGGACCCGGAGCATGCGGCCGACCGTCCGCCGGTCAACAGGGACGATCCGACCGTCACCTGGGTGGAGGAGGCCAAGGAGCACGACTACATCACCTTGGACTCGGCCGTGGCACGCTCGTTCTGGATCTACCAGTGGCCCGACTTCGACGTGGAGGCCGGTTGGATCCGTGAACTGGTCACGGAACGACGCATGATGGCGTTCTGCCATATCTGGCGGCCTTTGACGATGGAACAGTCCGAAGCGGAACTCCGCAACCGCAAGAGCAGCATGCGGCAGCGCAGCAAACTCCAGGACCAGCGTGAGAAAAGCCGTGACGAACGCCGCGAGGAGAAGGAACAACGGCTGCGCGAGCTGGAGCAGGAGGCCAACTGGCCGGACACCGACCATCAGGGATTCATCACCCTGTTCGCGTCCAGTCTGCCGGAACTCGACGTGTTCGACCGTGACATGCAGAACAAGGCCAAGAACTGGCATATGAAACTCAACCCGATGAAGGGCCAGCAGCGTGCCGCGTTGACGACCATCCTGCCCCTCGGCATCTGATCGGGACGGTCGACATGGACGATCGATGGATGCGGGCGCTTCTGCGTCCGCTAGACCTGCTGGCCTTCCTGTCCATGACGCCCGTCCCGTCGGATGCGCGCACCCCGCATCCAGGGCGCGTCCCGCCGGCGCGGCGTCCCATTCCCGGAAGGGCGTCGGACGGGGACTGGACCGTCCGCTGGCCGCGTCCGGCGATAACGGCCCGCCGGCCCGTGAACTAGCTGAAGGACCGCGGCCGGGGGCTGCGGGGAACGGAGAAAAGAAAAATGAACACATCGGTGAATGAGCTGCTGTCGAATCCGGCATTCCGACCGCTGGTACTACTGGATGTGCTTGCGGTGTTCTTGATGATCATATGTCTGGTCTTCCGACGCATGAGGAAGGGCTATTACGTCGAGCAGGCGAATGACGCCCGCAAGGCGACGATGCTGAAAGAGGCATCCCAGCGGCCAGTAGAGAAGAGCGAGGCTGTGGAACAGGCCGTCGACAATGCAGGCGGATTCGACCTCGACGAATGGAGGAAGGCCCACGCGCCGGAATCGGTCCCGGACCGGCGCCCATGGTTCTTCAAGACCGTGATGGGGCGCGGGCTTGTATGCCTGCTGACGAAGGTCATCCCGATCCTTCTCCCCGTCGTATGGTTCTCGCTGGTCGTCATGGGCATGCTGCCGAACCCGCTGGCGCTATTCGACTTCTCCACGGACCCGCAGCCGTCGTTATTGAATCCAGCCAATGGATGCTTCTGGCTGCTTCTGGTCATGTTCATCGTCGTCGTCCTGCACGATTCACTGCCCGCCCTGCTGCGAAGGCTCGGTTGGATGATGGATAAGCCCAAGACCGCGTCGGCCTCGTTGACGTCCATGGTGGAGAGCCATTACGGCGTATCGAATCTGGAGGTCGACTGGTTCGGCGCCGCGGCCGGAGGGGTCCCGCCGTTCGACGGACTGTACTCCTGCCGCTACGACACCGGACGGCGTAGGAACAACGGCGTACTCCGCGTGCGGAATCATCGTGTCTGGCTGTATGGGCCGGACGGATGCGAGGAGGAACGCCATGGACACTGAGCATTCCTATTACGCCCGCGTTCTGGATGAGGTCGAGCGTCTGCAGCCGGTCGGGGCTGGTGGCGGGATACTGGTATTGAATCTCATGTATCCCTGTTTCGAGCCTGGGGCGCGGGTCGGCATGGATCTGTCGGTGCGTTCCGGCGAAGACGCGTTTCCCGTGGGGACGTGGAAGGTCGGTCGACCGTACACGAACCGGTATATCCACTGTCCGGTGCGCACGGCCGGCCGCAAGGTCTCCCGTTGCGGTCTTCCTTTGGTGGCCCCTCTCGACCGGCTCAATGGAATCACTGGATTGACATGGACCGTGACGGTGGACCTCCCATATGCTGATGATCCGATCCGGATCATCCACAGGAGTCTCATATTCGACACGCAACTTAAAGTCATGCTCACACCGGAACGGCCTCACGGCAGTCTGATGGCGGAATGGCCGGCCATGGGACAACCGGACCTCACATTGAAAGTGAACGGAATCAAACGGGCCTTGTCTCCGCTGGTCGAGATTGATGGATGCGCGGGAATGCCAGGCGTGTTCATCTGATGACCTGAAAAGTGAAACGGGAATGGAAAGTGAACGGTTCCGTCACATGGCTTGTAGACGGTGTTCTTCGTGGTGCGCGTGGGCGGCCTGAATGGGTCCAGCCAGGGCGGCGAGGATCGTGGTGGCGTCGGAGTCCTCGACCGTGAGCGAGGCCATCAGATTGGAGGCCTGATCGCCCGTGAGCTGCGCGGCCGGAGCTGTCGCGGGAGCGGGCTCGTTCTCGTCCGCCAGTCGTTCATAGATGTCGGTCATTTCCGTTGTCTCCATTTCATCCAGCAGGTATGTCGGCCAGATGCTCGATGTGGAACACGAGCATGTCACGTCCCTGCGGCCGGGCGAGCACTTCTATCAGCTTGTCGTTCCATGCGCCGGCATGGCATTAATCATTGCAGGTCCTAATGGATGGGCTTGTTTCGGGACCCGTATCCTTATCGCGGCGGCTCTTCAGTGACGCATGTGAGAAAGCATAGTGAATGATAGTAAGGAGCTGAAGCGTGGCGGAGGATATCGACAAGGTGGAGCGTGCGCGTCTGGCGCGCAAGGCGATCATCGACCATATGGATTGCGACGACTGCACGGAGGATTACGTGTTCCTTCTGCGGCAGGGTGGCCGTGAGTTCGGCATGGGACTGACCACGGTGCTTTCCATGCTCGCGTTCGCCGAACATGAGGGCGCGGTGCCACCCCTCTCGACGGAATGGTGGATAAAAGTCAGCAGGAGGTACCAGTGAGTTTGGTCCTGACCGATGATAGGCGAATCGTCCTACGATTGGAACCGATATCGGTTCCGGTTAGTGGAGGTTCGCCATGGATGTTTTCAGAACAGGTCGAAGAGGACGCGTTGTGTCGTTGACGGAAGAAAATTATCGGCGGGAAACGAACCGGAAAGCACCGTTCGTGCAGATGCGGGGCGGACATCCCTCGTATTTCGCGGTATGTCCGGCGTGCGGCAATCCGATCCTGATCTGCAACCTGTTCAAAAGGACTGACGGAAGCCGGTCGGCCAATCCGTACGGCCGGCATTACTCGGCGTCGGTTCCTGGAGTCGCGGACTATGACGAGACCGCGTACATGTTCTGTCCGCTGTCCAGGAACCATTCGGATCCCGGTAACACGCGCCGGACTCCGACGGATAAGGCCGGACGGGAACTGTACGCTCTGATGCGCGACCAATTCGACCGGTATGTTTACATCTGGGAGAAGACCACGGGCCTGCATGTGGGACGTGGATACGCTCGGGAACTGCTGTCCATGTGGCGTGCCGATGAGGGATGGCGGTATTATCGCGCCTCCTATTTCAACCAGTCGTTCATGCTTTTCTACGCCGCGCCCGCCCAGAACCTGGTGGGACGGTACTTGCTGGTAGATGGCCCATTGCACTGTTATCTGAAAAAGCTACAGATCAAAAGCATTCGTTTCACTCCGACCAGGATGGATGGTTATGTCCGTGTCGATAGAGCGGAGGGCCATGGTTTCGTCGATTTGTCTTTCCTTATCCACGATCAGAGTCCTGTCATGCGCGGCGAGCATTGCGTGGAAACCTATCGGCTGTCCGTATGCTTGGGTGACGTCCGGTTCGAACCTGATCTGAAACTGGTCTTGGATACCGGTTTCCTGGACAGTCTCATGGCGAAGGACGATTCCCATAGGAACCGAACGTTGTTGGACATGGCCGCCGACGTGTTGGATTAGAAACCCGTATCGGCTGTTATCGGTCGGCCGTCATGTGGGATGGTTGACGGAAACGTCCGGGCTTCTCCCTCCTCCCCTTGAGGGAGCGTCCGGCGTTCCCGTCCGGCCTACGCTTCAAGGCTGGTGAGCGATCCCGTCCGGATGGGTTCTACCCCTTCCCATCCGACATTCGACGGGAGCCGTCCGCCGGACCGTTTTCTGTCCCGTTTCTTTTTGTCTATCTTCTCGACGGGAGGTCCGGCGGGCGGCCTTCTCATTTTTCTTCAGGAGGTTTCCCATGATTGACGACGACGGTTACGACGGCATACGGTCGCATGGCGTGGACCCGGATTGGAATCCGTTCTCCACGCCACGCGACGACGACCCGGACGATATCGGCTGGGATGACGGCAGTGAGACGCCTCACGCCAACCCGTCGCGCATGTCAAGGAAGGGCGTGGCCGTCCTCACCGCATGCACGCTCGTCATCGCGGTCGCGGGCATCGGCATGGTCATCACGGAATCACGGTTGAGCGTGCGCCACGACCAGCTCGTCTCGGAATGTTCGGACGCGGTGGCGTCCATGAACCGGAATCGTGAACGGTTGGAAGGACTCGTGGCCGTGGACCTCAACATCGACGGGTCCGTTCTGGACGGGAAAAGGGCCGGACGATACGAATCGTTACGGACCATACGACGCGCGCCATCCATCCAATGCGACGCGACTCTGAGGAACAGGCAACTCGAATCGAACACGGCGAAGGCGAGGAAACAGGCGTCCGCATACGTGGAACAGTCCAAACGGGTGGCCGCGTTCCGGAAGGAGTACGACAAGACCCGATCCGAGAAGTCACGGCGTGACGACATGACGCGACTATCCAGCGACCTGCGTGCCGCGAGGGACCTGCTCGACCGGACGGCCGGCATGGAACTGTCCGTCCCGTACCTGCGGTCCAGGCTCGCGGACACGGTCGAACAGGCGGAACCGTTCGACGGGGCCGACGATGCGGACCATCGACGCGTGTCGGCCTTGGCGGACACGTTGGAGGACCTGATGAATCAGGTACGAGAAAACGCCGGACTATGAGACAAGGGACGCGGCTGGCCAATGCGGGCGGATATGCCGGTCATGGGGCGGCTCCATTAGAATGGGCATCATGATCGACATCCAAGATTTTGAATCATGCGAGACTTCCGGACAGTTCTACGGCGGGAACGCCGGACGGAAGATCGGACTCGTCTGGAGGGCCGGCGACTGGTTGGTGAAATTCCCCGGAACGACCAGGAACCTTCAGGGCAGCGTTCCTTCGTATACGACCGCGCCGGTGTCCGAATGGCTGGGATCCCACGTGTATGCCGCTCTTGGCATACCGGTTCATGAAACGGTGCTGGGAATCCGTGATGGGCGTATCGTCTGCGCCTGCAGGGACTTCACCTTCCCGGATTCCAGACTTGTCAATTTCCATGATCTGAAGAACTCGCTTTCCGATGACGAGCCAGGATTCACTGAGGACGCGTCCACCGGTTCCGGAGTGGTGCTCGCCGACGTACGGTCGGCGATTCACCGCATCCCGGTTCTTCGCTCGATCGATGGAGTGTCCGACCGGTTCTGGGACATGTTCGTGGTGGACGCGTTCATCCGCAACATAGACCGGAACAACACGAATTGGGGCGTGCTCAGGAATCCACGCGGGGAGTTCTCCCTCGCGCCGGTCTACGACAATGGCAACTCGTTCAACAACAAAAGAACCGACTCGGGAATCGAACGCCGTCTCGCCGACCCGGATCTCATTCGCCAAGACGCGTTGGACGTCCGCTCCTGCTACGTGACGGATAGGGGAAAACCCATCGCCCCATTGAAATACCTCGCATCAGGACAGGACGAGGAATGCACCAAGGCGTTGGATCGCTTCATGGAAAGATACGATCCACGTTCCTTCCATGATCTGCTTGGCTCCATACCGTCCATGTCGCATGGTCTCACCGTCGTGCCTGATGGTTTCCACGAATACCATCGCAGGGTCTGCGACTATCGGTACGAGCACGCGTTCATGGAGGCATGGCGCGACCTGCATCCAACTGTGGGTGTCCCGTCCAGTCCGGAAGCATCCGTCCCCGAGCCTCTTCCTGATTCCGATCCCTCCGTCTTACCCTCATCTTCTGTTCCGACGTGTTTCGACGGTCCGGGAATGTGACGCGTCCGTCTCGATATCAATGGTCAAGGAACGTGGAACGGACAACCGGACCATCGAAAGCGTATCCTGAAAAGTCGCCTGAAGGTTCCGGACTGGGAGAGGATGACGGGCAATGAGCTGGGCGGACCTGTTGAAAAGCATCGTATGCGTTCTGAACCTCATCGCATGCGTGCGGTTGACCGGACCATATCTGATTCCGAAACGGTCCGACCGTGAATGGTCGGAAGCGCGACGTCGTACCGACCTGTACTGTCGTCTGGCCGGCTGGATAGGCGTGTTCGCCTACTCGTACGGACTGGGTCACGGGCTCATGCATGCACGGGACGGATGGACCGGCATGGCATCCGGCGTGGAAGTGATCCTCCTGCTGGTCCAAATCCTGAATCTCGCCATCTGGACGTATCTGCTCGTTCGCTCGCATGGCAGGAGCCTGTAGCCTCTTCCCTGTGCGATATCAACAAGGGGTTATGTGGGTAATATGAATCACATACGTAGTCGAGAAGGAGTCGTCATGGACGAGAAAGACAGCATGACGCCGGACACCATCCCGCAGTCCACGCCCGTGGACGGGACCGTTTCGGCCGGAAGGAAGAACCGCAGGCCGGTCGTCATCGGCGTGGCCGCCGTCGCGGCCGTCGCGCTGGTCGCGGGTGGCGTGTGCGGATACAGGGCGTACGAGAACCATCGGGTGTCGGTGGCGCGCCAGGCGTGCCAGTCGGCCGTCACGGACCTGGGTAAGACGGTGAAGTCGTATAAGGCGCTGCTCGGCGCGGATGCTACGACGGCCGCGTTGAAGACGGATGCGACAGGCGTGAAGGACGTGAAGACCCTTGACGCGCTCAAACGGGCCGTTGGGGCGGAGACTCCCGCCATGGTCAAGTGCGACGCGTCCGACAAGACCGGTCTGGACGAGGCCACCGCCAAGGCGGACAAGACGGCCAAGGGCGTGAAGGCGGCTGCGAAGGCGTTGGAGTCGGCCGTGAAGGCGGTCGAATCGTCGAAGCTCGACAAGACGGTGGACGATGCGGACGGACTGTACAGGGCGACGGAAGGCAAGGTCCAGGACGATAAGACCCGTGACGCGTTGAAGCAGGCCATCGCCAAGCGCGACGCCGACGCAATCGCCAAGGCCGTCAGGGCCGTGAACGATTCGAAGACGGCGAAGGACCAGGCCGACGCCGAGGCCGCAGCGAAGGCGCAGGCCGAACAGGAGGCCGCAGCCCAGGCGGCCGCCGCACAGCAGGCCCAACAGCAGGCGCAACGCTCGTACTCGTACGGTTCGTATTCGTCCGGCGGCTGGTCCGGTTCCGCCGGTGGACGGTCCTATTCCGGCGGATCGTATTCAGGCGGATCGCAAGGCCAGGGTGGCGGCTCCCCGAGCGGGAACTCCCCCGCGCCAAGCATCCACTACGACTGGGAAGACAAAGTGACCATCAATCCGAATTGCGATGGACAGCATTTCTGCCCTTTGGGCTGATTCGCCTCATCCAGCCTTCCAAAGGCCCCGCCCTGTTGGGCGGGGCCTTTCCCTTTCCCGTACCTCCCATGCCACGTAACCCCCCGAACCAATATTGCCCCTTATCGAGGCGTGCGCGCGTGGAACGGATTGGATGGGCCGGTCCCCGTGAGGGGAACCGCGCAGGGAACGTGCGTTCCCGCCGTCCCGTCCCGCCCGCACGGCGGGACGTTCTGCAAGCAGAATCTCTGAAAGGAGACGGAACATTGGGTTCCAACAAGAACAAGAAATGGGGCAAGGCCACGATAGCCGGCCTGGTCGCCGCGGCCACGCTGGCGTCCCCGGTCGTCGGCGCGTTCGCCGCCGACGGTGGCGGCGGCTCCGGTGACGGCACGGGCACGGGCGACGGCTCCGCCGGCGGCACCGGCAAGATCACATGGGTGTACAAGGACTCCTTCGGCTCCCCGACCCGCGAGAATGTGAAATCCGCCATGGGATCCGTCGGCGTGAAGTCGATGGACGGCAGCGAGTCCAACAGCGCCATCGACGAGGCCGTGAACGGCGCGAACGCCGAATGCGTGGCCCGTTCGAAGGCTTCGGGCAACCAGAATCCGACCTGCCGCCTCGTGTCCGTGGGCTTTGTGCACACGCCCGGCGCGAACGGCGACTGGTACACGGGCGCCAACGGCTCCTTCAGCGCGGACCAGTGGAAGGCGGCCTACAACGCCTCCGGCATCCCGAACAACACTTATTCCTATCAGGGAGCCAATTACAAGACTTCCGATGCTTTCAGCGATGGACAGACTTCCATCAACAGTCTCGCGGCCCGTGAGATGAACAAAGCCCCACGCGCGGTCGTCGCCATCGTCCTCGACCAGGACGAGCCGCCGGTCGACTACGATCTGACCGTCAGCACGCAGGCGGGTGGCCTGTTCACCCAGGCCGGTTCGACCGATGACGTTTCCGACGCGATCACCACCAGCCGTGGCGGCAGTACGATCTCCGAGGACGTGACGGGCACCGTCACACTGCATTGGACCGGTCTGGACGGCACGACCCGTACCGCGTCCAAGCAGTTCACCCAGAACAACAACACGACCAAAAGCGTCTCGTTCGGCTATAGGGACGTGGACAAGTCTTGGAAGGCATGGCCGGCCGGCTCCTACTACTATGATGTGACCGTCGGCAAGCAGGGCCATATGAAGGCCGCGGCCAGCCATATGGGCGCTCAGGACGCGAAGGAATCCTGGAAGCCGGTCTCGCCGCCGCCGTCGAAGAAGCTCACCAACATGGCGGGCCAGCAGGTCACCGCCGAGGCCCAGCAGATCGCTTCCGGCAGCCTGTATACGGCGCATATCACCGCCCAGTCGAACGCGTCCGAGCATTTCTGGCTGTACGACACGATCGACGTGACCGGCCAGAAGGTCCTGATCGGCGGCACCGACAAGGACGACTATTCGAAGATCACCGTGACCGACCAGGACGGCAACACCGTCAAGGCCGACATCACGGTGGACGATTCCCATGCGGGCAAACGCGTCGTCAAGGCGCACGTGCTGAACCCGGTCTCCGGACAATACACGTTGAACGTGCCCCAGTCCGCGACCCCGACCGGCACGGACTACACCATCCCGGACGACAGCCAGGCCTGCTGGACCGGCGACGAATACGGCAATGCGGATAAGAGCCACTGCCAGACCGGCAACAGCGAACAGGTCGGCAAGGTCACCCCGAAGCCCGACAAGGTGTGGGTGTTGGACTCCAACGGCGCCCTGACGGCCGAGGATCCGCAGCATACGAACGACAAGGGCAGCGACAACCGCACGTTCGTGACCGGCGACGCGATCGGCGCCGTGGTCAACGGCCGTATCCCCGCGCACCTGCTCAACCCGTTCACCTCCTACGCGATCACCGATGATTGGACCGCTTCGGCCCAGTGGATCGACTGGAACCACAAGGACCAGGTGCGCGTGTACGTGGACGGCAAGGACGTGACCGACCAGTTCGACATCACGGTCGACACCGCGAAGCACACGACCACCGCGACCGCGAAGCGGTCGTTCCTCACGAAGACCGCGTTCGGCATCAAGGACCGCAAGGTCAAACTGTACATCGGCGGATACGTGAAGCAGACGCCGAACGCGCAGGCCGCGGCCGACCAGAGGAAGCTGACCAACAAGGCCTCCGAGAAGTGGAACAACGAATCCCAGCCGACCAACGAGCCGCCGGTCTACGTGCGCAATCCGAAGCCCGACAAGGTGTGGAGCGCCGACCAGGGCCAGGCCGCCACGGCCGAGGACACGGCGTGGAGCAACAAGGTCAACGCGGACACGCACACGTTCGTCCAGCAGGATGATTTCGGCGTGACCGTCAACGGCCTGCTGCCGAAGAACCTCGCCAGGAAGATGAGCTCCTACGAATTGGGCGATGATTTCTCCAAGAGCGCGAGGAACATCGACCTGGATTCCGCGTCGGTGACCGTCACCATCGACGGCAAGGACGCGAACAGCCTGTTCGACGTGCACAAGCAGGATGGCAGGGTGTGGATCACCGCGAAACAGCCGCTGCTCGACACGACCTACAACCAGGCGGCGGACCGCAAGGTGCGCATGACCATCAAGGGCGCGTTCGCCAAGGGCGTGCTCAAGGCCGGCCAGAAGGTCCAGCTCACCAACGGCGATTGGGAGAAATGGAACCAGCAGACCGTGCCCGGCAACGAGCCGCCCGTCAGGGAGTGGAGCCCGAACCCGGACAAGAGCTGGATCAAGCTCGGCGATGACGGCACCTGGCAGGCCGTGGTCGATCCGGACGAGACGAACAAGACCGGAGCGGACACCCAGAAGTTCCTCGACGGCGACCAGGTCGCGTCCGTGGTCAACGGCGTCATCGCGTCCGATCTCGTCAAGGTCACCGACATCAAGCTGACCGACGATTACGCCAAGGCCGACTACATCTGGGACCTCACGTCCGACAAGTCGAAGATCCGCGTGTACGAGGCCGACGCCACGACCGACGCGGCATCCTCCGTCGCGGACATCGCGAACAAGGGCAGGGATGTGACCGACCAGTTCGACATCACCGTCCAGGGCACCAAGGTCACCGCGACCGCGAAGCCGGAATACCGTGCCGCGCAGGCCGGATTGAAGAATCCGAAGCAGATCAGCCTGCTCCTGCCCGGCGTGGTGAACTTCGCCAACGGCAAGGGCGCGGCCCAGGTCCGCAAGGACTTCAGGAAGGCCGCGGGCGACGAGCTCACGTTCTGCGAGAACCCCGACGGCTCCAAGCTGACCAACTCGGGTTCCGAGAAGGTCAACAACGAGTCCCAGCCGACCAACGAACCGCACATCTGCGGCTACGTCCCACCGGTCAGGAAGAAGGTCGTCGCCGAAGGCAGCCAGGGCGGCGCGAACAACGACGCCGACGACAAGGTCGTGTATCCGGGCCAGAAGGTCGAATACCGTCTCACCACGCAGCCGAAACTGCCCGCCGACCTCGGGTACCGGATCGTGTCCATCCAGGACACCGACGTGTACGACCAGTATCTCGAACCCGACCCGCAGACCCTTGAGGTCACCGACCTCGCCACCGGCGGACAGCTGACCACCAGCGACCCGCAGATGGGCGTCGAAGGCGACTACACGGTCGCGTGGGACACCGCGGCGCACAAGTTCACCATCACATACTCGAACAAGTACGTGGCCGAACATTGGAAGGCCGGCACGAACCCGCAGGTGCAGGTCCGTTTCGAAGGCACCGTCGCGAAGAACGCTCCCGTCGACCGCAAAGTGGCCAACCAGTGGGCGCTCACGCTGAACAACATGATCACCCCGTCGAACATCGTCGACAACCTGCCGCCGGTCCACAACCCCTCCAAGAAGGACAACCAGTCCAAGGAGCAGGGCGATCCGACCGTCAGCATCGACGGGAAGACCATGCTGCTGGGCGATACCGGCAACTATCTGGTCACCCTCGACCTGAAGCAGACCAACAACGCGTACCGCGTGTGGAAGGCCGGCATCACCGACGATTTCGATGACGAGTACATCGCCATCGACGAATCCAAGATCGAGGTGCTCGACCAGTCCGGCAAGGACGTGACCGGAAAGTTCAACATCCAGATCAAGGACGGCGTCGCATACGTGTACGCGAGGACCGTGGACACGTGGATCCCGAAGAAGGGCGTCACCGTCAAGGGCGACCCCCAGCCGAAGGACCTCGCCAAGTACTCGACCAACGGCAAGCATGATCCGCTCAACGATCCGGCCATCGACCAGAACCTCCTCGGCCAGACCTACCAGGTCGTCATGCCGTACAAGGTCGTCAAGGTCAAGGACGGGTACACGGTCAGGAACAAGGCCATCCAGGTCACCAACGACACGACCGTGGAGACCAACGAGGTGTCCAACCCGCTCAAGCCCGTCAACCCGGCCAAGGACGTGACCGTCAAGGTCGGCGGCGAAAGCATCGACGGCAGAAGCGTGTACAAGGACCGCACCTTCCTCTACCAGCTCGACAGCTCCGTCATCCCGGCCGACCGCGCCTACCCGCAGGTCAGCCAGTGGAAGATCGTGGATCCGCTGAACACCGAGTTCGACCAGTACACGGGCCAGTGGGCCGTGTACGCGACCCGCGACCTGTACAGGGACGGCAAGGTGCTCGCCGCCAAGGGCGACAAGCTCGCCGGCAACGGCTTCGACAGCTCGAAGCTCGGCGGTGAACTGTTCACCGCCACGGCCGACGCCAACGGCCAGGTCACCGTCGAGGCGACCGAAGCGTACCGTGCCCTCGTGTCCGCGGACAACGCGCATGAGAACGGCTGGCGCGCGTACATCCAGTGCAAGCGCCTGAAGGTGTCCGAACGCGTCGAGAACCAGTTCACCGAGATCTTCAACGACAAGGAGTTCCAGTCCAACATCGTGTGGACCCGCACCCCGGACATGACCCCGTCGATCCACGTCGAGAAGTACGACGTGGCCTCCGGCGAACAGGCCGGCGACCGCGACGACGTGAAGGACGCGTTGAAGATGGCCGGAGACAGCCAGCAGATCGCGTTCAAGATCACCAACACGTCCAAGACGGACTCCTCGACCGGTGAGGGCTCCTGGTATCTCGCCAAGGACCTCAAGATGGTCGACAGGACCATCGCCGGCGAAGGCGACGTCACGGACCTGAAGTATCCGGACGATTGGGACACCCTCGTGCTCAAGCCCGGCGAGTCCACCGTCATCACCGGCACGTTGAAGGGCGTCGGGCAGGGCGGCAAGCACACCGACCGTGTGAAGGTCACCGGCACGCCGCTCGTCGAATGCCCCGTCACCGACCAGTTCGGCGGCCAGCAGTCCACCGACGGCAACCAGACCGCCGACACGAAGGTCGACGGCGACGCGTCCGACACGACAGGCCTCAAGCAGGTCAAGGTCGGCGACAGGACCCTATGCGAGGACACCACCGTGGACTCGAACACCGACGACTGGAGCGGCTACCGCGAGGATCTCGCCAAGACCGGCATGGCCATCGGCGGCGTCCTGCTGTCCCTCATCGCCTTCGGCGGTGTCGGCGTGACCCTCTTGGGCGCACGTCGCAGGACCTCGACCGTCAAGCACGGCGTGCATGCCGCCAAATGATCCGATGACCGTTCGGATCCGCCATACGGCATGAGTGACGCCACGGGCGGGATGTTGGAGGATTCTCCAACATCCCGCCCTTTTCCTTTCCCGGACCGTGGATGCCGTACAAGGCCGGCGTGGCTCGTCCGAAAGAACGGCCCACGCCCCCATCCATCTTATTGGGGTGCCACCCGTTCGAATATCTGCGCTCATACGGCCATGTGCACGTGGGAATGGTTGAGAGATCCGGCAACCGGCCGGCGATCCGAAAGCGGACGCCGACGATATCGGACTTCCACGGCAGCGTGAGCCGTCCGTGCAGAAAACAGAAGAATCCCTATCAAAGGAGACATCCAGTATGGATATGAAGAAGATCTCAGCCGCGTGCGCGACCGCCGCCGCGTTGGCCGCGTTGTTCGTCCCGGGTTCGGCGTTCGCCGCGGACGGCACGCTCGCTTTGAACGCGGGCGACGGCAGCACCCTCGCCGGACACAGCTTCACCGTGTACAAGGTCGCTGGATACAACGACGTCGTCAAGGACGGCGCGAACGTGAAGAGCGTGAGCGCCTCATCCCCGGACGCCACGACCGACGCGTGGGTCAAGGCCGCGTTGAACAAGAACGGCGTGACCTACAACACGTCCGAAGGCCGTAACGCCGCCGAACAACTCCTGCGGTTGAAGACCAATTCGGACACGCTGCGCAAGGTCGCCGGCACCCTGCAGTCCACCGCCGCGTCCAGCAAGGTGGCGGCCGTGAAGACCAACCAGACCTCCGCCACGGGCAGTCTGAACCTGACCCTGCCGGAGGGCTATTATCTCGTCGTCGACGCCCAGGGAATCCCGATCCTCGTGTCCACCACGATCGGCGGCAGCGTCAGGATGAGCAACGGCCAGACCCTCGGTTCCACCCAGATCAAGACCAACGTCACCAAGATCGACAAGAAGATCAAGAGCGTGGACGGCACGTGGAAGGATTCCGCGGCCGCGACCAACGGCGAGACCCGTGACTTCAAGGCCACGTTCACCGTGCCGAACAAGCTGGCCGTGGACACCATCACCCTCGAGGACCACATGACCGGCATCGTCTACGTGGACGGTTCGTTCCACGCGACCACGTCGTCCGGCACGGACGTGACCAACCAGTTCGGTACCATCGGCAAGGACAAGGTCGGCAATTCCGACGGCACCGGCTTCAAGGTCACCAGCCTGCAGAGCCTCGTGGACACCTACCAGGGCAAGCAGGTGACCGTGACCTACCAGGGCAAGGTCGTCAACGCGTCCAAGGCCAACCAGGGCCTCAACCAGATCCTGATCACCTCGAACTGGCTGCCCAACGTGGTCCCGCCGGACGTGCCGACCCCGGGGCCGGGCACCGATGAGACCCCGGTCCCGACCTACGACGTGAATCTGAAGAAGATCAGCGCGGCCGACGGCAACAAGGTCATCCAGGGAGCCAAGTTCAAGCTCCACAACGACAGCCTGAACCAGTGGTACGTGTGGAACACGGGCTCGAACCAGTGGACGTTCACCACGGATGAGTCCAAAGCCACCGAATTCTCCACGAACGCGTCCGGCGTGATCAACTTCACCCGTCTGGGCGCCGGCACGTACACCGTGAAGGAGACCCAGGTGCCGACCGGCTACTTCAGCTTCGTCAAGCCGAGCTTCACCCTCAAGATCACCGACGACGGCCACGTGACCATCACTGGCAAGGACCAGCCGGGACTGACCGGCACGGTCAACAACGCGGACGGCAAGACCACCACCCCGACCGCTGTGGTGAAGAACATCGACAACATCACCCAGCTGCCGCAGACCGGCGCGACCACCATGGCCGTCATGCTGGTCGGCGCGTTCGCGATCATCCTCGTGGCCACCGCGTCCGGCTTCGCCGCCTACCGAGTCCGCCACATGGATCTGGGCGACGGTCCGGCCATCGCCTGATTTTTCCGAATCGTCCCCGGCCTCGAAAGCGAGGGGCCGGGGATCCAGGAGCCGGGATCGTGCGGCCTTTTCTCCTGTCAGCCGCACGATCCCGGCCCTCTTCCCAAAAATACGGAACTCGCATATGAATCACAAAGGATGAGGGAAATGGGATTCCTTACAAGACTTATCGCCGGTTTTGTCGCCGCGTCCACGTTGGGCGCGGGCCTGGCCGGCACCGCCAACGCGGTGGACGCGGCCGGCGCGGCATCCGATACGACGGGCGCCGTCACCACCACGGCCGACGATACGGGCGGACGCACGGTCCTCGACTGCAGGCAATCCGGCGAAGGCGCCACCGGACCATACGCGGACAAATTCTGCTGGATCGACTGGTCGAACCTGCCGTTGGACTCCAGCGGGAAACCGACGCCGGTGCGCATCAACGTGCCCGGCGGCCACATCGACGCGGACGCGACCATCACGCATACCGACAACGCGGCGTTGACCGCGAAAGACTACACCGGCAGCAAGTGGAGCCGGCTGACCTCCGCGTACAAGCTCACAGGCAACACCGCCCTCGCGTTCAGCGGCAGGATGGGCAGGCAGGATCCGGCAGCCTCCGTCACGTTCTCCAACGTCACGCCTTCCGCAGACCGGACCGACACCGGCGTGAACGTGCTGAAGGACTTCCAACTCGCTTTCGGCGACGCGGAGGTCATGAGCGGTGGCGTCCTCCAAGGACATGACGTGTACGAGCGGACCGACATCGAATCCGACAAGACGTTGGAGAAACTCGGCATGATCGGCAGCGGCGATCCGAACCAATCGTATTCGAAGGCGAACACCGGTTACGGCACCACGCATGTGACATTGGCCGGCGGTCCGAAGGGCGCGACCGACGACGCGAACAAGGATTCCAAGGGGGCCGCCGTGGTCGGAGCGAAGCAGGCCTCCCGGTTCAAGGTCTCGTTCGGACAGGTGAACCAGCATTGGGACGGTTGGGGCAGCGCCATCGCTGTCGGCGTGTACATGCCGTATCTGACCGCGTATCCGCTCTCCTACGACAAAAACTCCACTGACGCAACAGGTGAGGTTCCGTCGAACCAGCGTGGCAAGGAGAACACCGTCCAGCCCGCCAGGACCAAGACCAGCGGAACCGTGAGAACCGCGGCGGATACGGATGCCGCGGACGGATCCCAGCAGACCGAAGCCCAATCCTCGACGGACCAGGGAAGGGCCGCGTCCACCGCATCGAACCTGCCCGACCATCTGGTCAACGGCGACTTCAACGTGAACTACAAGGACCAGTGGCTGACGGGTGGTTGGAACTGGACCGACATCACCCCGGATGGCAAGTACCTGAACTCGACCCGCAATTGGAACGACAGCGATGCCGTGTGGAAGAATATCAACGGCTGGGACAGAAACGCGTTCGGCTGGTTGAGCACCCAGAAGGACGGAACGGACAACATCCAGCACAAGGCCGGCGCCGTCGAGGTCCAATACGACGACCTCGCCGACAACGTGTACGCGGAATTATGCGCCTACGAGGCCGGCACCGCGATCTACCAGGACATCAAAACCGTTCCCGGCACCCTGTACAAGGTGCGTTTGAAGCACGCCAGTCTGTACGACGGTTATCTGGACAAGATGCAGGTGATGATCGGCGCGCCGGGACACGAGCAGCCGGTCGAGATGACCCGCACCGGCGTGAACGGCAACGGCGACAAGCTCAACGAGAAATCAAACATCATCGCCACGAAAGTCTCGAACACGGGTGAGAACGATCGTAACCATGATTCCCAGTGGGAGTCCTACGAGGGCACGTATCTGATTCCCGCGGGCCAGACCGTGACCCGCTTCACGTTCAGGAGCGTCGGCTCCAGAAACCTTGACCACGGCAACTTGCTGGACGACATCGTGTTCGACAAGGCGTACCGTCTGGACTACGACAAGAACTCCAACGAGGCGGCCGGCAGCGTCCCGTCGAACCAGCGCGGCAGGGAGAACACCGTCCAGCCCGCCAAATCCAAGACGACCGGCACGGTGAAGACCGTCGTGGATACCTCTGACGGATTGCCGACCGAATTGGTCAATGGCGATTTCGAATATCCGGGAGCTGATGTCTTAAGCCAGAACCTTCGTGACAAGAAGAGGAACTGGTGGGGTGTCAGCCGCAAGGACAAGATGGTCTACGAGTCCGATAATCCCACCAAATGGGTCTCCCTCCCGTCGACCTTCGATTCGGATAGATTCGCGTGGGATTCCAGCGAGGCCGGAAAAACGTCTGGCGTCCAGGAGGGGTCCTCGCAATGGCATACGAACGAGGTCGAACTTCAAAGGGATTCACGTACGGGCAACATGTACGCCGAGCTCTCTCCATATCAGGCACAGAGCAGCATCCGCCAATACATCCGCACCACGCCCGGTGCCCTGTACAAGGTGCGGTTGAAGCATGCCAGTTTGAGCAGCGAGTATTTGGACAAGATGCAGGTTCTAATCGGGGCGGATGGAAACGAGCAGCCGGTGAGGATGACCCGTGTCGAGTCCCAGAACGGGCTTGACGCCATCGGGGAGTCCACGGCATCCACGACCATTTCGACCCACGCATCGAACAAGGCCGAGATCTCATGGGGTTCCGGGCTTGGATATCATTCGTCACGGAACCATGACGGACAGTGGGCGACTTATGAGGGGGTCTATGTAGCCACTTCCGATGTGACGGTGTTCACGTTCAAGAGCGTTGACTCGCCGTCCTTCAACACCGGAAATCTGTTGGATGACGTGGTTTTCACCAAGGCATACAAGCTCACCTATGACAAGAACTCGGCCGATGCGTCCGGTCAGGTTCCGTCGAACCAGCGCGGCAAGGAGAACACCACCCAGCCCGCTAAGACCAAGACCAACGGAACCGTCAAGACCGTCGCGGATACCAACGCCAGCCTGCCGGACCATCTGGTCAACGGCGACTTCAGCGTGAACTACCACGACCAGTGGAAGGACAGCTTCGGCGGCTGGACCAGCATCGACCCGAACGCGGGCAAGACCCTGCACGCCACCAACTACGTCGACTCGAGCGGCACATGGAAATGGGCCGCCATCAACGGGTGGGACAGGTCCAAGTTCGGCTGGACCAGCACCCAGAAGGCCGGAAGCAACGTCCAGCAGAAGGCCAACGCGGTCGAACTCCAGTACGACGACTCCACCGCCGACAACGTGTACGCGGAGCTCTGCGCCTACGAGGCCGGCACCGCGATCTACCAGGACATCAGGACCGTGCCCGGCACCCTGTACAAGGTGCGGTTGAAGCACGCCAGCCTCAACAGCACGTACCTCGACAAGATGCAGGTCATGATTGGCACGCCCGGCCACGAGCAGCCGGTCGAGATGACCCGCACCAGCGTCAACGGGCACGGCGACAAACTCAACGAGAAGTCCACGACCATCGCCACCAAGGTCACGAACGGCAACAACCGCCACCACGCCGACCAGTGGGAGACCTACGAGGGCACCTACCTGATCCCCGACGGGCAGACCACGACCCGGTTCACGTTCAAGAGCATCGACTCCAAGCAGCTCGACTACGGCAACGTGCTCGACGGCATCGTGTTCGACAAGGCATACCGCCTGGACTACGACAAGAACGCTTCGGATGCCACCGGCGAGGTTCCGTCGAACCAGCGTGGCAGGGAGAACACCACCCAGCCCGCCAAGGACAAGACCAGCGGAACCGTCAAGACCGTCGCGGATGATGATGTGGCGGAATACGCCGCCAACGGCCTGCCGAAGCAGCTCGTCAACAGCGACTTCGACCATGATTGGCGGAATATCGTCAGCCAGTCCAGGATGAGCGCGAAATACAATTTCGCCAACATCGACCCGGCGCACGGCGACGTGGAGATCAGCGGCGCGCTGAACGGCAAGGGCGAGGCGTCCAAGCAGTGGGTGCACCTCAACGGGTTCGACGCGAGCAGGTTCGGCTGGAAATCCAACCAGACCGACACCAGGGTCGACGGGCGCGGCGGCATCGTCGAGATCCAACGGTCCCGTGCGAACGACAACATGTACGCGGAGATCACCGCCTCGCAGGCCAACACGTACCTGTATCAGGACATCGACACCGCGCACGATTATCCGACCGTGTACACGGTGAAGCTCCGGTACGCGCACAGGAACGGGACCATCAACTCCAATGAGAAGATCCAGATCCTCGTCGGAGCGCCCGGCCATGAGCAGCCGGTGGAGATGACCCGCATCGCGTCCGACCGAGGCAACAGGCTGGGTGAGAAGTCCACCACGGTGAACGCTCCGAACACGGATGGCTGGCTCGGCTCGTGGGACACGTTCCAGGGTTCGGTCGTGGTTCCCGCCGGTCGGAACGTCAGCAGGTTCACGTTCAAGGCGTTGGGTTCCATCGACGGCATCTCCGGCAATCTGATCGACGACGTGCAGTTCAAGCTCGCCTACAAGCTCTCCTACGACAAGAATTCGCAGGACGCCTTCGGCCAGGTCCCGTCCGACACGACCGCGAACACCGTCAAGCAGGCCAAGGCGAAGGCCACGGGAACCGTGAGGACCGTGGCGGACAGGACCGCTTCCGGTCTGACGGTGCATGACCTCGAAACGGATGATGTTCCCGGCGATTACCGCCAGTTCGTGCTCAACACCACCGACACGAGGCTCTCGCAGGTCGAGTTCGAGGACGGCGCGTGGTACAGGTCCACGGACTCCTCGTCCCAGGGCATGTGGCCGTTGAAGGCGGGCGCCTCGTTGACCATTCCGTCCGTGGGCGACTGGACCGACCCGTCCGGCAGGACCCACCAGATCAGCATGACCATGCGTTTGAAGGAGTGGAACGGCGGCAGCGTCAGCGAACTGTACAGGTTCGACGGGCACGGGAACATCGTCGGAGACGGAAGATGTTGGATCAACACGGCCTACGGTTCCGGCTATTCCAGCCTGCCTGCGAAGGTCGAACAGGCCATGGGCAAGGTCGACACGTCGAAACGCGTGGGCTGCTCGTGGACCGTCGAGTTCACGTACGCGGACACCGGCGAGAAGGTGCCTGACACGTTCAAGGGCGTGACCGGCTTCAACGACCTCGACGGTTGGGACGCGCAGTCCGATCTCAAGTTCGAGGGCGTGCAGCTGCTTTCCGGTTTCGATGGCGCGTACAAGCGTTCCGACGCGGAACTCGCCTCCTACGGCACGAACGGCTTCGCCGGAATCAAGCATGACGCCGGCGACGAGGCCCATCTGGACGCGCCCCAGCAGTCCAAGCACCGTCTCGCGGCCACCTGGACCGGAAGCACGTTCACGTTCTCCTACGATCTGGGCAATCCCGCCGGACGCACCGACGGCTCGCGCATGACGTTCGGCGCGCCGGTCACCCGCACCGCGGTCCTCACCTACGACAAGAACGCCGCCGACGCGGCCGGATCCGTCCCGTCGGACACAACGCCGGGCACGACCCGGACGGCCTCGTCCAAGACGGACGGCAAGGTGTCCGACCTCGTGCAGCGCACCACCACCCACGAGGACGGTAGCGTGACCGTGAGGACCGTCGACACTACCACCGACGTGGTGTCCGGCTGCCAGGTCTACTATCCGGCCGGCCAGCGGATCACGTTGGCGACCATGGCGAAGGACGACGACTGCTGGGATTCCAGCATGCTGTCGCGTCCGGGCCACACCCAGCTGGGTTGGAACCAGGACCGGAACGCGACCCAGGCGCAGGCCGAGGTCACGATGGTCGAGGGCGGCATGACCGTGTACGCGGTGTGGGTCGGCAACCCGGTCCTCACCTACGACACGAACAAGCCGAGTACGTGGACCGGCGAGATGCCGTCCACCCCGGCGTCCGTATCCGTGGCTTACAACACGGCCGCGGCGGATGGTTCCGGCTGGCGGGCGGGCGACACGTCGAAGATCCGCGGCTACAGGTTCCTCGGCTGGTACACGGGACCGCAGGACAATGCGGGCCTGTACGACTGGACCAGGCCGTTGACGGGCAGCGTGACCGTGTACGCGCACTGGCAGCGGTTGCAGGCCAACGTGATCTACAACGCGAACGGCGGCACCGGTTCGCATCCGAACACGACCGGTTGGCAGTATTCGGACGTGACGGTCCCGTCCGACACGTCGAAGTCGTTCAAACGCGACGGATACTATTTCAAGTATTGGAACACCCAGAAGGACGGCAAAGGCACGACGTATAAGGATGGCGGCCAAGTCCCGCTGCAGGACAAGGACGTGACCTTGTACGCGATCTGGGCTCCGTACCACACGGTCATCACCGAGACCGGTGGCGTAGGCCTGCCGGTGCTTGTCGCGGCCGGCATGGGCTTGCTCGTGGTGGGCATCGGGTCCACGGTCATGCTCACACGCCGCATGCGTGGTGAGCAGTGACGGACGAACCCCGCCAGATGAGTGAAGGCATCCGGAACGATCCCCTGAACTGGGGCCGGCCGGGTGCCTTTCCCTTTTCCCAGCCGATATCCGTTGTTCCTCCGGTGGTGTTGACATGAGTGCTTCTGTAAGTCGTATGGATTGGGATTGGATCGTCGAGGGCGACCACGTGTATGACACGCGTCGCGAACGACGGTCCCGACTGCTGCGGAAACGGCATATGGCGCGCGTGTTCCGTATGCTGGCCGCGTTCACGGCCGTCTGCCTTCTCCTCGGGGTCGGCGTGTTCGCGTGGATAGGCGTGGAACAGTCCGGCGCGTCCCGCAGGGCCGCGCAAAGCGCGGCATTGGCCGCCAAGGAGGACCGTTCCGCTGAAAAATACGCGCGCATGGTCGCCAAGGCACGCGCGTACAACAGGAAACTCACGGACCACGCGCAGGTCATCGGCGAACGGTTGGAGGACGACGGCACCATCGACGGCGACTTCGGATTCAAATCGGACAAGGAATACCAGAACCTGCTGGACTTCGGCGACGGGATCATGGCGTCGGTCGAGATCCCGTCGATCGGCGTGGACCTGCCCGTCCGCCATGGAGCCGACTCGTACGCTTTGGACAACGGGCTCGGCCACCTGCACGGCACCTCGCTGCCGGTCGGCGGCAAAAACACCCATTCGGTGATCACCGGGCACACCGGCGTCGCGGACAAGGCCCTGTTCACGCGGCTCAACGAGCTACGCAAGGGCGACGTGTTCTATGTGCGGGTCGCCGCGCAGACCCTCGCCTACAAGGTCACACGCATCCGCAAGGTCGACCCGGACGATCTGAAAAGTCTCCAGATCGAACGGGGACGGGACCTGGTCACGTTGGTGACGTGCACTCCGATCTTCCTTAACACGTATCGGCTGCTCGTCACGGGCGAACGCGTGAGCATGCCGGACGACGCGCCCTATCCCGAGGACGCGCCCAGGACCACCGGCCGTGACACGCGCCCGCTGCTCGTGTCCGGTGTGGCATTGCTCGCGGGCATGCCCGTGGCGATGGTCGAGTCCAGGCCACGCGTCCGCCCGTACGGACGCCACGGCATGAAACGGTAGACGCCCACACGCCGGCACCGCCTCATGCGGGGGTAGACTGGTGGGTATGCGCGCCATATGCCTCCGAGACCGCGACACGCCGATGGCGCCGATATCGGATTGGGGGCACGTGGAATGGTTGTCGGAAACGTCGCAGGGATGTTTCCATTGGAGCCACGACCCCGATACGGGGCATGGCATTGGAGGGAGAATTATGAACAAGAAGGCTTTCGCAACGGCCGTCGCATCCGTGGCCGTCGCGGGCACCATCGCCGCGCCGGCAATGGCCGACGAGACCGCGACCACCCCGGTCGAACAGGCCCAGCAGGCCGTCGAGCAGGCCCAGCAGGCCGTCGAGCAGGCCGCGGCCCAGCCGACCACGCAGCCCCAGCAGGACCAGGTCGCCGCGGCCCAGCAGGCCGTCACGGACGCGAAGACCAGCCTCGACCAGGCCACGGCCGGCACCCAGCAGGTCCAGCAGCAGGTCCAGCAGGCCCAGACCGGCGTGCAGCAGGCCCAACAGAACGTGCAGCAGGCGCAACAGCAGGTCGAGACCACCATCAACAACGATCCGAACGTGGCCGCCGCCCAGACGGGCGTCAACCAGGCCCAGACCAACCTCGACAAGGCCCACGACAGCCTCACCGCCGCGAAGGACAAGGCCGACCAGAGCGCGAAGAACGCCGAGACCATCAAGAAGGCCATGAACGACAGCCAGTCCATCCGTGACGACGCCGCCAAGGCCAAGGAACAGGCCGACCAGGCCGTGAAGGACGCGCAGCGGAAGGTCGACTCGACCGACAAGACCAAGCTCGACCAGACCACCGCCGCGAAGCAGGACGCGCTCGGCAAAGCCCAGACGAAGGCCGACCAGGCATCCGCCGCCGCGCAGCAGGCCCAGCAGAAGGCCGACCAGGCGAAGAGCCTGCTCGACGAGGCCACCCGCATCGCGGGCGACGCGAACGATCCCGCCAAGATCCAGGAGGCGCAGGACAAGGCCAAGCAGGCCGACCAGGCCGTGAAGGACGCTAAGACCGCGCAGGCCCAGGCCACCGTCGCCGAGGCCACCGCGAAATCCGAGGCCGACAAGACCCGCACCCAGGCCGACCAGGCGAAGGCCGCGCTCGACAAGGCGAACGACATGAAGGACGCCGCCCAGGAAAAGGCCGACAAGACCTCCGCCGCCCTGGACAAGGCCGCCGACGCGAAGAACACGGACGCGAAGGCCGTGAAGGACGCCCAGACCGCCAACGACAAGGCGCAGGCCGCGCTCGACAAGGCCGAACAGGCCGCGAAGGACGCGCAGGCGCAGGCCGACAGGACCAAGGACGAGTATGCGGCCGCGAAGGACGCGTACGACAAGGCGCAGGCCGCCGCGGACGCCGCGAAGCAGGCCGCGGACGAGGCCGCGAAGGCGCAGGCCGAGGGCGCGGCCGGATGGTTCAAGACCAACAAGGCCGAACAGGCGTACAAGTATCTGACCGACGACAGCGTGTCCCAGTACCTGGAATACACGCACATCGGCGCGAAGGACGACGCGACCAGCCTCGACAACCTGCTCAAGGCCCTCGACATGATCGACGAGTGCAACAGGCTGCGCGAGGAGAACGGCCTGGAACCGTTGAAGGTGTCCGAGACCGCTTTGGCCATGGCCATGGTCCAGGCCAACTACGCCGCACAGCCCGGTGAGGAACACCACAACCACAACTACCAGTACGACAACGTCGGCGAGAACCTCGCATGGGGAACTTCGGACTGGGACCCGTACATCGGCTGGTACACGAACGAGAAAGCGATCTACGACGCCGCCCTCAAGTCCGGCGACTATCCGGACCTCGCGGACCTGTCCCCGTACGACGTGTTCTCGAAGTATCCGGACCTGTACTACAAGGTCGGCCACTACCTCAACATCATCGACCCGGAATACAGCGTCACTGGCATGGCCTACAGCGGCTACGACACCGGCGATTACGGATACGGCGCATCCTCCCAGGAGTTCTATAACGACTGGAACTCCTACAACGCGAACGACACCACGTTCGATGCCAGCGTGTACCGCGCGAAGGTCGAAGCGTACGTCAACCAGATCAAATCCGCGCAATCCACGTACGAGGACGCGTTGAAGCAGGTCGAGGCCGCCAAGACCGCGCTCGACAAGGCCAACACGGCCCACGCGTCCGCCGTCCTCACGCTCGACAAGGCCACCTCCTACCTGCAGGACACGCAAGACGAATCCGCACGCACCACGCAGCTGCTCGCCGACGCGACCCGCAAGGCCGCAGAAACGCAGACCGCGTACGAGCAGGCGAAATCCGCCGACGAGCAGGCGCAGGCCAGCCTCACCACCGCCGAAACCGACCGCCAGACCAAGCAGACCGCGTACGACCAGGCGAAATCCGCCGACGAGCAGGCGCAGACGCGTCTCACCCAAGCCCAGGCCGCGCTCGACAAGGCCAACACGGACGTCAAGCAGGCCGAACAGGACAAGACCGCCGCCGACACGCGTCTCGACGTGCTGACCGACGCGAAGAACGCCCTCGCCAAGGCCCAGACCGCATACGACCAGGCCAAGAGCGAAGCCGACCAGGCCCAGCAGGCCAAGCAGACCGCGCAGGACGAACTCGCCCAAGCCCAGACCGCGTACGAGCAGGCCAAGAAGGAAAGCGACAAGGCCGCCCAACAGGTCAAGGACCTCGAAAACGCCAAGACGGACCTCGCGGCCAGGACCCAGGCCCTCGCCGCCGCGCAGGCCGACCTGGACGCGAAGACCCAGGCATACGACGCCGCCAGGAACGAGGCCGACAAGGCCAAGCAGGCCGAAACGGACGCCGAAACCGCGGTCAGGAACGCGCAGCAGGCGTTGACCGACGCGCAGGCACGCCTCGCCAAGGCCAAGAGCGACGCGAAGGACACGGAAGCCGTCAAGACCGCGCAGGCCAAGGTCAAGGAAGCACAGGACGCGCTCGACCAGGCCAAGACGATCCTCGCCAAGGCGCAGGCCGACCTCAAGCAGGCCCAGACGGTCGAAGCCCAGGCCAAGAGCGACTACGAGACCGCGAAGGCAGCGCTCAAGACGGCCCAGCAGGCCGCCAACCCGAAGCATGACGACAATGCCGGCCAGACCAGTCTGAACGCCGCCCAGCAGGCCACGGTCGAAGCGGCCGCCAAGGCCGACAAGGTCATGGCATCCACCGGCGCGGACACGAACGGCATCATCCTCGCCGTCGTCGCGTTCGCCGGCATGGGCGCCGCCACGCTCGACCTGAAACGCCGCCGCATGGACGTGACCGCACGCCACGGCATGCGCTGACCCAATTCCCCCTCCAAACAAACAGGCGGCCGGAACAGGACGACGGAAACCCACATGACGGTTTCCCGACCCTGTTCCGGCCGTTTCTCTCTCAGGACCCAGATCCACCACGGTTCGGTAAAATAAGCCAAAGAAGGAGAAACCATGCCCAACACGCAACTGCGTCAACATATCGACGACATGCCCGGCATCCTCGCCAAACTTGAACGGATTCCGGAAATCACCACCCGACTGGACCTCATCGACACCCTGCGCGCCCACGCCCTCTCACTGGAACCGTTGGATGGCGTCGAAACCATGGCATTATCCGATTACGACCGCGACTGGCTCGTGAGATACACCTACAATTCAAACGCCATCGAAGGATCGACCCTGACTCTTCAGGACACATCCCTCGTATTGGAAGGCGAATTCGTGCCCTCGGATTCCCCGGCACGTTTCGTGTTCGCGGCGCGCGGCGTCGCCGACGGCATGGCCTACGTCCGCGAATACGCCTCCGAAAGACGTGAACTCGACCCGGAACTGATCCAAAGGATCCACGAGGTGACCGCATTGGACCTGCAGCCGTTCGCACGCGGCACGTTCCGTCCTTACGGATATCTGGCGAGAATCACCGCGACCCGCGTCAAGACCGCCGACCCGTTGGAGATCCATGACGACCTGCAAGCCCTGATCGACGGGCTGAACGGAAGCGACGCGCACCCGTTGCTCAAGGCCGCGGCGTTCCATACGATGTTCGAAAACATCCATCCATTCATGGACGGCAACGGCAGGACCGGCCGGCAACTGCTCAACCTCATGCTGTTGGAGAACGGATACCGTCCCGTGGCGATCAAGCATGACGCCGGACGTGTTTACGCCCGGGGTCTCGAATCCTGGCAGGTCGACGGTGATTCCGAACCGTTCTGCTCCATCCTGTTCGACTGCGTGGAACAGGAGGAACGCACGTTCATCGACCTTGTCGAACGGCTCCGTCATGATCCGAAAACCACGGACGGCTCCATCGCCATGGATGCTCCGGGCCAGGATGTCCAACCGCCGGATCCGGCCGATGTTCCGGACGATACGCGGCCGGACGATCCCGGCATCGGCCTGGTCTGACCCTCTTCGCAGGTCTTGACGGCTTCCAGCATGATCAAGCCAACGAGACCGCATCCCGAACATAACCGAACATCCGATACCATCCTACAGACGGCCGGAACAGGACGACGGAAACCCATATAAGGGTTTCCCGACCCTGTTCCGGCCGTCCGTTTCCCCTGGAACGTCCACATGAACGAAGGACATCCACGTTGCTACCATGGGAAACGGGAAGCAATGAATCCATCCACCATAATCGCGGGGTCCGATGCTATTTGAAATGAACCGTGTACTGATGTGCCGGAACCATCCGGTACTGGAATTCGCGTACTCATCGAACGCGGGTCTCATCCTCGAAGTGGGTGACGTGTTCGATCCGAGCCGCGTACCGGTCGGCATGTACGTGGATGGACAGCCCCGACCCGACAGTGATTCGGTGACCGCATGGTGGCGGTCCCGGGGAATCCCCGCCACAAGGGACGGTCTGCGCACGCTGCTCATGGCCACGGGCATCCCCTCCGGAAAAGAACTGCTCGACCGTTCCATGGGATTGAGCCTGTCCGACCAGTACTGGATCCGTCCCGCCGGCATGGACACTCTACGTTGGGAGGACCTCAACTTCTTCCACAACGATTTCGACGAACGGCTCGGCAAGGCGTTGTTCACCGGCGACTCATCCCGTATCGGCGACGTGAACACGCCGGACGTGACCAGCGCCGGAGACCTGCCCAAACGGTGGATCATCCGGAACGACGGCGTCAGGACCCTCATCAAGGCGGGACGGTCCGGCCAGGAGCCCGACAACGAGCGGATAGCGTGGAAAACGGCCCGCCTGCTTGGCATCGACCATGTCGAATACCGTGTGGGCAAGATCAACGGGGCCAGGGTGTCGGCATGCGACGAAATGCTTTCGGATACGGAGGAGCTCATTCCCGCCGGACAGATCATGCGGATCTTCCGGAAGGGAGGATACCGGGAACGGCGCGACATCTGGGTGGAGGCCTGCCAACGGCTCGGCGTCGACCGTGACACGATCATGCACGCCACGGATGATTTCCTGTTCCTCGACTTCCTGCTACGCAACACGGACCGGCATTACAACAATTTCGGTCTGATCAGGGACGTGGAATCCTTCGCCATCCGTCCCGCCCCGATCTACGACAGCGGAGCGAGCCTGTGGAACGGCATGGATCCCGACGCCATGGACAACGGGGACTACCGGACGAAACCGTTCTGGACCGACCAATGGGGAGAGGAGGACAACGCGTACTGGCAATTGTCCCTCATCGATGATTGGGACAGGTACGACCTCGGTGTTCTGGACGACGTGCCCGACATCGTCCACGAACAGCTTTCCACCAACCAGCGCCTCTCCCCCATGCTCATCGACCGGATCACGGGCCTGCTGCGTGGCCGGCTCCCGATCATCAGACGTCAAAGGAACACCACCGCCACCCGCCACATGATCGGCATGACTCCCATTCATGGATTGGACAATCCGTCCACGGGTCAAGGACTCCAACCGCCGGACCCGGCCGATATTCCGGACGATACGCGGCCGGACGATCCCGGCATCGTCCTGGTCTGACCCTCTTCGCAGGTCTTGACAGCTTCCGGCATGATCAAGCCAGCGAGACCGCATCCCGAACATAACCGAACATCCGATACCCTCCTACAGACGGCCGGAACAGGACGACGGAAACCCATACAAGGGTTTCCCGAACCTGTTCCGGCCGTTTTTTCCTCCCTTTGCGCTCCTCATATCCCTGCGGCCCCCATGCCTCCCGTCCAACGACGTTCGGAAACGAAAAAGGAAAACCGGCTCCACACGCCACACGCCCTCACAATCACCCCCGTAACGGTATCGGACGTGGTGCATGTGGAAAGAACGGCACAGGGAACGAGAATCCCCGATGCAAGGAGGGAACACGATGGGCGTAATCATCATCATCGCCGTCTTCTGGCTTTTGGACCTGCTGACGGTTTGGAGCATGTGCGTCGTCGCGGCACGCGCCGACCGGCGTATGGAAGAGAGCTCCACCATGCCGGTGGAGTGCCCAATGGCAAGGGTTCTGCGAATCCCCCTGTCTGATATCGTCCGCGTGTCATGTGGATTGTGCGGAACCGTACGGTCGCATGGCCGGCCGATTCCGGGACATGTCCTAACTAGGGAGGAATCCATATGGCTGCAACCCTTTGCATCCTGGTCCTGATGGTCGTCGCCGCCTCATGCCTGTATGAGGCGTTCGTGTACATGGCCGTCAAACAGAAAAGCACCTTCGTTGGCCGCAAGACCAAGGAAAAGGTTCTCGCCATGAGCCGTAAGACCCGTCAAGGCAAGGCCGTCCTGTTCATCGTGCTCGCCGTCGTCTGCTTCGTGCTGATGGTCGTGGCGGGCATGCTGATGGCCCATGCCGGATACAACGTGTGACGTCGGACCGGCTCACATCCATGATGGGTGGGATGGTTCCGTATCCACGGGATTCCTCCCGCCCATCTTCCGTCTTTTCAAAAGAGGTGGGAATGTCCGTCGACGATGAAGACGAATACGACGGTTCGGAAGCAGATGGCATGGAACCGGACGGCGATGGGGCCGATCCGTTCGTGCCGATGTTGGAGGACGATGGGCACAGGCTCGGCCGTCCCGCGCGGCGTGGCGTCGGCGTGGTGGGTTTCGTTCCCGCGCCGACCAGACTGTCCATTCCCGAACTTGACTGGCTCATGCGCGTGCGTGACGGCGCCGGCCGGTCGGTGCGTGTGCCGGAACACCGGTATTCGCGTTCCGACCGCGGCGCGGTCGAATCGGCTCGCGGACGCCTGTATTCGATGGTGTCGAAGCAGGTCAGCCAGACGAAGAGCCTGTACAAGGCGCGGCAGCGTGACGAGGAAGGCATGCTCCCGTTGGGTTCCGCGAGCCCGTTGGACATGATCACCCGCGATTTCAACAAACGTCCCCTGATCCCATGGCATCAGACCAGCACGGGACGGGCGGGAGTGCTCACCACTTTCGTGGCCGGTTCCGGCGCGCAGCTGATCCCGGGTCCGCCGATCGGCATCGACGCGCTTTCCCGCGAACTGTTCCAATTCGACTGCTGGGGTACGTACGACGCGCACATGACCACCAGTCCCGACCTGTTCTTCAGCGGCCTGCGCGGCCAGGGCAAAAGCTATTGCGCGAAGACGATCGCCGTGCGTGAGATCGGTTTCGGACGCAACATCATCGTCCAATCGGACCGGCAGGGCGAATGGAAGGCCATCGCGCGGGCCATTCCCGGCGGGCAGGTCGTCTCCCCCGGCAAAGGCAACTATCTGAACCCGTTCGCCATGCCCGACATGTCCCACGTGACTTCGGACGAGGACAGGCGCGCGCTCCGCCAGGAGGTCCTGTCGGGCAGGAAAAGCGCCATGATGGCGTTGGCCGAGGCCGTGAAGGAACCCGACCGTCCGTTCCCGTTGGACAAGGACATGCTCTCCCTGATCGACCAGCTGATAGCCAGTTACGGTACGGGGCCGATGACGTTGGAGTCGGCCGTGGCCCTCCTGTCCGACTGGGATTGGGTCGATGGCGTGTACAAGAACATCCACGGTTTCGAACATTACCGCGATCTCGCTCGCGAGAAGGCCAGCGAGGCGGCACGCGTGTTCTCCCCCATGGTCGAGGGCGGCACGATGAGCGGCATGTTCGACAAGGAGTCCACAATCACGCTGGATCCGGCCGCGCCGATCATCGTGTTCGACACGTCCGGTCCCGTGTTCCAGGATCCCACGTTGAAACGCGTGTACACGGCCGCGGTCAGCTCGTGGATCGACCGACTGCTGCAGGCACGCGACGGATTGCGTCGCATCATCGTGTGCGAGGAGGCGTGGGATCTGCTGTCGAACCCGCAATTGGTCGACTCGTTGCAGACCCGACAGCGTTCCGCGGGCCATTGGGGTTGCGCGACCTGGCTGATCGTGCACGGCGTCGCGGACATGACCCAGGTGTTCACGGCCGGCAGTGGCCTGCGCGGCAAGGTCGAACAGTTGATGAACCTGATGGAGACGAAGATCATCTACCGCCAGGGCGGCGAGAACATCCCCCTGCTGAACCAGCTCATCCCTGATCTGAGCGAGGACGAATTGGAACAGATACCACGTTTGGCGCAAGGCTACGGCATCTGGCGTATCGGACACGAGCATCCACGCATGATACTGCCCATCGCCGGCCCCATGTGGGCGGACGTGTTCGACACGTCGAGCCTGCGAAAAGCGTCGTGAGACAAGCCCTTCCAGGGAAAAACAATCGCGAAGGAGGAATGGTATGGCCCGATATTGGAATGATGGCTCGTATGACCGTGAGGAACTGAACGCGGACAACCGCCGCAAGGTCATGGACGTGTGGAAAAGGTTTGAATCGTCCAAGACGGGCGTATGGCTGAGCCGGCACACGCATCTGTTGGAACGCCTGTCCGACGAGGAAAGCCATCTCGTGGTCCGTGCCGGCGCGATGGTGTGCGTGTTCGCGCTGATCCTCTCCATGATCATGTTCCTGCTCGTCAAGGGCGGCATGCTCGCGTGGACGCTGCTCACCCTGCCGGTGTTCGCCATCGCGTTCATGCTGGTCATGGTTTTGTGGATCTTCTGGGACGCGTACCGTGATTCCGGCGAAAGGGCCGCGGACTGGCTGTCCACACGTCCCGGCGTCGCCACCTGGCGTCAGATCGCCGCGGATTACGGTCCACGCGCCGTCAACCGTGACGTGCTTCCCTCCGTCCTGCCGCGCATGCTTGAGGATTTCCGTTACCGCAAGCCGGGCGCCATTCGTCCGCGCCCATGGCATGCGGCATGGTATGTGGGCGATTCGTGGAACATGGAGGTGTGGCTGGGTTCCGAACGGCACATCTACGTGTTGGGTCCTACCCGTTCCGGCAAGACCGTCAGCGTCGTCATCCCCAGCGTGGTCGAGGCTCCCGGTTTCGTGCTCGCGACCTCCACGCGAGGCGACATCATCAAAACGACCCGCTACCTGCGCGAATGCGGTGTGAAGGATCGTAAGAACGGGGCCGAATACGGTGGCCGTGGCGCGGGCACCACGCACATCTTCGATCCCGAAGGCGTCGCGGAGAACGATCCGGACACGCGCCACAACATGAACTGGACGCCGTTGCAGGGTTGCGACGATCCGGCCGTGGCGATGCGCCGCGCGCAGACCATGGTCGCGATCGGCGGCATGGGAAGCGGCTCCAACAACCAGGAGTGGGGCGTGAGCGCCACCATGTACGTGCAGGCCATGCTGTACGCGGCGGCCATCGCGGACCGCACCATTAACGACTGCTACCGTTGGAGCCTGTCGCCGGAGGCCGCGCAGGAGGCCGCCGACCTGATCCGCAAGTACACGCCGGAACGCGAGATGGACCGTTGGGCCGCGACATTGAACGCGCTGCCGCACGTCGATCCCCGTCAGAAAGGCAGCGAGTGGTTCGGCGTGAAGAACGCGTTCAGCATCCTCGCCGACCCGAACGTGAGGGCCCGCATGAATCTGAGTCCGTCCGATCCGCGACTGATCGACCCGAAGCGCATGGTGCTGCGCGGCGACACCGTGTACGTGCTGTCCAAGCCACGCCGTGACGGCGGCGTGTCTGGCAACGCGGGCATTTTCGTGAGCCTTCTGCTCGACACGTTTCAGGAGGCGTGTCAGGATCTCGCTTTCGACAAGGCTTCCGGCTCGCGCGGCAAGATCGAGCCTCCCGCCAGATTCGTTTTGGACGAACTGTCGAACATCGAGAAATGGCCCGGCCTGCGCAACGCCATCACGCAGGGCGGCGGCAACGGCTACCAGCTGATCATCGTGGAACAGTCCCGCCAGCAGATGGCCGACGAGAAGGACGGGTACGGCAAGGCCGTGGAACAGACCGTCTGGGAGAACTGCCATCGGATCATGCTCAAGGGCGTGTCCGACGACGAGACGTTGAAATGGTGGATCAGCCAGATCGGCACGCACCACCATACCCGCCGCGAATCCTCCTGGAATCCGGGACAGGGACCATTGGGCGGATTGACCACTCGCCACGAACGTGAGGAATCCGTCACCCAACAGGAACTGAGCCTCCTGCCCGTCGGCAACGCGCTCGTGGAACCATTGGGCCAGGCGCCCGCCCTGGTGCACATGATCATGTTCCACGACCGCGACTGGTGGCGCGAGGGATTGGAGGACCTGCGTCCCTCCGCGGGCCAGGCATGGCATGAGACGGAAGGAGCGACCGCATGAGCGACGACGCCGTGGACAAGTTCTTCGACGAGATGGTCTCCCCCGCGTCCACGCCGACGGAATCCACCCCGCCGGACGAGGCCGACAAGCCCGAGGAACCGGATGCGATCATGGACGACTCCACGGGACGGGACGAGCCGGAGCATGGACCGTCCACCCCGGGTGGCGTGACGGACGGTTTGGAACGGCCGTCGTTCTGGACCGACGACATGGAACGCGACTTCCAGGAGGAAGTCAGGACCATGTTCGACGACATGGTGAACAGGCAGCGTGGAGAACTGTCCGTCAGGGAGCAATGCGAGCACGCGTACGAACAGTTGACCGCCGCCGTGAACGGCAAATACAAGGAGCTGACCGGCAAGGACCTGCCGTCCTCCATGGCGCGCAACCTGGACCAGCTTCTCACGCAGATCACCATGGCCCCGCTCAACGAGCCGGAGCATGGTCCCGGCCTGTGGGCCAAACTCCCGCAGAACTCCCTCGCCACCATGGTCGAGGCCCGCCCGTTGGACCTGACCGGCTCCCCCACGCGCATGGACATCGATCTGATGATGCTGCACACCATACGCATGGGCCGGTTCCTCACCACGCATTACACGGATTGGGCGCGCACCCTGCCATCCTGTTGGATCCGCCACGACGACGTGGTCCAGGAGGTCTACTCGCTCAAATGCTACATGGACATGATCGTCGCGAGCCCGAACGGCGGCCTGTACGCGCCGACATTGCAATCATTGATCCACTCGTCGTTGGAACGCGTCAAGGGATACCTGTCCTCGGCCGACACGTCCAACGCGGACCACAAGCACCACCTGTCCACGGCGGACGACCGCAAACGCGAACAGGCGCGATGCGACGAGTACAGGCATTGGTTCGAACGCGACGGCGGTTGGACCGGAGAGCCCGGCTTCGAACCGTCCTGGCGGTTCACGAACGCGTCCGAGGGATTGGACGCGGTATGCGATCTGATGACACCCACCCGCGTCGATGACGAGGATGATCGGGACGACAAGGCATTGTCCGACCAGGTCGACAAGTGGCGCGCCGGATTGGAAGGCCTGCGCGGCAACTATGCCATGGACCACAAGCCGGAGCATCTGGCCGCCGCGAGGAATGACGAGGAACGGATCCGTCGCGCCCTCCTGGACTACACGACCCGTGAACGGTCGAGCCGTGACCGGCTCGACCGTGCTGTCACGGCCGCCGTCAGACTCACGCGCGACCAGGAACGCTCCATGCCCATGACGGACGAAGACCGCCGCGCCCTCGCCGATCTCATCGACCAGGGACGGAGCATCCTCCGCGAATACGGAAGCAGCCAGTTCGACGACGCCTACCAGCCATGCTCCATCGACATGCAGGACGATCTGACCGAACGGTTGAACCGGCTTGTGGACGGTGATCCAGCCAACGTATTCGACCATTGCGACCGTATGCTCGACCAGCTCGACGACGTGTTCGAACGTGGAAAGGACGGACGATGAGCAGCGAACAGCCCAGCCTGTTCGACCAGTTGACGCCGTCGGACTCGCTGCGTGACGACCTCGCATGGATCGACTCCCTGCAGGAAGACACGCAGGAGGACGACAAGCCCGCCAGGCAGGAACGCAAGCCACGCAAACGCCGCGGCCGGAAGAACATTCCAACCGAGCACGAGCCTGAACAGCCCACTCCCCCGCCACCGCCGGCCAAACCCGAGCATGAGCCCGAACAGCCCATGCTCATCGTGCCCGACATGACCCAAACGGATGAGCCCATCCCACCGGCCGGATTGGAGGCTCCGACCACCGTGATCGACCCGCCCGACCCGGAAACGCCGGATGGGAGTCCAGCCGAAACCACCGTGATCGGACCGGAACCCGAATCCGAAACGACCATCCTTCCGGAAGAGGTGTTGGAGGACGTGGCCGACCCCGACTCGCCCTCCGGCGACTCGAAGGCCATGACCTGGGTCAAACGCGGTCTGATCATCGCGGGCGCCGCCATCATGCTGCTCATCATCCTCGCCCTGGCGGGCTCCCACTCGACGGCCGTCAAGGAGAAAAACGCCTATGAGCGCGTGCAAGCGTCCATGAGCCAACTGGCCGCATGCAACGGCAAAGCGAAAACCACGGTCGGCGACGCCGACAAGGCCGGCGTGGACGATAAGGACGTGGACACGCTACGTGACCTCGTCGCATCGAACGGTAAACTCATCCGGTCCAAACGCGCCGGCCTGTCCATCAGCGAGTCCGAACGGCTCTCCACCAAGGCCGACAAGGCCACGAAACGAACCCGCACACTGGCCGGCAAGGTCGACCGGCTCGTCAAAGCCAAGCCGTTGATGGACGCGAGGAGGAAATGCCGGGACGCGTTGGACAAGGCCGTGAAAACGTCGACGGACGCGAAACCATCGGATGATGCGACCCGCGCCGCGAAGACCACATTGGACAAGCTGATCGGCCAGGCCCGCAAGCTCGATGCGAAAACCACCGTCAACACGTGGAACGACATGGCATCCAAGCTCGACAAGGCGCGCGGGAACCTCTCCCAGGCGTTGGACGCGAAAGCCAAAGCCGACGAGGAAGCCAAACGGCAGGCCGAAGCGCAGGCGCAAGCCCAACAGCAAGCCCCGCAACAGCAACAGCAGACGATGCCCGCGCCGACGCCGCAGTACCGCCGCTCTTCCGGCTCAGGCTCCACCAGCGTACCGCAAGGCAACGGCGGAGGAACCACGAACAACAACAATGGCGGAACATCCAACGGCAACTCCGGCGGATGGTACGTGCCACCGGAAACCAACGACAACAGTCTGCCGAGCAACGACTCAAGCCTCTGACAAACGGGAAAGGAGCACAACAATGGGAAAGAACAAACATCGTCAGGCGTCCACGCCCGAATCGAAGAAGCAGGCGGCCGTCTGGTGCGCGATCGCCATCATCGCCATCACCGTCATGGTCCTGGCCGCCAACCCATGGAAACAGCAGACGTCCACGACGTCCACGCCGCAATCCAGCCAATCCACGCAGACACGATCCCACAAACAGAACAAGAAAAAGAAGACGACGAAACCGTCCGGCACCCTGCAACAGCAGGCACAATCCATGTTCACCGGCGACGCGGAACAGATCGCCGACGACGTGCGCGACCTGTTGAACGCGCCGGAGAACTCGAACGTCGACACGCTCGGCAACCTGCTGTACCGGCACAACCGTCAGGATCTAGCCGAAGCGACGGACCTGTACGACGCGATCGGACAGCAGAAGGACATCGACACGATCCGCAGCCTCGCACGCGAATGGTATCCGCAAGCCATGCAGGCCGGTATCGAGGCGAGACGAGACGACCTCTCGTCCGGATTGGACAACACCGCGCGCGAGGTCGCCACCATCAAACAGGACGACCTATCCGGCACGCAAGGCTGCGGCGATCTCAAAGCCGCGTACGAAACCGCAAGACAACTCGTGGACTCCAAGTCGGATGATTACGACGCTTTGACCAAAGCCCAGCAGAATCTGACCACGGCGATGAGCGGCTGCGCGACCAACCTCGATCCGACAGACCGGGAGAAAGTGTTCGGCCAGCCGCAGGGAACCCTCAAGGAAGACAAGGAGTAGGAGAACATGGTTACCACGAACAACCGCTCTTGGAAAGCGCTACTGCCACGGAACGGCGGCATCGGAGTGTGCCCGCAGATCGGCAGGGTGAAGATCCCGCCCGTCTGCCCACGTTCCACGCTCAATCTCACCGGAGGCAGACGCATCAAAACCGTCCGCGCCTGCTGGTTCGAGGGCGACGAGGCACGTTTCGTCTCCCTCATGCCGTCGACTGGTCGAATCCGCAAGGAATTGGAATCATTGAAGGGCGGCGAAACGGTCGAATTCATCGGACGTCCCTGCGAATGGCATGACATGTCGGGCCAGAACTACTACATCGTCATCGTCACCGACATGGACATCATCGAACCGGAAGGCTTCGCAAACATGTCCAAAGCTTAAATATGGGTGGACTTGTCTCCGCACGCGACGCGGAACGAACCCAATTTCAGAATGTTGGAACTGGTTCAACGGAGTCAATAAGTAAATATAACTTTACTCATTAAGTAAATAAGTGTAGACTATTTTATGGAATACGAAGCACCATCCGGCGCTCTGAAAGGAACCGAAATGAGCGAACCAATGAACGTGACCGCCGCCGCCGAACGTTCCGATGGCCGGTGGTCCGTGGAGGTGCCGGAGATCCCCGGACTGTTCACACAGACCCGGCGTCTCGACCAGATCGACGCGATGGTGCGCGATGCCGCCGGCATGCTCGGCTGCGAGATTGGCACCGTTACCGTGGAACCGAAGCTCCCCGAACGGGATGAGCGCATGCTCGCCGAGCTGTTGGACGCACGCAGGCGGGCCAGCGAGGCACAGTCGCGCGCGTCCTCGCTCACCCGCGACGCCGTGGACGTCCTACGGGCCCAAGGCATGACCGTGCGCGACGTAGCCGCCGTCATCGGCGTCACCCCGCAGCGGGTCAGCGCCCTCGCCAACGCCTGAAGCCAAGAAACCGAAAGGAACGTATCATGACAGCGATAGAATCCCTACCCGCATACAGGGAAGCCGAGGTCGCGGCGAAACGCCGCGGAGAGAATCTTGGCTCCCTTATCGACGCGTTCCTGGCCGGCTACGCCAGGGGCGCCGCGACGAACAGCCTCGCCGCGACACCGCAGCCTGGAGACACCGTGCTGCGCGACGAAGCGGACTGGCGCATGCTGCGCGACGAGATGCACGGGGAAAAGCTATGAGCCTGACCATCGCCTTCTCATCCGAAGCCAAGCGCGATCTGAAAAGGCTCTACAGGCGTCACCCGAGCTATGCGGACGAACTGCTCGACATGCTCCACGACGAGGTGCGGGTCCAGGGGCGCGTGCCCGACGCCTACGACCCTCACATACTGGACAATCCGCGGGCGGCATACAGCGGAGCCCTCGAGTTCCACTTCATGGATGACGTTCTCGTGATCTGCTATCCACCCACGCCGCGCGAGTTCCTGCGCATACTGCATATCTGCACCCATGCCGAGCTTAAAGCCGGGCGATGCTCGGACGAATGGCCTCGTGGCTGACGTACAGCCAACATCCCTAATGACGGCCCCCTTACCTGGCGACTCGCCCTGTAAACTTTTCTTGAGCTTTCTCGTTTCCCCATCTCCTTGTACCCAATCACCAGCGTGCCGGTCGCGAACCGCTCACCTGGACGAGTTCGCGCAGATGGACAACGACCGGTACGTCTGCGTATTGCGAGGTCTGCGCCTGTTCCTCGACTACAAGGTCTAGTCGAACGGCGTCATGTGGTTGGGAGATCTTCGCCTGACTTGCCGTAAGTCGTAAAAAGGTCTCGAAATCTTTTCCGCGCCACTCATTAACTGAGACATCGGACCGAATCGAAGGCCTCATCCTCTACGATTCCTGATACCGAGGATGAAGGCCGCAGCTACAACAATGATGAGCACCATACTGCATGTCTGAAGCGATTCGACTTTTGAGGCCGCTGTTATCGGCTTTTCTGCCGGTTCTATCTCAGGTGCTCGGACATCGGGGAACGACTGCGCCTTATCGGGATTGCAGTCATGTTTGCCGCCGCCTGCTTGAGATTGCCGGCTTGACTCACTCTGAGTCTGAGATTCGACATCCCCGGCATTAAAATCGACGTCGTCTGGTCTCTGCTTGGCCGGGTTGGCTTTAGCCTCCTCATTCTCCTTATCCGAAAGATGCAGCACCATGCCGGCTATGAAAAGAAGTAGGTATGGGCACCCTACGCACACCCATACCGCTGCCGTGCTGAGAATATTAGGAATATCTTTCCAGGTAAGATTAAAGGTCTTAATGAGGAATTTAACGACAACTGTATCGGCAAGGGGCTTAAGGTCTTCAACAAAAGCACTAGTAAGCGGGAAAACGACGAGCATAACCCACAAGACGGTGACGGCCGCTTTATATTTTCCCCTCTTTTTCTCGTATGCAAGCAGACATCCGTGAGACTTCTCCATCATCATTTGTAACGAATCGTCAGCCCCGTCTTCTCCATCATGCCACCGATTCCGCATATAGAGGCGAAACTGACGATTCAATGCTATGCGTGCGTATATCCAGCAGCATGCCTTCACCGTCATCAATATCACCAGAATAACCACAATAAAAGCTATGAAGTATCTGCTTGCTGTATCCTCATCTTCTTCTTGAGAGAACGCACAGGAAAGCAAAAGCAGTACAGCGGCTATCCCAATTTCGAATCCTATGAGACAACATGAGATGCAGCCGCATCCCACTTTTCCTCGATTCGATATGAAGCGTATCCCGTCTCGCATGTAGATCTTGTATGAAAGAGTTTCTAAGGCCTCATCGGCGAGACCTTTCTTTCGGAGGCGGATGGCGGATTCCCCACGGCCCTCCAAATTCGATTCCAACTTCGTTGTCTCCTCGAATTTCGAGTTTATGCTGGAAATGCTCGATTTGCCGAACGCGGGAAACCAATCAGGGGAAATTCTTAAAAGTCCCAGGAAGCTTCCTATTGCGGTCAGCAAGGCCGCCAAAAACGAGAATATACTTTCTGGCTTGTCCATAGCCTGTCTCCCTTTCGCAAAGTCTTATTAAGATGCTACCGGCGAATCGCCATGCTAATCATGTATTGCGGGATTTTCCCAAGACATGAAGGATGGCCCGATTTCACAAGAATTCGAGCCATCCCCGCATCATCGGGGTCGGAAGTTATCCCTATCCAGATCACACCTCGCCGAGCATGTCAATAATTCCCGAGGCTTCTTGCTTCAGGCTTTTCATGTGTCTCTGCATGTACTCCCAATCCGGGTTGCCGTCAGATTTCGCCGGCAATGTCAGCTCTGTTTGTTCCATTTTCTCCTTGCTCCATTTGTCGTCGTACGCGTATGGTCGTCCGGCCTCCCAGAACAACGGCTGGAGGAACAATGCGATTTCCTCTGTCAGATCGAATTTCGGATAGAGCACGTTGACGTCATCGGATGCCCAGAACGGCTTCGGTTGCCAGAAGGCTTTTCCTGTGGCCTTCTGCCCGTTGTATGCGATAGTAATTACCCCGCCAGGATGGAGATGATCGGTGTTGCCGACATGTGCGGTGACACCGTTATTCTCCAGCGTGGCGCCGATGAAGGGTGTCGTTCCAGGTTCCATATTCGCGCGTGTAAGTCGTGTTCCTTTCAGTATCGTGAACAATTCGCCGATTTTGTAAGGCGTCCATTTCGAACTGTCTATTGTTTCCTCATGGAAATACGCCTCGCCCATTTCATCAATCGCTGATTCCGTTTTGTCGAGCATCTCCTGCATGTATCTCGACATATGGGTCCAATCAGGCTTTCCATCTGACGTCGCAGGCAGATACAGCAGTTCGTCAGCCATCACATCTTGACGCCATTTATTGGCGAAGCCATAACGCTTTCCGAGATTCTTCAGTATGGGAAGTATGAACAGAGAGGCATTCTCGTCAATCGCATCTTTTGCTGCGAGCACATTGACGTCATCAGAGGCCCAGAACATCTCCGGCTGATAAAACGATTCGCCTACACTGCCGTTATAGCAAACGGTAATCATTCCAGCCGGGAAGAGACGTTCCGTGTTTCCGATGCGTGCGGTAACGCCGTTATTCATGGACGATGCGCCGATATAATTGATTTTCCCGGGGATCATCTGCGCCTTTGTGAGTCTCGTTCCTTTCGAAATAACGAACAGGTCGCCAAGCCTAAAAGTCGTCCACTCAAGACAATCTGGTCCTTTCATGGAAAAGTCACCTCTTCCTCAAACTGATGATTACATTGTCTTCGTCACCGTCAATCGTCGCCGAATACATTATTCGGTCAAACAGCTGTCCGCTGAACGCTTTTGCGTCGATGCCCTTTTTATACATGAGATAGTCCATGGCCGTTTTACGGAAATCCTCCTCCGATATCTCGAAGGGTTTGACGGGCACCTGATATGAAAGGCATTCGTCTGGACTCTCCCAAACGCATGTATCGTCGCCGGATTGCTTGGACACGACATCGATCCAGTACCTCTCGATCTCAGGCCATCGGTCATGCACGTCGTGCCGTCCCTTGTTCTTCACCGTCTCCAAACCGTCGTCCTTCATCCAGCAGGTGAAGAACTCATGTCCGCTCTGGGGCACGCCTGTCTCGAACACGAATATGCTCGTGGTCATTCCAATGCCGAAGAACAGGTCCTCCGGCAGCTTGACCACTTTGCGGAGCCTGTGGTGCTCGAAGATGCGGGCCATTTGCTTTTTGCCTGTCTTCTCGAGTTTTTTATCCGGAAGGATGAACGCGCAGGACGTATGCGGTGGGACGCTGTCCAGCACGTTCTCAACGATGTCCATGCAACCGTACTTCTTCTCATACGGGGGATTCATGAGGACTTTGGTGATGTTTTGGCGGCCGATCCATTTTCCGGCCTCTTCCGATCTGGCGTCCAGCTGTTCCAGGTTGGTCTTGCCGTCCTTGTGGATGAGCATGTTCGCGCATGCGAGGGCGTAGATCTCGCGGTCGAACTCGATGCCGAATAGTTGGTTCTGTTTGATTTCCCTGGCTTTTTCGGTGTTCACTCCGCCGGCCTCGTCGATCATGTTCGCCATCGCCTTGACGAGGAATCCTCCACTACCGCAGGCCGCGTCGAGCACCCTGTCGTCCTGGTTTACTTCGAGGATCCTGTATATGAAGTCGGTGATGTGCTCGGGCGTGAGCACCTGCCCGGATTCGGACTTCTTCTTGTACCGGTTGAACTCGTTGAAGAAGATGCCCATGACATCCTCTCCCCGCCATGCGTCGGAGTTCAGACAGTCGGAGATCTCCGTCACCCAGTCGATAAAGTTCGAGATCAGATCCTTGACGTGCTCCTGTTCCTTCTCGTCCTCGCTGTTCACGTTGAGGTTCATGCGGATCTCGGAGAACACGTCCGCGAGCAGACTGAGCTTCTGGTTCTGGTGCTTGTCCCGCAACAGCTCCTTGTTGAGACAGTTGAGGATTGCGTTGTGGAATTCGGAGTAGTCCATGCCGCTGACCATCAGCGCATCGTATCGTTTCGCGACCAATGCGCAGGCGGTGAATATCATTCGGTGGTAGAGATTCCTGATACCGAACTCGAAATGCAGGCAGTTGTTGATCCGGGCAGTCAGTTCGTAGATGCGCTGCTTGTCGATGTGGTCGACGTTGAACAGAGCCGTGTAGTAGGCGATGTTGTGGAGCTTTTCACTCCCCTTCTCCTTATATTCCTCGCCGTTCTTGAACACCCTGGTGGATTCCCCGTTGTAGAGGATGCCCACGACATGCTCGTATTTCGCATTCATGATGCGAATGTTCTTCAGGAGCTCCTTTACCTGGGGTGCCTCGAGTGAGATCTTTGACGCTTTGGTTTCCAGGACCACGGCGGTATCGGTCTTGGTGGACGGGAGATACCAGCCATCCGGCTTGTCGAGTCTCCCTTTAAATCCCAGCTGGTTGAATGTCGTCAACTGGCCTACGCCAGCGTTTACCCCCCCCCCGACGCTGTTTAGGCCCAGAATCTCGCGCGCCTTGTCCCTGGCTTCATCCTCGGTCATGTTTTCTGCCATTTTCATCCTTCTCGATTGGTCTCTTTGTTCTTCTGCAAGCATCTGTATATGGTGGTTCGGCTGACATGCATCATGGATGCTATCTGGTCCACTGTCACGGATCGGGATTCGTACAATCGCCGTGCCTCCTTGATCTGCTTCCTGTCGAGGCTTACGGGGCGCCCGCCCGTTCTGCCCCTTGCCCTTGCGGCTTCAAGGCCTGCCCGGGTGCGTTCTCGTATCAGGTCACGTTCGAACTGGGCCAGGCTGCCGAAGATGTTGAAGATGAGAGTGCCACCGGGCGTGCTCGTGTCGATCGATTCCGTCAACGAGTGGAACTGCACTCCCCTGGCGTCGAACTCATTGATGAGTTCTACCAGGTTCTGCAGGGATCGTCCAAGCCTGTCGAGTTTCCAGACGACGACGGCGTCGCCTTCGCGTAGCAGGTCGAGCATGTGGTCAAGCTCGGGACGGTGGGCCTTCGCGCCGGACGCCACGTCGGTGAAGATTCGATTGCAACCGGCCTTTTCGAGCGCGTCCCGCTGCAGATCGGTGGTCTGGTCGCCGGTGCTGACCCTCGCATACCCGTATGTCATGCTTGCCATGCGTGCCATGGTACCATTACCCGTCAGTCGGCTCACCTTGTGCGACATTGATTTTGAAACGGGTTTTGGAACGCTTTTAACTGTCAAATCGAAGAATCTGAAGCATTGCATAGCTTTGTTTCATAAACGGACGTTTTCGGGACGTGGACATCTCCACACAACGCTTAAGCGCATGTTTTACCGTGAGTCAAACTTTTTATTGTCTGTACGACCACGGAATGCAAAAGGCCGGTGTCCGAAGACACCGGCCCAGACGCTTTGCCAGGGGATGGGAATGAGACCACCCCGCCGATCCTGGCCATGTTTGCAGTGCCCGACCGGTGCTTCCATACTAGTCGATACCATTGCTCATGTCGAGAAAGTCTTTTTTAGATAAAAATCTATATTTCAAGATTAGGTACATCCATTCCATGAATTCCATCAGGATCAACGTCGGGATTCGGTTCCGGAAGATTCGTCGTATCGTGTATCGCTCTAGGAACACGATGCACCTTGCCATCCCTGATTCCGCGAATCATTTTGACGCGCTTCGCGAGCTGGTCCCTGATGGCGTCGAGACGTTCGGGCGCGAACATGCGCATGCGCGACAATTCATGCACCGACTCGTCCGGCCAATCCGACAGGACGTCCAAGTCGAACCGGCTCCAGTCCTCCACCAGTCTGAGCTGCCGCAAAGCCGAGGGCTTGCCGGTCGCGGCGTAGAACGGCTTGGCGAACCAGTCTCGGCCGTCCACATCGAGCTCACCGCTCCACAGGCTCGCGCCCGTATCGTAGATCGGGGCCGGACGGACTACAAGGGTCTCGACGTCACGGATCAGACCGAAGTTGTTGTAGTGCCGGTCGGTGTTGCGCATGAGGTAATCGACCACGAGCCAATCGTCCGTGGCGTCACGCACCGCCCGCCCGTCGGCTCCGAAACCGATGGCGGCGCGGATCCACTGGTCATGAGTGTTGAGGCCGTTGACGGTTTTGACGGATTGAAGCACCTGCCAGGCGGAAACCAGTTCCTCATGGTTGGAAAGCATGTCCGCGCAAGTGCATACCAGACGGTTGCCGCTACGCGCCAAGGAGTACCGGACGGACGGCACGCCCAGTCGTGAGCAGAGTTTCGAGGCGATGACCTCGTTCATGGGCTCCTGGCCCGTGCGTCCCGATTTGACGAGCAGTCTCCTGCCGGTGGCCTTGTCGATCGTCCAGCGTTTGGGCAGATCGCCGCCAGTGGATACGTCGGGAGCGTTGAGGCTGATGTCATGGGATGACGAATACGAGGTGAGCAGGATCTCGCCCAACGCCTCGTCGAAGGGATTATCGAAGAAGTTGATGCCCTTCCATTCAACCGGATCGTCCTCGCGCCTGACCCAGTATTGGTCCGACAGGCTCAGCCCGTAGGTCCGGTCGAGCAGCTCTCCAGTAGACGCTGCGCCGAGGGATTCGAGCACACGGCGGATACCATCGCGCGTGGAGGGAATGGCGCGGGACTTCCACCATTCGTCGATTCTTTTGGCGTACAGCGCGCTCTTGCCGTGCGTGGTGAATTCCAAGGGCAGTCGCATGGGGTCGAGGACCTCGCCCGAGGAACACGCGCGGCCGGATTCGGGATCGTATTCGAACGCAAGGACCGGATGGTTCCTGCACATGATCAATTTGCGTGGCATGCTTCCGTTCCTTTCATACTCCGTATTGAAATTGGTTCATTGTAGCTGTAAAAACCATGGTAGCGCCCGCGATAATGCCCATAAAGGCTCTTCCCCTTCAATCATGAAGGATTCTATCTTCCATCATCCCGATCCCACTCTTCCAGCAGGTAATAATTACGGACAAGTGTTTCTTGGTCCAGATTATCCATTTCTCTTGTAGCGCCATCAAGCTCATCGTATAGAGAGCCCAGATAGCGGTCCCCGCGTTTGATGGCGTCGACGAGGTCGTTGATGGCTTCGGCGGTGATTTCGGGAATCGGGAATGGCCAGTCTTTCGGCCTGCGAATGAATGGTATTTGTTCCATATGGGGCTTCTTTCCGGTGTGGCTGCTTGATATCGTCTCAATCATATTCATGTGGCGACGTGTAATCCTCCAGTTGTTGCAGGAACCACTGTCTTTCCTCCAGCTTCCGCTGGAGGTCTGCGATATCCCGCTTCTCCTTTTCGACCTCCTCCGACGTCCGGTCTATGATGTCACGCACCGTAAGCGTCTTGTCATGGGAAGCGGATACCGAATCGGCCCGTTCCAACGACGGAAGTGCGGCATCGTTCCCGGAGATCAACGCCCGGTCGACCGAATCATCGGAGGAAACGTGCTCGGCGGTCCAAATGAAACCGCAGAACACCCTTGTGGCGATCGACGCAATTACGAGCTTGGGACGTGCCCTCGATCGTCCCGTCTCCCTACACCAGTCGGCGGCGTCTCTGACACTGTCGAACTCACGGTCGGGCAGTCCGCCGCCTTTTCTTTTCACGATGCAGGCTTTATTGTTGGCTCTAACGTGATCAATCATGATGTCTCCCCTATGATCCCTAAGCGAGTGGCCCACGGCGGATCCCATTCGCACCGGTAGACGTGGATTCGACGACCAGCGGGCAGGCTATCTCCATCACGTAGAAGACCGCGCAGAATCCCAGGAATGCGAATACAGCGGGAATCCACTGGCCGAGACGCGCCAGTATCACCGCCAACGGCAGTAGTCCAAGAAGCAGAAGGCCCTGCCACACGCCTTCCGGACTCCGAACCTCCGGGAAAACCCGCACGATGAGAGCCGCTGCGGGAAGGATGGCGAGGAATCCACCCGCGCACACCCTGAGTGCCATGGTGGGAATCTTGATGTCGAGGAAACGGAACGAGCCGAAAATGAGCCAATTGAATAATCCGTATGCAAAATCAAAAAGGCAGAAGCAGAACGGGATGACCTCACTGGTGTAGGCGAGGATTTCACCTGCGGCAATGTCCGAAAGGACGTTCCAGTGTTTCGCCAAGCGGCAGAAGAGCAGTGGTACGACGACGCCCATCAGACAGCCACAGCAGAGTCCTATCAAATCCTTCATCATTCATCCCTTCCGGTGGTCTTCAATGCCTTGCCGTTCGCCTTGTATAGGCCAACCTTGCTGCCTTTGATGCGGATCCCATTCGCACCGGTGGACATGGATTCGACGACGATGCGGCCTCCGAGTGCGTTGACGACCTTGACGATGGTGCGGAAGCTCGGATTACCTTCCTTTCCGAGGCTTTTGTACAGGCTCTCGCGGCCCACGCCAGCCTCCTTGGCTACCTGACCCATGCCACGCGCCTTGGCCACATCTCCGATGGCAACCTGCAAGAGTGTTGGATCACCGGTCTCCGCTGCAGCATTGAGGTATGCAATGGCATCATCCTTGCCTTCGATGCATTCGCCGGGGTTCCGGCGGCTAATCTCTACCATTGCCTCTCCCTGATGGTCGATTCGGGTATTCCCTATGCTTTTCTTACTTGCGGAGCTGTTCGGTCTGATGGATTCTCATGCCCATTATTGTATCCCAGAGAATACAATAATGCAGGTGTGGCGGTCTTCGTCGTATTCGCTGCTATATCGGAATGCGCGCGACGTCTTTGTCGGGATTGCCTGTTTTCGTTATCCGATATACAGATGGATCGGGAAGCATCCTTCCCAACCCATGTTCCGTTTTTACGGTTACTCGTTTTCCTGCCGTGAGGCGTCTGCCGGAGCCTGTTGCGCGGCCTGCGCCTGCTGGTTGGCGAGCATCTGCTGCTGGATGAGCACGCTGTTGGTCTGCGCGGTGTACTGCTTCTCGGCCATGTGCATGCTTTCCTCATGACGCAACTGGTCGGCGTCCGTGAACACGCGGGTCTGGATCTCCTGGGCGAGGCTCATGAGCTTGTCCTTCTCGAGGATGCTCACGGTGATGGCGTTCGCCCCGCCGGATGGATCATGGAAGGTCAGGGTGGCGCTCATCACGTTCGCGAAGTTCGCGACGGCGACGAGCAGACATACGATGGCGACCAGTGCGTTGGAGTCAAACATGCCGAAGCCGACGAACAGGAAGATCAAACCCCAGACGAGGCTGCCGAGGTTGAATCTCGTGTTCGTGTCGACGCTGGCGATATTGCGCAACGGGATGGTCTTGGTGGACGCGCCGAGCGGGATCAGCCCGAACAGGGTGTTCGGCGCCTTGTACTGCACGCGCGTGCTGGATGCGGCGATGGAGGTTTTGAGCCAGAAGATGATCACGCTCGGACTGAAACGGTCTCCGACGATGTTCTTCTCGCCGGGCGCGTAAGTGAATTCGGTCATGGTCTGTGCGGTTTCGGCCATGTTCTTCTCCTTTTTGCTTTCTATTGTGTTTTTTCTTGCCCTCTCTCTTTCTCCCGTATGGGCGCCGGAGAGAGGGAACGGTCTGGTTGGTTCCGCTTGTGCGGTCCTATTGGCGGATGATGGCGGCGGATCTGAGTTTCTCGAAGTCCCGCCGGCTCATGTGTCGTTTCGCCCGGGTCCAGAATTCTCTGAGCTCCCTGCCATCGGATGCCTTACGTTGGTTTCCGCTTGTTTCGTTTGTTCTCATGGTTCAAGTCCTGGATTGTCCGGCCCGCCGGCCGTCGCGTCCTGGTCGATGGCCGGGTCCGGCAATGGAACATTCGATTGGATGCTGGGGAATTCCAGAAGTTCCTGTTTCGGAACGGGGTTTTTCTCCGTATCGACGCCGAGCCGGTAGATTCGTTCGAACCTCTTGCCCAGATAGGTGCCGTCCGTCGTTTCCTCCAAAACGGTGCAGTGCAGTAGGTCCGGGAGGAACACCTCGCTTTCGTTGGGCACGTCTCCCCTGCTGCCGACCATCGGCACTCCGTGGGAGGCGCCTTCGATGACGAGGAGGATTCCCCCGCCCCCGAGCCAATGCGGGGTGGTGACCGTCGTGGACAAGCCCGGCCCCATGGTCACCTGGTCTCCCACGTTGAAATCCATCAGGGCGAGATAGTCGTTCGTTTCCGGGGTGCCATGGTTCTTGTAGCTTCCCGTGGCGAGTGTGCGCAGCAGTCTCAACCGTGGGTCGAGCTGTCGGACCTGATGCAGCCGGTATGCCTCCTCGGCGGCTTTCCCGCCCCATGGGGTGGGTGGCAGCATGCCTTTGGGATTGTCTTGCGGAACGAGACGCATGTATGACATCCCATCGGTCACTCCGGCTTGTTTCCTGACGTTTTCCCTGTACTTCGGATCGGTGTCCAGGGATTGTTCGACCAGGTCGAGAATCAGTTCCAGGGAGTTGGTGGAGGTTGCCTTGTCGGCGATGATGTTGACGTCCTCGAACAGCCGTTCCGTGAGACGGTTCAGATCGTATCTGTCACGCGACATCGACGTTCGTTCGTCTTCGATCTCCGCATGCAGCCGGTTATGCCTGCGCATCTTCATGAAGGACCATGGATGTTCCGGCGTCTCCGACCGCATTTCCTCTTCCAGGTCCTTGATCGTCCGGTCCTGTTCAGCCAGACGGTCGGATAAGTCTTTGATGGTTTCTATCCGTGATCGGATTTCCTCGGCTTCGGCCATTTTGGATGGAAATACCTTTCTGTTCGTTCCATCCGGTTCACGTGCGGGCATGCCGATATCGGAAAAGGACCGGAAAAGATTGGCTCCCTTTCCGGTCCTTCTTCCCTGGATGCCGCCCGGGCGGACGTCACATGCACAGTCCCGACATGCCTGTGCCACCGTTGCACGGATCGACACATGGATCGGGCATCGGAACATCGGTCGTCTCCACTGTCGCGGGGAAAGAGTCCGACCCGGATGGGCCGGATTCCACGGCCGCGCGCGCGACCTGGGGTTCCTGCGACTCGTCGAAGTGGAACGAGGCTTCGGCGAGATCGGCCTGTCCGTCCTCTTCGGCCGGCGTCGGGCCCTTTCCGTGTTTGATTTCCAGGTTCATTTTTGCGATCTGGTCGGTGAGGTCGTCGTACTCCTTCTGGCCTTCCCATGGCTGGTTCAACGCGTTCCACGCGCTTTCCAGGCTGGCTTTCGCATTGCCGAGTTTGACGCCGAGGCTTTGCGCGGTGTTGGTGTTGTTGGAGATGATTCGGTCGAGCTGTCTGATGACGCTGTCGGCGCTGTTGTTGATGTCCGGCACGCTGGTGCCGGCCCAATGCTCATGCTCGCCTTTCAATCCCACGAACGGGCGGAACACGTTGAGTCCGTTGACGGCCATGTTCCGTGAAGCGACCATGACGGTCAGACCGCAGTATTCGCCCACTTCCCGCGTTTCGCCGCGGTCGAGCCCGCGCGCGATGCCGACGAGGTCGTGGATGGCCTGTCTGCGGTCCGCGATCGGGCCGTTGCCAAGATCGAGGCCGCATATTCCCCGGGTGAGATGCCGGCCGCGGATCTCGACGGCTTCGCGGAATTTCGGCTCGTCGTCCAACGCCTCGCCGTGGAGTCTTTCGAGATGGTCCACGGTCGGCTGCAGTTGCATGTCGATCTTGAACCGGATCGATCTCTGCTGGTCGGCGTGGGCGCGTTTGAGCAGTTTCATCTGGGTGAGCTGGTTCTCGAGTTCCATACGTTTGGCTATGTTCGGGTCTCCTGTGGCGATGGCTTTCATGTCTGCGAGGCTGAGCACCGTGGCATCCACGTCGGACGCTTCGCGTGATGGCGAGCCGGAGCTCATGATCTGGCTGATGAACCGCGCCTTGCGCTCGACCGTCTGGAACATGTAGCTGTCGAACGTGCCGACGGTGACGTACCGGTAGTCCTGCACGTTGTCGAACATGTTGCCCTGCCTGCGGACTCGGCCCTGGCGTTGTTCGAGTTCGGCGGGCTTCCAAGGGCAGTCGAGGTCGTGGATGGCGAAGAGCCTGTCCTGCACGTTCGTACCGGTGCCCAGGGTGCCGGTCGAACCGATGAGCACGCGCACCTCGCCCTTGCGGACCTTTTCGAACAGGGCCTGTTTCTTCTGTGGATCCTTTTCCTGTGCGGCGAACATGATTTCGTCTGCCGGAATTCCCAGGTCGACGAGCCGTCGTTTCAGATCGGATTGGATGTTCCACTTGCCGGATGCCGTGGTCGACGAGTCGCAGAACACGAGCTGTGTGGCCTTTTCTTCGGCATGCTCCCGCCAGATCTCGTGGATCTTCTCGGCGCAGACCTGCACCTTGCCGCCTTCCATGGGCTGGATGTCCGGATCGGACACGTCGAGCAGTTTCGGATCGAGACTGACCTTCCTGCCGTCGTTCGTGATGTTGAGCATGTTGTCGTCCGACGGGTCCACGGCTCCGTCGCGAACCAGTTCGGCCCGTTCCACCAGCGCGTCGACGGCTTGTTTCTGCGCTTCGGTGGCCTCGACCGCGACGGATACCACTTCGCAGTCCGGCACGTCGAGGTCGAGCTTGTCGGCGGTCAGCAGGTCCGCGTAGTCGTGGAACGTGCTCATCAGCTCGGGAAGGTTATGGAATTTCGCGAACCGTTGTTTGATCTGGTATCCGCTGCCTTCCGGTTTGACCTCGACGCTTTCGACGATGCTGCCGTACGTGTTGGCCCAACTGGTGAACGCCTCCACGCCCTGGGCTTTGAGCAGGTCGGGGGCGAGGTAGCGTTGCATGTTGTACAACTCGGCCATGGAGTTGGATACCGGCGTGCCGGTCGCGAACACGATGTTGCTGCCATGTCCCGCCTCGCGCAGGTATTCGCACTTGTCGAACAGGTCCTCGCATTTCTGCGCGGCGGCCACGTCCACGCCGGGCACGCTGATCGTGGTTGCGATGGCGAGGTTCTTGAACTGGTGCGCCTCGTCGACGAAAAGCATGTCCACGCCGAGGTCTTCGAAGTCGATCCATTCCTTGTTGTCCTCGCCGCCGCGCAACGCCTGGAGCTTCCCGTCGACGCGCATGCGGTCCTTCTCTGCCTGTTTGACGGTCCGGTTGAGGCTCTTCTCCATTTTGCCGATCTCGTCCTTCAGCTTCTTCGCGGAGAAGTCGTTGCCGTCCGATTTCGCGGTCTCGATGCTTTTGAGCATTTCGGCCTTGCGCCGTGAGAAGTAATTCTCACGGCGTTCGGGACTGACGTGCATGCGTTGGAACGTGTCCTGCCGGACGATGACCGCATCCCAGTCTCCGGCCGCGACCTTCGCCCAGAAGCGTGCCGCGCCCTTGCCGGTGCCGTCGGCTTCCGTCATGGAGAGTATGTTCGCGTCCGGGTAGAGCGTCAGATAGTCCTTCGCCCATTGTTCGGTCAGATGGTTCGGCACGACGATCATCGGCTTGGAGGCCCGACCGAGACGTTTCGCCTCATGGCATGCGGCGACGCCGGTGAACGTCTTGCCGGCGCCGACGACGTGCGCGACGAGCGTGCCTTCTTCGGATTGCAGGATCCTCGCGACGGCTTTGCGCTGGTGCGGATACAGGTCGATGTCGGCGCTGATGCCGGGGAAGGTGAGGTAGGAGCCGTCGTATTCACGCGGGTGGATGCGGTTGAACCGTTCGTTGTACACGTCTTCCAGCATGCGTGTGCGCGCCGGGTCGGTCCACACCCATTCGGTGAACGCCTGTTCGATGGTGTGGCGCTTCTGGTACAGCAATGCGGTGGCCTGCGGGTCCCTGACCCTTTTCTTGCCGGTCGGGTCGTTCGGATCGGGTTTGGTGAGGTTGCTGGTCGTGGAGTTGAGCGCTCCGGACACGATCTCGAACGGGTTGCGTCCCGCTCCGGTGCCCAGACCGTATTTGCGGATGGTTTCCTCGTCGAGTTTCGAGGCGAGCGACGCGTTGACCTGCCAGTTGCCGGTCGTTTCGTCGTGGCTGACGGAAAGGCTCCTCATACCGCCGTCGGTGATGTTGGGTTGGGTGTTGAGTCCGAACGTGTCGATCATGAAGTCGCGGATCACTCCGGTCGGGATCCACGCGGAGCCGAGTTTCGCGGTGATGTCGTCGTGGGTGAGCCGGGCGGGCAGCGCCTGCGCGAGCCGTTCGCGCAGGGATTGCAGGCTCTTCAACCGGTCCATGTCGGCCGGTTCGTCCGGGTGGGCGCGCATCCACGCGTTCCGCCTGCTCCTCCACTGTTCCAGGCCTTCCATGTCGACCATCTCGTCCAATGGTTTGAACGTCTTCTGGTTCCATGAATTGTAGCGTCCGTACCGTTTCTCGATGGTTGGGTGGGCCAGTCGGTCCACGTCGGCCGCGTACAGGTATTCGCAGGTTTCCGGATGGGCGCGCAGTTCCTTGGCCAAGGCGAGGTAGTCGCACTTGGTTTCCTTGTAGTAGCCGTGGTCCTCCACCTCCCACAGGCTTGGATCGGTGACTTTGCGCAAGGCGTCGCGTACCGGTCCGCTTTTGAAGCCGCTGGTGTTGAGGATCGTGGCTATGGTCCTGTCGTCGATGGCCTTGGGGTCGGCCGTGACGGCCTTGTACAGCATGCGCATGGCGCTGCTGGATGCTCCCTCGTCGTCGCTTGACCAGCCGCTGTCGAAGATCGTGTCGAACAGATTGTTTCCTTGGGGCCGTTGGGCGTTCCAGTTCTTTTCGAGCAGGTCGACGCCGGGCTTGCAGTCATCCAGGAACATGCTGGCGAAGGCTCTTCTCTGTCCGCGTCCGTGTTCTTTGAGCACGTTGGAGAACCAGGGGGCCTCGGCCACGGATTTGCGCGCGTGGATCGGATCGGTGGCGCTCTGCCATGCTCCCGTCTGGACGAGTTCCCTACGGCAACCTTCCACGGATGCCGGCGGCGTCATGTCCTGAAGATCGTTGTCGGCGAGCCATTGCCGGATGCGTGTCCGTTCGGGCTGGCCGACCATAGCGTGTAACAGCTCGTCGACGTGGTCGAGTTTGCCGCCCACGTCGCCGGACAGGTATTCGTCCGCCGGCAGCGGTGTGCCGTTGTCCGGGTCGGTGACGATGAGATCGCCGAGCCTGTCGATGGTTTCGATGTCGTCCCTGGTGCCGAGCAGCCGGCCGATGAGGTCGAGGTCCACGTAGCCATCGCGGTCGAGGCTGATGGCCATCGCGTCGACGGGTTCCCGCACGTGTTCGGGCATCGGAGGCACCGGTGTGACGACCCTCTTGGAGAGCATGTCTCCTTTGGCTTCGAAACCGTCCGGCCCGGTCTTTTCCAACGTGTAGAGCTGGTTGAGGCTCGGATCGGAGTTGTTCGGGTCGAACACGCGCAGGTTCTCTTTGGAGTTGAGCCTGCCCCAGGATGCGACGAACCGGTCGTACGCCTCGTCGAGGTCCCTGATGCTTTGGGCTACGGTGGTGTCGGCGGTGTTCGGGTCGCGTTCGATGGCGAGCAGTCGTTCGGTCTGGTCGCGCAGGCGCAGCATGTCCGCCATGCGCGCGTCCCCGCCTTTTCTGACGCGGGAGTGCGCGGGAACGAGCTGGCCGTCCATGTCGCCATACCAGATATGGTTGTTGGCGTCGACCATGTAGCGCATGGCTGTCTGTTGGGTCTTGTCAGGTACGACGATCGGCTCGTTGGCGCGTTCGCCGAGTCCGTCGTGCAGGTCGATGCCGTACTCTTCGAGCTGGCTGGTGAGGATGCGTTCGACCTGTCCGCCCAATTGGGTGATGTCGCTGGTTCCGGTGACGTCGATCTGCGGGCCGAATGGTCCCGAGCCGATGGTCATGGTTCCGGCGACGTATTCGGGATGGTCGACGAACAGCCTGTTGGCGGTGACGCCGTCCCGGAATTCGGTGGTGTCCTCCCATTCGGCGGACGTGTCGGCCAATGGCTCGTCGCGTTTGCGTAGGATCAGGATGTCGGAGACCACTTCAGTGCCGGCCTGCCTGTCGAACGTTTCCCTGGGCAGGCGGCATGCGGCGACGAGTTCGGCTTTGCGGGCGAGTTCGCGGCGCATGTTCGACGTGTTCTTGTCGAGCGTGTACCGGCTGGTGAGCACGGCGACGAGGCCGCCGGGGCGCACCGCGTCGAGACTGTGTTGGATGAACCAGTCGTGGATGACGGTGCCGTCTATCCTGATCGCGTCGCTGTACGGCACGTTGCCTATCGCGAGGTCGAACGCGTCCGTGGGCAGGCCGGTCCGTTCCATCCTGTTGTTGATGATGTCGTCGTCCGGACACAGGTAGCGTGCGATGCCGGCGCTGATCGGGTCGGCTTCGATGCCGGTGAACGCGTAGGAGGATCCGTCCGGGGTGGATCGGATGAAGTTGCCGGTTCCGCAGCCGGGTTCCAGCACCATGTCCGGGAGCTTCGGATCCCGGCCGAAACCGGCCTTGCCGAGCGCCTGCCACATCGCGTCCGCGACGGGCCTTGGCGTGTAGAAGGCGGTGAGCGTGCTGCTGCGCGCGTCCGCGTATTCGGCGTCGGTGAGCAGTTCGCGCAGACGCGTGTTGATTCCGCTCCATGCCGGATCGGCTCCATCCTCCTCGAACGCCTTCTGGGCGCCTCCCCATCCCGCGTACGCGGCGAGGGCGCGGATGTCGTCCTCGGTGGGTTCGCGGCCGCTGTCGTCGAGGTCGCGCAGCACCTCGATGGCGTGCACGTTCGCACGCGCACGTTCGAGACTGGATCCCGTGGCCTGCAGGTCCGGGTCGAGCAGACCGCGGTCGATGTGGGTCAGAGGGCTTCGATCACGTTCCTGATGGCGATCTCCTCTGCCTGATGCTCCGCCATCTTGAGTCCCTTGAACCACGGATCCCAGTTGCCCGGCTGCTTGAGGTGCTGGTGCGTCTTGTCCCAATGGTTGACGTACTCGGTGATCGTCCGGCCGTAGTCCTTCTGGACCTGGTCCATGTAGGCGTCCAACGCCGGCATCCCCTGCCTCTTGAGTTCCTTGAGCTGTTCCGGCAGATGCTCCGCCATGAACAGGTACCTCATCTTCTTGATCCCCTGGTACGGGCAGTATTTGACCGTCATTTCGGGTCGTCTCCTTCCTCGCATCGTTTTCTTCCGTTTCGTGGGAAGAACCCGAATTAGACAACGTATCTAATTTCGTTTGGCTATAATTTTCCCCCCGATTCTGCCGGGAGTCAAGTTCGGCCGGCATGTCGTCGAAATCGAAGGCGAGTTGTTCCGCTTCGACGGTGGCCGCGACCGTCGTCCGGACCGGCTCATCCCGTCGCCCGGACTCCGGAACATCCTCCGGCGCCGCCACATCTTCGCCGGCGGAAGCATCCTTCTCCTCCGTGGCATCCGGTTCTGGTTCCTTCTGCGCGGGCGCCATGTCGGGGTCCGTGCCAGTGTCGGCAGTGGAGGCTTCCACTTCCGTCCTGGGCTTTTCGCCCGTATATCCGTGTTCGCGTTCGGCGGCGGCCCTGGCCTCGTCGCGGTCCATGCCGACGCGACGGTTCCGGTCGTAGCTGTCGGCGATGTCCGCGATCTGCATCAAGGTCGCACCGCGTCTCAGGAGGCGGGCGACCTCGAACTGTCCGACCTTGATGCCGAACAGTCTGACCTTCCCGGCGATGCGTTCCTTGTCCTCGGGACTAAGGTCGTCGGCCGTGTCCGCCACATCGTTTTCCGTTCCGGCGTCGTCCGGTGTCTCGGCGTCCATCTCGTCGCGAGCGATCCGGTCGAGTTCCGCGTCGGAGAAGTGCTCGCGGACCTCCTGGCGCGTGCCACCCTCCTGCATGACGATCTCCGCCGCGAGCTCGCGTTCCGGGGAACCGAAATCCACGTCGGGCTCGTCGTCGGACACCTCATCCGTTCCGGTCTCGGCATGGGTGTCGTCCGTGGATTCGGATTCGACGGGCATGTCCTCCGGTCCGTCCTCCAAGGTTTCCGCGGTTGCGGAATCATCGTCGGACGCCAGGTATGCCACAAGTCCGTCGATGTCATAGCGTCTGTTGCCGGCGACGAGGTCGTAGACCTGCCCGGCGATCTGGTCGGCCGCATCGGGGCCGCTGATGGCTTCCGCGAAGCCGTCGGATTCTCCGACCGTCATGGACGTGAGCGCCGTGGTGACGACGGCGCGCAGTCGGCCTTCGTCCAGCACGGCCTTCTTGTCGTTGCCGGGGTTCGTTATCAGGGCGTTCGTCGCGGAGTCCGCGGCGACGATGTCGCTCACGGCGTTGACGGCGTGGGCCTTCGCGATAGGATCGTCATCTCCGGTCCGGATGCGGTTCAGGCGTTCGACGGTTTCCTCCATGTCGTAGCCTGTGACGTCCGGAGCGTCGGAGTCTGTGGCCACCGTCGGCGTCTTCCCCATATCGTCCGTCTCGGCGGTCTCGGTGTCGTTATCCTCCGTTTCCGACCGTTCGGATCGGATGTTCGCAAGTCTGCGGTACACGGTCTGGGCGAACCGTCCGTCCGCCACGTATTCGTCTTCGGCCGCGCGCGCCATGTCGGGATCATCATGCGAGACGATGTCGATCTCATCGTCGATCAGCTGTCCCAATCCGGCTTCCGCCTCCTCCTCCGCCGACGTCGTCTCCCCCATGATGGCCTGGACGTTCGCGTCGTCGGCGAGACGGTCGGACACCCGGGTGATGAGTTCCATCATCGATTGGAACTCATCCGGCGTCCACAGGGTTTCGGCCGTTACGGTGACGGCGTGGCCGGACGCGTCGAACCGGTGCTCGTCGTGAACCATGTCGTAGATCAGGTCCGCAAGCCGGCCGTCGTCCATGAGACGTTCGATTCGTGGCTGGTCTCCGATGGCGTCTTTGAGGCCCGTTTCGAAATCATGGCTGCCGATGGCGGTGGATTTGTCGGCTTCGCGGATGATGGCCCTCAGATGCGGGTCGGAGGCCATGCGGTCGGCGATGGCGTCCACTGTGGTGAACGATTCGGCGTCGCCTCCGAGCATGTCCTCGATGTCGTGGCGCATGCGCGCGCTCTTCGTGCCGAGCAGGGCCGGGTCGAGGCTCTTGCGATGCAGCCACGCGTCGTAGATGTCCGAATATTCGCAGTCGAGGCGTTTGGACAGTTCCTCGAACACGCGTTCACGTACGATGGAGTCCGTCGCTCCGGTGGTCGCGTAGAAGTCATGGCCGTCGCCCTTGGGGAATGATTCGACGGCCTCTTGGAACGTGGCCTGCGGGTCGATATGCTCTCCCTCCGGGTCGCCGGGGAATTCGTGGACATACCAGTCGCGGATGCCGGCGTTGAGGGCGTCCACCGCGTTCCAGTCGAAAGGCTCCGCCACCATATCCGGGTCCGTGGCCGTGTCGGACGCTTCCGTCTCTTCGGTTCCGACTGCGGTGGCGTCGTGACGCTCCGTCCGGTCTGTGGCGGCCATGACCTCGTCGGCTGTCACCTGGTGGCTTCCGTTGCTCGTGACCATGGTGACGGGCAGCACGTCCAATAGTCTGTTGATGTTCCCGCGACGCTGCTCCCGCTCATCATCGGACGGGCTGGTCTGCGTCTCCGTGGTCTTTCTGGCGTCGGAGAGGATGTTCGAGACCTGTTGCGCCGCGTCGTCGTCCAGGAGGTTCACAGCTCCTTCCGGCATGCCGTGGTCTGAAGACAGCGATGCGAACACGATCTGCGGTCCTTTGCTTTCCACGGGTTCGGCTTCCTTCTCGGCGGCCTTCGCGGCGGCGCGTATGGAAGGCGTCGTGTCGAAGGAGTCCCAGGAGTCCGGACTGTCGAAGATGCCCTCCCTCATTCGCATGAGTTCCTTCACGGTGACCTTAGGACCTTCGTGGACCAGACCCTCGTCGTCGAACCAGTCGAGCCGGTAGGCCGTGGGCGCGTCGTTCCCGGCACGGTCGGTGACCTCGTATCCGGCGAATTGGCTCGCGCCGTTCTCGCTGGTTCCAGCGTCCGGGTCGTGCGCGTCGATGTATCCGATGATCGCGTTCTCGAACGCCGCGTACTGGCCTGACAACGCGGCGTCGAGGGCGTCTTCGATGTCGCCATCGGACGGCGTCCTCATTTCCCGTTCAGTTTGGTTGATCCATTCGGTGGTGAACCATTCGGGACGGTCTTCCGGCCTGATTGTCCCGTCGATCTCGCGGAGTTTCGCGATCTGCGCGTCCACGCTGCCGGCCCACAGGTATTTCTCCGCATGTGATGGGCCGAGGAAATAGTCGACGTCGTCCTTGAGGCGTCCGAGCAGCCGCAGGTTGAACCCGTAGGTTCCGTCCGCTCCGGGAGATGCCGCCAGGGTCCGTTCCGCGTTGGATGCCGCGGCTTTCGGAAATCCCCGTCCGGCGAGGATGGTCCGTGCCTGGGTGTTGCCTTCCGACCGGGCGATGAGGCCGAGCATGTTCTGGCCGAGTTCCCCGGCGTATTCCGTCGCCGCCGTGTCGATGAGCATGCGCCAGTTCTCATCATCATCGTCGGGCATACTGAGGATCATGCCCACGGGAGCGTGCTCCAGCATGGTTCTCGCGGCCTGTCGGACGACTTCCTGCCGGGACTGGTCGAGGCTGTATCTGCGGTTCATCGGATTGGTGTATGTCGTGAGAAGCCCGGGTGAGGTGATGACCCGTCTGATGGCGTTGACTTCGCTGTCCATGTCGAATTCACCTGTGCCGATCAGGGCGGAGACCACTTCCGGGTGGTTCTCCGTTCTGATCATGTCGGACAGGTCCTTGCGGTCGAGTCTGCCGGATTCGACGGCGTTCTTCCTGGATGGCCACCAGTCGCGTCCGCTGAGACGGTGGAGCAGGTCGTCCGAGGCTTTCGGCAGCATGCTCGCCGCCAGACGGCTGTCCGTCTGGTTCCAGCAGCACAGGTCGATGGCGTTCTGGCTGAGTTTGCCTGATTCGACGAGCATTTGCAGCAGTCTCGTGTTGCTTTCGGTGCGGGCCATGTCCTCGAGCAGGTGTGCCGGCGTGCCGGCATAGCGGATGATCGCCTGTCGGAGTTCCGGCAGTCCGCTGGCCGCGAGGGTTTCCAGATCGTCCTCGTCGAGGCTGGAAAGGTCCGCATCGTGGGTCATTTCCACGAGTTCGTCCAACGCGTTGTAGTCGCGGTTCCGCCATTGCGGGTCGAGCAGATGCCGTGCGATCTGCTGTGGGGTGGAATGTTCGCGTGCCCAACGCAGGTCGGCCCAATCGTCGGAACGGTAGAGTTCTTCGACCTGCCGGCTGGTGTTTTCGTCGATCATTGTGGCTGTTCCTTCCATTCGGCTCACCGCATGCTTTCCAATGTGGGGCACGGCTTGTCGTCCGCCGTGTCGGCCGATGCCGGATTCGGGTACGGGAGCATGTCGGAGAGTTGTTTCGGTTTTTTGTTGCTTCCCATGTACGGTTCGTCCGGCAGGCTGTCGCCGTCGAACGCGCGCGCCCAGGGGTTCAGCGATGCGGGTGGACACCACTCGTCCGTCGCCGGAGGCTCGGGTTCCTCCCTCCTTCGTGTTGGAATGGTTCTCGCCGTGTCGGGTGTGTTCAGTTCCTCGTCCGTTCCGGTTTTGTCGTCACGCATGATGTCCGTCTCCTTTCACATTCCAATCCCGGGTCCTGTGGCGGGCATGGCGCCTTGGTCGATGCCTGGATCCGGGTCCGGCAGGGCGGCCGCGTCTGGGAAGGCCGAAGCCCAGGGATCCCCGACCTGTGCCGGTTGGGTCTGGCTGACGGCATCCGACATGGTGGTGGAGGGATCATCCGGCATGGATGCCCATGGGTCGTCGGCCGCTGTGGTGGAATACCGGTCCTCGATGGCCTGCAATAGGCTTCTGATGGCCGAGAAGCGGTTCGGTTCATGGCCGATATATTCGGCGATGGGGCCTTCGGCCGGTTCCGTATGGTTCCATTTCTCTCCGGCGAGACGCCAGAGCCATTCGCCGTCCGATGCCATGATGCTGCCGAGGACCTGCCCGTCGGGTAGTTCCGCGTCGGCGCGTCTCGGACCGTTCGTCCAGGCCGGGCCGGATCGCAGTTCCACGTCCTCGATGGTGAAGTCCTTGCCGTCGATGCTGAGTCTTTTCACGTCTTCCATTGGTTGTTCCTTCGTTGGTTTTGTTTGGAGTTCCGGCATGTAGTCGATGGGATTGAGTTGGAATGAGGAGCACAGTTGCGCGAATGCCTCGAGGGTGACGGCCGAGCCTTTTTTGATGCGGGTGAACATCGCCGGGCTCACGCCTGCTTTTTCGGCCAATGCGGCCCAAGGCATGCCGGTTTTGTTCCGGTACCGGTTGATGTCATTGCGGAACCGTTCCATATCGATGGATGACATGGTTGGTTCTCACATTCCGATTCCGGGATCCATGGGACCGTTGCCGGCTGCCGGGTCGATGCCGGGATCCGGATCGGGAATGGTCGGCCCGTTGGCTTGGAACAAGGCGTCCGGGTCGACGCCGGTCCACGGGTCCGGCGCTTTCACGCGTGCGGCGGAGGATCGTTCGTCCATTACGCAGACGCGGTCAGTGAGGTCGGCCGGCATGTCGTCCGCGTATGCGCCGACGCTTTTCAGGATCGGCGTACGGTTGTCCCATACGAGCCGGTCCGCGGTGGTCTGGTCCATGCCGACCCAGTCGCCGTCCTTGTTGACCCTCAGATACCGGTCCCTGTCGGGGTTCCATCCGCCGTACATGGTTTTCTCCGCGATCTCGCCATCGGTGAGATGCTCTCCGACGGTTTCGCGGGCGGTTTCGGACGGGTAGGCGCGGTAGTATCCGAGGTCGCTTTCCGGGTCCATGCCGTGGACGGTATCGACGATGTCGTGCAGCAGTCCGATGTTCTCCGGCGTGCGTTCGATGAGATTATCGGCGTCCAGTTCAAGGGCGATCTGCGATGCGGCGGTGGCGCGCGCCATGACGGCGTCCGACGGGTCTTCGTCGCGGGTGGTCCAATAGGCGCCGTCGTTGCTGGACCATAAGGCATCGGCCGCGGCATCATGCCAGTATCCGGGGTCGTTCCAGTTCGCGGACCATTCCTTGATCTCGTCGTCGAAGCCGGTCATGTTCGTCATGGCGATGTACCGGTCGTGTTCGATTCCCGGTGGGAGGACCGAGTCGAACTGGTCTTCGGTGACCCAGCGGAATTGGTCGTACCTGTCGGGCTTGTAGCAGTCCTCTCCGAGCTGATAGCATTCCTCGCCGATTCCGATCGGCTCTTCGATGGCGTTGCTTCGTGCGAAGAGCGATAACCGTTCGGTCGCCTGGTCGCGCCATGCTTCCATCCGTTCCAAGGTCGGGTTTTCCATGTTCGTCTCCTTTCCGTCACATTCCGATTCCGGGACCCATGGGACCGTTGCCGGAGTTCGGGTCGATGCCGGGATCCGGCATGGGAAGCCCAGCGTCCGACCGTTGTTCCGGACGGTCCGGCAGCGGGACGGCCCGCATGCGTTCGATGGCGTCGGCGGTGAGTGATTGGTCGAATTCCTTGGACAGTCCGGGATCGGTGGCGATCTTCGCGAGTGTGGACGCGGTGGAGAAGTCGATGCCCGGATATCTCATGCCGAGTTCCCGTTGCGTGTAGAGGATGGTCCAGTCCTGGATCTCCTCATGCCGGTCGAGGATGCTCCCGACGGCGCGTGCGAGAGCGTCGTGGTCCAGGAGGGACAGTTCCGACCGTTGGCTTACGTCGACCATGATGGTTTCCTTTCCGACGGGCCCATCCCGTCTTCCTCCCGTTCACATGCCCCCGGTTTTTTCGCCGCCGATATTTTTTTCGAGGATGAAAAACCGATATCGGTTGGGATGCGTGTGGAAGGGACGCACCATTCGATATCGGGAAGGAATTGAAGTGCGTCTTGTGATCGCTGAGAAACGTTCCGTGGCTTTCGCCATCGCGCAGGCGTTGGGTGATGTGAGACAGGGCGATGGGTATGTTTCGGCCGGAGAGACGCTCATCTCATGGGCGCAGGGCCATCTGGTGGAATTGTCGGATCCGGAGGAATACACGGACATGCCTTGGTCAGCGCGTAAGTGGACGATGGAGTCCCTTCCCATCGATCCGAAATCATGGCGTTGGCGTTTGAGCGGTGCGAAGGGCGCGGTGCAACGATACCGTTCCCTCTCCGAACTGCTTCGTTCCGACAAGGTGACCGAGCTGGTCAACGCGTGCGATCCGGACCGTGAGGGCGAGGCCATATTCCGACGTATCCTCATGGCCTCGAAGGTCTCCAAACCTTCACTGCGCCTGTGGGTCGCGTCATTGGACGAGCAGGCGATCCGCGACGCGTGGAAAAGGATGCGTCCGGAATCCGATTACGATGGTCTGGCCGACGCGGCGGACGCCAGGGCGAAAGCCGACTGGCTGGTCGGCATGAACGCGTCACGCGCCCATACGCTCGCCTGGCATCGCAGTCTGTCGCTCGGACGAGTGCGCACACCCACGCTGAACATGGTCGTCCAACGTGATCTCGCCATCGAATCACACAAGCCGACTCCGTTCTGGCGACTCATCGTGCCGATGGACGGGTGGACGCTTGAAAGCGGGAAGATCGAGGACCGGGCGTCGGCCGACCGCGTGCTGGCCGACGCCAAGGGACTGGCCGTCGATGTTCTGGAGGTGAAACGGCGTCGCGAGCATGCGAAGCCGCCGACCCTGTTCGACCTGACCGGATTGCAGAAGGCCATGAGCGACCGGCACGGGCTGACCGCCGAGCAGACGCTGGACTGTCTGCAGCACTTGTACGAGATGAAGGTAGCGACCTATCCCCGCACCGATTCCAAATACGTCACCCATGATGACGTGGACGGGTTGAAGGAACTGCTGCAGCCGAAATACGCGTTGGGTTTCCTGGATCAGAAGCCCGTCGACGCGATCCACGACCTGTATTCCGCCGGCGGCTTCGATCCGATGCGGTGCGTCGCGGACGACAAGGTCCAAGGTCATACCGCAATCCTTCCGACGCGGCGTCTCACATACGACGTGTTCCAGCATGACCTGACGGACATGGAACGCAAGGTCATGACCGTGATCCTGACGCGCATGTGGGCCGCCTGCGCCACGGACCGTGTCCACGACACGGTGAAAGTCGATGCGGCATTGGATGAACGTCATGCCGATGGTTCCACGGAACGGGTTCCGCTGTCCGCATCGAACGATGTGACGGTCGATGCGGGTTGGACCGCCATCGAGCACACGTCGAAAACGGACGGCGCGGAGAAGAAGCCCGCGAATCGGATACCGGACTCCCTCGGGAAGGGACCTCTCTCCCAGTCCGGCTCACCTTCCCTCGCCGAGGGCGTGTCCGCACCGCCGAAACCGTTCACGGAGGCCACACTGCTGTCCGCCATGGAGCATGCGAGCCGTTTCGTCGCGGACAGCGATCTGAAAGCCGCCTTGGATGACGACACGAGCCATTCGGGAGGCATCGGCACGCCCGCGACCCGCGCCAGCATCCTCGAGAGCCTGATCAAAAGCGGCTACCTGCAGCGTAAGGGCAAGCAGATACGCAGCACCACTGCCGGACGGATGCTCGTCGGCGTCGCCGTAGACGAGTTGAAGGATGTGAAGCTCACCGCGCAATGGGAGCAAAGCCTTGCCGACATCGAACATGGCAGGGGCGACGAGACGTCCTTCCTGAACGAGATCCGCACGGCCTGCGCAGCGATGCCCGGCCGTGTCATGGAGATGACCCAGCGCGACAGCCTGCGACAGTTGGCGCAGCAGGCCGGCGAACGCGAGTCGTTCGGCCCCTGCCCGCGTTGCGGCAAACCCGTGGTCAAGACCGGCAGCATCTGGCAATGCTCGTCGAACAAGAGCATGAAGGATGACACCGGCGCCTGGAAGCTCAGCGAGGGATGCGGCTACAAGATCTTCGCGGAGAAGTTCGGCAAGAAGCTCACCGACAGCATGGTCCGCCGCACGTTGGAAGGCAAGCGTCCGAAAGTGTCCGGCCTGAAATCGAAGGCCGGCAAGACGTTCGACGCGCGCCTGGTGCCGGACAGGCAGTACGGCATCGGATTGTCGTTCGACGATCTGAACAGGAAAAGGAAGTAGATCACCGTATGCGCACTTCTTCACCACCTTCTCTTTCGATCACCTGCGTCGCGATGGACAACGTAGGGAGAATCCTGAAGGACAGGCGCATCAGCGTAAACGGACTTCTGGCCTTGATCCACGACAGGCATCCCGATTGCGGCCTGCCATACAGCATTTTGCGCAGGCTTGTCTCCCATGAGCGAAAGATGAGCATCGATGAGGCGATCCTGATCTGCGACGCCCTCGACATTCCGTTCACGGCATTGTTCGACTTCGCGGGTGAAGTGCCTCACGGGCCGCTCAAGGGCATGACGTCCGCGGATATCTACCGGGCCTGCGACGCCGCCGGAACCTGGCATACGATTGGAAATCATGCGGATCCATCGTCATCTTTTCGATGGAGTGTTCACGGATGATTGGGTTGGACGGTGGAGACGGGTCAATCTGATCAAAAAGGAGCCGGTCCTTCGAGGAGATTCAGTCCCCTACGCTCCTTTCCTCTTGATCGGAGAGATGCTGGATTACGAGTTCGACCAGGAGAAAAGGCGCCAGGCCGGGCTTCCACGGACCGACAGACGTGGAATCGCGGTTTCGGCGTTCGATTTCATGTCCCGCTTGTGGCAGATTCATCCGTTCCGTGAGGGAAACACTCGAACGGTTGCCGTGTTCGTGATTCTATATCTCAGAAGGCTTGGATTCACTGTCGGCAGTGAGCCGTTCGCATCGCATGCCCGATATCTTCGTGATGCCCTTGTGTTGGATAACATTCTCAATCCCGCTTTCAAGGGTCCGGCTCCTCTGCGTCGTTTCATGGAAAGGACGCTTTTCAATCCATCCATTGAATTGGAGAATCTGCTCAAATCCTCCAGTATGGATTCTCATAGGTTCGGGCAATCCGAAGGCTCAAGAGGAGATATACCGGTTTGATTGGTTTTTCGCAGATTAGGCTCCGCTACGTTCCAAGGTGGCGTCGCTCTACTTCGACGTTTAAACATCACTGATGTACCATCAACAACTTTATAGTGTTTTATATGGCTTTATAAGAGCCTATAATGCTTTATAGATGTTTAGATTGTTTATATTCTAAGGAGACCGGCCATGAACGACATGCCACCAATCCAAGCGCTCAATCCTTTCATGCCAGGCGCGGGGATGCGTCCGCCGGAACTCGTCGGAAGGGAGAAAGACCTCGAGACCATGGACCGTATGGTCGCACGCACCAAACTGCATATGCTCGACAGAGGGATCATCTTCAGCGGACTAAGAGGCGTCGGCAAGACTGTCCTCCTCATTGCATTGCAGGAACTGGCCTCCTCGAAGGACATGGCCACGGCGAGAATCGAAGCGGAAGGGAACACGGAAACCGACTATGACGCGCTCTTCCACGAGATAACACTCGCAGCCACGCGTCTCCCCTCATCATGGTTAAGGGAAAACCTCGCCAAGGCGATAGCAAACGTCAACTCGATATCACTCGACTTCTTCGGAGCAGGCGTGACCGTAAGCACCGACAAACCGGAACAGGCGCGGACGAATTCGTTCAAACTCGAGCTTCTCATCGAATCCGTCACGAAAGAACTGCGGAAAAACAACTCGGGCCTCTACCTGTTCATCGACGAATTGCAGGAAATGTCGGAAGAACCACTGGGAACGCTCATATCCATCCAGCACAGGATGGGACAAGAGGGGCTGCCTTTCTACATCATCGGGGCCGGTCTTCCGAATCTCCCAGGGACACTCAGCAAATCAAGATCATATGCGGAACGACTGTTCGAATACCGCCGCATAGGGCAATTGGACGATGCCGACACCGCCGAAGGATTCCAAAAGCCCGCCCAAAGCAACGGCAGGCCGTTCTCAGACGACGCGCTGAAAGAACTCGTCCGGGTCAGTCATGGATATCCGTATTTCATCCAGGCTTATGGAAAAGCCGCTTGGAATGCGTCGGACTCGAATCCGACGCCGCTGAGTGCGGTGGCGGAAAGCGAACCATACGCGAGGGCGGAACTGGATGAGGGACTGTATTCATCGAGATGGCAGAGGGCCTCGACCCCGGGAAGACGATATCTCACGGCCATGGCGGAAATCGGAGGCGATACGCCGAGTTCGACGTCGGAAATCGCAAGACGACTTGGAAAGACGCCGGGCGAAGTGTCCATGGCACGCGATTCCTTGATCAAACTCGGACTGATCTATTCCCCGGAGCATGGCAAGGTCGCTTTCACCGTCCCGGACATGGGCGAATTCATTCTGCGTGCCGCACCATCCGACGGGCAGGCATACGACGGACGTCGGTCCAATGTCGACTGACGAATGGCGGTGACTTTTCCCGACAATGCCCATCGCCGCCACGCACGCCCATCCTCTGCACTTATTCTGTGACGAGCAACGGCTTGTGTTGGAGCATGTTCTGGATGAGTGTGCCCATATCGGCGACCGGCAGGTAGCGGGCGATAATGGTCCAGATGATCGCGACCTCGATCAGGCCGAGGATGACGGTCGCTGTGCCCCAGACGAGTTGCATCCATAGTCTCGGCCCGGTGGCCGCCCGCCCGGTCACTCCGGCGATCACCGTGAGGATGATGAGCGCCGGCACCAGTATTGTGATATCCCAATCATTGAACCATTGGCTTACCGAGACAAGCCATTCTACGAGAGTCTCGAGGATTCCTGCCATGTTGCTGTCCTTTCGTTGTTGTTTTCCGTTGTCTGTTCCACATGCGATTCATTCATCGGAAGCCGATGGAGGGTCTCTCGCATCGTTTCGAGTTCCTTCTGGTCCGCTTCCCGTCCCATGCCGTACATTGACGCGAGCGTGAGTAGACTCTGCTCGACATCCTCGGGAAGACGGCCCTCGTGCCTGTCGGACGGATGCGTTTCGTAGTATTCCTCGATGGTCGTCGAGCATTGCCGCAGTTCGTCCCAAGTGGGCATGCCATGGTCCATGGGCTGCATGGTTCTTTTGTTCTGGGTGGCTTCCGCGTCCATGAGGTCCGTGGCGGTTCCTCCATATGTCATGGTGAGCGCGTCGAGGCTTTGCCTGATGGTCGGTGGCAGCAGCGAGTACGTGTCGTGGCTACGTTCGTCCGCGTCCATGGCGGCCCGTTCCATGTAGTATTCCTCCAATCGTCGCATGCGGTCCCTGCGGTTCGCGTCGATGATTTCCGCTTCTCCCGTTCCGTGGTCGGCCAATCGGGCGATCCTGCCGTTGATGGGATCGGTCAGCGCGTCAAGGGCCGATTGTGCGGCCTCGTCGATATGGTCGCTGTAATCCTCGCCAAACGTCTCGCGGCATGCCTGGGCGATGCCGCCGACCTCGTCGCGTATCCTGCCGAGGGTGACGTCGGGATCGTATCTGCCATGGATGAAGTCGAGGGCCGCCTCGTCCGCGATGTCGGACATACGGCTGATGAAACCGATGTCCCGGGAGCATCGGCCGAGCAGTCTGTCCCCGTCGGGCGTGGGTTTGGTGTCCATTGGAATGCCGGAGTCCAGAAGCCTTCCCTCCACATGGACGACCGGCTCTTTCCGTATTGGCTTTTCCGCGATCGGAGTCTTGGCCGTGACCGGGATGCGGGTCCCTTCCCGGGTGGGTTTGGGCGGCTTGACCACTCCGCTGGTGTGGTTGATGCGGCCGTTGAGGTTGGCCCAATGCTGTTCCTGTCTGCCGCTTTCCGCGGGAGGCCTCTCCCCTAGCGGATTGTCGGCGTCCTCCACACTCCACATGGCGCGGTAGACGACGACGTCGCGCAGGAGACGCTTGTCGGAGTCCCCGGCCGCGGCGAGTACCTGGCCGACCCATGCCTGCTTGGTTCGGCGCGCCTCCTGTTCGAGGCTGTCGATCCTGGTTTCGATGAGCCGTTCGTTCTGCCGCACCAGGTCGAGGGCCGCGTCATGCTTGCGGGAGCGTATGGGAGGCAGGATGCCACCCACCCAATCGTCGTGCACGCTGCCGTTGACCCGGTCCAACAGGTTGGCGTTCAATCGTCCCGCTATGGTCGCCGCCCAGTCGGGTTCCACGGGCCGGTTTTTCTTTTTCAGGTCCGGATCGTCGTTGATGATCCCGCGTGCGGTTTTGCGCAACGCTTCCCATTCGGGGAACATGGACTGGTCGATATCGTCCCGGGCCTGTATATGCGCGTCAAGCATGGCCTTGACCGCCGGCGTGTACCGCTCGTCCATGCTGAACCGGCTGCGGCCGGGGTCCAGGGATGGTTCCTCATGATATGGGATGCCGGTCTCGTCCATCATGTGCCGGACTGTTTCGATCATGTCGGATGGCGCGTCCATGTCGAGCGTGAACGTGCCGCCTGTTTCCGTGCCGGCCGCGGGCATCATGCCGCGTGCCGCGTGGATGGCGGCGTGTTCGGCCTTCTCCGCCGTGAGCCTGCGTGGCTTCTTCTCAAGGCTTTGGCTGATGATGGCAGTGGCGCGCTTCGGGTCGGTCATGTAGGCGCGGGACCAGACTCCACGGAGCCATTCGAAGCTTGGACTGCGTTTGATCTTGTCCACGGTCCTCGCGTCGTGCGTCTTGCCGAGCATGGCGAGCAGGTGGGGGCCGGCGATGAGTCCGGCCGCGTAATCGTGTTCGCGGAGCAGCCGTTTCAGATCGTACCGGTCCTTGTATTCCTGTTCCATGGTTTCGGTCGCGGTCATGGTCTCCGTGTGGGTCAATAGCGAGTCGAGCATGCGGCTCATGGCGATTTTCCTCGGGTCCTCTTCCGCACCGGTGAGCATGTGGTCGATATGACGGTCCTCTTCGCTTTTGCATCCGAACAGGAAATGGTTTTCCTCCTTGCCACGCGAGCCCGCGACGTATTGCAGGTTGCATGCCATGTTCTCGTCGGATGGGAACACCGCGGCGCACCGGTCCACGGTCATGCCCTGGCTGCGGTGGACGGTGGCAGCGTATCCGGCTTCGCATGCTTCCTTGAGCCAGTCGTTCGGGATTCTGCATTCGACGCCGTCCGCGAGGTTCACGCATCTCGCGCCCGCTTTGCCGGTGGAGATGATTTTGAACGTCATGCCGTTTTCGATGGGCCGGCCGATCTGGTCGCGCACGTTTCGCGAATTGGTTCGGCAGACGATCTGGTCTCCGGTTCCGACGTCGAGTCCGTCGCGCAGACGGCAGAGCTTGGCAGGATCGCTTTCGCTTCTTCCCTGCGCGCGTCGTTCGAGGATGAACCGTTGGTTGATGTCGCGTACCTGCGCGTTCGTGCCGGCGAGCAGAAGCGTGGATTTGCCGAGCGCCTGCCATTTGATGCACATCTGGTACGCCTCTTCCTCCAGGTCGACGTCCTCGCCCCAGTGGATACGGTCGTGCTCCATGTATTCGTCGATGAGTCGGCGGCATTCGGCGACGCTCGACTCGTCCAACCGGTCGCCGCCCTCACGCAGCCGGAGCGTCGCGTCGGCCTCGCCTTCCCAACGTCGTCGGGAAGCGGGACCGTCCGGATCGTCCGCCCATTTCTCGGCTTTGCCGGTGAACCGCCAGAGGCTGGTCAATCGTTCGCATTTCCCGTGCCGGTCGGCGTAGCCGAGCATGCCTCCGGCTCCGGAGACGGAGTCGAGCTGTTTGGGGTCGCCGGTGAGGATGACCTTGGCTCCATGGAATTCGGCGAGTTTGGTGATCCATTGCAGGAGCCTGGTGTCGGTCATGCCCGCCTCGTCCACGATGATCAGCTGGTTCGGCCGGATCGTAGACGAGTCCGTGATGTGACGGGTCGCTATCCTGGTGCGGATGAACAATCGTTCCAACGGGTTGGACGCGTTCCTCAACTGTTGTTGGAGTCTGCCTTCCTGTTGGATCTCGGCTTTGATCCGTTCGGGATTGTTGAGGGTCAGGAGCATGGCGATGGTCATGCTTTCGCATCCGATGCTGTCTTTGAGCTCACCCACCGCCCTGGCGCTGGTCGCCAGGCCGATGACGCTGTCGGCACCGTATTTGGACTGCCATGCTTGCGCGACCGCTTTCATGGTGGTGGTCTTGCCTGTGCCGGCCGGTCCGATGATGCTGCTGACCAGGCGGGGGTTCTCCAACGCGTATGCGGCCGCCCGCTGCTGGTCGGGTGCGAGCGGATAGCCGCCTTGTGCTTTCATCCGCTCGTTCCACTGGTCGAGCCACCGGTTGCCTTCCCCCGGCTTGTATCCGATTCCGGTGGTTTTGTCGAGACTGGCGATCATGTACTGTTCGGCTTCGAGCACGTCGGTCGTCGTGTACTGTTCGAGGTCGGCGTCCTCGAACACGCTTTGCCCCTGGCGTGTGGCGATGCTCAGATCGTCCAACGCGCCGTCCGGGAGTTTGTACCGGTCCGGTGTGAGTTTGACGCATTGGCCGAGCGCCCTGTCGGCGATCTTGTTCGCGACGATGATGCGCTGTGCGGGGTCGATGCGCACCTCACGCAGGAGACGTTCGGCTTCGGCGCGCACGTTGGTGCGTTTCCATACGGTGTGCGCGTTGACTGTTTTCCGGATGACGGCGCGTGCCTGACGGTCCAGATATTCGTCGCCGCCTCCGGCGAGCCGGGTGAGGTCGGCGAGCTGGCCGAGCAGGAGTCGTGCGATGTCGTCCTCGCATTCCGCGTCCACATGCATGATGCTGGTCTTGTGTGAGTTGACGTCTTTGAGCATCTGGTCGATCTGGATGCCGGGAGCGACTTCGCCGAGTTTCCGGAACCAGTGGTCGCGTTTCGCTTTCAGGGATGGTTGGATCTCCGGTTTCGCCTTGCGGGTGTTCTTCCAGACTTCCAAGTCGATCTGCGCCTTGCGTCGTGGTCCGACTTCCTTGCCGGTTTGCTGTTCCTCCTCTTTGATTTTTCTTTCGACTTCCTTGGCGATTTCCGCATGCCGGCCACTGAACGCGTTGATGAGTTCCTGTGGAACGCCTTCGACCTCGTTGACCACCGCTTTGGTGTTGGTGTCCTGTTTGAGGGTCCATGACCAGCCGAACCGTTCGGTGAGCAGGTCCTGCAGCAGGTTCTCATGCACTTCGCTGATCTCGACCATGCTGGCGTAGATCTTTCGGCCGTCCAATGCGGTCCACATCTTGTCGGACGAGCGGCGCACGCGGTTGCTGATGACGAGGTGCTTGTGTGGCTGCGGGTCGCCGTCACGACTGTCGTAGTGGTCGAACGCGAAACCGGCCACGCCGTCGGCCGCGACGCTGGCGACGCCTCCTTGTCCGGCGCGGGTCGTCGCATACTCGTTTTCGAAATAGTCGATGGTCATTTCCGCGGCCTTGCGCATGCACTCGTCGATGCCGTCCCTGGTTTCCTTGTCTCCGAACGCCCAGAGGATGCTGATGCTTTTCGGCTGGCGTGTGGTCAGGTCGAAGCCGGCGACCGGCGCTTCCCCGTTGTCGCCTTCGCTCATTTTGATGTCTCCGAGGTATTGGCCGTTGGACGGGTTGCGTCGTTCGTTGATGAGTGCGCGGATGGTTTTGCTGGAGGCCGTGGTGCCGACCTTGCCGCCGACGAGTTCCGCGCCCTTGCCGATCCAAACGCCTGGTGGGTTGCCGGCCGCCGTGTAGTAGGCGCTCGGATCGGATGGGTTCAACGCGTTGTCACCGTCGATCGCCTCCCGCGCGTCACGGAGCGGGTATTCGGCGTTGCTGAGTTTGGTGAGGTTCATTGACATGGTTTGTTCACTTGTCTCCGGTGGGTATCGGCCCTGTGTATCCGAGATGTCTGAGCATGCGTTCCGCATCACCCTGCGTGCCGTATTGGTCGATTTCATTCATGAGGTCAACCACATATCCGCTAGTGGTCGCCTGTTCGATGAGTTCCGGTTTGTGTTCCAGGATGGTTTTGAGCTGGAGCATGCATGAAATGCGTAGGACCGACTTGATTCGTCTTGTTTCCTCCGCCGCGAATAGATTTCGCGTCCACAGCCTATCGGCTCGCGTCCTGTAATCCGCGGCTTCTTGTCGAAGCTGTTTCAGGGTCAGGTTCATGTCTTGTTCTTTTTTGAATCTAGACATAGCCTGTTTTCTCCGGGTATATGTCTTGCGGCATCTTTCACTGCAGAATTTGGCTGTCGGTCCACGCCTCGGTTTGCGTATCGGAGTACCACATACTGGGCATACTCCTTCGACGATTCGCCCGTATTCCTCATCCAACTTGCGCCGTATGCGTTTTATCTCGGACGCCCGCATACGTGTACCGATAAGTTGTCTATTATCCAGCTTCATGATTCCTCACTTATATGTCCATGGCCCGCGGTCGTTGATCCGTCGGCCTCCCGCGATGTTGTCCTCGCGCCAGATATGCTTCAACGCGGTCTCCACGTCGACCGTCGTCTCCTTGTGGTCCAGGTCGCCCGTGTATTCGTCCTCGAGCTCTTCCCCGGGCTCTCTGATGCGTCCCATGAACGTGCGGGGCGCCCTGCCCTCCGGACTCACGTCCGGATCGTCGTTCCACCGTCTCACGCCGTTCCAGTGGACGCTGTCGGCGATCAGATCCATCCCGTTCGAACCGATCTCGGTGGCGATCCTGCGGAAATCGTCCCCATATTCAAGAGGGATCATCGGGCTGATCTGGAACATCAATATCGCCGTCCGGGAGAGTTCATAGACCATCCGAACGACCATCCGGTCATGCCCAGGCACGCTCTCGTTATATTCGCAGGCAGCACGCGCTATCAATTCCAACGCGTCATACCGTTCGACCCAAGCATCCTTCAGTTGTTCATCACGTTCCTTCTCATCTCGCCAAGCCTTCCGTTCCTTCAGCAGACGAGAGTAACCATTCCTACATTTGCGGTGGAACTCGTGATAATCCCCTGCCTCCTTATCTCCTTGCTTTTGCCTATATCGCTCATCGACCGGCTCTCCGCAGACCGGGCAAACCGGCCGCTCATCGTTGCTTTCCACGTCTTTGTCACGTCATTTCACCGAAGTTTGTCACGATATCGGCTCAAAACCCCGACCGACGATGACTTATGCCTGCAATTCCGCCGTTTTCGGCGGAATTGGCGTAGCCGGGTGCAAGACGCGCGTGGTTTCTTTTTTATGCTTATAGTTTTTGTTTTGGGGTCTGTTTTGGTTTCTTCTGTCTTTTTGTCTTGGTTGTGGTTCTTTCTTCTTTTTTGTTGTTGTCTTTTTTCTTGTTTTTTCTTGTTTCTTCTTGTATGGTCTTTCTTCTATCTTTTTTCGTTTTGGTTTTTCTTTCTTGAATTTTTTCTTCTCTGTGTTCGTTTTCCCCTATCATTGTTTTCGTACGAAAAGTGCTTTTGCGCTCACGTGCAAACATGGCCGCGTCGATATCGGGACCATGCCGATCATGAGCCGGATGATCCTGGTCCGGGGGTGGGAAGTCCGGAACGAGGATTCGATATCGGCTCGGCTCTCTCTTCGCGCAGTTTGGACCATACGGGTCAGGATGCGCCGGCTCAATTCTGGCCTATCGGTTTGGCGCGGGCTTGAGCCGATATCGAAGGTCATGCCCCGGCTCCGATATCGGCTGGTGGTTTGTCTTTCAAGCCTTATGAACACGGCCTGTGATTAATGGTCCATAAGGGACCATTTCGGTTCTGGACCGATATATCGGCACGTGATCCGCATGCCGATATCGGTTCGGCTCATTTGGGTCAATTGAGCCTTTGGCTTTATTCCAAGGGTTTGAGGTCATGGACCATATGGTCCATGGTCCGGATGGTCCTGGTCCTTTTCTTTTTCGGTCCGATATCGGGGACGATGCGTTGGCTCCGATATCGGTTGGTCGGGGTCCATCGATGGCGCTTCCTTGGGCCATTCCGATTCTGCTGCCGGCCGCTCGGCATGTGATTGGAGCAGTGGCCCGCATGCCGATATCGGATTCGTGGCCGGTGGTCCAATCATGTTTCTCTACATGCCCATCGATGACCGGACGTCATTGTCCGTGTCTTCCGTGATGGCAGTCGGATTCGGTATCGGGAGTCCGATGGAAGGTCGCCCCGACTTGATCCGTTCGGTTTCAAGTCTCCGCGACTCCGCGGAGGTGAGCCCTCCCGGCAGCCGGCCAATGGCATAATCTCTCAACCATGCGCATAACGGAGCGGGATCGTCCGATTCGTAATATCGAAGAAGCCTGTTAGTGAAATCACGCTTCAGAGACGGGCTTATGGCGAATACGCCAATGCCCGCGTTGATGAGCACATGGTTCGCTGCCATCAATGCGGTACGTTTATTGCCGTCGTTGAACCATTGTCCGCGTGTGATGGCGCAGAACATGAGCAGGGCTTGATCCTCTGCCGACCTTTCGGACTTCGATAATGACAAGATCACATCATGGGAGGATTCAATGGTAGGCAGATCCGGAATCCAGTCCGTTCCTCCGATGCGCACATCATTCGTTCTTATCTTTCCCGCATCCCGTATGAGTCCTTCACCAAGAATCCGATTGTATTCGGACACATACTGCCAGTCGATAGGATGCCCGCCGTTCTCGAACAAGAACATCCACGCCCGTTTGATGTTGTTGACCACGATGATGTCGTTCACTGTCATGTCCGCTGGCGCCCGTCCATCGAATATCTCCTGGGTGTCGGGGAACGTTATCCCATCGACCTCAATGTTGGCCGTCTTCCACATGACGTCGATTAATTGGCGTTTTGCCAATTCCATCGCCATTGTTGCCCGGTCCGAATTGTCTTCAGCCATTGACATGTCCTTTCTTCTTTGCCTTCATTTTATTAGTTTGCTTCCCAAGAAAAAGAGAGCCCATGAGTTTTTCATGGGCTCGAATCTGCGGGATTTTCTAGAAGGCCGGCTCCTGTGGTTCGGCGAACTGGTCCTGTGTGGCAGTGGGCCATGGATCATTCGTTGGCTGGGCCGTCTGCTGTTGCGGTTGGACCAGCGGAGCGTGTTGCATGCCGGCGTTGGCGGTGGCCTTGGTGATCTGGACGGTGGCGTAACGGACGGAGGCGCCGAGATCGTCCACGTTGAGCTCGTAGCTGCTTCGCCTCTCCCCCGTCTCGGTCTGCCAGTCGCGTTGCACGTATCGTCCGCTGACTATGACCCTGGTGCCCTTGCGGATGCCGGAGGCGATCATATGGTCCGCCAGGATGCCGTAGGCTACGCAGCGGATGAACGTGGTCTCGCCGTCCTCCCATTTGCCGTTCTTCTCGGTGACGCTGGTTTGGGCTACGCGGAAGTTGACGACGGTCTTGCCGCCTGCCGTGCGCTTGGGTTCGAGATCGGAGACGAGATTGCCCATGAGGGTCATGGGAATCTGGTTGATTGTCGCCATGATTGGTCCTTTCTTTCGAATTGCGGCCCATGTGGTGGGCTTATCCTTCTCACTTCATCGTATGTCGATATTCCATGTGCCCACTCAGTCCCATGCTTGTTCTCTGAATTTGGCTTGTTGCTGGGCGGTTTATGGCTTTTCGCGCCGCGTCGAGCATTCCGCGCGCGAGGTCTTTCGCCCGGCCTGTGTCTATGAAGCTTGACGCCGATCCGAGCATGCTCAGATGAGAGGTGAAGAAATCGGCGGCTGCTTCGACTCCGGCGTCGGTGGAAGGCGCGAGTCGTCCGGCAGCGTACGCTTCGATGATCGCGTCGCCGACGGTGAATGCTCCTTCGATGATCTGGCAGCAGTCGTAGTCCTGACTGTTTGCGTAATCCTCCGCCTCGTCTGTCACAATGCTCATTTCAACCCTCCTTCTTCCGCTGAATAATGTCAGTCTTCCCTTTCATTCCACTTCCCTCGCCTGGTGGCCTCAGCACAAAGCGCTTGGTAGAGCATCTGCTCCTGGATCGCGTCGGACAGTGCGCGGTGTTCCTCGACGTCTCCGATGTGGTAGTCGACGATGAGGTCCGCGACTCGGTGATGACGCTTCTGCGGGTTGAGCTCCCAGCTCATCTCCTTCGTGCATGCCCACTTGCAGTCGAACACTGGCGAGGTCGGATCGTAGACGCGTTCGGCCGCGTCAAGGAAACTGACGTCGAATTGGGCGTTGTGCGCGATGATGGTCAACGGCTCCCCCGCCGGCCAGACATGGTCGATCCACTGGTGGAAGCGCATCATCGCCGCGCCTGCGGTCGGCATGCCTTGGAGCATGTGGTCGGTGATGCCGGTGAGGCCCGTGATGAATTCCGTCAATGGATGCTGCGGGTCAATCAACTGCTCGAACTTCGGCCGGCTGTTCTCGTTTCCGGGTTGCACGAACAGGGCGCCGATCTCGATGAGCGTGGCTCCCTCCTCGGGATTGAGGCCGGTGGTCTCCGTGTCGAGCATGATGTATGTGTCGATCGGCTTGTCAAGCGGTTCGATGCGGCGCGGATTGCGACGGTCGATATAACGTTCCCAATACATTTTGTTGTGTTTCCTTTCTCGTGATTGTTATTGTGATATTCCCGATTATTCTTTCGTTGTTTCGATGAAGTCGAGAAGGGCCTGCTGGTATGACGGCAGTCGTTTGCCTTCGCGTCCTTCCATGTCCTCCCACCACCACCAGCGCAGGCCGTCTTCGTCCGTCTTGCGGTTGAGCCAGCCGGTCTGCCTCGTCTTCCAGGGTGTTCCGGGTTCCGTCGGCTTGGTCTTCAGCATGATCTCCGTGCGGTCCTGGGTGCAGTCCCAATCGCACCAGACCGTGCCTTCGTCCGTATGGCAGGGATAGTGGAAGTCCTCGGGCAGTCCGCCGCGTTCGAGTTCTTCCTTGAGCGCCCGTCGGACGTCCCGCCTGTCGAGTCCTTCGATCCGATGGGCCTTGTAGCGGTCGAGTCCGTACTCCACTCTTCTGGTGGTCGGGCCTGACCAGGTAGGACTGTATCCGAGTTTCTTTTCCGCATCGTCGATGTCTTCGATCATTTCCTTGATGGTCTTCCTGCGTCCGTCCACGGTGCGGTAGGACACGAACGCGTCGGCCTTGTCGTCCGGCGCGACGCCGAATTCCTCGTTGGCGTCGTTCTCCTCTTCGGGCGGCCACATCCAGGTCTGACCGGTGCGCTTGTCACGTGCGATGCCCATGCGTCCGTACTCGTTGTCCTTGAATTCGATGGCGATGCCGCTCTTCGATGGACGTTGGTCGGTGAGGGGACGGTTCGCCTTCAACGCGAGGTCGATCAGCGTGTAGATGGATGGGGTCGGATGGCCGTAATGCTGCGCACGGTAACGGTCGACGATGCCGCGAAGGCTGGTTTTGGGAAACGCTTCGTGGAGTCTTTCGATCGTCTCGTCGTCAACGGGTTTCGACGTGTCCGTGATTCCGGCCGCCTCCCACCAGATTCCCATGGTGCCCTGGTCCCACTTGTGGGCCTCTCCCCACTGGAAGCGCGCGAGATGTTCGATGTCGATTTCCAGACGCTTCTGGAAAAGCAGATTCCCTCCGATGATGACGGTCTCCCGTCCGAGCGAGTTCAACCGGTATCGCAGCGGGACCTTCACGTCCAAGGTTTCACCGGTCGGGAAGACGACGTGGGCGACGCACGGCTCCGCGCCCTTGTCCAGCATGGAGAAGACCTCCCGCAAGTTCCTGATGGTAGCTCGTGGCGCGACCGCGCATGGGTGGCGGTTTCCGGTTTCGCTGTCGATGATGTAGTACATTTTGATTCCCTTTCACTGTGGGGGTGGCGGCTGGCCTATGCCTTGCCGACACCCCAAGTATATCACACATGTGTGATATTTTGCAAGTGTCTTCCTACTTTTCCAGAGCCCAATCGGCGGCCTTGCCGGTCTCCTTGAGTCCGATGGCCTGGCGTGCCCCGTCCTGTCTTCCGTGCCGGTAGGCCGACTGGCTGGATCCCGTGGGCTTGGAGAGTTTCGGCCGACTGTCGCTGAAGGTGACGTGTTTTTCGATCCATTGGTCGACCTGGCTGCCGCGGACGGTGACGAGTTCCCTGCCGGCGCCGTCCGATTCCATCTCCCGCCGGAGGATTGCATATCTGCGGGCGATCTCCTCCTGGAATCCGCGGTAATAGCCGTTCCTCCATGCCGCGTTCGCTTTCGCGCGTGGTGTCGTCCTGGCCCGTTCCCGCCACATGGCAGCTCGGCTGGTCTCCATAGCCGTCCAGATGGCTTCGGTCTTGTCCACGTCGGAGCGGGCTCCGTAAATGCTGATGGAGCAGACGACGTTCCGTCCGTTCCCGGCCCGCCGCCATCCGTATGACGCCCGGCATCGGTTTCCCAGTGCGACGATGTTGGCGAGTTCGGCCATGTACCAGTTGCATGGGTTGGCTTCCAGGTGGATCATACGGCGGATGATCTCGATTGCGTCGTGGTCCTCTTCGAGCTGCCATTCCTCGATGGCGTGCCGGTCCATGAGCCTTTGGGCCTGTTCGAGGGCTATGCGCTGCTCGTTGTCGGACGCTGCGGGATCGTTGGCTATCGCCAGCAGTCTGCGCACTCGTTCCATGATTCGTTCGGCGTCCATCGTTCTCCTTTCCGAAGGTCAGTTGATGGCGAGGTTGATGGTGATGATGGGCTTGTCGATGCTGGGAATGCCGTCCACCGGCCAGTCGATGCCGGCCTTGCGGAGGATTTCATTGACGCAGGTGCTGTGCGCCGAAACCAATTCCCACTGCCAGCACTGGCGGTTGCACATTCCGTAGCAGCGGTCCCACAGCATGTATCCGAGATCGTCCATGGCGGGCTTGGATTGGTTGAGCAGGTCGCGCAGGGCGAGGACGCTTGCGCGTTCGCCGGCTTCGAGGATGACGGCCTTGCGCCACGTCATGCCGGTGACCCAGCCGCCGCCGTCCACGACGTCGACGCTCTTCTCAAGGGTGACGGTCAGCTTGTAGTTGCACATTTTTCCTGCTCCTGTTTCTCTTGCTCCGTATGTTCACGGGCGTCCGACCCGATATGGAGGCCGGACGTTTTTCTTTTCAGTCGTCGATGGCGTCTTCGAGATGGCAGATGGCGTTCGCCTCGTCGCCCCAGCCGGCGTCGCAGAAGTATTCGTACTCCCCCGCCTCGTTCCTGGTGGTCCAATAGCCTTCCTCGCCGTCGATGCCGTTGGCGTTCTCGACCCACCAGTATTCCCGACCGCCGTCCACGGTCGCGTGAAGCTGGACGTCCCACCTGCCGTACAGGCCCTTCACTTCGATGTTCCTCGGCTTGGACTGCCGTTCGTATGCGCAGTGGTTCATGTTCGTGTCTCCTTGGATGAAACCGGTCCCTGATTTTTTCTTTTGGACCGTTTGGTCGAGCGATAGCGTTAGCCGTCGGAACGTCCGCGAGCACGCCGAACGCCAGTTCGGTATCGCGTGGCGCGGACGCTCCGGCGGTTACGATCCTTGCCGTAGGCAAACGGCCCAAAAGAAAATAAAAAGGGTCGCGGCGCGCTGGGCGCCGCTCCATTTCCCTCCGGCCGGGCCGCGGCCTCCGTGGCGCGGTTTGGCCATTATTGGGTCCGGGAACCGGTTCCCGGCGCGTGGAGTCCAGAGGACGTTAGCCGTCCTCTGGCCGCCGGAGGCATCCGCCCGCGATGTCCCGCGGGCGGATTCGGGCTTGCCTGTCTAACCGTCGATTTGCTGGCGGAGTTTTTCTATCTCTCTGGAGAGGATGGCGAGGAATTCCCGGTAGGTGTCAAGTTCGACCGCCATGTCGATGGCTTCGGCCTCCAGTTCGAAATGGCAGTCGCCGTCATCGGTGAATGTGATGTCGGGGAAGTCGAACCATTGCCAGCTGTAACCGTCTGGGTCGCCATGCCATCCGTCTTTGGTTTTGACAAGCGTGTAATGTTCCGTTCCTTCGTACTTTTCGGAAGTATCGGACAGCCTGCGGTCCGAATTTTCGTCGATGTCGCTCATAATGCGGCTCCTTTGATTCCGCCGGTTTGCAAGGGAATAATCCGGAGGTCGGCGGAACTCCCTCCGGCCCGCCATGTCGGCGGAATGCGTCTCTAATAGGAGTTGGTCGCATGGCCGATGATGACGCGTGGACGATCGGTGCCGTAGCGCAAGCGGCGTAGAGAGGCTCGGATCCGGAATGAGAGCGCGTACGCTCCCGCGGGGATGATGAAGATGAGGACTTCGACCAGTCCGCCGACGAGTTCGGCGCGGGATGTAGGGTCCGCCATGAGTTCGTTGAATGCTTCGAGCATTGTTGTCCCTTTCGTTCTGGGGGTTTCGGCTGGCCTATGCCTTGCCGACAACCCCCATTATATCACAGTATTGTGATATTTTCCGGTTGTGGCTTGTCTTTTTCAACGGTTTCCGTGTTTTTTCGCGGGTGCGGGCATGCCGTAGACTTCTCGCACCAGTGGCCCGAGGGGGCGGCTTGCCCTGAGCAGGGCGCGCAGGTCGTTCTCTTCGATGGGTTTTTCGCCGTGCCCGTCGGTCTTGAGCTCGCGGAAGGTACAGGTGTTGACCCCGTCGTGGTGGACGCCGACGTATCTCAGGTCGTCGTGGCCGTCGATTTTCCAGGTCTCGTATTCCATACCGGTCCATGGGCTGTCGGAGATGATGTCGCCGATGTTGTCGAACCTCACGACGCTGGCGATGGTGCGGCTGCCGTTCCAGAGTCCGGCCTTGCCGAGGATGATGACGGGATGCGCGAGCTCGAGGTGACGCAGGTTGTCCCGCTCGTCGGCACGGCATTCAGTGTTGAGGTCGTCCGCGGCGATACGGACGTTCGCGTCGTATTCGTCGATGGATTCGATGGCTTCGACGAGTCGCTGCGGGGCCGGCAGTTCGCACTCCCCCACGACGTATTTCCATGCCTTTTCGAGGATGACGTCCACACCGTACGTCGCGTCCGCCATGGTCTCTTTCGGGTTTTCGGCCATGGCCGTGGCGAGGTGCGCCGCCTCCTGCTTCCAGTCGTCGATGATGGCGTCGATCTGGTCGGTGTCGTTGGTCCAGATGATGTTCTGCTGCATGATGTCGCTCCTTGATGTCCTGTCGGTCCCTGAATTTTTTCTTTTGGACCGTTTGGTCGAGCGATAGCGTTAGCCGCCGGAACGTCCGCGAGCACGCCGAACCCCTTGGGGTTCGGTATCGCGTGGCGCGGACGCGAGGGCGGTTACGATCCTTGCCGTAGGCAAACGGCCCAAAAGAAAATAAAAAGGGTCGCGGCGCGCTGGGCGCCGCTCCGTTGAACGTCGCGGGCCATGCTCCGTCATGGCCGTGGCGTCCTGCGAAGGTCCGGAAACATGAGGTTTCCGGCGGTGGGAAGGTTCGGAGGGCGGCGGAACGTCCTCCGGCCCGCCGTGGACGCCGGCGGGATTCCGTATGGCGGGAGTGGTTCCAGTCATGCGGCGGCTGGACGCTCGGGGCTTAATCAATACCCCATGGGATTTCCACGGGTTTGTCGTAGACGGTCACGGTGAGGGATGGGGTTGTGTAGGTGGATGGCAGGTACACGCCGTCAAACAGGTTTCGTTCCGTTTCGTCGGGCAGGCGCCACTTGCCTTCCTTCTCTCCGTTCCTCTTGATTCTTTCGGCCGCCGCGCGCAGTCTGCCGCATACGGCGTCGAAGGCGCTTGATACGTCGATTTGATAGGCGAGGCACACACAGGAGCCGATTATCTCCAAATCGTCGTATGCGCGGCGGTTGCTTGAATCGACCGGACGGTGTTCCGTTCTCTCGTTGTAGCGGCCGCCGGTCGCCTTCTCGTTCTCCATACGGAGCAGGGTGTACAGCATTGGAGCGTGGTCCGGTTCGTCTAGATATCGGGCGACGCCTTCGGCCGCAGCCATGACGGTTTGGTCTCCGCAGATGTACGAGCTCATTTTCGTTCTCCTTGAATCGGTGTCGGTCCTTGGGTTTTTTCTTTTGGACCGTTTGGTCGAGCGTCAGCGTTAGCCGCCGGAACGTCCACGAGCACGCCGGACGTTAGTCCGGATCGCGTGGCGCGGACGCGAGGGCGGTTACGATCCTTGCCGTAGGCAAACGGCCCAAAAGAAAATAAAAAGGTCGCGGCGCGTCCATGCGCCGCTCCGTTTCCCGGCCCCGCCGCACACCAGGCATGGCGGGGCACGTTCCGCTGTCGGAATGGTCCCGAAGCGGTAGCGGAGGGTCCGTTGTTCCGGCCGAGTCGCGGCCACCGCGGCGCGGCGAAGCCCTTGTTGGGTCCGGGGACTGGTTCCCGGCGCGTGGAGTCCAGAGGACGGTAGTCGTCCTCTGGACTCCGGAGGCACCCGCCCGCGGGACATCCGCGGGCATGAAAAATCCCGACCGTTTGGAAGAACGATCGGGATTTGTTCGGATGAGTCCGGCGAATGGATTACTTGTAGGCTTCGCTGCGATGGCGGATACGGAAGACCTCGACGGTGACCACCTCGTCTCGCAGTAGGCATAGAACACGATAGTCGCCAATGCGGTAACGCCATTGTCCTGACCTGTTGGCGGTCAGACCCTTGCCCGTCACCCTTGGGTCCTCGCAACCGTCGATGTGCTTGTCCATCCAGTCAAGGATGCGTGCCGCGTTGACGCGTCCCATCTTGCGTAGTTCTTTTCGAGCGGCCGACGTGTACTCGACATGCCATGTCATAACTCGAGGTCCTCACGCAGTTGCTTGGATGTGTATCGCGTGCCATCATCCTTTTCCATGGCGTCGTTCAATGCCGCCGCATCGTCGGCGTCCTCGATGTACTCGTTCAGCCATTGCGCGAACTTGTCATATAGGGACACGCCTTCCTTGCGTGCGATGGTTTCGCCTCGATAATAGGCCTCAGTGTTGATGGGCACTTCCATGTTCAGAACTGGCATGGCATGTCTCCTTTCTTGTAATACCGATTATATCGGCTGGTTTTTTAATGTTTCGTTGTTGTTTTCCGCACGGCAAACGGACCGGGGCGGATGCCCCGGCGAAGGTTTCCTGTTTTGGAAGTCGCCTACTCTTTCAGTGTGTTCAGCATGGCCCGGTACATCTCGTGCATCCATGCCGTGCGCGCTTCGAGTTCCACGCCGTCGGCGGCGAGCTGGCTGTCCTCTTCGGTGATGTAGTCCTCGAACAGTTCGAAGAATGATGGCGTGATGGCGTTCAGTCCGGCCTGTCTGACGGTCTCAGCGTCCTTGACGGCCTGTTCGCCGTCCGGTTCGATGCCTCGCGGGCGCATTTCGTTTTCGAGCCGTTTGCGGGCGTTGGCGAGCATGTCCGCGCCGCGCAGCTCGTCGTATGTGATGCCGGCATCCACGCCGGGCACGCTTCCGTCACGTTCCCACCAGATGGGCGTGTTGGACCAGATGGTCTTGATGGATTCGATGATTGATTCGAAGTTCGGATAATCGTTTCCATCGTCCGGGTCGAATCGGCGCATATCGTCCCCGCCTTTGAAGATGGTGAGGAAGTAGTCGGCGTAGCCGTCCTCGCGTTCTTTCGGAGTGCTTGCGACGATATGCGCGTAGTGCATGAGTCGGCCGTATTCGTCGAACGTGTAGAGGGTGATGCCGTGTCCCGCTTCGAGGGCGTCGGTTTCGGTCTTCAGATTAATGGTTTCGATGCGTTCCATTTCCAGGTTCCTTTCTTCATCCGGATAGATGGGGCCGTCATGGTTGAACGGCCCCCGGTTGCCGTTCGTGATGGTTCAGGCCTGTGCCTGTTGTCCCGCCCACGGGTCCTGTTCCGGGACCGCGTTGGTGTATTGCGGCAGGCTGGTGGAATTGGATTGCTGGCGATTGGCACGACGCTGGTTGACGAGCTGGTTGGGGATGATGCGCGTGCCGTTGATGACGGGTGTGGCCTGGGGGTTTCCGTCACGGTCGGTCCACGTGTTGGGACGGTCGGAAAGTTCGCCCCATGCGACCACGGCCGTGCCTTTGGCGAACGCGTCCGGCTGTTGTTGGATGGTCTGCGCGTAGCGTTCCGCGGCCAGTCCGTAGAAGTTCACGTCCACGGCGGTGGTGCGTCCGTCCTCCCACTGGTTCGTCTGCGGGTTGAGCTTGCGGTCGGTGTGCATGATGCGGAAGACGATGCGGGCGACGTACTGGCCTTGGGGGAAGTACTTCGGCTCCTGAGCGAGGTTGCCTTCGACGATGTTGGTGGTCTTGATGGCGGTCATGGTGTGCTCCTTTGGCTTATGGGAGATTGCTCCCTGAAGAATTTTTTCTTTGTGACCGTTTGGTCGAGCGATAGCGTTAGCCGCCGGAACGTCCGCGAGCACGCCGAACGTTAGTTCGGTATTGCGTGGCGCGGGCGTTCAGGCGGTTACGATCCTTGCCGTAGGCAAACGGTCACAAAGAAATGATTTCAACGCGGCGCATCAGTGCGCCGCTCCGTTTCCCGGCCCCGCCGCGCATGGGCATGGCGGGGCATGTTCCGTTGTCGAAATAGTCCCGGAGCGACAAGCGGAGGGGTCCATCTCCCCCGGCGCGGGCGCGGTTCCCGCCGCGTGTGCGCCGCCTGGGTGGGCTCCGGCGGCTTCAGGGGCCGGCCCGTCCGCAGGGGTTCGACGCCCCTGCGGCGGATTCTTGTCAGCGTTTCAGGTCGTTGAGGTTTTCCACTCCGATGATTTCGACGCCGTCCGGTCTCCCGGCTTGGGCGAGGTCTGCGGCGGGGAGGATGACGCGTTGGATGCCCTGCTCCCGCGCGTGTTCGATGAGGGCCGTCAAATCCACGTCCTCGCCGATGGGAGGAATAGTCCCGTCCGCTTCCACGTCGCCGAGGATAACGGTGTTCTCCAAGTCGGGAATGCCGATTGTCCCGGCTGTGGCCATTATGCAGACGGCGGTGGCGAGGGCGCATAGGCCCGGCCGTTTCGGCTGGTTGGTGGGCAGAAGTAGCAAGGTCGTCCTGCACTCCGGCCATGCGTATCCCACTGTTTCGCACGCCGTTTGGACGCGTTCGCGGATGTGACGGTCCTCGTCGTCGATTCCGATGGCCGCGAAATACGGCAGTCCCGGGGTTATGTACTCTGCGGCTTGGATGAGGTACGGGTTTCCCGCGACGGTCGTTCCCATGGACAGTGTTGTCGAGTGTTTCATTCCCGTTCCTTTCCTTCACTTCGCGGGGAAGGTCAGATAGTCGAAGCCGGACAGCGAGTAATGCGTGTCGCACCGCATGGTCCCCTTCACGCGACGGGGCTTCCCGTCCTCATCCTCGGCCAGCCGGCGCAGGTCGTAGACCACGCAGATGTAAGGGTCGGCCGCGTTCGGGTCTGACCATTCGCAGGCGTCGAAGTCGGCCACCTCCCAATTGTCGCGGATGGCGAGCACGGATTCCTCGCCGTCCATGAGGTCACGGCGGACGATGGCCGTGTCGGACAGGCCGAAACGGCCCAAATCGTTCATGGCGGCGATGATGCGATGCCATTGCTCCGTGTCGAGTCCGTACGTGAAAAGTCCCGCGGGCAGGCAGTCGTCCCACCGCCACGGGGAGGTTTCCGCCTCACGGAGATAGGCGGGATTCGCGTACGGATGCATGGGCGGCTTGGCGGCGGCCTTCCAGTTGCCCCACGCGCAGTCGAGGGCGGTGAGCAGCAGCCCGTCGATGGTCTCCCTTCCCGTGCCGCAGGCGTCCAGCCATGGGGCCAGTTCCTCTTCGGAGTGTGCGTGGTCGGTCAGCTCATAGATGGGGTTCATGATGTCGTCCTCTCCTTCGTCAGTCGTTGTGGTCCTCATGGCATCCGTACGCTGCTTCGGCCATGTCCATGGGGAAGGCGAACTCGAACGACGAAAGCCGGAGGTACGCGCGTCCGCCATCGAAATGATGCACGCGGTGGGCTTCCTCGTCTCCGGAGAAACGGCCCTCCCCCGCCACCATGGGATAGGCGCGGCAGCCGCCCATGTCGTTCGGACTGCCGGCGTAGGTCTTGCGCAATGGCCGGATGTACGCGGTCTTGCCGCTCGGGGTGACGCGCGTGACCTCGTAATAGTCGTTGATGGACATGTCGCTGCCCCAACCGCAATGCAGTATGTCGCCCGCGGTCAGTGTCTCCCGCTTGGTCATGGTGTCCATGGTGTGCCTCCTTGAATGAACCGGTCCCTGGATTTTTTCTTTTGGACCGTTTGGTCGAGCGTTAGCGTTAGCCGCCGTAGCGTCCGCGAGCACGCCGAGCCTTCGGGGTCGGACTGCGTGGCGCGGGCGTGGAGGCGGTTACGATCATTCGGCGTAGCCGAACGGTCCAAAAGAAAAGCAGGAGGCGCGGCGCGTCTTAGCGCCGCTCCGTCTCCCGGCCCCGCCGCGCATGGGCATGGCGGGGCACGTTCCGTTGTCGGAATCGTCCCGGAGCGAAGCGGAGGGTCCGTCTCCCCCGGCGCCTTGTCGCCGGGCCGGGTGGGCTCCGGCGGCTTCAGGGGCCGGAAAATGATGGGGGCCGGACATTCCATTGGTAGGAATGCCCGACCCCCATTCGATGAGCCCGCTTATCAAAGTGCGTGCCGTCCGCGCCTTTCATCGGCCTTCAGGTAGGCTTCGCCATCCGTTCTGACGCCTACGACGATGATGACCATGGTTCCTTCCTTGAGAACCGGCTTGTATACCACTCTGATTCCAAGGTCCCTGAACTTGATTTTGCACAGTCCGGCCAGATGGGCGCGATTCGCGTTGCGCAACGGCTTGCCGTATCCGCCCTGACTGGATGGCAGCGGATTCTCGCTGACCTTGGCGATGCCTTTGAGCACCTGTTTCTGTTCTGTCTTGCCCAGTCTGCGCATGTCCTTCGCGGCTTCTTCGAGCCATTCGACCCGCCAGCTCACGCCATCTCCGGGGTCGGCGTGCCCGCGATGTCCTCTTCGGTCAGGCCAAGCTCGGCCATCAGGTCGGCGTTGGGGATGGTCGCCCGACCATTGTTGTCCTCGATGCGTTTTTCCGCGAGGCGGACGTCCTCCGTGTCCTCAAGACGATCGAGAAGGTCCTGATAGTCGTTGATGCCCATCAGCACATAGGACGGCTTGTTGCGCTTGATGATGATGACGGGTGCACGGTCGGCCTTGCTCAGCACGGCTGAGGTCCGCCCGTTGCTGAGCTCGCTGACTGGCACGAGGTCGTCAAGCACATCCAACGAATTGAACATGACAATCTCCTTATCTGGTATCTGTACCATATTTAATACCATTTTAGCATGTGTGGGCTCAATCCATGCGCGTCTGCCGTGAATCCGGCCGATTGGGAGAGGTGTCGGACCGCCGGAACTTCCGGTGGTCCGCCACGGCGTTTTCCGCATCGGCCGTCACTGGTTCAGCAGCTCGTCGATGCGGCCCAGTCCGATGACCTCGACGCCGGTGGGGATAGTCGTTCCGGCAAGGTTCTCCGATGGGATGATGATGCGGCGGATTTCCAGCCTGCGCACGGCATATGCGGCGAGGTCGGTTCTTGGCCGGCATCCTCCGATGGGAGGACGCCGGCCCGTCGCGCGGTCAGTCGTGGAAGTTGAGCCACCAGACCTTCCTGCCGGTGTTCCGTTCGAGTTCGTTCAGCACCGTTGCTGTGGTGGTGTCGTTCCACAGTCCGCCGTCGTACCAGCCTTCCTTGCAGATGACGCAGAGACTGCCTATGGCGGTTCTTGCCAAAGCGTCCTCGCGGTTGTACCGGTCGGCCAGTTCACGGCATGTGATTCCCTGCAAGGCGTCGACTCCCTCCCATTCTCCGATTTCGTAATAGTCGTAGAAACTGTCCTCGTTGAACGTGGACACGGCGTCTCCGTCCTCGTTGAGGTTGAGCCTGCGATATTCGGCGTACGCCTTGAGCGCGGCCTCGTCGTCAAGCGCGAGTCGTCCGGCGGCGGCTTTTTTGAACTTTTCATGCATGGGGTCGGTGTCGTTCCCGTGGTCCTCCAAGTAGGCTTGGTCGTCGGCGCGGCCGTTGGCGATGATTTCGCTTCGGGTCTCCTTGACGTATTCGTCCACGTCGGCGTATTCGCTCCATTCTGCGAGGATTCCATAGATGTCGTCCTGTTTCTCCGCGATGACCGCTCCGAGGAAATGCATGATGTTGCTCCTTGGGTCTTGTGTGGGATTGCTCCCGAAAATTTTTTCCTTGTGACCGTTTGGTCGAGCGATAGCGTTAGCCGTCGGAGCGTTCGCGAGCACGCCGAACCCCTTGGGGTTCGGTATCGCGTGGCGCGGACGTGGAGACGGTTATGATCCAAAGGCTTTAGCCGAACGGCCGCAAGGAAATTCTTTCGGCGGCGGCGCCCGGGGCGCCGCTCCGTTTCCCGGCCCCGCCGCGCATGGGCATGGCGGGGCATGATCCGTTGTCGGAATCGTCCCGGAGCGAAGCGGAAGGTCCGTTGTTCCCGGCGCGTGCGCCGTCCGGGTGGGCGCCGGTCCGCCGCTGGGGTTCGACGCCCCCTGCGGCGGTTTCGTCAATCCGAATGGGCGTGGCTCGCCGCGTATGTTCGGCATATGTCCCTTACCATGTCGTCGATGCGCGCGCAGCCGATTTCGTCGGTGACGAGAAGGATGTCGTTGTCAAGGTCGAGCCAGTAGACCACTTCGTCGGTGTTCACATGCCACTCAGCGAAAATGCAGTCGCGGAATGGTTCGACGCCGCGCGGATATTCCTTGCATTGGGCGTCGTAGACCGGCGTGTAGCGTTTCAGGGTCGCTTCCGTCTGCCGGATGCTTGCTTCGGCGGTGTCTTTATCGATCCATCCGTCGCACCTGATGTCGTCTGACTGTATGGTGTCCCTGATTTCCATGTCTTTCCTCCTTTTCCGGAATCTATGGGGTTTGCCGACCCGTCACGGATGGATGGCAATCCCCAATCTTTTTCAGAGGCTGTCGATGAAGCCGAGGATGATGCGGCGTTCGCTCTCGGCCTTCTCGCTGCGTATCGTGCCCTGATAGTTTTCGAGGGCGTCGAGCAGACGGCTTTTCTCGGGATCGTGCTCGCGTCCGCATTCGACGCACTCCCATTCGCCGTCCTTGGTTTCGCGCGCGTCATTGCTGCAGATGACGCTGCCACACGTGGAGCATCGGACGGTGCACGCCTCGCACATGTGCCTGCCGCATTGTGAGCAGGTGTTGCAGCACCGGCATTGGTTTCCGCCGTGGATGCCGACATGGCAGTATGTGCCGTACCATGCTTCGTCCTCGTCGGCATCATGATGGTCGGCTGGTTCCTCACGGTCGTACACCCATTCGCCGTTCGGACGGTCATACCATGGCTTGTCGGGCAGATTGTCGGCGTCCAGCGAGATGCAAAGACACTGTTCGATTTCGTCGTACGCATCGCAGAACAGGTTGTCCTTGCCTGTTTCGATGCTTCCATTGCCGCATTCCGCGAGCAATGCCTCGGCGTTGGAGTCCGTCGCGCATCCGCCATGTTCCTTCAGAAACGTCTTGACCTGTCCCCACGTGTAGGTGACGGCGCAGACTACCTCATCGTCGGAATGCTTGATGCTGTCGTTCATGTTCGTGTCTCCTTGGATTGAATCGGTCCCTGATTTTTTCTTTCGGACCGTTTGGTCGAGCGATAGCGTTAGCCGCCGGAACGTCCGCGAGCACGCCGGATCCCTTGGGGGGCCGGACCGCGTGGCGCGGACGTGGAGGCGGTTACGATCCTTGCCGTAGGCAAACGGTCCAAAAGAAAACAGTGGATGGCGGCGCGCCTGTGCGCCGCTCCGTTTCCCGGCCCCGCCGCGCATGGGCATGGCGGGGCATGTTCCGTTGTCGGGCTTGCCCCGAAGCGTCAGCGGAGGGTCCGTTGTTCCCGGCCATGTGGCCGGCTGATATCGGTGGCCGTACACGTGGTATCGTCGAGACGGTTTCCCTCCGGAGCACTCATCCTATAATTTCTCAATTTGGGATTAATCCGTTTTTCACGGATGTTCACGTTCAAAAATTTCCGGAGGGGCCGTCTTTTTCCCACGTGCTAGAATCCCCGATGGGATTTGTTTTCCGGGATGGCTTCTGCCGTGCCCGGTCCCGCCTTTTTTCGGAAACAGGGAGTGGAGAAGAGCCATGGCGTTCACTTGCATCGAATTGGAGACCCGCCGTCGGCAGCTCGGATTGAGCCAGACCGATCTGGGCGTGTGCATCGGTTTGCTTTCGCCGAAGGATCCGGCTGATCCGCGGCCGGTGGGCCAGCATACGGTCTCCCGTTGGGAGGAAGGCGTGAATGGTCATGACACTCCGCCGTATTGGGTGCAGGACTCCCTGCCCGAAATCCTGGATCGTATCGGCCAGGTACGTGACGCGTTATGCCGGTGGGCGGTGCCTTTCCTGCGTGGATTGGAACCGGATGTGGAAGGCGTGGTGCATGTGCCGATGTACAGGTCCGACCGCGCGTTCGCCCATGCGTTCCCGAAGATGGCGGGATGGCCTGCGAGCATTTGGAATGACGCGGTGGTCCGTGCTGCGGACTCGTTGGATGATGGCCGCGACTACCAGTTCGACCTGCTTCGTTGACGGATCGAATCTCAAGAAAACCACATGGATTTAAAAGAGGCGTAGGAAATGCTTGTGACGAACATTAGCGAATTCGATGCCGGCGAATACATCGAGAGCGATGAGGACGCCATCGCGTACTTCAACGCGATGGCCGAGACCGGCGATTCTACGCTCCTTCAGGCCTCCCTCGACGACATATCCAAGGCCCGCGGCGTGATCCAGATTGCCGCCGGGGAAGCCGGTGTTGGACGCGAAACCGAATAGGGCCGCAAAAACAGGTGGAGATATGTCCGTATCGTCATTTAGGCGTCATTCGCCGTCTTCCAGCAGGTCTTCGGCGTGTGCTCCCAGCGCGCGGGCGAGGTTGGCCGCGGTTTTCAGGCTCATGTTGGCCGTGGAGTAGCGTCCGGTCTCGAATTCGCTGATCCTGGATTGTCTGATGTGGCTCAATTCTGCGAGTTCGACCTGGCTGAGGCCGGCCTGTTTGCGGAGTTCGGCGAGTTTCGATGTTCTTTTTCCCATTTCATGGCTCCAGTAGCGTGTGGTATTGGCCTACGTAGATGGTTCCGTCGTCGATGAGCGTGTGGATGCGTGCTTCGATGACGTCCTCGTCCACGTTTTCGAGGGCGCCGTATCCTTCCAATTCGCTGATTCCCCTGTCGTCCACGCCTTCGCCGGTATCGCCGACGAGACTGCGGATGGTCTTGCGGATGCCGTATCCGAAGCCGAGCAGGCGTTCGCGCGCGTAGACGAACCTGACTATCGTCGTGTCGATTACCTCGGTGTCCTGGACGTTTCCCTTCCCGTTCTTCTTTTTCGTGGAATGGCTTGCCTGGATGGTCGGGTCGCAGTCCTGCACGTACGTGCAGTTTCCGCAGTTGTCGCAGTATTCCTCGTGGTCGGTGTCGCCGAAATAGTCGAGGATGACGCCGCGAAGGCATTGGTCGGTTTCGCAGTAGCGGCTCATGGCGTGGAGACGGTCGAATGCGGCCTGTTGGGCCTTGGCGCGGCCCTTCGGGTCTTCGAGCGCGTTTCCCGCGTTGTCGGCGAGGCGGCGCCTCCAGTCGGCGAAGTCGCCGCCGGTCCACAGCATGACGCTTCGTGCTGGTTTGCCGTCTCTTCCCGCGCGTCCCGCTTCCTGGTAGAACGCTTCCAGGCTTTCGCAGGGGCCGTCGTTGACGACCCAGCGTACGTCGGGCTTGTCGACGCCCATGCCGAACGCGGTGGTCGCGCAGATCACGCGTGGCGAGCCGGTTAGGAATCCGTCTTGGATGCGTGCCTTCTCCTTGTCGGTGAGGGGCGCGTAGAACGCTTCCGCGTCGATGCCGGCCTCGCGCAGGGTTTCGGCGAGCTCGTCGCAGCGGCGGATGGTGGTGCAGTAGACGATGCCGCTTCCCTGCTTGGCTTTCGCCCAGTTGGTGATGAATTTCTTCCGCGCGGCCGGCTTGAGTTCGATCGTGTCGAATCGGATGTTGGGACGGTCGAAGCCCGTGCCGAGCATGATGGGATTGTCGAGTCCCAGTGCGTGGGCGATTTCCGGCACCTGCCGGCGGGTCGCGGTCGCGGTGAACGCGGCCACTACCGGGCGCGTGGGCAGTCCGGCGATGAATTCGCCGATCTTGAGGTAGTTCGGGCGGAAGTCGTGGCCCCATTGGAGTACGCAGTGGGCCTCGTCCACGGCGATCAGGTCGATGCGTGTGGATTGGCTGAAGAACAGGAAATCGTCTGCGAACAGGCGTTCGGGTGCGACGTAGAGGATGCGGAGTCCTCCGCCGTGGGCCATGGCGTAGATGCTTTGGCGTTGCTTCGGGGTCACACCGCTGTCGATGAGGGCCGCGGCCACTCCCCTGGCCTGCAACGCCTGCACCTGGTCTCGCATGAGGGCGCGCAATGGGGACACGACGAGCGCGAGATGGCCTTCGCGCATCGCGGGAAGCTGGTAGCAGACGCTTTTTCCACTGCCGGTCGGCATGACGGCGACCAGGTCGCGGTCGTTGAGGATGGTGTTGACGGCTTCGAGCTGGCCCGGGCGGAAGGACTCGTAGCCGTATGCCTTGTCGAGTTGGTTGAGCGCGGCCTGGGACCAGTCGCGTAGTTCGTCTTCGAGGATGCGTCCGGTGTCGGTTTCGAGGATGTTGACTTTCATCATGTGCGGGTTTCCTTCTTCCGTTTCGGGCTCGGCCTGTGCCCTCCCGACACAGACCAGTATATCACAATACTGTGATATTTGTTTTGGATTGTTTTAAGTGTTGCATCTTCCGGACATGCAACGCTTATCCGATGCTCCCGTGGAACGTTTTCCCGTTATCCGCAGTCGATGGGACTGCGGGCGCGTGACGATTCCATAGGGAGGTTCGCATGCCGCGTTTCTACGGGTTCGATGGTTCCACTGGGATGGATCTGCGTCCGGTCGGCCAGTTGGAGGCGGAGGATGCCGCGCGTCGCGAGAGGGAACGCCGCCGTCATCCCATGCCCGTGACCACGCGTATCCGTCTGGTCTCCCAGCCGCCGGAGGGCCTGCTGCCCTTGTCCTTGTTCGACAGGGTCGGACTCGCCGACCGGAAAAGCCTGTATCCGCGGAGTATGGAGACCGTTCCGCCCGATCTTGCGGGATTGTATGTGGATTACATGACCCGTGTGGCGATGGGCACTCCCGTGCGGGTCGCGTTCCATGTTCCCTTGTTGGGTGCGCGGCTGGTCGGACAGGGCGAATACGCGGAGTCCCTGCTGTCCCGTGTGACGGATTTCTCTCCCGCGTCGGCGCGTGCAGCGTGCCTGCTGCTTGATTTCGATGCGGCGTCGCGTCGTGGACCGCAGTATTGGCGTCCGCGGCGCATGGTTCCGGATGATGCGACGTATTTCAATCTCACGCGTATGGTGGCCCGGTCGCGTGCCTTTTTCGACGAGTATGGTCCGGTCGTGTGGGACGGTTTCGACTTCGAGGGCGGGTATACGGACCGGATCACGTCGGGTAGTGGCGATTTCCTCACCGCTGACACGTTGTGGGATTTCAAGGTGAGCTCCTATAGGCCGAATCCCATGTACACGTTGCAGTTGCTGGTCTACTGGCGTATGGGATTGCATTCCGTGCATGACGAGTATCGGATGGTCCGGCGGTTGGGTTTCTTCAATCCGCGGCGCGACGAGGTGTGGCTGTTGGACGTGGACCGTATCGATGGTCGGCTTGTTGATTGGACGGACCATGAGCTGATCGGATATCCGAAGGACTAACGGCCCATGCGCCATGCTTTTTAGGTTCGGCGCATGGGCCTTGCGTCACGTCGGTTAGTTCCGGTCGATGAAGGTCAGTATGAAGTATCGGATGAGGGTGCCGGTCTCGTCCGGCGTTCCGACCAGTCCGGACGACCTGTCGGGTTCGATTCTTCCGATCGCGGCGTATTCCAGGGCCTTGCGCACGCCCATCCATTGTTTCATCGTCTCCAATGATTGGAACGTTTCGGCCGGCGTGTCCGTAAGGTAGCTGCGTACCTTCACGTTCGTGGCCCCGTCGATCCGGCCGGCGTTGGAGGCCAGCAGGCGGGTCACCGCCCGTGTGTCCCGTATCGGGATCTTCCGTTGCGTCATGTATGCCACGCATCTCGTGATCATGCGGCCGCGGGTATCGTCGTCCATGTCGAGCGTGCTTGCCGGTTCAATCATGGGATTTCTTCTCGTCCATCTGGCTGGCGATGTAGTCGGCGAGGTGTTGGACGCAGAGTGCGAATCCTTTGCGGTTGCCGTCGTCCTTGAGGTTCGGACTGTAGTAGAAGTCGCCGGCGACCAGGTCGACGGCGATCTCGTAATCGTCGCTGTCGGGTTTCTCGTCGATTCCCATGAATTCCACCCATATGGCCTGCGGCAGGCTGGGTACGACGTCTTCGGGTATTCGCGGCCCGGTCAATGTCATGTCCATCGCATGGCATGCCGCCCATACGGGGTCGGGATTCTTGGCGACGGAAGGGTCCATGAAGCATTCCATGACCGTGTTGGTCTTGTCCAGCGCGGTGATCCGTGTTCCTGCGAGGGCGAGACGTGCCGAAGGCACCGTACGTCCCGCGCATATGCCGAACCAGAGTTTTCCGGCATGTTCTTCCATGATCGATCCTATTTCCTTCCGTGTTCGTCCAGCCATGTTTTGATGCCCATCACCACGCTGAACACCGCGGCGATGGCGAGGATGAGCAGGAGGATGAGCCATAGCCAACCGTATTGTGGCAGTAGCGCGCATTCCGTGCAGACCATCAGCATCGCGACTATGCAGACGGCGAGGATGACCAGGGATTTGATTATGTTGTCGTCGTTCCGGACGCTCATTGCCGTTCCTCTTTCTTGATCTTGGCCCGCCATCGCGCCACGCATCGTTCTATGCGTTTCCGTCCGATGAGTTCCGGTCCGACTCCCGCTCCACGGAAAATGTCAACCGGTCGGGAGCCTGCTTCGAGTTCCTTTTCGGCGTATTCGATGAAGGTTTTGTTCCAGGTGATTCTTTTCTCGGTGCATGCGTCGATGATGTCGAGACTGCATAGGTATTTGCGTTCCGGCTCGTCGAACGGCTTACCACGTGGACGGTCTTTTGCTTTCGGTCTGGTCATTCCTATCATTTCTGTCCTTTCCGCCGGAATGAGCCGGCTTTGTTTTTTTAGATGTCGAGTTCTCCTTGGATGACGGGGTGGCTGCCTTCCGGCCCATAGTCGGATTCGTCCAACCGCCAGACCGTTTCCTTTCCTCCGTTGAGTGGATGTTCCTCCACAAGGGTCAGTCCGCAGACTCCGCACCGCATCAGTCTTAGTTTGCTTTGGGTGGTGCGGCCGTTGATGGTCCTCGGCCTCCACAGGTGGGGCCTGTATTGTTTCCATCGTCTGCGTTCGTCCGTGCCGGGGCATGCCTGATCCTTTAACAGGTTGTTGTTCCCGCACAGGAACGGCATGGTGTCGGTCCACGTGTCCGCCCAATAGATGTATTCGCCATCCCATTTGACGGGAAGGCGATCGTCCGAAAGAACGCTTTCCGCGCGTAGGGTCCTTTCGGTTTCTTCTGCCGACGTCCTTTGGGCGTTCATGGCGGAGTCATGCCTTTCCCATGCAGGCCTCGGCTTGGTGTTCCACTCCGGCGAGATATGCCTGGCTGATGATGTTCATCGTCTGGTCGATTCCGTACATGTCGTTTTTGGCTGTTACCAGGTAACGGTCCTTTATTTTTCGTGCGTATTCGTTCGCTGGTTCGATCGCGTCGCTCAACGCGTTGGCCCAGATGCGTTCTTCTTCGCTCATTTGTCTTCCTTCTTGTCGAGAGCCTGTTCTGCTTGGATGCAGAAGTCCAATGCATCTTTCCACGCGGCGCGGTATGCGAGGGCCCATGCCTGCGCGGGCGATTCGGTGGTGAGATGGGCTTCCAATAGTGTTTTGATGGCTTTTCGTTTGACGTATTCGTCGGCGCCCGTGGTGTCGATCTCTTCCAGTTGCGGTGTCGCCTCGTTCTTCCGGTCGAGGATGAGTCTGATGCCTTCGATGATGAGACTGGTTGACGTGGTACCCAACTTGGCGGCGTGGTCTTTGAGTTTCTGCTTCAGTCCGATGGGGATCATGAAGCTCGTCATCGACATCACCTCGGCTTCCCTGCTGTTTTTCTTCATGGAGAATAGTGTTCCGTCCGTGTTCATATGACTTCTTTCAATCCGCTGATTTGCTGGTGGATGTCATTGAGTGTCCGTACTGAGGTGTTGATTATGGTTCTCATGGTGAAGTCCTCTTTGACCAGCCGGTCGGTCATTTCGAAGTTTTCCCTGACCAGCCTGTCGGTCGTCCTTCTCATGAACCACATTTCAACGGACTCGTATTCATCCGATGGAGTTCCGTTTCCCATTACTCGTCCTTGCTTTGGGGCCGTGCGAGTCTGTCAAGGCCTTCGACGACGGTGAGTTCCGCCCATGCGCGGTTCATTGCTTGGGCGAGCCGTATGGTCGTATGGTCCTTGGCTTGCTCGATGAGTTGACGGTAGAGTCTTTCGGCTGTTTCGCATGCTTCTTCATGGCTGATGGGTTCCAGAACCTCTTCCTCGCGCATTGGAATGCAGAGCTCGTCCATGACCTGGGCGAGCCGGTTGTACGCTTCGGTCAGTCCGTGCGTGTTCTCGTCCTCGCTTATGTTCTGCAGGGTGACGTTGAGTTGGCCGGCAAATTCCACGACCTGCGCCATCGTTGTTTTCCTCATGTCGTTTCTTTCCTTCCTCCATGCCATTGACAAGGACCGTGATGAGGAGGATCGGAGTGATTGCGATCGCCATCATGCCGCACAACGTTCCTACCGTTCGACTGAGATGCAGTAAACGTGGATCGGCGTGTGCGGATACGGTGACTGCGATGTAGCAGGCGCAATTGATGGTGAACAGGTTCATCGCGATTATCGCGATGAACCTGAGTATCGTCCGTGGACCTCGACCGTTCCTCATCGGCTTTCATCCTTTTGGGAGTCGATTCCCTGAAAAGGTTTTGATTTTGAAGGAACGCCGTCGGGGGAATTGTTAGAGTCTGCTGTTGTTAATGTTTCCCCCGTCGGTTTCCTTCATTGTTTCCACGTGTCCCGCTTACGATATCGGGGGTAAAAATCGTGGTCAGAATGTTTTCCAGGGGTGAGGGCATCCCATGATGTTCTGGTAGTCGGCGGCGTCGAGTTCGTTTTCGAGGACGGCATTGTTCTCGTGGTAGGTGTGGAGTGATTTTTTCATGCGGTAGCATGCCAGGCTTCCGGCGCATGAGAACGTGACGGCGATGACGGCGGAAGCGATGATGATGTCCTTTCTTCCGCATACGGCGCCGGTGAGCATGACGATGACGCAGGCCATGACCGCGACGTACAGCAGGTCGCGTTTTCCTCTGGTCTTGCGCGCGTCGTTGAATGCCTGTTCCGCTTCATCCCTCATGTCGGCCGCGTCGTTGAGGTCCATGCTGTTCGGATGGTATGCGTGTGGGTCTGGTTCCTTTCCCATGATTGTTCCTTTTTCCTGTGGATGTCCTTTCTCTTGTCACGCCCGCCCCACCTGTTATCGGCCGCGCCACTCAGTGATGATGCGTACGGCGCCGATGTCCGCCAGGGGCCATCCGGCACGGCTGTGTACTCGTGTTGCCCATCGTGACGAACGATGCCGCGGCTCGCATGAATGAGAAAGCCGGCTATCAGGTTTTGCCACCGTTGGTCACGCTCGTCGTTGAGGCGGTGGATCACGGCCGGTCCGTCACCTTCATCGGGCTTCCGTTCGATCGTGACTCTCCCGCCTGTACGCGTTGGGCTTTCGGTTTGGTTGGCATGGGAGGTGTGGCCGAGGGATGATGCCGTGAGGTCGTGCAGTCGTAGGATTCTTCCTTGACCGTCCGCTAGGTCCGATATCCTCCCTCCTCTTGCGGGCGCTTCGAGCATGATCGTGTCCGTCATTTGCCTATCCTCCTGTTGCGTGGATTACGGTTTCATGTTGGTCACGCTGAAATTGTTTGTTATTAGTCGTTCACACTTATCTGTTGTAGGGCTTTGATGATCAGGGAGAGTTTCGCGTCCAGATCCAATAGTCGGACCTCCGGAACCGGAGTCGGAACGGCGTATTGCACGCCGAGGATATGCTGCAGGGTCTTGCTTTCCGATGTCATACCCACTGCCATGCGATTCACTACCTGACGTTGATGTTCCTGCACTGTCCTTGTGTAATGACGCATCACGACCTCTTGGGTGGAGTCTCCGATGTTGTCCATCGTTTCACGGATCGTGCCGCCGTTCTGCATGAGCAGGGTCGCATGAGTGACACGCAACGTACGGAACGTCGCTGTCGTGCATCCCGCCTGTTCGCGCGCTTGACGGAAATGATTGCCCAGGGTCGTCGGGGCGAGTGGTCCCTTTCCCCGACGGGACTGGAATAAATACGGGCTGGATTCGTCTTTTCGATTGGCGATATGCTCGCGGACCAATGGCACCAGCAGGTCAGGCAACGGGCACACGCGTTTGGAATGTTTCGACTTGGTCGGCCCTAATCTTAATTCTCCCAGATCGTGTTCCCCACGGCAGACCGAATGATTCACCATCATGGTTCGGGCTTCAAGATTGAAATCGGATACTCTCAACGCGCATGCCTCGCCGATTCTCATGCCACCGGCCCATGCGGCCAAGAGGACACTTAACCGGTCGTATTCCGGCATCGACTCGTATAGGGCGGCCAGTTGCGTGCCCGTCAATGGCGGCACCTCCCACGATTTGGGTTCCGGATCAGGTGGAATCGGTAGGGTGAACGGGTTCGACGCCAGCAATGGCATTCCTGTACCGAACTTGTCCGAGCATGCGAGATTCATGATGGCTTTCAGTCTCTGGCACATGCGGGGGAACACCCACTCGCCTTCCGCATGCTCGCCGAAGTACCATTTGGAAATCACGTCCGGAGTGATTTGCTTGAGCGTCATGCCGCCGAACACGTCTTTTAAATGGCCCACGTCCGTCCGCAGATTACGTCTTGCCGCGCCGCGTAGCGCGGTACCATCCGGTTTTCGATGCGTATCCACATACCAGTCGGCAAGTTCATCGAATGTCATCGATCCCGCTTTTTTCCGACGATCCCTGTCGGTCGGATGAACCCACTGTTTTAAACCACGACGGTGCATTTCGACCAGCTCATGTTCGCCGGCAAGCCATGACTCAGCATCCCGCACACTTTCAAATGATCGTTGCACTCGGCGTCCATCCACGGGTGACGAATAGCGTGCAAGCCATGCGCTGATCGACCCGTCGGATCGTTTCCGCGCAACGATCGTTCCGAATCTTCTTATCCTTGTGACTTCCAGATCTGGGTCCGTCATATCAGGTCCTTCCACGCGTTAGCGTCGGCAGGGACGCCCGATTCGGGGAGGATTGCAAGGCCAAGGAGCACGAGCGTCGTCGCCATTGAAAGAGCATATGCATCTCCGGGAGACGAAGCCCCCTCGATGCAAAAAAGATAGCGCATGACAGTTGATTCGGCAAAACCGGTCAGACCTATATGTATGGCGTTTTTTTGGAACCTTAAAATGCATCTGAAACGGCACCTGGGAATAAAAAGCCGGAAGGGAATATGTTGTGGCGTCTTCGTCTGTTCCCTTCCGGCCTCTCTAGAGTGCAGAGGCGTTCTGTTATATGGTCTTTCCTGGTACTTCATTCGTCTTGGGAGCCAGTGACATCCACCAAAGAAGCAACATAAGTAGCATGAGATCTTTCGAGTCCAGGTGGGGGAGCAAAAAGGACTATGTCTAGGGGGCTATTCCGACCCCCTAGACATGACCGGTCCGAGTCCACCTATTCGTACTGGCACCCTCTCGGATACGGCTCGTCCGAATCCATCGCCTACGACCGAAATCTTGCCGTGCGGACGGCCTTTTCTTCGTGATTTGCTTGATTCCACGGTGCAAGGCGGCAATAGGTTGTGTTGAGCCAATGGATTAGCGATTATTCACAGATTGTGCATTGATTGCGCCTACCGTATGATTCGCAGTGTTGCAGATGACGGGGATTAGCCTACCGTTTCGGACAATCTCCGTGCGAACAGCGGAAGGCGCAAGACGCGCAAATGCTCGATTTCCTCGCTCATGGTACGCGGCGGATGGCGTTTGGAGCTGACCAGTCTGCGCATGGCGTCCATCGCTTCTTCTGGATGTGCATCGAACACGGAGGTAAGGAAAACATTCGGCGATTGAGCGTGCAGTCCGTACCTGGAAAGTTCGTCTGCGGGGAAATCCTTGAAGTTGAATGTAACGATGGTTTCCGCACCGGCCCGACGGGCGGCCGCGACCACATGCCCGTCGTTGGGGTCCGACAAATTCACGTCCGGTTCAAACCGATCCCAATCCTCCGCCATGGCCATCGGAAAGGCCCTGCAGATCGCGTCAAGAAAACCGCGGGCCCGGACGTCGGGCACATGCCGCACTTCCATGATGGCCAAGCGTGCCTCGTCCATGACCCTACCATGCTGGCTCGCACAGACCAGCCTCGGCCAAGCTAAGCAGTGGGTCGATGATCCACGTAGGTACGAACAGGTTGGCGTCAAGCAGCGCAATCATAAGGGCACTCTACTTATCGAACCGGGACAGGTAATCCGAATAGTCGATGTCGTACGCGCCGTCCTCATCGGCGATGGAACGCATCTCATCCAACGCCTTGGATGTGGCCTCGTCGCGTCTGCGCTTGTAGTCGGTCACATCCGAAAGCCGCAAGAAACGGTAACTGCGCTCCCCCATGCGGGTGTACGGAATCATGCCCGCATCCAGCATGCGTGTGAGCGTGCGTTGGGAGACCCCAAGAATACGCGCCGCCTCGCCAGTCGTGATACGCTCGTCATCCGCCACCGCCCGTTCCGGCTCCGCAAGCAGAAACTCCCTAACGCGCCTGTAGTCGTCCGGCGTCAACGGGATACGCGTGCCGTCCACCCCTTGCAGGAACGCTCCGGGAACTCCGCCAGCAGAGCGCCGTGCCTTAGACCTCGTCCTATGGACTTTGCCACCCATCATCATGGTCATCGCAACCACCTCCATCCGTTTTCATCATACGGCAAATGGACACAATGGACAATATGTGGATCGGGATAATCTAGATTGCTTTCAGGTTCACCGCGGCCACCTTGACCGATACTTCTCCTTCTTCGGCGAATCCTCGTCGCCGTCGGCAATCGCGGTTTCGGAGGTCTTGCCGTTTCAGTAGCTCCAGTTGTTCCAATGCAGGCTCGCTCGGTCCGCGTTGTAGCCGAACGGAATCATGACGAACCGTTTTCGCGAGCGGCGAGAACGGCATTGCGAAGATCCCTCGACCCTGCCACCCCATGGATCGTCCCTCGCTTGGCATGTGCAGGTATCGAAGACTCGCCAGATCCGTGCAGCATCATTGCCTTGCGATTCCAGCGAAACGTCAAATCGGCCATGAGCGGCCAAAACCTCTTGACGCAAAAACAACGCCGCCTTATAATCAGCCCATACTGCCGATAGATCGAATCGTCTGCAACCGAATCGAGAGGAGGCGAAATCATGTATGACGAGATTCCGAGTCTGCTGTATGTCGCTGGAGCTTTAATCACCGTGCTTTCATGGACTCTTTTCGCATTCTCGAAAACTATCCGTCCAGAAGGTCGAAGAGCCTTCATCCTGTGCCTCTCCGTTATCTGGATATTGTTCTTTGCGAGTTCGACACTGGCACTCGTGCCATATCCGCTTTTCGAGGCGTACTCAGGATTCATGGATCCCGATGTCCTCGATTTCTATGACCAGCCGGTCATACGGCTATTGCCGGCGGTGACCTGCGGAGTGAACCTGTGCGTGTCGGCAGGCTGTTCCATGGTTCTTGTAGGCAAGCGTTCGAAGCGATAGGCCTTCGCTCCGGATGCCGACGGAAGGTCAATCCCCACTGGTGCAGAAAAAGGCCGAATCCGTCCACGTCGAGACCGACAGAAATCCATTGGTCTTTCCATTCAAAACGACGCAAAGTCTGCCGTTCGCGTTGAGACCGGCAAACGAGCCGCACTTCTTCTGCTTGAAACGACGCAAACCGGGCTGCCAGCGTTGAAATCAACAGAAAACCGTTGACTTTTCTGCTCGAAACGACGATAAAGCTACCATTTGCATCGAAACCAGCAGAACAATCGCAATTCATCCGCCTATTCCGACGCAAACATGAACTTTTCCGTCGGAATGGGCAGAACAATCGCACTTCATCTACCCAAAACGACGCTGCGGCAGGCTGCGCAACAGAATATATGACCGTTTTTTATTCTTTCTTTAAGATGAACCGATGAGTCTACAATAGAAATGGCGATTGCGGCATGACGTACGCATACTTTCCTGCCTATAGTGAAGGCACAACAGAAAAACAACAGAAGATACAGAGATAAGAAAACAACGAAGCGACGAGCCGCGCGACGCAGAAGAAGACAAAAGAAGAAGACAGGCGGCCGTCCGAAAGGAAACACCATGAAGAACGACACCTTCAACCAGATCATTAACGCCAACCTCGCCTCCATCGACCCGGGCTTCGGCCAGTTCGCACTCGCCAAGGCCTCCTCCGACCTGATGAAGAAGGTCCTCAACAAGTAAGGCTTTCCCGATTCCAACGAATCACATGGCGGGCTGCCGCGGTTCCCAACGGACCGCGGCAGCCCGTTTTTCGTATGAGGGTTCCAGTCCGGATTACCACCGGGCCCGACGTCCGCATCCGGGAATCCTACGGCCATTGAGTTTTCCGGTCGAACGGCTCCCTCAGCCTCCGGCCGGTGCGGCATGGGTTTGCCCAACGCGCCGACCGCATACACCGACGTATGCCGCCGATGGCGGGTTCCAGTCCGTCATTCCGGCCGCTTCAGCGGCGTGGCGGCGGCCGCGTCTACCGCAGTGGTCGTGGGCGGCCGCCTGGGCTATCGGGCATATGAGGACCACAGGACAGCCATGGCGCGCGGAACGTGCGTGTCGGCGGCCGCCGATCTGGACAGGGCCGCCAAAGAGTGTAGGAATCTGCTCGGCGCGGACGCGACAAAGTCGGCAAGACCCTCGAGCATCATACAGATCGACCGGAACCTGCTCGAGACCAAGCTCGACCGCCTGGTCGCCGAGAAGGTCACCGAACCATTGAACGCGATGCCCGGCGCTTCAGGCCGACGAGATCGCCAACGCCGCCAGATACGAGCGCGCCGGGGAGCGGAAGGCGTACCGCGCCGGCCACTACGACCGGAGCCTGACCGCCAAGGCCGGCAGGCTCGGCCTGAAGGTGCCCAAGCTCAAGGGCGAGGTCTTCGAATCCGCGGTCATCGAGCGCCACAGACGGCGCGAGGAAAGCGTCGACCCGCCGCTATCTCGACAGGTCCCGGCTCGATGACAAACTCGCGGAAGCGAACTGATCATCGTGCCATGGACGGCCATGGTCCAAAGTGCACATCTTTTCGGGCACTACCGAGAAGGTCCCAGCTTTACAGGGGGTATTAATGACCTTTATCTCACGGGCGGCGCGCTATGTGCTCAGAAAACGAGTGCGCACCGCGGTGCTGTTCATTGTGCTGACCATCATAACGGCGAGTATGCTGTCCGCAACCGCGGTTTCTCAGGCAGCTCAACATGAGGCCGGACAGATTGAAAAACAGGCGGTCGGCGGATTCGTGCTGGCCAGTAACCTGCAAGGCAGCATGCTGACGCCTCGCGGAGGCGGAATGGTTCGTCCCGCTGATGTGCAACGAATCTCGAAGCTGTCCGGGGTTGGCTCGTGCATGGTCAGGCAGAACGCCACCGCCGATCTCGTGGGAGCCAGCGTGGTGAAGGTCCCCGGCGGCGATGATTACGATGCGGAGAAAGAACAGCAGTTCGGCAATACGGCCAACGTCATAGGCACAAACGATTCGTCAAAACTCAATGTGTTCACGTCCCACACGCTCGGCATGGTCGAAGGACGTCATCTAAAGGCGTCCGATAAGCATATGTCGATGGTCCATGAGGATCTCGCCAAAACCAATGGGCTTAAAGTCGGCGATACCCTCACGCTCAAGGCCAATCCATATGATGCCGACAATGAGTCGCATTCGACGGCGACCGTCAAAACCACCATCGTCGGAATATTCAAAGGGGACAGCGACAGAAAGGTATCCAGCCGCGCGGAACTCACCTCCAACACTGTGTACACCGATTTGGACACTACAAGTACTCTGTACCAGTACAAGGCCGGCAAGGAAATATACCAGGATGCCACTTTCGTTCTGGACAGGGGTGTCGACGTGGAGAAAACCATGGAAGCGGCGAAGAAGCTTCCGGTGGATTGGAACAACTACCAGATCACGCGCAATGACCAATATACGTCGAGCATGCTGAATGCCGCCCGAGGTGTGCGCTCCATGATGCGCGGCGCTTTGATCGGCGTGACCATCTCGGCAGTGATAGTCCTCAGCCTCATGCTCTTGCTGTGGATGAACGACCGACGTCAGGAGATGGGCGTATTGGTGTCCCTCGGCATCGGCAAGCCATCCCTGATCGCCCAATATCTAACCGAGATGATTCTGATCGGCCTGCCGTCCCTGGTCCTCGGATGGCTGTGCGCACGGGGAGCGGCCCAATGGCTTGGCACCTCGGCCCTCCGTTCCGTGAACGCCTCCGCGGCGAAGGAACTGAGCAGCATGGGACAGGTCGGCGGCGATATTGAGTCCAATATGTCGGTTCGTACCTTGGATTCGCTCACGGTATCGATCGACACAACCGCCGTACTGTATGTATCGCTCGGCCTGCTGGCGGTGATGCTGGTATGCGTCGCCATATCGTGCATACCGATGCTGCGCAAGTCGCCACGAAGCCTGTCGGAGCTCCGATGACGGGCATGAACGTGTGGAAGCGTGCCACGCTGGCAATCGTACGTAAACCGGTACGCAGCGGAATCATCGGACTGTTGATGCTGATGGTTTTCACCAGTCTCGTGGCTCAGGTCGGAGCGTCAACGGCGCTTCAGAAAATGTCCGACGATATCGTCGGAAGCCTGGGAATAGGTTTTACCGTCGACACCGGCGAGAATCCCGTCAGCCCAAAGGAAGCGAGCCGGTTCTCACGCATCCCCGGCGTAGGGAAAACCGTTTACGAACGTAAGACCCTGGCGCAGGTGGATGGCGCGCATCCGGTTGTCCCCGAACATGGTCCTCGACTGGATTCCGGCCTATCCACGCAGGTCAGCGTGCTGGGCACCACTGACTCCTCGTTGTCCGAAGAGTTCCAAAGCGGCCTGTACCGGTTGGAACAAGGACACCACATTTCAGATAATGGCCGGAACGTACTGATTCACCGGGATTTCGCACGTGAGAATGGACTATCGGTGGGATCGACCTTCCGACTCAGTCAGGAAGGCCGCGATTCCACCGTTCGCGTGGCCGGAATCTTCTCTGGCAATGTACAGGCACAGAGCCCTATGCCATCGGACGCATCGGAGAATCTCATCTATTCGGGCGCCCAAGTGGTTTCCGCGCTGACTGGAGAGGAACGGGTCGGCACGATCCGGTGCCTCTCGGATAATCCGCGGGATCTTTCCGCAGCAATGGCCCAAGCAAAGAAAATCGCCGGAAGCGAGTATGGCGTCACCGATGACTCGGCGCGGCTTTCCGGCGTGCTGCAGTCGGTGGAAACGGTACGCGATCTGGTCCGCATGGTGCTGTTGTCCGTCTGCCTGGCCGATGTGCTGGTATTGGGCATGGCGCTTGTCTTCTGGATTCGCTCACGCATCCATGAGATAGGCACCCTTCTGGCCCTCGGCATCGGCAAGATGCAGATTATCGCCCAGTTCGCGATCGAAACCGGTCTCATGGCTGTGGTCGCCGCCCTGTGCTCGCTGGGAACGGGCTCCCTATTGTCCGGTTACGTGTCCTCGCTCCTGCTGCACGATTCGGGAGTCGCACCTCTTGAATCATTGCAGGTGGAGGCTCTGCCGCCAGAACAGACGCTGCTCATCCTGCTGCTCGGATGCGCGGTCATCGCAATCGCGCTTGCCGTGTCGTGCGCCGCAGTGCTGGCCAAATCCCCGAAATCCATTCTTTCCTCTATGCGTTAGGAGATACTAATCATGACTATCTGTCTGCAATTGGACCATGTCAATTACTCATATGGCGCGGCGAAGATTCGCGTTCTTTCGGACGTGAACGCAGATTTCGAATCCGGAAAGATGTATGCGATAACCGGTCCATCGGGAGCGGGAAAGAGCACTTTGCTGTCTCTGTTGGCCGGTCTGGATGCCCCCTCTGATGGAGTGGTTCGTTTTGAGGGCGAGGATATAGCTACGACGGGTTATTCAAAGCACCGTCGTGAGCACGTGTCCTTGGTGTTCCAGGACCATAATCTGATCGACTATCTCACCCCCGAAGAGAATCTGCGCCTGGTCAATCCCAAGGCCGATATGAAGATCCTCGAGGATCTGGGGCTGAGCCGTGAGGAATCGAAGCGCAACATCATGCACTTGTCGGGTGGCCAACGTCAGCGGGTGGCGGTCGGCCGCGCCCTAGTGGCGCCCGGCCGCGCGATTCTGGCGGATGAACCGACTGGCAGCCTGGATCCGGAAATGACTGATGAGGTGATTGATCTTTTGCGGCATGCCGCTCATCAACTCGGTAAATGTGTCATTGTGGTGACGCATTCCAAACGTGTCGCCGATTCCGCCGATGCCGTTTACACCCTCAGACATAAGAAGCTAGCCAAGGCATAGCACTCTCGCACAGACCACGTCTTCCGTCGTGGCCGGCAAGAACCGCGCCAATGCCCCTTCCGCCATCGTCCTCAGCTGCGAAACGGGTGTCGGGATTGCGTCGTGGATCGGTGACGTTTTTGGGACTCGTCGCCGATCCACGACGCCCATGCCGACCCCCGTCCTGATTCGCACTCGCCCCGATCGGACCACACGCCCGTCCGGCATCGACAGAAGTAAGAACGGCCGGGACATGCCCCGGAAAGAAACGAACCCGCCTCATCAAAAAGGAACCAAAAATGACCGCACGACACATCGACGCCACGGACAAGACGGACGGAAGCCATGTCGTCAAGATCCTATGGAACGAAAACGACAGCGAACGGGAACTGACCGTCCGCATGCCGGCAGCCGGAACGGACGCCACGGACCGCGTGGACGTGGACCTCCTGCCCGTCCCGGGAGAGGATCCCGCCACGACGATGGACGATGCCGTCGCGGCGTTGGAGGGATTCCTCGGCAACAACAAGTACATCCACATCGATGGGGACGACGTCAGAAGCGTCTGCGCCGGCGCCCTGACCACGGTCATCCGCGTGGAAAGCGGGTCGTCGACGGGCATCGTGGAGGCGCTCGACGGACGGTTCCATGATTCGGGCGTCGCATCCGACGAGGTCACGGGAGCGATAATCGCCATCGAAGGTCCGAAGAGCCTCCAACTGTCCGACGCCACGGCGATCGTCGGCGGCGTGCAGAAGCGCCTCACCGACAAGGTCGAGATCATATGGGGCCTGAATTTCACCGACGAGGACGTCCTGCGCGCCACCGTACTGCTCGCAATACAACAGAAATAAAGAACACGACGGGTTTGCATGCAGGAAAATCAAACATCATCGGAATGCCTGTTGCACTTACAAGTACGAGCCCCCATGCTAACCGCTGGTTTTCCATGTCACCGGGGCGTCTTTTATCCGTTTATCCGCGTCAACACGACCCGCACGGTCAGGCAATTCGGGTCGGACTCCCCTGTGGTTTCGCTGAAGAAAACCGGGGGTGCTACCCAATCAGCTGTTGTGGGATTTGCGCCAGATGAGATACGAGTAAACATACATGGCTGCGACCGAGCCAATCGCAAGCACCATAATCACTGCCAGAATCCAGGTTTCAGGCAATATACCTCCTAAAAATCCCAGCACAATCAGGCTAACGCCCACCACCATGAAACAGGCTCCGCCGAAACGGTGGGTGCGGCGCCAGTTGTCGGGGTCGTCGAGCGCCCATGGCGTTTTGATGCCGAGCGTGTAGTTTTGCCGCACACGAGGTAGATAATTACCCATGCCGATGAAGAACGCGCCGATCGCCCCGGACACGATGACGTTGACCGCGCCCTTGCCAGGAAGGAGGTTCCAGACGGTGAGTTCCCCAAGCCAGCTGATGGCGCACATGAATACCGTGAACGAGATCACGAATCCTTGGTAGAATCCGCCGAACTTGGCATATGCGGCACCTTTCGGATCAATGCGCGGCACCACATAGAACAGTGCGAGAAACGTCAATGGAAGCGCACCCAGAACGGATGCCATCCAACGTGGCCCCCATCCGTTCACACCGCCGTCAGCACCCCAATGCATGGGAATGCGCTCAGGTAGCCCCGGCATGGCGGCAAGATGCGCCACGACGTTCAGCACGCAAAGCAGCATGAGGACGACCCATACACGGGCCGGAATACCGGTCGAGGCTTTGGTTGTCTCGGGTTTTTCCTGCTTTTGCATTGTCAGACCTTTCATTGCCTGTCTTCCGGATCGTCCGCGAAGCCCATGAACCATCCGACCAAGTCCTGCATAACTGTGGTATTGAGGCTGTACACGATGTTCTGCCCATGTCGTTCGTCCGTTACGAGACCAGCGTTCCTAAGAGTCGCCAGATGGTGACTGAGCGATGGCTTGCTGATGTCGAAATGCTCCGCGAGCTCCCCCGCGGTCATATCCCCCGCACGCAGCAGCTCGAGGATACGACGCCGCGTGGGGTCGGCGAGCGCCTTGAATCCTTCTCCTGCCATCATCGCTCTCTTTCCAGTATCGGATTGCGATATTCATCCTACCAGATATTTAGACGTTTGTCTAAATATCTAAAATACGGAAGTCTGAAAACGTCATGGAAACCGGAATCTCGTTTTTTCGGAGCAACGCTGATGTCAAGGAACGGCGCCTTCCAGCAGACTCGGCAATAATCCCACGCCATAGGCGGCAACATGGGCGGAACCGCGCAAGACAAGGAGGTCCCGAATGGAATACATTCGAATTACCAGGGACAACATCGATGCAGAGCACGTCTGCTGCGCCATGTCCGGCAAACAGGCCCTTGCGAAAAAGGAGTGGCTCAAACGTCGATTCGACGAAGGATTGATCTTCTACCGCAGCGTAGAACGCGGAAAATGCTTCATCGAATATATCCCCGCGGAGAACGCGTGGGTTCCTATCCAAGCGGATGGGTATCTTTACATCGACTGTCTATGGGTCGCCGGCTCCATGAAAGGGCACGGATATTCCAACGACCTGTTACGGGGGTGCGTGAGGGATGCGAAGGAGCAGGGACGGAAGGGATTGTGTATTTTGTCTGCCGAAGGACGCAAGCGCGAATTCCTCTCCGACGCGAAATACCTTGCGCACAAGGGTTTCATGGTTGCGGACACGTCATCATGCGGAATCATGCTCATGTACCTGCCGTTCGGTTCGGACACGGAGCCTCCGCAATTCAAAGAATGCGCCAAATATCCCACGGCGGATGGTGATGGATTCGTTCTCTATTACACGGACCAGTGTCCGTTCACCCACTACTGGGTGCCACGCGTGGAAGCGGTGGCGGAAGAGCACAGCATTCCATTAAAAACCATTCACATCATCAGCCGTGAGCAGGCCCAGAATACGCCAGCTCCGGTCACGACCTACGCGCTGTTCAAGGACGGCGAGTTCCTGACTCAAGGCATCCAGTCCGACAAGAAGTTCCTGAAGCTCGCAGGCGTACAGGTCTGATGCCGGCCTGACGATTATTTTTTAAGATGCGGGGGCATCATGACGTTCCGCACGCATTACCATTCGAACAAGTCGGATCGGCCCGTACGGCATGGCGGAAACACCCCCACCCGCGCAACCGTCAGCGTGCAATGCAGCGAAAAGCATAAAGAAAACGGGTTCCGAATGAACCGGAACCCGTATAACGTAAAACCTCGAAATATCTGAAGTGTCAGAAGTATCCGAGTTTCCTAGAAAATCAGGCGAACAGGAAGCCCTGGCCGTGATGTTCCGGATACGTGTCGAACAGTTCGGCGACGGAACCGTCTTCGAATACGGCGCGGATGGCACTTGCCAGCAACGGCGCGATCGACAGAACAGTCAGACCGTCCCAACGCTTTTCTTCCGGAATCGGCACGGTATCGGTGAGCACGACCTCGCGTGCCCCGCAGTTCTTCAGTCGGTCCACGGCCGGGCCGGACAGCACGCCATGCGTGGCGACGACGGTCACCGACTTGGCTCCGGCATCCTTAAGCACGTTGCATGCGCCGGCGATGGTGCCCGCGGTGTCAATCAGGTCGTCGACAAGCACGCAGTCCTTGCCTGCGACGTCGCCGACCACACGGTTGGCGACCGCCTGGTTCGGGCGGGTGATGTCGCGGGTCTTGTGCACGAAGGCGAGCGGACCGCCGCCGAGGCGCTGCGCCCACTGTTCGGCAACACGGATACGACCGGCGTCCGGGGAGACGACGGCGACGTTGTCAAGTTGGTTGGAGAAACGGTCACGGATGTAATCGACCAGCACCGGCATGGCGATGAGATGATCGACCGGGCCGTCAAAGAAGCCTTGCGACTGCGCCGCATGCAGATCGACGCTCATGATGCGGTCGGCGCCTGCGGTCTTGAGCAGGTCAAACACCAGACGGCAGGAGATGGGCTCGCGGCCGCGGTGCTTCTTATCCTGACGGGAATAGCCCAGCAGCGGGCAAACCGCGGTGATGGAACGCGCGGAAGCACGCTTCAACGCATCAATCATGATGAGCTGTTCCATGATGGCCTGGTTGACCGGATTGGAATGGCTCTGCAGTACGAACACGTCCGCGCCTCGCACGGATTCGGTGTAGCGCACGTACATTTCGCCGTTCGCAAAATCGTATGCTGTGGTTTCCAGAACATCAATGCCGAGCTGTTCGGCGACTTCCGCCGCCAGCTTCGGGTGTGCTCTGCCTGTGACAAGGATAAGGTTCTTATCCGGCTTTCCTTCAAGGATTGCGCTCACCGTGTCTCCAAACGTCTGTTCTAGCGAAGTGGATGTGACCCATACTAACCGGCCGCGCAGACCTCACCGACCCCGTGTGTTCGGGGGGCCATGCGGACGGCCCCATCCATCTTCTATCGGTATAGGCCGTGTTTGCCGATGTATTGCACCACGCCATCGGGTACGAGATACCAGACGGGTTCGCCATGTTCGGCGCGGCGACGCACATCCGTGGAGGAAATCGCCAAAGCGGGAATCTCCAGCGTATCCACCTTGCCTTCAGGTAATTTCACGCCGTCCGGCGAGGAATAGCCGGGACGTGTCACGGCCACGAAATGCGCCAGCTCCCACATCTTGTTGGCGTCCTTCCATTGCATGATCTCCGCCACGGCGTCGGCGCCGGTGATGAAGAACAGTTCCGCATCGGGATACTGGGCGCGGATGTCACGCAGGGTGTCGATGGTGTAGGTGACGCCGGGACGGTCGATGTCCACGCGCGACACGGTGAATTTCGGGTTCGACGCGGTGGCGATGACCGTCATAAGGTACCGGTCCTCCGCATTGGTGACTTTCTTGTCCAACTTGAACACCGGCCGTCCGGTCGGCACGAAGATCACCTCGTCGAGGTCGTACACCCAGGACACTTCGGAGGCTGCGACCAAATGGCCGTTATGGATCGGATCGAAAGTGCCGCCCATGATGCCGATGCGCAACCGGTTGTGCCAGTTGCCTCGTGCGGACCTGCGTCCGGTGGTCACGGCTGATTGCGGCCGGTCTACGGATAGTTCCGACATGCGTCGTTCCGGCTCGACCACGTAGCTGACGGTCAGTTCGGGATCGGCCTCCGCAGATTCCGGCCGCATGCGTTTTGGTCCGGTCATGCGGACGCTCCGCTCTTTTGCGCGCCATCGGCCTGCTGTTCGGCCTGTTTCTCGGCCTGCTGCTCTTTGTCCGCGTCGGCGGTTTCCTGCTCGATGCTGTCCGCGGTCGGTGAGGCGTTGTCGGGATCGATCTTGTCCATATCCTCATCCCACTCGTCCTGCACCACACGTCGAATCTCGGCGAATGTCGGCAGCGGGAAATCCGGCTGGTATATACTGCGGATTCCGGCAACGCGCTCGGTGACACGAATCAGCGTGTCGGTCATGCCGACGATGTCATGGTCTCGTTCCATCGCGCTGAACTTGGCGATGTGCTGTTCCATGACCCGCATCTGCTCGTCGATATCGTCAAGCTGGGCGGCATCGGGAGTGATGACGTCCGAAGCGTCGGTTTCGGGCCAGCCGATCAGCACCGCGTCGGCGTATTCGAGCGAGGCGCGTTCGTCCGCTGACGCGATACCGTCTTCGACCTGCACAAGGAACACATACCGCACGATGCTCAATCGTTCGGACGCCAATCGCAATCTGAGCATTGGGTCGGTCAAGTCCGCGTTCCATGGGTTCTTGTTGTCCTGCATGGTGTGCTGCATATTGTCCTGCATGACTTCGTCGCTCATTCTCTCACCTGTCCTGTTCCGTAGCCAATCCATTTGGTCGTGGTCATCTCGCGCAGCCCCATCGGACCGCGCGCATGCATCTTCTGTGTGGAGATGCCAAGTTCCGCGCCGAATCCGAACACGCCGCCATCGGTGAAACGTGTGGAGGCGTTGACCATCACCACCGCCGAGTCGATGCGGGCGGTGAATTCCTCGATGGCCGAATAGTCTTCGGCGATGATGGATTCGGTGTGCCCGGTGGAGTGGCGGTTGATATGCGCGATGGCCTCGTCAAGCGAGTCGACCACCTTGATGCCGATTTTGAGTGCCAGATATTCGGTGTCCCAATCCTCGTCGGTGGCATGCACGAGTTGCGCATTTGCGATTCCGGCATGTTCGATGATGCCATACGCGCGTTCGTCGGCATGCATTTCGACTCCCGCTGCGGCGAGCGCTGCCGCGGCTTTCGGTAGGAAGCTTTCGGCGATGTCTTTGTGGACGAGGAGTTTTTCGGTGGCGTTGCATACGCCGACGCGTTGGGTTTTGGCGTTGATGAGGATGGGGATGGCTTTGTCGGGGTTGCCGGTGCGGTCGACGTAGATGTGCACGTTGCCGGCTCCGGTTTCGATGACGGGGACTTTGGAGTTGCGTACCACGGCTTGGATGAGTCCTGCTCCCCCGCGTGGGATGAGCACGTCGATGTGGCCGCGTGCTTCCATCATGGCGGTGGCGCCGTCGCGTCCGTATTGGTCTACGGTGGCGATCATGTTGTGGTCGTATCCGTGTTTGGTGAGTACGTCGGCGATGACGGCGAGTGTTGCCGCGTTGGTGTGTTCGGCCGCGTGTCCGCCGCGCAGCAGGACGGCGTTGCCGGATTTGATGCATAGGGAGGCCACGTCGACGGTGACGTTGGGGCGCGCTTCGTAGATCATGCCGAGCACGCCGATGGGGACGCGTACCTGCTGCAGGCGTAGGCCGTTTTCCAGATGGTATCCGCGTACGATTTCGCCGATGGGGTCTGGTAGGGATGCCACGTGGCGTACGCCTTGCGCGGCGGCGGCGATGCGCTGCTGGTCGAATTTGAGTCGGTCGAGTTTGCCGGCGTCCATGCCGTCGGTTTCGGCTTGGTTCATGTCGAGCGTGTTGGCTGCGGCGATGTCGTCCGCATGCTGGTCGAGTGCGTCGGCGATGGCGTTGAGCAGTTGGTTTTTGGCTTCGGTGTTTGCCTGGGCAAGTTGCGATTGCGCGGTGCGGGCTGCGTCGCCCATGGCGCATACTGCTTCGAACACGTCGGCGTTCATGGCGGTGCCTTGGTTCTGTGGATTCGTCATAGTCTCTTAGAATAGCGCGAAATCACGCCTCGCTGGGCAATGACGGCCATTTTCGGGTCGTTGGTTGCGCGGCGGGGCGCGATTTCGTCAGTCGAGGCTGGTGATCAGTGGATTTGGTCGAGTCCCGGGTAAAGCGGGAAGTCTTCGGCAAGCTTGTCGACGCGCGCCTTGAGCGCGTCGACGTCGGCGTCCTGTCCTGCGGCGAGAGCGGTGCCGATGATGTCGGCGACTTCCTCGTATTCCTTGGGTCCGAAGCCGCGGGTGGCGAGTGCGCTGGTGCCGATGCGCAGGCCGGAGGCCACGGATGCGGGGCGTGGGTCGAACGGGACGGTGTTGCGGTTGATGGTGATGCCGCATTGTGCGAGCAGGTCTTCGCCTTGTTTGCCGTCCATTTCGCTGTTGCGTAGGTCGACCATGACCAGGTGCACGTCGGTGCCGCCGGTCAGGACGCTGATGCCGTTGTTTTTGACGTCGTCGGCCATGAGGCGTTCGGCAAGGATCTTGGCGCCGTCGAGGGTGCGTTGCATGCGGTCTTTGAATTCCGGGGTGGCGGCGACTTTGAAGGCGACGGCCTTGCCGGCGATGACGTGCATGAGCGGGCCGCCTTGCTGGCCGGGGAATACGGCGGAGTTGAGTTTCTTGGCGTATTCCTGCTTGGCGAGGATGAAGCCGGAGCGTGGGCCGCCGAGGGTTTTGTGTGCGGTGGAGGATACGACGTCGGCGTATGGGACGGGGCTTGGATGCAGTCCGGCGGCTATGAGGCCGGCGAAGTGGGCCATGTCCACCCAGAATTTGGCGCCGACCTCGTCGGCGATCTCCTTCATGGCTTTGAAGTCTTCGATGCGCGGGTAGGCGCTCCATCCGCCGATGATCATGGCGGGATGGGTTTCGAGCGCACGCTGGCGGATGATTTCCGGGTCGATGCGGAAGGTTTCGGGATTCACGCCGTAGGCTTCGGCGTGGTAGAAGCGGCCGGAGAAGTTGATTTTCATGCCATGGGTGAGGTGGCCGCCGTGGTCGAGGGCGAGGCCGAGGACCGTGTCGCCGGGTTTGACGAGCGCCTGGTAGACGGCTGCGTTGGCCTGTGCGCCGGAGTGCGGCTGTACGTTGGCGTATTCGGCGCCGAATAGGCTTTTGGCGCGTTCGCGGGCGATGGTTTCGATTTTGTCCACCTGCTCGCAGCCGCCGTAGTAGCGGCGTCCCGGATAGCCTTCGGCGTATTTGTTGGTCAGTACGGAGCCTTGTGCCTGTAGGACGGCGCGTGGCACGAAATTCTCGGATGCGATCATTTCGAGTCCGTTTTGCTGCCTGGATAGTTCGGCGTCGAGGATTTCGGCGATTTCCGGATCCGCTTCGGCGATGGGCGCGTTGAACATGTCGTTCGGTGTTTGCGCAAGAGGTGATGCAGTCATGAAGCCCTCCTTGACTTCGGAATGATCATCCGCTGTACCGCGGGTTACAGAGCAGTGTACGTGTGAAAACGATCGGAGGAAAACAGGGTTTCGAAACATGTGGGAAATATGGCACCGCCTGCGCGTGAAGACATGGACGGCACGATCGCGGTGCCACGTGGAAAAGCAGGACCTTCCGTCGGCAATCGTATGGGGTCGGCGTCCCATTCCACGGACGCGAGGCGACGTTCTTCCCACCTGTGCCGGTACACTGAGAAGCACGTTTGACGTAATCTGTCCGTTCTATTGCTAAGGAAATCAAGTGACCACGTTCCACAGCACACGCAGCACCACCGATTCGCTTACCTCCAAGCAGGCCATCCGCAAGGGCATCGCCGATGATGGCGGCCTGTTCGTGACCGACTCCTTGGGTGAGACCCATGTGGATATCGCTTCCTTGGCCGGCAAGTCCTACCAGCAGATCGCGTTCGATGTGCTGTCCGTGCTGCTGCCGGACTACACCGAGGCCGAGCTCAAGGAGTGCATCGACGAGGCGTACGGCCCGCAGTGGTCCGACGAGAAGATCACTCCGGTCAAGCCGCTCGGCGATGACTATGTGATGGAACTGTTCAACGGTCCGACTTCCGCGTTCAAAGATGTGGCGCTGCAGATTCTGCCGCGTTTCATGGCGCGCACCACTCCGGCGGATGGCGACGCGGATGAGAAGATCATGATCGTCACCGCCACGTCCGGCGACACCGGCAAGGCCGCGTTGGCTGGTTTCGCGGACGCCGCGGGCACCGGCATCACCGTGTTCTATCCGGAAGGCAAGGTCAGCCAGGTGCAGGAGCTGCAGATGACCACGCAGTCCGGCTCCAATGTGAACGTGTGCGCGGTCAAGGGCAATTTCGATGACGCGCAGTCCGCCGTCAAGCGCATCTTCGGCGACAAGGAGCTTGCCGAACGTCTCGCCGATGATTCGCATGTGGTGCTTTCCTCCGCGAATTCCATCAATGTGGGCCGTCTGGTGCCGCAGGTCGTCTATTACTTCTCCGCGTACGCGCAGCTGCTGGAACGCCAGGTCATCAATGTGGGCGACGAGGTCGAGTTCGTTGTGCCGACGGGTAATTTCGGCGACATCCTCGCCGGCTATTACGCGAAGCTGCTGGGCCTGCCGGTCAAGCATCTTGTGGTGGCGTCCGACAAGAACAACGTGTTGTTCGACTTCCTGACTTCCGGCACGTACAACCGTCAGCGTCCGTTCTTCCAGACCATTTCCCCGTCGATGGATATCCTCATCTCATCGAACCTGGAGCGCATGCTGTATTACATGTCCGACAAGGACACACGCCTGATCTCCATGCTGATGAACGATCTGAGCCAGTGGGGCGCCTACGAGGTTCCCGAGCCGATGATGAAGAAGATTCGTTCCATCTTCGGCACCGGTTGGGCCGATGAGAACCAGGTGCGCGAGATGATCGCGGACTGCTGGAACAAGAACCATTACGTGATCGACCCGCACACCGCATGCGGCTACTACGTCATGCAGCAGATGCCGCGCGATCCGCTCACGCCGCGCGTGCTGCTGTCCACCGCCAGCCCGTACAAGTTCCCGCGCGTAGTCAACGAATCTCTGGGTCTTGACGCGTCCGGCACCGATTTCGAATGCATGGACGTGCTTGCCAAGGCCACCGGCACCACCGCTCCGGCCGCGCTGCGCGGTCTTGAGACCGCCGACGTGCGTTTCGACCATGTCGTTGACATCGACGGTATGGAAGGTTTTGTCGAGCAGGCCGCCAAAGCTCTGTAAAAACTCTGTAAGCGAAGCATACTTTCACATCGTTAAAGCCATCTCCATCGGCCGTCCGCAATATGTGGACGGCCGTTTTTCGTCAAGGCTGCTACAGTTGCATGCTCGGAGGCGAACGAGCATGACAGCACCAACGATACCCGCATCTGAATCGGTACGACAGAAGCAACCGGCACAACAATCGAACCAGCCCGAACAGCCCCGGCGTAAGCATGATCGTCTCATCACCCGTGATATGGCGTTGGTCATGCTTGCGACGTTCTGTTTCATGTCGAGCAATATGCTTGCCAATCCGATCGTTGCCGGATATGCGGAATCGTTGGGCGCGGACGGCATGCTGATGGGTGCGGTGGCCGGTTCGATGAGTTTCATCTCACTGTTCTGCCGCCCTATCGCAGGCAATCTTTCCGACAAAACCAGCAAGCGCACGCTTGTGGCGGTTGGCACGGTGCTCTATTTCGCCGCCGGACTGCTGTACTATTTCGCAAACTCCCCCATCATGCTCATCATGGCTCGCGTGATCAACGGCGTTGGTTTCGCATGCTGCTCGGTCTGCCTGGCCACGTGGATGTCGCTTTTGCTGCCGATCCGGCATATGGGTGCCGGCATGGGATTGTATGGCACGATGAACGCGCTGGCTATGGCGGTCGGACCGGCATTGGGTATTCGCGCGCAAAAATACATCGGTTATCGTCTGACGTTTTTGAGTTCGCTGGTGCTGGCGGTGATCATGCTGATCGCCACACTGATGGTGAAGAATGGCGGACAACCGGTACGCAAAAAGCAGACTTCCATAACGGAGAATCCCTCCACTGCCGTAGACATTGACGGTTCTGCTAGCGCAACCAAAAAGCATCGTTTTTCGATCCGTTCGATTCTGGAACCGCGTGTGGTGCCGTTGTCGCTGACGTTCATGATGTTTGCGATAGCGTATTTCGCAAATCAGTCCTTCATCGTGAATTATGTTCAGTCTCGTCATCTGCCGGTATCGTCCGACCTGTTTTTCATGTTTTACGCGGTCGCATTATTGGTGTTGCGACTGGGCTTGCGCGACCTGTTCGACAGCAAGGGCTTCCGTTTCTGGCTGACGGTCTGCTCGTTGGGCATGCTGGCGATGCTCGCATGCATGACGTTCCTGTTCAATGATTGGATGCTGTTGTTGGCTGCGATTTTCACCGCTGTCGGCTACGGTCTGATGAGTTCAGTCACGCAGGCGCAGGCCGTGGTAATCGCAGGCCGCGAGCGCAGTGGTATTGCGAATAGTACGTATTATGCGGGTATTGATTTGGGTATGTCGGTTGGTCCGTTTGTGGGTGGTTTGGTGTATGGGCGTTTGTCTGCTGTGTGGTTTTATCCGGTGTTTATGTTGGCGATGCCTGTTGCTTGGTTGATTTATTTGTTGTGTGTGAAGCGTGTTTCGCGGTAGTTGTTGGCATCGTGTGCGAGGTTTCTGCCGTAAACCATTCCAAGCGCGTGTCGTTCTAACTGTTTTTGCGGTCGGTCGTATTTTCCATATACGGCAATATGACCGACCGACGCCCATCCTGGCTCGTGCAAGGCGTCCATGCCGAAGGGGAGATGTCAAGATCGGCCCTTGCCGCCGTATTCCGTTCCAGCCTTTCCGGCTATTTGACTTGGTGGATTTTGTTGCCTTTGACCATGTAGGCACGTCGGGCCATGTCGATCATGGGCTGGTCGAATCGGCTGTCTGTGTAGAATTCGTCCACTCGAACGTTGTCTCCGTAGAGTTCGCGGAATCGTTTGGGCTTGTTGGTGTTGAAGTTGAGGTAGTTTACGTTCAACGTGTTGCCGTCGATGGTGGACGAGACCAAATGTTGCACGCCAAGCCTGCGGCAGGCCTCGCCCACGGTGATGTCGAACGAGGCGGTGAGGATCACATCGTCTTCGCGTGGCTCATACCAGGGTTTGATGCGCTTCATGTTCTGATCCCAGAAGGCGTTGACCAATTCTTCGAATTCCAATGATTCGGCCAGTTCGCTTAAATATCCGTGGCATAGCTTGCCCACACCGTATTCCATTTGATCGAACGTGGCTCGTCCGAGCTTGTATTTGATGGCATAGCGCAGTACCGGGGCGATGTACCGCAATACCTTCGGATTGTATTTGGCCGAAAACAGGTACAGGTCGAACAGGCTTTCTCCGTCATAGATGGTTCCATCGAAGTCGAATACACGCATGTATGCAGCTCTCACTTCCTCGTATGCGCGCATTCAATACGCGCCATTGCATCTCATGCTAAAGTCCGAAGGCTGATTCCTTTTTACACCAAGGTGAACGGCCGGCGACCGCAATGTGCACAAATTGCACATCTCAATGCACATTCGGTTCATGTCACGTTTGGAAGGAGGAACCACCACAACAACACAGTCGGACCGCTATTCGCCCCATAGGAGCCGTTCGCGCTGCTGATACTCCTCATCGAACAACGGCTGGGCCTTCGTGTCGATGAGCTTGGCGAATTCCAGATCCTCATCTCGTTCCACCCGATGCTCAGCCATATTCCATTGGTCATGGTACGTGTAACGCAATGCCTCGGCATCCGTTTTCAGAACATGCGACCGGTAAAGGTCCCGTTCGAATAGAAGCGTATCAACCAGCCATCCTGGCTCGTCCGGAAACTTGCTGATGCCATTGACGTACTCCGCACGATACGCGTCATGGACAAGGACAGGCAACGCATCGATACGCAAAAGCTCCTTGAACATGATAAGCCGTCCGATTCGACCGTTGCCGTCCGAAAATGGGTGAATCTTCTCAAACGTCCAATGGACACGGGCGATCTGATACGGTTCATCCTCAAGTTTCGTGCACATATCAAACAGCCTGTCCATAAATTCGGGAACATCCTGCGGCAGCGCAGTCCTTGTCGGAGTGACAGGATTGCCAATAAAGTTCGGCCGAGTCTTGTAGCCGCCCACGTTGAAAAGCGAGTCGGAGACCTGTCTGGTGCCCTGCTTGAGAATGGCATGCAGGTGACAGACCATATCCCGGTCCACCGGCTCATCAGCATGGTCGAGAATCCAACGGAACGCAGCGAAATGATTACGGGTTTCCAACGCATCGTCAGGATTGACCTGTTCGCTGCCATCCGTGGTATAGGTACCGGTGGCAAATAGCTGCGCGGTCTGTTTGGCAGTAAGGGTGGAACCTTCCATATGATTGGAATTCCATGCGAACTGGATTTGTGTAGTCGTGTAAATGCCGTCACCATATCGAGTATCACGCTCTCGGATAAGACGCTCCACGATACGTTCCGCCATAACCCCATCCTTCCTTCATTCCGCTCGACTATCCTCCCATGGTAATTCATTTAGGCTAGAAACCGTGGTGGATGTCGTATATCCTGCAGGTTGGTTCCATGTCGAACGTGACCGTGTCGAACTGTTCGGGATGGTGCACGAACGTATCGATCAGTTTCCATTGGCGACGGCTGATGCCGATACGATAGTCCGGACGGACCATAAGCACCGGCGCTTTCGGCTGGAGTTCCTCCAAGAGCTGCGCGCGCTGTTCGAAGCATTCATCATCGTCGATCCATACGATCGGCGCGGGTTCATTCTCTTCGCATTCGATGCGTACGCGTCGTTGGATGGTCTGCCATTTGCCTGTCTCACGTCCCCATTTGGTGACAGGATCGTACCAAGTGATGACATCGACCAGCATGGGATCCCAGCCGAGCATCGGGTCGAGAATCTGACTGCAGTATGGCTGCCAGGTGGACAGCCACCACAATTCCACAATGCCGTCAACTGCCAACGCGTACATGGCGTCGGACAGTTCGCTGGACCAGTGGATGCGCCATGAGCCTACGGGCGTGTGGGCTTTTTCGTTGCCGTCCAAGTGGAACGCTTTTTCAGGATTGTATATTTTCGCGTAGGGACTGTCGGGCTTCGCCCAGGTCATAACTTTGTTCACGCCACTCCTGCGCAAAAGCTTGTCATCCGGAAAGGCGTTGAGCACCCCATCGAAATCCGTGAACACCACAGGCTTGGAAAACATTTTCAACTCCATCATCACTCCCCTTTCAATCATCAACTATCTTCTTATATTGACCTTACGGTTTCCTCACTACGCTTTACCTGACAAATACTGACAGCACCGCCATCGTTTTATTTGCTACACTCGGATTAGTTCGGCACGGACGCCGAACGACCGCAGGCACGAGCATAGGCAACCGCAAACATGGTCCATAGATGCGCAAAACATGATGCGCGGCCGCATCCAAAAAGCGGTCACCATCACGCAAAGGAGTGAAACATGGCAGACGAATCATCGAAGATTCCAGAGAAAACCGTCGAACAAATCTTCGACGAACGTTATCCCCTCGACAAATGGGAGGATTCAAACTACTCGATACTCGACAAATTCTCAATGCGCGGCCGCAAAGGCTTCGTCACCGGAGCCGCAGGCGGTCTAGGACGCAACGCGGCGGCCGCGCTCGCCCAAGCCGGAGCAGACGTCGCACTAGTCGACCTGCCCAGCCAAGAAGACAAGCTCACCGAACTGGCGAAAGACATGAGCGAACGTTTCGGCACCAACGTCATCGCGCTCACCTGCGACGTCACCAACGTCGAACAAGTAGCCGAACTCAAAACACAATTGGTAGAACAACTCGGAACCGTCGACTTCGCGTTCCTCAACGCCGGAGTCAACGTACCGGGCGACGATCAAGACGCCACCGAAGAAGTATGGACGCGCACCATCAACATCAACCTCAACGGCACCTACCGTACCGGCCGCATCGCGCATGAAATCATGCGCGAACACGATCATGGCGGCTCACTGATCTTCACAGCCTCCCTGTCCGGACACAACGCGAACTACATGATGGGAAGTCCGACGCCGGTGAACGCGTATGGCGCCACCAAAGCGGCCATCATGGAACACTCACGTTACCTTGCCGCAGCGCTCGCCAAAGATGGCATCCGTTCCAACACCATCTCCCCCGGATACGTGTGGTCTGGAATTTTCAATGGCCGTATCGACATGCCTGGCCACGACGCCATGCTCGAGGTCGTGCCGATGCATCGTTTCGGCACGAATGACGAGATTGCCAGCACGGTGCTCTTCCTCGCCAGCGACGCGTCCTCGTACGTTACTGGCACTGACATTCGCGTAGACGGCGGCTACAGCGTCTTCTAATCACCGTACCCCATTTGATAAATGGCCGGTCGCAGCTAATGTGCTTCGACCGGACATTTATCTGGTGGTGGTTTCTAGAACATACCGCTACACATGCTTGCGGCGTATCAACGTACCGGCAGTGGTTCCGGCTCCTGCAAGGAGGAGCATGACCGCGATAATGGGAACGATGTCGGAGCCCGTGTGAGGCGAGTCCGCAGTCGGTTTTCCATCGGCCTTGCTGGCATTCTTGTCTTTCGAGGGCTGCTTGTCATTCGGCTTGGCCTCTCCACCGCCCGGCTGGTCATCAGGCTTCGTTTCCCGAAGCTTCAGACCGTTCAATGCCGTGTTAAGGAGCGTGGCGGCATTGGAGACAAGACCGTTCTGTTCGCTGCTGAACGTGGTGTTGTTCCACAGCGAGAGGGCCTGCTCGTACGCTTCCGTGAGAGATGCGACCGTATCGTCCGTGTATTTGCCGAATTCGGCAAGCTTGGCCTGTGCCGCCGCGATCGGAGCTTCGAGCGCGCTCTGTCGAGTTCGGTCGGATCATCATACATGGCCTGATATCTTGAGATGGTCAGTTTGGCGAGCTGATCGTACATCTTGGAGTAGAGGCGAGCGTTGAAGTTCATGACACTGAACCCTGCGCGGGACAAGTTCATCTGTCGGATTTCCAGATTGTCTGGATCGTAGGCGCCTTCGGCGAACGTCATGTCGGACGATTCGCTGTCGGACGCGCCCTTGCCTGTTCCGCTGGCGTCGAGCGCGCTGCCCGTGGAGTAGTCGAACGGGGTGCCGTCCTTGCCGCTCCATGCGTTGATGATGAGGCTCGACGTGCGGAACGGGTCAGATCCGACTCCTGCGTAGTTGTAGCCCGCAATGTCCTTGCCGGAGGAAACGGTGTCGCCGTTCTCATCGACGAAGTAGATCGGGTTGCCGTCGACGTCGAGCGGATACCCGTCGGGACCCCACACGTTGTCGGTGATCACTGCAAGACCGTCACGGTCGGTATAGCTGCCCATGCGGGATTCGCGATACCATGCGTTGCCGGTCGTGGCCGTCGGATGCAGGAACAGTTCGGCTCCGGACGCGGCATAATAACGACCGAGTTCCGGATAGAAGTGGCCGTCTCGACAAATGTCGATACCGGCCTTGAGTGGCTTGCCGTCCGAGCCGGTCCACTCGGGCATCTCGAACATGACCGGCGTGCTGCCAGGCAACGACCATGCGGTTTCCTCGGATCCGGCGCGATGCATCTTCTGGTAGGAGTCGGCGTGCCCGTCAGGGAACGCTATGGCAGCGGAATTGTAGACCTTCCGCACGCCGTCGCTGTCAGTGATGAGACTCTCGGTGATTTCAGCTTGGGAGGCCGCCATCTTGTATGCTGCGGAGTCTAGGTCGCTTGAGGAAACGTAGCCGGTGAGTGCCGCGACGAAGGCCATGGTGGCGCACAATGCGACGCTGCCCACCGCCGCAACCGCCATGTCGAGCTGTCGTTTGAACCATATGGATTTCGCGGTGACGTTCGCTGCCGCGTCTTTGTTCTCCGTTGTCGTACGGTGCGACGTGGATGTCCCTCTCTTCAACGCGCCATGCTTCCCCAAAATTTCCCCGTTCTGGAAAACATCATAGGAGATAAACGGAATTGTATGACAGTTCGTTTTCCACTTGGCTTCTGAATTCCGAAGAGTATCTAAAGAGTACTCATGCCCGATTCTGCGAGCGCGATCATTTGACGTTTCCTTTGTTGTTGAACACTGTTTTGCCCATATTTCGCTTATGTATGGCAGGTCAGTCCGTCAAAGCAGTAGGTAGGGGGTATGAAAAACCTCATTTTCGCGAAACCGACTGCCATATATAAGCGAGATGCCTCATGTCACATCCCGAAATCTGCCATACATAGGCGAGATACAGCCTGCTTTGCTCAGCACAAGGCCGACAGATCCAGAAAATGCGCACGATGACACGTTTCAAACCATACTTCGCGCAGGATCTTTTTCCGATTTGTTCCCTTGACAGGTCTGACACCTACTGCTTGGGCAGTTCGCGGCGGCGCGCAACGAGTCAACGAACTGTGCACACGCAAAGGCGGGTATGATGACGTTTATTCTTGCTTGGTATCGGCACTTGAAATCCGAAGAACAGTAAGGAGATAATCATGTCCGACATCAATCCGTCAGCAACCACGGCAGCACAGGACTCCCGCACATCTATACGACTCGAAGCGGGACTAACGGCCCCGGACTTTACACTTCCCAGCGACAACGGCGATAGCGTCACGCTCTCTGCATTGCGTGGCCAGAATATCATCCTGTACTTCTACCCTGCCGCGATGACTCCCGGCTGCACCACCGAGGCCTGCGACTTCCGAGACAACCTCGAACAACTGCGCTCCCGCGGATTTACCGTGCTCGGCGTATCGAAGGATCCGTTGGACAAGCTCGTCCGATTCCGCGGGCGCAATCATTTGACGTTCCCGTTGTTGTCGGACGCCGATCTGACTGTGCATCGTTTGTATGGTGCGTATGGTGAGAAGAAATTGTACGGCAAGGTCTATGAGGGTGTAATTCGTTCGACTTTCGTGATCGATGGTGATGGGGTGATTCGTATCGCCCGGTACAACGTGCGCGCGAAGGGTCATGTTGATTCTTTGCTGCGGGCGCTCGACAAGCTTGATGGTTCCGTTTTCTAGTTTGGAATGCGATGCCGCTTTGTTTATAGATCAGCTTTTTCATGCGAATGACGCAAGCAGCGTCAGTAGCGGGTAGATGCCGAATTCCTGATAGCGGTCGTGCAGTGTGCCGATGTCTTCGAATATGGTCTCTTCGACAAGCCTTTCGAAGGTCTCGTAACGGCGCGGGGCACGGCCTCGTAAGAGAAGAGGAGAAGCGCGATGAGACTCAGACTTCCAACAATAAATCATCGTCTTCCGACATGTCAGTCCACGGCTCGCGTGTGCGGTTTGCTTGATCGTGTTGGCGATGCGTTGGCTGAGGAGCGTGAACGTTTGGAGTTGAAGGCGATTGAAATGTTGAAGGAGCCGAAACGTCTTGTGCAGCCGGAGCCGGTGGATCATGCTTGGTGGGATGATGGTTCCGGCGTATACAGCGTTGGCTGATAGGTCCGGTAAGCTAGTGTGTATCCAGCGGAAAGGGACGTGCCATGGTAATGCGGCGCAATAATGAGCAGACGGTTGCGGGAAGGCATCGCATGATGAGGCGTGCCGACCGTGAGGTGGCCGATCCGCAGCAGGTCGAGGCGATTATCGCAACATGCAAGATCGTGAGTCTTGCGTACACCGATGCGGAGGGCATCACCATCGTGCCGTTGAATTTCGGATACGTGTTCGACACGGAATCCAATCATCTCACCTTGTATTTCCATGGTTCTGCGACCGGACGTAAGATGGACGCTGTCAAGGCCGCGGGCAACGCGCTTCCTGTAGCATTCGAAATGGCGACTGACTGCGAGGTGGTCGAGGGGCGCACGCTGTGCAGTTGGGGCGAGGCGTTCAAGTCGATCGTTGGCAATGGTACCGCGTCCATCATCGACAATCTTGACGAGGCGCGCCAGGGGCTCGCACTGCTGATGAAGCAGCAGGCCGGCATGGAACATGTGGAGTTCACCAACCAGCAGGTACACGCCGTCACCGTATGGAAGGTGGAAGCGGACTACCTCACCGCCAAAGTGCGCGAAAAGCCCCAGCCGCATATGCACTGAAACCCCGAGGCGGTGGTGCTATCATCCCCGGCAAAAGGGCTAATCTGGTAATGGTAAATCCCAACCGTCAGTTTGTTGTCGATGCGAATGCGTTGTTGGGACGCAATCCCATTAGTGCGTTCGATGGTGTCAAACTAGATGGCGTGATTTCCCGCACGATCATTGGCGGCAGACCGTAGATTTCGACATGCCCGGCAATCCGGCGAATTTGATCAGTCGCCCATGATTGTTCATGGATGGTCGCGCCGCAAACGACGTGTTGAACGACGGCATCGCCATAGCACGAGAATGTCACCATAATCCCGATACAGATGGCCCGCATGTGGTCACCGGTCCGATTGCCGTACCGAAAGCCACCCAGGTGGTCTGCTGGCAATCACTCCGACCACGTTGGCGCCGCGCTTCCCTACGGTGTGATCTCCACCCGCCACGCGCGTGGAGTGCTGGCAGGATCCGAGGATTTCGACGTTCACGGTCTGATTGATCTCGCCAAAGAACTCTATAAGGGAATGGAATAACAGATGGTTTCCTCAACAATCGTGCAGCAAGATAGCAACACCACCCAGGCGACGGATCGCACCAAAAGGGACGCTCTCTCCTTCGGCGCGAAGCAAATCGCAATCATGACTGAAGTGGGACTCATCGCCGGTTCCCTACATTGCCTACGTTGACGACCATGCCGTTGGCGCGGCTGATCTACCTGTGTTTCCGCCGTATCATCCATCCGACTCGCGCATAACCGTCCATACGGGAATCCGCGAACGCAAGTAAATGTCGCTTCCATCAATCGCCGACCGCAAGAGACGTTCATGAAGCGGCGGATTTCCTTATATTCCAACAGAACCCGTACTGTTATGCGACACGCAATAACAGTACGGGTTTTCTGTGTTACTGTTATATATAACAGCTAAACAGTTTGCATCTAACTGTTCAGCTGGGAGATATATCACCTACGAAACATACAGAAAAAGAGGCACAGATTGAAGCTGATCATCTCATCCGTGTCCGGAGAACCGATTTACGAACAGATCAAGAACCAAATCAGGTCCGCGATCATGTCGGGTGAGCTTATGGCAGGCGAGGCGCTTCCCTCACTGCGCAAGCTCGCCAAGGAACTACGCATCAGCGTGCTCACCGTGACCAGAGCGTATAACGAACTGGCTGACGAGGGGCTCGTGGAGAACGTGCAGGGCAAAGGCACGTTCGTGATGGAACGAGGCAACAAACTCATGAAGGAACGTGCGCGCGAACGCATCATGGACAAGCTCCGTGAAGTTTCCATCGAGGCCAAAGCCGCCGACATCAGCCTGCTTGATCTGCTTGGCATGTTCGAGAAAGCATACAGGGAACAATCATGAACGATTCCTCACTCCCCCAAGGGACACGGCCAACCTTGGCCTTGAGCGTAACCGGATTGACGAAGCATTATGATTCCGGCTTCACATTAGATGACGTGACCTTCGACCTGCCGTCCGGCTACATCATGGGTCTGGTCGGTCCGAACGGCGCCGGCAAATCCACGTTGATCAAACTGATCCTCAATATGATCACGCGAGACGCGGGACGAATCGAAGTGCTCGGCCTTGACGCGATGGACGATGAGGAGCGGGTCAAAGAGCAGCTGGGCGTAGTGCTCGACAGCAGCTATTTTATCGAATACATGACGGTCGACGCGGTGGAACGGACAAGCAGACCAATGTACCCGCTGTGGGACCACAATCTGTTCGACGCATACCTCAGACGGTTCGGACTCGGACGGAACAAGAAGATCAAGGACCTGTCGCGCGGCATGCAGATGAAGCTCATGCTCGCCGTGGCGTTGAGCCACGATGCGAAACTGCTGATTCTCGACGAGCCGACCAGCGGTCTGGACGTACTGTCCCGCGACGAGCTCATGGACATCCTGTCCGATTATGTTGCGGATGGCGAACACAGCGTAATCTTCTCCACGCATATCACCGCCGATTTGGAGCGTTGCGCGGATTTCCTCACGTATATCACGCACGGCATGCTGTATTACAGCGGACCGAAAGACGAGTTCGAAGACGCGTTCCGTCTGGTCAAGGGCGGTCCGGACGAGCTTACGGATGGTCTACAGCGGGCAATGGTCGGCATCCGCACATACGCAACCGGTTTCGACGCGTTGGTCCGCACGCAGGACATCCCACACATCGGCGGCACCGACGGTCTTCTGACACAGCATGCTTCGATTGAGGATGTGATCAGACTGACCAATGCCGCGGAACATACGGCGATCGGCAATACCAACAAAGGAGACGTACGATGAATACGACAGCGAACGCGAACGCCATGACCGCCATCCTTAGGCAGATTTCCTTGGACTGGAACCGCACCATCAGCTACGGGCGGTCGTACATAGCCATCTTCTTCGCGTACGCTCCAGGTGTTACATGCCTGATGGCGGCCACAGGGTCCACTCTCGACAGCGTTGCGGGAGCCGTCATCGGCGGGGCGGCCTCCGGCTTCCTGATGCTTAATATCACCCTGTTCTCCTATGAACAAATGAACAACCATCATTGGATGAACGGCATCGTGCCCATCAACCGCAACCACCAGATCCTCGGACGATTCGCATTCCTTATCGTCTGCGATCTGGTGGCGGGATTGGAAGTGGCCGTCAGTATCGCCTGCGCCGGCATCATCATGCACGAGCCAGTTAAAGTGACGGATGCGATCGACTTCGCCGCGATGACCGTGCTGACCCTCGTGCTGCTCAACGCCATCGTGCAGCCGTTCCTGTACCGGTTCTCCCCTTATCGTGCCATGGCCGCCATTATTCTGAGCATCGGCGTGATCGTGGGCACGGTCATCGGACTGCGCAAGGCATTGCCGGAATTCGAAAAGACCGTCGAACAGCTGGCCGAGGCGATCAGCCGGCACCAAGCCATTGCATTAGCGGCATTCTTGATCATCGACGTACTCGCCTTGGCGTTCTCCAGCAAGATATCGCTGCATATTTACGGTAGCAAGGACATCTGAACCGAGCCAACCGGTAGACTCTTATGGAGAACGGATTTGGGGTCTTCCGAATCAACGGAAAGCCCCAAATGCATATATCCCCGTACGACACCGGTTCCTACAATGCGGCAGGCGCGTCGTGGAAGTCGAACATGACACCATCCGCCAGACCGCAAATCACCGGCCAATCAGCATCGGACGAATCGTCATGCATGGCCCACACTCGCATGCCGACGGACTTGGCCGAGCGCATGCCGACGAGCAGATCCTCGAATACGGTGCAGTCGGTCGGCTCGATGCCGAGCCTCGACGCGGCCAGCAGGTACACGTCCGGCCTGTCCTTGCCGATATCGCCCGCGTCGTCGACGCTGACCACCTCGTCGAAATAATCAAAAATGCCGACATGCCTCATAGCCGGCTCTCGCAGCGTCGGTGGCAATGATGTAGCCACGGACAGTTTCGCCCCGCTCGCCTTCAACGTTGCCAGGTATTCACGCGCGTGCGGCTTGGCTTCTACCACCGTGGAGTACATGACGCGCGCCATATGATTCCACTCCTCCATCAGCTCCTCAGGAGTGTCCGACAGGTTGAAGCGTGCGATCGTGTATTCGGCGATCTGCCGGAACTGCATGGCGGCGACCTTCTGCATGTAGTCGTCCGGCACTTCGAATCCACGCTTGGCTAGAAAATCGACATCCACCTGGTCCCACACGCCCATGGAGTCGAGTAACGTGCCGTCAAGATCGAAAATGGCACCTTTACCTTGGTTGCTCACGTTTTCCTGCGTCATGTCAGCTCCTTTGATGGTCGTGTTTTTCGATTTTCTGTTTTGCGATTAATTTTGCGACTTGCCTGCGATTGCCGGCCACGGATCAGTCAAGCACAGACGATTTGAGCAGTTCCTCTGCATGTTCCAGCGACGCCTCGCTTTCGCTGCCGGAGAGCATGCGGGCGATTTCGTGCACACGCGCCTCTCCACGCACTTGATTGATGGTGGTGGCGATTGATCCGTCATCCGTTTCACCTTTGGCGACCACATACTGTTCGTCCGCCCAGGATGCGACCTGTGGTAGGTGCGTGACGACCAACACCTGCGCGGATTGGGCAAGCTTGGCCAATCGCGCGCCTAATTCCACAGCCGCCTTGCCGCCCACACCCGCATCGACTTCGTCGAAAATGAATGTCATCGGCGGCACGGTTCCTCCGGCCACGACATGCTTTTCGGCGGCGACCAGTTCAAGCGCGAGCATCAGACGGCTCAATTCGCCGCCGGACGCGCTTTTGCCCATCGGCAGCTGCGGGGAGCCGGGAAACGGGGTGAAGAGGAATTCGATGTCGTCCGCTCCGGTGGCGTCCAACTGTTCGCGTTCCGCCACGCGGATCTCCAGTTTCGAAGTGCCCATGGCCAGCGAATCAAGTTCCGCGGTGACCTTGGAAGCGAGTTCCTTCGCCGCGGCTCTACGCCGTTTGCTCACAGCCTGCGCGGCTTTTTTCGCAGCCTCAAGCAGTTGGGCGCGTTCGGCTTCCAGCTGTTCGACCTTTTCCGGCGAGGCGTCCAAATCCTCCAAATCGTATACGGCCTTGTCCCTCCACGTGATCACGTCGGACAATTCCGGCCCCCACCGGCGGGTCAGCTCGTCCAACTCGTGGATGCGCCCGTTGATGGCATCCAGATCCTCCACGCTCGCCTCATTGTCCACTTCGCCGGACAGGCTGAACACCACGTCGGACAAATCGGTGCTGATGGAGTCGAGCCGGTCGGCGAGTTCGGAGAACACGCCTTCCACGTGGATGGCGCGCAATGCCTGCGAGGCACGGTCGATCAAATCGGCGGCGCTGGCCGATTCAACGTCATCCGCCACTTGCGAAGCGTCCAACGCACCCAATGCGCGGGTCACGCCTTCGGCGATTTCGGCGGCGTTTTCGATGCGGTCCCGCCGTGCGCGCAATTCGTCCATCTCCCCCGGCTGCGGGTCGACCCGGTTGATGCGTTCGATTGACTCACGCAGGTAATCCGCCTGCTGGCGCATGGACGATTCCTGGCTGCTGAGCCTTTCCAAACGCTCGTCCATTGCGCGCAGCGCGTTCCACGTCTTGCCGTAGGCGGCCAACGCCACTTCATCCCCCGCGTAGCGGTCCAGGAATTCACGCTGCCGCGAAACGGTCGCGATACGTAACTGGTCGGCCTGGCCGTGGATCGTCACCAATTCGGCGGCGACGGAAGCAAGCACGGAACGAGGCACGCTACGCCCCGACAACATGCTGCGGGATCGTCCGGAAGCCGGCACCTTGCGCGACAGGAACAGTTCGCCGTCCTCTGGCTCGAAGCCAGCCTCCCGTGCGGCGGCCACCGCGGCCGGCGACGAAGCGACTTCGAACACGCCCTGCGCCCACGCCTCCTGAGCGCCGACGGAAACACGGCCGCCGTCGGAGGGACCGCCGGAAATCAGTCGGATCGCACTGAGCAGCATCGATTTGCCGGCACCTGTTTCGCCGGTGATCGCCGTCATACCGCCTGCCGGGGCGATCAGCGCGGAACGGATCGGACCGAGATTGTGGATCTCAAGCTCTTCCAGCATGCCCTGTCACTTCCCGCTTTCCGGTTTGCCGGTTCTAGGGAACGATTGCCCATGATGCGTGCCGCCGGTCTTGCGCGCCTGTTCTCGCCAGCCGACGACAGGCAGGTCGAATTTGGTGACGAGACGGTTCGTGAACGGCACTCCGGACAGACGGGCCAATCGCAAAGTGCATTTCGATTCGCGCACTTCGATGCGTGTGCCTTTCGGCAGTGCGCGTTGACGACGGCCGTCGCAGCAGATCCAGCCATCCGACGTGGAATCCTCAAGAATGTCGATGGCGAACGTGGAGCCGGAGCCGATGATGAGCGGACGTGCGAACAATGCGTGCGCGGCCAACGGCACCAATTGCAATGCCTTCACATTCGGCCACATGATCGGCCCGCCCGCGGAAAACGCGTAGGCGGTGGAACCGGTCGGCGTGGATACGATCACGCCATCGCAACCGAAGGAGCTCATCTCCACGTCGTCGACACGGATGGACAGTTCCACCATTTTGCCACGGTCGGCGCGTTCCAGCGTGATGTCGTTCAACGCCCAGTCCTCGATGGGTTCCGTCGCGCCCGGCAGCCATACGTCGACGTGGGCGATCATACGTTCGTCGATGGAATAGTCATGGTCGGCGATCCGGCGGATGGCCTCGCTCATCTGGAAGCTTTCAAATTCGGCAAGAAAGCCGACGTGGCCCAGGTTCACACCGAGAATGGGCACTTCGGTGGCATGCACCAGTTCGGCTGCGCGCAGGATGGTACCGTCTCCTCCGAGCACCACCACGATTTCCGTGTTCTTCGGCACGGCGGGCGTCCTGCTGCCGAACTCGGGCGCTTCGATATTGTCGATGATCGTCACTTCGAAATTGGCGCGTCTCAACTGCTCGACGGCTTCTTCGACCACCGTGCCGCTTTCACGCAGACGCGTATGCGTCACCACCACCGCATGTCGGGTACCGATCATCGCAAGCCCTTTCGTATAACGGGCGCCCCATGCGAGGTGCCACTACCCGCCAGTGTAGTCGAACAAATGAACGAATGACGGCAGCGGGTGTCCAGAACACGCCGCAGACGTCCGAAGAGTCCCACGGAGCCACCGCGGAACCGTCGAACGGTACGTCCATGGCCCATTCGTCACACTACCGCCTACAATAGCTCAAGGAAACGAAGACCGTTTATACAGACAAGGAGCGAGGAACAGCATGTCAAACCTCGTCTTCGACGAGTCCTCCTCCAATCGTGAGGCCTCGCATGGCTATGCCTGGTGGTTCTCCGGAGACACGTTCGAGAAGGCCATGGCGGAGGAGCGCAAGCCGCGCAAACGCAGCCTGATGCACAGACTCACCACGCATCCCGGACGCCTGACCATCCTGTACTTCATGATGTTGGGCGCATTGTCCACGCTGCTCCTGCTCACGCCCACCGCCACGCCGAAAGGCGAGCAAACGACATTCACCACCGCGTTCTTCACCGCGATCTCCGCGATTTCGACGTGTGGCATCTCCATCGTCAATTCGACGACGCATTGGTCCGCTTTCGGCCAGGCCGTGCTCATCTTCTCCGTGCAGATGGGCGGCTTGGGTGTCATGACGTTCGCTTCACTCATCGCCTTGGCCGTGAACCACCATCTCAAGGCCACGCAAAAGCTGCTGACGGCCAACGAGCTGGGCACCACGAAACTCGGCGAGATCAAGGGCGTGCTCACCGTGGTCATCGCCACCGCGTTCACCATCGAAGGCATCACGTTCGTGGCGCTGTTCCCCGGCCTGTACAAAGTCAATCATGGCAATGTGCGGCACACGCTGTGGGAATCGTTGTTCTTCGCGGTCATGGCATACAACAACGCCGGCTTCACCCCTGACGGCGCCGGCCTGCATGTCAACAATTGGGCTGTTGGCCTGCCTATCCTCGTCAGCGCGTTCTGCGGCACGCTCGGCTTTCCCGTCCTGCTTAACCTCATGCGCTCATGGCGCAACCATCGTCCGCCGAAGCGTTGGAGCCTGCATACCAAGCTCACGCTGACCACCACGTTCTGCATCGTGCTCGCCTCGTTCACCTGGTTCCTCCTCATGGAATGGAACAACAAACTGCTGTTCGCCACCGAAGGCGTGGAACCGCGGTTGTGGCATGCGATGGTGGCGGCCGTCATGCCCCGCAGCTCCGGCTTCGACCTGTCATGGATGCCGGGCGTGAGCGACGCGACGAAGGTGTTCCTGTCCATCGTCATGTTCATCGGCGGCGGCAGCACTTCGACCGCAGGCGGCATCCGCGTCACCACATTCGCCGTGATTCTGTTGACCTGCCGCGCCGCGTTCACCGGACGCCATGACGTCAACGCATTCCATCGTCGCATCCATTCGCAAGCCGTCATGACGGCCGTGGCCGTCACCACCTCATGTCTGGCACTCGTCACCATAGTGTCCATGACATTGATGGCCATCACCGGATGCTCGCTGAGCAACGCGCTGTTCGACACCTGCTCGGCGTTCGGTCTGGGAGGCTATTCGGTCGGCGTGGCCAGCGCTTCTAGTCCAGCGGTCCTGTACATTCTCGCCGCGACCATGTTCATCGGCAGGCTCGGTCCGCTCACCATCGCCTACGCGATCTCCAGGCCGCGCAATGTGGAGCCGGTCCGCTACCCCACCGAGCAGATCGTGGTCGGCTGAGCGGATTCGTCGATACGGTTTCTATACCCGCAACTTCCTATACTTGAATCCGGAACAGAACATCGAAAGGTACGCGAACAATCATGGCTAACAACACCAGAAGCGTTCTTGTGGTAGGACTCGGCCGTTTCGGCAGTTCCGTAGCCACCACATTGGATACGATGGGACAGGATGTGCTCGCCGTCGACAAGGACGGCGAACTGGTGAACCGCTGGTCGTCGCAGATCCCCACCGTGCAGGCCGACATGACCGACGTGATGGCGTTGGAGCAGATCAACGCCTCCGATTTCGACACGGCGGTCGTAGCCATCGGCGACAGCGTCGAAGCGTCCGTCATCACCGCCGGCAATCTGCTGGACGCGGGCATCTCCGACATTTGGGCGAAGTCGGTGTCCAAGGAGCATGCGCGCATTCTGCAGCGTATCGGCGCACGGCACATCATCAACGCGGAGACCGATGCCGGCAAACGCGTAGGGCACTTGGTGTCCGGCAACTATCTGGACTACATCGAGCTTGAAGGCGCGTACAGCGTGGTGAAGATCCACACTCCCCCGCATGTCGTCGGTTACTCCATCGAGGATGCGCGCGTACATGAACGGTTCGGCATCACCGTGGTCGGTGTCAAATCGCCGGGCAAGGAATTCGAATACGGTTCGAAAGAGCTGATTATGCACCGTAACGACGAGCTCATCATCATGGGCAAGCAGGATCAGATCGACAAGTTTTTGAGGGGCTAGGCCCACGGAACATGCAAAAGGCCGGCGGTCCATATGGGATTTTTCATATGGGCCGCCGGCCTTTCATTTTTACGCTATCGATTGGCGGAGAACGGTTTACGCCACTGCATACAGCAGATACTCGATGTTGCCGTGCGTGCCTTCAATCGGTGAGACCGCCGTGGCGCGTACATCCAGTCCGTTGGCTTTCGCGCAGGCGGTGACGGTGTCGAGCGCCTGTTTGCGTAAGGTTTCGCTTTCCACGATGCCGTTTTTGCCGAGGTTGCCTTTGCCGACTTCGAACTGCGGTTTGACCAGCAGCACGACGTGTGCGCCGGGCGCGGCGATGCGCGCGATGACGGGAATCACGTATGTCAACGAGATGAATGACACGTCGGATACGATCATGCTTGGCCGGTACGGCAGATCATCCGCTTCGACGTCGCGGATGTTGACGCCGCTCATTTCGATGATGCGCTCGTTGCCTGCGATGCGCGGGTCAAGCTGGCCGTGCCCCACGTCGAGCGCGATCACATGCGCGGCACCGCGTCGCAGAAGCACGTCGCAGAAACCGCCGGTGGACGCGCCGATGTCGAGGCAATCGAATCCTTCCGCGGAACGCAGGCCCGTCTGGGAGAACATGTCGAACGCGCCGACCAACTTGTAGGCTCCACGGGAGACGTAATCGTCTCCCAGATCGGCATCAAGCGTGTCGGCGGCCGTGACTTTGAGCGACGCTTTGGATGCGACGATGCCGTTCACCCGGACCTTGCCGGATTCGATCAGCCGTTGTGCTTTGGAGCGGCTGTCCGTGACGCCACGCTCCACCAGCGCGATGTCGAGTCGGACGACGGCACCGGAATCGTCATTCATGTTGCGCATACGCACGTGCGGCAATCAGGCGATTCGGAATTCCGGCACGATCATGCCGTCGACGCTGTGTCCGCGATCCGCCGCATCCCACATGGCGGCGCAGGCCGCACGAAGACCGTCGACGCTGGTGATGTCGGTGACGTAAAGACGATCGCCGTCGACGCACGCCTGCACGTCGCGGCAGCTCCAAGCGCCAGCCTCATGCACGACTTCGGGGGCCGGCTCGTTAAGTCCGGTCAGGTCCTTGGCGATGTAGGTCGGACGCAGATGCTCCGGAGCGAACATCAGCTCATGCGGATTGGTGACGCCGGTCAGCACGGCCAGGGAATCATAGCCGCCACGATTGCCGGCTTCGATATCGGTATCGAGACGGTCACCGATGGCGAGGCATGCTTCCTTGGCCACTGGTTCGGCACCATCATGCGCGGCAAGCAGTCGGGCTTCGTCATACATGGCGGATTCCGGCTTGCCTGCGGACGAAACCGGTTCCACACCAGTGGCGTTGATGACGGCCATGATCATGGAACCGCAACCGGGGGCGATGCCCAGCTCACGCGGAATGGTCAGGTCGCGGTTGGTCACGAAATACGTGGCGCCCTGTTCTACGGCGTAGGCGATTTGCGCCATCTGGTTCCAAGACATGTCCGGGTACCAGCCTTGGATGGCCGCGACCGGCTTGTCTTCGGCGGAATCAACCACTTCAAGACCCTGCTTGGCGACTTCCTCACGCAGATGCTGTGCTCCGAGCACAAACACTTTCGCACCTTGCGGCACCGCACGGGCCACCATACGGGCAGCCACCACGGACGAGGTGATGACCTGCCATGGTTCGACGTCAAGGTCGAAGCCCTTAAGCTGGTCGGCCACCACGGATTGCAGTCGGGAGGAATTGTTGGTGGTGTATTCCACCGTCATGCCGAGGCCTTCGGCCTTGCGGATGCTCTCTGCAGCATGTTCCACCGGATTCTTGCCGCGGTAGACCACGCCGTCAAGATCAAGCAGCGCCAGCTGGTAGGCTTCGCTCAGCGGACGGGTTGTGGATTTCAGCATTGTTTTGCCGCACCTCACTCGTTGTCGGAATCGGCTGCGGATTCGACCTCATCCTCAGTCTGGTCGTCTTCGGAGTCGCCCGCGTTTTCGCCGTCACCGGCAGGCTCGTCGTCGGACTCGGCGCCTTCCTTGGCCGCTTCGGCATCAAGCTGGGTCTCATCGTTGGTCTCGCCGTTCTCGTCGACGGCCTCGGAATCGTCTTCATCCTCGTCTTCCGGCGCATACTGGGCGTCATCTTCGGAAATGCCGAGCTTGTCCATAAGCTCGTCGTTCAATTCCTGCATGTCGTATTCGATGACCAGATCGTCGGAGGTCTCGTCCTCTTCGGCATCGGCGTACTGCAGCTCAAGCTTGTCAAGCAGCTGGTCGAGGGCCACGGCCTCATCGGAGCGTCCGGCCTGCTCGAGGAAGTACTGTTCGGCCTGCACCGCACGCATGCGGTATTCGCCGGCCAGACCCTTGGAACGGCCCAGCGTATGCACGATCTCAATGGCCTTATTCCACAGTTCGAGGTCGCCCAGCGCGCCCGCGTACACGAGGAACATCTCGGCCTTGGATTCGCCGCGCAGATACTTCGCGTCATCGCTCATGGCGGTTTCGATGGCCTTCTTCGGCTCGCCCATACCACGCTCGCAGTCGGCGATGAACGGCAGATAGTCAAGGAAACCGTTCATGCGGAACGCGGTGCGGAACTCACGCAGGGCCAGTTTGTAATCGCCCTGACGGTAGGCCACGAACGCAAGGGTCTCACGCGCGAAATCAATACGGGAAGCCTGATGCGCCACCCACTTGGCGTGTTCGAGCGCCAGCTCCGGATCCCTTTCCTCAAGCGTGTAGGCGGCGAGGATGTGCAGGCCGATGTTCTCCGCATGTTCCTTGGACAGGCCACGCAGACGCTCACGGTCATCGGTGGACAGCATGCTCCACTCGATGCCCTTCGGCATCTTCGGCTCGCCCGGGCGACGATGCGTGTACGGGTTTTGCGACGGGAAGCTCATCGTGCCGTCGGAATTGCGACGTGGCTTCGACAGGTATTCACCACGCTTCGCCTCGCGGTACTCCATCTTCTCTTCACGGGTGAATTCGCGGCGCTCCTCGCCTTCCGGACGCTGGTCGCGATCCTTGTGGAAGTCACGACGCTGGTTGTCACGGCGGAAATCCCTGCGATCGCCGTCACGACGATCATCACGACGGAAATTACGACGCTCGCCATCACGGCGCTCCCCGCGGCGGTCATCGCGGCGGAAGTCCCTGCGATCGCCGTCCTTGTGGAAATTGCGGCCGCCACGACGCTCACCATCGTCACGGCGGAAGTCACGACGGTCACCGTCATGACGGAAATTGCGACGCTCGCCATCGCGACGGTCATCATGGCGGAAACCGGAACGCTCGCCATCACGCTGGTAGCGCGGATTGTCGCCGCGATTGCCACGATAGCCGCCGCGGCGGTCGTCACGACGCTCGCCATCGCGGTTGAACTTGCGCGGACCGTTGTGGAAACGACGCTCCTGACCTTCGCCTTCGCCATCGCGATGGGAATCGCGGTCGCCACGACGGTATCCGCCGCCATTGCCCTTGCGATATCCGCCCTTACGGTCATCGTTGTGGAAGCCGCCGGACTTGTGTCCGTAGGACTTGCCGCCGTTGCCGCGCGGCTTGAATCCCTTGCCACCGCGGTTACCCGGCCTGCCCGAGCCGTAGGACTTGTGGTTGCCGTAGGACTTGTGGTTGCCGTAGGACTTGCCGCGCGATCCGCGCTGTTCTTCTGCCATGCTGTTCCTTATTGGTCTTGAGATACTTGCGATTATTTACTTACGATTGCCTATGCGTCTCACGCCTGTTCGACGACGCCGAGCGCCTTCTTGCCGCGGCGGATGAGCACGAAACGACCATGCAGGAAGTCACCTTCCTGCAACGTCTGTTCCTCATCCTCCACGCGCGTGTTGTTGAGGTACACGCCACCGGACTTGATGGTCTTGCGCGCCTCGGAAATCGACTTGAACAGGCCTGCCTTCATACCAGCCTCGGCCACACGGTCGCCGGCTGCGACCTTGGCGAATTCCCCATCGACCTTCATGCCGTCGATAGCGGCCTCAAGCGTGGACTCATCGATGTCCGCCAGATCGCCGCCACGTCCGAACAACGCGCCGGCAGCTTCGATGGCCTGGCGAGTGGCTTCCTCGCCATGCACGAAGCTGGTGACCTCCCATGCGAGGGTGCGCTGCGCCTCACGCGCGCCCGGATTGGTCTTGCTTTCCTCGATAAGCCGTTCGATTTCGGCCTTTGGCAGGAAGGTGAACGCCTTGAGCAGGTTCTCCATCTCGCTGTCGGGACGGTTGAACCAGAACTGGTAGAACTTGTAGGGGCTGAGCATCGTGCCATCCAACCAGACGGCGTTGCCTTCGGACTTGCCGAACTTCTTGCCCTGCGCGTCGGTGATGATCGGGCTGGTGAACACGTTCACGTCCACGCCGCGCACCTTGTGGATCAGATCCAGACCGGAGGTGAGGTTGCCCCACTGGTCGGAGCCGCCGATCTCCAGCACGCAATGGTACTCGTCGAACAGGTGCAGGAAGTCGTTGCCCTGCAGCACCTGATAGCTGAACTCAGTGAAGGAGATGCCTTCCTCGGAGTTGAGGCGACGGGCCACGGTGTCCTTGGCGAGCATGGTGCCCATACGGAAGTTCTTGCCGACGTCACGCAGGAAGTCGATGACGTTCATCGAAGCGGTCCAATCGTAGTTGGACACGAAACGCACCGGATTGCTGCCTTCGGTCTCGAGGATGCCGCCGATCTGCTTCTTCAGACGATCGGCCCAGCCGGCCACGACGTCCTTCGGGTTGAGCGTGCGTTCGCCCGACTGGCGCGGATCTCCGATCAGGCCGGTGGCGCCGCCGACCAACGCGATCGGATGGTGTCCTGCGGCCTGCAGGTGGCGCATGTTGATGAGCTGAACGAGGTTGCCGATGTGCAGGGAGGCGGCGGTCGGATCGAAGCCGCAATAATAGGTGATGGGCTCTCCGTTCAACGCTTCGGCGAGTCGATCCCTGTCAGTGGACTGGGAAATCAACCCGCGCCATTCCAGTTCATCGAGGACGGAATCGAAACCGGCCTCCTTGAAATCGATGACGTGAGCCATAACTGTGCTTTCTCCCTATCGAATTGTGGACATTACCGCGTTTTACGCACCCTACAGTTTCGCAGAAGACACAGACAGCCGCGTGTGCCGTTTTTCATGTTTTTATCAAAGCGATCACGGAACATGCCGGTTAAAATCGAAAATGGAATCTCATCGACGAGAAGAAGGGATGCCTGCATGGATCCGCAAAGGCATGAAGGCCAATGCAAGGAAAGCCTATAAGAGACACTATTGGATGATAGTCGTCATCTGCCTGTTCGCTTCGGTGTTCGGTGTCGCCTACAGTTCTTCGACATGGTCGGTGAACGCCAGTTCCCCGTCCGCAACCGTGCAGGAGGATGGCACAGCGCAATCCGACAACGTGTCGAAAGTGTTGGAGAACCTGCTTGTCGGCGATGAAAGCCAGGCACGCAGGCAAGTGAAGCACAATCAGAAGCAGATCGTGCAAAACGACACCAATGCCATGATGGGGCGTAAACGCGGCGTGTTCGCGTCTCTGCTCAACTCGTTCTCATCGGGTTCGGTCATTCTGTCGATGGCCGATGCGGCCAATTCCATCGTGCATAATGACGGCGTCGCCGTGGCCGTACCGATCGTCGTGTACCTGGCCGTTTACCTTTTCGTATGGCTGTTCGTCCAGCAGACATACCGGGTGGTCATGATGCGCATGCTGCTTGAGGGACGGACCTACGACAAACTTCCCGTGAGCCGTTTCCTCTACCCGATCACCACGCGCAAATGGTTGTCGATGGCGAAGGTGATGCTGCTCGAGAACGTGTTCCTGTTCCTGTGGACGTTCACCATCATCGGCGCGTTCATCAAACCGTATTCCTACCGTATGGTGCCCTACATCGTCGCCGAAAATCCGAATATCGGGGCACGGGAGGCCATCAGCCTGTCCAGGCGCATGATGAAGGGTCACAAGTGGGAGTGTTTCGTGGCCGACCTGTCGTTCCTTGGCTGGTGGCTGCTCAATCTGTTCACGCTCGGTTTGAGCGGCATCTTCTATTCCAACGGCTATAACGCGGCGTTTTTCGTCGAATATTACGTGCATGTGCGCGGATTGTCCAAGGATTCGGGATTGGAGGGAAGCGAGCTGCTCAGCGACGAATACCTGTACAGCAAGGCCTCCGCTGAGACATTGCATGCCGCTTATGGTGATGTTGCCGAAACGGTGGAGCAGTTGTCCAGCAATCTTGTTCCGGTGGACAAGCCGAACGGTTTCGTCGGGTTCCTGTCCGAATGGTTGGGCGTGCGTATCCTGCATGCGCGGTCGGTGACCAAGTATGAGGAGTATCGCGAGCAACTGCACCAGATCGATACCGGCAGGGAGATTCTGGACGGCACTATCTATCCTGGTCGTCTGGCTCCGGCGCCGATGGCGTTCCGGTTCCGCGAATCCCGCACCGTCAGCTCCGATCGCAGCTATTCGTTGGTCAATCTGGTCATGATGTTCTTCATCTTCTGTTTCGTGGGATGGGTATGGGAGGTGAGCCTCGCCTTCATTTCCGAAGGAACGTTCGTGAATCGTGGCACGCTGCATGGGCCATGGCTGCCGATCTATGGCACCGGCGGAGTGATTATCCTTATTCTGCTGAAGAAGTTGAGGAAGAAGCCCTTGTTCGAGTTCCTGGCCGCCATGGTCTTGTGTGGCGGGTTGGAGTACTTCTCGTCCTGGTATCTGGAGAAGACCCACGGAGGACAACGCTGGTGGGATTACACCGGTTATTTTCTCAATCTCAATGGTCGTATCTGTGCCGAGGGTCTGCTGACGTTTGGTTTGGGCGGTTTGGCAATCGTGTATCTGCTGGCTCCTGCATTGGACAACTTGCTGAGTCGTATCGATACAAGAAAGCTCACCGTTGTGGCCGTCGTGCTTCTGGCGTTCTACTGTGTGGACCAGGCGTATTCGGCGCAGCATCCGAACATTGGTGCCGGCATCACCGATTACAAGGGGTCGGCCACATCGCAAGTATCGTAGCCCCTATCCGATGTGATGCATAAAGGGATTTTGCCCGTCAGCGTGCGCAACGCAGGTTGGCGGGGCAAATCGTTTTTGGACACATGCTATACGACACGTGTGGCCGGTGGAAACTTACTTTCGGCGCAGCATCTCACGCACGGTTTCCATGATCTTGCTGTATTTGGTGGAGTCCGTGGAACGCATGCGTGGGAAGGAGCGGATCATACGACGTTGCTGCCAATTCAACGCGGAAGAGACAAGCTGACGCATATTGGCAACACGTTCCTGCGACGATTCCGACAAATCATGCATCTTCTCGCGGAATTCCTCTTTGCCCCACTGCCAGGAGTCTCCGGCCTTCTCCGCACGCTCCTGCACCGCTTCGCTGAATTTGGCGAGACGCTCGGACAGGCCGACGATGCCCACCACGGTGACGATGGTGTCGATGATAACGACGATGGCGGCGACCGCGCATATCACGTGCACGGCAAGCAGCGGAATCATGGCGGTGAGCCGTTCGACCTGCGGCTGGACCACATCGATGATCAATACTCCGCCGAATCCGAATACGATTGCGCCGAGCAGACAGATGCGGCCTTGGATGTTGAATCGGTAATGGCTGTAATCCCGCCATCTGGCGTGGAACAGCTTTTCCATGCCCCAAGAGGTGATGTATTCGAGTATGCTCGCGCCGAATGAGGAGATAAGGAAAATCTCGATGGGATTCGTGAAGTCATGCAACAGCACGATCGCAAGCACCGCGCCGCATCCGTAAATTGGGCACAACGGCCCGTTAAGGAAACCACGGTTGACCCATCGACGTTCCGAAACGGACACGAGAACCGACTCGTACACCCATCCGATAAAGGCGTACAACAGGAACCAAAGGAACAAATATTCGAGTGTGAGCGCCACAGCCATCAGCTCCTGTCCATCGGTTGTCCGGATGCGGGTTTGTCGAAACGATCGAAAGAGAGCGTTTCCTTCGTGGCGCTGATTTTGTCGGCCGCGGTGACAAGGTATCCTTCGATGTACTTCGGCGGATAGGGAGTCAATGGGAACATGTGATGTTCGATGCTGTCCCGTTCGATCTGGTTGAGTTTGAAATCCCGTATGGCGTTGCGCATGGCCGTTTCACCATGTGTGAATCCGTGTAGCCGATGGGTGCCGTTGTCCCAGTCATGCCAATCGTAAAGGAAGTAATCATGGAGCAAAGCGGCGCGAATCAACGAATGTAGATCAACCCTATTCCACAGGTGCAGTCTGTCTGCCAGCCAGACGGACAGACAAGCCACACGAATGGAATGGGCGAATGTGGTGACCACGCCATGCTGGTAGCAGACCCTTTCGATGGCCATGTGGTCATGTTCCAGAATCTCCCGGCCGTGCGCGTAGACCAGCCGTCGTATCTGCGTGCGCGTCAACAGCACCGCTTTTTGCTCCTTGCTTGATAGGGATTACTTGAGCAGGGATTCGGGCGACTTGTATGCGGAACCGTCGGACACGGAGTTGGCGAAGGCGCGTAGCTGCTCGATGGTGGTCTTGGCGGAAACGATCTGTTCGCGCACGCGCAGCGGGGAGGTGCCTCCCTTGCCGTTGCGGGCGGAGACGGAGCCTTCGGTGGACAGCACTTCACGCACCTGCGGGGCCTTGTCCGCCGGCAGGAAGTCCTTGAACACGTTGATGAAGTCCTCGTCGGTCAAATCCCACAGCTCCTGGCCGAGGTCTTCGGCAATCTTGACGCATGCGCCGGAAAGCTCGTGCGCGTGACGGAACGGCACACCGTTCTTGACGAGCCATTCGGCGATGTCGGTGGCGAGGGCGAAACCGGTCGGGGCTTCGGCTTCGAGGCGTTCCTTGTCGAAGACCATGGTGGCGACCATGCCGGTGAACGCCGGCAGCAGCACTTCAAGCGTGTCCACTTGGTCGAATACGGCTTCCTTGTCTTCCTGCAGGTCGCGCGCGTAGGCTGTCGGCAGGCCTTTCAAGGTGGCGAGCAGGCCAGTCAGGTCGCCGATGAGTCGTCCGGACTTGCCGCGAGTGAGTTCGGCGATGTCCGGATTCTTCTTCTGCGGCATGATGGACGAGCCGGTGGAGTAGGCGTCATCAAGACGCACGAACGCGAATTCCTGGGTGTTCCAGATGATGATCTCTTCGGACAGGCGGCTCAGATCGACACCGGTCATGGCGGCGATGAAGGCGAATTCGGCGACCAGATCACGGCTGGCGGTGCCGTCGATGGAGTTGGCGGTCACCTTGGAGAAGCCCAGCTCACGGGCCACAGCCACCGGTTCGAGGCCAAGGGTGTTGCCGGCGAGGGCACCGGAGCCGTACGGGCTGGCGTCGATGCGCTTATCCCAATCGGCGAGACGTTCCACGTCACGCAGCAGCGGCCACACGTGGGCCATGAGCTGGTGGGCAAGCAGAACTGGCTGGGCGTGCTGCATATGCGTACGTCCCGGCATGACGGTGCGACCGGCTTTTTCGGACTGCTCGATCAGTGTTGCGGCGAGACCGAGCAGCATTTTGGCGATGATGCGGCTGTGGCGGCGCAGCCACATGCGGATGAGCGCGGCGATCTGATCGTTGCGGGAACGGCCGGCGCGGAGCTTGCCGCCGAGTTCGTCACCTGCGATCTGGAGTAGACCGCGTTCGAGTGCAGTGGCCTCGTCCTCGTCATCCTCGATCGGAGCGAACGCTCCGGAATCCACGCGGCGCTGCAGCTCGTCAAGGGCGTCTTCCATGCGCTGCAGCTCATCGGCGGTCAGCAGTCCGGCGCGGCCCAATGCACGGGCATGGGCACGCGAACCGGCGATATCGTCATCGGCGAGTCGCCAGTCGAATTGGGTGGACTTGCTCAGCCGTGCGAGTTCCGGCGACGGACCAGACTTGAAACGGCCGCCCCACAGGGCAAGATGCTCACCATTAGTAGTGCTCTCGGTCATTGTTTTTCCAAATCTCCTTGCAGATATGACTGAGGGAGAGCTTACCAGTCAGGATGGTCCCGACGGTACGCTCTCCCCCATTATCAAGACGATTCACAACGTGAATCCGGATGATGCTTACTCGACGCTGTTCTCCGGAACCTCGATGCCGTTGCCGAACTTGACGTCGCGGGCTGCGGCCACACGGCTCGGCAGACCATAGATGTCGATGAAGCCGTTGGAGGACTTCTGGTCGAAGCTGTCGCCGGAATCGTAGGTGGCCAGGTTGTAGTCGTACAGCGAGCTGTCGGAGCGACGGCCGGTCACGACGGCGCGGCCACCGTGCAGAACCATGCGAATCTCGCCGGAAACGTACTTCTGGGTGTCTTCGATGAAGGCGTTCAGGGACTGGGTTGCCGGGGAGAACCACTGCGCGTCGTAGACCAGTTCCGCCCAACGCTTGTCGATGTCGCGCTTGATGCGGTGCTGCTCGCGTTCGAGGCAGCAGTTCTCGAGCTCCTGGTGGGCGGTGATCAGCGCCACTGCGCCCGGAGCCTCGTACAGCTCGCGGGACTTGATGCCTACCAGACGATCCTCGATCAGATCGATGCGGCCGATGCCCTGCGCGCCTGCACGACGGTTCATCTCTTCGATGGCCTGCAGCGGAGTGACGTCATGGCCGTCGATCTTGACCGGGACGCCCTGCTTGAATTCGATGACGACCTCATCCTCGACCGGTGGGAACGCCGGATCGTCGGTGTAGGAATAGCAGTCCTTGGTCGGACCGTTCCACGGATCCTCAAGGAAACCGGTCTCGATGGCACGGCCCCACACGTTCTGGTCGATGGAGAACGGGCTCTTCTCGGTCTGCACGATCGGCAGCTTGTGTTCCTTGGCGAAGGCGATCTCGACGTCGCGGGTCAGAGACAGGTCGCGAATCGGGCTGATGGCCTTCAGCGTCGGGTCGATGGAGGCGATGGAGACCTCGAAACGAACCTGGTCGTTGCCCTTGCCGGTGCAGCCGTGGGAAATGGTGTCAGCGCCGAACTGGTGGGCGGCTCGCACAAGATGCTTGGAAATCAGCGGACGGGAGATGGCGGAGACCAGCGGGTACACGCCTTCGTACATGGCGTTGGCCTTCAGGGCCTTCATGCAGTATTCGTTGGCGAATTCATCACGGGCATCGACCACGTAGGCTTCGACCGCACCGCATGCCAGCGCGCGCTGCTTGATGGTTTCGAGGCTTTCGCCGCCCTGGCCGACGTCGAGGGACACGGCCACAACATCCTTGCCGGTGCGTTCCTTCAGATACGAAATGGCGACGGAGGTGTCAAGACCACCGGAGTACGCCAGGACGAGACGATTCTGATCGCTCATGGTTTCCCTTTCTAACATCCAACGTTATTCATCAGTATATGCACAGCTCTGTATATTTATGCATATTTGGTGCGTCGTGTCCACTATATGGCTATTCACGCTTTGGAAGCGACATCAAGCAGCCATTGCGCACGCCGTTTGGCGACATCATCCTCGGAGCAGATAACCATGACCGTGTCATCTCCGGCGATGGTGCCAAGCACGCCTTCGATGGGCTGCTTATCGATGACGCTGGCCACATATTGCGCGGCGCCGGATGGTGTGTGCACGACCACGAGATTACGTGCCGCGGCCACGGATGTGACCAGTCCGGACAGTACCCGGCTAATCTGCTGCTCGGTTTTGGCGTCCGGGTTAGAAACCGGATGTTCATCAATGTTCTGTTTGCCGACGGCGTAGGCCACGGTTCCGTCGGCAAGACGGGTCTTCGTGGCGTGAATCTCATCGAGATCACGGCTCAGCGTGGCCTGCGTCACCTCGATGCCCTGGTCGGCGAGAATCTGCGACAGTTGCGATTGCGAGGTGACGATGCGCGTCAGCAGCGCCTGCTCAATGGCGCTCAGTCGAGCGGTTCGTGTGGCAGGACGCTGCAACGCGGGAGTGTGGTCAGTCATCAGACCAGCAGGCTTTCATCGCCACGGGCCTTGCCGGCCAACCAGGTCAGCAACGCCTTCTGGGCGTGCAGACGGTTGCCTGCCTCATCCCAAACCACGGACTGAGGACCATCGATAACCTCGGCGGTGACCTCCTTGCCGCGATATGCAGGCAGGCAGTGCTGGAAGATGGCGTCGTCCTTGGCCTTGGCCATGAGTTCGGCGTTCACCTGGTAATCCCAGAACGGCTTGGAACGGACAGCGTATTCCGCTTCCTCGCCCATGGAGACCCACGTGTCGGTGAAGACGCAATCGGCTCCGGCAACAGCCTCATTCGGATCAGTAGTGACGAGGATGGAGCCGCCGGTCTCAGAGGCAATCGCTTCGGCATCGGCAACGATCTGCGGATCCGGCAGGTATCCGTACGGTCCTGCCACACGCACGTTCATGCCCGCCACAGCGCCGCCGAGCAGGTAGGAGTTGGACATGTTGTTGGCCGCGTCGCCAAGATAGGCGATGGTCTGGTTCTTGAGGTTGTCTACACCGCCGCGATGTTCCGAGATGGTCTGGAAGTCAGCAAGAATCTGGCACGGATGGAATTCGTCGGTCAGTGCGTTCACCACCGGATGGGTGGAGTACTTGGCCATTTCCTCAACACGGTCCTGACCAAAGGTGCGCCACACCACGCCGTAGGCCATACGGTCAAGCACGCGAGCCGTGTCGGCCACCGGTTCGCCACGGCCCAGCTGGGAGCCGGACTTGTCAATGACCAGCGGATAGCCACCGAGTTCGGCCACGCCAATGGAGAAGCTGGAGCGGGTACGGGTACTGGGCTTGTCGAAAATCACGGCGATGCCCTGCGGGCCAGCGAACGGCTGGTGATAGAAACGGTTCTTGTGGAACTTGATGGCCAGTTCCAGCACCTGCTTCTGTTCTTCGTGGTTCAGATCGTCATCGCGCAGCATATGGCGCAGTTCAGGGGTTGCCATTGGTATAGAGGCTCCTTTCAAATTCTTCGGGTTCGTCCGAGATCAGTCGTTAGGCAGGTCGGACGGAATCTTGGCGAGGATGGACACCGCTTGATCGACGTCCTGAGCAGTGATGACCAGCGGCGGGGCGAGACGCAACGCATTCGGAGCCACCGCATTGACGATGAGACCGTGTTCCAAAGCCCAGTTCATGGCCGCATGCGAGCAGGGGTGGGCAAGTTCGATGGCGTCGAGCAGGCCACGGCCACGCACGGAGACGAACAGCGGATTACCGCAGGAGGCGATACCGTCGCGCAGCTGCTTGCCGCGTTCTTCGGCGTTGTCCACGAGGTTGTCCTCTTCGATGACTCCCAGCGTTGCCAATGCCGCCGAAGCGCCCAATGGATTGCCTGCGAAAGTGGAGCCGTGGGAACCCGGGGTGAACAGCGCGGACAGTTCGGCGCCGAAGGAAATCATGCCGCCCATCGGGAAACCACCGCCAACGCCCTTGGCGAAAGTAACGATGTCCGGGGTCACACCGCCGGAAAGATCCTCACGCTGGAAGGCGAACCATGCTCCGGTGCGTCCGATGCCGGTCTGCACTTCGTCGATGATGAGGAGCGCCTTATGCTCGTCGCATAGTTTGCGGGCGGCCTTCACATAGTCCGCTCCGAGCGGCATCACACCGGCCTCGCCCTGGATAAGCTCCATGATGACGGCCGCAACCGGCCCTTTGCCGTACTTGCCTTGGCCGGTTTCGGCGAAAGCGTCGTGCAAGGCTTCGACGTTGCCGGCTTCGACGAATTCGATGTTCGGTACCAGCGGCTCGAATTTCTCACGGATGGCGGGCTTCCACGTTGCGGACAGCGCGCCCATGGTGCGGCCGTGGAAGCCGTGGGTCATGGAGATGATGCGTGCCGGTTTGCCGCCGATCTCAGGCAACGCGCCCGGCAGGGTGCGCCCGTAGAGCTTGGCGAGCTTCAGCGCCGCCTCGTTACCTTCCGCGCCGGAATTGCCGAAGTAGACGCGGGAACCTTCCGGAGCGCCCGCGAGCTTGACGAGTTTGGCGGCGAGCTTGATCTGCGGTTCGGTGGCGAAGTAGTTGCTCACATGCGCGGCCTTGGCGGCCTGTTCGCTGACGGCCTTCACCCACTTCGGATGGGCGTATCCGAGCGCGTTGACGGCGATGCCTGCAAGGAAATCGAGATATTCATTGCCGTCGACATCCCAGATGTGGGCGCCCTCACCGTGGTCCATCACGCGCAGGGGCGTGCCAAACACGTTCATATGCACCTGGGAGTACTCTCCCAGCCACTTGGCATCTTCAGTGCCGAGTGTTTCCAGTTGTTCAGTTGCCATAGGAACTCCTCATTTCAATACCGTCCTCGGGCACGACCATGGTGCCGATGCCGTCGGTGGTGAAGATCTCGTTCAGGATGGAATGCGGTTTGCGACCGTCGATGATATGGGCCCGCGGAACGCCTCCGTCGATGGCGCGCACGCAGGCTTCCATCTTCGGACGCATGCCGCTTTCCAGGTCGGGGAGCATATCGCGCAGATTCTCCACGCCGATGCGGCCAATCAGGGAGTCACGGTCCGGCCAATCGGCATACAGACCGTCGACGTCGGTCAACACGACCAGCTTGCTGGCTCCAAGGGCCGCGGCAAGGGCGGCCGCGGCGGAGTCGGCGTTCACGTTGAGCACTTCAGTGGCATCGTCTTCATTCGGAGCCACGGAGGAAACCACCGGAATACGTCCGGCGTTGATTAGATCCTCCACGGCGGACGCGTCGACGCTCACCACGTCGCCGACCAAGCCGATATCGGTGGGCTTGCCGTCAATGACCGGTTTGCGCTGCATGGCCGAGAACAGGGCGCCGTCCTCGCCGGACAGGCCGACCGCGAATGGACCGTGCGCGTTGATCAGGCCAACGAGTTCACGGGACACCTTGCCGGTCAGCACCATGCGGACCACATCCATGGCTTCCGGAGTGGTGACACGCAATCCGCCCTTGAATTCGGACTTGATACCCAGGGCCTTAAGCATTTGGGATATCTGCGGACCGCCACCGTGCACCACGACCGGGTGCAGTCCCACCTGGCGCAGGAACACCATGTCTTCGGCGAAGCAGGCTTTCAGATGATCGTCGATCATCGCGTTGCCGCCATATTTGATGACGATGCGTTGTCCGGCGAATTCCTCCAGCCACGGCAGCGCTTCGATAAGCACTTCCGCCTTCTGGTCGGCGCGCAGGTCGGTGTGCACGTCGAAGTGGAATCCAGGTCCTTTGAGTTCTTTGGCCATTCCTATTCGATCAGCTTTCGTAGTCAGCGTTGATGTGTACGTATTCGTGGGTCAGATCGTCGGTCCAGACGGTCGCTTCCGCTTCTCCGGCGTTCAGGTCGATGTCGATGTGCACCTCGCGTGGGGTCATGTCCACTTCGGAGCGGTCGCGTCCGGCTCCGCCGTTTTCGCAGATGCGTACGCCGTTGACGTCCACCGTGACCTTTTCGGAATCGTATGGTGCGACGTCGGGCGGCACGGTGCCGAGGGAGCTGACGATGCGGCCCCAGTTCGGATCGTTGCCGGAGATGGCGCATTTGAGCAGATTGGACGCTGCGACCGCGCGGCCGCATGCCAGAGCGGCTTCTTCGGTGGTCGCGCCGGTAACTTTGACACGGATGTCATGGCTTGCGCCTTCGCCGTCGCCGATGATCTGGCGGGCGAGCGAGGCGGTGGCCTTGGCCACAAGCTCGTTGAACTCGTCCGGGTCCGGTTCGATGCCGGACGCGCCGGAAGCCAGCAGCAGCACGGTGTCGTTGGTGGACATGCAGCCGTCCACGTCGATGCGGTTGAACGACATTTCGACTCCGGCGTTCAAGGCGGCTTGAAGCTGTCCGGCGGTCACGACGGCATCGGTGGTGATGACGCACAGCATGGTGGCCAGCTGCGGGGCGATCATGCCGGAACCCTTGACCATGCCACCGATACGGAAGCCGTTGGAACCTTCCAGCTCGACGGTTTTCGGCTTGGTGTCGGTGGTCATGATGGCGTGCGACGCATCGGCTCCGGCTTCGGCGGTATCGGCAAGGGTTTCAAATGCCTTGTCCGCGCCGGACAGCACGTTGTCGAGCGGCAGCAATTCGCCGATGAGACCAGTGGAACATACGGCCACGTCTTCGGCTTTGGCGCCGATGAGGCCGGCGACCTTTTCAGCGGTGGCCTTGGACTGCTCGTATCCTGGCTTGCCGGTGCATGCGTTGGCGCCGCCGGAGTTCAGAATCACGGCCTTCACATGGCCGTCGGATACGATGTTCCTCGACCACTGCACAGGGGCCGCGCAGAAACGGTTCGAGGTGAACACGCCGGCAGCGGCGTCAAGCGGTCCATTGTTGACCACGAGAGCCAGATCCTTCTTGCCTTCGACCGCGGAAATGCCAGCTGCCACGCCAGCTGCGGAAAAACCTTGTGCGAACGTTACGCTCACGGTGCCACTCCAATCTTCGTCAATCCTGCATCCTCAGGAAGTCCCAATGCCACATTCAGCGACTGCACGGCCTGCCCGGCGGTGCCTCGGTTGAGGTTGTCGATGGCCGCGAATGCCAGCAGGCGGCCGGCATGATGGTCGACGACCACTTGAATGTGGGCCGCGTTAGAACCGATGATGTTGGCGGTGGCCGGCATTACGCCTTCAGGCAGCACGACCATGAAATCCTGGCCTTCGTATGCGTCCAGCCAGACCTGGCGGATCTCGGCATCCGTCATGCCAAGCGCCTTATCGGTGAGTTTGGCGGAAACGGTGGCGAGAATGCCGCGCGCCATCGGCGCGAGAATCGGCGTGAAGGCGAGGGTGTAATCGTCTGCCTCCGCAGCACTCTTGCCGGCCGCGTGCGCGAAGTTCTGCAGGATCTCCGGAATGTGGCGGTGCGTACCGCCTACCGAATACGGCAGTGCGGAACCAAACGCCTCAGCCGCAAGCAGATTGGTGCGCTTGAGGTTCTTGCCGGCGCCGGAATAACCGACCACCAAATCAGCCACGATGTCTTTCGATTCGACAAGACCCTGCGCAATGCCCGGTTGCAAAGCCAGCGTGGTCGCAGTGACGTTGCAGCCCGGTCCCGCAATGCGCTTGGTGCCGGGAAGCGCTTCACGCTGACGGCTGTAGGAGCCGTCAGCCGCGACGCCGGTGATGAGTTCCGGCATGCCGTAGGTCCAATGCTGGTAGAAGTCACCGCCGTAGAACGCGTCCCACGCGCTCTTTTCCTCAAGACGGTGGTCTGCGCCCAAATCCACCACCACGGCATTCGGGTCAAGCTGGGAGGCCAATGCTCCGGAAGCGCCATGAGGCAATGCCAGGATGATCACGTCATGGCCGTTGAGCACTTCCGGCGTGGTGTCCTCGACCACGAGGTCCGCCAACTGCGGAATGTGCGGCATATGCTTGCCAAGCTTGTCCCCCACCGAAGAATGTCCGGCGACGCAGGTCACTTCGAAATTCGGGTGTGCCGCGAGTATGCGCAGCGCCTCACCACCCGCGTATCCAGTCGCGCCGGCCACGGCTACCGTGTATTTGGCCATGTCACGTCTCTTTTCCTTGACTCGTTGAAACACATTCAGCATACACTTTATGCACTACATTGCATAATTATGCAGTTCAATCGTGTCGGATAGTGGTCACCGCCCATAACGGGACCGTTCAGACGAACATAAAAAGATTGGTTTCAGGCGGAAATCGAGCTGGAATCACCACTTTGTCCACTGCCACCGAACATGTACTGCATCATCTGGTTATACAAATCGGCTGTGGAAATGCCGTGAACCGTCATCCAAATCACCGCAATGGTGTACAGCACGTTGATAATCAGCGCTGCCACGCCAAGCGCGTAGCCTTTCATATGCAGTTTTTTGGTACGCCACATGGCGATGGCGCCCATCACCGCAGGGATGACCGGTACCGGCAGGAATAGTGCGAACACGAACGAGATGATCGCATAGCTATCCCAATGGCCGTACAGGGGGTTCTGGCTGGGATCATTCGGGTTGATGGGATATATGCCGGGCTGTTGGTATGGATTCGGCCCATACTGGCTTGGCCCGTATTGATTTGGTCCATACTGATAGCCATTGGGCTGGCCTGATTGCTGCCGTCCCGATGCATCATATGGATTCGCCGGATACCCGTTCTGCATATACGGATTCGTCTGCGGCCGCTGCGCCGTTTGTTGTGCATCGTCCGCCGGCTTGGGCTGGTCGGGAGCCCCATACATGTATGGATTGTAGTTCGCCGGATACTGGTTGGACATCGCGCCATATTCAGGCTGGTTGTACTGTCCGAATTCCGGCTGTGCCGACTGGTCCGACGGCGAAGACGACGAAACCGGAGCAGCCCCGGCCGCCTCCTGCCCTTCGTCGGGGTTGATCGGCTGGTTCTGCTCCGGTTCGTTCATGTCGTCCTCTTTATCTTTTTGGTTACTTCGATGGACTTGACGTGTCAGGCACGCAGTTGCGCGCCCAGCTTCGCGGCCGCATCCACGATGCGCTTGCGAATGGCTTCGCTGTCCTCGGAGGTCAGCGTCTTGTCCTCAGCGCGGAACGTGACGGCGTATGCGAGGGACTTCAATCCCTCACCCAGCTGGTCGCCGGTGTACACGTCGAACAGGTCGATGCTCTCCAAGCTGTTGCCGGCGGCTTCGACGATGGTCTTCTCAAGTTCGGCGGCGGTGACGTCCGTCGACACGGTGAAGGCCAGATCCTGCTTGACCGGCGGGAAGGTGGAAATCGGCTTGGCCTGCACCGGCTTGCCGCTCAAGGTGGCGAACAGCGCGGTCAGGTTCAGTTCGAACGCGGCGGAATGGGCCGGGAAGCCCAACGCCTCGTTGACATGCGGGTGAAGCTCGCCGACCATGCCGACGAACGTGTCACCTGCCATCACACGTGCCGCACGGCCCGGATGCCACTGCGCGGGTACGTCCTCAGCCTTCGGCTGGTCCAACGTGAGCTTTGCGCCGATGCGGTCGGAAATACGCTGCACGGCTTCAACTGCGTCGGACCAGTCCACGGCACGGCGATCGCCCATCCAGCCGGAGTCGACGGCGTTGCCGGTCAGAATGCCGGCGACGTGCATCGGCTGGTCCGGCAGGCCTGCGTCAAGCGCGGCCAACTGCTCGTCGGTCGGCTTGACGGCACCCGGCAATGCCGGAATGGCCGGAGCGTTCGGATCCCACAGGTAGACGTGTCCGATTTCGTACAGCGACACGTTTTCCACGCCACGGCGCAGGTTACGCTGCACGGTCTGCGCGAGGGTCGGGATGATGTCGCGACGCAGGAACGGGCGATCGCCGGCCAGTGGGTTGGCAATTTCGACGCTGACCTTCTTGGTGGCGTCGGCGTCAAGTGCGAAGTTCTTGTAGTCTTCGTCGCCCACGAACGGATAGCTCAGGGTCTCCACCATGCCGTATTCGGCGAGTTCGTCGGCCACCTGGCGCTTGCGCAGCTGCTCGGCGGTCAGTCCGACCTTGGCTTCGACCGGTGCCGGCGGCACGGTGACCGGAATCTCATCGTAGCCGACCAGACGGGCCACTTCCTCCACCAGATCGCACGGTTCGTTGAGGTCCGGACGCCAGCTCGGCGGAGTCACGGAGAACTCACCGTTGCCACCGCCGGCCACAGTGCAGCCGATATCGGTGAGAATGTCGCTGATGGTGTTCACGTCAGTGTCCAGTCCCGCCACGCGGGCCACTTCGGACGCCTTGAACAGAATCGGACGACGATTGCAGACAGTGTTGTAATCAGTCGGGTGCTCGCTCGGCTCGCCGTTGCCATACTTGACCAGAAGCTCGGCGGCCATCTGGGCGGCAGCCGGCTGCAGCTGATCATCCACGCCACGCTCGAAACGACGGGACGCTTCGGACGGAATCTTGTGACGACGTGCAGAACGCGCGATCGACACCTGGTCGAAATGAGCGGATTCCAGCAGGATGTTCTTAGTTTCAGCAGTGACCTCGCCATACAGGCCGCCCATCACGCCGGCGATGCCAAGCACACGAGAGCCACGCTCGCCGTTCGGCGAGTCGGTGATCAGCAGGTCTTCGACGCTCAGGTCATGATCCTTGCCGTCCAATGTGGTGAGCTTCTCACCTTCGTTGGCGCGGCGCACGACGATCGGTCCTTCAATCTTGTCCAGATCGTAGGCATGCATCGGCTGGCCAAGATCAAGCATCACGTAATTGGTGACGTCCACCGCCAAAGAGATGGAGCGCATGCCCGCGCGGATTAGGCGGCGGCGCATCCAGTTCGGCGTGTGGCTTGCCGGGTCGAAACCACGCACGGCGCGCGCGTAGTAACGATCGCAGCCGACCACACCGTGAATCGGATTCTTGTCGTCGACGATCACTTCGATGTCGCTCTTGACACCTTCCGGCAGACCCTGAGTGACGGGCGCCTTCTTGCCGAGGGCGGTTGCCGGATCAGTGTAGACGGCGCCAGTGGAATGGTGGTATTCGCGGGCCACGCCACGGTAGGAGAACGCGTAGCCGCGATCCGGAGTGATGTTGATTTCCAGCAGCGGCTGGTCCAGGTGCAGCAGATGCATGGCGTCATCGCCCGGCTGGAGCTTTTCGTATTCCTCCGGGGTGAAGCCGTACTTGCGTAGCAGGATGATGCCGTCGTGGTTATCACCCAGACCAAGCTCGCGCTCGGAGGCGCACATGCCGTTGGAGATGTGGCCGTAGGTCTTGCGCGGTTCGATCTTGAAATCGCCTGGCAGCACGGCGCCCGGCAGGGTCACGACAACCTTCTCGCCGGCTGCCATGTTCGGAGCTCCGCAGATGATGCCGCGTGGCACCTTGTTGCCGTTTTCATCGGTCTCGTTGTATTCGTCGCCGACGTCCACATGACACCAGTTGATGATCTTGCCGTTCTTCTGCGGTTCCGGAGTGGCGTCGACCACATAGCCGACGACAATCGGGCCGGTGACCTGGGAGGTGTGGATCTCTTCCTCTTCGAGGCCGACCTTCACCAGATCCTTGGCAAGCTGTTCGTACGTAAGGCCTTCCGGAACCTCGACATGGTCCTTGAGCCAATCAATGTCAACCATTGGCATGGGTCAATCACTCCCCCATCACAAACTGTTCGCTGAATCGCACGTCGCCTTCCACCAGGTCGTGCATGTCGTTGATGTCGTGGCGCAGCAGCAGGGTACGTTCCACGCCGACGCCGAAGGCGAAGCCGGTGTAGACCTCAGGATCGAGGCCCGCAGACTTCAGCACGTTCGGGTTGACCATGCCGCAGCCGCCCCATTCAAGCCAACCGGCGCCGCCCTTCTTATCGGGGAACCACAGGTCGAGCTCGGCGCTCGGCTCGGTGAACGGGAAGTAGCTCGGACGCAGACGGGTTTTGGCTTCCGGGCCGAACATGGCCACGGCAAGCTTGTCGAGCACGCCCTTCAAATCGGCCATGGTCAGATGCTTGTCCACGGCGAGGGCCTCCACCTGATGGAACACCGGGGTGTGGGTGGCGTCAAGTTCGTCGGTACGGAACACACGGCCCGGGCAGGCGATGTACAGCGGCACGCCACGGGTGATGAGTCCACGGACCTGATCGGACGAAGTCTGGGTGCGCAGCACCATGTTGGAGCCGACGAAGCCCGCGGCGTCCTTGGCCTGATTGCCCTTGACGTAGAAGGTGTCCTGCATCTGGCGGGCCGGATGGTCCGGACCGAAGTTCAGCGCGTCGAAGTCATACCATTCGGTTTCCACTTCCGGACCGTCGGAAATCTGCCAGCCCATGGAGATAAAGAAGTCCTCGACATCCTCCATCAGCTTCGGCAGCGGATGGCGGGCGCCAAGCGGCTTGCGGTTGACCGGCAAGGTCATATCCACGGTTTCGGCAGCAAGCTCGCGGGCCTCTTCTTCGGCCTTGACTTGCTTTTCCTTGGTGCCGAACGCACGACCGAAGTCGGCGCGAAGCTTGCCCATGAGCTTACCGGCGTCTTTCTTCTGGTCCTTCGGCAACGCGCCGATGGCCTTGCTGGCCTGCGTCATCGCGGATTCCGCTCCGGCGTACTGCGTCTTGATGGCTTTCAATTCCTCCATTGTGGAGGCGTTTTCGATTTTCGCGATGCCCTCGGCAACCGCATCGGTTACCGCTTGGGCGTCGAATACCGCACCCTCTGCCACGAGATACCTTTCTTATCAACCGTTTGTTTTACGCATAAAACGCGCAATTCCAACGTTTTTACGACTTCACATTCTTTCAACATGACTCGACATAGCCAAGCTCAGCAGCATCACCGCCGCGCTGGTGCCGAGATTGAGCGATTCCGCCTTGCCGTAGATGGGAATCGACACGATTCTGTCGACGCGTTCCAACACATCCTGGGTCAGCCCGCGCGCCTCGTTGCCGAACAGCACCGTCTTGGCTTGCGCAAGTGATTGCGGCACGGCAAGCACGTCCGTAAGCGGTTCCGGCGGCCGTGCGTCGGTACCATACACGTCGGCGGCGTACACGGCGAGTCCACGTTCCGCACACCAATCGAAATACTCGTCCGTGCCCATGGAGACGACCGGCAGATGGAACAGCGAGCCGGCAGTGGAACGAATCACCTTCGGGTTGAAGATGTCCACGCAGTCGTCCACCAGCACCACGCCCGCGCAACCGGCCGCATCCGCGGAACGAATCACGGTGCCGGCGTTGCCCGGATCGCGCACCTGCCAGAACGCGGCGACCATCGTGCGTTCGTCGGAATCGCCATCAATGACGGCGGAATCGAGGAAAGCGCGCATGTCGGCGACGGCGAGCACTCCCTGCGCGTCGGAGCTCATGTGCTGCATGACGGCATGCGTCACCTTATGCACGTAAGCACCGGCCTGCATGGCCTTGCCGGCCATCTGCGCCACGGTAGGCGTGATGAAAGCCGCGTCCGGTTCGGCGGAGACGACCTCCACATACAGATCCTCGACGATGTCGGGATGCCAGGAGAGCAGTTCACGTACCGACTGCGGTCCTTCCACCATGAACCTGCCGGACCGCTTGCGGCCTTTCCTGTCGGCAAGTTCGGAGACCCTGCGGACGCGTTCGGCCCTTGGGTTTGCAATGACTTCGGATTTCATAGGCATACGCGTTAGCCTAACACCTTCGAAGCGGTTGGCGACGCGGCCATGTCATGTTTCGAAGCGTCCAGAAAACATCCAGCCACATCCCAGCGCGAACAAAGCGTCTTTCTGTTGTATGCCAGATACAACTTTTACCATCAGCATAAACGCCGATCGCGAGCGGCGCGGAACCATCAATCGCTCATATCTATCGAAACACATAAGGAAACAGCCATGTTCGTCGTCAAAAACGCATGGAAAAGCGTCACCCGCAACAAGGGACGCAATATGCTCATCATCGTCATCGTGACCATCATCGCCGCTGCCGCCACAATCGGCCTATCCATCCGGCAGGCGGCCGCCACCGCAAGAAGCAGCGGATTAGATAACACCACCGTCACCGCGCAGATCAGCCTTGATCGCGGCAAACTCATTTCCGAATCGCGCGAGCAGTCCAAGTCGGATTCCGATTCGTCCGATGCTTCCGCCAAACCTGACTTCGACGCCATGCGTTCCGCTTTGGCCGACAAGCAGTTTTCGCTTGCCGACTATCAGAAGTACGCGAAGGCTCCATCCGCGGTGAAATCCACATATTATATGGAGACCACGGGGTTGGCGGCGACTGACGATTTCCAGCCGGTCACCGATTCGTCCGGTTCGGATTCCTCCAGCTCGTCCGGCTCATCCAATATGAAGGATTCGTCTGATACCGCCGGTACGGATAACGGCAACCGTCAGGATGAACAGCCCGACGTCCCCGACGGACAAATGGGCGACGTCGCGGGCAGCAAAGACGGCGCGGGCATGGTCAACGGCGATTTCTCCCTAATCGGCTTCTCCAGCAACGAGGCCGTCGCCAACGCCTCCAATGGCAGCTTCACGATGGTGAAGGGCAAGGTGTTCGGCTATGACGCGAGCAGTGATGGCGATGCCATCATCTCCAAATCGCTCGCCGACCGTTCCTGACAATCCAATCGCACGTTTTTTCTGGAAAGGACCTCCCATGACAACGAATTCCGCGGATACCGCCGATACGGCAATCGCAAAAGAAACCGTCGAAGCCAACGGCGCACAATCGCAGCGGACCAATCCGCCCACATTGCGCTTGGACAATGTCAGCTACGCCTACGCCAAAGGCGGCAAGCGTGTGCTGAAGAACATCAGCCACGATTTCCAAGCCGGCAAGGTGCATGCCATCACCGGACCGTCCGGAGCGGGCAAGACCACGCTGCTGTCGCTCATCTCGGGACTGGCGACCCCCACGGAAGGCATAGTGCTGGTCGATGGCGCCGACCTGTCGGAACGAGACCGATACCGTTTTCGCAGCCATGACATCGGCGTGATCTTCCAAAGCTTCAACCTGCTGTCGAACCTTACGGTGGCGGAGAACATCATCCTGTCGATGGACGCGTCCGGCAAATCGTTCGACAAGCCGAAGAAAGCAATCGTCGAAGAATTGCTCAAACAGGCGCATCTGCCGAAGGAATACGCGAACGAGCGGATTCTGCACCTGTCCGGCGGCGAACAGCAGCGTGTGGCGATCGCCCGCGCGTTAAGCTATGGTCCTTCCATCATCGTCGCTGACGAGCCGACCGGCAATCTCGACCTGGCCACCCAGGACGACATCATGGGTATTTTCCGAACGTTGGCGCACGATGGGCATCGTTGCGTCATCATCGTCACGCACAGTCCGGAAGTGGCGAAGACGTCCGACGAGGTGTTCGAGCTGGCTCCCACCAGGCGTCGCAGATAAGCGTCGGCAGCTTCTCGAAAAGAAATACGGCATGCGTCCCCATGCAACGGACACGCATGCCGTATTTTTTCCTGTTTCGGTTGGACGGTGGCGTTATGATTGGGCGCGTCGAAGTACAGGGGGTGCCGAATACGGCTGAGACGGGCGACCGCCCGGACCCTTGACCTGATCAAGGTAATGCTTGCGTAGGAACAGTACCGGCAAAACGCGTCGCGTCCCGTAGAGACGATCTCCGTTGTATTTCGGCTTGTGCACATACCCAATGGAAGTCGAGAAGGGACACCATGGCCAACGAAAAGCCATCGACGCAGACGCAGCCGCACGGCGATGCCGCAACCAGAAAGAAAACCGAAACGAGCGTGGCGGAAGCCGGTTCGTCAGCCGAAAAGAAGGTCACGCCGAAGAACGCCCTGCTGGGATTGCAGCATGTGCTCGTATCAAACGTGTGGCTTGATCCGGTGTTCGTGGCGGGCGCCATCGGTCTGCCGTTGGCATTGTCGTCGAACATGGTGAACGCCATTTTCATCGTCTCCGGCCTGGTCACGCTTATCCAGGCCACGAAACTGGTGCGCCTGCCCATCGTTCAGGGTCCTTCCGCGGCGTTCGACGCGCTGATGATCGCCGCCGGCACCGCCGGATCACTTGCCGCGGCCGGCACGTCCATCTTCATCAGCTCGCTGATTTTCCTGGTGCTGTGCCTGACGCGTGTGATCGAGAAGCTGCGGTTCCTGTTCGCCCCGATCGTATCGGGCGTGATCATCTTCCTCGTCGGCGTCTCCCTGTCGGGATTCACATTGAGCGAGTTCCTTGGCGGCGCGCCGGGAGACAAGGGCTTCGCCGATCCGAAGACGCTGGCCGTCTCCATCATCACCTGCGTGCTGGTGGTGGTGCTTTCCCAGTTCGGCAAGGGCATGGTGAAGGCGCTGTCGTATCTGATCGCACTGGTCGTGGGCACCGCGCTGTCTCTGGCGTTCGGCATGGCCGACTTCTCCGCGGTGGCCTCCAAGCCGTGGCTCGGCCTGCCCAAGTTCATGCCGTATGGCGGTTTCGATTTCAACGCGGCGATTTTCGTACCGTTCTTCATCGCCTATCTGGTGGCCATCATGGAAGCCCTCGGCGTGTATCAGGCGGCCACGGAGATCCAAGGCACGAAGTTCCAGGACCGCCAGGTGCGTTACGGTCTTGCCGGAGAGGCCGCCGGTTCGGCGATCTCCTCGCTGATCGGCGGTTTCACCACCACCGCGTATCCGCAGAATGTCGCGCTGCTCAAAGTCACCGACGAAGGCAAGACCCGCACCCGCGTGCCGGTGATCATCGCAGGCGTGGTGTTCGTGGTGCTTGGTTTCATTCCGAAGGCGGGCGCAGTACTGTCGCTCATCCCATCCCCCGTGATCGGCGGCATCTTCCTGCCGGCCGCCGCAAGCCTCATCAGCACCGGCTTCAACACGCTGCGCAAGGTGGAAAGCGACGACCGCACCCAAGTGGTGATCGGCCTTTCCCTGCTGCTTGGCATCGCCCTGCCGAACGCGTTGAGCGGTCTTGAAGGAGGAGCGCACGTGTTCTTCTCGAATTCGATTCTGGTCGGCGCGTTCAGCGTCGTGATTCTCAAGGCCCTCATCATCGACCTGCCGAACTTTATCGCACGACACGCAGACGAGCGGACGAAACAAGCGGAATAATCGAAAGCATCCGAATAATCCGACAACCATACGACGGAAAGGACATGGCATGAGCATGGGGCAATCGCAGGAATCCACGAACATCGACGAGACGAAGGAAACCATCAAACGGGAGGTGCTCGACTTCATCGCACAATACGGCTGCGGCAAGGCGCCCGATGAGGCGTTCGACACGCTGGCGAAGCATATCTTCGCCTTTCAATTCGAGCGCAACCTCCCATACCGCGCCTACTGCATGTCCAAACGCGTGACGCCGCAGACGCTCGCCAACTGGATGCAGATTCCCCCCATGCCGGTGGACGGCTTCAAAATGCTGACGCTCACCTCCGTGCCCGAACAGGATTGCGAAGCGGTGTTCACCACCAGCGGTACCACGCATCCCGGTCAACGCGGGCGCAACTTCCACCCCGACCTGCAGGTGTGGGACGAGTCGATGATCGTGCCGTTCAGGCATTTCATCATGCCCGACCGCGAGCGCATCCGCATCGCGGTCCTCTCCCCCGCATGGGACATGAACGAGCATTCGTCGCTGTCCCGATATCTGACCCGCGCCGTGGAGCAGTGCGGCGCCGAAGGCAGCGGCTTCTTCTTCCATGAGGATGGCCTTGATTTCACGGGCGTCGAGCGCTTCCTCGACGAGGCCGCGGCCGACGGCGAACCGGTGATGCTTATGGGCGCCTCCTCCGCCTACCTGTATCTGCTGGATTATCTGGACAAGCAGGGCAAGACCTACGCTCTGGCCGCCGATTCCCGCGTGTTCGATACGGGCGGTTTCAAAAGCACGCGCACCGACATGACGGTCGACGACCTGTATGCGGCGTTCGAACGAGTGTTCGGCGTGAAGCGCTCGCATTGCGTGAACATGTATGGCATGACGGAGTTGAGTTCGCAGATCTACGATCAGAACATCCTGTCCTATTACACGGATGGTTCGTCGAATTATCTCAAAGCCACGCCGTCGTGGGTGCGTTCGGTGTTCCTCGATCCGGCTTCGCTTACGCCGGTCGCCGATGGCGAGCAGGGTGTGATCGCGCATTACGATCTGGCGAATTGGAATTCGTGCCTGGCTATTCTGACGGAGGATCTGGGTATGCGCACCGAACATGGCTATGTGCTGAACGGTCGTGCGAAGGGCGCCGAGGCGCGTGGCTGTTCGATCACCGTCGACGAGGTGATGGCGGCCAACGCATGAGCGACGTCGACATTTTCCACGCGCCGCGGGATTTCGAGTTCCATGATTTCGACACACGCAACGTCACGGCGTCCGATGGCGGCACGGCGACGTTGCGTTTCCCCCGTCTCGACGCCGATGCCGTGCATGCGCTGGCGGCGTCGGTGCGGCGGCATCGCGCCGAGAAACTGGCGCGGTATTCCACGGACGGGATCGTCGACGTGATCGCGCGCGCCGTAGAATTGTGGACGGATCCGGAATATCCGGAACGTCGGCTTGCGGAGCGGCTCATTCCCGCGGTCACCGGCTATGACGCGTCCATGGTGCGTATCGAATTGAAGCGGTACATGCGCATGTTCCGTCGGCGTGAGCTGCTGCGTTTCGTGGATGACGAGTTGAATTGCCCGCAGATGCTTGACGAGTATCGCCCGAACCGTTCGGGCGGATACACGCGGCTGTACGGTCCGGAATTGTCGTTCCACGTGTTTTCCAGCAATGTGCCGGGCATTCCCGTGTGGAGCATGACGATGGGTCTGCTGACGAAAAGCGCGATTCTCGGCAAATCGTCGTTCGACGAGCCGCTGATGCCGGTGCTGTTCGCCCGTTCCCTGGCAAGCGTCGACCCCGATATGGCGGACGCTTTGGCGATTGTGCCTTGGCGTGGCGGCACCGTGGATTTGGAGGATGCCGCGATTGGCGAGGCGGATGCGGTGGTCGCGTACGGTTCGTCGCACACCACCGAGGCGATTCGCCCGCGCGTACGTGCCGGAAAGCCTTTCCTCAGCTACGGCGCGAAAATCGGCTTCTCGCTGATCGGCCGCGAGGCGCTTCGCGCCGACCTGTATGCCGGCACCGTGCATCGTATGGCGATCGACGTGGCCACATACGACCAGCAAAGCTGTCTGGCGCCGCAAACCATGTTCGTGGAACGTGGCGGCGCGATGTCTCCGGCGCAGGTCGCCGAACTGCTTGCCAGCGAATTGGACGGGCAGCAGCGCAAATATCCCCGTTCCACACCGTCCGAAGAGGAGTCCATGGCGATTCAGCGGTTGCGTTCCACCGCGCAGATGAAAGCGCTGATGCTGGGCGCCGGCCCGATGGCCGCCGCGGCCGGCAACGCGGATGATGCGCCGTCCGACGACCCGTTCGTGGTGCAGTCGCGTTCGGGCACCGACTGGACGGTGCTGTACTATCCGTCCATCGGCATGGCCGACTCGCTGTCCACACCACTGAACCGCACCGTCAACATCGTGGCGGTGGACCATGTCGAGGACGCGCTGCCCACGCTGCGCCCTTACGCGCAATGGTTGCAGACCTGCGGTGTGGCGCTCGCTCCGGACCGGCTGTTCGACGTGGCGCAACGCGTCGGCGAGACCGGCATCGACCGCATCTGCCCGGTAGGCGAGATGAATCGCGCGAAATCCGGCTGGCATCACGACGGCGGCTTCAATCTGCTTGATCTGGTGCATGCCGTCGATATCGAACGTAACACCGATATGTACTGTGATGGTTTCGATATGGATGTCGAATAATCACATTCAAGCAATCCCACGAAATACGTATACCCAAAAACGAAAGGAATTTCCATGCAGCAGTCCGATTCTCTGCCGTTGAAGGGACGTGTCGCATTGGTGACTGGCGCGAGCCGCGGCATCGGCGCGGCGATCGCGTTACGTCTGGTTCGCGCCGGCGCATGCGTGGCTATTAACTACGTCAGCGATGACGAGCGTGCGAAGCGGTGTGCGCAACGCATTATGGACGATTGTGAGGCGGCCGGTCGTGTGATCACCTGCAAGGCCGATGTCACCGACGCCGGACAGGTGCACGACATGGTATCCACGGTGGTCGCAACGTTCGGCGGATTGGACATTCTCGTCAATAACGCATTCGCCCGTTATTCGTTCGACCCACGCAATCGCAAGACCTTCGGCACCATCGGATGGTCCGATTACGCGGCACAGCTAGAAGGATGCCTCAAAGGCGCATACAACACCTGCGAAGCAGCGCTGCCGCAGATGAGGCGTCAGACCGGAGGACGCGTTATCAACATCTCTAGTAACCTCGTCGACTCCCCGATTGTGCCGTATCATGACTACACCGCTGCGAAAGGTGCGTTGGTAGGTTTCACCAGATCATTGGCGCAGGAGGCTGGGGCATGGGGCGTGACCGTGAACGCCATCGCGGCCGGGCTCACCGTTGGCACCGAATCGAGCCGTGCCACCACCGAGGATGTACGCGAGCGTATCATCGCATCCACCCCGTTGGGCAGACTCGCCACCGCCGATGATATCGCCGGAGCCGTGGCTATGCTGGCCAGCGATGACGCATCATTCATCACTGGCCAGACACTGCACGTCGACGGGGGCTTGGTGATGCGTTAAAGCGTGGTTTTGACTTTGGTTTGTGGCGCCAGCATATTCGTCGGCAAAGAAGGATGGTTATGAATATCACCGTGTATCTCGGTGCGCATGAGGGAAACGATCCCATATACAAGAAAGCCGTTGAGGAATTGGGCATATGGATTGCGGACAATGGCAACAGGCTGGTGTATGGCGGCTCCGATGAAGGATTGATGGCCGTGATCGCCGACACCGTACTCGCCCATGACGGCGACGTGACCGGTATCGAGGCGCAGATGTTTGTGGACAGAGGCGTTGCACACCATAACCTAACCCAACTGGTTGTCGTGCCGAATATCGTGGAACGCCGGACCCGCATGATTGAGCTTGGCGACGTGTTCATCGCTTTCCCTGGCGGCACGGGAACGTTGGAGGAAATCAGTGAGGTGGTGTCGAAAATTTGTCTTGACCAACTGACCCAACCCTGCATCTTCTATAATCTCAACGGCTTTTATGATGATATGAAGGCATTCCTACAGCACATGATCGATGCGGGCTTCTCCACCGCAGAACGTCAGCATGGTATCTATTTCGCGTCTAATCTGACCGAAATCGAACGCGTCATTGCAGCGCATAACGCATAGGAATCGGCAAACGTCAGACCACCGGCAGAACAGCGTGCAGAATCGTCATGAACGTCAGCCCGATAACGGCCGTGACGGTCAACGAGAAGCCTGCGAGTTTGGCGTTACCGGTCAGCGAATCAGTGAATTTTGTGGAGAAAATCGTTACCGGTGCGAATGCGGCCAGTACCATGATTTCTCGGACACGTTCATCCAACGGCAACAGGAACCATGCGGACAATGCGATGATGATGCTGAACAGGAATCGCCATGCGATAACTTTGCCTAGTTCCGAACGATCCTTATGACTGTCAGGGATCTCCATCATCAGGCCGATCATGGCCATTGCTGCGAAAGCGTTGGCGTTGGCGAACGGAGTGATGAGCGTGACGATCCAATGCGGCACACTCCATCCGGCGAACATGATCACCAGCATGAGCATATAGCAGTCGAACGAAATGGACGAGTAGAAATCGTGCGCGATATTCTTGATCTTCAGGCTCAATGGCAGGTTTTTGGTGGGGCTTCCCAAGTGCAGCAGCGAGCGGGTAATGGTCAGGGATGCGGCAGTGGCGATGATGGCGTTGCCTATATCGAGCATAATGACCGGCAGACCTGCGCTCGGTCCCATGAAGGTCTGCACCACCGGCAGACAAAACGCGCCGATATTCAATCCCGACGCGTTGAGCATTTGATAGGCACGGTAGCGTGGCTCGTCGCCACGTGAGCCGAAATACACGACGAACAGCGGAATAAGGCAGGCGAACAAGCCGAACACGACCAGCCACAACAGGTTCATCGGATGCTTATTCGTAGCGAAACTCATGATGATGGCGCATGGCAGGGTGAGGTTGAACACCAGCCCCTGCACCACTTTGTAGGATTTGTCAGAGAAGATATGGATGCGCTTAAGTAGATAGACGCTGATGATGACGAGCAGCAATGACCCAGCTTGGAACAACATACGGCCGAGTATAGGAGCATCGCCGACGCATCATGGAACCACCCGACACAATGTGACCGTACGACGCACAAAGATACTTGCATGTCCATGCCGCACGCCTCGAACTAAACGACTAGCTTAAAGCTTTACCGGAGAATCCCGAATAAACGCCGCGAGATAACGTATGACTCCCACACGAACCGTGACGGTTCGTATGGGAGTCATACGTTCAAAGCCACCGCATAAGTGACCTATAAGTGGCCTAAGCTATTCTGTCGAAATAAAAACGTAGTCGGCAGTAGGACTCAAGGGCGATGCGGCCGACCACCGTGCCGCGGCGGCACGGTGGTCGGAACCGGATGACGTACGCTAGTTACTCTCGGAGTCCGGAAACACGTCCCGCGTTCCTGAACTCCGAGGCGAATGTCTCCTCCGTGATAATTTCGGTGACCAGTGCGGAAATCAGTTTGTACAACGTGTTCTCCGCAGGATCCGCGTCATCGTCGATGGCCAGATTGATTCCCTCCTTGTCCAGGAGGGCGAGGGATACCGACATCGCGGTGCGCTTGTTGCCATCCGCGAACGAGTGGTCCTTTGCAAGATGGAAGACGAAATGCGCCACCTGTCCGAACAGATCGGGAAGTAGCCCCGACCTCCAACGCACTTCGTTGGAAAACCGCCGTTTTTGGCTATTTTCCAACGAAATCGGCTCGTTTCGAGGATGAAACCGGAAGCCGTTTTCCTGCTATATCCGGCTATCTCCGGCAGACGTAAGTACACCAATAAGTACACCTGGCGGATGGCCGCATAGCGAAACGGCATGGACGAAACGGAACACATGCCGAGATACACGCTGACGTTGGTCGACTCGACCGGCGCCATGGAACCGCTGATACTCATGGACGACGACCTGAAGTCAATCGCCGCGAAGCTGGAAGGGAGGGTGTCGGCCAAGACGCGCGGGCGCCTGCCACGCGGCACCGGCGGCATATCGGCCACGCCGAAGGGCTACAGGGCGTACTCGACGGTGACCGACCCGCTGACGGGCAAGGACCACCGTGTGTCTGGCTTCGGACGCACACGCTCGCAGGCCGAGGCGCGACTCAAGGAGAAGCTGGCCGAGTTCGACCGCACCCACCGCGTCGGCTACGTCAGGCCGCCCACCGTGGCCGAATGGATGGACCACTGGCTGACGGACGTGTGCAAGCCGCGCCTCAAGCCCCGCACCTGGGGCACGTACGCGTCCGTCATCGCGAACAACATCGTCCCCTCCATCGGCGCCGTCAGGCTCGACGAGCTCAAGCCCGCGCACTTCCGCCGCATGGAACGCTACGTCATGGAGGAGCAGGGCAAAAGCTCCGGCACCGCGGGCAGCGCGTGGCGCACCCTGCACAAGGCCCTGGAGGACGCCGTATTGGAGGGCGTCATCGAACGCAACCCCGCCGTCAAGGGCACCGCGCCCCGCGTGGCGTTGAAGGAACGCGCCGCCCTGACGCCCGACCAGGCCGCCGACCTCATCGCCGCGGAGACCGACGACGCCTGGCGGCTCATGTGGATGCTGGCCTTCATGACCGGCATGCGCCAGGGCGAACGGCTGGGCCTGACCGAAGACGAACTCAGGCGCGACGGCGGCCGGCTCATCATCCTGGTCGAATGGCAGGCCCAGCACCTGACGAAACGCGAGGTCGAGGGACTGCCCAAGGGCGTCGAATGCACGCCGCTCGGCAACGGCATGTACCGCACGCGCCCCAAGACCGAGAAGGGCCGCCGCGCCATACCATTGCCCGAGGCCCTCGCCGACCAGCTGCTCGCCTACATCGAACGCCACGGCGTGAACGGCGACGGGCTCGTGTTCCACGACGACGAGGGACTGCCCCTGACGGGCAGCGTGGAGCGCAGGCGCTGGTACCGGGCCCTGGACCGCGTCGGCCTGGGCCACGAGTACGTACCCCACTCCGCCCGCCACACCACCGCGACCATCCTGAACCGGCTCGGACTGGACGACGTGACCCGCACCGCCATCATGGGCCACAGCAGGGTCAGCACGACGAACGAGATCTACACGCACGTCGAGCTCGACCGGCTCGTCGCCGCCACCGACGGCGTGGAGAGGGCCATCGAGGGCTAGGCGCGAAAAGACCCGCGGCCTATTCGGCAAGGCCGTGGGCCATGGGCGCGGAATGGCATGGGGACTTTCATGATCTTCCGTCGCGCGCCGACCAACCGGGGATGACGCCGGATGCGGGTCTCAGACGAGCCGCAGCTCCTTGCCTCCGGGCAGGGAGGCGGTGACGTGCAATGTTCCGCCGATGCCTTCGAGATAGCGTTTCAGCGTGTCCACCTTGATATGGTCCACGTCGCCCGACTCGATGACGCTTATCCTCTTCTGGCTGACCCCCAGGGCCTGCGCCAATCGCTTCTGGGTGACGTGTTCGGCCTTGCGGGCCTCCTTGAGCTCGTAGAGCCGGATCTCCTCCAACATGCGCCGTTTCTCGGCCTCGACCTCGTCGCGGGTGATGCCGCTGTCGGCCATGAACCGCTCCGGTGTGTAGCTCATCGGTCCGTCTCCTTTCCGTACCGCTCCTCCAGCCATACGAGATAGCGCCGTTCGGCTTCAGGTATGGCCTTCCGATACCATTTGTCCCATTTCCGCTGCTTGTCTCCGCCCACCAACATGATCGCCTTCCGCTTCGGATCGAACACGAACAGTATGCGTATCTCGCTTCTACCGGAAGATCCGGGCCTGAGCTCCTTCATCGAGGGGATGAGGCTCGACCCTTTTATCTTGCCGACTATCGGACGTTTGAGGTCAGGCCCCTGCTCCTCCAACAATGACACGGCGGCGAGTATCTGCACCCGCGATTTATGGTCGAGCGTGTTCAGCCAATCGGCTATGGGTTCCAATTCAACTTTCCACACACCCGCAAATATACCATATAAGGTATGTCCCCGCAAATCGGCGAAACAGCAAGGGCATACCGCAAAAACACGCGAGAACACATCGCCAAAGGCGACGCCCCACGCCCGAGGCCACATGGCATCCGGCACCGGCCCCGCGGACGACAAGGCATGACGGCATCACGGGCGAACGCATGGGAGAAAAGACCGAAACAACGCTAGAGTGGACGGCATGGGAGACTTCGCAATGTTCGGCCGCGCGATGGCGGACCGCCATGGCGTCGGCATCATCGTCAGCATCGACTACCACGGCGCCTCCTACGACATACAGACGCCGCGACTGCTCTGCAAGCACCTGACCGCCGCCGAGGTCCACCCCGTACCCGCGGGACTGACACTGGCCCACCGGCTCGGCCCGGACGCCACGCCCGCGCGCCGGTTCGCCGCGACGGCCGTGGACGACGGGACGTTGCAGCGCCTGTTCGAGGCGTACAAACCCGACTCCGACGCGCCGGACCATCTCCTCCACCGGCAGACGCGGTACGCGTTCGCCCAAGCCGCCGAAACGCTCAACTGGCGGGGCATGGCCGACGCCATGGCCACGCTTCCCCGCGTCACGTCCCTGTCGCCGTCCGCCACGCTCTACGACTGGGCCATGGATGTGATGTCGGCCGCATGCGACGGCACGGCGATGCCGGAACGGCCGCACGGCTTGGACGCCGAACGCGCACGCGCCGAGAGGCGGTCGAAGGCCATCATGCCGACCACATTCGCGGCGCTCTGCGAACGCGAGCGGTTGGCGGCGTTCGCGGACGTGTGCCGCCAGTGGCGGGTTCTAGGCCAAGTCGTCGAGGCTCCGGCGGATGGACGCCACCACCGGGTCGGACAATGCGGTGCCGACGCCCGGCACGCTTCGCAACGATCCGATCCTGGCGAGCCGCATGCGCGCGTCGGCCGTCTCCACGGCGGACAACGGCCTGTGGAATCCGCGCTCCCATTGTCCGGCGAACATGTCCGGATCGGCGCCGTCGTACAGGACGCCGCCGTCGCGGTCGATCACGGTGAGCCTGTCGACCAGCAGCGACGCGGCGACGGCGCGGACCGTGGCGGGCAGGTTCGCCACCGCGTTGTCATGCGCCTCCGCGGGCGTCCAACGCGCCGGCAATCCGACCGAACGGTCCCGGTAGTAGCGTTCCAGCATCGCCAGCCGCGACAGGACCGGCGGCACGGCCAGCGCGGCCCCATACGCGAGACGTCCAGCGTCCAGCATGAATTGAACGGGAACGTGGAACGGAGCCAAACGCCCTCCTGCGTGCGAAGCCAGTCGACGGGACCGGCCTCGCGGTAGAAGCCCGGGTTGGAAGAGATATACGGTCTGGTTGGTTTTCTTTCGATGCCGTCGTCCATGCCGGCCTCCATGCGTTCCAGAAGACTTTCCCGTCGATGGCGCCCGGTCCCGCGACGCATAGCCACATGGCATGACAGATTCGAGGAAACCATCCACGGCCGGCCCCAAGGAGAAACCCTACGTGCCCATCGAGCACCGCCCGCTATTGGGCGTGTCCGAAGCGGCCGCCCTGACCGGACTGGACGAGAAGATCGTCCGCCAGGCCATACGCCAAGGCGAGCTCATCGCCTGCTACGCCCATTCGTCGACCAAACGCATCCGCCGGCGTGACCTCGACGACTGGATCTCATCCCTGCCCGAACGGCCCCAATAGACGGGCCCGACGGATACGACACGGCCCCCGCATGGCTCCTTCGAGTCGTGCGGGGGTCGTGTCTTTTCCGGACGTAAGTACACCTTAAGTACACCTAGTACCTATACTGAACCCTGAAACGTAGTCGGCAGTAGGGCTCAGGGGTTCCGACTATCAGATGTGGAAGTACAGCTCGTACTCCAGCGGGGTCGGGGCCAGACGAGCCTGGTCGATCTCGCCGCGCTTGATGCTGATCCAGGTGTCAATCAGGTCGTCGGTGAAGACGTCGCCTGCGGTGAGGAAGTCGTGATCTTCCTCAAGGGCGTCCATGGCCTCAGCCAGGGAGCTCGGAACCTGCTTGATGCCAGCGTGCTCTTCCGGCGGCAGCTCGTACAGGTCCTTGTCGACCGGTGCCGGAGGTTCGATGTGGTTCAGGATGCCGTCCAGGCCTGCCATCAGCTGTGCGGAGAAGGCGAGGAACGGGTTGCAGGACGGATCCGGAGCGCGGAACTCGATACGCTTCGCAGCCGGGGAGGTGCCGGCCAGCGGAATACGGATGGCGGCGGAGCGGTTACGAGCGGAGTACACCAGGTTGACCGGAGCCTCGAAGCCCGGGACCAGACGGTGGTAGGAGTTCAGAGACGGGTTGGTGAAGGCGAGCACAGAGGAAGAGTGCTTGATCAGGCCGCCGATGTACCAGCGGGCGAGGTCGGACAGACCGCCGTAGTTCTTCTCATCGTAGAACAGCGGCTTGCCGTCCTTCCACAGGGACTGGTGGCAGTGCATGCCGGTACCGTTGTCGCCTGCGATCGGCTTCGGCATGAAGGTGGCGGCCTTGCCAGCGAGGGCAGCGGTCTCGTGGACGACGTACTTGTACTTCATCAGGTCATCGCCTGCATGCTGCAGGGAGTTGAAGCGGTAGTTGATCTCCTGCTGGCCAGCGCCTGCCACCTCGTGGTGGGAACGCTCGAGAATCAGGCCGACCTTCTGCAGGTTGGCGACCATGTCGTCGCGCAGGTCCTGGGTGTGGTCAATCGGCGGAACCGGGAAGTAGCCCTTCTTGACGCGGTTCTTGAACGCGATGTTCGGAGTGCCATCGTCCTCGGTGTCGATACCGGAGTTCCACGGAGCCTCGATGGAGTCCACCTCGTAGAAGGAGCGCTGCATGCTGTTCTCGAAACGTACCTTGTCGAAGATGAAGAACTCGGCTTCCGGAGCGAAGGAAGCGGTATCGGCGATGCCGGTGGACTTCAGGTAAGCCTCGGCCTTGCCGGCAACCTGACGCGGGTCGCGGGAGTACGGCTCGTCGGTCAGCGGGTCGACGATGGAGAATGCCACGTCGAGGGTCTTGTGCTTGCGGAACGGATCGATGAATGCGGTGGAAACGTCCGGCACCAGCTTCATATCGGACTCGTTGATGGCCTGGAAGCCTTCCACGGAGGAGCCATCGAACGGCATGCCGTCGGTGAAGGCGTCCTTCAGGAATTCGCTTGCCGGCACGGTGAAGTGCTGCTGAACACCGATCAGATCGGTGAAGCGAACGGAGACATACTCAATGCCTTCCTTGTTGATAAGGGCCTCAGCATCAGCCTTGGTTTCAAGTGCAGTCACGGGACCGCTCCTTTCGAATAAGTTACTTACAGGCTATTAGTCTATGGTCGCGAGTTTCGCTCACTCGCCATTTGGGTTACGAGAATGTTTCGTAATGACATATTCGAGGTGTGATTTCGCGGAAAATCACGATTCGATTGTTACGAACAGCCACGTCTGCCCCTTCAGAAGCGTTCATTTAATGGACAGGCAGCATGAAAAAGGTCCCGATCGTATGAATACGATCGGAACCTTCCGTGACATCATGCGGGTGCTATGACCATCAGCGGCCGCGCATGGCGCGACGGCTGACGCGCTGCGGATGCATCGGGTCGACGCCCTTCGGCACGCTCATGCCGTTCTTCAGCTGCAGGGTGCGCAGACGCTCGTTGAGCACCGTGAGCTCGGTCTTGGTGAGCACGAAACGAGTCCTCGGATGGATGGCGGCCATCAGCTTGTTCTTGTGATGGGTCGGCTGGTAGCTCTTGAACTTGAGCAGCGTCTTGCGCACGTCCTTGAGGCGGGTCTGGTTTGCGCCGGTGCCGACGTACATACGGTAGACCGGGATTTCGGAGCCGGCGGTCACGCCCTTGATGCGCTGCTCCTGACGATCCATGGCTCGCTTGACGCGATTGTAATCGCCTTCGCCCAGCAGATAGATGCCGTTGTAACCGGTACCGCGCCAGATGGCGTCCTTGGTCTTCGGATCAATCCACACCGGTTCCTGGGGGAAGTTGAAGCCGGCCTTGCTGATGTTGCCGAGCACGCTTACTGCGGCACCGGGACGACCTTCGATCTTGGCGTAGCCGACCTTGTCGGCACGCTTGGTGAGCATCATGGTGGCGAACAGCACGCCCAGCATGACGGCAAGAATCATGAACAGGATCCAGCTGAACACATGCCACTTGAATATGACGCCCAGTACGACGAACACGATAATCGGTGCCACGAACACGCCACCGCACAGCCACGGAAGCGCCTTATCCTCAGCTTGGGTGTATTTGAAGATCTGGATGATCTGGCTGATGGTGCCTTGCTTCTTCTGCTTCTTTTTCTCTGCTTTATCTGCCATCGACTTCCTCGCTTGACGGTTCGGTTACACACACTGGGACGATAGTTTATCAGGAACCATGCCATTTATGGTGCGACTGCGCTATTCTACTCCGCCTATCTCGTATGCAGCGGGCGTCCGTCCGCTTTCAGCAACGCCTCACCGAGCGTCTCGCTGAACGTGGGATGCGGGTGGATGAGCCGTGCCGCATCGGCAAGCGGGACACGGTTGCCGACCAACTGTTCGGCTTCCGCTATCAAATCACTGGCGATTGGGCTGACGATGTGCACGCCCAACACCACCTGCATATCAGGATTGTTCGCAAACGCACCGCTGACGACGGTCATCGATCCGCCTTCCCCGCTCATCAGCATGCGCGCGTTGGACAGCATCGGGTATGCCGTCTCCTTCGGCTCGACCACGTCTTCGCGCGCTTTTGCCTGGTCGAGCGTCAATCCGACGCTTGCTGCTTCGGGGAAAGAGAACACCACCTGTGGCACGGTGTCGTCAAGCACGGGTTTTGGATCGGCTCCGGCGATTTTCTCAGCGATGGTGATGCCTTGTTCAAAGGCGCGGTGGGCCAGCGCATGACCTGGAGTGATGTCTCCCAGCGCCCACACGCCATCAAGGTTCGTCCGTCCGTATCCGTCGACGGTCACGTATCCTCGTTCGTCGAGCTTCAGGCCGCTGGAGCGGAACCAGTCGGCGTCGGTATTGGGCACACGTCCGATGGCGGCAAGCACCACTTCGCCGTAAGCGGTGCGGTCCTCATCGGAATCGCCCTGCCGATAGTGCACAGTGGCCCCTAGGTTCGCGCCAGTGTCGACACGGTCCACCGCGGTGCGTGCGATCACGTTCACTCCCCTGCGTTTCAGCTCACGTGTCAGCGTCATCGAAGCACGGCGTTCCCATGTGGACAGCACGCGGTCCTTACGAATCAGCAGTGTCACTTCGCAACCGGCGGCATTCCACAGCGACGCGAATTCCAATGCCACCGCACCCGCACCGATAATCACCGCGCTGGAGGGCAAGGTATTCAGCTCCAACGCCTGGGTGGAATCGATCAGCGCGCCGGCGAACGGATTTCCAGGCAACGCAAGCGGACGCGATCCGGTTGCCAACACGACGTCGTCGGCATCGATCGCAAGTTCCGTTTCAACCGGTTCGAACACGCCGGCTTCCACGGACCGCGATACCTGCGTCTCCCCCTCAGCCGGCGTGACACGTACTGTATGCGCGTTCTGCAATGCCGCGCAACCGCGGAATACGGTGACGCCGCGATGCGCCAGCAGGCCCGTCAGCCCTTTCGTCATCGTTTCCACGGTGGAGACGCGGAAATCACGTAATCTGCCGAAATCGATGCTCTGCAGCGTGGCGTTGATGCCCATGCGTTCGGCGTTATGGATGGTTTCGACGCTATGCACGGCGGTCAACAATGCCTTCGATGGGATGCATCCGCGGTTGAGGCATGTGCCACCGAGCGTACCGTCACGTTCGATCAACGCCACCGATTTGCCGAGTTCCGCGGCACGCAGTGCCGTAGAGTAACCGCCGGGGCCGGCTCCGATGATAGCGATGTCGAAATGCTGTTGAACCATATTGAATCCCAATTCGTTCCTCATTGATTCGTTTGCACGCACGTGAAGTGAGCTTTTGTTCGATGCGAGCAATCGTTTTCCATGGTAATGGAAAAGCCGTCAGTTGTTCGCTGACGGCTTGAAAAATCACCGGCGGTTCTCGATACCGATCACTCCGGCCAGTGTCCACGCTTCGGGTAACGAGGCTTCGGAAGCCTCCAACGGCGAATCTGGATGGCACGGCTCCACGCGTAGGAACCGGAACGCATGCCCTTGGCCACGGACTGCTCACCGAATTTCTCGATGAGCTTCTTCTTGAGCTTGTGCCACATGACCGCCACGTCGATAATCACGGCGAACAAGTAGACATACATGATCAGCATGAGCGGCAACGCCAATGCAGGCCACTTGTAGGTGACGACCATGGATCCGATCAGGATTATGAACGCGACCGGGATGAAGAACTCGCCCAGATTGAAGCGGGCATCGACGTAGTCACGGATGTAGATGCGCCACGGCAGACGTTCCGACTTCGGCATGTGGTTGATGTCGCCACTTTGCATGGCATCGTATTCGGCGTTCTCACGTTCGCGGATGCGGGCCTTGGCCGCCTTACGGCTGGCGTTGCGATCCTTGGGGACCAGCGGACGGAGATTCTGCGCCTGGGCGTCCTTGCGCTTCGGGGTTGGACGGCCCTTGCCGGAGGTCGGCTGTGCAGCCTTGCTCTCGACGTTCTCCTGCGCCGGCTCTTCCTTCTTGGTAAACAAACTCATGCCTATAGAGCGTAAGGTGACGTATCGACGCTCGATGCCGCCCGCGGTGCCGTCTGCGTTGCGGTTCAAGCTGCGATTCAAGCTGCGATTCAAGCTGCGGTCGGACGGTCTGCAAAGAACGGATACAATGGACATTCGTCACACGATATTCAATCCGCGTAATACACACGCATATATAGGGAGCATCAAGGATTATGACAGCTTTAGGACCCGAAGAGATCCGCACGCGCGTCGAGTCGGATTTCAACCGCATCGTCGACGTGTTGAACCAGAAGATCGCCTTGCAGTCGATTTCCGCGAAAGGCATCACCGCCGATCATATGAAGCGTTCCGCGCAATTCGTGGCGGACCTGCTGCGCGAGGTCGGCGTCGATACGAAGGTGGTGCAGTCGCACAACCCCGACGGCACGCCGGGCGCTTGGGAGGTCATCGGTTCCAAAAACGTCAGCGAGGATGCGCCGACGGTGCTGCTGTACGCGCACCATGACGTGCAGCCGGTGCCGGATCCGAGCGTATGGAACACCGACCCGTTCGTCGGCACTGAAATCGACACGCGTCTGTACGGCCGCGGAGCCGCGGACGACGGCGGTGGAATCGCCATTCATTCCGGTGCGCTGAAAGCGCTTGAAGACGATCTGAAGGTGAACATCAAGGTGTTCATCGAAGGTGAGGAGGAGATGGGTTCTCCGAGCTTCATTCCGTTCATCGAAGAGCACCGGGACGAGTTCGCTTCCGATGTGATCATTGTGGCCGATTCGGGCAACTGGTCCGCTGAGATTCCGTCGCTGACCACGTCGCTGCGTGGCAACACCGATATTGATGTGCATGTCAAGGCGTTGGAACATCCGGTGCATTCCGGCCAGTATGGCGGCCCGATTCTTGACGCGAACACGCTGGCTGCGATGTTGATTTCCTCCATGTACGACGCCAATGGCGATTTGGCCGTGCCGGGCGTTGCGTCCGAGGAACCGGTTGGCGGCCTGCAGCGTGATATGGACGAGGCGACTGTGCGTGCCGACGCGGGCATCGTCGAATCGTATCGTCTTGCCGGCACCGGTTCGCTCGCCGCGCGTCTGTGGACGAAGCCCAGCGTCACCGTCATCGGGTTCGACGCGCATCCGGTGGAAGGATCCTTCAACGTCATCTCTCCTGAAACCACGTTCCGTCTGAGCTTGCGCACCGCGCCGAACCAGCGCCCGGAAGAGGCCCAGGAGGCGTTGGCCAAGTTCATGGTGGAGCATGCGCCGTTCGGTGCCGAAGTGTGGGTCGACAAGCTCGACAACGGCATGGGCTGGGCCATGGATCCGAACGCTGAGGCCACCAAGGACGCCATGGACGCCATGGAGGAAGCGTTCGGTGTGGCTCCGGTCAACAAGGGCGAGGGTGGCTCCATCCCGTTCATTCCGGAATTGCAGCGCATCTTCCCGAAGGCGCAGGTGCTGGTCACCGGTCCGGAGGATCCGAAGGCCAACGCGCATAGCCCGAACGAGTCCATCAGTCTGCCGGCGTTGAAGAACAACGTCATCACCGAAGCGTTGCTGCTGGATAAGCTCGCCAAGTAAGAAGCCGTGTAAGGCTTGCCGAAATAGGATAAAGCTCTCTGTCATACGATTCCGATTGGAACGTATGACAGAGAGCTTTTTCATTTAGCTGCCGATTGGGGAATCATCATCCATTAGTTGGACACGTTGCTGAACGCCCAATGCCAGTAGCCGGTGTAGTATGCGGTGGCCAACGCGATTGCCGGCACCGCGATGCAGATGGCGTAGAACAGCCAGTCGACCGCATGCAGTTTCGATTCGCGCGCTTGGCTTCGTGGCGCGTCGGATCCGAATCCGCGCGCTTCCATGGCGGTGGCGAGTTTCGTTCCACGTCGGATGGATACGACGAGCAGGCTGAATGCTTGCGAGAAGACGCGTTTGATGGTGCTGCCGTCGCCGAGGCCACGCGAGCGGCGTGACTGGCCGAGTGCACGCCAATCGTCCTGCAGCAGCGTGAACATGCGCATGCCGGCAAGGCCGCCGTATACGAAACGTTGCGGCAGGCGCAGAATCTGCACGAGTCCGTCGGCCAGATCGGTCGGGTCGAGTCCCAAAGCCAGAATCACACCCGGCACGGCGATTGCGGCGACACGTAGAAATGTGGCCAACGCCAGATAGAGCGATCCTTGGGAGATGACGATGATGCCGCCCAGATTGGCCAGCACCGTGCCGGATGTCTTGCCGTACAACGCCACGGAAACGAAGCTGCCTGTGGCCGCTATCCATACCGGCCATGTCTTGCGCAAGACCGTCCAGGGAGCCACTCCGCCGATCCATAACAATAGCATTTCCAAACCAAACGCCACGGATGCCGAAACGACATCGAGGGTGAAGAACATCGGAATGCACAGGATCAACGCACCGATGAAACGGCTTACCGGGTTGATTTTCGCCACGAACCATGACGGTGACGCCGGCTTCGTTTCGTTACGACGTTCCTTGTGTGGCACCACGGTAATGGTTTCGAGCTTTTCATTGCCGTCGCGCCCACTGTTTTTGTTGGTTTCGAGCATGTCACTCCCCCTCTCTGACCAAAATACGGCGTGCGCCCAGCGCTTCGATGAGCGGCTCATCGTGCGTAATCATGATGACCGCGCAACCTTGGTCGCGCGCACCGGCGATCAATTGGACCATGCTGGTCCACGTGGTGAAATCCTGTCCGAATGTCGGCTCGTCCATGACCAGCACTTTTGGCGCGGCAGCCAGCATGGACGCCACGGACAGTCTTCTTTTCTCACCGCCCGATAGGGTGAATGGATTCGCTTTGGCGAAGCGGGAAAGATTCAGGCGTTCCAACAGCCTGTCGGCGATGGAATACGCCTCCTCGTCGGTTTTGTCCATGGATTTGGGGCCGATGGCCACCTCGTCTCGCACGGTGGATGCGGCGAACTGGTGTTCCGGCTCTTGGAACACCATGCCGATACGTCCCAGCAAGTCGCGGCTTTTCCATGTGATCACATTGTTTTCGCGATGGGGAGGTACCAGATCGTCCGCCATGCATACACATCCTGCTATCGGTTTGAGCAGTCCTGCGAGAGTGAGTCCGAGTGTGGATTTGCCCACGCCGTTTCTGCCGGTCAACGCGGTCACCTCACCGGAATGGAATTCGAGGTCGATATGCTCGCCGAGCGGGAAATCATAGCCGAAGCTCAGATCCCGCGTGTAAAGCACGACGTCCTGCGGTTGCCGGATTTGTTCCGGTTTGGGCGCGTGGCTTTCGATGGTGCGGCCCGGCACCCACGCACCGCCGTCGGCAAGCACCTGACCCATGTGGCCGAACACTTCGTCTGGAGTGCCGTCGGCGATTACGCCGCCGACGTTCGAATCGGCTTCGGGTTTGCCCAGCACGATGACGCGGTCGACCAGGTCGAGCCACACGTCGATATGATGTTCCACCACAACCAGCGTCTCATGGGTTTGTTCGAGGACGTGGCGGACAGCGTCGTGCACTTCCTTGACACCGTCCGGGTCAAGGTTGGCGGTCGGTTCGTCAAGCAGCAGCAGGCCAGGGTGCATGGCCAGCACGCCCGCCAAGGCGAGGCGCTGACGTTGCCCGCCGGAAAGTCCTCGTGTGGAGCGGTCGAACGCCATGTAGTCGAGCCCGACGATGTCAAGGGCGGCTCGTGCCCGGTTCCAGATTTCATCTTTCGGCAGGTTCAGGTTCTCGCAGCCGAATGCGGTGTCGTCTCCGGCACGTTCGAGAATCGTCTGCGAGTCCGGGTTCTGAAGCACCAGCCCGCAACGTCCGCGCGCTTGTCTGGCGTCGACGCCGTCGATGAGCAGCTCGCCTTCCTGCTCGCCTTCGTCATCTCCACCGAGCACGCCGGCCAAACCGGACATCAGGGTTGATTTGCCTGCGCCGGACGCGCCAAGCAACAGTACCCGCTCCCCCGGTTTGATGTCGAAGTCGACGTGTCGTAGCGCGAAATCCTTACGTGAGGCGTGTCTCCATCCCCAATCATGTGCGGTCACGCCGGCCGCTGTTGTGTTCTGAACGTCAGTGGTCATTCGTCGTTCTTTCTTCTGATTGTCATGCTGTTGTTTCGTATGCCGTTGTCATGCGATGCGCCATCACAAGAAAATCCCGCACCACCTTGATGTGATGCGGGATTTGCTTGCATCGGACAATCAGACCAATTCCTGCGTACGACCGGATTCGAAGCGGTCGAGCACGCCGGTCTTGGCGATGGCCACCTGCAGGAGGTACATCACCGCGCCGGCGAGCACCGCGCCGGAAATGGCGGAGGCGATCAGGTAGATGCTGACGCGTAGCGCGCTCCAAGCCGGATTGGTAAGCCAGTAGTACAGGCCGCAGCCGACGCCTGCAAGTGCGCCGGAGATCGTGGTGGACAGCAGGTCCCACTTCTTATAGGCGAAGAGGGCAAGACCGATTTCGGCGCCGAGGCCCTGCACGATGCCGACGATCAGCGAGCCGCCGACACCCCACTGGTTGCCCATGGTGAGTTCGAGCGCGGCCGCGAGGGTTTCCGCGAACAGTGCGGCTCCAGGCTTGCGCACGATGATGGCGGCCAGAGGGCCTGCGAACAGCCAGAAAGCGTTAAGCAGGCCTTCGAAGCCTGGAGTCACCGCCTCGAAGAGGGCCAGCGGCGCGGTGCAGACGATGTCCCAGCCCCAGAAGATCACGCCGGATGCGACGGCGATGATGGCTGCGACGACGATATCGACCACGCGCCACTTGTTGTTGTGTTTGCGAACTGCGGAAGACTGGTTTTCTTCAGTCATGGGATATGTGCCTTTCTCTTTTCGTCAAGGCACGGGAAATAGAGAGACGTCCGTGCGCCGGCATTACCCGGTGTACGTTCATACGGTTGAAGCGGTTGCTTCCTCTCAGCCATTCGGCCCCCGTGTCTGCGCCTGATATTACACAGGACCCACGATTTACGTCGGTTTTGTCTCATAACGGATTCCGTATTCCGTGGCTGAGTCGCATTCCGATGTGTTGTTTTGGAGGAACGCTCCAACCGTATGGTGATTTTATTGAGGCAGTCTCATCAGCGATTCGGCAAGATTCTTGAATGTTTCTCCGATACCGTCCGACCGCAACGCGCCCTCTTTGGTTAGGACTGCGGGCCGGCCTGCTTCGCCGGTTTCGCGCAGTTCAGGCTCCAATGGGAGTTGTGCGAGCAGTGGCACTTCATAGCCGAGGCTGTGGGTCAGCTGTTCGGATACGCGTGCGCCGCCACCTTCGCCGAAGATACGTAGCTTCTCGCCTTTGTGCTCGTAGTAGCTCATGTTTTCCACGACGCCGCGAACTTTCATCGGCACCTGCAATGCCACCAGGCCGGATCGTACCGCGATGTCGGAGGCGGATGGCTGCGGTGTGGTGACCACCACCAGTTCGGCGTTCGGCAGTGCCTGTGCCACGGAAATCGCCATGTCGCCGGTGCCGGGCGCCAGGTCGAGCAGCAATACGTCCGGCTCGCCCCACCATACGTCGGATAGGAATTGTTCCAAGGAGCGTTGCAGTCTTGGACCACGCCATAGGATGGCTCTGTCCGCGCCGGCGAACATGCCGATGGAGATCAGTTTCACACCCCATGCGGTGACGGGCATGAGCATGCCGTTGAGGTTCGTGGGCTGTGATTGCACGCCGAATAGCCTGGGCAGCGAGAAACCGTAGATGTCGGCGTCGATGGCGGCGGTATCGTAGCCGAGCGCCGCGAATGTGGCTGCCAGATTGGCGGTGACAGACGATTTGCCCACGCCGCCTTTGCCGGAGGCGATGGCGAAGATGCGGGTTCTGATGCCGGGTTTGTTGAACGGGTTCTGTTTACGTTCCGCTTTGAGGCCGGCCACCAGCTGGGTGAGTTTGTCTTGGCTCATGGAGCCGACTTCGATGCTGGGAATCAACGTGGCATCGGGATAGGAGGCGACCGCGCCGTTGATCTGGTTGGTGATGGTCTGCGACAGCGGACAGCCTTCCACGGTCAGTTCGACCCGCACCCGTACGTCGTACGTGTTGGTTTCGCCTGCCACTGGCGTGGCGTCAATGGCTGCGATCATGCCCAAGTCGGTGACGGACCTGCCCAGTTCGGGGTCAATCACTTTGCTTAGCCGTTCGTAGATGCGCGCTTCGATGGTGCGCTCGTCGCTCATGCTTCCTCCTTATGCCGCGTACCACGGTAGCGGTTCGCGGCACGGCTCGCCAGATGGTGTGGCGATTATTCAACTGTTCCTGTGTCGAGCAGCTGTTTGAATTGGTCTTCGTTGAGCATGGGGATGCCCAGTTCCTCGGCTTTTGCGGCTTTTGAGCCGGCATTCTCGCCTACGACGACCCAATCGGTTTTCTTGCTGACGGATCCTGCGGCTTTGCCTCCGCGCAGAACGATGGCCTCTTTGGCGGAATCGCGGGAGAATCCTTCCAACGAGCCGGTGACCACGACCGTTTTGCCTGCCAATGTCTGTGGTAGTCCGCTGGCTTGGGCTTGTCCGACTCCTACGCCGGCGGCCTTCCATGCGTCAAGCACGGCACCGCGCCAATTGCCCGGCTCACGGGCCGCGGTGAACCATGTGACTACGGATTCCGCAATTTCCGGACCAATACCGTCGATTTGGGACAATTCGTCCACGCTGGCATGTTCGATGGCATCCAACGTACCGAACGCGCTGGCGATGGTGCGTGCGGTGGGCGGTCCGAGCCTGCGGATGGACAGGGCCACCAGAACGCGCCACAGGTCGGCATGGCGGGCTTTGTCCATTTCGTCGAGCATCTTGCGGGTGTTTTCCGCCGGACGAATGTACACCGGCTGCACGCTGGACGTGCTTCCACGGGATACCTTGATTTCCTCGCGGATCACCACGGCGTCATCCGGCACCACGTATTGCGGATATTCCGCGGTCTCGTCGATGTCGGCTTCCTTGCGTTTGCGGGCGGCGGTAGGCGCGGTCCAGAATGCGGGCACCTGATGCCATAATCCGGATCCGCCCACACGTTTGCGCACTTTCTTGATCTTGCCGTTTGACCCGACGGTCTCGTGGATTTCGATGATTGGGGCCTCGCGCCAGACGCGCACATCCTTGAGGTCTGCGGACGTCAACGAGAACAGCCCGGCCTCGCTGGACAGCACAGGTGTCTGCATGGGCGGCAGTTCCAGTCCCGCCACCGGCTCGTACGGTTCAGGCTCCTCACCGGGTTTCACCACGATTTCGGTGATGTTCGGCGCATACGTGTCGATGGAATCGGGCCTGTCCTCTTCGGGATTCGTCAGCGCAATGGCTGATTGGTCGCCCAGATGTTCGATATCGAACGCCTTGCGGGACGCCAGATTGATGATCCGCTCGGTCAGCTGCGCCGGGCAGGATTCCACGTTCGGGCAGCGTATATCTTTGTCTCCCTCTTTGGCGGGAGCGAGTTCCGCGCCGCAGCTCGGGCAACGCGTGGGCATCACGAACCGGCGGAGCTCGCCCTCGCGTCCCTTGCGTCGCTCCAGCACCGGACCGACGAGCTCGGGAATCACGTCTCCCGCCTTGCGCACCACCACGGTGTCGCCGATGAGCACGCCTTTGCGTTCCACTTCAAAGGGGTTGTGCAGCGTGGTACGGGATACTGTGGAACCGGCCACGTACACGGGTTTCAACACCGCCACCGGAGTCACACGTCCGGTGCGCCCCACCTGCACAGTGATGTCAAGCAGCTCGGTATTGACTTCTTCCGGTGGATATTTGTAGGCGATGGCCCAGCGCGGCGCACGCGATGTGGCGCCAAGGGAACGCTGCAATCCCAAATCGTCGACCTTCACGACGATGCCGTCAAGCGCGTGTTCGATGTCGCCTCGGTGTTCGCCGTAATAGTCGATCATGTCGAGGATTTCCTTGAACGACGTGACCTCACGGTTGTGCGGAGAGACGGGCACACCCCATTTCTTATACAATTCGTAGGCTTCGGATTGGTCGTTGACCACATCATGGCCGTTGCCGGCGTGCCCCGCACCCCAACGCAGCGATCCGATGCCGTGCGCGTAGAAGCTCAGGCGACGGGTTGCGGTGATACGCGGATCCTTCTGTCTCAGGCTACCTGCGGCCGCGTTGCGGGGATTGGCGAATGGCGCGCGACCGGCGTCCTCGTTCTCGGCGTTCAGCTTGTTGAAATCGTCCCATCGCATGAACACTTCGCCGCGGATCTCCACGAATTCGGGAATGTCTTCCTCCGGTCCGGCAAGGTTCTGCGGAATGGTGGAGATGGTGCGCACGTTGAGAGTGATGTCCTCGCCGGTCACGCCATCGCCTCTGGTCAGACCCTGTTCAAGCACGCCGTTGCGGTAGATGAGGTTCAGCGCAAGACCGTCGATTTTCACCTCGCAGGTCATGGGCAGTGGCTTCGATTCGGGCCAATCCAATCCCCTGAGCACGCCGTCGTACCATTCGCGCAGCTCCTCGATGGAGAACACGTCATCGAGGCTCATCATGCGCGATGGATGACGTACGGAAGCGAAGTCGTTGGAGAACGTGCCGCCCACGCGATGGGTCGGTGACTGCGGTGAGTCAAGTGATGGGAACTGCGCCTCAAGCGATTGCAGGCAGCGCAATCTTGCGTCATATGCCGCGTCGGATGAGACGGGGGCATCGTCGATATAGTATGCGATCTGGTCTGATTCCACCCATGCGGCCACGCGCGCCCACAGCCTGGCCGCGGCTTCGGCGCTCATCGAAGCCACATCAACCTTGTCGAGGCGCATGGCGTCGGCATCGGTCGGCTGCAACGCGGCAATCCAACGTTCGCTGCCCGGAGTCAGCGAAGCCAGCCCCTCATCGGCCGCGACGGCCGCGGAACTACCGTCGCTCTCCGGCGCGTCGAAATCCCATGCCAACTGTTCGGAATCATCACGATTCGTCATTGTCACCGCTTTCCCATCATTTCCGCCATGCCGAGCGGATGTCCACGCCAGCACCGATTATCGCACAAATGTTCGACCGTTTTGTTAGTTGTTCAGAGAGCGCAGGAACTGCACCTGCACCACGTCGGCACCGTCATGGTCTTCGTAATCCATGCGCATCGCGGCCACCGACAGGGTGCGTGCGGGCACGAACATGCCTTTGTCCACGCAGACGCGGGCCGCTTGGTGCATCAGGGGCGCGACCGGCGTGTTCGGCCATACCGGCAGTCCGGCGTCGGCGAGCACGTGGATGGCTTCCTGCACGTTGGTCGGCACCGGAATGCACTGCGATTGCGCTCTTCCGATCAGTTCCTGCAGTTCGCTTTCGAGCATGGCGATACGTCCGGGGGCGATCTCCTCGCTCATGATGTATGAGGCGGCGGCAAGGTCGAAGTGGTCGCACATCCATTCCGCATAGGCGAGGCGATAGTAGGAGAATGAGGCGTCTTCCCGGTCAAGCGCGACGTTCAGCGCGTTGAGGCATGCCGCACGTGCCGGATCCCAGTCCTCGGCACGCCCCAGCTGCACGGCGAGCTTGAGGTGCGACAGCGGGTATGCGGGGGCGTAACGCACCATGGCGTTCAGATGCGGCAGCGCGGCATCGACGCCTTTGACTTGGGCGAGCAGGTCGGCAAGCTCCATATGCATGTAGAACAGGTTGTCGGGAATGAGCACCGTTCTTTCGCCTTCGGTGGCGAACATGCGGTTGTAGATGACGCGTTCCGCATATGAATTGAAGTACCGCGGCACGCCCGGATTTTCAGCGAAGATCCGGTCCATGCGTTCGAGTGTGGACTGGGCGGATTCGATGGCCCGCTCGACGTCTCCGGAAAACAGCATGTCTCGTGCCTTCAGACGTTCGTCATCGAGGGATTGCGCCAGTTCGAATGAGAAGTCGGGCGTGTCTTCGCCGTCGATCAGCGCGCTGGTGACCTGCGGTGCCAATTCGGTCAATTCCGGATCGGATATGGAATTGATGATGTCCATGGCCTGTTTGGCTTTGGCCACCGATTCGAGTCCGTCGCTTTGCGCAAGACGATGGAACTCCCCCACGGCGCGCTGCAACAGGTCGACACGCTGGATGGACAGGCCCATCATGTTCTCACAGCCGAACAACTGCGCCGTGCCGTCATCAAAACGAATGTCGGACAGTTCGGGTTCTTCTTGGCTCCCCGCCGGTGAGAATCGGCTGTCACGAAGGTCGAAGGCCGCATCGATGGGTTTGAGCGCGCCTTTGCCGTCCACGTCCATTTCGGCGTCGAACATGCGGTATGTGGCGGTTGGATGGGCCAATCCGTCAGTGTCGAGCCGCTTCAGGAACTCGTCGCGGGCGAAGGTGACGGTCACCAAGTTGCGTACGGTCGGGTTTTTGCGCAGCTGCGCCATCGGATCGTCGTCATCATCATCGAGGTAGGTGTCGTACTCCGTTTTGTCGCTGGCGTCGTCCCGCATGGAGGCGTCGTCATCATCGGCGCGTCCGTCCGGTACCGCGAACGCCATTTCGTCGAAGTCGATGTCTTTCATCAGGTCTTCGAACTGGCCGTCCACCGTATCGTCTCCAGTGCCAACGCTATCCGAGCCATCCGAATCGTCGGAATCGATTGATTCGGATGAGATATCGGTGGTTCTCGGAGTGACGGGCCGAGCCGGATCGCCATGGTAGTCGCCGTCCTTTGGAGCGGCTTTGGATCCGGATGGCCTCATGTCTCCGGTACGGATGCGTTCGAAGGCGCTTAACGCCTCGCTCATCAACTCGCTGATGGCGGAATCCTGTTCGGCTACGGCCTCTTCCAGACCAATCGAATCGATGTGCATCGACACGCGTTTGACATTCGGATCGGCTCCGAAGCTCAGCGCGGCCATCATGAGTCCGACGCGCAGATTGTAATCGACGCTCATACGCGTGCGTTCGACGTCGGTCAGGTCGATCCACGCGCGGCGCGATACGTCGTATCGGGTGAACGGCATCATGGACACTCCAGCAGAAGTGAAGCCGATTGCGACTTCGCCGTCGCTGAGGTCGCACCGGAAGTCAACGTCGAAACGGTATGGCAGACGCAGGCTGCGCAGCAGACGGGACATGGTCTGCCGGTACACCCATTCGGAACCTCCGTCGGCGCCGAAATCGCCTTCCAACACGTTGTCCTTGGTTGATTCGGCGACTTCACGCCGGAAGTCGGCCGCGATATCCGCCAGTCGGCTGGCAGCCTGGATGCCGTCTTCCCGGTTCGGGTCGAGGATCGCGCCGAACCGGTCGTCCGGTTTCAACGCGATCAGCGCCGGATTCTCCAGCAGGGCGAAGTCGATCTGCGCGGCTTCGGCACGCGTCACCGTGTCCTCCGTGGGGAGAGCGCCGATGCGTGCGTTACGTTCCAGCCATGAGCTGACGGCGGCGAAGCGGTTGAGGTTGCCCTCGATGTTGAGGGCGCACAGCACTGCCGAGAACGGCAGGGAGGAATCCCATGCGAAGAAGTAGCATCCGGAATAGCTGGATGTGTACAGGCGCAGCGGTTCCGCTCCGTGCACAGCTTCGAGCCCTTGATCGGTATCGAGCGCGTGGGCTTCGCGCATCAGATCGGCGAAGTAGTCTTCCAGGCCGGAGGCGCGCATGCCATGCGACCGGGCGCTCATGGTGTCTCTGATGGACCGTCGGATGGCGCCTATGGGCGCTTCGCGGTTGAGCCTGCGGAAAATGTTGCCGGAACCGAAGCCGACGAGCAGGCCGTTCATCTGTGGAAGCATGTAGGCGGCGAAGAAGGCGATGGTGATGGCGTCCCGGTATTCGAGGTCGAACCGCATATTCGCTGGCAGGTTGGCGCGCATTTGCTCAAGCGTGTATCGGTTGCCGGTTTTGAGCCATGAGGCGAGCCACATCATGCGACCGCCCGGCATGCGTCCCACGACGCCGCCTTGCGTGGCGCGCACCGTTTTCGGATTGCGGCTGGCCGCATGGCCGAGTCTTGGACCGTCCGCCAACGTAAGGGTTTCCTCTTTGACGAAGACGAACCGCGGTTCGAGTTCCTGCGTGTCCATGTCCGGATCGGTGCCGGCGAAGACACGCGCTTTGCCGTCCGCGAGCGCGATTTGGGCGAAGTGGTCGCTGTCGGTGAACAATCCGATGGAGAAGGCATGGCCGTGGGTCTGCGGCAGTTGGGCCCATCCGAGGCGGAATCCTCCGGGCACGCCTTCGAATCCGTCGATGATGTGTCGTTTGATGAGCGGATTAAGCCGGATGGCGTTGCGGGTCAGTTCGTCGACGATGTCGTCGGGCTTGTCAAGCGCCTTGCCGAAGGGGTTGGCGTGGATGTGGCGCGGCGTGGCCTGGTTGACGAGTCGCCGCACATTTTGCCTGACGCGTTCGAGCATGGTCCGGTTATGTTCCGGTTGGCTGGCCGGGTCTGATGGTGTGCGGTGAGACATGTGTGCCATTCTTTCAATCCAATGCGACATGAAGCTATTAGAATAATGACGTGACTTTTTCGAAGCAGCGTTTTCAGGCACGTCGTCGTATGTGCGCAGCCATTGTAGTCGCTTTCGCGGTGATGGTGGCGGTCGAGTGCGTGTTGTGCAATATGCCGTTTTGGCGTTCCTTGGCCGCATCGGGTGATTCCGCCGCCGCGTACAACGTGCTGGGCCCTGGGCTCGAACGTACTGACGAGGGGTTGTTGAAGGTCACCGATCCGACGCAGGCATATATGCAGGTCGATGCGGATGGCTCGTCGGAATATGTTCGTATGGATCCGGTGTCTTCGAAGGCGTTGGATAAGGCAGCCAGACAATCGGAGCAGGTGTTGCGCACGGTTCGTGTCCGTCCTGATGTCAATCGCAGGGCCGGTACGGTCAGTTCGGTGTCGGTGTCTTCGCCGCGTTCGCTGTATGTGCATGCGGCGGCTGCAGGTGGTTCGGTGTGCGTGCGGATTGTCGAGCCGAAGGGTTCGCTGATTCCGTTTGATGCGGTGCGTGCGAATGTGCGTGTACCGTTCGCGTTGAATCCGTTGCGTATCGGCGTGATGGTGGCCGTGTTGGCGATGGTACTGGTGTGGAGGCCTGGTTCGCGGTTGTGGCGGATGCCGTTGGATACGACGAGTGTGAGGCAGCGTGCGTGGCTGGGGGCGCTGCTGGCGGTGCCTGTTGTGGTCACTTGTGCCGTTGTGGTGTGGCAGCTGGTGGAGGCGGCTCCGTTGAGCTTCCATACGAAAGGCACGTACACGTATGATTTCGACCAGTACGATTACGTGGCAAGGGCGCTGCTTGATGGTCACGCGTGGTTGGATTTGGATGTGCCGGATGCGTTGCGTGACGCGGCGGATCCGTATGATGTGGCCACCCGGCAGCGGTTGCTTGCCGATGGCGTAAGCCCAGTGTATTGGGATTACGCGTTCTATCAGGGGCACTGGTATTCGTATTTCGGTGTGGTTCCCGCGTTGTTGTTGTTCCTGCCGTATCGGGCGGTCACATCGTTGTTCGTCGATGGCGGGCTGATGATGCCCTGCGGTGCGGCCGTGCCGCTGCTGATGCTTGGTTTTCTGGTATTCGGATGTCTGCTGGTGATTCGTGTGATATCCCGAATTCGTCCGAATGCGCCGTTGGCTGCGGTCAGTATGCTGTGCGTGTTCATGCTGTTGGCTTCCAATGGTTTGTATCTGTGGTATCGGACGAATTTCTATTCGGTGCCGATCGCCGCCTCCCTGTTTCTGAGCGTGTTGGGATTGTGGCTGTGGTTGGGCGCCGCCAAGCGGGTGCCGGTGTCAGGCGATCGGATTCGTGAGGTTGATGGCACGCAGTCGTTGTCGTTGCCCCATCTGGCTGCAGGCTCGATGTGCATTGCGGCCAATCTGGGGTGCCGTCCGCAGTTCATTCTCGTGGCGTTGCTGGCTTTCGTAATATTCTGGCCGCAGATTCAGTCGATTTTCCGTCACGCCTCCAATGATTCCTCCCTTCCCCATATGTCGGTCTGGCGTCTGATGCGCGCGCCGTTGGCCGCATTGCTTCCCGCGTTGATTGTGATCGTTCCTCTGCTGGCGTACAACGTGGTCCGGTTCGGATCACCGCTCGACTTCGGCACCTCATATCAGATGACGGTCACGGATATGACCAGTTATCGGCAGCCATTGTCGAATCTTGCGCTGACCGTCGCATATTACCTGTTCCTGCCGTTGCGGTTCACGGATGCGTTTCCGTTCCTCGCCGTCAGTCCGGCGCCTCTTCCCACTTGGGGATTTACCGAGGCAATGCCTGGCGGCTTATTCACGATAGCTCCGTTGACGTTGGCCGCGCTGGCCTGCCCGTTCCTCTACCGGCGTATGCGCAAGGCCGGGCGCACGAACACATGGCTGTTGTTGACATCCAGCCTGGCATTGGGATTGCTGCTTGTGGTGATTGACTCCCGCATGGCTGGTTTGGGATGGCGGTACATCGCCGATTTCGGATGGCTGTTTGCCTTGGCCGCGTTGCCTTCGTTGCTGATCGTACTTGATTGCGTCAAGCCGCGTCTGCGTTGGGTATGTCGTGCCGGATTCCTCGCGCTGCTGCTGTTCACGCTGGTTGTCGCGCTGATGTCGTTGTTCCTGCCCGGGCGTGACGATGAGATGTTGCGCAACAATCCCGCCCTCTATCTCGACGTGCAGTCCTGGTTCATGTTGGGTTGACGTCCGACATAAGCTACATCCAGTAAAAATTCAGGTTTCTTTCCTGATTCATATAGCAGTTTTTCCGGTTTGCTCTGAGTTTCATCGGCAATCATAACGATTGTCATCATTGTTGCTTTGAGTTATGTTCCGGGGGTCGCCAACCATGAAACCGCTTTCGCCGCCACGCAACCATCCTCGGGCCGCACGTTGGATGCCAAAGGCGACATCGTGCTGCTCACTACCGAACTGGGCCGCGACGACAACGCCGTGCAGGACCAGGTCGTCAAATTCGATGCCGAAACCAGCAGTGTGACGCGACTGTTGGATTTCGGCAGCCTGTTCGCCGATTACAAGGCGTCCGCCACGCATGCGGGCACGGACGATTCGGATGAACTGCCCGTGAACCTGCGCGCGGTTGCGCCTGCGGTTCGTTACAATCGGCGGTATGGGTTTCTTCGATTCGCTGTTCGCCGGTAAACGTTCCACACCGGCTTCGTCCGTCACGTTCCATCTCGACCAGGCCGCCCACACGTACGAGGACGGCAATATCGGCTTGGAGGCCACCACGCTTGATATCACACCTGACAGCAAGCGTGTGGCGGTGATAGGTTTGAACGGTGCCGGCAAGACCACGCTGCTCAAATTGTTGGATGGCGCGTTGGCCGCCACGTCCGGAACGGTCCGCATCGAAGCGGACGGTACCGCATACGACCCCGCCGTGAAACGCGATCTGAAGCATGTCGAGGATCTGGTCGGCCGCGTGCGGCGCGAAGAGATTCCGAACGCCTACTACAAGGCGGCTTCGATTCGTGAGGCGATCGACCTGCCGTTGAAGAAGCACAAGGTGCCGGAAAGCGAACGTCAGGCGATCATCGGCAATCTGTTCGCGCATTTCGACTTGGCTTCCGTGGCCCGCGAGCCGGCCTCCGCTTTGGATAGCGAGAAGCGGCATCTGCTGGCGATCGCGGCCGCGTTGAGCTTCTCCCCCGCTGCGATCGTCGCCGACGAGCCGACCAAGGGATTGGACGAGGTGGCGTCGGCGCGCGTGGCGAAGGCCCTGTTCAGCTATGACAAGCAGGTGGTGTTCGCCACGCATGACACGGATCTGATCGTCCGTCCGGAATATGCGATCGGCCGCGTGCTCGTTGTCGACGACCATCGTGTGGTGTTCGACGGCACGCCTCGTGAGGCGGTCGATTTTTACACGGATTTGGTTCGTTCGAAGTATGAGGCGGCGAAGGGCGACAGGGCGTAGAAGAGATTTCGGACTCGGCAGTCCGTTCAGCCGATCAGTTCGTTGACGGTGTCGATCACCACGTGCACGTTATGCCGGAAATCGTCCGGTTCGGGCAGTAGTGAGATGGCCAGATAGCCGTTGGAGGTCATGTCGAAGAAGTAGCCGGGCTGTCCGGATACGCCGTGGCGTTCGATCATGTGCAGCACCAGCTCGTTCTCGTCGAGCACGCTGGGCACGCGCAGCAGTACGTTCCATCCGCCTTCGGCACGCAATACGCTGACAAGACCTTGCTCATCCGCGTCGAGCATGGCATGCAGTGCTTTGAGATTGCCGCGCACACGTTCCTGCACGCGCGCGGTCTGCGATGGCGCCGCTTCAAGCAGTGCGGGAATTTGTTTTGCGACGATCTCGCTCATGGGCAGATAGTCGTCGGCGATCACGTCGAGACGACGCTTGGCTTCCGCCACGTCTTCGGCGGGACCTGATACCTGGATCCAGCCGACTTTGGCATGCGGTGCGGCGAGCATTTTCGAAAAACCGTCCAACGCGAATGTGAGCGCGCCACGCTCCCCCGCGAGTCGTGCGTTGCCTTCGAATGGTTCCAAATCGTAATCGTAGAACACTTCGTCGGCGATGATGGCCACGTCGTGGTCCCGGCACAGGCGGACGATCGCCTCGCGTTCCGACGGTTTGACGTACGAACCGGTCGGATTGTTGGGGTTGATGAGCACCAGCGCGCGGATGCGATTGCCGTCCGGGCCTTCCAGCGCGGTTTTCAGTTCGGCCACGTCGATGTACCAGGAGCCGTCGAATCGTTGTTGGTATTCGATCATGTCGACGCATTCGAGGCGTGTGATCGATTCGATGAGCGGATAGCCGGGTTTCGGTGCGAGCACGGCGTCACCGGCATCACACAGCAGTTTGATAAGCCACGAGTAGGCTTCGGAAGTTGAACTGAGGATGTACAGGTCGTCCGGCGAGCAATGGCCGATTTCCTGCATGTCAAGGAACGCGGCCAGCGCCTCACGCGCGTAGCGTTGGCCGCGCGGGTCGGCGGAGTAGATGTCCGGCACAAGATCCGGAGCCAGCGCGTGCCGTGTCGGATTGGAGTCGTTGAGCTTGCCGAGCGGTCTGCCGGCTGTTTTGGCGGTGGCTTCCGCCTTGGCGATGGGATTGGGCTCACTGATGTCGACTCTTGAGGAAAAACGCATGCTCTCCACCCTACTCCATGGACTGCCGTCTTCCATCTGCGGCACATGGAACAACGAAAAAGGCCGTCCGATTCGTCGGACGGCCTTGTGACAACCTAATCGGTCAACACATCACTTCTGCTTGGTGCTCGCGTAGTATGCGGCGCCGATGATGCCGGCCTCGTTGTGCAGCTTGGCTGCGACGATCGGGGTCTTGATGTCGATGTACGGCAGGAACTTCTCGGAGACGCGGGACACGCCACCGCCGACGACGAACAGCTGCGGGTCGAAGTAGAACTCCATGAGGGAGTAGTACTTGGCCAAGCGCTTCGCCCACTTCTTGTAGCCCATGTCGAGCTTCTCGCGGATGGAGGATGCGGCGTACTTCTCCGCGTCGCCCTTGCCCTTGAGCAGTTCCAGATGGCCGAGCTCGGTGTTCGGAATGAGCTCGCCGTTGAAAATCAGCGCGGTGCCGATGCCAGTGCCCAGCGTGGTGGCGATAACGAGGCCATCCTGGCCCTTCGCGGCGCCGAACTGCTGCTCGGCAAGACCGGCGGCGTCAGCGTCGTTCACCACGGTGACCGGACGACCGCAAGCTTCGGAGAACACTTCGGTGACGTCCACGCCGACCCAGGACTGGTCCAGGTTGGCCATGTAGCCAAGCTTCTCGCCCACATGAATCGGAGCCGGGAAGGCGATGCCGACCGGAGCGGACTCCGGAACCTCGAAATGCTCGAGCTGCTGGCGAACGATTTCGCCGACGGCCTTCGGAGTGGACACCTCCGGGGTGAGGATCTTCAGACGCGGTTCGGCGAACTCGCCCTTCTCGAGGTTAACCGGGGCGGCCTTAATGCCGGAGCCACCAATGTCAACGCCGAATGCCTGTGCAGTCTCAATCATCTTCAACCTCTCTATCAAGGTATGTTATGGGTGTATTCGAACCGGTACGTATTATGGTAACTCGCAACATGCCCAAAATCGCGCGCGACATGCACAAATGGTGAGAACGATTGCACAAATTGTAATACTTAACCGAGTAAATATTTCATCGCCTGTTTTGCAAACGATTCGTCCCACGTCGGTAGAGGCTCCGACGTGGGACGAATCGTCAATCGCGTGATCGCCGCGCGTTGGGAAACGCGTGGGCCACGGTGTTACTTCAGCGGCGGCATCGGCTGCCATTCCGGATCATGCAGCAGCTTGCGCGAATCCCACCATCCCTTGGCGATCTGAACGATGCCGGTCTTGAAATGCTCGCGGTCCACCATCGTCAGTCGAATCACTTCCTTGACCGCGGTCAGCACCGTACCCAGGCCGAACAACAGCGGACGGTAATCGCCGTACGTCATGAAGTATCGGGCCATGTAGCCGCGGTTGCGCATGATGTGGTAGCGGTTCATGTCGGAAGTGGAGTTGAGCTGGCGCACGCCGGCGATGTCCCAATTGCCGATCTCGCGCGTACGGCGCAGCACCACGTCGGGCACGACGATCGGATTGGCGACCTTGCTGGCACGATAGCCGTACATCGTGTCGTCCCAATAGATGAAGAAACGCGGGTCGGGCAGACCGATCTTCTCGACGATGTTGCGGCGGAACAGGCCGCCTTCGAAGCACAACGTGTCCATCACGCGATAGCCAGCCAGGCCGAACGCAGCCGGTGCGATCGGGTTCGGAATGCCGAGCGGGACGATGAAATCGTACTGCCAGTAGAACGGACCGCCATCATAGTCGTAGCGGCTTCCCTGAATCACGTCGTGCCGATCGGTCCACTTGGCCAAGCGCTCGATGCCTTCCGGCATGACGGCGACGTCGTCGTCCATGACCCAGAACCATTCGGCACCCAGCTCGTACGCCTTCTTCACGCCTGCGGAGAAACCGCCCGCGCCTCCGAGGTTGTCGGTCTGCGGCGCGTAGACCACGCGGTTCTCGTTGCCGGACAGGTCGGCCACGGTGGTGCCCCACTGCGCGGTGAGCTTGGCGCTGAATTCTTCGACCATGCCATGGGTCTTGTCGCTGTGCTCGTTGTCCACGACGATGATGCGCCACGGGGCGACGGTAAGCTTCTCGATGGATTCGAACAGGGTGGCGAGCAGCTGCTGGCGCTTGTAGGTCACCACGACGATAGCCAGCTTTTCGATGGTCTTCTTCGCAACTTGCTTTTCAGTCATACGTTCCATTCTTGCACCGGCCCTCAACCACACATCGGCCATGTTCGATATGGAGCCGAGCACGGGCATAATCCGCGACAAATATGGACAGAACCTTGCACGGCACGAACTTGTTTGCCATAATGAACCGCGTATGCAGGGGAATCCGTATGACGGATTGAGATGGGCGTGGACGTCCGAACCCTTTGAACCTGATGGTTGACACCAGCGTAGGGAGGCATGGCCATATGGCTGATGTGATTTCCGTAACCAATTCCGATTCCGCGTTCGACGCTTCGAAGGGCGTCACGCGAACCAATCTTCCCCCATTCGCGCAGCGGCTGCGCAAAGCCGCCGACCTCGTATGGGAGGAAGGCTACAGGCAGCCGTTCATCCGCGAACTGGGCGAAGGCACTCTGCCGCGCGAGAAGTTCGCGTTCTATCTGCTGCAGGATTTCCGTTATCTTAACGACTACGCCAGAGTGCATGCTTTGGGACTGGCCAAAACAGACGATCCGGAGATCATGGCGTTCATGCTCAACGTGCAGAACGGCGCGTTGAATGTGGAGTCGACCGTGCACCGCACGTATCTGGCCAGCTACGGCATCACCGACGAGCAGATGAACAACGTGCGCCAGTCGGCGTTCGCCCGCGCGTACACGTCGAACATCCTTTCCATCGCCTATGGCAAGGACATCCTCGACATTCTCGTGGCCGTGCTCCCCTGCGCTTGGGTGTACGCGGATTACGGATATCGTCTTGCCCATGAATTCGCCGACACGCTCGATGTGAACCAGTACAAGAGCTGGGTGGACATGTACAAGACCGACGAGTTCTGGCAGGGTTCGGCTTGGCTGATCGAGCATATCGAGAAACTCGCCGCCGAGGTGAGCGAGGAACGTAAGCAGGAGCTGGTCGATATTTTTGTGACCGGCGTTGAGAACGAGTACATGTTCTGGTCCAGCGCGTACGACATGCAGTACACGTGGAAGCCCGAATGGGATCAGGAGAGCTGATTCTCCGGCACGCTCTCTTCCGATTGTTTATTTCCATATGAAGCGGCCCGCCTTCCGATTGGTTTCGGAGGGCGGGCCGCTTCTCATATAACGTTCGGATCGCTATTCGCGCACGAGACGAATGTGCTCCACGTCGTCACGCTGGGAACGACGGTAGAGCACGAAACGGTTGCCGATGACCTGCACGAGTTCCGCGCCAAGCTGTTCGGCGAGACCTTCGCCGGCCTCCTTGGCGGTCAGACCGGAACCGTCGAGCACGGAGCATTTGATGAGCTCGCGCTTCTCGATGGTCTCGTCCGCCTGTTTGACGGCGTTTTCGCTCAGATCGTTCTTGCCGACCTGGATGAGCGGATTGAGTTTGGTGGCCAGGCCGCGCAGCTGCTTGACCTGCTTTTTGGTAAGTGCCATATGTGTTCCATTCCTATCTACAAATACCCGCTCAAGCCTAGCGTGAGGACGGTATTTGCCCATCCGCCCGCAACGCACCGGTCATAACAGCACGCCCGGCACGACCAGTGCGACGAGATAGACGAGCACCACGATCGCCACGGCCACGTCCATGCCGGTGACGCGCATGACACGCCAATGCGTGCGCGTCGCACCTTCCTCATAGCAGCGCGCGTCCAAGGCGAGGCTCAGGTTGTCGGCGTGGCGGATGGCTGCGGCGAAGACCGGCACGACGACCGCCACCATCGCTTTGATGCGTACTACGAACGAACCTGTTTCGACGCTGCCGCCGCGCGCCGACTGCGCGTCGATGATTGCTTTCGTTTCCACACCAAGCGTCGGTAGGAAACGCAGGGCGAGGCTCATCACCAATGCCGTCTCCTGCGTGTGCAGGCCGAATCTGGCGAACGGTGACAGCAATGATTCGAACGCGTCGGTCATGGCGGTCGGTGTGGTGGAGGCAAGGAACATCGCTCCGATGACGATGACCACGGCGAACCGGCATGCGTAGAGTATGGCGATGCGGATGCCGTCATCGGTGATGGGAATCGGCCCGAGGCTCGCCACCGTGGTGCCGGTGCGCACGAAGAAGATGTTCAGCAGGCCGCAGAAAACGAACAATGCCAGGAACACACGCACGGAAGCGGCCAATCGGCCTACATTGATGCGTCCGGCCGCGGCGATCACGCCGGTGAACACCACGGCAAGCAGCAATTGCCAGAATGAGCCGATGGCGAACACGGAGAACATGAGCGCCAATGCGGACAGCATGCCCACGCGCGGATCGAGGCGTTCCAACAGGGTCCGCCGCTCCCCCACGGTCGCGGTGTCCGAGCCGGCGGCGTCCACGGATGATTCCGCATCCGGCTCCTCTTCGCAGGTGGCTTTCACTGTGGATTCCGTGGATTCCTTAGAGTCCGCACGTTTCGCCGGCTTGCCCAATATGATGGTACGGTCGGCAAGCTCGTCTACTTCATCCTGCGAATGCGAGATGAGCAGTATGGTCACGCCGCGTGATTTGAGCTCGTGGATGAGCCCGTGCACGCGTGCGGCGGCCTCCTCGTCAAGACCTGCGGTCGGCTCGTCCAGAATCAACGCTTTCGGCTCGCATGCGATCACGCCGGCGATCGCCACCAGTCGCTGCTGGCCGCCCGACAGGTCGAACGGCGAACGGTCTCGCAGATGTTCGATATGCAGCAGCCGCATGGCCTGCATGGCGCGTTCCATCGCCTCGGACGTATCCAATCCCAGGTTGGAAGGCCCGTATGCGACGTCTTCGGCCACGGTGTCGGCGAACAGCTGCCGTTCCGGATGCTGCATGACGTAGCCGACCGTACGGCGCAGCCTCGCACGGTTTTTGCGATTGAGGGGCTTCGTTCCGCCGTTCGCCTTCGCAGTGGCCACGGCGATGCCGTCGATGACGATCGAGCCTGTCGTGGGTTTCTCCAACGCGCACAGCATGCGCGCCAATGTGGTTTTGCCGGCGCCATTGCGTCCCATCAACGCCACTGTCTCGCCTTTGCCGATGCTGAACGACAGGTGGTTGAACACGTCACGTTCGGCGTCCACGTAACGATACGATATGTCGCGTGCTTCGATGAGCGTTTCGGCGGGCTCATCATCAATGCGTTTCGGCAGGCCCACCGATTGAACCGGCATCCGAAGCCGCTCGTCGGCGGGGCCATCGCCTACGATGTGGCCTGCTTCCAGCTGAATCACACGGTCGGCATGTTCCAACTCGTCCGCATGGTGCGTGACGAGAATGATGGTGGTGCCGCGGTCCTGAAGTTCGTCCAGCACCCGCATGATGTCGGCGCGCCCTTGCGGGTCGAGCATGGCGGTCGGCTCGTCGAGCACGAGCACATCGGAATCCATCGCCAGCATGCCGGCGATGGCGATGCGTTGTTGTTGGCCGCCGCTCATGCGCGTCGGATCGGAAGCGCGATAGTCGCTCATATCCACGGCGTCCAGCGAACCGGAGATGCGCAGGCCGATCTCATCATGCTCAATCGCAAGATTCTCCGGTCCGAACGCCACGTCGTCTTCGGTGACGGTGGTGACGATTTGGTCTTCGGGATGCTGGAACACCGCGCCTATGCCGCAACGGGCGGTTCGATACTCGTCGGCGTGCGCACCGGACTCGTCGAACACCACATTGCCTGACAATACGACATATCCCTCATCGGGAGCCACCAGTCCGGCGATGACACGTGACAGCGTGGATTTGCCCGAACCGTTCGGCCCCGTCAGACAGATGCGTTCGCCACGGCGGATGTCAAGGCTCACACCGTCAAGCGCCCATGTCGCGCCGCCATCATAGGTGAATCGCACATCGCGTAGCGTTATGATCGGCGCATTGGTCGTAACCATAAAATCTTCCTTCACCAGCACTGTATGGAATTCTCGGGGAAAACAAGACGGAGGAACCCTCCGGTGGATGCGGACGGTCCCTCCATGTTCATTTCAATGGGAAACAAACGAAGCTCAACGGTTCAGCAGGTTGGAGATCGGCTTGTAGATCAGGAACGTGACCACGCCGTGGATGGTGAACTTCAACGCGTTGAACGGCAGGAGCGCCGGCACTATAAGCGCCACGACCTGCGCGGTGGTCATGTGCGCGTAGAACGGCGTGACGATGATGTTGCCGACGATGGCGACGGCGAGCGCCACGACAGCGCCGACGATGATGCCGATCAGCGCGCCCTTGCGCGTCTTGTTCTTTTTGTAGATGAGCGATGCCGGCACGGACAGGGCCAATGCCACGAGCACGGCCATCAGGGTGCCCCATGGGTTGGTGAACAGGTGCGGCACGAAGCCGAGCACGCTGACGATGACGGCTGCGGCCGGGCCGAACGCGAAGCCCGCGACGAGGCAGACGATGCCGGATGGGTCGTATTTGAGCCATTGCACGCCTGGGATGATTGGGAATTCGATGAAGCTGACGGCCATGGACAGCGCCACGAACAGCGCGTACATGGCGATGCGTTTGGTGGACCAGCGGCCGGAGTCGGCGACGCCTGTGGAGTGCGCGTTGTCCGGACGGGTCATCGGCTTGTCTGCGGCCTGATCAGCTGCGGTATTGGAGGTATTGCTAGGAGAGGATACACTCATGTTGAGCTCCGTTTCTTCCATCCGGACTGTAACCGTTGGCCCCGGATTCTCACCGGATCAGCCGCTTTCGCGGGTCGCGGGCTTCGGTATGGGGCCGTTATGAATGCCGGTCGTGCCGTTACCGCCAGTAAGGATTTTCACCTTCCCTGAAACTTGCTTGTCCATATATACGCCCGCCATGCGATATGCGCAACCTGCGTTCCGTTTTCGTCTTGCGATTCGGAACGCAGCCTGCGCACGCCGCGACAGCGGGCATGTTATGACAGCAGGTCGAGCAGATCGTCCTTGCTGAGCGTGCCGACGCCGCCGGATGCGGTGCCGTCGGTGAATTGGCGCGCCAGCTCGTTTTTCTTTTCCTGCAGTTTCAGGATGCGTTCCTCGATGGTGTCTTTGGCCACGATCTGGTATACGTTCACGTCCTGGGTTTGGCCGATACGGTGCGCGCGGTCGGTTGCCTGGTTCTGCGCGGCGGCGTTCCACCATGGATCGGCGTGCACCACCACGGACGCGCCCACGAGGTTCAGGCCCGTGTTGCCGGCTTTGAGCGAGATGAGGAATACGGGCACGTCGTTGCCGTTGAATTCGTCGACCAGTTCCACACGGCGTTTCTTCGGCGTCTCGCCGGTGATGGTGTAGTATTCCACGCCTTGTTCGGCGAGTCTGGTACCGATGAGTTCGAGGAACGAGGTGAATTGCGAGAACACGAGGACCTTTTTGCCTTCGTCCATGCATGTGGCCACGAGTTCGACGATGGCGTCGAGTTTGGCGGAGGCGTTCTTCGCGTCGGCGTATACGAGTCTTGGATCGCAGCAGATTTCGCGCAGCAAGGTGAATTCGGCGAGGATGCGGATCTTCTTGGTGTTGAAGTCGGCGTCCGACGCCTTGGTGAGCGTGGCGCGTAGCCGCTGTTCGTGTGCGGCGTACAGTTTGCGCTGCTCTCCTTCCAGTTTGACGGTGAGCACGTTCTCGAATTTGTCGGGCAGGTCGGTGAGCACGTCTTTTTTCAGACGGCGTTTGATGAACAGTCCCACCAATGCCTGCAGTTTGTCGGCCATGACGGAATGTTCCGGACCGGGAGCCATGATCGGCTGCTCGTATTTTTCGCGGAATTTCGTATAGGTGCCGAGCAGTCCGGGCATGAGGAAGTCGAAAATGCTCCACAGTTCGCTCAACCGGTTTTCGATTGGCGTGCCGGTCAGAGCGAAGCGATGGTCGGCCGTGACCTGTTTGACCGATTTGGCCACCTTTGTGGCGTGGTTTTTGATGTATTGCGCCTCGTCGAGCGCCATCAGCGCGAAATGGCAGGCTGCGTAATCGTCCACGTCGCGACGCAGCAGATCGTAGGAGGTGATCACCACGTCGGTGCCGTCGTACGTCGTGGCGCCATTCGTCGTAGCACCGTCGTTCTCCTGCGATTGCGCGGCCACCGTCGCGATGGCCTTGCGTCGCTGCGCTTTCGTACCGGCGACGACTTCCACCGTCAGATCGCCCGCGAATTTCTCGCATTCCGCGGCCCAGTTGTAGACGAGCGATGCCGGGCAGACGATGAGTGACGGACCGTTTCCTTTGCGCGCTTCGATGAGCGAGAGCAGCTGCACGGATTTGCCGAGGCCCATCTCGTCGGCGAGGATGCCGCCGAAGCCCTTGTCCCACAGGGTGGACAGCCATTGGAAGCCCTCCACCTGGTATGGGCGGAGCACGGTTTTGAGCCGTTCGGGCACTTCGTAGCGTTTCGGATCGACGATCTTCACATCGTTGACATAGTCCACGAACGAGGCGCTTTTGCCTTCGTCGTCCACTTGGGAGTCCAGCAGGAACGCTTGGTATCCGGGGATTTTGATGATGCCGGAGTCGAGCTGTTTTTCACTCAGGTCGAGGTCCGTGGACACTTGGTCGAGCTCATGCAGGTCGGCTTCCTTCAAATCCACGAACGTGCCGTTTTTGAGCCGATGGTAGCGGCGTTTTCTGCGGTAGGAGTCAAGCAGCGCGCCGACTTCGTTCATCGGCACCTCGTCGGCGATCGGTGAGATTTCAACGAGGTTCGAGTCGATGGACAAGCCGACCTTCACCGATGGCGGGTTGGGCTGCATCATGCCATCGAATGCCGCCGTGGAGAAGACCTGGCCCACCGATTTGAGGATCTGCACGCCGTCGGTGAGCATGAGCAGGATAGCCTGCTCGTCCTCTTCTTTGACGCGTGCCACGTCGATGGAGCTCCATGTAGGGCACAGCTGGCGTACCACCTGCACGGCGAACGATTCTCGTGACAGGTCGCGTTTGACCTGCGAGGCTCTTGAACGTGAATCGGGGTTGATCACGCCGCGCAGTTCTTTGGCGGTGGGCACCAGTTGGAAGGTGAAGTCGCCGTATTTCGCCACCGCTTCGCAGGTGATGCCGTACAAATCACGGTCCAGATAGAATTCGATCCGGCATTCGGTTCCCACCGCTTCGGTCACTTCCTGCGGAATGTCGAATCCGATGCCCGCTTCGGTGAGTTTCGGCACGATGGTTCGGGCGAACATGGGCCAGTCGTTTTCGGCGATGAACACGCCGTCCGGATCGTCGAAACACAGGTCAGGCAGCACCTGTAATGCCGGGCGCAGTTTATCGGTGCAGCGGAAGAGCCCGTCGATGCCTATCCTGTCCGTCTCCGTGGAATCGTCGGGACGTTCGCGGCTGAAAATGTAGAAGCCGTTGCGTCCGTTGATGACATCGGAGATGCTTTGGTTCGATGTGATGCGCACGCCCGACGCGGTGCCCTCATGCACGTAGGACGCCTTGAACGTGAAGGTGGGGTCGCCTTCGACAATGTCAAGGCCGAACGGTTCGCCTCCTTCGTTGGCCATGTGGATGCGGCTTGGCCCGGATTTCTTGGTGCGTTGGAAATCTTCGATAAGCAATCGTCTCAGCCCGTCACCGTCCGACGTGCGCAGGAAACCGCGGGCCTTCGACTCGTGTTCCTTGTATTCGTCCTGTGTCACGGCGTGGAACAGGTCGAGCAGGTCGCATGCCTCCCAATCGGTGAGGACGAGTTCACGGTCGATGCGTACCGCTTCGCCGTAATAGTATCCGTTTTGCAGTTGGGCCGCCGTTCTGGATGCAATCACCTGCTGTAGGAAGCGGTATAGCTTCAGCGAGAAGGGGTCGAGCATGTCCGGAGTGTGGGTGAACGCGAGTTTTTTGCCATATGACTCGTATGTTCCCGTCCGCATGTCGGCCACGAATCTTGAGATGTTTTTGAGCGCATAGTCGGCGTCGCCGCATCCGATGCGCAGGGACAGGCGCAGGGCGTCATGGCCGTTGATCAGCGTGGGCTCGAGGTACACGCTTCCCGGTTTGACGTCGACCGGCGCGCTTGATTTGCGTTTCGGTTTGGCGGCTCCCTGTCCGGAGGCGCCACGTTGTTCCTCGATCAATCGGCTTTTCGCGTTGATGATTCGTTTCAGCACGTCGAGTTGGGCGTTCTCGCCGGCGTTGTTGCTTTTCGCATCGAGGGAGCGCATGTAGTCGGCGAGGGCCCGGGGTGTTGCGGCTGCGGCGTGGAATCCCCGGAATCGTTCCGGCTGTTGCAGGAACAGCAGCAGCATGGCGGCTACGTGCTTGCACATGCCGGTGTACCGGCGGCTGGTGGAGGAAGCCGAGTCGTCATCATCGTTGACGTGGCCGTACGTGCTGCCGGAGCCGAAATCGTCGTAGTCGTCGACGTAATCGTAGTCGTCGTCATCGTCGAAGCTGCGGTATTTCGGACTGTTGTGGTAGTCGAAGGTCCGGTAGGAACCGTAGCCGCGCTGCGAACCGCTGAATGCCGGGCAGGAGCAGTAGCGTGCCAGAAACAGCTCGTCGGCGAAATCAAGCGTGGCTTGCACTTCGTAACGGCTGGAGGGTGAGGTGGTGCCCCGTATGGTGGCATACAGGGTGATGCGGTTGGATGCGGTGTCGTTCAGGCAATGCAGGTCCTCCATTTTGGAACGCCATTGGTTGGCGATGCCGCGGGCGCGCTGCAGTACCGGCTGGCTGCATTCGCTGCGCAGCTCGTCGGAAAGCCATGCCAGAGTGTCCGCCACCTGAACCCCCATCGTTCGTACGTTTGTTCTCATGCAACCATACCAGCGCGATGGAACAGCAAAAGCCGCGGCCCGATCCGGACCGCGGCATGTTATCGCCCGTGTTGCGTCAGCGGCAGCGTTTGGTCAGCGGCTGCCATGGGTCGAGTTCCACCGGCTCGGTTTCGAGCAGCGCTCGGGTGGCGTCGTCGAGGTATTCCTTGCGGATGATGATTTCGGTCACATAGCGGTCGAACCACTTGTCGGAGGCCACGTAGTAGCCGTCTTCGCCGTTGTCTTTGCCCCAGCTGTTCTCCACTTTCCAGCGGTTCGGCTTGCCTTGCTCGTCAAGGTTCACGCCGGTGAGGGTCATGGCATGGTTGCTTGGACTGTCGCCGTATTCGAGGCCGTGCGCCTTGTCGAAGTCGAAATCGGTGCCGAACAGCTGGTCCACGCGCACGCTGTCGCAGTCGAAATAGCCGGCCGCACGCAGCGAGAACTGGGTGCAGTCGCAGGCGAACCAGATCGGGTGTCCGGCGCTAATCTGGTCGACCGCGGCCTTTTTGAACACGTCGAGCGGCACGTTGACGAATTCCATATCCCCCGCTTCGGCCACATTGGCGGTGTAGCGGATGCGGTAACGCTTGTTGAACGGACGGGACGCCATCGGCACGTTGCACAACGTCACCAGATCGTCGACGTCCACCGGCACGTACTTCTTGTAGAATTCCATCGGCGTGATGCCGGTTTCGCGGATCTGTCTGCGCTCGTCCTTGCCGGTTTTCGGCTTGTCGGCCTCGTCTTCGCCGCTTTTCTTATCGTCCTTCTTGTCATCGTCGCTCACGCGGGCCAGGAAGTCGAACTTCTCCGGCGGCTCGCCCAACGAGATGGCGCACATGCGGTACACGGTGGACATGTCGTCGTCCTTGACCGCGCGCAGTTCATCGACCGTGGCGCCGGCTGCGTAACGTTCGCGCAGGTCGGCGGCGAACTGGCGCAGCCTGCTGTTGAGGTATTGTTTGAACGCGTCGGAGTCCTTGGAATTGGCGGATTCCGGGTAGGCGCTCTTCGGCACGAGACCATACTTGTCTACAAGGGCGGCGAACATCTGCCACCAACCGCCGTCATCGGCCGGCCCGTAGTTGATCTCCTGGAACAGGCGGCTGTCGGTCGGCTCGTCGAGCGTGGCGAACACGTTTTCGAGATACGTGTTGGATTTTTCCATCGCATCCCAGAAGAACAGGTAGGTTTCGGAGAATTCGAAATCGTCGAGTCCCCACTGGTGCATGAGCTCGTAACGCAGGGTGTTGAGGGATGCGAACATCCAGCAGCGGCCGGATCGTCGCTGGTTGGTGATGGACCCCTGTTTCAGTTCGATGGAGAAGTCGCGTGGCAGCGCGCGCTGGCCTTTGTAGTCGGTGGCGGCTTCGAGCACGCCCGAGGACACCGCGGCGTTGGCGGCCACAAGGTTGGCCCGGTCGGCGTTGAAGTCTTTGGCGTATTGTGCGAGACGTTCCGGTTTGATTGCTGTGATGCTGTTGGTCATACGGCCGATTCTTGCCATACGTCTTGACGGATGCGAAATACTGGTTTCGGCATGCCGAAAAATCTGCCGTAAATAAGCGATTCGAATTCGTTCCGGGGATATTCTTGTACTACTTGAGGGGTTTTAGGGTGAGGAGCGTATCATGCGTCGTCATGGTTCGATGATGGTTGTTTTGTCCGGATTGCTGGCTGCGAGTCTGGCCATCGGACTGCCGGTCGGTTCGGCGTATGCGGACGAGCCGACGGATGGCACCGGGGCCGGCACGTCCGCCACGGAGGTGTTGGATTCGTTGGAGGTCAAGGGCCGCGCGCCGAAAACCGGGTACAAGCGCACTCAATTCGGCAAGGCGTGGGCCGACGTGGACCACAACGGCTGCGACACCCGCAATGATATCCTCAACCGCGATCTGACCGGCGTGAGGCACAAGTGGCGTACGCACAATTGCGTGGTGAAGTCCGGAAAACTGCATGATCCATACACTGGCAAGGACATCAAGTTCAAGAAGGGCAAGAAGACTTCCACCGCGGTGCAGATCGACCATGTGGTGGCGTTGAGCGATGCGTGGCAGAAGGGCGCGCAGAAGCTCAGCGAGGAGCGCCGCACCGCATTGGCGAACGATCCGTACAATCTGCTGGCCGTGCAGGGGCGTGCCAACCAGAAGAAGTCCGATGGCGATGCGGCCACGTGGCTGCCGTCCAACAAGGGGTTCCGTTGCGAATACGTGACGCGTCAGATCGGCGTGAAGCACAAATACTCACTGTGGGTCACGCAGGCCGAAAAGGAAGCCATGGCCAAGGTGCTGTCCTCCTGCCCGACGCAAACCGTGCCCGACTACACGGGGGTCAAGGATTCCACAGCCGAGAAGACCACCGAGTCCGAGCAGACCGAACAGACGCAAACCGAACAGACGCAAACCGAACAGACGCAAACCGAACAGTCAGCTGAGCAGGCCCAGCAGACTCAACAAACGACACAGGCACCTGCGCCCGAACCCGCTCCGGCTCCGGCTCCCGCGCCCCAACCAGCGCCACAGCAGGACGTCTACTACCAGAACTGCACCGCGGCACGAGCCGCTGGCGCCGCGCCTATCTACCAGGGACAGCCGGGCTACCGTTCACAACTGGACCGCGACCATGACGGAGTCGCCTGCGAATAAATCCAATACAGCGTCTCCGCCTTTCCGGTTGTAAGACGTATGACGGTGAGGCATAGGAAAAGCGCCGGGTTATTCATCCGGCGCTTTTCCTATGCCTCAGCCTCTTTCCGCATTTTCCGCAGTGCAGTCATGAGAACCGCTATGGTCTGCGCAGCCGCGCGATGTCGTCACGCAGCTGGTTGACGGTGTCCGTCAGTTCCCGCACATTGTGGCGCAACTGTTCCGTTTCCGATTCCGCCTCGTCCGCGCGCTTGTCGGTTTCGTCACGGACACGATCGACTATCCATGAGGCCAGTGTCGCGGTGACGATGCCGATCAGGGCCACGCCGGTTATCATCAGCCCGATGGCGATGCTTCTTCCCTGCCATGTCACCGGAGACAAATCGCCATAGCCGACTGTGGTGACGGTCACGAACGACCACCATATCGCCTCGCCGAAATCGGTGATGGAAGCGCCTGGAACCCCACGTTCCACATCCAATTCGGCAAGGGCGCCGATATACATCAGCAGTGTCACGCTGCAGCATGTGTACAGTGTGATGCGCCCACGCACCGCCATGCCACCGGTACGGTTGAGCACGTTGAGCACCGCCACCAGACGCAGCAGTCTCAACGGCCTGAAGACGGGCAATGCGATGGACACCAGCATCAGCAGATTGCCTTTGAACCAGGTTTTCTTGTCTTCCGCCAGCAGGATCGAAACGACGTAGTCGACGATGAACGCCATCCAGATGATGTTGATCACCATTTCACACAACAGGATATGCGTTCTCGCCAGCACTTCCCACGAATACGCGAACAGGAACACCAACGCCAATGCGGTCATGAACCACTCGGTCATCCGCTGCCATTTGTCCAATGTCATATCTCCCGCCTTTCTCCCCATGGCTGCCATCATACGGGTTTGCCCGTTTTTGTGACGTATTCCGGGCGCGGTGCATGTGCCTTCAGACCAGATAGACCTCCTCATGTGGTTCGTTTCAGAGTTCATCTCGGAGGCCGTCCGATTCGGACCATTCAGCCGACGACCGAAGGAGCGGATACCCACTTTTAATGAACGTCAGCCCTTGAGGGGCATGCGGTTGTCGAGCGATTGTCCGTTGGCGTAGCAGCGTACATTGCCCAATGCGATGGCGATGACGCGGCACTCGGTGGACTCCAAATGGTTGCCGCCCGCCACGTGTGGCGTGACCAGGCAACGCGGCTCGCTCCACAATGGCGATTCCTCCGGCAGCGGTTCCGGTTCGGTCACGTCGATGCCCGCGCCTCGGATTGCGCCGTCCGCGAGCGCTTCGGCGAGCGCCTGACTGTTGATGGTGTCGCCGCGGCCCGCGTTGATGATGATGGCGTCGTTTTGGAGTTTGCTGATGCGTTTCGCATCGAGCAGGTGGCGCGTTGTCGGGGTGGATGGTACGCACATGGCGATCACATCGGCGTATTGCAGGACGTCGTCGAGGGAATCGAAACCGACCATATGATCGATGCCCGGCGCTTCGACGGCGAGATTACGGCGAATGCCGATGGTTGTCATTCCGACGTTTTTGCAGAGTCGTGCGAAGTGTGATCCGATGTCGCCGGTTCCGATGATGAGCGCCGTTTTTCCGTTGGGGCTGATGGCGCGGCCCGCGTCCTGCCACATGGCGTTCGGGTTGCTTGCCGCGTAGATGTGCAGGTTCTTCATGATGGCCCACATCATGGCGAACATGTGTTCGGAGACGCTTTGTCCGTAGGCTCCGGTGGCGTTGGTGAGCATGGAGCCAGGATGCAGGATGCCGGGTTGCTGGTATTTGTCGACGCCGGCGCTCCAGGTCTGCAGCCATTCGAGTTTGGGGCATTGCGCGCATTCCTCGGGCGCGATGTTGCCGATGACCGCGGTGGCTTTGGCTTTGAGTTCCTCCGGTACTGCGGCGGTCCAGCTCATGCTTCCCCGTTGGGTCGAATCGCCGACGAATTCCTGTGGCATGTCTTTCGCGGCACGTATGAATTGCGCACGTTCGGATTCGGTCAACGGCAGGCAGTTGACGATCAGTTTGCGGTCGTTCCATATTCCCATGCGTTTTACCCTATGGCAATCGTCGGATATAGGGTTTCACGTTGGGTTTTGGGTCAGACGCCAAGTTCGTCGGTGTCAAGGATGATGGTGACCGGACCGTCGTTGGCGAGCCGCACGCGCATGTGGGAGCCGAATCGTCCTTCTTTTACTTCGAGTCCTTGCGCGCGCAGGGCGTCGTTGAATCCGTTCCATACCTGTTCGGCATGGTCGGGCGCGCCTGCTTTCACGAAGCTTGGCCGGTTGCCTTTGCGTACGTCCGCATACAGCGTGAACTGGGATATCGACAGCACGCTGCCGTCCACGTCGTGGATGGAACGGTTCATTTTGCCGTTCTCGTCTTCGAAAACGCGCAGGTTGGCGATTTTGCGGGCGAGCCAGTCGATTTGTTTCGCTCCGTCCGTATCTTCCACTCCGACAAGCAGCACATAGCCGATGCCTATATGCTGTGGTTCGAATGTGGTGTCGACTTCTCCGCTTGTCTCGTCGACCACGTCGACGGATCCTTCGCTGACCTTCTGCAATACGATGCGCATATTCCGTCCCGTTCTTTTCAGCCGGCGTAGTCGACGATGGCCTGCGTGACCTGTTTCAGATAGTCGAGCGATGTCTGCCAATCGTCCGGCACTTCGATGGAATGATTGGCACCAGCATACGTGCGCACATGGTCGGTGAGCAGATGCGCTTTGGCGTCATCGTAGTATGGGTCGGCGTCACCTGCGCAGATTAGCGGCATCGGGCTGCCGGCAGTTCCCGGCAGCGGCGCGGGAATGACCGACTTGTGCTTGTCGAATGGCGGCGGATTGAGTACCGGGGTGAGCAGCACCACGCGCAATCCTAGCTTTGCGGAATGCGGATATGAGAGTGTGGAGAGCGATTTGGTGACGACCAGCAAATGCGGCTCCTCACCCGATTCGGCAGCATGTTCGAGTGCCGCCTTGCGCCATTCGTCGACCACGCGTTCCATGCAGGCGATCATTTCCGGAAACTCGACGCTTTCCGTCAGTTTCAGGTCGAGCCGGTCCACGAACCATCCGTTGGCCGCAAGCGCCTGCGCTGCCCAGTACAGCAGCGGTCGGTCTACGGTGTAGCCGATGCCCGGCATGATGAGCACGTGCTTGCCGGTTTCGGTGTTCTTCACACGGTTCTTGCCCCATGGCGTGACCGCGGGCGTCACATTCTTCGTTTTCGTTGACTTTGCGCTGTTTTCGTTGATTTTGCCCATGCCCTGCCGAATGTCTTTCGATGTCTTCGTATGGTTCGACCACCGTCTCGGTTTTCCGAAGACCGGTTTCCTTCAACGCATCATAGGGCACATAGGCTACATGGGCCCATATCCTTCCATATTGCGTTCATTCCGTTCGGAGAATACGGAAGAACCGTCACGAACGGTCGGTCGCCACGCGTCTGGTGGTGTCACGCAACATCAGCGTGGCCTCCTGCGATTCATAGGATGCGTCTGGCGTCTGTCCACGCAGAAGGGACAACGTCTTACGGGCGGCGTTGCGTCCCATTTCCAGCGGATTCTGTCGAACGGTGGTCAGATTCGCCGCCTGTGCGATGTCGGCATCATCGAACCCTATGACGGAGATATCTTCAGGAACATGCAATTGTTGCTTGCCGAGTTCCTTGATGACTGCGATTGCCACTTGATCGGTTTCGGCACAGATGGCGGTTGGCATGTGTGGCAATGACAGTAATTTCGCCACCAGTTGCGCAGCAAGGTCCGCTTTCGACAATGGCGCATCATGCTCGTCCGCGGTTATGACGTAGGCATACTCATCGTCGTAACCGTTTTGTTCAGCCGCTTCCAAGAACGCTTCCATACGCTGGCTGGTGCTGTAGACCATGTCGTCGGGAATGTAATCAACGACGAAAGCGATGCGCCGGTGTCCAAGCGATTTGAGCAGACGCACCGCCTTGGACATGCCATCGTAGTTGTCAACACCGATGGCTGCGTCGCAGAACGATTCGGCTGGAATGTTCACACCGACCGTCGGCATATCGGTGACACGCAGTTTCTCACGTGCGGATTCGTCGAGTTGGAACGACGAAATGATGATCGCGTCAGCATTGCGATTTTTAGGCAATTGTGCGAAGTAACGCTCCGTCTCCTGTCTGCCTGTGACAAATGTGGGCGACACGTCGTAGCCTTCCGGTTCCAACACTTCGCACACGCCCTGCAACACGTTGGCGTTGAACCATTCGTTGAGTTTGCCGGAAAACAGCAGGACAACCCGCATGGTTTTCCCGGACGCCAAAGACGATGCGCTTTTAGATAAGGTAAAGCCCAACCGGTCCGCAGCTGCCTCAACTTTGGCACGCGTTTTCGGAGCGACCTTGCCAACACCTCGCAATGCCCGCGAAACCGTCGCCTGAGATACTCCCGCCAGTTCCGCTACTTCGGCGATGGTGGCTCGTGCCATATCCACTCCAGTTTCCCATTGTTTATCCAGCGCTTTCATATTAGCAGAATCGTTGATTTCACAAGCAGACACGCCATAACAAAACAATTATTGCATTCACAGAATGAAAGCGCTATCATTTTAAGCAATACGAAGACGAGAACGAAGTGATTCTAATCGTCAAAACAGAGCGTTCTCACCAGAATGAACTAGTGAAAACGCTTCCATAAAAAGCCATAACAAAATCACAATGCATCCAATGAAGGAAGACAACCCAATGAGCAACGAAGCCAACGAGCGGCACATCGCTGACGATCCATCACTCTGGTGGAAGCAGGCGGTCGTCTATCAGGTCTACCCGCGTTCGTTCAAAGACACAACCGGGTCGGGCCTCGGAGACATCGCAGGAGTCGCACAACAAATCCCATATCTAAAAAGACTCGGCGTGGACGCCATCTGGCTCAGCCCGTTCTATCCGTCTCAACTGGCAGACGGCGGATACGATGTGGACGACTACCGCAACGTCGACCCGAAACTCGGCACCATGGACGACTTCGACCATCTCACCAAAACCGCACATGCGGCAGGCATCAAAATAGTCGTCGACATCGTACCGAACCACTCGTCCAACCAGCATGAATGGTTCAAGGCCGCGCTTGCCGCAGGCCCCGGCTCACCGGAACGAGACCGTTATATTTTCCGTGACGGCAAAGGACCGAACGGCGACGAGCCACCCACCAACTGGATTGCCAGCTTCGGTGGATCCGCTTGGACTCGAGTGCCCGACGGACAATGGTATCTGCACATGTTTACCGTCGAACAGCCCGATTGGAATTGGAAGAATCCGGACGTGCGCGCCGATTTCATCAAGACCTTGCACTTCTGGCTCGACCATGGAGCGGACGGCTTCCGCGTGGATGTGGCGCACGGCCTGGCTAAGGATCTCGACCGTGACGATCTCGATGATTTCAAAATCATCGGAGGCGAGATGCATTGCGCCGACGGCACGCATCCGCTGTATGACAGGAACGAAGTGCACGACATCTATCGCGAATGGCGCAAGGTGTTCAACGAGTATGATCCGCCGGCATTCGCCGTCGCCGAAGCCTGGGTACCTCCGGAGCATCAATACCGGTATGCCTCGCCCGAAGAACTCGGCCAAGTGTTCAACTTCGAATTCGCCAAGAAAGACTGGATTCGCAACGACATGCACCTCGCCATCGAAGAAGGCATCGCCGCTGCGGAACGCTCCGGCTCCACCTCCACATGGGTAATGAGCAACCACGACATCCCCCGCCACGTCAGCCGCTATGGGCTGCCGCAGGTGCCGGCTGCAGCCCACCACCAACTTGCCAAGGATTGGCTGCTGCGCAACGGTACCTCTTACCATGAGGATCGCGCGCTCGGCACGAAGCGTGCGCGTGCGGCCATCATGATGGAGCTTGCGCTACCAGGTTCCGCTTATATCTACCAGGGTGAGGAGCTCGGCCTGCCAGAGGTCGCCGACATCCCGTGGGACGAGTTGGAGGATCCGACCGCGTTCAACCGCGTCCGAGACCAGATCGAAAAGGGCCGCGACGGCTGCCGCGTCCCGCTGCCTTGGAAGGCCGGGACGCCGACCTTCGGCTTCTCCCCCGCCACCAAGCATGAAGGCGCTGGCGTGGACGCGAGCCAGGCGGGCGATCCGTGCGAGAAGCCGCATCTTCCGCAACCGCAATGGTTCGCCGACTACGCCGTAGACAGGGAGGACACGGACTCCGGCTCCATGCTCAACCTATACCGCAAGGCGCTCGGACTGCGTCACGAATGGATGACGGCCGACACGACCCTGACCTGGCTCGACTGCGACCGGTCCTCCGGCAAGCCGGACGGCGCCGAGGGGCACACCGGCGGCACCATCGCTTTCCGTAGGGCCAACGGCTGGGCCAGCGTCACCAACTTCGGTGCGGAACCGGCCGAACTGCCGGCAGGCGATATCCTGCTCGTCTCCGGACCCCTCACCGACAACGGCCGTCTGCCGCAGGACACCACCGCGTGGATCGCGCTCGGCTGACCGGACCCCATCAACCGCAATTCGCATTCAACAACCAAGCAAAGGAGCACATCATGAACCGCAACATCACACGAATCGTCGCCATCGCGGCGACGCTCGCCATGGGAACATCGCTGGCGGCCTGCGGCGGCAGCAGCGCCGATTCCAGCAAGGGCCACGTGTATTTCATGAACAACAAGGCCGAGGTCGTGGACCAGTACAAGGAACTGGCCAGCATGTACACCAAGAAGACCGGCGTGCAGGTGGACATCCAGACCGGAGCCGCCGGCACGTATGACGCCACCATGAAATCCGAATTGGCCAAGGACAACGCACCAACCATGTTCAACGTCGCCGGCTTCGACCAGTTCGCCAAGTACCAGAAGTACGTCGAACCGCTGCAGGACACCGACGTGTTCAAACTGCTCAACGATACCGGCAAGGCTTACTCGTACACCATCGACGGCAATTCGTACACCCTGCCGTACGCCGCCGAATGGTACGGCATCATCTACAACAAGAAGATCATCAAGGATTATTGCGCCAAAAGTTATGCGGTGATCAAGTCCGCCGATGACATCAAGGACTACAAGACCTTGAAGCAGGTGGCAGAATCCATCGAGCAGCACAAGGACGACCTCGGCGTCGACGGCGCGTTCGCCACCCCGGGCTTGGATACCTCCGACACGTACCGATTCGCTGCGCATATGACGCGTCTGCCGCTCTACTACGAGTATCGGGACGCGAACACCACGTTCTCGAAGACCATCAAGGGCACGTATCTCAAGAACTACAAGGACATGTTCGACCTGCAGCTCAAGACCAGCCCAACCGAGGCAAGCATGGTGAGCTCCAAGACCTACGATGACGTGACCTCCGAATTCGCGCTCGGCCAGGTGGCGTTCTACCCGAACGGCGTGTGGGCGTATTCGCAGATCAAGGGCAATGACGTGGCCGATGAGGACCTGGGCATGCTCCCCTACTACATGGGCATCAAGGGCGAGGAGGATTGCGGCCCCGTAGGAGTGTATGACGCGAGCTGGGCGGTGAACAAGAACGCCTCCGAAAAGGACAAGAAGGCCACGCTCGACTTCATCAAGTGGATGATCACCGACAACGAAGCCAAGAAGATCCTGTCCAAGGACATGGGATTCTCCGTGCCATTCACCACGTTCACCGATGACTACCAGCCGGACAATCCTCTGACCGAGGCTGCCCGAGCCTACAGCAATGACGGCAAGACCGAAGTGCGTAGCTTCACCATTCCGGATCAGCAGTGGCAGGACGACATCGCCTCCGCGCTGGTCGAATACACACAGGGCACCGGCAAGTGGGACAAGGTGCAAAGCGCGTTCGTGGACGGCTGGTCCACCGAATGGAACAACAACGAGGAATCGCTGGGCTCCGTGCCGGAAGCGCAGAAGTTCGACGCAAAGAGCTGACGCCATCCGACTCGTGAAAAAACGGCTGGACACCGGTAGATAACACCCCAATCTACCGGTGTCCAGCCGTTTTTTCCATGCGACGGTCGTCCGATCCGCTGCCGTACACTTGGTCGTTATGAAAGTTTCCCTGCAACGCGTGACCGAAGCGAGCGCCATCGTATTGAACGAGTTAGGCACACCGGATCCGACATTCGACATGGCACAGATCGGGCCCGGATTGGTGCTGACCATTGAAGTGGAACCTGATGATGATGAGGGAACGCTTGCACGGATGGCGCATCATGTGCTCACGTTACGCTGTTTCGATGGTCCGCAGGGCAGACTGTCGCTGTCTGTTCAGGAGATGCACGGCGAGATTCTGTCGATTCCACAGCCGCTCACCACGTTGCGGCGTTCCGCGGTCGGCAGGCCGCAGCTGGTATCTCATGATGCCTATGATGAGCATGCGAATCTGATATGGATTCGTTTCAATGAAGCGTTGCGCTCAGGTAATGTTCCTGTGCGTGAAGGACGGTTCGGCGCCCGCATGCGCATCGGTTCCATCGCCGACGGTCCCTTCCAATTCACATTGCAGGAATGACCGCAACGCTTGCCGGCATGGATTCCAAAACGTTGATCACCCTTTCCCGAAGCATAGACGCGGTATGTGGCATAGCGGTCATTGAAGTGACGAATTCGACACGCCGTGCACGAAATATTTGGCAGCGCGTTGGCTGGGTCAGCGGCGGAATCGCCCAAGAGTTCCCTAGCGGTAACTAGGGCACATTATTGTGCGTTCTTCTGCCGAGCATTGTTGCGTTCTACGATATGGGCGTGAAGGCCTGCAAAGGCCATGGCAATAGGCTACGAAAGGACATGGCATGATCAACCACGTGACCGTCAAGGTGAAGGATTTCGAGAAGGAAGAGGCGTTCTATGAGGCCGCTCTGACTCCGCTGGGCTACGGCAAGGGACCGGCGTTCCCGGGCGTTCAGGCGTTCGTGGCCGAGGATGGTTCCGCCGTGTGGGTGAGCACCGCTGCCGAGGGCGATGCCGTCGCTCCGATCCATGTGGCGTTCCAGGCTGCCGACAATGATGCCGTGAAGGCGTTCTATGAGGCCGGCCTTGCCAACGGCGGCACCGACAACGGCGAACCCGGCCCGCGCCCGAACTACGGCCCGACCTATTATGCCGCTTTCGTGCATGATCCGGAAGGCAACAACATCGAAGCCATGCTCGCCTGAGTGCTGCACTCGCTTACGAACGTAGAAGATCCCGCCATACGTAATGTTCTCATGGCGGGACCTGTCATATCCCCAGAGAATCAAACATCTCAGCAGCCGTATGGAAACGCGGGCCGTTCTCCGCTGAATATTCATGGACTTCCCGCAAGGCAGAAAACGTATCAGTAGGAACGGCGCTCTGTTGAGGAAGGTCTAATGAAAGTCGGAACTCGTACGTGTCTGGATTGGAACACATGTGATTCCCCCCCTAGCCCTGGTTACTTGAACAGGTCGAACAGGCTGAACGTGATCTTCTTGTAGACCGTGTTGTACAGCTTGCGCTTGGTATGCAGCCATCCCATGCCCTTCTTGCCGTAGCCGGGGATCAACGCTTTCTTGACCGCGCGGGTGGCACGGCCTTTCGTGCGCGCGGACAGGCTCTTCTTCCAGCTGGGTTTTCTCATCCCGTATTTCATGGCGGCCTCTTTTCGGACGGTTATGTATCGCTCAACATTGCATACGCATCGGCTGGATAAACTCAAAGATGAACATAGATGAACATCAAGTACAGTCAAGCAATTACTTACTGGCAGCTTCTTTGAGAGCGTCCTGCAGTTCAGGATCAACGGCGAATAAATACAATCCATGCACACCGCGTTTGAGCAGAACATTCAGTTCATTACGCAGATTGGATTGCGCGTAGCTGATTGAGCCGTTCCTCTTACTCACTGCACGTTTATTACAACTTGCCTTTTCGTTAAAAACGATTTTCCCTTCGCGATAGGTAACCGACGGTCCAATGATGACACCTACATAATTAAGATCAAACCCCTGAATAGAGAACGTTGATCCTACTTCATTAAGCGTATGCGGACTTTCCGCCCAGACAGCATCTAGGGAAAGACCCTTATCCCCTACCTTGATTTCGTAATTCCATGGATGACAGAAATAATCAGCTCTTCCATCAGGATTAAACGCATCGTATCCTCTCTGCATTCCCGGAGCCGCTCCCATGCGCCATACTCCCTGTGCATCGCGATGCATCTCAACATTCCAAAGACCATCGGGACTGGAATCGTTGATTTTGCCGCCCTTATACTCCCAATCATACGTAGCAACCACACGAGAAAGCCCGCATCCGTCAACGCCTGAAGCCTTTAGATATGCCCTCTCCTTTATGGCTTTAAACAGTTCAACCGGCGAATCGAATACTCTGATTTCAAATGGCTCGCGGACATATTCGCCTGTTTTTCTATCCTTCTCCCCAATGTCTTGAGGAATACGACCTATTCTCTTACCATCAGCGAAATCATCAATCCATCGAATCGTCGCATCATCCGCAGCAATGCGAAATTGCCTATGCAAGCATATGCGACTTAGCAAATAGTGATCACCCCACATATTCAATGGCACAAATCGCTCCAACTGCCCGCTATAGCCAGCAGCAGTTTTTTGCACGTCGCTTTCTGCTTGCTGCGGAAAGAGCATGTCCTGATCCTCTTCGCTCCAACGCTGCGAAGTTTGCAAAATCTGATTCGGGTCGAATACCGCAATAACCACTTTCGCACGACGCAATAAATCGTGCAGCATGTTCTTGCCCGAGTATCCTTGGTCACCCTGCGTCAACAGCAGATGAGCTTCATCAACAAGCACTACATCGGCTTTGCCTCGGGGCTTGTCCGCAATAGCTCGATTACTTGTTGTTTTCTCACTAAATCGATTGATGAATTGACTCGGTTTAAGAGCCACCTCGCCAAAATGTTTCTGCAAACCTAATTTGCTTGCAATTTGGTTATAAACGTGCATTTGCTGGTTATGGTTGACAAGGATATATGCTTTTCTGCGATCTTCCCTACTGATTTTTAGTGATGAATCGGTTTCCAGAATATCTTCATCATCTTCGTCATTGATGCGCCCATTGATATCCATTTCTGTTGCTATGCGATAAAACAGGTGACTTAGCAAAACCGTCTTTCCAGTACCCGCAACGCCTTGCACGAAAATCAGTCTCGATAAACCGGAATCGGCTGAATCACCAGAGCCGGCAAGAGCTTCAGAAAGCGCGTCCATAATCGATTCCTCCGCAGCTATCTGATCATCACTCAATTGGTGAAAAGGCGATGCTTTAAAAAGTGCAGAATCGCGAATAATCTCCTCAGCCGGAAATAGTTCCGGATCCTGTCGGTTCAGTTCCATCCAGATGTCCGAGAAAATCTGGTTGAATTCATCCTGTGTATAGTAGTCGCCTTGCGCATTGGTGCGACGATTGTTCAAATTCTTGACTGCATCAGAGCCAAGAAGATAATGCATCAGCCGGTTCTCCACATCCAAAGTCAGAGATTTGTTGAAATGCGGATTGCCAATGACATACTGCCACACAGAACGAGCGTCGCTCTGCAAATTTTCTTGAAATTCCTTCCAATCAACTCTCGTTTTGGGATCTTCCCTCAGATGCTGCATTGTTCTACTACGAATATTATTCGTCTCTCCCACATACACCGTATATTCGGGACGTAAAGTATGCTGATTCCTCTTCTTTGAATGAACCACATACACCGTTGGATAATCGAAAATATAGTGCAAAGTCTCACGCTCAACAGCAGATAATGTCTCGTATCCCAATTGCTCGACAAAGGCTTTCTCTATTTCTGCTTTGTCATCAATGCTCTGATACGGCAAATCTATAATGATTGGCTTTGGAAGCGCGCTCTTCGTCATATGCTCATTATGCACCCGAGAGAGGCCTTCAGAAAAGATTCGACATACACTTACGTATTATGATTTCCGATTCAAGCATCAACGCGATCCGTAAATTCGTAGCAGAGCGGGACTGGTCTCAATTCCACACTCCCGGCAATCTTGCCAAATCTATCAGCATTGAGGCCGCAGAACTTCTGGAATGTTTTCAATGGAACGACGAGCCACAAGACAGCAATATCGAACATATTCATGAGGAAATAGCAGATGTACTCATATATTGCATCATGCTATCTGACAAATTTGGATTTGACCTTGACGAGATAATCCTCGATAAGCTTGCGAAGAATGCTCAGAGATATCCGGTTGAATTTGCCTACGGCAATAGTAATAAAGCCAATTGACGCTGTATATACGTTCGTAAGTAACACCTGAATAGTTGCACGCTGCCCAATCTGCATTCACTATGAGCCACGTTTTCTTCGCGAGCGCGACAGGGGTTCCAACAGATAGAACCTGCATCTAGGTTAGTAATCCGTCAGAATGCGTTCGCGCACTCTCGCGCACTTTCATGCATTCTCGCGTACCAACATCTTGATTACATATTCTGTTCATGTACGGCATGCTCACTTACCCAAGGATGTACAGTCCTGTTCTTCGATGCCGGATCCGCCACCCTGCGAAGATTACGCGAGCAGCTGCAGCAACCCGGCAATCATCTTCGCCTGAAAATCAGTAGCGCATTGAGACGTCTCGCGAGGCGCTTGGCGCGTTCTTCGCTGTCGAAGAACTTCGGCACACGCTTCACCACTTCCAACCGCTCGTTCCGGGGGCGACAGAGGTTTCCGGGAGCGTTTCCTTAAGAGCCACGGTATACGCAGTGGTCACCCATTCCCTCTTTCAGAGCTCATCGAAAATCAGTTCCTAAAATCTTTCAGATGCTGGGTTTTCCTCTGCAATAGCGTCATCAGAATTCGGATCGCGTCATAATTGCGTCACCAAGACCCGAATCGCGTCGTAATCCCGTCACAATCCCGTCGTCGAAAACTGTCTCTGAGCCATTACGATAGATATTGATGCACAGATCCGTATCGCCACCAAGGAATTTTGATTCCGCCAATCCGGCATCACATACCTTCTGCATCACACGCAGGATACTGCCCCCATGCTCAATATACCGATGTGCTCAAAAGCAGAGGCCAAGGCATCGTTACGTATATTTCAAATATCCCCGCTTCATGCGTTCAATGGTCTACCCATCGGCAAGCGCTCTGGCGAGGTGATTTCCAGCCGATTGTCATAAATCACAATCTGAATGCTCGAATAGTTGTAGCTGCAATGCATTATCGCGTTGACAATCAACTCGCAAATGGCATCCGACAGAATCCCATATACGTCCTGCCAGTGCACACCCTTGAACCGGGCACCCATATGAATGTCGCACAGCACATACTGGTAGAACTCTTCGATAAGCTCCTGCCTAGGCGGGTAATCACAAATGTAATAGGGACTCCATTATCTCGCGCAAATGAGCGAAATCAGCATCAATATCACGGTGCTCATCGGCAGCTTCAACGCCTGCGATGAAATCGGTCATGCTATCCCCCATTCGTACTCACAAGGATGATTCACGCATCGGGAAAAACCCGAAGGAATCCGGTCTCTTCATAAGAATATCCGTCAAAGAGGGACTGGGCAGGAAGGAGACCACCGTGTCGGAATTTTTATCGAACAGATGGGCCTCAGCCATGGCCTTGAACAGATTGGACCGAAGTTTCTTCGCCGTTCCCCCGCTTACGGCTTCCAGTTCAGGATGCCATGTGGCTTTGTCCGCAATGAACCGATCATAATCCTCAAAGTCCAGATGCGTATTGCCGGTAAAATAATGCTTTTTGAGCACTTCACCAGCGAATTCCCCGACGATTGCATAATACCGGCACATGGCAATCCACATGAGCGCCTCACGGTCGGATATGGAGGAATCCGGGCCTGCCAAATATGCAAGTTCCCTAACGGTGAGCGCACTGAGCCGCTTGGTGGTCTCCGCCACAACGCGCCTGTTCGCGGAATCCGTGCGAATTGCGAGAACGTTTTCCTCGATGGCCTGCGAACGAATCACAACAATGGATTCGCCCACCTCGGTTTGGGAAGAACACCCAGCGTTACTGCAACCCACATGGTCCAGATACATTTCGGCAAGCGCGCGACCCTGCGAAGCAAGAAGCCCGCCGACAGTGAAGGAAAGCCTGTACCACTCCCCTCGTGTCGACTCCGCACCGTATGAGCCCGCCATGTAATCCTCCCTTCGCTCAGGCACAAGAATATTTCAGTCTACCCCAGATAGGGTAAAAAAGAAGATGATCTCGAAAAAGCAATCAAAACTGTAATAAAGGGGATTCCCCCGCGCCAGGAACTGATAGATGTGAACTATCAGATGACAGACACTTGACATAGGACTTCGAGATAAACAATCTTGCGGATGACATTGCTCTAATGGCAAATAGCCCTATGGGTGTGACTGGACCAGTTTCCGCAAACGATTTAGCCGATTAAACGAACCCTCTAGAAGTAAACAGTGCGGGTTTCACGCTATTATCCGCGTGAGACCCGCACTGATTCTCAGCAAAAACAATCGTCACTTTCCCGTCGAAAAGAGCCCGAAGATCAGATCGGCAATCCTCTTGGCATCCAAGCCATCACTGGCCGTCTGTTTCAAGGCATCCGTTACCTTTGCCACGAAATCTCCCGAAAGCTTGCTCTCCACAAGCCGCTTCAGCCAGTCGGCATCGTCGGCGCTCTTATTGCCAAGATAAACCTGCTCGCAAGCATAGATTGTAGCCCCACATAGTGCTGCAACGATGCTTCCGGCAACCACGGCATTCGCCACGGAAGTCGCAAGATTGAGGCCTGGAATCGCCTTAGTGAGACTCAGCACGCCCTTGGCCGCCAAACTGACGGTACCTACTTCCGCAATGGTCTCTTTGAACCGTTCGGCACCATGTTCCTTGTCGATTCCATAAATCTTGCTGATGGCCGTAATCGCAGCAATCTCAACGGGACCAAGAATCGTGGCATCTGGAATCGGCACAGGCACAGCACCAACAATCACGGCGCTCAATGTTGCGGCTGCTGTCGTGCTTTGCGACAGAACGCGCTTCCTGTTCAATCTGAATTGAGCGGCATCTTCCTTGGCAGCCTGCAAGCCCTCCGGCATAAACTCAACTGTCGTGGCAATCAGCTCATCAATACCGTCAGGGGCAGCATACTTGTCATCGTCTATCCAGAAGGTATCGGCAACAACCGGAATGATGGCCTTCGGCATTCTGCTTGTCTTCACCTCACCGAAGGCCTTTTGGACCAACGCGATATTCTCTTCACGGTCTCGCTTCGAATACGACTTCGTAATAATCACAACGATCGGAACATGCGGCCAATGCTTTGTCGCATCCAGAAAATTCCTTACCGCCTGCGGGAACAGTTTGCCAGAAGTGCCTTCTACACAAAACCAGATGACATTGATCTGGTGGTCGGACTTGCCATCCTCCACACTTTCTCTGGACCATTTCTTCATTGCTGCAATGGCTTGGTAACGTTTGAAGAAAGCCGGTTCAAATCCAACGGAATCAATAATGCGGAATGGGCTTGCATCATCTTCTCCGTATATTTCCAGTCTGTTCGTCTGTCCTGCTGTTCCACGCCCGGTAACTGCCACCTGTTCGCCAACAACGGCATTGATTAACGTGGATTTACCCACACCGGAATTTCCGATAACAAGAACATTGCCCTTGCGATCGTTCTTCCCCATCACGCTCTCAGTCTCGTTCTCTCCCATGTCTTCTCCACTCTGATAAGGCGTATCGCTTGCGATACTCATGGTATCTGCTCCTTTATTTGTCCGATGGATAACATGCGGATAATCCGCATGTTATCATGGGCCATGTTTTCTTCGCGAGCTCGCCATGCTTCCGGCAGATAAAACCGATAGCCCAGCCATTTATCAGTGGAAGCGAGCTCGCTCACCATCGCGCATAATCGCACAGTAGCCATTTCTTCAACTGCACACTTCGTCATTCATATTGCACGAAGCATCTTCTCCTGTACCAGACACAGACCGAGGCCCTGTCCAACGAGATCTTCCAATCCCTCGACTCGGGCGACGCCCAGATCGAAAACTGATTTTCCTGTCGCCTTCCATATCCGCCACTCCAAAACGCACCGACGCGTCTACCGGTCGTATACTGCTGCCAAGTGGATTTGAAGGGACGAACCATGATCGACGACGATTCCAACGAACTCATCCCCTCCGACGGCGGAGGCGACAATGACGAAAACGCCGAGGACGGCAACGCAGACGATGTTCAGAGCGTCAGCATCATCCAGGACGAGCAGGGCATCACGTTCCTCGGCGACGCCGGTGTCATAGACCTATGGCTTAAGAGCGAGGGCTTCGATTCCAAGGCGTTCAAGGCCAAAGCTGTGCAGACCGTCTCGATGGCGAGCAAGGGCGCACAGAAGGCCAGCGATGCCATGGTCGAAAGCGGGCGCTGGGTGAAGCTCACCAAGGAATCGGCCGAGTTGGTCGCCAAGTACGGCAAGAACGGCAAGAAAGGAGCGCTCCAGGCCGGTGTTGTGCGGCAACCGAACGGACGCATCATCAAGCATCTGAAATTTACCCAACCAGGGCAGCTCAACCCCGCCATGCTCACCGGCATCAGCGGCGTCATGGTACAGATGGCTCTGGAACAGGCCGTCTCCGAAATCACCGATTACCTGAAGGATATCGATGCGAAGCTCGACGATCTGCTGCGCGACCAGAAGGACCAGACCGTCAGCAAACTCGCCGGAATCTCCCACATGATTGACGAGACCATGCTCATCTACCAGCAGGTCGGTTCGATCAGCGAAACCACATGGTCCAAGGTGTCAAGCTGCCCACAAGACATCGCTACCATCCAGGCATATGCGATCGCCAAGATCAAGGGACTCACCGAAAAAGTAGAACGTGAGCAGGATCCCAAGCAGATCCGCCCGCTGACCCAGCAGATCCGACAGGAAATCCACCAATGGCTGGGCATGCTCGCATCCGCGGTCAAAATGCAGGATCAGGTCTCCTGCATCGAGCTCGCACGCGTATGCCAAGGAGAGCCGGAACAGCTCGAAGCGCACAAGAAGGGCATTGTGCTCGCCAGGAACAAGCGCCTCGAGGAAATCGAGCAGTCGCTCAATGCATTGGGCGAGCAGCTGGAGGCAAAGGCGAACACCGTGGGCGGGCAGGTATTGCTGAACCCATACAGCTCACCTCATGCCATCGCCAACATCGAGAGCATCACCGGCGATCTCAATGCATTCGCCAATACATTGCAGCTCAGGCATATCCATCTGCAAGTCGAGGGCGGACCTACCTGGATCCAAGCCGCAGGCAAGGCCGTAGACGATACCGGCAAAGCCCTGCTGAACGCCGGGAACCAAGCCGCGCACGCCGTCCAAGACACCGGCAACGCGATAGCGAAAGGCGTGCAAGACACCGGCGCCGCCGTTGCCAAGGGAATGCATGACGCCGGAGACCAGGCCGCACACATCGCGCAGAACGCGGGCAACGCTATCGCGAAAGATCCACAGGGCGCGGGTGCCGGCTTAGCCGATGGGGTGCAGCAGCTCGGCAAAGGCATAGCCGACGGATTGAAGCAGCTCCCGGAAATCAAACTGCCTAAATTCGGGTGGGGCAAGAAATAAACCAAGACCCGCGCTATGGTCTGAGGGGGTGTGTTCGGTTTAGGAGACATGCTCCCGGCTCACTTTTTAACGTTTTGTATGCCCCTCCGTCAGCAACCCGTATGCCCAAGCTTCCACGCGAAGCATATCCCTGAGAATATCCTCAGGCAACTTGCGATTAGCTTCAGATGAGAATAATCTACTCAAAGCTAGCGTGTTATAAGCAGAGCCCTCCTCAGATCCGTGGCACATCGAAAGGATTCCTCTTTGTGAGCTGTATCTGCGCCTGTTGTTCCACATATGGTTGTAGAACCGCCAACACCTCCGGTACTTTATGGGTTACGGCATAGTACAGGCGATCAAAATCAAGTCCGTCGTAATCATGGGCGATCCAGTCGCGCATGCCACTCACCCCACGCCATGGAACGCCGGATTCCGATTCACGGAATTCTTTTGAGAGTTTCCTGGTGTGCTCTCCTGCTCTGGCAATCACCATAGCCACGGCATTCTGTTTCTCATCATTCTCAGCGAATTCCTCAGCGCTTAGCCCTCCAAGGAATCGTTGCGCATCATGAAGAGCGCGGACTATCGCGACGATATGCAAGGCATCTTTTTCCGTCGTTTTCATAACACACCTCAGATAATGCGGAACATCGGATTGGAGGTTATGGAATTGACGAATATCACACGCTGCATTTCAGCCAGTCTGTCCTGCAGTTCAGTGGTAATGTATCGTTTTTTCACCAAGTCGATCTCCCGACCAAAAGTCGATGCAAGATCATCACGCAAAGCCCACTCATCAATCATTGGATTGGCGGTGTCGTCAAACTGATAGATGAAATCGATATCCGAATCCGCATGCCCCTCCCCTCGAGCCATGGAACCGAACAGGTACAGTTCATTGACATGATGCCGCAGCGCGATAGGACGAGCAATCTCCGCTATCTGCTGCGGCATAGCGACCCGCGAAATCGCATCAAGCGCTTTCATAGAGCTAGAACATGTGCAAGTTTCTTTTCCACCTGGCGCATGACATCATCTTCCAAAATTCCAATGCGTTGGCCCAATGCCAAAGTGTGCACTGCAAGAATCTTCTCCGTCATCACCCAACTTTTTAATCAAACCATTCTGCGTAGTAGGAGGAACTTTAACCCGGGTAGTCATATCATCCGACGTAAAAGAAGTCATCAGGCATACCACGGTAGAGTCAAAACCCTCGATTTCGTCATTCTGCACAACGACAACCGGCCGAGGCTTTCTCGCGTAACCATCAGCCAGCACAGTCCAGATCTCACCCCTCCTCATCAGCGATCATCCTCATCGACAAATCATTAGCGAAATCAGAAGCCTCCCGTTCATTCTCGAACGGTTCCGCAACCTGTCGAACTCGTACCTGGTATGGGAACCCCTGATATTCATTAAAGGACGAGACGAACATACGCAGCGCATCAGCCGTGGAAAGACCGAGCTTCTTTGTCGTTTCACGGAACTCTTCCGCCTGATCATCATCAACACGTGTCGCAAGCTGAACTACCATTGCCACTCCAATCACTATTTTTTATCATTTTATATCTTATTGACATGTTTTGCTAATATTCCATATCTGGATTACTAAAACTCTAGATTCACAGAATTTGCAATGTGGCAGCCGAACGCCAAAACCCGAAGTATGAGCGTTGGAATTCCAACGCTCATACTCGCCATAATCGCCAAACGGTGCCACAAACAAGCCAACAAGCGTTTTTGGGGGAGAGTCATTCGCGTGATGTTGCGCTCTATCATTGATAAAAACATCCAGCAACCGCATACCGTAAGGAATCACATGCGCTATTTCACTTCGGACACGCATTTCGGCCACCCTCTGGTCACCGCACTGCGCGGATTCCTGAACAATGGCAGGCTCCGCACCGAATACCGTGATGTCTGGCAGGCGCAGGGTCGCGCCGCCGCGCACGCATGGATCAAACAATACGTACGCGACAATCAGACGTCGTTCAAAGCAATCTGCGACATCACACGCCATGAGAACACCATCATCGGCAACATCAACGAGACCGTCGGGCGTGATGACGAGCTATGGATTCTCGGCGATCTCTCCTACCGTTGCACCGTCGAGCACACGCTCGACTGCCTGCGCCGCATCAACTGCCGCCATCTGCACCTGATCATCGGCAACCACGACCGCAACTTCCGTCTCCGCTCCAATGACGCGCTATACGAGGACGTGTTCGAGACCATCGATGACTACCGCGAGATCGACATGGAGCTTCCCGTTCTCGACGGCTCCGGCAAGCCGACGGCCGCAACCGCACGGCAGACCATAGGCATGAGCCACTTCCCCAGGCTCTCGGCATTGGCCGAAGAACACGGCAACTGGCCGGAAAACTGGAACAAGTTCGCCGATGTGGCGCCGACCACCGAAGGTTGGCTGCTCTATGGTCATACGCATCAAGGCATTCCCGACGGCACCGATCCGCTCAGCGTGAATGTGGGGCTTGATGCGTGGGATTTCGAGCCCGTCAGCGAGCAGCAGCTCCTCGCCTGGTTCACATTCCGGCACGCCGACCAATCAAAGTAAATTCCCCCGAGCATGCGTCATCGTCCGGAGGCGAAGCGGGTGAGGACTCCCGACTTGGCCAAGGCTCGGTAGAGGACCCACGAACCGAACCCGGCGAATACGACCGCGCTCAGCAACTCGCATGCCGTGCCGATGAGTCCACGCGGACTGAAGAACGAAAACGCCTGGTAATAGAAGAACAACAGGTAGAAGTTGTATACAATGCCGATCGCCACGGCCGACAGCAACGTGACGCCAAGCGTCCAACGACGGTAGCGGAACACCGCGAACACCGCTTCGGCGGCAAGCGCCTGCACAAGCGCGATCACCACCAGGCTCACACTGTATTTCGTACCAAGCACCACTTCGACGAACGAGGCGACCAACAGCACGTAGGCGGACGCGCCCGGCTTGCGCACGATCAACAAACCCAGCGTCGCGGGAAAGTAGAACAATGCATGCAACAGCGCCGCCGAACCGGGAAGTATCAGGGTCAGCAGCGGGAACAGACCATAGGACAGGCCATCGAACACCCAGAACATCACACCCGACATCACACCGACCGCCGCACCGACCGCAATGTCGATCACACGCCATCGCAGTGATCCGCGTGTCGCACACTTGGTTGCGGTCGATGCCGTCGGTCGTGCCTGCGGAGCCTGTTCCGAAGCTTGCGCCGAAGAGTCGTGGAGGTATGGTTGCGAGGATGGCCGTGCCATGATGAAGTCCTTTTGGTCGATGCCGCGCACCGTGAGTTGGAGATCGCGGCGGTCGCCGTGGGCCGCTCCTCGACCTGCGCGGCCCGGGCAGGAGCGACGCACGCCATTATACGGACGCCATGTTCCCATGTCCGCCAGCGTTTCGCATATGAAACGCATCAGCAGCATACACGTCACATTTGCGAAAGAATCGTCTACATCGTCCGCATCGCAACAATCCGCAACCCCATTCCGCTTACGCTTGACCATGGATTTCAAGCGGCGTATACCACCACACGATAAGAGGTTGGCATGAAGACGATGGCACGGCAAATAGGAACCGTTCTGTGCATGGCGCTGGCTTTGCTGTCGGCGTTCTACGCGTTCGCCGTGATGAAGACACATTCGGGTACCGGCTTCTGGAAGGTCTGGCTGGTCATCGCCGCCGTTTTCGCCCTCCTCGCGGTTGGAATCGCCGCCAATTGGTGGGTGGCGCTCCCCCGCATCATACGAGGGGTCATCATCGCCGTGGTGTGCATCGGCATCGCCATATTCGGCACGGTGGAGGGGTGCATCATCAGCAACATGCATGCGCGGGGCGACCAGCATCTCGATTATGTGGTGGTGCTCGGCGCGCAGGTGCGCAAGTCCGGCCCCAGCAAGGCCTTGCGGTATCGTCTGGACACGGCGGCCGATTATCTGCGGAACAGTCCGGATACCATCTGCATCGTCTCCGGCGGCAAGGGCGCGAACGAGCCATTCCCCGAGGCACAGGGCATGGCCGATTATCTGAAGGCACATGGCATTGAGGAAGGCCGCATCCTTCAGGAATCCAAGTCGAAAACCACCCAGGAGAATATCGTCAACAGCAAGAAGCTCATTGCCGGAGACAACGCGTCCGTCGGCATCATCACCAATGACTTCCACATGTTCCGCGCATTGCAGATCGCGCATGACAATGGACTTGACGAAGCCCAAGGCATCGCGGCCGGTTCACCGCCCGATATGCTGGTGAACAACATGGTCCGCGAATTCTTCGCCGAAATCAAATTCCTGCTGTCCTAGTTCCTGCAAGTTCCGAGCTTGGATATTAGAAATCGCTTCCCCCGCTGGACCAATGTCCGAAGGTCAGCCGGCGTGCGCCGCGGCGTGCGTACCACGCGGCAGCCATTGCCCTTTCGGCAATGCGGCGAATGTGGGCCACTGTTCCGCGGCATCCGCGGCCGATTCGAGACGACGCTGGAAGCCGGGCCAATTCGGATCGGCTTCCAGCAGCCGTCCGAGCAGCAGCGCTGTGGCATGCGCGTCGCTCAACGCGCTGTGCGCATCCTCATTGGCGATGCCGAAGTAGTCGCAGCAGTCGGAAAGCTTGCCGCGACCAATCAGTGACCGCGACAGTTTCATCGTGCACAGCATAGTGCTCTGATGAACAGGTATGGAGGCGCCCATGCGCGAGTATTCGGCGAGCAGGAACCGCGAGTCGAACGACACGTTGTGGGCCACGAACACGCGGCCGGCAAGCAGGTCACGCAGTTCATGTGCGATGCCTTCGAAATCCGGCGCGTGCAGCAGATCGCGCGCGGTGATATGGTGCACCCAGGAGGCACCGACACTGCGATCCACATGAATCAGCGTCTCATGCTCGTCTTCGAGCGTGCCGTCCGGAGCCACGTGCACCAAGCCGATCTCAATGGCCCGATCGCCTTTCGCCGGACTCAATCCCGTGGTTTCGAAATCAACCACCGCGAATCCCTGATTCATTGTTCCTCCAGTCACACACTGTATTCCAGTGTAAAGCAAGGCAAAGGAATCATAGAAAAAGGCTGGAACCCTTAGGATTCCAGCCTTTATCGCATGTGCTGCGTCAATACAACGCCCACAGGCGGCCAATCGGTCTCACTTCTCGTCGGAAGCGAGCTCGTCAGCCACGGCGGCGGCAGCGGAAGCAGCCTCGACGCTCTCGGACTCTTCGTCTTCAGCTGCGGAACCGAGGAAGGCGCTCAGGTCCAGGGTCTCGCCCTCGGACTTGAAGGTCACGGCGCGCATGCCGGAGAGCAGGCCCTTGGAACGGCCGACTTCCTGCACAGCGGAACCGATCTGGCCGTTGCGGATGATGGCCTGGATGAAGGCGTTCGGATCCATGCCATACTGCTGGGCGATGGAGGCGAGGAAGTTGAAGACCTCACCCTGGGAGACCTTGACGTCCATGGTCTCGGCGAGCACGTCGAGCACCATCTGGTCGCGCAGTTCCTTCTCCACGGTTTCTTCGGCTTCGGCCTTCTGCTCCTTGGTGGCCTTGGACGGATCCGCGGTCACGTTCTTGAGCTGCTGCTCGACCATTTCGGCCTTGACGCCCTTCGGCACCGGAATCTCGAGGCCATCCTCGAGCTTGGCGATGAACGCGTCACGAGCGGCGGTGGCCTGACGGCCTTCGGCGTCCTGAGCGGCGACCTTCTTCAGGTCTTCCTTCAGCTCGTCGAGGGTGTCGAACTCGGATGCTTCGGAAGCGAAGTCGTCATCGAGTTCCGGCAGTTCCTCGGCCTTGACGGAATTGACCTTGACCTTGATCAGGGCCTTCTCGCCTTCGTGCTTACCGGCCTCGAGAGTGCCTTCGAAGCTGGTTTCCTCACCGGCGGACAGGCCTTCGAGGGCCTCATCCAGGCCGTCGAGCATGGTGGCGGAGCCGAGCTCGTAGCTCACGCCCTCCTGGGAGTCGACGGTTTCGCCGTCGATTTCGGCGTTGAGGTCGATGTTGGCGTAGTCACCCTTGGCGGCCGGACGGTCAACGCTCACGAGGGTGCCGAAACGCTGACGCAGGGCTTCCAGACGGTTGTTGATGTCCTCATCGGTGACCTCGGCCTTGGCGACCTCGATCTCCATGCCGTCAAGAGCCGGCAGTTCGATGTCCGGGCGACGCTCGACGGTGGCGACGAACTTCAGCTTGGTCTCATCCTTGGCGGATTCCGGCACGTCCTGAACGTCGATCTCCGGCTGAGCCATCGGGTGAATCTTCTTGGTTTCGAGAGCCTTGGAATACAGCTCCGGCACGCCGTTGTTCACAGCTTCGCCGGCGACGGCACCGAAGCCGATACGCTGGTCGATGATCTTGCCGGGCACGTGGCCCTTACGGAAGCCAGGCACGTTGACCTGCTTTGCGATTTCCTTGCGAGCCTCGTCGAGATACGGGTTGAACTCCTCCGGGTCGACGGTGACGGTGAGCTTCACCTTGGTCGGCTCAAGATTCCTGACGCTGATTTTCACGCTTGCGCTCCTGAAAAATACGGTTCTTCATATTTCTGCCGTTAGGCAACCTCTACATAATAGCGCGACTTACGGACTCTGCAACTAGGGAGACCTGCCAATCGCGTGCGCCCTGTTCGCCGAGGAATCGCGCGACGTCACGCTTACGAGGTTCGTCCGTCCAGCACAGGTTACGCAAATACTGCGGTTTGATGACGATTTCCACAGGCGTGCGCGTGTCCTCCGCTATCTGGGAGACCGCCTTGCGCACCCTGTTGAGCACTTGCAGACGTTCCGGATACCGTTCCTTCCACACGCGAATCGATTTGGGAGCCGAAGCGGACTGCGATTCATGACGCCGCGCGGCGCCGCCGTCCACGTCCGGCCATTCGCTTGGCGGCAGGGCGAGCGCGTCCTGGATGATGTTCTTCCACATGCTCGGTTTGATTTTGCGTTGAATCGGCGCGTACCGTTCGAACATCTTGTCCTGTTCGGAATCGGTATGGATGCGCACGCGTTCGTTGATGGAGCGAATCGAACGGAATTGCGCAGCGTTGTGTGGTTTGCGTTTCGCCACTTCGATGATGGAGCTGTCGGACAATAGCAGGGTCGGCGCGATGTCGTATTCGCGCGCGAGTTCGTCACGGCGGGTCCATAGCGCGCGGACGATGGCCAGCGCCTGCCGGTCACGCATGACTTCAGTGATGTGTGAGACATGCATCCAGGGAATCGGATGCTCCTTGCGTGGTCCCAGACCTTCTTTGAGCGCGTAATCGAACTCTTCCTGGGCCCATTCCATCTTGCCTTGGCGTTTGAGTTCGGCGCGCATCTTCGTTTCAAGCTCGATGAGCAGTTCGACGTCCAACGCCGCGTAATTTCGCCAGTCACGAGGCAACGGACGATACGACCAGTCAGCCGCGGAATGTTCTTTGGCAAGGGTCAGTCCAAGAAAGTGCTCGGTGACGGCGGCAAGTCCGAATCGTTTCAATCCCAGCAGACGCGCGGCGATTTCCGTGTCGAACAGCCGTTGCGGTTCCATGCCGAGTTCGTCGAATCCCGGAAGATCCTGCAGGGAATCATGCAGAATCCATACCGCATCTCCGACGGCACGGTTGAAATCGTTCCAATCCGCCCCGGCCGCGGCGAGCGCCTGCGGATCGAGCAGGCCGATGCCGGCTCCGTCGCGTTTGAACTGCACCAACCAGTCCTCATGCCCATACCGGAAGCCGGATGCGCGTTCCGCGTCCGCGGCAAGGGAGCCATGTGAGGAAGCCAGCTCACTGCAATAGTCACGGAATGCCGGCAACGTGTCGATCACGTTGGGCACGCCTTCGCGCGGTTCCGCCAGCAGCTTCGGCTCGTCAGTCAACGGGGTTTTCCTCCTCGGATTGCGTCATGGACCGGAGGAACGACGCCCACTGTCCGACTTGGGAGCCGGCGTCAAGGCCTCCATCGGCATAGTCTAGTGGAGTCCAAGACACCCGGATCTCGCAGCCCACCCTGGGCACATCGGGGTCATGGCCGAATGCTGTGTTTTGGGTGACTGTGACGGTGCCGGATACATGTTCGGAATCGTTTGGATTGAGACGTTCCATCATCATGTCCCAGTACATGCCCGGAGTCAGGCAGTCGTCCTCCTTGTCGGGCAGTGGCAGGGATGCGAAAGCCACGCAACGCCAGTGGGAGTGCCAGTCCTCTCGGAATTTGAGCGAGTACAGGATCATGATCCAGCCGGATGCGTATGTTTCATCGCATTCCAACGCGACGCCGATGCCGAAGTTCGCCATGGAATTGGGCACCGGAATCTCACGGTATGTCATGCCTTTCAAACGCCGCATACGGTCCACGGAAAGCACCGCGTTCCAGACTTGGTCGGGAACGCCCTGCGGTCGCATAAGCATGGTCTGTGGGGCTTCGCCGCCCATATCCGCTCCCTTGCCATCGGCGCGCGCCACGTTGCGCGCATCTCGTGGAAAATCAAAGATGTCTGCCATAGTTCAAGGCTACGACAGAGAAGGGCATTTCGTAGTATTTCGAACCACTTTGCCACGCGTCGAATGTGAAGATTTTTCAGCGTATGAATAAATTGGTCCATGCCATCGATTCAGTCGGCGGCATGGACCAATATGAGGCGTTCCGCATATCCAGCGAATATGGGGAAGCCATTGAGAGGACGGGCGTTTAGTACACGGTGAAGCCGTGCGACTGGAACTGCTCGACCACACGTTGTTTCATTGCCGCGGACGGGCCTTTCTGATCCTCCAACGGGTATGGGATGTTCAGCATGTGCCACTTCGGACGGCCAAGCTGGTGGAAGGGCAATACGTCGATATGTTCCAACGCGTCGCCGAAGGTCTCGCAGATCTTCGCCACGTTCTCGACGTTTTCTTCGGAGGATGTGAGGCCCGGCACGAGCACGAAACGCACCCAGATCTTCTTGCCTGCCTTGGCCAGACGCTGTCCGAAGTCGATGGTCGGCTGCAGGATGCCGCCGGTCACCTTATGGTAGGTCTCCTCATCGCCGGATTTGACGTCAAGCAGGCACAGGTCGATGTCATCCACCATGTCATCGGTGTAGCTCGCACCGAGGAATCCGGACGTGTCAAGGCAGGTATGCACTCCCATCTGCTTGGCGGCATGGAACACGCGGGACACGAAAGCCGGCTGCATCATGGATTCGCCGCCGGAGAAAGTGATGCCGCCGCCGGTGGCCTTGAATAAATCGGCATACCGCTCGATTTTCTTGACCATGGCTTCGTAGTAGACGGGCTTGCCGTCACGCATCTTCCAAGTATCCGGATTCTGGCAGTACTGGCAGCGCAGAGGGCATCCGCTCATGAACACGGTCATTCTGGTGCCAGGACCATCCACGGAAGTGTTGATGTCCCACGAGTGCACGAAACCGATATCGCCGCTTTTCAACGCCTTGATGCGGTCGAGACGGTCCAAGCCGATTGGCGATTCGAATCCGGACAGGCCTCCCATCAGCGTCTGGTTGACGTAGTCCTTGGAATCCCTCAGCATGTGTCTGGTCGTGGAACGGAAAATATGTTCAGACATCAATGTCCCCTTTCATCTGCCATCCCAATCATATGGGAAAACGATATGGGAAAAGCGAAAGGGACGAAGCCACGAGCTCCGTCCCTTCGCATTACCGTCGTTTCATGCGACGGCTTTCATTTGGCTGATTGTGCCGTTCAGTCGACGACAGCGCCCTGGTGGAACGTACGGGAGATCACGTCGAGCTGCTGTTCCTTGGTGAGCTTGACGAAGTTCACCGCGTAGCCGGAGACGCGCACGGTCAGGTGCGGGTACTTCTCCGGATGCTCGACGGCATCCTCGAGCTGCTCCTTGCGCAGCACGTTGATGTTGGCGTGGTACAGGCCGTGGCCATTGCCGGCGTCCAGGATGCCAACGAGGTTGCCGATACGCTCTTCCTCGTCGCGGCCCAGACCATCAGGGGTGATGGTGTTGGTCAGCGAGATGCCGTCAAGAGCGTCGTTGTAGTCGATCTTGCCGACGGAGAACATGGACGGCAGCATGCCGTGGGAGTCCATGCCGTTCTCCGGGTTGGCGCCCGGAGCGTACGGGGTGCCCTTCTTGTGGCCGGACGGGAAGGCGCCGGTGGCCTTGCCGTATTCCACGTTGGAGGTGATGGTCAGGATGGACTGGGTCGGGACGGCGTCGCGGTACACCGGCAGACGCTTGACCTGGCCCATGACGGTGGAGACGACCCACTTGGCGATGTCGTCGGCACGGTCATCATCGTTGCCGTACAGCGGGAAGTCGCCTTCGGTGCGGTAGCCGACGATCAGATCGTCATCGGCGCCTTCGACGTACTCGTTCTCGTGGCCCGGCGTGGTCTTGGCGTCCTTGTTGTAGATCGGGTAGACCTTGGCGTACTTGCATGCGGACAGGGAGTCGGCCGCGATCGACAGGCCGGACATGCCGCAGCCGAGGGTGCGGTACACTTCCTTGTCGTGCAGAGCCATCTCGATGGACTCGTAAGCGTACTTATCATGCATGTAATGGATGATGTTCAGAGCCATCACATAGGTCTCGGACAGCCATTCGAGGGCCTTCTCGTAGTTGGCCTTGACCTTCTCGTAATCCAGCGTGCCATCGGCTTCCGGCTTGATCGGGTCGATGACGCCCTTGTCGATGACCTGCATGCCGGTCATCTCGTCACGTCCGCCGTTGATGGCGTACAGCAGGGCCTTGGCGGAGTTCACACGAGCGGCGAAGAACTGCATCTGCTTGCCCACGCGCATCGGGGAGACGCAGCATGCGATGGCGGCGTCGTCGCCCCAGTGGGAGCGGATTTCCTTATCGGACTCGTACTGGATGGCCGAGGTGTCGATGGAGATTCGGGCGCAGAAGCGCTTGTAGGCTTCCGGCAGCTTCGGATCCCAGAAGATGGTGATGTTCGGCTCCGGGCCAGGTCCGAGGTGCTCGAGGGTCAGGGTGTTGAGCAGACGGAACGAGGTCTTGGTGACCATGGTACGGCCGTCGTCGCCGAAGCCGGCGTCGGACCAAGTCGCCCAGTACGGATCGCCGGAGAAGATCGCGTCGTAATCCTTGGTACGCAGGAAGCGCACGATGCGCAGCTTCATGACCAGGTTATCGATGATCTCCTGTGCGTCGGTCTCGGTGATCTTGCCGGCCTTCAGGTCGCGCTCGAAGTAGACGTCGAAGAAGGTGGAGACACGGCCGAAGGACATGGCGGCGCCGTCCTGGCTCTTGACGGAGGCGAGGTAGCCCATGTAGGTCCACTGCACGGCTTCCTGTGCGGTCTGTGCCGGGCGGGACAGGTCGAGGCCGTACTCGTTGCCGAGGTTGATCAGCTGCTTCAGGGCCTTGATCTGCTCGTCATGCTCTTCGCGGAAGCGGATCCAGTGCTCGATCTCCGGCTCGGTGAAGTCGTTGCGGTACGGGATGGAGTCCTTGTCGCGCTGCTTGAACTTGATCAGCGTGTTCACGCCATACAGGGCCACACGACGGTAATCGCCGATGATGCGGCCGCGGCCGTAGGCATCCGGCAGACCGGTGAGGATCTTGTTGTGGCGAGCTACCTTGATCTGCTTGGTGTAGACGCCGAAGACGCCGTCGTTGTGGGTCTTGCGGTACTTGGTGAAGATCTTCTTGATCTCCGGATCGGGCTCCTTGCCGGCTTCCTTGATGGCCTGCTCGACCATACGCCAGCCGCCGTTCGGCATCATGGCGCGCTTGCACGGCACATCGGTCTGCAGACCGACAATCACATTGTCGACTTCCGGGGAATCGATGTAGCCGGCCGGGAAGGCGTCGATGCCCGCCGGGGTGTGGGTGTCCACGTCGTAGACGCGCTGCTTGCGCTCCACGGACAGATAGTTGTCGTCCAGATACTTCCACAGGTGCTTGGTCTTGTCGGTGGCGTCAGCCAGGAAGGACTCGTCGCCCTCATATGGCGTGTAGTTCTTCTGGATGAAGTCGCGGACATCAATGTCCTTCTGCCAGTTGCCCTCGGTGAAGCCTTCCCAAGCCTTAGCCTCAAGTTCCTCCTGGGAGACCGCCGTTGCATCAACTGCTGCCATTTCCACTCCTTACTGGGTGTCGGTTGGCGACGCATCGTTACGCCGTCGCTACTTCACGATTGTAACGGCAATCATCTGCGAAAAGCCTGAAAACCACGCCCGAAATTAGTGACATAAATCACAATCGGGCGTGGTTTTCATATGGAATTCACTTTTCGGAAGATGCCGAGCCGTCCGCTGACCAGCGTTTCCATTCGCGGTCCTGTTCCTCCCATTTGAGATTGCGTTCCTGCACGATCTTCCACGCGTCGAGCGCGTCCTCACGGGTTCTGTACGGCCCCATGCGGTGGCTTGCCGGAGAGATCATGCCCAATTCCGGCTGCTCGGTGACGGTGTTGAAATACCACTGCTTTTCCATATCGGCTTCCTTCGGCTCTCGATGTTCTACTTGCGATCGCCGATTATTCGCGGAATGCATTGGTGACCGGCAGACGGCGATCACGTCCAAACGCCAGCGCCGTCACCTTCGGTCCCAGCGGATACTGGCGACGCTTCCATTCGGCGCGGTCGACCAATCGCATGACCGTGTCGACGGTCGCCTCGTCGAAGCCGTCGGCCAGCAGGTCGGCGCGGCCATGAGCATGCTCGATGTACATTGCCAATACTTGGTCGAGCAGCGCGTATTCCGGCAGCGAATCGGAATCCTTCTGCTCTGGGCGCAATTCGGCGGACGGCGCCTTCTCGATCGAGTTGACGGGGATCATCGCACCATCCGGCAGCGGAGTGCCCGCGCTCCCCTGCTCGTTGCCGACGACATGCAGACCGCCGATGCCCATGCCGGCGGCGGCAGCCTTGTTGCGCCAGCGGGAGATCTCCCACACGCGGGTCTTGAGCAGGTCCTTGATTGGCGCATAGCCGCCGACCGCATCGCCGTAGATTGTGGAATAGCCGCATGCCAGTTCGGACTTGTTGCCGGTGGCCACGGCCAGCAGTCCTTTGGAGTTCGAGTAGGCCATGACGATGACGCCGCGGATGCGCGCCTGCAGGTTCTCGGCGGCGACGCCTTCCAGTTCCAGCTGGTTTTGGAAGGAGACGAACAGCGGCTCGATGGGCTGAATGTCATAATGCGCGCCGATATTGCGCGCCAGATCAGCTGCATCGTCCTTGGATCCGTCGGACGAATACATGCTCGGCATGGAGATGCCGTACACGTTCTCGCCGCCCACCGCGTCGGCCGCCATGGCAGCCACGAGCGCGGAATCGATGCCGCCGGACAGGCCCAGGCACACGCCCTTGAAATGGTTCTTGGCCATGTAATCCTTCAGACCCAGCACGCAGGCGGTGTACACTTCCTCGTCTGGATCGGGTTTGGCTGCGATCGTACCGACCTTCTGATGCTCCGCGGACGTGTCCAAGTCGAAGAAGCTCAGATCCTCCATGAACATCGGCGAGCGCTCAAGCAGGGTGCCGTCGGTGTCCACAACGAAGCTGCCGCCGTCGAAGACGAGGTCGTCCTGGCCGCCCACTTGGTTCAGGTAGATCATCGGGGCGTTCACTTCGGCCGCGCGGCGCACCGCGAGGTCGAGACGGGTGTCGGTTTTGCCTTCCTCGTATGGCGAACCGTTCATGGTCAGCAGCAGGTCGATGTTCTCCTTGGCGAGTTCGGCCACAGGGCCGCCGTTCTGCCAGATGTCCTCGCAGATGGCCACGCCGATGCGCGCGCCGTTCACGTCGAGCACCATGGATTTGTTGCCGGGGCTGAAGATGCGGAATTCGTCGAACACGCCGTAATTGGGCAGGAAATGCTTGTCGTAGCCGGCCCAGACAACGCCGTCGTGCAGGACGACGAGACGGTTGCGCGGTTTGGAGGTTTCACGGTCGGTGCCTACAGTGCCGACCACCACATATAGTTCGCCGAGACTGTCGGATGCCAGTTCGGTGGCGAGCCAGTTGGCTTTGTCCCATGCGGCTTTGCGGAAGGTGGCACGCAGGGCGAGGTCTTCGATGGGGTATCCGGTCAATGTCATTTCCGGGAACACGACGACCTGCGCGCCCTGCTGAGCGGCGAGATGCGCGTACCGCATGACCTTGTCGGCGTTGGAATCAAGGTCTCCGACGCAGGTGTCGATTTGGGCGAGTGCGAAGCGAATGTCTGTCATAGCTGCCTAACCTACCGTTGATTTGTTGGATATGTTGTGTTTTTTACGATTATGAAAATTACGATTACGGCGTTCCGCACGTGGCGTCACGACAGTTCGTTGAGCACCGTCAGCGCCGCGTTGGCGTAGAATTCCACGCCGGCTTGCAGCGATTCGTCAAGACCGACGAAATGCGGGCTGTGCCAATCCGGGCAGCCTTCCTCGCCGTTGGAACCGATGAAGGCGAACACCGGCATGGTGACGGGCATGAAATCGCAGAAGTCCTCCCCCGCCATCGACGGGTGGATGGGTTCGAGCTGGGCGTAATCGCGCACGTTGTCGGCGACTATCTTGGATAGTTCCGTATCGGAGACGAGCGGGTTCTGGAAATCGTCCCAATCGATGTCGGCGGTGATGCCGTAACCGGCCGCAATGGACTGGACCTGTTGCTTGAAGCGTTTCTCCACCAGTTCACCGTCAGACTTGTGGAAGTATCGTACGGTGCCTTGGAAGCTCGCCTTGTCGGGTACGACGTTCCACACGTGGCCGCCGTGCATTTCGGTGATGGACAGTACGAGCGGATGGAACGGCGATACGTTACGGCTCACGATGGTCTGCAATGCGAGGACCATCGTGGCGAGCGCCTCGATCGGGCCGGTGCCCTTGTGCGGATAGCCGGCGTGTGTGCCGGTGGCGTGCAGGGTTACATGGAATTTCACGCAGCCGGCCATCATCGGTTCGGGGCCGACGGCGATCTGTCCGGGCGCGTAGTTCGGGTTGTTGTGCGCGCCGATGGCGGCTGATACGTCGGCGAGCAGTCCCGCGTCGACCATGGCCTTCGCGCCGAGGCCAAGTTCCTCGGCGGGCTGGAACAGCAGTTTGATGGAGCCCTTGATGTGTTTGCGGCGCTTGGCGAGCCAGAACGCGGCACCGAGCATGTACGACATGTGCAGGTCGTGGCCGCAGCCGTGCATCACGCCGTCGTTGACGGATGAGAACGGCAGACCGGTGTCTTCCTGGATGGGCAGACCATCGATGTCGGCGCGCAATGCGATGCGTGGTCCCGGCTGGTCGCCGCGGATCAGTCCGACCACGCCGGTTTCGAGCGGATTGTTGAGCACTTCGATGTCGTGTGCGCGCAGCAGCTTCTCAATGTAGGCGCTGGTCTCGTATTCCTTGAAGCTGCGTTCGGGGTGCGCATGCAGATAGTGCCTGATTTCGATGATCTCCGGCGTGATTTCGATATGTTCGCTCATGGTTGACGATTGTAGGCACATCCGGCCGTTTTTCCTATTTTCGTGGTCGTGTTCCGTGCCGTGCACGACGTTTTCGCACATATCCTCGTAAGCTGGATACCGGGTTTGACATGGTTTTTCATGGAGGCAGCATGGCTCAGGATATCAAGACGGCGTTTTTCGACATCGACGGCACGTTGACGAGTTTCGTCACGCATGTGGTGCCGCAGTCCACCGTCGACGCGTTGCATGCATTGCAGCGCAATGGCGTGCAGGTATTCATCTGTTCGGGCCGCGCACCCTCCTACATGGGCGTGGTGCTTGATACCATTCCCGTCACGTTCGACGGCATCGTGGGACTTAACGGCCAGTATTGCACCACGCGCGACGGTCTCGACTACCGGCATCCGATCGACCAGGCCGACGTGAAGCTGATCACCGACTGGCTTGAAACGCATGCCGACGTGGTCGCCAACTATGCGGAAAGCGACTACGGGTATTTCAATCGCACGAACGCCGCATTGGAACGCACGTGGAACAGTCTCGGCAAGACCGCGCCGAAAATCGACGTGCATGATCCGCGCGAACGCATCGCAAACCATTCCACGTTCCAAATCAGCCCGTATGTGGACGAGACGATGGAAGCCGAAATCGCCAGCATGTGCGGCAACGTGCGCGGCGTCAGATGGCATCCCGCTTTCACCGATCTGATTCCCGCCGATGGAGGCAAGGCGGTTGGTATGCAGGTGATGCTGGAGCATTTCGGTTGGACGAAAGACAATGCGATCGCATTCGGCGACGGCGGCAACGATGTGGACATGCTACGATTCGCGGGAATCGGCGTGGCAATGGGCAACGCCACCGACGAGCCGAAAGCGGCGGCCGATTACGTCACCGACAGCGTCGACGACGCCGGCATAGCCAACGCGCTTAAGCATTTCGGCGTTATATGACGGTGTTTCCGCAAGATTATTTACGATTCACAAGTCTGTTTTTCGCATATTCCTGCGGTTTTCGCGCCCTTTATAAATAATTCCGATAAGCGCGCGACGTGTTGCCGTCACAGGTTCCTCTATATTGGTCAATCGTTGGCCCGCAACCGCAGTAAGCGTCCGGGCCGTGTAGCGAAATTGAGAGAGAGGAACTCAACCATGCGTAACAAGAAGATTCTCGGCGCACTGCTCGCCGTCACCACGCTCGCGACCTTCGGCCTGGCAGGCTGCGGCAATTCCGGTTCCAACGGTGCCGCCTCCAAGGAGGACGACAAGACCATCACCGTGGCCGCCTCCCCGACCCCGCACGCGGAGATCCTGAACAAGGCGGTCAAACCGCTCGTCGAGAAGGACGGCTACAAGCTGGTCGTCAAGGAATTCACCGACTACGTGCAGCCGAACACCGCCACCGAGGATGGCGAGGTTGACGCCAACTACTTCCAGCACAAGCCGTACCTCGACAACTTCAACAAGGAGAAGGGTACGCATCTGGTGTCCGTGGAGGGCATCCACTTCGAGCCGTTCGGCCTGTACCCGGGCAAGACCAAGGAGCTGAAGGATCTTCAGGACGGCGCCACCGTGGCCGTGCCGAATGATGCCACCAACGAGGCCCGCGCGCTTCTGCTGCTGCAGGATGCCGGCCTGATCAAGCTGAAGGATCCGAAGGACATCAACGCCACGCCGAAGGACATCACCTCCAATCCGAAAAACCTGAAGTTCAAGGAACTTGAGGCCGCCGTCGTGCCGACCGTCATCAAGGATGTCGACATCGCAGCCCTGAACGGCAACTACGCCATCCAGGCCGGCTTCGACCCGACCAAGGACACGCTAGCCACCGAGAAGGCCGACGGTCTGGCCGCGAAGACCTACCAGAACATCCTCGTGGTGAAGGAAGGCAATGAGAACACCGCCAAGACCAAGGAGCTCAAGAAGGCTTTGAAGTCCGACGAGGTGCGTGACTACATCAACAAGAACTACAAGGGCGCTGTCGTTCCGGTCTTCTAAGACCCGCTTCGGCAGTAGGAGTTCAATGCCGCAGGTATACTACCCTGCGGCATTCTTGTTATGGAACACGATTAGGAACAGGACATTATGACGATTCAGATCGACCATCTGCACAAAAGCTACGGCAGTGGCACCGAAGCGCATGAGGTGCTGCACGACATTAACCTGACCATCGATTCGGGTGAGGTCTTCGGCATTCTCGGCTCGTCCGGCGCGGGCAAATCGACATTGGTGCGTTGCATCAACCTGCTGGAACGCCCCACTTCCGGCAAGGTGCTCATCGACGGACGAGACATCACCGGCGTGAAAGGCAAGGAGCTGGCGGACGTGCGCGCCGGAATCGGCATGATCTTCCAGAACTTCAGCCTGTTTCAACAGCGCACCGTGCTGCGCAACGTGACCTTCCCGCTGGAACTCAACCACACGCCGAAAGCCAATCGTGAGGAACGTGCGCGGTATCTGCTCGATCTGGTCGGTCTGGCTGATCTGGCCGACCGCTACCCCAGCCAGCTGTCCGGCGGCCAGCAGCAGCGCGTGGCCATCGCAAGGGCGTTGGCCAACAATCCGTCCATCATGCTGTGCGATGAGGCCACCAGCGCGCTCGACTCCACCACGACGGCGCAGATCCTCGACCTGCTGCGTCGCATCAACCGTGAACTTAATGTGACGCTGGTCGTCATCACGCATTCGCTGTCCGTGGCACGCAACATCTGCGACCGTGTGGCCATGATAGACGGAGGCCGCATTGTGGAAATGGGCGATACGGAAGCGCTGTTCGCCGATCCGCACAGTGACATTCTGAAGACTTTGATCGCCGACGCGAAGGTGACGAACCATCGGCATACGCACGAAACGGCGGATGGCGCGAAGAATGGGGCGGCCGATGATTCCGCCCAGAAAGAGGTGAAGTGAGATGGGACAGGTGGTTTCGCAATTCATCGCCGATTATGGCGAACTGCTGGTCGAAGGCGTGCGTGACACGATCATCATGACTGCTGTGGCGACGCTGCTGGCATATGTGATCGGCCTGCCGGTCGGCGTGCTGCTCATCACGTCCGCGAAAAAGGGCATCCGTCCGAACGCACCGCTCAACACCGTGCTCGGCTGGATCGTGAACATCGTGCGTTCCGTGCCGTTCATCATTCTGCTGGTGGCCATCATCCCGCTGACCCGACTGATTGTCGGCACCTCGCTCGGCGTGCCGGGCGCCATCGTGCCGCTGGTCATCACCGCGGCTCCGTTCGTGGCGCGCGTGGTGGAACAGTCGCTCGCCGAAGTGGACGGCAGTCTGGTGGAGGCCGCGCAAAGCTTCGGTGCCAGCAACCTGCAGATCGTGTTCAAGGTGCTGCTGTTCGAAAGCCTGCCATCGCTGGTGCGCGGCGCGGCACTGACGTTCATCACCCTGTTCGGCTTCTCCGCCATGGCCGGTACCGTCGGCGCGGGCGGCCTGGGCGATATCGCCATCCGTTACGGCTACCAGCGTTACCAGTACGACGTGATGACCGTTGCCGTGATCCTGTGCGTCATTCTCGTGCAGATCGTGCAGACCATCGGCGACGTGGTGTCCGACCATATCGACCATCACGAGCGTTGAGCCAGCACATTCGCGTTCCTTATGAAAAGCGGGTCCAAACGTTTGTTGTTTGGACCCGCTTTTCGTACGCGGAAAGAGACGCTGCTCGTAGACGATTACTTGTTGAGCTCGGCCTTGACCAGACCGGCCAGCTTGCCGCCATCGATGGTTTTGCCGGCAAGCGCGGCACGAGCGGCTTTGACGACGCGACCCATGTCCTTGGGGCCGGCCGGGTTCACTTCTGCCACGGCGTCGGCGACGGCTTTGGCGTAGTCCTCGTCGCTGGCGGCCGCCGGCAGGAAGGTTTCCAGGAAATCGGCCTCGGCGGTTTCGGGAGCGGCCTTGTCCGCCAGTCCCTTGTCTTCGTACAGTTTGGCGGTCTCACGACGGGTCTTGACGCCCTTCTGGATGACCTTGAGCACTTCCTCGTCGGTCGCTTCGTGACCGTTGGCGATCTCCAAGTTCTGGATGTCCGCCAACGTCAGGTTGATCGGGTTGAGCTTGGCCTTGTCCTTGGCTTTCATCGCCGCGATCTTGGCTTTCTTCAGCGTGTCCTTCATCGACATGTTCGTTCCTCTTTTCTTGACCGTTCGAATACCGTCTTAATACTACCCGTCCTGTATCCGTGCCGTCGGCATCCACGCCGGTCTCAAGCCCATGAGACACTTGGAGCCATGACTACAGTTATCATGCGCACCTCTGATGATAATCACATGTGGTCATTTTTGGCTCTATTCCAAGGTTTTCCGATCTTGGGAAACCTGCCAATCAGCCTCGTTTTCCGTAAGGCACCTACAGGCACCCAAGAATAATCCGGGAACATTCCACCGCCCTGCCGGCGCTCAACGTCTTCGCCGACCGGCGTGGAAAAAGACAATCCCCCTGTGGTTTCATGATGTTCCACATGTGCGATGCCCAAAAGCATTCCCGGCAGCACGCCTCCATGGCGGACAGCAGACAGAACGATACGTGGCCCGCGCAACCGAACGGCCTTCACCTTAAACTCGCCCGCGCATCAAGTGCCCTTTGCCATGATCCCATCATCTCCCATCGAGTTAGGGGAATGCGGAACAAAAATCAGTTCATATCATTTTTTCTGTTCCTTGAACTGAGCTTGGCCTCTCCAACAAGCCCTACTACAATGGGACTCACTCCTCCGCAGTTCGAGAATCGAGTCAATATGCGCCGAATTTGCCACATTCTTGCAGGTCTCCTAGTGTGTGCCGGACTCCTACGCACAGTAAGCGGCTTTATTTTTGACTACCTGCATCCAGAATACGTGTCTAGCTTTCCTTCATACCTTTATTTTTTACGAGCAGTCCCCTTCCTTATCGCTGCTGGTGCTGTCGAAACTATTTTATTCCTGACAAAAAGGAGAAATAAATAAAGAGACTCAAACAAATTGTCACTGCTCTAGTATCTGTAATATTGGCTGGAACTGTAACAGTAAATGCGTCGGCAGCAGAATCTATCGAAACTCCCTATAGGAGTCCTACCCTATCTAGCTTTCCGTCTAATGCTTCTCTGGAAGATTTTGAGAAAACCTCAGATAACGAAGATCTGAGAATTATCTCATCTCCTTCTCGGGGCGCTAATTACAAAACGCGTGCTGCAGAGGCTGTAGCTTTATTGCGGATTTATTCCACTACAGGATCCGGCTCATCATCTAGTTTCACGAATCTCGGCCATTCTTGGCTTATGATCACAAACCTGTCTGGTTCTACGGTAAACATTGCTGGGATTAACGTTGCTGATGGTAAATCTATAACAGCAAGCACTTGGGATGAATCCGTAGATGTCAGTAGAGAACATAAGGGTCTATGGCTCAATCTTGATTCGAAGCTTAATTCCAACGGTATTAATCTTCAGAATGTTTCCATTCAATTACCCCTAAGACAAATTGATTTAGATACAGTGAATACTAATATTAAGAATAACGATAAATGGGGTTATCTTACCAACTGTTCTACTTTCGCTTCAAAAATTTGGAATTCAATTGCTAGTGGCAGCAGTAAAGTTGACGCTGGATCCATCAATACACCAGCCAGTCTAGCAAAAAGTATTACAAAAGTTGGTGAGGCAGAATCATATACATTGTTAAAGTACAATACTTCTTCACCGCATTACGATTCCGTATATTACGGCTATCCTCCCATAAAGAGTAATAACAATAATTAGATAACCAAATCTGTCTGGTAAAGCCAGACTAGTTTTATCTATAATGTGAGCCGCAAGTGTTGGCATAGCGCTTGCGGCTCATACGCACGATAAGCAAGAGCCACAGCATTCCCACCCGGTCTCAAGCCCATGAGACACTTAGGATTATGACTACAGTTATCATGCGCACCTCCGAAGGCGACATGCGCATGATGCTTCTCCTCTGGGATGCGACATCACTGAAAATCGTTGAAATTCCAATCAAAACCACTCTGAATAATCCCGATTTTCCCGAAAAATAGAATCCCCGAGGCCGCAGGATGGCACCTTATCCAAAATCACCGGCATAGGCAATTACTCTTTCTTCTAATGGTTTTCCAAGAAGTAGAGAAAGACAAAACAACCGATGTCCAACGGAGACAGGAAAAGACGAAAATGGGGATGCGTCGTCGCCCGCAAGGACGCGGACGGAAGGATCGTCTCCTGGCAGGCCCGATACCAGAGTCCCGTCAATCCCAGGCAAAGAATCTACCGCCGATTCGGATTGGAATTCCAGACCGAGGCGTACCGTTGGCTCGACGAGGAGCACGCGCTCGTCATCGACCATAAAAAGGGAATCCGCAGGTGGACGCATCCGTCGGCGAGGACGATGCACGGCAGGGTCCTGTTCTCCTCATACGCGACACGTTTCGTCGCCAACCTGCGGAAGAAGGACGGGTCGGAGCTGAGCGGCAGAAGCAAGCGGATCCAGAAGGCGTCGTTGGACAAACTGCTCCCCTGGTTCGGCGAGACGCCCATGTGCGACGTCACGGAGGAATTCGTCAACGAATGGTATGCGAAGGCATGCGACGAGGTGCGTCCCTCCGCGCTTGAGCACGCGGTCTGGCTGCTCAAGCGCGTGATGAGGGCCGCGACCGAGCGGCAGCCGGACGGGGGTCCGCCGCTATTGTCCTCGAATCCATGCAACCTCGTCACGAGGAAGAGACCGTCCAAAAGACGCGAGCAGGCGCCGATGACCAGGCAGGAGATCGACACGCTGGTCGAAGGCTTCCCGGAATACTACCGACTGTCGATCCATCTCGCGCTGCTGGTGGGCGGGCTGCGCATCGGAGAGGTCTGCGGACTGCAACTCAGGGACATCGACCTCGACCACAGGCTGCTGTACGTGCGGCATTCCGTGACGCAGGGTCCGGACGATCTGGGCGAATACCGGCTCGACGAGACGAAGACCCCGGAAAGCCACCGAGTCGTACCCATCCCCGCACCGGTCTGCCGCCTCATCAGGGAACATATCGACAGGTTCTGCCCCGACAGGGATCCCGACACGATGCTCTTCCACGCGGTCAGGCACCCGGAACGGGTCCTGAACCCGACGACGATCCAACGGCAGTTCCGCACCGCGAGGAAAAGAATCAACCGCGAGGACGTGACGTTCCACTCCCTGCGCGCGACGCACGCGACGATGTTCATGATCCAGGGCGGCACGCTGCGCGAGACCATGGACGAACTCGGCCACGTGGACGTCGACGTGGCCGTCCGATGCTACCAACGCGTGGTGCCGAGACACAGGCGCGACGTCGCCGAGAGGCTGGCACTCGAATACCTCCCCGCCGGGGATCCGGCCGGCATCAAGGCGCAGATAGCCCAGAAGGAAGAGGAAATCGACCAGCTGCGACAGACCGTCGCCGGACTCCGGAGAAGACTGGAAGAGCTCGAAGACGACGGAAGGGAACGAAACCAGGCCGGATAGGCATACCCACAAAACCGAAAAACCGAAATATTGAAAAACCAAAACCGGTAAAGACCGGCATCAAACGGAACAGACCCACGCATCTAAGCGTTGCGGCATCTGCCGTCGCAACACTTAGATACGTGAGGCGTTATCCGAAAATCATCTCGACCTGTGCCTGAGTTTCGGCTTTTCCTGCCCTGGAGGAACGATGGCACGCTGATAGGAGTAATGCTCGCACACATGTTGTCTCTGTGCGGGAGACATGTCGTATGCCTTGTTCGCCGGTTGCGCATACTCACCAAGATGGGCCAGATCATTCGACATGGTCAACGGTTCGGACAACGGCTTGACGATTCTCCTGAACATATCCTCAAGGGGACGCAGGTCGTTTCGTTGCATCCCCGCGATCGAGGCTTGATCGTTCGTCCTTTTGTCGATGAGTCCCCAATCAAAATGCCAGCCGGCCTCGCGCGCGATGATCTCCCAGAAAATGCGTTGCGTCCGCCCGTTGCCCTCACGGAACGGGTGAAGGATGTTGAAGTTGTTGTAGCTGACGCTCAGACGCTTCACGAATTCTTCATGACCGAGGTCTTTGAGAAGATCGTCACCGCGAAGCACCCCCTCGGAGTAGTGCACCCCTATGCTAAACAGCTCCAACGGTTGGAAGGGAAGCCCCTCGCCCTTGCCCATGTCGATGGTTCGTATCTCCCCCGCCCAGTCGTACACGTCCTGGAAGAGGAACCGGTGTATGCGGCGAAGCTGTTCCAGCGTCCCCTCCGCAGGTGGGAGATTCTCTCTCAGAATGGCGGCGCGGGCGGAGCAGAGATCGTTCTCCGCAGCCGCCAGCGCATCCTCGTCCGTGGCGCCCACAAGGTTCCGCAGCACGTTCGTTCCCGGAATCAGGTAGGGATCGAAGACACGCGCCATCGTCACTCCAATCCGTAACGGCGACGGGTGCGGGAAAGAAGCTCGGCGCTGCCGATGCTCCCCCGCGCATATTCTCCGGCATCGCGCATGAAGGCCCTCGTCACGTCGCCGCCTTCCAACCGCACGGACTGCACCGACAGCCCGACGTTCTCCGTGCGGCGGCGCATCTCGGATTCAGATATCGTTCCGAACATTGCACCTCCTTTTCTCTTTAGATTCTAGCAAAACCGACGGCCCTTAGACGGAGCCGCGCCTGATTCCGCTCCTAAAGTCCTTCATTCCAGTCGCAATCCTTTCGCCAGATGCCACGCATGACACGTCAGGCACGCCACCGCACCGTCATCGCCCAGAAGGAGCGTCAGATCGGCAAGCTCCGGGACGAGGTGGAAAGGCTCAGGAAGATCCTGCTGGAACGGGATACCGGAACCGGTGAAAACCGGGAAACCGTTTTACCTAAAACCGAAATACCGAAAAACCAACTAACCGGAATACCAAAAACCGGATACCGACATACCGAAATAAGGAGAAACCGATGAACGAGAAGACCCGCGAACCGATGGTGATCGCGCTTTGAGACTGCTTATATCGTTTTGGACGGAATGAGCGTCAATCAGAAAGTTATGTATGATGGTTTCGCTTATTTATCTCGGTAAGGAGAATCCCATCTCATACAAGACAGTATTCGGCATGGACGGTTTCGATAGACATGACACCGATGGAGGAAACCAAACCGCGGATTCAGCCAGCGATATAAAGGTGTATCCTGAGTCCGCTTCGGGATGTTTGATTAACGACTTGGGCAAGTTGCTGAATATGAATCCGGATTTCTATAGACGACGGATCCGCCGCATTAGACCGGCTGCGATTGCCGTCGGGCTGAGCGCCATTTGCCTGATTGCCATTTTCTTGATTCCAAGTGAATCGAATCCGGTTTTCCAGAATTTCTTCAGCGCACTGTTTGGTTTCTTCCTCGGGTTGGCCTCCTCGGCATATGAGAAGTTCCGCAAATGGGCCGAACGAGTCAATCAGACCATGAAAGACGCTGAAGGAAGTATGCCGATATGGGAAGCCATATATAAGAATTCCATATTCTACGATGAATGCTTCATAACGCTTCCGGCGGCACGCGTATCCCCAACCTGGGCACAAAGAGCATGGATTAAAATCAGGTTCCCCTCATTGTCACGCAAATGGCATAAATACTTTCGCAACGGAATGACCGAACCTGGTTTGCAGCCATTATCCAATGAGAGGAAACGCAGAAAGCGGCTTCATTACCTGGAGTCGCTAAGCCGATGCGTCTTCATGCTCGAACCGTATCAGGCGACTCTTGATTATCTACTGGACTATTCGGATAAGATCCTCGGGGAGAAAATTCGTCAGGATAAAATCCTAAAGGGATACTTCAGCCTGTCGGAGGAATCTACATTTACCAAAAAAATGTAGGTAAATGACGCATGCCAAGATACCGGAATACGGAAATACCGAAAAAACGAGATAACGGAATCGGTTTCAGCCCCCGGAATCCATCACCGTACGCCCCTTACCGAAGAGATGGTCGAACAGCTTCTGGCGAGGGGCAGAACTGTCAACAGCAGCAAGCACCAGACCATGCTTGCCATCGCTGCCATTAAAAATGACGACACGGACGACATCGTACAGAAGAAAATACAGATGACCGCAAAGTTCGTGGACGACTTCGCGACGGTTGCCAGGACATAGGCGAACGGGCAGTCCCAGCCCCTCGCTCAACGCCTCCACCGTGATGATGAACCGTATCGGACATTCCTCGGACATGAGATCCACGTCTTTGAGCTCGTCCACGTTGCCGGTGTTGTATGGAGGATCGATGTAGATGCAATCCACTTTGCCTTCGTATTCGGGCAGCAGGGCCTTGAGCGCTTCGAGATTGTCCCCATGGATGACCATGTTGCCGCAATCGGATCCATGCGAATCCAAAACGCTCTTTTCAGGGATGCGTTCGAGTACACGGTATGGCACTTGAGGGTGGTATGCGACCACCTTGTTCTTCCCCATCCACTCCAAAGTCGGTGCTTTCGGCCTAATGGCTCATATGGCACCCAGGACCCTCGTGATCAATTCCGGCACTCTTGCCATCCCCGTCTTGCCGGGCAAGGTTCTGCCGCAGCGTGTCGCCGAACCTGTCCAACAGATCCGTTTTGCTGCGAATGGCGTCCGGCTTCCGACGCAATCCCTCGACCAGTTCGATGAACGCGTGTTCCTCCTGTTCCACGCAGTCAAGGAACACGGAACAGAACGCCACGGGATCGCCATCCACCTGCCAGGTCTCCAGACTGCGGGCATAGTCGCGCTTGGCGTCATACTTGATCGCCACGGGACGATAGCCGTGCTTCAGCAGCATGAAATTGAGCAGCTGGCGGCCGGTCCGCCCGTTGCCGTCCATGAACGGGTGGATGTTCTCGAACATCGCATGGAAGCCGGCGGCCCTGAGCAGCGGATGAGCGCCGCTCGCGTCCAGCCCGTCGATCAGGGCCCGCAGGTCGTCGCGGATCTCCAGCGGGTCGGCGGTCTTGACGCGGGTCGCGGTGATCCTCGCCAGATAACCGTAGGGGCGGAACGTGCCGCGGGCGAACGGCTGGAGGTCCAGCGCCGTCACCTCATGGACGCGCCGGACCAGTTCCTCATCCAGTCTCCTCCCCTCCCGGGCGTATTCGCGCACGTAGGCCATGCCGTCCGCGACGCCGCGCGCGGCGAACACGTACCGTGCCGGCGAATCCGACGGGACGAACTCGCCCTCCAAAACCAGGGACGTGTCCTCCAGGGTCAGCGTGGATCCCTCTATGGCGTTTGAATTGTAGGTGTAGCGCACCAGCCAGTCGCGGTCGTAATCCGCCAGCGCCATGTCCTCGACGCCGTCCAGGGGGTCCAGTGCGCGGGCACGGTCCTTCAGCACGTCGATTCGTCGCAGGCGTTCGGCGATTCCCGGCTCGCGTTCAAGGCCGAGCAGTTCCTCGGGCAGTTCCTGTATGCGCTGCGATAACTCGGGATTGGCCATCATGTCCCTCTTTTCGTGTTCCGGTTGCAAAGTCCATTATTCCAGCCGCGGTTCGTTCCGTCCTGCGGCCTGCATGTCATAGGGAGGCGCGCCGGCCGTCCCGGGTCGATTCGAACGCCGCGGCCACCTCTTCCGATACCGGCATGCACATCGTCACCCTGCCGGTTTCCTGCGCGGCGGCACGTTTCATGGCTCGGCGTTCGGCCCTGGTGGGCCGTTCGAGAATCCACTCGGCGAACGTGCGGATAAGGATGGACGCGACGATCACGCCGATGGATCCCCAGAAGCACGGGACAAAGTCCGGCTTGGAGTGGTCATACCAGAACCAGACGATCAACGCGAGGATCAGCGCCAGTCCGGCGGCCAGGGCGGCGAGCTTGTGGAATACCAGGGCGAGCGTGCGGATGGGATGCGTGACCAGCCCCACCGCCAGCGCGACGACGACGAGCAGTGCGACGAAGCCCGCGCCGATGATGGCGACGCCCAGGTATATCGCGAGCATATAGAGTCCGAACATGATCGGCCTTCCTTCTCTCTTCTATTCCGTTTCTTCGGGCAGATAGGTGTAGTCGACGGCGACGCCCTCCGCCTCAAGCAGCACGGCGGCCTCGCGCACGGCGGCGGCGCGGCGCTTCACGGATTCCTCGGCCCGGACCCAGTCGGGCAGCCCATCGGGCAGGTCGGAGACGCGGGAGAACGAGAGCGTGACCCTCGTCTCTCCCCTGTGCCGTTCCACGATGTCCGCGACGGCGCGCCTGTGCTCGGCGAGATAGTGTTCGAGCATCTCCCGCATCCTCTCCGAGGGTTGGATCCGGTATTTCTCCGACTCGTATTTCTTGACCATGTCCACGGTGAGGTTCGCAAGCACGGCCGCGTCGTGCTGGGTCATGCCGATGCGTTCGCGCGTCGCGCGCATCCACGCCTTGGCCTCGCTCCAATCCTCTTTTGCCATGGTCCCTCCCGGATATAAGAAAGCCGGATCCACCTGCGCGAACCGTGATTATACTTTTAGTATAATCACGGTTTTCTACAGGGCGGACCCGGCGTTTCCCGGGACGCGGCCGTGGCCGCGCCCCGGTTTCGTCACTCGGTCGGCATCGATGGATTATCGTCGGCCGTGGCCTTGCGCTGCCGGTCGAGCATCTGCTGCTGGATCAGGACGCTGTTGGTCTGGGCCGTGTACTGCTTCTGGGCCATGTCCATGCTTTCCTGGTGGCGTTGTCCCTCGACGTCAGCGAAGACGAGCCGCTGGATGTTCTGCGCGAGCTGCATGAGCTTGTCCTTTTCGAGGATGGACACCTTGACGCTGTTCCTGCCGCCGGCCTGGTTGACGAAGTCGAGCTGCGCGCTCATCGTGTTCGCCAGGTTCGCGGCCGCGAGCAGGAGGAACAGGATCCCCACAAGCGCGCTGCTCGAAAGGAACGAGAGTCCGGCGACGAGGAAGACGGCGCCCCAGACGAAGCTACCGAGGTTGAACTTCGTGTTCGTGTCCACGGACGCGATGCTGCGCAGCGGGATCGTCTGCGTGGACGAGCCGAGCGGGATCACGCCCAGCAGGGTGTTCGGGCTCTTGTACATCACACGCATGTTGCTCGCGGCGACGCTGGTCTTGAGCCAGAAGAGCACCACGGACGGGCTGAACCGGTCGCCGATGACGTCGGTCTCCCCCGTCGCGTAAGTGAATTCGGTCATGGTCTGCTGTGTCTCCGTCATTTCTTTTTCCTTTCCTTGTTGTTATTGCCGAAGTCGAAGGCGACGCCCTTGTCCTTGTCGATGACGAGCGCGGCGTCAAACGTGCCGCCCTTCCTCGAGGTGAAGCCCTTGAGGCTGACCTTCCGGCCGTCGAGCAGCCTGCGCATGGTCGTGTCGGTGATGGTCTTGCCGGCCACGGTCGTCCAGGCGCGCCAGCCGCATCCCTCCGTGGTCCTCCATGTACCGTCGGATTGTTTCTCGCGCCGGTTGGTGGAGCATTGGAACACCTTGCCCGTTTTGACGACGGGCTTGCCGCAGCGCGGGCAGCCGCCGAACGATTCCGTGTTCCGCGTCTTCGCCTGCACATGGTCCTGCCGGACGGTGGTCTGCGCGTCGGCCGGTATGCGCGCGGCGAGGTCGCGGAACTCCGTTTCGACCTGCGAGGCGTCCGCCTGTCCGTGTTCGACCTCCGAGAGGCGTCGTTCCATGTCGGCGGTCAATGCCACGTCCTTGAGCTTCGGGGCGACCACGTCGATCAGGGAACGGCCCTGGTCCGTGGAGCGCAGCTGCTTGCCCTTGCGGTCCACGTATCCGGTGCGGATCAGCTTCTCGATCACATCGGCCCTGGTGGCCGGAGTGCCGATGCCGCCCGAATGTGATTCGTCGTCGTCCAGTGCGGCCTTGAGGTCCTTGTCCTCCACCCAGCGGCTGGCGTGTTCCATCGCGGCGAGCAGCGTCGCCTCGGTGAACGGCTTCGGCGGTTTCGTCTTTCCCTCGGACAATGTCGCGCCGCATTGCGGGACCGGCGCGATGGAGACCCCGTCGGTGAGGTTCGCGGGGATGATGTTGCCCGCGGCCTCGTCCTCCTCGCCATGGTCCTCCTGCGGGGCGGCATGCTCGATGGCGTGCCAGCCGAGGGAGACGGGCTGGTCGGAACGGCTGGTGAAACGGCATTCGCCCTCGGGCAGAAGTCGGCCTTCGTCCGGATGTTTCTCGCACCAATGCGGGTCGATGTTCGCGACGACGTTCGTCACGTCGTGCACGTAGTCGTCGCCCACGGCCTCCCACATGCGTCGCACCACGCGCGTCAGCACGAGACGTTCGTCGTCGCCGAGCTCGTCGAGCGCCGCCTTGTCGGCCTGCATGGTGGGAAGGATGGCGGTGTGGCCGGCCACCTTCGCGTCGTTCACGGTCAGTTCGAGATGTGGCCGTTCAGGTTTCGCGTCCGGTTCGATGAAGCCGGCGGCGAGCCGGTCGCCTTCGGTGAGGCCGCGCAGCGTGTCCAGGTCGTCGTGCGTGATGTACTGCGAGTCGGTGCGCGGATACGTCGCCAGTTTTTTCTCATACAGGGATTGCAAGGCGGACAGGGTGCGGGCGGCGGTCAGGCCGTGCAGCCGGCTCATGTCCTTCTGCAATCCGGTCAGGTCGTACAGGCGGGGCGGCGCGTCGTGCTGCTGCTTGCGTTCGGCCTTGAAGATCGAGAAGGCGAAGTCGTCCGAGTTGACGATCCGCAGCAGCGTCTCGGCGTCCTCCCGCTTGTCCAGTCGTTCGCCGGCCAGTTTCCATCCGCCCATCGGGGCGACGACCTTCCAGTACGGTCGGGCCACGTGGCCGGCGATTTGCCGGTCGCGGTCCACGATCATCGCGAGTGTGGGCGTCTGCACACGTCCAACGGTGAACCGAGCGTTGTAGACGAGGCTGTAGGCGCGCGACGCGTTCATGCCGATCAGCCAGTCGGCCTTCGCACGGATCATCGCCGAATCGGCGAGCCCCTGGTATTCCGTCTCGTCCTTCATGGACGCGAGGGCGTCGCGGATGGCGTCCTCCTCCAGGCTCGCGACCCACAGGCGTCGCATCGGCTTGGAGACGCCGGCATGCTTCACGATCCGACGGAAGATGGCCTCGCCCTCACGGTCGGGATCGCATGCGTCGACAAGCATGTCGACGTCGCCGCGGCGCATCAGTCCCGCGACGACCTTGTACTGGCGGTCCGCGCCCTTGTCCCGGCTGACCTTCCATTGCCAGTCGGGTGTCGGGTCGATGGGCGGCGTGTCGAGGCTCCACCTGTCCCAGTCGTGGTCCTTATATTCGTCGGGCGCGGCCAGGTCGACGAGGTGGCCCTGCGCCCAGGTGACCAGGTCGTCGCCGACCTGCACATAGCCGTCATGCTTTTCCATGTGCCCGCCGACCGCCTGGGCGATGGCCTGGCCGACCGAATGCTTCTCGGCGATGATCAGTCGCATCCCGCATCACGTCCGATCATCAGTAGTTGCCGGACGCCCATGCGGGCCGTCCGTCGTCCGAGGTGTCGGGTTCGGCGGCGGGCTCCTGCGGGGCGGGCTCGTCGTCCGCCTCCTGGACGTCGGATCCGGTCGTCTCCGGATCCGTCACGGCGTCGGCCGCCGGCGCGGCGGTGGGTTCGGCGGAGACGGTTTTTCTTCCGGCCGGCGCGGCGACGAGCTCGCCCTTCGCATCGAACGCGACGTTCTTCTCCGTTCCGGTCATTGCCAGCTTGTCCGCGATCATCGTCCGGCTCATGCCGGGGAACGCCTCCTCGAATTGCCTCGCCGCGTCGCGCAGCGCCTGCGCGCTTTTGCGGAAATTGTCGAGGCGGTTGTCGAACTTCTTCGCCGCCGTCTCCTTGCGCTTGAACGACTCGCGTTCGTCGCGCAGGAAGTCGTCCACGTAATCGGATGCCATGGTCCGTTTCCTTTCCAGTCTTGTTTTCATCGGTTCCCGGTTTCGATCCGGCTGGAACCATGGTCGCGCGATTGGACACATGCCGGTTTGGACAGTCGGGCTCCGCCAGGATCACACGCTTGTGATCCTGGCTTCGCCGGAAACGGAGCGCGGCCCTGGGCCGCGCGCTATCTTCGCCGACCCTTCCGGGATTTCCAGGCGTCGACGCCTGGAAGGGAACGGTCGGCCGGCCATGGTTCATCATCGCAGCCCCGCGCCCGCGTCTTCGGAACTGCGTGTTCCATGCTCCGCTCCGGGAGGGCTTCGCCCGATTATCCCAAAGCGGGCACGGCCCACGCGTCCTCCACCGCGCGGCGGGGCCGCGAGGCTGCCCCATGTCCGGCGAAAGGAAAACAGGAACGCCGGCAGGACATTGAAGGAGCGAACCATGCGGATGGAATCGATGGAATTGCAGCACGCCGTCTTCGAGACCGAAGAGAAGGGACGCGTCGACGCGATGTGGAGCGACGTGCGTCTCCACGCGGGCGACATCCCCGACGGATGGCACTGCTACGCCGTCAGGGGCGGCGACGGTGGATGGCCGCCATGCAGCATCGAGAAAACAGTATGGGTCAACCACGCGGGCGACATCATCACGCCCGACGACCTCGACCCGCTGCTCGAAAGGAACGACTGGATGCTCGTCATCAGGGACTGGTGGTTCACCGACGAGCCGTTCAAGCGTGCGGAATGAAAGGAGACATGGACATGAAGGAGAAGAACAGGGCCGAGGAATGGTTCCGGGCCAAACACGACGAGCTCGCCGGGACGGCGCGGGCCAACCTCGCCGCACACGACTTGGAACCCGGACAGGAGGCCTACCATCTGGACAGCCTCCACTATGCGACCGCCGAACAGATGGAGGCCATATGCCCGACGGGCATCGACTTCGACCGGTACGCGACTCTGGCGAACGGCAGCGTCGGATACGACGAGGCCGACGCGCATTGGGCCGACGCGGCATGGTGGGACGAACAGGCGCGAGCCATGTGGGACGAGGTCGACGACATTCCCGACGACGGCCTCTACTGGACAAGCGTCGAAGACTAAAACGTCATCGCCGTTCCCGGCCAAGGGACGCCCCGGGACCGATGCCGCCCGCATGACGCGGGCGGCGCCTCCGGCGGCCAGAGGACGACTACCGTCCTCTGGACCCCACGCGCCGGGAACCGTTCCCGGACCCGACAGGGCGTCGCCGTGGCACGGAGGCCACGTCTCGCCGACGGGAAACGGAGCACGACACCAATGCCGCGCGCATCCCGAGGATTTTCTTTTGACCGGCCGGCTGACGCCTTGATCATAGCGGCACGCGGAACCCGTCAACGCCCGCGCAGCGAAACCCGTGGTTTCGACGCGTTCTCATGACGGAACCCGCTACCACCGCTAGCGCTTTCGCTTGACCATCCGGTCAAAAGAAAAATATCCTAGAATGGAAGACAACGAAAACAAGGAGGCGGACATGCCGGTCATCAGTATGTTCTTCGGAATCATCATCACCATGAACGCGGACGACCATGTTCCGCCGCACATCCACGCCAGATACCAAGGACATGAAGCATCCTTCACCTTCGATGGCAATCTGCTCAAGGGAGACCTCCCGCGCAAGCAGCGCAAACTGGTCGAGGCATGGGTGCTGCTGCATGCCGAAGAGCTGGAAGCCGACTGGGAGCTGGCCTTCAACCTCGAACACCCATTCAGAATCGACCCGCTACGCTGACAAGGAGGCAACGGACATGACCATCGACTATTCAATCAAAGTGACCCAATGCGAGCCCATGCCCGGCTACAAGCTCAAGGTCACCTGCTCCGACGGCGCGACCGGAATCTTCGACATGTCCCGATACGTCGACCGCGGCATGTTCAAACCGCTCAAGGACCCGCAGACGTTCGACCGCGTGCGACTCGCGTTCGGCGTGCCCTCATGGCCCGGAGACATCGACATCGCCGCGGAACGCGTCCGCTCCGACATGCAAATCATCTAGGAACCCGCGCACCCCTGCCCCGACCGTCACCAAGACGGCCGGGCTTTTTCATGCCCGTATGCATGACGGACATGACGCGCCACCAACGACCCACCGGCCCCGCGATTTTTTCGCGGGGCCTTTTCATTTCCCGCGCTCCAAGTGTCCAAACCCGCCGCCGTTTCCACGACGGACGATTGGCGTAAGACACCGGCCTTCCCCTCAAGGCCATGGGCGAAAGGAGCGAGGGGTGAACGCGATTATCCTTCACGGCATTGCGCAATCATGCCGTGTGAAATCGCTCCCAATCCATGAAATGGATATGGGAGTAGCAAGCGACGTGATTGTAGCTACAATCACTCGATTCGCGGTGCGAATCGGCTTGCCGGGAAGACCCGTACCCCATGGTCGGCAGAGCCTCCAGACCGCTCACACGGCATCACAGAAAACCCAACTCCGCACCTCCCAGAGAGGTGTGGAATGAGCTGGGCAGCAGGCAGAGATCGGAACATCTGCAAGCGAATCACGTTCACGCCGGACGAGTGGGAGCGGGTGCGGAAGCTGTATGAGGAGCTGACCAGATACGCTCCGGAACACCGTTCGTTCAGCTCATACGCACGCAGGATGCTGTCCGAACGGCGCATCCACGTCACCGAGATCAGGCCGTTGACGGACCCCGAGCCGATCGCCCGCGAGATCGACCGCATCGGCGTGAACGTCAACCAGATAGCCCACTGGGCCAACGCGAACGAGCACATAACGCCCGATCAGGTGGAGGAGATCCGCGCGTCGTTCGACCGCATCGAGCAGCTGCTCGGCGACCTGTTCGCCGACAGGCGCGAAGCCCGGAAGGACGCGTGAGCATGGCGGTGGTCAAGCTCGGCAAACCCGTGAAATCGAATCTCGGCGGCGACAACGGGGCGATGGCGTACATCATCAACCCCGCCAAGACCGATGGCGGAAGACTGGTCAGCTCGAACTACGAACGGACCAGGACGGACCACGACGCGCTGGCCGAAGGCATGCTCGACGACAACCGCAGGTCGCCGAAAGGCATCCGGAAGAACAGCCGGCTGGCCTACCACATCAAGCTCAGCTTCAGCCCCGACGACCCCGTGACGCCCGAGCGGGTGCACGAGCTCGGCGTGGAGTTCGCGCGTAGGATCACGGGCGGCGAATACAAGTTCGTGGTCGCCACGCACACCGACCGGCACCACCTGCACGACCACATCATGGTGTGCGCCGCCTCCCAGTACGGGAAGCATCTGAAGGCCGAGCTGCCCAAGGACATCATCGACCAGTGGCGGGCGGTCAGCGACGAGATATGCCGCCGCGAGGGACTGAGCGTCGTGTTCAACCCCGTCGTGGAGGAACAGACGCGCAAGATGCGTGGCGGTACGACAGCCGCCGGCGACGCCGAAACGCCGCCGGCGCGCGACCCCGAACGCGTCGATGAAGCACCCATGCGGAGCGCGAACGAACCGGAGGCGACGTCGCGGAAGGCCTCGGGCGGGGAGCCGTTGGAACGCCGGTACGGCATGTCGATGGAGGAGATCTACGCGTCCGCGAAAGGCCTGGGCGTCAAGGACAGGCTCCGCATGCTGATCGACCTGACCTCGTCCACGGCGGAGAACTTCGAGGACTGGAGGGACATGCTCGACATCCGAGGCGTCGGCGTCGAGGTCCGCGGCCGGCACCTCACGTACACGCTCAAGGACACCGGCTTCAAGGTCCGCGACGAGAAACTCGGCCAGGCGTACGACATGACGAACATCATGGCCGGACTCGCGCACACGCCCGTCATCCCCATCACGTTCAACCGCAGACTCGTCGCCAAACAGACCAGGAAGACGGTCACCGTGTGGCTGCCCGGCACCCACCGGAAGAAGAAGATCACGTTCGACGCGAAGCGTCTCGTGGACGACGGCGGCTCCACGCTGCGCGCGTTCCTTCCCCGCGACCGCGACCAGATCATCCTCGACCCGTCCAACCGGTACGCCGGCAAGACCCCGACGACCGGCCTCTACCAGTGGTTCGGCGAGCCCACGAGCCGGCTCGAACCGCAGACCACGCCCGAACGGCTGCCCTTGCGCTACGGGGTGAGCCCCGCACAGCAGCGCTGGTACCAGGCACAGGCGCGCCGCCTCGACCGGCTCGCCGGCGAGGCGAAGGCGCTGAACGCGGCGATCCGATGGACCCGCCTCGCGGGCGGCGACGCCGCCAAGGGACTCAGTCTGCTGCGCGGGAAGGTACGCGAATCGCACGACGAACTCCAGTCCGCCGTCATCGCATTGCACGACGCGATCCAACAGGGCGACCCCGACCTCGTGGCCGAGACGCGCGGCGAGATGGAACGCCGCGAGGCCCTGTGCGACCGGTACGAGGACGAGCTGTCCGCCATCGAACGGGAGATCCACACGACCCGCGACCGCGAGCAGACGGAGACCGAACAGCGCGAACGGCAGCAGCAGCACAAGCGTGGACGGTCCATCTGAACCGTCCCAGGAAACACCATCCAACAAACAGAAAGGAAACCGCAATGCCAATCGAGGAACAGGCGGAGGAGAAGATCCAGAACGTCGTCCAGACCATCATCACCGGAGGCGCGAGGCTCATGCTCAGAATTCCCAAAGGCGTGGCCATGGCGCTGCTCCGCTCCGGCATGAAGCTCGCCAAGACCGGCGTGCACGCCGCCGGCGAGACCGTCAAAAACAAAATCGACAGCGGCGAGATGTCCGAGAAGCGATTGCAGAGGAAGAAGGACGGCGACCTGCACGAGCTGCAACTCGACGACTCGACCATGCGCGAGGTGCAACGCAGCCTCAAGACCGCCGGCATCGACTATCACCTCGAACGCACCGACCAGGGCCAGTTCATCCTGCACTTCGCCGGCAGGGACGAGGACCACATCCGAGCCGCCGTGCAACGCGCTTTCAGGAACATGGGCCTGGACGTCGCCGACGAAGACTTCACCGTCGAACAACAAACGGAGCAGCAGGAACGGACGACGGAACAGACCCGAAGCGAACCGGAAACCCCGGCGCGGGATACGCCCGTCGAACCGGAGGCGAAGCCCATGCCGACGCAGCGCATCGCATGGGACTTCGTGGATCCGGAGGTCATGGAGATGGCCGCGAACAGCCTCGCTGCCCGCCACCCCGAACTCTCATGGGACAGGCTCATGGGCGACACGGCATGGAACGAGCAGGCCGGCCGCGACTTCGCGGACCGGATCATCGGCAAGGCCGCCGCCGACCCGACATTGCGCGACGAGCTCGACACCATCCTGCGCGACGACTACGGACAGGGCGCGCAAACCCAGGAGCAGACCCGCGGGCGGACGGCCGAGCCAAGCCGGGAGACGCCGGCAACGGAGCCGGAAAACCAACCGGAACCCACACCGGACGAAACCCAGTCGAAGGACCCGCAACAGCAGACGCAGCACAGAACCAACGCTCCCAAGCCGGACGGCAAAGAGCAGAAGCCGAAGCCGATCCGGTCGAAGAAGGCACTGCTCGAACGGTTCAAGACCCGGCTCAACGAGAACCTCACCGAACAGAAGAATCACATGCCACCCACCCAGAACAGGGACCGCACGCCCCGCAAGGGCCGCTGAAAGGAAACCACAATGAACCAGCAGGAACAGTCGACGAAACGCGCCGCGATCTTCCAGGACACCATCAACGGGACCAACGACCCGACCCCATGGCCCGTGACCATGTGGGCCTCGTCCGGCGACACGATATGGACGGCCGGCACGGCGAGGACGGCCGGCGAGGACTCGGTGGGCATGATCTACGGTCCTGGCGAAACCATCGTTCACCGGAACACAATCGCCGGCGACACCACCCGCGCCACCGAATCCTTCGCCATCAGACCGGCGGACGGGCAAAGCCCGATGGACGCGATGCTCGCGGGCGTCGAACAGTGGAACCACCGCCATCCCGACCGGTGGGACACCGTGACCACGCCGGGCGAGTACCGCATGATGGATCCGACGACGGGCAGGCCGCTCCCGATGGGATGGAGCGCCAGTCTCGCCGTGGCCGCGTCCGCGGCGGGCCGGCTCGACCCCAACCTGCTCCAGGCCAGCCTCATGCAGAACGCGGTCGAGCACGAGCCACGCCCCTGCGTGTTCTTCCTGGAGGACAACGGATACGACCTCATGGTCTTCTCCTGGCATCGAAACCAGCAGGGACTGTTCGACGCGATGAGCTTCAAGCACCTGCAATACGACGACCTGAGCATGCAGGTCACCTGCATCAGCCACAGCGAGGACATGAGGGAATCCTTCCCCGCCAAGACCATGAGCGACGGCGAACTGCTCACCCAAAGCCGTGTCTACCGGGACGAATACCAGTACTGGCGCGAACGCGACGGCGGCCCCGTCGTCCAGGGCATGACCGGCCGCGTCATGCGCAGCGGACTGCTCAAACCGGGACTGGAGCAGAAGCCGCTGCTGCACCTGAACGACGGCCGGCGCGCCCCGGACTGGGACGAGTTCACCGACCAAGCCGCCATATCCATCCTCCAGGGGCGCCCCATCTCACCGACGCCGGCGCTCCCCCAGCAGGAACAACCAGCGCAGGCCACCGACCCCGCCGCCGCGACACAGACACCGGCTCGGACGGCCGCGACGACAAAACAGGTCTGGCCGAACGCGTGGGTGGCGAACAGGCTCGCACACACCTATACATTGCACGCGAAGGACGGACGCGACTGGCCGAAGATGATCGTCGGACTCCCCCGCGGCACCGCCATCGACGGCAAGGACCTGACCGGCTGGGCCACCGACATGTTCATGAGCGGAAAGAACCAAAAGCAGAAGAACGAGGGACGGGCCGTCAACCTCAGATTCAGACCCGGCACCCCGGTCGAACTGTTCACCGGCCGCGGCACGGAACGCCGCACCATGCAGGTCGACCCGCAGACGCTCGTCCAGGCGATCATCGACGCGCAGAAACGCAACCGCGACGCCGAGGAGTCGCTCGACACGGCATCGGTGGAACTCGCCTCGAAGACCGTGGAGGAATCCTGGCCGCAGATCGAACGCATGCAGGGCCGGTTCGCCGAATACCAGCGCGCCGGCACGTACAAGCCGGCCGTCGCATTGAAATGGGCGCGCCGCCTCGTCGACCGGACCGCCGGAGCGGACGAGGGACGGTGGACCAGCCGTCAACGCCGTCAGGCCGCCGGGCTCCTCATCCAGGAACTCGCCGGCGCACAGGAACCGACGCAGGACAGAGACAAAACGCCGACCCAGCCAACCGTCGAACAGGACGCGGAGGCGACGGGCACGCCACGGGAAACGGAACCGACCAAGGAGACGGAACAGGGACGGGACCACGACGAAGCCGGCTCGCCGGCCGCCGACCCGGGAGCGAAAGCCGAACCGCCGGAGACGACGCGCCGCGACGATCCGGAACGACGGCACACGGACCTGAAGTCAACGCTCGACCGGTTCCATACCAGGCTCAGGGAGAACCTCGACGGACTCAACACAGCCACGCCGGCACCCGGCATCGACCGGAACCACGGCCAACGGAAAACACTATAAGAAAGGAGCAAACCATGGCGAGAAAACGCCTATACGCAAAGCGGACAGCATCGGCCGAATACGAGCAGATCGACCTGTTCAGCCTTCTCGAGGAGGAGCAAAGGCAGGCCGACAGGATAGCTGAACAGGTGCGCGGATACGAGATAACGGTGGGCCATGTCGCGGTGCAACGGCTCCGCGCGCGCGGCGCGGACGACGAGACGATAGCCGCTGTGGCGGCCGAATACCGGGAGAACCGGCTCCGCGGACTCGGCCGGCGGGACGCGCGGATCGCCGCCGAGAACAAGCTCGGCGTCGGCGCCGCCACGCCCGGCGAGACCATGCCGCAACCTGTGGTAAAACGTTTCACACAATCCTCCGGCACGGAAAACAACACTGAAGAAAGGAACGACGATGGACGAGATGACATGGACCGACCCGCAGCTCAAGGCGCGCTACGAGGAGAACAGCAGGAAGCTGGAACGCCTGAAGGAGACGCTGCCGAACCTGTATTCCGAGGACGCACTGCCGTACAAGGTGTTCACGACGAACAGCGTCCACGGCATCCAGCGGATGCGTCTCATCTGGCTCAAGGAGCACCATCCCCAGCGGTTCAGGGAGATGATGATGGCCAACGTGCTCGAGGAGCATCTGCGGGACATCGAGACGCGCACGAGGGAACGCCAGGCGCAGATCATGGACCAGCTAATGGAGTCCAGGCACCTGCTCAACCGGACGGACTGCCTGAAGGCGGCACCACAGCTGACCGACCTGGACCGGCTCAACGGGATGAACGAGGCCCAGTCGGAGTCGATGAGCATGGCGATCCACGAGGTCGTGGAGAGCTTCTAGCATCCCTCGACGCGCAGCGCGCGCGTTCGCCACGCGAACGCGCCGAAGCGAACATCGCCGCCATCCAGACACTCAAGAAACTCGGCGGAGACAACGGCGGCCGGCCCTCAGCGAAGCAAATGGACACACTACGCGGATATTCCGGCTGGGGCGGATGCGCGGACGCGTTCTCGGACAAGCCCGAATGGCGGACGATCCGCGACGCGATAGAACAGGCCCTCACCCCGGAAGAGTACACGCAGGCCCGCGCCTCCACACTGACCGCCTACTACACGCCCGGCCCCGTGGTCAAGGCCATGTGGGACGCGCTCCGCATCGGCCCCACACCCATCCAGGTACTGGAACCCGGATGCGGCACCGGCAACTTCATGGCCGGCATCCCCGACGACGTCGCGGCGCACGTGTCGGGCGTGGAACTCGACCCGATCAGCGCACGCATCGCCGCCGCGCTGAACCCGGACGCCACGATCCTCAACGCGGACCTCGCGGACTGCACCATCCAACAGGGATCGTTCGACCTCGCCATCGGCAACGTGCCCTACTCGGGCGACATCAGCCTCGACTACCGGACCACGGACGGCGGCACATCCCGCCTCCCCCTGCACGACTACTTCATCGAACGCTCGGTGGACGCGCTGCGCCCCGGCGGCGTCGCGATGCTGCTGACCAGCAGGTACACGCTCGACAAACGCTCCGAGACCATGCGCGCCGACCTCGCGAGAAAAGCCGAGCTCGTCGGCGTGGTGCGTCTGCCGTCCTCGACGTTCGCCCGCCAGGCCGGCACCGAGGCCGTCACCGACGTGCTCGTGCTGCGCAGACGCGAACGGACGCTCGACCATACGCCCGACGAGGCATGGATCCACTCCACGCCGATCGCCGTGCCCGGCTACCAGGACGTGACCGTCAACGTCAACCAGGCGGTCGCCAACGACATGCCCACGCACGCGGTGGGCGACATCAGACCGGTGATCGGACGGTTCGGCGGCGACTTCGACGTCGTCTTCCAGGGCGACACGGAACGGATCGGCGAACGGCTCCGGACACTGCTCTCCATGCAGATCACCCACGGCAGGCCGCCGTTGCAGCTGGGCGAGATGGAACCGGCCGAACGCGCGGAGGTCATCGTCCGCCCGGACCATGTGACCCCGTTCGAATACTCGGTCGACCAGCGCGGCGTGGTCTGGTACGGCGACGGCGCCACCGTCACCGAGGCCGCCCACGGCCAGGGCGACGAGGCACGCCGACTGCGCGGCATGATCCGCCTGCGCGACCTGGCGCGCGAACTCCAACGCCTCGAACTCGACCCCGCCCACGTGGACGACCCCGCCGTGGAGACCAAACGCAAGGAACTCGACCAGGCATACGACCGGTTCACCGGCGAGTTCGGACGCCTGAACGACCGCGCCAACCGGCGCGCCTACGACAGCGAGGAATCCGGCCGCCACCTCGTCATGGCGTTGGAGGAGACCGACGAAAAAGGAAGGTTCGTCGGCAAGGCGAAATGCCTCTCGCAACGGACCATCAGCCCCGTGCCGCCCATGCCCGACCATGCGGACAGCCTGGACGACGCGCTGAACATCAGCCTCGACCGCGCCGGCAGGGTCGACCTGGAACTCATCGCGCGCCTCGCCGACACCACCGTCGAGGAGGCCGAAGCCAGCCTGGGCGACCGCATCATACGCGACCCCTATACCGGCACGGTCATGCCCGCCGAGGACTACCTCACCGGCGACGTGGGCACGAAACTCGACCGCGTCACGGCCATGGCCGACCGTCTGAAGCGCCGCGCCGGCACCGAGGCCATGACCGAGTTCACGGCATCCACCTACGCGACGCCGGAGGACATGCCCGCCACAGAGCGGGCAGGCGAATGGATCAGCGAGGCGGGCGCGGACGTGTGGCGCAGCCTCAAGGACCCGTACTCCGCCGAATCCTACAGGGATCCGGCACCGGTCATCGAACGCATCGCCGGACGGAACGCATGGACCATGGGCTGGAGCCGCAACCCGGAACTCGTCCTCGCCCTCGCCTGGCGGGCGGTGGAGGAACTTCCCGAACAGCATGCGCGCGTCACCCTCGAACGATCCGACACCGGCGAGAGGAAACCGTGGCACGCGCCGGCATGGCACCAATCGCACGGCACCAGCCCGCTGTGGGACGCATTGTGCTGGACATGGCGCGACGGCGACGCGCCGCAGAACTACGCGCCGATCCTCGCCGCCCGGGACATGCCCGTCACGGACCTCGCCCTCTTCGTCCACAAGATCGCCCACACCGACCGGCTCGACATCGCCGACAAGACCGCGATCCTCTCCAACCTGTTCGAAAGCTGGCGCGCCGACGACGCGAACGGCCGGCCCGTCTGGACGGACACGACCATCGGCGCGATGGCACGCACTCTCATGCCCGACACCGACGAGCCCACACGGCTCGCCGAACGGCTCGCCACCGACATGTCCCTCAGCGAATGGATCTGGGGCATCGCCCGCGAACTGCCAGACGGACTGCGCCAGGCGCGGGAGCACAACGCCTACGGCGTCCCGCCACGCGCCATCGACGCGCGCCCCGACGACTACCGGGAGTTCCGAGCGCGCCGCGAGGAGCAGCTCGGACAATGGCGTAAGCAGCCGGAGCACGCCGAGGCCGCGCACGCCGACCAGGCGGACGCGGAACGGCTCGAACACGTGGCCGACCTGCTGGAACGCGTGCAGCCCACCCCATTGGAGGCCGAGCAGATCAAGGCGCCGCTGGGAGCCCCGTGGATCCCCGCCAGGGACGTCCACGACTTCATGATGGAGACGTTCAACGTCCACGGCCACGGGCTCACGCCCGGCAAGCTCGCCCAATACTCGATCGACTGGATCCCCCAGCTCGGACAATGGCGCGTCGGCTACTCGGGAGGCGGCGACATCGACTACAAGGCCGCGAGGACGTACGGCACCGAGGACCGCAACCCGTTCCAACTGCTGGAAGCATGCCTGAACAACGCGCAGATCACCGTCACCAAGGACTCCCCCACGGAGACCACGCCGGCCGGCAAACCCAAACGCGTCAAGGACCAGAAGGCCACGATGGCCGCCATCGAGAAGGCCAACGCGATCCGCGACACGTGGAACCAATGGGTGTTCAAGGACCCCGCCCGCGCGCAGAGGCTCACCGCCCTGTACAACCGCAGATTCAACAGCATGCGCCCCCGCCACGTCGACGGATCCTACCTGACCACGCCCGGCATCGCCCACGGCGTCGCCCTGCGTCCGCATCAGAAGGACGCGGTGGCCCGCGCCCTGCGCAGCGACGAGGGCACCCTCATCGCCCACGTCGTCGGAGCCGGCAAGACGTTCGAGGGCGTCACCCTCTCCCACGAGGCGAAACGCCTCGGCAAGGCGTCCAAGCCGATGCTCGTGGTCCCCAACCACCTCGTGGACCAGTGGGCCGGCGACGTGCTCAAGCTCTACCCGGCCGGCCGGATCCTCGTCATGGACAAGGACGCGCAACGCAATCCCGAATCGGTGCGCCGGTTCTGGGGACGGGTCGCCACCGGCGACTGGGACGCGGCGATCGTGCCGGAAAGCCGGTTCAGCCAGCTGCACGTCAGCAAGGAACGCCGGCTGCGCAACATGCGCGCCCGAGTCGACGAGTTCGCCCAGGCCGTCGAGGCCGCCGCCAAGGCCAGGGGCGACAAGGACCCGACCGTCAAACGGCTGGAGGCCGCGCGCAAAAGCGCCGAGACCGCCATGCAGCGCCTGCGCGACGGCAAGGAGTCACGCGACGACAAGGCGTTGGCTGGCATCGAATTCGAATCGCTGGGCGTGGACATGCTCATCGTCGACGAGGCCCACCACTTCAAGAACCTCGGCGTGCCCGTCGCCTCCGCGGACCTGGGCATGCAATTGTCTTCCGCCGCGAAATGCGAGGACCTGCTCGACAAATGCGAATGGCTGCGCGAGGCCGGGCACGGAGGCAACATCGCGTTCATGACCGGCACGCCGGTATCCAACAGCATGAGCGAGCTGTACAACATGCAGCGCTACCTCGCGCCCGGAACCCTCAAGGCGCAGGGACTGGACACGTTCGCCGCATGGGCGGGCGCCTACGGCCAGGTCGTGCCCACCGTGGAACTGAAACCCGAGGGCAACGGCTTCCAGGTCAAGCAGCGGTTCGCGCGGTTCCAGAACCTCCCCGAACTGATGAACGCGGTGAAGCAGTTCACCGACATGATCACCAACGACGACATCCAGCTGCCACTGCCCGAACTGGAGCAGGTGCCCGTCCCAGTGCCCATCACCGACCGGCAGAAGGAGGAGATGGAGGAACTGTCCGACAGGGCGGACCGCGTACGCGACGGCGACGTGCCGCCTGAGATCGACAACCTCCTGCGGATCACGGGCGACGGACGCAAGATAGCCCTCGACCCCAAGCTCCTCAAAGGACACGAGAACGACCGGCCGTTGGAGAACGGCAAGATCCAGGCATGCGCCGAGAACGTCGCCCGGATCTGGCATGAGGAGACGCCGCGCCTGGGCACGCAGCTCGTCTTCTGCGATTCGAGCACGCCCGCGTCGGGCGGATGGAACGCCTACCAGGACCTCAAGGACCGGCTCATCCGACTGGGCGTGCCCGCCGAGCAGATCGCGTTCGTGCACGACGCGGGCGACAACCCCTCCAAACGCGAGCAGCTGTTCGCCAAAGTCCGTTCCGGCGAGATCCGCGTGCTGATGGGAAGCACCCAGAAGCTCGGAACCGGCACCAACGTGCAGGAACGGCTCGCCGCGATCCACGACCTCGACTGCCCCTGGCGTCCCGCCGACCTGGAACAGCGTCTCGGCCGCATCCAACGCCAGGGCAACACGTACGACCACGTGCGCGACTACCGGTACGTGACCGAAGGCACGTTCGACGCGTACAGCTACCAGACCGTGGAACGCAAGCAAAGGTTCATCAGCCAGCTCATGAGCTCGAAGAGCCCAGCCCGCGAGGCCGCGGACCTCGACGCCGACGTGGTGACCCTCGCCAATATCAAGGCGCTGGCCACCGGAGACCCCGACATCCAACGCCGCATGACATTGGAGAACGAGATCAACCAGCTGAAGCTCCTGCGCGTCTCATGGGCGCAACAGAAGGCCGACACCCGCAGGGACATCGGCCAGCAGCTCCAGCCACGCGTCGAACTTCTGCGCCAGTCGATCCGCGAGAAGACCGACGGCAAGCCGCTCGCCTCCAAGGCCCTGAGCATCCACCAGACCGCGCGCATGAACGGCCGATGGGAGGGCATGACCATCAACGGCCAACCGGTCGGCGACCGGCAGACCGCATGCAGACTCCTCCACCAGGCCGCCCACCAGGCGCACGACGGGGACACGATAGCCGAATACGACGGCCTGCCCGTCATCGCACGCCGCGCGGCCGTCACCGGAAGGATCACCCTGGCCGTCAAGGCCGTCCACGAGCACGAATCCGGCACGGAGATGCCCGGCCCCTACCTGACCGGACCATCCAGCATCGTCAGCCAGCTCGACCGGATCATCAAGAACATGGCCACCGACCCCGGCAAGCTCACGGACCGGCTGGCGGACGCCGAAAGGGAACTCGCCGCCGCACGGGAGACGCTGGCCGAACCATTCGCCCACGAGGACGAATACCGGCAAAAACAGGCCGAACTCGAACGGCTGACGTCCAAACCCGACGAGCCCCGGGAGACGGAAAGTAGAGACCGGGAAACCACAAAAACGGAAAGGAGCGCACGCATGCCATTGACACGGGAAAGCATCGGACGACTGCTCGAACAGGACCCCGACATCGACGGCGTCACCCAGGGCGGCAACGCCATGGGCCACTACCTCGAAGCCCGGCTCACGGACGGCCGCGCCGTGCAGATCGACTTCCACGACAACCCCGCATGGAAGGACACGGACCGGCTGGCCGGACGGATCGAGGTGACCTACGCCAACCGCCCACAGGCGGAATGGCAATACGACGACAACGACATGGCCGACCGCGAACACACCGTCATCGACCCCGCCGAACCCGACGCCGGGAAAAGACTCGCCAAGGCGGTGTCCGAATGGGAACGCGCGGGCGGCCTCCGCAAGGCCCACACATCCGAACCGAGCCATCTGGCCGCGCACCAGCCGCCGGAGGAATACGCCTACCGGTGGCGGAAGCCCGGAGACCCCGACCGGCACATCGCATACCTGAGCACCGCCTTCGACCGCGACCAGGCGATGAAGGCGAGGGAGGACGCCGGATGCGTCGTGACGAAGGTCGATGAGGATCCGGCCGTGCTCTACGAGCAGCACCGCAAGGCATCCTGCCTGCGCGCGAGCCACATCCTGGAACGATACGACTCCCCCGACCCGACCGCGGTCGGCATCCTGCACGGCATCGTGGGCGAGGTCAACGCGCACGACCCCGAGAACGACATCGCCGCCTACCTCACCTACCCGTCCGACAAGGCGGTCCAGCTCGCCGGCGACGGTCTCACCGCAGCGGACATCGCGGAGAAACGCGAAATGGGCGGATGGAACCCGCGGACGGACCAGCTCATGCGCATCAACGCGCAGGGCGACTGGACGGGCGTCACCCAACAGCAGGCCGACCAGCTCGTCTGGGACAACCGCGACGAGATCCTCGCCCGCGCGTCATACGACGGCGAACTGTCCACCTGGACACTCCGCCAGCTCGACCAGCTGGACGAGCCCTCGCCGGAACGGGACCGAGGCCTCGACCGGCAGGAACCGGAACGGCCGGCACCCGCGCGGGAGCAGCCCGCGCCCAAACGCCACGGACTGGGACTGTAGCCCCACACATCCACCGGGGGCGGCGCGCGGCTTCGCACGCCGCCCCTCACCTTATAGGAGGAACATATGGCAACGGAAGAACACCCCACCCTGGAGCCCGTCATCTGGTTCGAGGGCACGCTCATCAGAGATCCGCTTCCACTGCGCGTACAGGACGACTGGCTGCTCGAAACCTTGGCCGATCCGGACGGCAACGGGCGAAAGATCACCATCCGGGCCCGTAGCGCGGAGCATTCGGAGAACATCAGCCGCAACGCGCGCAAGGGGACCCGCCTCATGGTCAAAGGCACCGCCGGCGACGAGGGCTCCGGCATCGACATCGAGGCCACAAGCCTCGCGTTCGACCCCAGCCACGACGAGCCGGAGAAACAATGACACGGACCACCGTCAGCGCCGCCAAGCCGGACAAGACCGATACCGGCGAATGGATCGACATCCACAGCCATGTCGGCCGGCTCATGTCCACGCTCATGGCCGGAGGACGGCCGTTCAGCATCGACGCCACGTCGGCCGGCATGACCATCATCACGGCGCTCTCACCCCAGGCAGTCGGCACACGGGACGCGGAAACGGCCGCCGAAAACGATGCCGAGAACGGAACAGACCCGGACGGCGCGAGGATCACCAGCAGGAAGACGCTGTACGACCGGTTCAAGACCAAACTCAACGAGAACCTCGCCGAAAGAAAACAGTAGAAAAGGAACACTCATGGAACGAATAAGAGGAATCGTCATCAAGACGCTGACCATCCTCGCGGGATTCTGGCTCGCCGATCTTGCGGCCTCCCGCATCCAAGCCGGCATCGCGGCCGACGAAAGCCTGGAACAAATCATGGACGATATGACGACCATGCTCCAGCATCCGACCGACCTGGGATTCGATCGGACCAGCCTCCTGTGCGGACTGGGCGGCGCGTGCGCGGTCGGCCTGTTCCACCTCTACCGGTGGAGCATGAGCCAGCGCAACTGGCGAGACGGCGAGGAATACGGCTCAGCACGCTGGTCCACCAGCCGGGAGATGGCCCCATACACCGACAGCGACACCAGGCAGAACCTCCAGATGACGGCCACAGAGGGCCTGAGCGTCGACACGCAGGCCACACGACGAAACATCAACACCACCGTGATCGGCGGATCCGGTTCAGGCAAGACCGCCACACATGTCATCCCCAACATCCTCAAAGGCAGCATGAACTACGCCTGCACCGACCCGAAGGGCGAACTCTACGCGAAGACCGGCGGAAGGCTGGAGAAGATGGGCTACACGGTCAAACAGCTCGACCTGGTGGACCTGACCAGCGAGACGAAATTCAACCCCATGCGCTACATCGACCCCACGAAACCCGACGTGGCGATCATGCGCCTGGTCACCAACATCATGGACAACACCAACGGCTCCACACCCAAGGAGCACCAGACCGACGACTTCTGGACCAAATCGGAACGCAGCCTCCTGACCGCGCTCACCGCGTTCGTCTACTACCTGCCCGACGACATCCTCAAGGACTGCCTGCACATCGACGCCGGCCAGACCCTCAACGCGGTCGCCGACATGCGAGACCTGCTCGAGGCCAGCGAACAGGACGAGACCAAGGAAAGCCAGGTCGACGCCGTCGCACGGACAGCCACGGAGATCTATGAGGAGACCCGCGCCGAATGGGAACGCGCGGGCGCGGACCACGACGACCCGGACCTGCGGGAGGCATGGCGGCTCGCCCAGGGTCTGAAGTTCGCCGCCCGCCAGTACCGGCCCTTCACCCAGGGCGCGGGAGAGACCAAGAAAGGCATCATCATCAGCCTCGGCGTGCGTCTCGCCCCATTGACCGTCGGCCCGGTCCGCGAGATCCTCTCCGACGACAACCTCGGCATCGACCGGATAGGAGGATACCAGGACGAGGGCGGATACAGGCATCCCAACAAAAAGACGGCCATATTCCTCGCCCTGCCCGACGAGGACCCTACCTTCAACTTCCTGGCCGCGATCTTCTACCAATGCCTTTTCGACAGCATCATCCGCCGCTGCCGCGCCTACCCCGGCGAATGCCTCGCCACGCCATTGCACTGCTTCCTCGACGAGTTCGCCAACGTGGGACGCATCCCGAACTTCGACAAGCTCGTCGCCACGATCCGCTCGCGCAAGGTCAGCGTCAGCATCATCCTCCAGACCATCGCCCAGCTGAAGACCATGTACAAGGACTCGTGGGAGACCATCGTGGGCAACTGTGATTCGGTGCTGTTCCTCGGCGGCAACGAGCAGTCCACCACCGAATGGCTCAGCAAGCTGCTCGGCAAGGAGACCATCGACATCCGCACCACCAGCGACTCGAAGGGCGTGTCCGGCAGCCACACGATCAACTACCAGCGCACCGGACGCGAACTCCTCACGCCCGACGAGCTCGCGCAACTGGACAACGACAAATGCATCTACAACCTGCGAGGGCTCCACCCGTTCCTCAGCCGCAAGGCATGGCCGGGAACGACCATCGCCAAGCCGAAATCCACACTCAAGCACTCCGAAGGATGGAAGGCAGCGGCATGAAGCCCGGCTCCGGCAAAGACTCGACCTACGTCCTAGAGGTAGACAAATGGAAATTCATCGTCTTCACGGATTTGGACCGTATGGACCTAACATCATTCGTCTCCATCGCCCCGGGAATCGCCGTCAGATCCGACTACTGCATCCGCGCAATGGAGGACCGCACCGGGAAATACGACATCCGCCTGCACATGGGGTACAGCGAGGAAGAGCAGCGCATCGTGCTGCGGAACTGCGAGATCGGCACCACGCGCGAACTCAAGATCAGAGACATCGCACGGCTGCCCATCGAGCAGATCATCCGTGCCTACCATCCCCCACTGTGGTCCTATGAGATCACGGACGGCGGGACCAATATCTTCGGCCCACTGCCGGATTGGGAACATGACGCGCTGAGCAGCGTTGATTTCTCCGCGCTCCGCAAGCAAGGCCCCACGCCCGACACCCTGAAATGGGCCTCACGAGTCTATTCGGTCGCCCAGCTCAACAAAGGCCCCGCAACGAAACGTCTGGCGGAAGTCTTCGGTATCCCTCTGCGGACGGCCTCACATTGGCTGACGCTCATGAAAGAGCGCGTCCCCGAATCAGTTTCCATGAAGCTCCCAACGCCCATCACCGTTCTCGATTGTCAGAATGTATGACCGCGACGGTCCAAACGAAGAAGACGGCTAAACGCAGCCAACGATACGAGCCGACTGTTTAGCCGTGCAAACGTCGCCAACGCGACGATTGAGCGGTCTACAATGTGTTCGGCCTTGGCCTTCACCGTTTTCGATTCGTTGACCTCTTTCACGGCTTTCGCGATCGCCTCCGCGTCACGGGCCTTGACCGCCTTCAACAGGGTCTCTCGGGTCTTGTCGTCCGCTACCTTGCCGTCCGTCGCCTTGTACAGCGCGATATCATGCGACGGATACGAGTTAGATGCCGACAATGGACAAACCTGAAGCATCCACATAATTATGACAAGGTGTTGTTACCCTCGTCGCTTATTTGACTAAGAGTCACGTTGGCATATGATTGCATGGTCATCTTTCTCGATGCGAACATGTATTCAGAATAGTATCCTCTTTTATTCGCTGAATAAGCTATCTGATATTCATATTGTTTAACGTTCTTATCGGAATACAACCTGCATATTTGAGGCGCTTTGTCATAAGTGAGTATCCAGTTCCAATCCGGTTCAGCGACGAGGCGCTTCGCGACCAGAGAGTGGATGGTTGCGGTTGCATATGAATTATAAAGATTCCGTCCCTGCACATAGTAAGGAGGATCCGCAAATATGAGACTGTTCTTCATATCGCAGAATTTGCCATCAGAAAGCAATTTGAAGAAATGGCTGGCCTCTAGGTTGCTAACAGTGATTCTCTCTTTTTCCGCTGCTATTCGCTCTATCCTCTTCTTGAGTGTGCTTTTGTTAAATCGAGAAGAAATGTTGTATTTCCCGTCTTGGGCGGCACCTCCTATCGGCCCACCTTTGATGATGCCACTTACGTTCATGCGATTAAGCATGAAGAAGTCGAATCCTTTCCGTCGAATATCCGAATAATGGTTGAAATCGTATCTTTTCCTGATAGCCTTCCAGTATTCCAAGTACTTCGAAGATTGAGCCGTGGGCTTTTCATCCGAATAGTCGAAGGGGACGCGGTCGATTTCACGTAGTAGATATTCGGGTTCGTTGACGAGAGAATACCAAAACGAATATACGCCGTCATCAAGGTCGTTGATAATAACTGCATCTACACGACCCGACAACAAAAGATTGATAGCGACGCCTGCTCCGCCTGCAAAAGGCTCGATATAGGTTCCGGTTATATGGTTAGTCTCCAACACGTTTGCCACGAAACGTGTGATTTTGCCTTTCCCGCCGGGGTATCGCAACGGGGTATTGGAACCGTTTGTCAGCTTGCTTTGCACCATAAACATGAATGATATTAGAAGATTCCCATTTTGGCCAGTTCGTTCGAGTCATACACCCTGTTTTTTGAACTGCACATATTGCTGACAGAGCATAGCAAACAATACCGCATCATTCGACAGCCTCATGATGGTATCTATGTCGTAATCCTTCATAGACTTGTGCGACCCAAGCGATGAGTATTCAACGGACTCGCCGAAATCGGTATTTTCGATTACATTATGAGCCTCTTGGAAGGTGTCGAATACAATCCTCCCGGCCTGCAGATAGTCTTGGAATTTGTTGTTTTTAAACAGGCTATGGACATATGAGACATTCTCTTTATGTTTTGCGCTGACCCCTTTTTGGGGAAGATGAATCTCATCGCAGGATTTGTCCAATGCAAGAAGGGACAGTTCGAAGATCACACGTATCGCCGGCGCAATCAAGAATGCTTTCGCCCATCTTTTGGTGCTGTCGTCCTCCAGTACCCCATATGCGTTCAAAGCGGAAAGCATAAAGTTCGTGTCTTCGAATTCCGGCGCGTCGGTCATCCATTCCGGATTGTTGTACATCGCACCAAGGTGCCGGTCTCGATTTGTGGCGAACTTGCGGGCGAAATCATGATTGAGGCGTTTCGTGGCAAGTCTTGGCGACCTGACCGTTCCTTGGCCCTTTTCCTGAAGAGGAATGATTATGTCCTGCTTGATGGCATCTTTCTTGAGGCGTGAAATAAGGATGCCGTTCTCTTGACAATATCCCTTAATCTCATCAGCAAGTTCTTTGACTTTGTCCAGTTGCTCGGGGGTTATTTTATCCGGATTCTTGATATCAAGATATTCCTTGACCGGAGCCGAGTTGAAAACCCTTCTCGTGCTGGTCGTAGCGTTCGAGCCTCCGAGATAGCTTGTCAAGGACTCTCCAAATTGATTCTGGAACGGCGTTTCAAGCTTGTCCGAAAACGTCTGCCTTCCTGAAAAGCGGGCTTTGGCCTCAGTGCTCCATGGAATCGTGCCGGCACCGTCCTGAGGGCCGTTGTGCTTTCGATTGAGGATTTCCCTCAGCTTATCCTGTTCATCGTCGCCGAAAACAACGATGTCCAGACTGCTTGGAATGTTCTGCGGATATTCCGCAACAAGGTTCTTCAATCTCTTGTAATCTCGGTCATCAAGAAGTTCACGGTAACAATCTGGGTTTTGCAGCAATTTGATTGCAGACAATCTCCTATTCGCATCGTGAATCACATACTTGTCGCCGGCCCTTGTCGCAAGGATCGGCTCAACATCGTTCTGATAGCCATTCTCTGCTATTGACGATGCAAGATTCATCAATTGCCGCTTTGATGTCGATTGAGACTGTGCGCTGAAGTTATAGATTTTATTGAGTTCATCCATCTGGTCGATTGATGGTTCAACTCTTGGGTTCGTCTCCCAGAGACATAAATCCGATACATCGACATTTATACGTTCCATAAATAGTTCCTCCGCTCCACCGAAACAAACTCGATTCATTACCTTATCCTATGTCCAATGATATCCCCAGACCTCAGTGTTATCCTCTCCCCGTTATCTAATTGAAAGTACAACACACCCGTTAGATTCAGCTTGATGATCCCGAACACCGCGCACGCTTGGAGGAGCTGTGCCGGCGGTTGAGAGCACCCATGCATGAGTCAGTGCAGCCAACATGCGAGGAGGTCGCCGACTGGGTGCGTAACCTCGCGTTGTCCGTCTGCCGGAGGGAGCATGAAGTCTTCGGCATTCCCCTGCGGACGGCCTCGCATTGGCTGACGTTCATGAAAGAGCGCGTCCCCGAACCAGTTTCGATGAAGCTCCTGTCATCCATCACCGTTCACGACGAAACCGTATAACCGCGATCAAAAACGGAAAACGGCTAAACGCAGCCATGATACGAGCCGACTGCGTTTAGCCGCATAAATATCGCCAACGCGACGATTGAGCGGTCTACAATGGCTCGGAAACAATGATACGCGGATCAGGGAGCATCCGTCAAAGGAAGCCCGTCCATCACCTATTCTTTCGTTCTCAGCCGACGGTCGCGCCGTCGGTGCCTGATGGCTTCGACGGGGTCGACGGCGCAGGCTGCGGGGTCGGTGTGGATGGCGTCGATGGGGCCGATGGCGCGGGCGTGGTGGTTCTTCCGGTGGTTCCCCCGTAGGTCCGGCCGGTGGTGCCGCCATACGTGGAGCCGCCGCTGCGGCGCGTGGTCTGGCCACCCGTGAACGGCACGGACTGCTGGGATTGCCGCGCCTGCTGCTGCGCGGCCTGTGCCTGGGCCTCTTCTTCCTTGGCTTTGTCGTCGTCCTGCTTGGCCTTGATGGACCGGTTCACCTTGTCCATGGCTTTGCGGATGGCGTCCGCGTCGCGGCTTTCCATCGCCTTGGCGAGGTCCGTGCGGGTGCTCTCGTCGGCGACCTTCCCAGCGGATTCGTCGTAGAGTTTTTTCGCGTCCTTCACGGTTTTGTCGAGGATGGACCGGTTCACCTTGTCCATCGCGTCGCGCAGCGCCTGGGTGCGGCGTTTGTATTCCTTGCCGGCCGTGGAGACGCGGCCGGTATCCGGGTCCGAGGCGGGGCATGAGGGAAGCTTCGGGATGGCCTTGCCGGCGAGTTTGTCGAGGGCGTCGAGGGTGGATTGGTCCGTGACCTGGTCCTTGCCTGTGGCGGATGTGAGCCGGCGGGCCTTTTCCACCGCCTGTTCCAATGCGTCCCGCTGCCGGCCGGCCGTGTCGTGCGCCTGCCGGCAGTCGGCCGTCGCCTGGGCGAGCGTCCGCCGGGCCGTCTCCTCGCCGTGGTGGCGGGCGAGCATGACTCCCCCGCCGGCCATGAGTCCGACGGCGAGAAGTGCGGCGACGGTGATGCCGATGGCCTTCCATGGGATCGCGCGGCGCACCCTGACGTCGGCGAAGGGGTCGGTGTCCGTTCCGTCGTCCATCGGTGGTTCGGTTTCCGCCGGTTCCGGCAGGGGCGGGATGTCCATGGTGGACGGCTCGGTGTCGGCGACCTGTTCGAGCGCGGCGAAGTCGTCGTCGGCGTCGTCCAGAGCCTCCCGCATGGTCTCCGGTTCCGGCTCCTCGCGACGGTCGGGGTCCGGGGATTGCCGCCCGGCGTCCTCTTCCGGCTCGGGCGGGGACGGTGCCGGATCGGCGGCGAGACCCTCCTCCGATGCGAGGGGCACGGATTCCCATCCGTCGGTGGATCCGACGGGGTCGGCCGCTTCCGGCTCGGCCCCGTTCTCCGGCGGCAGCGGAGCGGCCGGTATGGCGACGCGGCGGCGGCCGCGCATGGATTCGGGCGGTTCCGGCGCGGCACCGGCCGTGTCGAAGCCCTGCTCCTGCGCGGTGCGCCACCAGTCAACGAGTCCGGGCCACGCGTTTGGATGTTCGGCGATCAGGCGCATCCATGGACGCCAGCCGGGGTCGTTGGCCATGGCGTGCAGCTGGTCGGCCGAGAGCCTGGGGCTGAGGATCGGCTCGCCCGTCTTCCTGTCGGTCCTCATTCCTCGCCCTCGCCCTTCTCATCCGGGGTCTTGTCCCCGAGTGTCGTGTACGCGCCTTCGAGTGGACCGCTGATTCCGGTGCATTTCCAGCCCTTGTCGGCGGTCCACTGGTATGTGAGGGTCCATGGCGATTCGAGCCCGGTCCATACGCTGCATGTCGCGGTCGTGTCGGTGCCGGCGTTCATGCCGCCGGACGCCTGCACGTCGGGTTGTTCGGCGATCCGGTCGGTGGGGATGTTCAGGCCCTGCGCGTCGGCCGTGAAGTACCGCTTGACGAGCCGGTCGCGGTCTTCGCCCTTGGAGGTGTATGCGGCGGCGGCCTTCGGGGCGAGCCTCTCGCACACCTCCAATGGCTTCTGGTGTTCCACGGCGGTCTTCCTCTTGGGGGCGGAGGTCCCCGTGCCGCCGATGGCGGCCGTGGATGTCGTCTCCTCCGCTTCGCTCGTCCGCGGCGTGGACGTCGCGAGGATGTGGGCGATGTTCACGCCGGCGAGGAGGATGATGGCCGCGGTCGTGGCCGCGATGATGAGGATGTTCCTTTTGTGCTCGTCCATTTCTTTTCCTTCCTAGTGGATGAAGCTGACTCCTCCGGCGTTGGCCTTGAGCTGCGCGGAGCTGATGGTCTGGGTGACGACGGCCATCCAGCCGGTGCCGGATTGGCTGATGAGGATCGAGCCGTCGGAGTTGACCTGTTCGACGACCGCGACGTGGCCGTAGTATCCGTCGGCTCCGAGCACGCCGGCCTCGAAGCACATCACGTCGCCGGGTTTCGGGGATCGTCCCACCTTGTAGCCGAGGCGGGCGGCGGTGTCGTTCCATTGCGCGCCGTTGCCCATGTGCGCGTCGACGGGCTTGCCTATCTGGTTGCGTCGCATCGCGGCCCACCAGGTGCACTGGTAGGTGTCGTAGTCGGGGAAGCGCGCGTAGTGCAAGCCCATGGCCTCGATGTTCACGTGCCAGCTGTCGCTCATGACGAGCTTCGGGCTCAATGTGCCGACGGTCGCCCCCGAGTCGTCGCCGCCCGACGAGGTGTATTTGCTTCGGGCCAGGTCGATGATCCGCTTCACGTAGTTCGTGGTCTCGGTGAAGGGCGGTATGGTGCCGTATTTCAGGACGTTGCCGAGGCCGGCGTTGTAGGCGGCGAGGGTCAGCTGGAGCGTGTCGCCGGCCAGTCTTCCGGATTTCTTGGCCGTCTCGACCTGCGAGGCGAGGTCGCACATGTAGTTGCCCTGGCTCCAGATCGCGTCGTGCGGGTTCCAGATGTCGGCCTTGCCGTCGCCGTCGCCATCCAGTCCGTGGGCGGCCCATGTGCCCGGCATGAACTGGGCGATGCCCTGCGCGCCGGCGCCCGATCCGGCCTTCGGGTTCCAGTTGGATTCCTGTTCGATCTGCGCGGCGATGATGCTCGGCGTGACGACCTGGCAGATGGATCCGGCGCGGATCACGTCGGCCTCGTACTCGGCGGGCACGTTCGCGACGCCGGTGGACTCGCTGGCGCTGGAGCCCAGGAACGCGCCCATGACGGCCAGGAGCACGCCGAGCACGGCGATCAGCGCCGCGATGACCGGAACGATGGGAAGGCTGATGGAGGCGGCGCCGGCGGCGATGCGGGACGCGGCGGCGCGCACGAGGTTCACGGCAGCGCGGGCCACGCGCGCGCCCGTGGTCCCGACTGCCTTGGCCCCGCGGACGGCCTTGGCCGGCGCGCGGCGGTGGCGCCAGATGAACCGGGCGGACGAGTTGACGCCTTTGACGCCCTTGCGGGCGGCCTTGAAGGTCAGGTCGCGTGTGGCGGCGCCCAGCTGAGACGCGGGGTCGTCGTCCGCGGCGGTGAGCCGTGCGGACGCCTCGTCCATCCAGTCCAGGCCGGTGGTTCCGATGCGTTTGACGCCCCTGCCTGCCTTTTTCAGGCCGCCGCCGACATGCTTGCCGATCATGCGGCTCGCCTTGCCCTTGGCGGCGAATCCGCCGATGCGGGCGCTGGGCTTCGCGTCGGATAATACGAGAGGCTTGCCGGCGTGCTTCCTCGCGTCGGCGATTCGTTTGGCCCTGGCCGCGCCCGGTTTGCCTTTCCGCAGCGCCCTGTCCAGCTGTCTCGCGGTCTTTTCCTCGGCCTTGTATGCGGCGACCATGGCCCGTTTGGGGCGGGTCATGACGGCGCGGGCCCGTCCGGCCACATGGCCGACGGCGTGCGCGGCCGTGGCACCGGCGGACATTGAGGTCCTGGCGGTGAGTTCCATGGCGGTGTGGCCCATGGTGTCGGCGATGTCGGCCCGGTCGATGCCGGCCTGCGCGGCGTTCGACGCCATCATGGTGGTGGCGTGGCCCAGCCGGTCGCGCAGGCCGGTCCCGCGGCGGACGCGGACCTTGGCCGGCTGCGCGGGGACGGCATGGGCGCGGGCCGCGGCGTATCGTGTCGGCGCGGTGCCTCGGAAGACCCTCCTACCGCCCGTCGCACCGGTCCCGACCTGCCGTCCGGCTCCTGTGGGGCGGACGGGATTCGTGCGCCGCGAGACGGTGCGGCGCACGAATCCGCCGTGCAGATGGTAGGGGCTTCCAGTCCGGGCGTATGCGGCGTGGCGCGCGGACGTCCGGGCAGTCGGCACGCGGGTCCGGTCGCCGGGGACCCGGTATCGGCTCGGCGTGTGGTCGCGCCGCTGCCGGTCGACCGGGGTTGTCGCGGCATGCGATTGCGTGCGGACGGCGTACCGCCGATGGCGGTGGTACTGTCCCGCGCCGCCGTATGACGCGCGGGCCTGCCGCCGTTGCGGATGGCGTCGGGTGTACTCCGACCGGTATGCGGCCATGGGGGCCGGGGACGGCTCATACCCGTGCCGCGTGTCCGACGCCTGTGGTCGGCGGCGGTTCGACGTCCGCCACGCGCCGGCCGTGTCGACGCGGCGCGTGGCCCGGTAGGCGGAGCGTGCGCCCGCATGGCGGGCATGGGCCTGGCTCATGATGCGCTACTTTCCTTCCTGTTCCTGGAAGCTGGTGGAGTACAGCCGGTAGAGGTCGCCGCCCGACGGGATGCGCCCGTCGAACGGGACGAAGGCGCTGCCGATCTTCATCAGGCCCTGGCCGGGCAGCACGCCGGTGAAGTACTGGCGCTGCTCCTCGCTCAGGTTCAGCAGCTCGCACAGGGCGTCCGCGTCGGTGCTGTTCTGGCTCAGGAGCATGAGGAAGTCGGAGTTGGACAGCATCTCGCGCGCGTCCTGGAGGTCGAGGATCTCCTCGACGTTCTGGGTGATGCCGGTGACGCCGAGGCCGTATTTGCGGGCGCGCTTGTAGATGTCCTTGAACTGGGCGGCGGAGTACTGGTTGGAGAAGAACCGGTGGAATTCGTCGACGTACAGCCAGGTGCGCCGGCCGGCCGCCTTGTTGCGGATCACGCGGTTCCAAACCTGGTCGATGACGACCATCATGCCGAACGTGCGGAGCTCGCCGGACAGGCCGGACACGTCGAACACGGTGAACCGGTTGGAAAGGTCGACGTTGGTCTGACCGTTGAAGCCGCTCATGGAGCCGGTGATGTACGGGTTGAGCGCGTCGGCGAGGTACCGGCCCTCGTCGTTGCCGCAGTCCTGGAGCTCGTCGTGTAGGTCCTGCAATGTGGGCTGGGTGACGCCGCCGCCCTGGTTGCGGTAGCGCGTGTACAGGTTGCTGACGCACTGGTCGACGAGTCCCTTCTGGAGCGGGTCGAGCCCGTCGATGCCGCCGATGAGCGCGCCGACCATGGAGACCACGTTGTTGGTCTTGTCCTTGACGGGGTCGGAGGCCGCGTCGTCGTCCAGGACGATGTCCATCGGGTTGACGCGCGTGCCGGTGCCGGCGCTGATCTGGATGATCTGCCCGCCGAACGCGGCCGCGAGGGCGAGGTATTCGCGTTCCGGGTCGATGACGATGACCTCGTCGTCCCTGTTGAGGAACATGCCGGCGATCTCCTGCTTGACGGTGAATGACTTGCCGCCGCCGGACGTGCCGAGCACGAACCCGTTGGAGTTCATGTGGCTGCGCCGGTCCGCGAGGATCGGGTTGCCGGAGCGGGCGTTGCTGCCGTAGAACAGGCCGTGGGGTTCGAACACCTCCTGAGTGGTGAACGGGATGAGGATGGCGGCGGAATTCGTGGTCAGGGTGCGTTTCATGGGCAGCGGGTTGTTGCCCAGGGGCAGTTCGGCGGTCAGTCCCTCCATCTGCATGAACTTGAGGCTCTCGGCCGTGCACGACTGGGCGTTGACCTTGGCCTTCACGTTCCTGCACGCGACCTCCAATTCCTCCTGGCTCGCGGCGGACACTCCGATCACGATGATCGAGTCCACGAGCCTCTGGTTGGTGGTGCGCAGCTCGTCGCGCAGTTGTCCGAGCTGCTCCTGCTGGTCGGCGAGGTCGTCGGGCAGGTCGTCGGGGTCGAGGCCCTGCTTGCGGTTCTTGCGGCGCTGGTCCATGACCTGCATCTTGATCTCGGCGTTCTTGCGGCGCACGAGCGTCATGCTCTCGCCGCGGTCCATGGGCGCGAGGTGGATGCTCACGTCGACGCGGGCGCGCAGGCCGGTCAGGTCGTTGACCAGCTGGTCGCTCAGTTCGGGCGGCAGGCCGGACACCCACATGGTGCGGTGCAGGAACCTCGACTCCAATGATTCGACGTCCAGCTGGATGGGGTTGCGCGCGTCGATGCTCCACGGGCATACGAGGTCCTTCGTGTCGGGTTTGCCGGGCGCGTGCTCGAAACGGCGTTCGCTGAACCGGAACTCCTCGCCGGGGCGGAGCACCTCGGCCATGAGGCGCAGACGGTGCTCTCGGTCGAGCCGGGTGGCCTTGCACGCGTCGATGGAGCGCATCTGGCTGACGAGGCTGTTGCACAAGGCGTTCAGGCTCGCGACGGCGGCCTGCTCGTCGCTCTCTTGGACCGTGACGGTCAGGGTCTTCACGGTGCTGGTGTCGCGGCTGACGGATTCGAGCTTGCCCTGGGCGAGCCGGTTGTAGTCGAGCCGGTAGTGGTCGAGGCTGTCGCCCCTCTCGTCCATCATCACGTCGGAGAGGATCTCGCGCACGCCGCGCGAACGCGTGTAGGAGGCGATCTGCACGCTCTGGCCGGCCTCGAAGCTGTTGATGAGCTTGGCCCACCGGTCGATGATCTCCATCTGGTGGGATTCCGGGCTCAGCTGGTAGTTGATGTCATGGAAGAGGATGGTGGCGCTCCACCGGTCGTCGCCCAGGCTGGCGATCCCGTTGCGCAGCATCGCGTCGTAGCCGATGAGCTGTTTGACGCCCTTCGGCAGGTGCGTCGCCTTCCTCCTGCGCTCCTTGGCCCTGGCCTCGGCCGCGGCCGGGTCGCGGGTCTTCTTCTTGCCGAACAATTGCTCACCTTTCCTTGATCGTTGGTTTCGCGCCGGCGCGGCAGGGCCTGCCCGGTCCGTCGAGCAGGTAGACCTCGCGCTGCGTGTAGTGGCGCAGGATGTATTTCAGGTATTTCTCGGGCATGAGCCCCTTGGGCCTCACCCACCCCCATACGGCGATGGGCAGGCCGGGCGGGAAGATCAGGTACATGGCGAGGTTGGGGTCGACGCCCAGGCCGAGCCACAGGCCGACGTACCCTCCCCCGCACACGATGACGAGGATGACGGCGGCGAGGCACTGCCGCCAGCTCATCCCCATGAACACCTTGCTTTCGATGGTGGTCAGCTCCCTGTAGACGGGCATCTGCAACGCCATGATGGTTCCTTTCCTTTATTCGCCGCCGAAGAGCTTCTTGGCGACGGAATTGGCCGCCATGACGATGCCGATGAGCATGACGCTCGCCAGGAGCAGGCCGGTGAAGTTGTCGAGCACCCAGCCGGAGAGGCTGTCGCCGTCCTTGTACTTGCTCGGGTTCAACGTGCCGCCCACGAACGTGCGGTACATGAGTATCGCGAGATACAGGGTGGCGCACTGGAACACCAGCGACGCGTACTGCTTGAAGTAGTTGACGCCCCACTGGCGGGTCTCCTCCTGGGCGATGAACGCGATCGGCAGCGGGTTGAACGCCGTGAGCATGTAGATCTGCACGAACCGCAGGAGGATCACGACGGTGACGACGATGGTCGCGCCCTTGGAGACGAGGAACGGGATGATCAGCAGGATCAGGCACGGGATCTGTCCGAACGTGCCGGCGGAGTCGATGGCGTCGCGCATGCTGTCGCCCAGGCCGAGGCCCGACGCGGATCCCGTGGTGGGGGCGGCCGAATGGATGCCGCCCATCACGCCCTCGCCAATCTCGTCGATGGCCTTGAGCATGAGCTCGCTGTGCTGGGCGGCGGTGAACACGAGCACGAGCTTGAACATCGCCATGGCGACGAGCTTGACGCCCAGTTCGCGGTCGCCGTCGGCACGGGTGCTGACCCTGGCGAGTTCGAGGACGCACAGGATGGCGAGGATCGTGCTGGCGATGGGCTTGACGGCCGAGCGGGCGATGGTCAGGCTCAGCTGGTACATGCCCGCGTTGTATTCGGCGGGGGTCTTCAGCAGGTCGGCCACGAGGTCGTCGCCGACGCCGGACCCTATCGAGTTGAGGATGCCGACGATGAAATCGACCATGCGTGGCCTCCCGTCTACAGGGCGATGTTGGAGAACAGGGCCGCGGCGGCGATGATCAGGCCGCCGCCGACGACCTGCCAGACGCCCGACTGGGTGGCGGGGCCGTTCTGGTCCTTCAGGCCGCCCGCGAGGGTGATGACGCCCCACACGGCCCACAGGCCGCCGCCGATGATGGCGAACTGGCTGAACAGCTGCAACGCGCTGGTGACCACGCTGCTGGATCCCGCGGCGAGGGTGATTGTCTCGGACATGATGGTTCCTTTCGACTAGAGGTTTTCCGATGACATGCCCACGGTACGGCCGTGTCCCGCGTCCCGGTTTGGACAAAAGCGAGGGGTCCCGGCCGGCGCGGCTGGGCGTCGGCCGGGACCCCTGCGGCGAACGGGAGGCCGCCTATTCGGCGTCCTGGACGCCGGTCCCGTCGTCGGACGGGGCGTCGTCGCGTTTGCCGCGGTGCAGCCTGCGGGTCAGGCCCGCCGCCAGGCATGCGACGCCGGCGGCGAGGAGCACGGCGACGACACTGATCATGCTTGCCGTGTCCGCGCCCGTGCTGGCGAGTCCCTCCACGGTCGCGCCGTCGATGCCGGCGCGGTTGAGCGTCAGGGGCTTCTCGGAGACCTTGAGCGTGTACGTGGACTTGGTGAGGCCGTCGGCGCTGGTGGCGGTGATGGTGGCCTTGTCGTGGTCCTTGTGGATGGTGACGCCCATGCCGGTCGACTTGTCGAAGTCGGCGGATGCGGTCCAGTGGTCGATGTTGTCGACCTGCGCCGTGTACTCGTGCTTCGACGGGTCGAAGCCGTCGATGGCCCTGCCGTCCACGATGATGGACGTGATGGCGGCCTCGTGCGTCGCGCGGGTGAGGTAGGTGACGGTGAATGCGGGAGCGGGGTTGGCGAGGGTCACGCCGTCCGGGGCGAGGATGTTGAGCGTGTACCTCCAGCTCATGCCCCTGACCTTTGATTCGGAGACCTGCACAATCTGGCCCTGCTTGCTCGCGTAGGCGAACGTGCCGCCCTCGGGGATCGTGTAGTCCGTGGCTTTCACGGCGTGGTATTCGCCGTCCAGGAGGTAGCCGTGACTCACGAGCGTGGTGTCGTCGCGGCTTGCGGCGGGCGTCTGCCCGTCGGTGTCCTTGGCGGCTCCGGGCGTGAACGCCTCCTCGGCGGTCGGCGTCCCGTGGTCCCGGACGACGGTCACGCTGTACGTGCGCGACTGGCCGTCGGCCGAGCGCGTGGTCCAGTATTGGGTGGTGGCGTAGCCGGCGCGGGTCACGTCGCCGGCCTTGACGCTCACCCCGGACGGGGCCTCGGGCAGGATGTACGCGCCGGGGTCGTTCGCGCCGATGCGGATGGTGTAGTCGAGCACGTCCGGGTCCCAGCCGTCGATCAGCGCGCCCTTCCCCGCCTTGCCCGTGAGGTCCACGTACAGGCCGTTCAGTCGTGCGTGCGGGTTGGAGGGCGTGGGCTTGGCCTTCTCGAAGTCCACGGTCACGGTGTAGGTCACGCCGTTCAGGGTGGTCTTGAGGATGCGGGATGCGTTCGCGCCGAGGGTCGGGGCGACGGGGTCGCCCTCGCTGACGTCGGCCTTGTCGCCGGCGGCGCTGGTGTGGCCGAGGGTGTACTGGTCGGCGACGGCGTCGGCGGGCATGGTGATCGCGTATTCGTGCCTCGACGGGTCGAAGCCGCTGATGTCGTGTCGGCTGGTGGTGCCATCCGGCTTGCGTTGGATCAGGCTCAGGCCGGCGACGTGGCCTTCGGTGCGCGAGGCGCTGACGTAGACGATCCAATGCTGGGTCCGGTCGGTGCCCGCGACCTTGACGTCGCCCTCGACGCGTCCCTGGCGGGTGTACGTGGTGGTGGTGTCGGTCGTGGTGGTGTGGACCTGGCCGCTCCAGGTGACCTGCGCTTTCCGGCCGTCGATGGTCACGTCGGCGTCCTTGGGTTGGTTCGCCTGGTCGAGGCTTGCGGTGACGGTGGCGGACAGATAGCCGCTGCCGGCGATGAATCCGATGTCGTGGCCGTCGGGGCCGGTGGCCTCGACGCGTTTGCCGAGCGTGTACGAGTAGTCCTGGCTCCAGGTGGCCGGGCGGTTCCCGTTCGGCGTGATCCCCTCGTAGTGGGCGGTGCCGGTGGCGCGGGCCACGCCCAGGTCCTCGTCCGTCAGCGTGGCCGGATCGTCATTCTGGACGCGGCCGATGGTGATGGATCCGAGTTTGCCCAAGGTCGGGTCGTTCGAGGCCAGCGCCACGGTGTCGCCGGGCGCGGCGTCGGCCGTGTCCGGGGCCTTGCCGTCGTAGCCCTGGCCCTTCTCGTGGGAGAGCGTCGTGCCGTCCGTCTTCCAGGTGATCGTGTCCAGGTTGCCGACGGCTTCGGCGAGCCGGTCGCGCATCGCGTCCATGGCCTCGTCGGTCGCGCCGGTCCGGTCGAGCTCGTCGGCCTGTTCTATCGCGTCGGCCAGGTTCTCGAGGCTCGCGGCGGTGTATTCGCCGGCACCCTGGTCGTATGCCTGGCGGGCCGCGGCGACGGCCTGCGTGAGGCCCGTGTGGTCGGTGTCGCGTTCGGCGGTCAGGGTGGCCTGCCATTTCTGGCCCTGGATCTCGCCGGAGGCGGTGCCCTCGCGCACGACCTTGCCGTCATGCAATGTGGGTTCGCCCCAGGTGATCTCGTGTTTGGACCCGTCGGACAGGCCGATGTTCCTCACTGGCGGCTCGTTGTCGTCCTTCAGGGTGAGCGTGCGCCCGTAGGATGCCTCCCATGCGCCGTCCTTCAGGGTGAACGGGGTGCCGTCGCTCAGCGTGGTCGCCGTGCCCGTGGTCCAGGTGGCGGGCACGTGGACGGCGGGGTGGCCGTCCTTCGCTTCGGCGGTCAGGATGCCGGTTCCCGTGGTCACGCCGAGGTTGGGATGCTCCTCGGCCGCGTCGGCGAGGGTCAGCGGGATGGTGGTGCCGTCGGATCCCTGCACGCTGGCATTGTCGGGGCGCTTGTCGAACGTGGGCAGGGACTGTCCGTCGGGCAGGGTGAGCGTGCCCTTGTCGTCGGCCGTGAGGACGGCGCCCATCAGCGTCCAGGTGGTGGTGTCACCGGCGTTTGTCTGGTCCTTGTCATCCGCGCCGTTGCCGGATGCGGATGAGGATGGGGCGGAGGCGGATCCATCCGCGGCGAGGGCGGCCGGGGGCAGGCCCATGCCCGCCAGCAGCGTGGCCGCGGCGATCAGCGTCGCGGCGGGTTTTTCGAGACTATGTGGATTCTTCATCTGGATTTCTTCCTTTAAAGATTCGGTGGGAAAGGGAAAGAGCGGGGCCCGGCCGCGGTTCACATGGCCGGCCGGCCCCGCTCTTTCGTCAATCGGCCTATGTCAGGCGTGGCGTGCGTGGCGCTGCCGGCGCAGGATCATCAGGCATGCGCCCAGCAGGGTGGCCGCGGCCATGCCGATGGCGATCGGCGTGATGCCCGCGCCGGTCTTGCCGAGCTCCTGCAACGCGGCGGGGGCGGCTGGACAGCCGTCCTTGGTCTTCCACTGCGCGTACAGGATGGTGGTGCCGGTGAGCGGGTCGAGTTGGTCGCCCTTCTGGTAGGTCTTGCCCTTGCCGTCCTTCTGGGTGTTCCAGCCGGCGAACTCCTTGCACTCGTCCTTGTTGGTGAACTTGTTCTCGGAGGCTTCGGGAGTGTCGCCCACGTGGCCGTCGTAGCCTGGGGTCTGGCCCTCTCCGCCGTTGGGGTCGTAGGTGACCTTGGCGGGGGTCTTCGCGTTGCTCACGTCGCCGATGTTCACGGTGGTGTGCTTCGCGTCGATGGTGACGGTGATCGGCGCGCTGATGGGGTCGTGGCCTTCGGGGGCCTTGGTCTCCATGAGCTCGTATTCGCCCCAGTCGAGGCCGGTGAGCTTGAACGCGCCGTCCTCCCCTGCCTGGTCGAGTTCGCCGTTGTCGGTGATGGCGGTCGGCTGGCCGTCCTTCGGGGTGAGGGTCCATTCGCTGCCCGCGAGGACCTCGCCGGAATCCTTGTCGGTCTTCACCCAGGTCAGGGTGCCGGGGATCCGCTTCCATTGCGAGTACAGGACGGTGGTGCCGGCCGGCAGGGTCAGCTTGTCGCCCTTCTGGTAGGTCATGCCCTTGCCGTCGGCCTGGGTGTTCCAGCCCTGGAAGGTGTATCCCTCGTTGGTGAAGCCGTTCGCCGCGATGGTCGCCTGGTCGCCCTTCCAGCCGGTGTGGCCGGCGGTCTCGCCGGTCGCGTCCGGCGAGTTCTTGTCATACACGAGGTCGGCTTTGCAGGCGGGGTCGCGCTTCCACTGCGCGTACAGGGTGATGTCGCCCTTCAGGGTGACAGCCTGCTTGTCGGTGTATTTGGTGCCCTTGCCGTCCTTCTGGGTGTTCCAGGAGTCGAACAGCCAGCATTCCTTCGAGAAGCCGTTGGGTGTCAGGGTGGTGGTGTCGCCCTGGCCGCCCTTGGTGTCGTCGGTGGTGCCGGTGCCGCCGTTCGGGTCGTAGTGGATGGATGCGGGGATCCGCTTCCATTGCGCGTACAGGACGGTGGTGCCGGCCGGCAGGGTCAGCTTGTCGCCCTTCTGGTAGGTCTTGCCCTTGCCGTCGGCCTGGGTGTTCCAGCCCTGGAAGGTGTAGTTGGCGTTGGCGAACTTGTTCGCGGCGATGGCCTGCTCGCTGCCGGCGGGCGCGGTTACCGCGTCCTTGCCCATATCGCCGGTCGCGGTCTCGGCATTCTTGTCGTATTGGAGTCTGGCGACCTGGACGGGGATGACGGGCTTGGGCAGGGTGCTTGTGCCGGTCGCGCCAGTGTTTGGGCTGGTGTGGGTGACGGTGTTGGTTCCGGTGTTGGAATACCAGCCGTGCTTGCCAGCGGACAGGCTGCCGGTGCCCGGGTCTCCCGTGTCGGGGCCGGGCTGTCCGGCGACGGCCTGCTGGAGGACCTTGTCAGTGGGTTTGACGGGGATCGTGACCGTGACGGTCTGGGAGCCCTTCAGCTGGTTCAGCAGTCTCACGCTGATGCGGTTGTTCGCGTACGTGTACTCGTAGTCCTTGCCCTCAACGAGGGTCGTCGCCTTGCCGCCGTCCGTGCTCACGCCCACGCTCAGGCCGGGACGGCCCTTCGTATCGGTGGAGACCGGTTTGACGTTGCCGCTCAGCTGGTCGGTCAGGGTCACGCCCTTGGCGAAACCGCCGGTCATCAGCTCATTTTCGACGTTGGATTCCAGGTCCTCGGAGACCTGGTCGCCGGTGGAGGAGAATTCGGTCTTCGCCTTCGCGCCGAACACGTCCTTGCTCAGATGCTCCAGCTTCGACAGGTCCTGGCCGTCGCGCTGCAAACCGATCGATGTGAAGTTCTGAATGTGGTCGCCGTACGAGGCGGCGAACTCCCTCGCGCGGGACAGCGCGCGGGAATAGGCTTCTTCTTCTTTGTAGCCATCCGCGCCAGCCCATGTGTTGGGGTGTCCGTCGCTGAAGAAGAACACGTCCGTGGGCAGCTGCTCATGCGCCATCACGTTCGACGCACCGTCGAACGCGGCCTCCCAGTTCGTGCCATACTCGGAGCCATAGAAGACGCCGTTATGAGTAGTAGTAGTAGTAGTAGAGACGGGCACCATGATCCTGTCCAGGTCCGCCGGGTTGGTGCTGTGCGTCACCATGTTCTCGTACCCGTCGTACCAGACCGAATTCTCCTCCCCCGCGCCGCCGGCGAACAGGACCACGCTCACCTGCACCTGGCCCGTCGCCATCAGACGCCTGCCCAGGGAACGCACAGCGTTCGCGATCTCGTCATACTCAGCCTGGCCCACCGAACCGGTGCGATCCAGAACGAACAGGGCATGTTCCCTGTTCTTCGCGTAGTCACGGCCCGTGGCCGACAGGTTCACGTCAAACACGTTCGGCTTGTCAGTCGCGGTCACCGTCTTCGATGCCGTCAGGCCGGGCTCGTCGGTGTCGGCGGCCAACGCGGTGCCGGCGACGACGCCGCCGGTCAACAGGGTCGCCATGGCGGCCGCCGTCGCGGCCATCCGGCTCAACCATTTCCTCTGCTTCATAGGAATTCCTTTCAAGCGCCCGGATCCCTTCCGGGCATACAACTCCCATGAAACACGCTTCCGACACACCCCGGTTTGGACATCGGCGGAAACCCGAGGACAGGACCCTCCAATCGGTGTCCCAGTCCGCAAGCATCAGTTTGGACATAGAAAAATCCCCGTACCGGAGAAGCCATTACGGGGATCAGAAAGAAAACGAAAGAATCAGCCGATTGGATAGAAATACTTCCCGTCGCAATTCGGATCGACGGTTAATACGTCGACGGTATTCGCGCTCCTCAATCTCGAGGATCACGCCCGTGCGCGAGAGACAGGACCTCTCCCCCGGCTCCGACGCAGCGTTCTTTTCGTTCATCTCATTCCTCGTTTCCGTCTTTCCATATCGTGCGGTCGCGCTCCCATTCCCAGTCGTGCCGCTCATCCTGATACCGCTTCCATTTCTCATGCTCGGCGTTCTGCCTTCTCTCGATGGCCTCTCGTTCCATGGCGCGGCGTTCGAGCATGCTCGGACGCACAATCAGCCACTCGCACAGTGCGCCGACCAGGGCGCAGCCGACCATGACTGCCACGGCGTCCCACTTCACGCCCTTGTTGTTGATGAGATCGGCGATCTGGAACATCGCGAGTATCACGAACAGTATGCCCGCGATCTTCAGCACGATCTTTGCCAGGAAACGTATCGGATGCGACAGGAACTCCAGAACCACGCTCAGGACCATCAACACGATGAACGCCGTCAACACGATTCCGACTACAGTCAGCGGATTGCTCATGTCCATAGCCAACCCCCTTTAATATCTCTTCTCTGGATCGATTTTACGCGGTCGCGCCGTGTGCATAGCATTTGCATTCAACGATGGACATGACGCCGTCCCGGCCCCGCAGCAGGATGTCGTATCCACCGTCCCTGGAGGCAGGAGTCACCTCGGTCGTGTATCCGAGCGAACGGAACATGTCCGCGCAGAAACCCTCGAAACCAGCCGGATGGTCGGCGAAAGCGGCGATGATGCCATCGATATTCGCGGCACGCCGCCGCTGTCTGACCCGGAAACGTGAATCCCCGTGGCGGGGATCGTCACGGGGATCGATGGGTCAGGACAGGTACGAGTCCAGAGCGTCCTCCAATACCTCCTGGATGCGCATGTCGTGCGCGGCGGCCCAGGTCTTGAGCCGGCGTCGGGTCGAGGCGCGAAGGCTCACGCTGGTCTTCACCCAGCCCTCCCCGGATTCCGGTTTTTCGGTATCTACCGGTCCCGGTATCGCGGTATTCGGTTTTTCGGTATCTACCGGTTCCGGTATCGCGGTATCCGTCCGGTCGCTGTTGAGCAGCATGGTCAGGTCGCGTGGACGGGGCGTCAGGTTCATGTTCCTCACAGGTCCTCCTCCTTGTCCTTGAGCTGTCGCATGGTCTGCTTGAGTTCGCCGGACAGGTCGCGGTATTCGTGCAGGCGGGACCCGCGGGGGCGGGTGGATTTCGCGTTGAGGATGTCCTGGCGTTTCGGGATCAGCGTCTCGAAGCACGCGATGCCCGCGGCGTCGATCCAGGCCAGGGCGTCGCGCAGGGCGGTCGTGTGCGCCTCGGTGCGGCACAGGAGGATCGCGGCGGAGACGCCGCGCTGATCACACAGGTTCTTCACGCCGGCCGCCTGGTCGAGATCGATGCGGCTGGGGCTCGACGGGATGACCACGAGGTCGGCGTTGTTCACCGATTCGTCCAGCGCGCGCCCGTACGGGGCGGAGTCGATCAGCACCCAGTCGACGGGGTCGTCGAGCCTGTCGTTGATCCCGCGCAGGTGCGTGATGTCGGCCGGCGCGGCGGACATCACGTCGAACGGCAGCGGGTCGTCCAGCTCGGCGGCCCTGTACCACCAGTCCTTCGCGTCGCCCTGCACGTCCGCGTCGGCGACGAGCACATGCTGCTCGCCCCGGGACTGGTCCACGAGGGCGCAGGCCAGGAACACGGCGCTGGTGGTCTTCATGCTGCCGCCCTTGCCGGTCGCCAACGCGATCACCATCGGCTCGCGGTTCTTCTTGTCGTTCATCGGTTTCTCCTTATTTCGGTATGTCGGTATCCGGTTTTTGGTATTCCGGTTAGTTGGTTTTTCGGTATTTCGGTTTATGCCGCGTCCCACGCGGATCGCGACGGGAAGCGGTCAGAAGAGGCTGCCCTGGACCAGACCCTTCGGCACGGGTTCGGTCGGAAGGAACAGCGGATCGTCGGTCGCGTATTCGCGGCGCGAGCGTTGGCGGCGTTTGGCCCGTCGCCAGTAGTCGCGGCCATCACGGCGCATGCGTTCGGCCCAGTCCGGATGTTCGGCCAGCCAGTCACGGACCCGACTCCGTGGGATCCGGTGCAGGCCGCCGTCGGCGATGTGGAGGTCGCGGGCGATCAGTCGGGCGAGGGTCCAGCGGCTCGCATAGTCGAGCCCGCCGTACACGGCCTTGTCCTTCCAGCCGTTGACGAGAGCGCGGCTGATGCAGTCGAGGCGCATGGGGCACGCGGCACACAGCACGCGGCCCTTGCCGCGCATCCGTTCGTCGACCAGGTCCCGGCCATCGTCGTCGGTCGTCGTGTTCCACATGCGATCCGCCATGGCCGGGTCGGCCGCGGCGATCCTCGCGCAGGCCGGCATCATGTCCCGCCCGTTCATGGCCGCCGTCCTTGCGTCATCGGCGTCTTGCGGGCCTGGAGGCGTCCTACGGCGGTTTCGCCGGGATTGCGGGCGGCCCATGCCCGGGCGTATTGGATCAGCAGACCGACGGCCTTGGGATGGCCGAGGCGCTTGTTGCGCCAGTAGACGGCGTGCAGCTGCCAGATCAGGTCCGCGTGCCCGTCGAGCTGCGGGTTGGCGAGGAGGAATTCGTTGAAACCCGCCTCGGAACAGTCGATGCGCGTGGTCATGCCGTCGCCTCCCCTCCGGCCGTCGCGTCCTGGCCGTCCAATTCGGCCAGCGTCTCCACGGCCCAGTCGGGCAGCCATGGCGCAGCATCCGGCTCCGTGGACTCGGCCGGCGGAACCGTCTGCGCGTGTGTGTCGCCGTCTGTGCGGCCGGCTGCGAGGATCATGTCGTCGTTGAGTTCGTCCCAGTGTCTGGCGAGGGCCCGGCCGGTGCGGATGCGTTTGGGCCACCAATCGCCGTTCATGGCGAAGCCGATCGCGTCGACCATCACGAGGGTGGGCCATTGCGCTCCCTGGTCGACGAGCCTGCGGTACAGGCCGATGATGGCCTTGCGGTCGGCTTTGGTCGGTGAGGGCGTGGCCAGGCCGAGCATCGAGCGCTGCTCGCCGAGCGAGGCGAGGACCCGCCCGGCCGCTTCGGCGATCTCGGTGTCGTCCTCGTCAGATTGTTCGGTTTTCTTTTTTTCGGCGGCGGCCGCCCCGCTTGCGGGGAGATGCCCCGTAGGGGCAGAGGGGAAGGAGGGTTTACTAGGAGGGTTTACCTGGAGGGTTTTATCCTTATATATACAGCCCTGCGAGATTTGCAGTGCTGGAGGTGCGGCATTTGCAGTGCTGGGGGTGCAGCTCTCGCAGTGCTGGCCCTGCGGGATTTGCAGTGCCGTTTCCGAATCGTTTTCCAGCCCTGCGAGATTTGCAGTGCTGGGTATCGGCTTGGTTCCAACGTTTTCCGGCAGCACGTCCTCGGATTCGCCGTTCTCGAACACGGTTCCGGCCTCCGGGTCCACGGTCTTGCCCATGGTCGCGGGATCCCGTTCCGCGGTGTGCGTCTCCCCGATCCACTTGAGGGTCGACGGGTCGGATTCCACCGCGAGGTCCCACACAATCTGGCAGTACTGGGGCAGGCGGTTCCGTCCGCCCTTGCCGAGACGCGCGTACCGTTGGTCTCCACGGCGGATGAACCCGCGCTCCTGGAGAGTCTTCAACGCGGTGCGCACGGTCCGTTCGGACAGTTCGGTGACTGCGACGATGGTCGCGATCTTCGGATAGGCGGCGGTGCCGTCGTCGTCCGCACGGTCCGCCAAATAGACGAGCACGGCCTTCGCGGACGCGTTGCCGACATGGCATCTGAACGCCCATGACAATGCGATGTTGCTCATGCGTCCACCCCCATTCCCTGGAGGACGGCGGCCACATGGCCGAGACGCCGCTCGAGCGCGTTGATGCGCTCCTCCTGCGCGAGGACCACGCCCATCGGGGCGAGGCCACGGGAGGAGACGCCATGGCGCCGCGCGGCCGGGGACGCCGGCCCGCCGGACTTCCCGTCCCCTTCCGGGGCGAGGTCGCGCCAGCGCGCGACGCACCGTTCGATCCTCTTGTATCCGATGACCTCCGGACCGAGTCCCGCCTTGCGGAACATCGCCACCGGGGATTCGCCGCGACGGTAGCCCTCGGCGACGCGGCGCTTGAACTCATCCGTGTACCTGATGCGGTCGTTCGTCACGGACTTGACGGCCGGCAGGCCCGACACGTATTCCACGACATGCTCATCCATCATCATTCCGTCTCACTCCCACCGGCGTCCCGCGTGCGATTCCGGGCGGCCATCCGTTCGGCCATCTCGTCCCCGAGACGTGCCGCCCGGCACAGGGCCAGCGTCATCAGCCATGAGAACGCGACGAACACGATCAATACGATTGCAAGCCAGTTCACGCGAGTCTCCCTTCCATGGACGGGTGCGCCATCATCGACGCCAGGCGGCGGGAATCGACGGAGCCCGGACCGTTGTGGCGGGCGAATGCCACCACGACCGGGAACGTCCAAACCGACGCCTGGAAATCCCGGTTACACTCGGGAAACACAGAGCAAGACATGCGGAATGCTTTAGTAAAGTCGTTCATGTGTGATCACTACTCCAAGACAATGCATTGGGCGGCCACGGACCGGGATCCGGCAAGATACGGGATCCGCGGCCGCTCGGAATATTGGTTGCACCGCCCGTCCCCGACGTTCCAGCATCGGGAACGGGCGTTTTTTTCTTTTAGTTGCAGAGAAAGAGAGAAAATCGAATGGGATCAGACCATCGCACCACCTCCCTCGCCGTCGACGGGCCACGCGCCGCCGCAACGGATGGCGAGGCAAAGGCAATCAAGAGCCTGCTCATCAGGGACATCAAAGACTTCGATCAAAGCGTCCCAGCAGTCGTCAGACACGACGATGGAACGATCAGGCCTACGTACATAGGCGTATGGGGACAGGACCGTCTGATAGGCGCGGCCCTCATCCAGCCAGCCCTTTGCGTAGCCGAGACGCTCATATACCGCACCGGGACGAGCGGGGTCCATGCCGCACAGATACGAGAGGCTTTCGCCGAGCATGCAGCCATCATCGAAGGGATCGCGGTCGTCAGGAAGCATCGGCGCGAAGGCATCGGATCGCAGATCAAGGCGTTCTGCGACTCCTGGGCGGCAGACCACGGCGCTGAACTGATACTCAGCATCCCCACCAACGAGGGCGCGCGCCTGCTCAACGAGAAAGCCGGATACACGGTCGTACCGCCCGACGGATATCTCACCATCAAGGTATTTGACGCTCAGGGACAGCCTCTTCACATTCCCTACGCCGACCAGCGGACCCAGGACAGAGGCACTAGCATGTGGGCGTACAAGCTCGTAGGGCAACGCGCACAGCACTTCGAGATTGGCGTTCTCGCCGCCTCCTGAAGTTCCGAAGACCATACCGTCGATGAATGTTCCCGACGGGTCGCGGGAGAAGACGAGTCTTCCGGCTTCGTCGCTCATGCCGTTCTCCCCTCGGTCAGCAGCAGGTTCGCGACCACCCGTGCGCGGGCGGAGAGCTGTGCATCGACCTCCCGGAAGGCATGCGTGTAGGCATGCGTGGGGTGGAGCCAGGTGTCGGCCAGTCCGCGGGTCTCGCCGCGGCGCAGGGCACGCACGGCGCAGGCCGGGCAGAGCTCCAAAATCTCCGTGTCGCCCGGGACGCAGTAGTTGCGCCAGCCGTTACGGGCGAAATAAGCGTCGCGGGCGGCCGAATCGTAGTCGTCCCAGAACGTGCCCCAGACCACTGTGTGGCATCCATCGCACACAGTGACGCAATCCCACCGGCTGTCCGGCCATTCGGACTGTTCGTAGATTCCACCAGCCATCACGCAACCTCCTCATCATTGAGATTCCTCTGGAAACCGAGAACAAAATCTGATGAAAGGCCTTTTTCCTGCTTAAGAAAGGCAAGGTCACTTCGATTCCAGTCAAGGTGACCATTTTCCTTCTGGCTGAGGGTAGATGGAGACATTCCCATTTCAGCGGCAAGATCTTTCTGCAAGATGTCATGATCTTGCCTCCACTGCTTTACCGGAGATGCATCCATTTCAAGGCCTCCAATTTCTTTTTTCCAAACGAATTTCTGTTTTCTAAATATAGTCATACCTTAGAACAACTTTTTGGAAAATGCAAATTTGCATGTTACGATTCAGATATCCAAATTGTTGAGGAGACGACAATGACGCAAGAAAATGACCGACGCAATCGCGCAGAGCAGATGGCTTCGATAATCAGACAGAATTTGAAACGAGCCATCACCCGGCAAGGAGTTTCACAACAAGAAGTTGCACGTAAAGCTGGCATGAATCCAGCATCGTTTTCCCAAATGTTAAACGGCAACAAACGCTTACTGTTTGAGGATATGTACGCAGTCTGCGATGTATTGGGCTTAAATATTGCAGATTTGATGGATGCCACCTCACTCCAAAATGAGATGCAGCAAAAAGTAGAGGCTTTGCTTAAGCAAGCGAATCAGCTGACGGATCAAGCCAATAATTTGAAACAACAAGCTGTGACGCTCCAGCATGCTGACGCTCTTGGCAACCAAGCAAAAGGTGCTTTGGTAGGTGTCGGCTCCCCCAGGTTCCTTGTCAGTCCCTTCAACCCCGACGCCCCGATCGAGGGCGGAATCTCGGGTGCTGCTAAAGGCGCCTTGGCTGGTTTCGTGCCATCCGTGGTCCCGTCAGGCTCGAGTTCCCCGTCCATGCCCTCAAAGCATGACGGGATTGGGGTTCCCGTCCGGTCTCAAGCCCATGAGACACTAGGAACCATGACTACAGTTATCATGCGCACCTCCGAAGGTGACATCAAAATCAACCTGTTCGACGACGAAACCCCGGAAACCGTGGCCAATTTCCTCGGCCTTGCCACCGGCGAGAAGGAATGGATCGATCCGATGACCGGCCAGCCTTCCCATGAGCCGTTCTACAACGGTCTAACCTTCCACCGCATCATCAAGGATTTCATGATTCAGGGTGGCTGCCCGCTGGGCAACGGCACCGGCGGCCCGGGCTACGACTTCGACGATGAAATTGTTCCTGATCTGAAGTTCGACCACCCGTACCTGCTGGCCATGGCGAACGCCGGCCTGCGTCGTGGCATGGACGGCAAGATCCACGGCACCAACGGTTCCCAGTTCTTCATCACCACCGTGCCGACCCCGTGGCTCGACGGCCACCACACCATCTTCGGCGAGGTTGCGGATGACGATTCCAAGGCAGTGGTCGACAAGCTCGAAGCCGTGAACACCGATCGCATGGACCGTCCGACCGAGCCGGTCGGCATCGTGTCCGTGGAAGTGCTCAAGTAAGCGTTTCCCGCACAGCCGTACAATATAGGGAAGCCCCTCGATTGAGGGGCTTTCTTCATTTTATTTATAGAGGCGTTTGCTTGCAATCACCGGCTTATGTGATTCGTCAACATCACATTTTGCGCAGTCGCGGCTCCGCGGAATCCTTCGCGCCGGTGATACGGTACACGTCGAACACGCCTTCGATTTTACGCACGGCGGCGAGCAGAGTGTTCAGATGCTGCGGATCGGCCATTTCGAAGCTGAATTGGCTGGTGGCCACGCGGTCGGTGCCGGTGGAAATCGAGCCGGAGATAATGTTCACGCCGTGGTCGGACAGCACGCGTGTCACATCGCTCAGCAGATGCGGACGGTCAAGTGCCTCGACCTGGATCTTGACCATGAACACGCCCTTGGTGCTGGTCCACTGCACATCCACCACACGTTCGGGCTGGCGTTTCTCCAGTTCGAGCATGTTCTGGCAGTCCACGCGATGCACGGACACGCCTTGGTTGCGGGTGATGAAGCCGATGATCTTGTCTCCAGGAACCGGCATGCAGCATCGGGCCAGCTTGACCCAGATGTCCCCCACGCCCTTGACGGAGATACCCAACGAGCTGGTGGTCTTCTTGGTACGCTCCACCTGCTTGAGCGGCAACGCCTCCTGCTCGACTTCCTCATCCACCTCGTCGCTGCCCGCGTCACGGACCAGATGCGAGATGACGTTCTGCGTGGAGATCTGGCCATCACCAATCGCCACGAACACGGCTTCCGCGTTGGCAAGGTTCAACTCGTCGGCGACACCCACCAATGCTTCCGGAGTCAGCAGCGTGGTGATTGGCAGGTTGCGCTTGCGCATGGCGCGCGTCAGCTCGTCACGGCCTTCCTCGACGGCTTCGGTACGGCGTTCCTTGCTGAACCATTGACGAATCTTGTTGCGTGCCTTCGGGCTCTTGGCGAAGCTCAGCCAATCACGCGACGGACCTGCGGATTCGGACTTGGATGTCAATATTTCAACGGTATCGCCATTCTCGAGCTTGGTATCAAGCGGCACCAATCGTCCGTTCACGCGCGCACCCATGGTACGGTGACCGACTTCGGTGTGCACCGCATAAGCGAAATCAATCGGAGTGGCTTCGGCGGGAAGCGAGACGATCTTGCCTTTCGGCGTGAACACGTAGACCTCTGCCGCGCCCAAATCCTCTTTGAGGGAGCCAAGGAATTCGTCGGAATCCGGCGTTTCGCTCGTCCAGTCGGCAAGTTGCTGAATCCATTTGAGGTTGTCGGCCTCGCTCAGCTCCTGGTTTTCGCCACGCTTGCGGTCGGACTTGTCAGGCGAGCTCAACGCGCGTCCGGCTTGGCCGTTCTCCTTGTACTTCCAATGCGCAGCGATGCCGAATTCCGCGCGGCGGTGCATGTCCCACGTGCGGATCTGAATCTCCACCGGCTTGCCGCCGGGACCGACCACCGTGGTGTGCAGGCTCTGGTACATGTTGAGCTTCGGCATGGCGATATAGTCTTTGAAACGGCCGGGAACAGGGTTCCACCGCGCATGCACGGCACCCAACGCCGCATAGCAGTCCTGAATCGTGTCGACGATGATACGCACGCCCACCAAATCATAAATGTTGGCGAAATCGTGCCCGCGCACGATCATCTTCTGGTAAATGGAGAAGTAGTCCTTCGGACGGCCCGTCACATAGGCTTTGATGTGCTGTTCGTCGAGATCCTCATTGATTTCGGCGAGAATCTGCTTCAGGTACACGTCGCGTTGTCCGGCGCGACGGGCCACCAATACCACAATCTCGTTGTAGATCTTCGGATACAGAACCTTGAAGCTGAGTTCTTCCAACTCGGTTTTGATGGCGTTCATGCCAAGACGGTTGGCGAGCGGCGCATACACATCCAGCGTTTCACGTGCCTTTTTCTGCGCATTCGACTGCTTGACGTAACGCCATGTACGGGCGTTGTGCACACGGTCGGCGAGCTTGACCACCAGCACGCGCACGTCGCGGCTCATCGCCACCACCATTTTGCGGATGGTCTCGGCCTGGGCGGAATCGCCGTATTCCATTTTGGAAAGCTTCGTGACGCCGTCCACCAGGCCGGTCACCGTGTCGCCGAATTCGGCGCGGCATTCGTCGAGCGTGTAGTCGGTGTCCTCCACTGTGTCGTGCAGAAGGCCCGCTGCCACAACCAGCGGCCCCATGCCAAGATCGGCGAGGATCTGCGCCACTGCAAGCGGATGGATGATGTACGGCTCGCCGGATTTACGCCGTTGCGACGAATGCTGGTTGACGGCGCGCCGGTAGGCTCTCGCGAGAATGCTCATGTCCTCGTCGGGATGGTGGTATTCGCACATCTTGAGGATTGGTTCAAGCGGGTCAAGCGGATTCGTGCTGATCTCGCAGCCCAACATTCTGGCCGAACGAACCTCATGATCCATGTCGCTCATTTCGCTCCTCCTCGCTTGGAATGTACCCTATAGTACCCGCGCATCACCATATGACGGATGTATCCGGCCGCGTGTTGCACGGCCGGATACATCCTCGGTCTTTGTGTATTGCAGTCCCGTCAGGACGCAACGCCGGTTGATCCGAAGCCACGTTCCGCGCGGTCGGATCCGGGCAGGGTCTGCGCCTCGATGAATTTTGCCTCGACGTAGCGTTGGATGACCAGCTGTGCGATGCGGTCGCCCGGATGGAACGTCACGGCGCGTTCCGGATCGAGGTTGATCAACGGCACCTTGATTTCGCCACGGTACCCAGCGTCGATGGTTCCCGGCGCGTTAAGCACCGTGACGCCCTGCTTGACGGCGAGTCCCGAACGCGGATGCACCAGCGCCACATAGCCGGCAGGCAATGCGATTGCCACTCCCGTGGGCACCAGCGCCCGCTGGAACGGCTTCAACGTCACTTCTTCGGTGGTGCGCAGATCGGCACCGGCATCTCCGGCATGGGCGTAATGCAGCTGAGCCGGCTGCCCGGGATCCAGCGACTTTACCAGAACCTCGACGTTTTCCGGCTCGTTGTATGCCTCGTCGAACGCCATCAGGCCGCACACTCCTTGCATACCGGCTGTCCGTCGTCGGTAGTGTAGGCAAGCTGGCTGCGATGCTTCACCAGGAAGCATTCGGAGCAGATGAACTCGTCGCCCTGCATCGGAATGACGGTCACCGAAGCGTCCTCATTGCTCAAATCGGCGCCCGGCAGCTCGTAGTCTTCGGCAATGGCGTTCTCGTCATCGTCCATATCGTTGGAATTGTTCTGAGAACCCTTGCTCAAAGCCTGGAGCGACTCCTCGTCCTCGTCTTTGTTGCGCGGGGAATCATAATCCTGTGCCATCGAGATTCCTTTCGTCATCTATGGTGCTTATGCGCCATAGAATACATGACTTTTCCCCCGCTAGGATACACGAATTGAAATACTCGTAAAATCCGACACGTGGGGCACAATAGAATTAATAGAAAAATCTAAGGGAAAGTGGTGTGTTGTGCCTGAGAATGCGCTCGAAGATGCACGGTTCGATCATGTGAGTGAAACCGGTGAGCTCGTCTTTGTTTCAGGTGCCGGCAAATTCGCCGTCAAGGTCGATGAAGCGCTTGAAAGAGCCATTTTGGAGGCAAAACAGATTCGCACCGAAACCCAAGAGGAGCGTCAGCAGCAAGCGCCTTCCACGCTGCCGATCTCCCAAATCCAATCCTTGATTCGAGCCGGAGCCAATCCGACCCGCGTGGCGGAGCGATATTCGTTGAGCGAAGCGCTTGTTCGGCGTTTCTCGGCGGCGGTGGAAACCGAAAAGCAATATGCGATCGAACAGTTCCTGGCGGTTCCCGCGCCGAAGGAAAGCCGTGTGCGCACGCTTTCCGAACTGATCGAACGCACTTTCGCCGCAGCCCACGTACGGTTGGAGGATGTGCGGTGGAAGGCCACCAGACGCGGTTTGGAACCGTGGAAGATTACCGCGGAGTTCGATTCCGCAGGTCATGCCGCCCGTGCGGAATGGTCTTGGAACATGCATGACAACGCGGTCAACTGTCTGAACGCAACGGCACGCAAGCTCATCGGCGAGCAAGACACGCCTACGGAAGGACACGCCGAGAAGCAGGTCGACCAGAATTTTCTCGCATCATTGAATTTGCCGGGCGATTCCGCACGTTCCGCACGTATCGAACAGACGGTGTCCGCTTGGAATGCTCCGGAACCGGTTGCACCACAAGCCACGAATATCAAGACCACCGTTGAGACTCAGTCATCGGCGACCGTTCCGCTGCCGAACCGTCCGGAAATCGCGACGACACAGTCCCCCGCCCCTTCAACGACGGAACCTGCCCAAAACTCGCAAAACACGCAATCCGCCGGCGAGCAGCAGTCCGATAAGTCCAAGACGGCATCATCCGATCCTCATAGTCAGAGCACCACCAAATCGAAGCGCCGTGCAGGACGCTCCGCAGTGCCGAGTTGGGATGAAATTCTGTTCGGTGACTGATTAACGTTCCCTAACATCCCACGGCAACATCCGTTCAGACGTTCGGATCATTCGATCAAGCCACGTCAATCAGGCATGGAATATCAGATTCCATGTAGGTCAGCGACCCGTGCACGCTGGGCAGATGCATCGCCTTCTCCGCCTGTGTGCGGGAATCGACAATGGTGGTAGAGCCCGCAGCGGAGACGACCACATCGCCGATCATCGACTTGACGCGTTCATCGACTGGTCCGTAGACGCCTTCCTCGATTGCCTGCCGGCGGGTGCGCACCTGGGCGCGCTCCCCCAGCACGTCACGCCAACGAGCGGCGATGTCCTCCGGATTCTCGCCATCCTCGCCATAAAGCATGACACAGCGTGGTTCGCCGCCGACATTCGCGACGCCCCACATCAGCTGGGGTTCGGACGCTATGTCGATGCAGGCTTCCGGGTCGGCGGTTATCATGCCATGATCCGCCACGATGACGATCAGCGTGTTCTTCGGCACACTTCGACGCAGCAAAGACAACTGGGCGTCGATACGCTCATATGTGCCGATCCACTTGTCGGAGTCCCAGCCGTAATTGTGTCCGATCTTGTCCGCGTCGCGCAGGTACACGTATGTCAGTCCGGGCGTGTTCGCCGCTTTCGCCGCGGTCATGATACGTCGGCGTGGATCGTCATTGGAGATGTAGTCGCTGCCACGTAACGCCGCCTGAGTCAACGCGGAGAACGCGAATTTCGGCAGTCCCGAACTGGTGACGCGAACGTCCTGTTCCGCCAATCGTTCGAATATGGTCGGCTGCTGTTGCAGTTTCAGCGGTGCGGGCGCGTTTTTGAAAGAGATGAGCTGGCAGATTTCGCCATTGTCGGGATTGAGCTGCGTATATCCCGTCATGCCGGTTAATCCGGGGCATGTGCCGGTGCCGAACGTGGACATTGCGGCCACGGTGGTGCTGGGCATGCATGTGGCGATTGGCCGCTGGTTAACGCCATCCGCCATCAGCGACCGTAGATAGGGTGAATGCCCCAATCTCATATTGATGTTCCAATATCCGAGACCGTCCACCAGGACCACGACTGCCGAACGCGCGTCCGGCAGGCCAAGTGCCTCTTGGAGTCGTTTCGGATCGGCATGGATGGCCGTTGGAATCGGATGCCCGATGGCGCTGGAAATGGCGGGAAGTACCGAGGATAGGTGGAGAGCACCGCCGCGGCCGCCCTCATCCGGCAGTTCGTCGCCATATCGTGCCGGACTGGTCATGGCTAGCAGCTGGTCGATTTCGGGCACTTCAACACTCATGGTTCCCATTCAAGCACCGCGGCAGTACCAGCTGGTAATATTGCTAGGTTGATTACCATAACCTTTCCGTGAGGAGAACCACCGCATGGTGTCGCACCGCAAACCGGCAAAACCAGCCTTTGACCCGCGTACGGTCAAGGAGAACATCGTCGAAACGCCGTTGAACGAGGAAATGAGCAAGTCGTTCCTCGAATACGCGTATTCGGTGATTTACGCCCGAGCGCTGCCTGATGCCAGGGACGGTCTCAAGCCGGTGCAACGACGCATCATCTATCAGATGGGTCAGATGAGCCTCAATCCGGACCGGCCGTATATGAAGTCGGCGCGTGTGGTTGGCGAAGTGATGGGCAAGCTCCATCCGCATGGCGATTCCGCGATTTACGAGGCGATGGTACGTTTGGCGCAGCCGTTCGCGATGCGGCTGCCATTGGTGGACGGTCACGGCAATTTCGGTTCTCTCGATGATGGTCCTGCTGCTTCTCGTTATACCGAGGCTCGTATGGCGCCGGCCGCGTTGGGCATGAATGCCGATATCGCCGAAAATACCGTCGATTTCACGCCGAATTACGATAACAAGCTTCAGGAGCCGACTGTGCTGCCTGCCGCGATTCCGAACCTGCTGGTCAATGGTGGTTCCGGCATTGCCGTCGGCATGGCCACGAATATGGCCACGCACAATCTTGGCGAGGTGGTGGCTGCGGCCAAGCATCTTATGCGCCATCCCGACGCGACGTTAGAGGAGTTGATGCGCTACGTGCCGGGTCCGGATTGGCCGGGCGGCGGCGTGATTGTGGGCCGCAAGGGCATCCGCGAGGCGTACGAGACGGGTCGTGGCGCGTTGACCACGCGTTCCGTGACGCATATCGAAAACGTGACGGCTCGCAAAAAGGCCATCGTCGTGACGGAACTGCCGTTCATGGTGGGTCCGGAACGTGTGTTGGAACGTATTTCCGAAGGTGTGAAGAACCGTAAGCTGGACGGCATTTCCGGTGCCATCGATTTGACTGACCGGCATAACGGCACGCGCCTCGTCATCGAAATCAAAACCGGGTTCGATCCGAACGCGGTGTTGGCGCAGCTGTTCAAGCACACGCCGTTGCAGGACAATTTCACCATCAACAATGTGGCGTTGGTCAATGGCCGTCCGCACACCATGGGATTGAAGGAAATGCTTCAGGTGTGGGTGGACCATCGTCGTGTGGTGATCCGCCGACGCAGTGAATTCCGCAGGAAGAAGGCGCTTGAGCGGCTGCACTTGGTGGAGGGCTTGCTGCTCGCCATGGTGGACATCGATGAAGTCATTCAGGTGATTCGCTCTTCTGATGATGCCGAGGCCGCGAAAACAAAGCTTATCGCCGTATTCGATCTGGACGAGATTCAGGCACAGTACATTCTTGACTTGCGGCTGCGCCGTCTGACCAAGATGAGTCGTATCGAGCTTGAGGCGGAACGCGACGATCTGAAGCGGCGTATCGAAGAGCTTGAACGCATTCTTGCTTCCGATGAGGCGCTTGACGGCGTGGTCATTGACGAAATGGATGACGCCGTGGCCAAATACGGCACTCCCCGGCGCACGGTGCTGCTGGATGAGGATGAGGAAGGCAATTTGACGCCTGTTGTGGCGCATGGCGATGATGGCGTCTCTGCAAACGCGATGGCTGCCGCGCGCGCCGCCGCGACCGTATCCTCCGCAGCAGCCGATGTCGCCGCAGCCGCAAAGGCCGCAAAGAAGGCCGGCGATGAGAATGCCACCGCATCGGCTCTGCAGATTGATGACGAGCCGTGCGCGGTGATGCTGTCCGCCACGGGCCTGATCGCACGCACTTCCGAGGATGCGGTGGAACGTTGGGAGAATCGTTCGGCTTCCGACGGACGTGCCAAGGATGATCAGATCGTTTCGATGTTCCGCACGTCCACACGTTCCTCATACGGCTTGGTTACTTCAGCGGGTCGTCTGGTGCTGGCCCATGTGGTCGAATTGCCGAAGGTTTCCGCGGATGGGCCGCTCAGTGTCACGGGTGGTGTGAAGGCCGAGGAACTGCTGGGCATGACGGAGAACACCGATCCGATCCGCGGCGAACGGGTGATTGCTGCGATTGATATGCCTTCCACGGATGACGGCGGTCAGCTTGTTCCTTTGGCGTTGGGCACCCGCAACGGCGTGGTCAAGCGTTGGAACCGTGAATCTCCGACCACAATGGATTCGTGGAGCGTCATCGATTTGAAGGATGATGACGAAGTGCTTGCCGCTGCCGAAGCCCGTGATGAGGATCGTCTGGTGTTTGTGTCCACCGATTCCTCGTTGTTGACGTTCGAAGCGAAGAATGTGCGTCCGCAGGGCCGTACCGCTGGCGGCATGGCGGGCATTCGTCTGGCTGAGGGGTGTTCGGTGGCCGCGTTCGCGGTGGTGCCTGATGGCAAGGTGACATGGAATTACGAAGAAGGCGAGAATGGACTGTTCTCTGCTTCCGGAGCCGTGGTGTTGACGGTTGCCGGCGATTCCGAAGCGTTGCCTGGCACTGAAAACGGTGCCGCGAAGGTCACGCCGTTGGAGATGTATCCGACGAAGGGCCGTGGTACGGGTGGCGTGCGTTCGCAGCGATTCCTCAAGGGGCAGGATACGTTGATTCTCGCGTTCGTGGGCGCGTATCCGTTGCATGCTTCCACGCAAAGTGGCGCTCCTGTGGAATTGCCGAAGCCTGATATGCGACGCGATGGTTCCGGTACGGATCTGTCGGCGCCGATTGCGGTGGTCGGCTGATTCGACGAAATCGATTGGCGGGGCTCTGGACTGGTTCTTCTTCCGGTTCAGGGCCTTCCCGTTTTGCGCACTTGGGCCGCCAGGTTGAATGAGCAGGCTGGGTGAAAGTGCCTCCGGCTTGGTTCAGCCATATAGCTTCATGCCTTGTGGGCTGTCCACGAACCCGGCAGCATGCAGCAAACGTCTGTATTCGTTGCGTTCCTTCAATGATTCACCGTTCATTTCGGCGAAGCTGACGCTGCCCTTGGACTGATGCTGCAATGCATAGGCAAGTTCCGTACATGCCGGCTGCAATATTCGCTCGTCATCGGTGAAGCTGACGATTCTGTGGCTTTTCGGCACGGCAAACAGCACCGGCATGCCGTGGTCGAGCACGATGACCGATTCCGCTCTGCGCGCCGGTTTCATATGGTGTTGTTCGGGCCATGTGATCGCGGAGCCTGTCAGGTTGGCCGGGTCGGTCACGTCGAGCGCCACGCAGGATTGGCTGCGCGCCTCGTCGTCGCCGCGCAAGGCGTCCACTGTGTCACGTCCGGCGAATTGGACCGCTCCGAATCCTTTGACGAACATGCCTCTGACCAGATTGCCGTGTTCCTCCATACGTTTGAGTACCGGGTATAGTCCGGAGAATCCGCCTGCGACCTGCTCCTTGTCGATTAGCGGAGCGGCGATCACGCCATATCGGTCGAGCAGCGATTCGATCAATGCGATGTCGTATTCCTCGATGCCGGCTGTTGGTTTGCCGGCGGTATCGTCCGCTTGATCCGGTATCGCCATTGGACTGGTCCGGGACGAGTCGACCGCGGACCATAATCCACCGAGCGTCGCCGGTGTCGAGGCGTGGATCCGTACGCGTCTGCGTGCGGCAGTGCGTGGCGCGCGCACTGAAACCGTGCCTTGAGTCAAGGCCCGAACGGGAGCGAATGAACTGTTCGTCACTTTGCCTTGCCATACCAAGGACCACAAGGCTTCCTCGAACTGGCTTTCGCCCCATGCGGGAAGGATGATTTCCCCTGTTTCAGGATTCACGTTGACTTCCGCATGTTCCTGCCAGATGACTTTGGCGGCTGTGGAAAGCTGCCGCGCATGGAAGGCTCCCCCATTCGATAATGCGGCAAGTATCGTCTCCGGCACGGTCATGGTTCCGGCACTATAGGCATTGTTCTGCGATTGTTCGCCGGGTTTCACCAGCAGCCGTGAATCAGCTGGATGGAATGCGATGCCGCCGGCTTCCTTGGCGTTGGAACCATTGATTTTGGAGCCGACCCATACCACGTCTCCGGATGCGAGCAGTTCGTCCAACATACTCGGTTGGTAGTCGCGAACGCGTGCGGGGAAGACCGAGGATTCCCAAACGGAGGCGTTGAGGTATATGCCTTCAAGCTGTTCAATCACACGCATCAGCCCGTCGACGCCTTCATATCGGGCGCCACCCACAGGTCCGACACCTTGTCTGTCCAACAGGAACGCCTGATAGACGGCCGGTTCCACCGGCTTGATGGCTTTGCGTGCCTTGGCAAGCGAAAGCGCGCGGATACGCCGAAACACGTCTTTGTGGAGCCATTGCTGGGGCGTTTGCCGAGGTGACCGTTCCGATGCTGAATCATCGGAACCATTGGCGTCCGCTCCGGCCGCATCATCGACGAAATGGCCTTTCAGCAGTTCGCCTTTGGCATGTAATTCATCCAACATGCGTACGCCTTGGACAGCGTCCAATCCCAGTTCGGCGATCATCTGATCCGCGGTGAATGGGCCATGCGTTTTGACATATCGCGCCACACGGCCGGCAATGTCGGTCTCGTCCAAATCGTTCCAGAACGTCCGTCCGGCAAGCTCCTTCCCAACCTGCGCGATGACGTCGGCATCCAACAGCGAAGCCATGTCCGTGGCTCCCAGAAGACGTTCCAGCACTTCCGGGTCCATGGACAGCAGTTGCGTACTGCGTTCGGCTTGCGGCACGTCGTATTGGTACATGACCGCGCCCACGTATCCGAACAGCATGTTTTCCGCGAACGGCGACGGCGTTTCCGTGACGGTCTCGCTCAAAGAGATGACGCCGGAGCGTAATCCGGACATCACATGTTTCAGCGCGGGCAGATCGTACACGTCCTGTAGGCATTCGCGTGCGGTTTCCAACAGCAACGGGAAGTTCTTCCGAGTTCGGGCGGCGTTGAGCAGTTGCGCCGCGCGCAGCCGCTGCTGCCATAAGGGGACGCGTCTGCCGGGGTTGGCGCGTGGCAGGAACAGCGATCGCGCCGCGCATTCTCGGAATCGTGCGGCATACAGCACGCTTTCGCCGACTTGTGTTCCGATGATGCGTTGCAGCTCTTCCGTGTCGAACAGCAGCAGCTCGCGGATCGGCAGGTTGCTGTCGCCGTCCGGGAGGCGGATGATGATGCCGTCGTCGGCCGCGTATACCTGCCCATCGAACCCGTATCGTTGTTTGATACGTGTGGTGATGGCCATGGCCCATGGTTCGTGCACGCGTCTGCCGTATGGCGAGTGGACGATCACACGCCAATCGCCTTCTTCATCCTGGCAGCGTTCGACGACCAGCTCACGGTCGTTGGGAATCGTTCCCGTGGCGGCGCGCTGTTCGGCAAGCAGGTCGGCAAGATTGCCGATGGCGTTGTCATCCAATCCGTCACGACGTAGACGTGCGATTGTTGTCGTGTCGAATCGGCTGGTCTTGTCTCCTGCGATGCCGTCCGAGACTTCCGCGCGTAGTCCTTGCGCCATATCGCGTACGAATCGGCCTTGGGACCGTCCGAATGCCGCGTCCCGCCCGTCGCCTTCGCCATGCCAGAACGGCAGTCGGGCGGTACGTCCTGGAGCAGGAACCACCACCACACGGTCCCGGGTGATTTCCTGGATCTGCCAGGTCGATGTGCCGAGGGTGATGACGTCTCCGACCCGGGATTCGTACACCATTTCCTCATCCAGCTCCCCCACTTTGCGTGGGCCCGGTCCGGAGCCTTCTTCGGGAAGCACCACGGTGTAGGTTCCTCGGTCGGGTATGGTGCCTCCGCTGGTCACGGCCAGTCGTTGAGCGCCAGGGCGCGCGGAGATGAGACCCGCCTCTTCGTTGTATTGCAATGGAGGTCGGAAGGCGGAGAAATCCTCGCCGTTGTAGGCACCGGTCATCATGCCCATCACAGCATCGAACATGGTTCTGTCGAGATCTTCGAATGGCGCGGCCTTGCGCACGGTCACGTACCAGTCGTCTGGTTTCAGATCATCCATCGCCGCGGCGGCGACGGTTTGCTGGGCAAGCACGTCCAAGGGGGTGCATGGAATGGTCAGTGTTTCGATGTCTCCGGAGCGCATGCATTCGATGCCTGCGGCCGTGCCGATGATTTGCTCTCGTGTAATCGGGTAGAACAGTGCATGCGAGACTCCCCCGACCTTGTGGTCGGCGCGCCCCACCCGCTGCAATCCCGAGGACACGGACAATGGCGGTGCGATCTGGATAACCAGATCCACTGAACCCATGTCGATGCCGAGTTCAAGGCTCGATGTGGCGACCACGCAACGCAATTGGCCGCGTTTGAGCTGCTCTTCGATCTGTTTGCGCCGGTCTTTGGAAACGGAACCATGATGCGCCATGGCGATCGCGTCGGCGTCCGCATGCGAGGAGACCAGCATGGTGGTGGATCCGACCACGGAATCGTAGTGTTTGGCGAAGCCTTCACGGCCTTCCGGGGAGCCCAGATCCGGATACGGCTGGGTGGAATCACTGGCTGTGGACTCCGGCTGGGATGCGTTGTCCGACACACTCAAGTCCGTTCGGCCAAGCCTACGGTCGGACAGCGCATCCCGCCCTGCGTCCGCTTTGACGGCGGTTTCAGACCCAGTTTTCCGGGATGTGCGCAATTGCGCATACAGGTCGTTGAGCCGTGCGGTGAGTTTTTCCGCAAGGCCACGGGAGTTGACGAACACGAGGGTGGTGTGGTGTTTCAGCACTTCGTCAAGCACGCTGCGTTCGATGGCCGGCCATACCGAACCTCCGGTCGAAACCCGTGAGGTATGTTCGTTTCCCCCGCCCGAAGTCAGTCCTTTACGTTCCGCCAATGCCTCCATGGCAGGACTCACCCCGGAGATATGCGTGGTATGGCGGTTCGGAAGTTTCACGGCGCCTGCCCTCCGCCCTGCGTCGTCGGAGACGGGATCGCGCATGGCCGAAAGCGGTTCCACCACTTTCAGATCCATGTCGGGGTGCGATTCGGGTCTGATGACGCGTACCGGCCGTATGCCGCCAAGGAAACGTGCGGCTTCGGCCGGCGGTTCCACAGTGGCGGAAAGCCCGATGCGTTGGACGGACCGGCCGGCAAGGCTTTCCAATCGTTCCAAGCTCAGCGCCAGGTGCGCGCCACGTTTGGAGCCCGCGATGGCGTGCACTTCATCCACGATAACGGTATCAACGGCGGAAAGTATCCGTCGCGCCTTGGAGGTGAGCAGCAGGAACAGCGATTCTGGCGTGGTTACGAGGATATCCGGCGGATGGCTGACGATTCTGCGCCGTTCCTGCGGCGTGGTGTCGCCGCTTCGTGTGCCCACGCTGACTTTCGGCGATGGCAATCCCATCGCCTCGCACTGTCCGGCGATGCCAGCCAATGGCGCTTGGAGGTTCTTGGCCACATCCACGCCCAGAGCCTTCAATGGCGAAATATACAGGACCTTGACGCCGCGGACGGGTTTACGTTTCTTGGCATTGCAATCGGATTCAGCCGTGCCGTCCCCACCGCCGGACGTCCGCAATAAGTCATCGCCCTCCTTCGTCATCAGACGGTCGATTGCGGAAAGGAAGGCGCACAATGTCTTGCCGGAGCCGGTGGGCGCCACCACCAACACGTTCTCGCCGGAGCGGATGGCCGGCCATGCCAAACGTTGCGCCTCCGTCGGAGCATTGAACGCATGCTTGAACCAGGCATTGGTAGCCTCCGAGAACAAGTCCATGCATTCGTACATACGTTCGATTATGGCATCGCCTTCAGACATCATCCACAACCGGCGGAAAGCTCGTCATCCACCGTCGTCGGCTCATTCGAGCACACCGCCCGGCTGACACATTCGAGCGTCTCACATATGGCGTCGTCAGGCGGCCGCACGGTCGCCGCACTTGCGGCGCAAAGTCTCATGCATGGCGACCATCAGCGCCAGGAACACCACCAGATAGAACGGGAACAGGTTGACCGAAACATGTTGCGCGATCAGCCCGAACAGCGGCGGCATGCACATCGATCCCACATAGGCGCAAGCCATCTGCATGCCGACGATGGCCTGCGATTTGTCCTCGCCGAAATAAGCAGGAGTGGAATGGATGACGCACGGATAGATCGGCGCGCAGCCCAAACCGATGACCATTAGTCCCGCGATGGTGCCGATATTGTGCGGCAACGGCAGGAGCATGATGACGATGCCGGTCAGCACCAACGCCTGGCCAAGACGAATCATGGCCGGATCGTTCAGTTTCATGGTCAGGAAACCGCTGGCGAGACGTCCGACGGTGATGCCGATGCAAAACAGGCTTCCCCACATGGCCGCCGTGGTCTTGTCGATGCCCTTGCCAAGCGCCATATAGCTGCTGGCCCACAACATGGCGGTCGATTCGAGCGCGGAATAGCAGAAGAACATCACGAGGATCTCGCGGGCGCCACGGATGGCGAGCACACCGCGAATACCAAGCGGCTTGCGCCGGTCAGCCGTTTCCCCTTCCGATTGCTCGGACTGCGCGGATTGCACGGAAGAGGTTTCACTCGTCCGCTGCGGTTCGACGGTCTTACGCGCCTTCCACAACGGCAGGCTCAGCACCAGCACCGCGGTGAGCACGACCTGCAGAATGGAGATGGTCCGGTAGCCCCACGCCCAACCATGGCCGGCACCCAATGCGCTTGCCATGATGTACGGGCCAAGCAGAGTGCCCAAGCCCCACATGGCGTGCAGCCAGCTCATGTGACGGCTTTCGTAGTGGATTGCCACATAGTTGTTGAGCGCCGCATCGACGCCGCCCGCGCCCAAGCCGTACGGAATGGCGAAGAGCAGCAGCATCCAGTAATTCGGCGAGATGGAGAAGCCGAACAATGCGAACGCCGTCAACGCAACGGACACTGCCGTGACCTTGCCTGCACCGAACCGCAAGGTCATGCGGTCGGATAGCAGCGCGGACACGATGGTGCCGGCGGAAATCGTCATGGAAATGCCACCCGCCCAGGAAATCGGCGCATGCAGGTCGCCGCTCATCGTCGGCCATGCGGCGCCGAGCACCGCGTCCGGCAGACCCAGACTGATGAAGGCGATGTAAATCACGGCGAGCAGCAAATTGGCCACAGTCAGCTCCTTGTATGTTTTATGTTTGCGGCAATAAAATCACGAAAATACTCCGCTATTTTATCCAAAGTTACCTACCAAACGGTATTTTGTATCTTGCACTATCGACCGACGTTTTTGCATTATCGTGCATACACGAAAAGCGGGTCTCCGCCGTAACGCAAGGCCCGCCAATCGCAATCGCCATGCAATATCAGGTGTCGATCTTGGAACGGTCGAAATCGTCGGCGTTCTCCACGATGAACGCCTTGCGCGGCGGCACGTCATCACCCATGAGCAGGCTGAAGATGTGGCTGGCCTGTTCGGCGTCCTCCATGCGGATACGGCGCAGCATGCGGGTGCGCGGATCCATGGTGGTATCGGCCAGCTGGTCGGCGTCCATCTCACCCAAACCCTTGTAACGCTGGATGTCCTCGTTGTAGCCGATGTGCTTTTTATCAAGCTCGGCGAGTTTGCCTGCCAACTCATCATCGGAATACGTGTAGATGTACTCGCCCTTATGCGTACCCGTCAACGCGATACGATGCAGCGGCGGCACTGCGGCATACACATGACCGTATTCGATAAGCGGCCGCATGTACCGGTAGAACAGCGTCAGCAGCAGGATGCGGATGTGCGCGCCGTCGACATCGGCATCGGTCATCATGATGATCTTGTTGTATCGGGCCTGTTCGATGTCGAAGCTTGCGCCGGATCCTGCGCCGACCACCTGGATGATGGCTGCGCATTCCTTGTTGGACAGCATCTGCGCGAGCGATGCCTTCTGCACGTTGAGGATTTTGCCTCGAATCGGCAGCAACGCTTGGAAACCGGAATTACGGGCGGCCTTGGCTGTGCCCAATGCGGAATCACCCTCGACGATGAACAGTTCGGCCACATCGTCATTGCCGGGCTGGCAGTCGGACAGTTTCGGCGGCATGGACGCGGATTCAAGCGCGTTCTTACGGCGTGTGACTTCCTTGGTCTTGCGCGCCTGCACGCGGGCATGCATTTCGCCGACGATTTTCTCCAGCACGCGGCCGGACTGTTCCTTGTAACCGCGTTTGGAGCCGGTAATCATCTCACCGAACTGCTTATCGGTCATTCTGGAGACGATCGGCTTGACTTGCGCGGTGCCGAGCACGTCCTTGGTCTGGCCTTGGAACTGCGGTTCGGCGATGCGGACGGTGACAACGGCCACCAGACCGGCGAGAATGTCGTCACGTTCCACCTTCATATGGGAATCCTTGAGATTCACCTTGAGTTTGCGCGCGTTGTCCTCGATGGCCTTGCGCACCTGCTTGGTGATGCCTTGGAGGAAGCCGTCCACGTGCATGCCGCCGCCGGGCGTCTCCACCACGTTGACGAAGCTGCGCATGGTGGTGTCGTAGCCGTTGGTCCATCGCATGGCGATATCGACTGCGCAATCACGCGTCACCTTCTGCGCATGCAGTTCACCATCGTCTCCGACCGCCTGCGTTTCTTCAACATACGTGTCCTCGCCGGCGATGCGCCAAATATCGGAGACCGCTTCGCCTTTGGACAGGAAGTCGACGAAATCCTTCACGCCTCCGGTATGGCAGAATTCTTCGACGCGCGCATGCGGATATTTCGGCTGCACGGGCTGGGAAACGGTTTCCTGCGATTGCGTGGCAGCATCGTTTTCTTGCGATTCGGCTGACTCATCAGCTTCGGCTGAATCCTCCTGCAGTATGTCGGCAGAGGTTCCGATATCATCCGTTTCAGCGGACGTGTTCTCTTCCGTCACCTGTTCGATGACATTGTCATCGACTTCCAGCATTTCGTCAATGGACTCGTCGCCGGTTTCGGGAATGTTCTCGTCGATGACGGTGATTTTCAGCCCTGGCACCAGGAAACTGGTCTGCCGTACACGGTCGATGAGCTGGTCATAGCTGAATTCAGCGGTGTCGTTGAAAATCTCCGGATCCGCCCAATAGCGGATGCGGGTACCCGTGGTCTTCGGACTGACTTTGCCGATGATCTCAAGTTCGGTGGGACGATTCTTGCGCGTCTTCTTGAATGGCGAATCGGGAGACGGGTGTTCCGGATCAACGTCGGAATACACTCCGGGGTGGCCCTGATGGAAAGCCATGTGGTGGGTTTTGCCGTCACGATCCACTTCCACGTCGAGACGGGAGCTCAATGCGTTCACAACGGATGAGCCGACACCATGCAGACCGCCGGAAGCGCCATACGAGGAATTGCCGAATTTGGCGCCGGCATGCAGCTTGGTCAGCACCACTTCCACGCCGGTGAGCTTGGTTTTCGGCTCCACGTCCACCGGAATGCCTCGGCCATTGTCCGCCACTTCAACGGAACCATCGTCATGCAAGGTCACGATGATGTGGTTGCAGGCTCCCGCAAGAGCCTCATCGACGGCATTGTCGATGATCTCCCACAGGCAGTGCATCAGGCCCTGGCTGTCGGTCGTGCCGATGTACATGCCCGGACGTTTGCGCACCGCATCCAAGCCTTCGAGCACGGTAAGACTCTCAGCACCGTAATTATCCTTAGCCATGTTCCCTTTCAATTGTCGCCTTACAAGACATGAAGTCGAGAAACCCTGCGTTCATGCCGGTTTCTCGACTTCATTTACTCGCGTCTGATTACTATCACTGGTCCAGGAAGTCGCGCAGCGTCTGCGAACGGGACGGATGGCGCAGCTTGGACATGGTCTTCGATTCGATTTGGCGGATACGTTCGCGCGTCACGCCATACACACGTCCGATATCATCCAGCGTCTTCGGCTGGCCGTCCTCCAAACCGTAGCGCATCTTGATGACGCCAGCTTCACGCGGAGACAGCGTTTCAAGCACCTGCTTGAACTGCTCCTGCAACAGCGAGAAGGCGACGGCATCGGACGGTGCGATGGCGTCGGTGTCTTCGATCAGATCACCGAACTCGGAATCGCCATCCTCGCCCAGCGGCGTGTGCAGGGAAATCGGCTCACGCCCGTACTTCTGCACTTCCTGCACCTTCTCGACCGGCATGTCGAGCTCGCGGGCCAGTTCGTCCGGCGTAGGTTCGCGGCCGAGGTCCTGAAGCATCTGGCGCTGCACGCGGGACAGCTTGTTGATGACTTCCACCATATGCACAGGCACACGAATGGTGCGGGCCTGATCAGCCATGGCACGGGTGATGGCCTGGCGAATCCACCATGTGGCGTACGTGGAGAACTTGAAGCCCTTCTTCCAGTCGAACTTCTCTACGGCACGAATCAGACCAAGATTGCCTTCCTGAATCAAATCGAGGAACAGCATGCCACGGCCCGTATAGCGCTTGGCAAGAGAGACCACGAGTCGAAGGTTGGCTTCCAGCAGATGGTCCTTGGCGCGCTTGCCGTCGTTCGCGGCCCACTTCAGTTCACGCCGGCGCTTGAAATCCATCTTGTCGGATTCCGTGTCCAGCAGATGTTGGGCGTACAGACCGGCCTCGATGCGTTCGGACAGGTCGACTTCCTGTTCGGCGTTCAGCAGGTTCACTCGGCCGATCTGCTTCAGGTAATCCTTGACCGGATCTGCGGTGGCGCCGGCTGCGATCACACGACGCTTCGGATTGCCGGACGGCGTCAGATTGTCGTCGTCATCATCGTCACGCACCACGAAAGCGCCTTTTTCCTTGGGCTCTTCCGGCTTTTTGCGCTTGTCTTCGTCATCGTCTTCCAGTTCGGAATCGTCATCCTCGTCGATATTGTCCTCGTCGAGGTCGTCATCCTCCCCTTCGTCGTCCACGTCATCAAGGTCATCGTCGAAATCATCAAGATCGGCATCCTCGACGGGATCGTCTTCAGGAGCGTCCTGCTCGATCAGGTTCTCTTCTTCTTCCGCTTTCTTGCTTTTCTTGGCGGCGGAGGTCTTCTTCGCGGCCGTCTTGCGCGACGTCTTCGTAGCGGTCTTTGAGGACTCGCTCTTCTTGGCAGCAGGCTTGCGCGTGGAGGCCTTTTTTCCGGAGGTGGTCTTTTCGGTCAGATCAGTCTGTTCCGTATTTACCGTCGTTTCCTTGGTGGCCAAACTTATCCTCCTATTGATCCCGCCGGAAGCGTATACCATATGGACCCACTTCTGGCAAGGGCAAATCGTCAACTATGTGAGTTAACCATCTTGCGAGGACGATTATTCCCGCGTGTTGAGCTCACCATGCGCAAGTACCGCTTCCTTTCGGCGTGTTGCTCTATGTCTCTTCGGCCCATGCCGGTCCGATATGACGATGCGCCGCGGAGCAGATGATCGCCGCGAGCGAACAATTCTCATCCAACGCGAGCGCACGCATCGCGCACAGCATGGCGCGCTCATCGCCCATCCACCACAGCACATAACTGATGATGGCCAATGGCTGCACATGATACCGTTCGGGGACCATCCCGATGATGTCGAACATCATGTTGACGCCGTTGTCGCAACGTTTCGTGTCGGGTTTTCTTGATGCGTCACGGAACGATCCGTTGAGGGATTCCTCCAGATGACGCGTGTTGCCGGGAAGTGTCGGATTGGCCATGAATCCCATGAGAAAGTCACGTGACGAACGTCGTTCATCCACGATGATGGAGACCAGCAGCGCGTCACGCACCGCCATGGTCTGCTGCATGGCGATGGCAAGTGCTCCCGCACCGTTTCTGGACAGTCTGCATTCTGGCGATGAATCGTCACCTCCCGACGATTCATCGGCCAGCTCATCCATCCATTCCGAGAATGGCTCCTGCAGGAAATCGCGTATGCTCTCCGCCATGCCCAGCGATTTGCAATCCTCCACCAATTGGTCTTCAAGCCGTTCCATCTCGGCTTCGCATATCGGCATGGGCTCGTCGATCGTCTTCATGTCTCGTCCTCCTTGGCGTATCGGAGCGGTCGCTTGATGCAGGCCGCTTTGTTGGAACTATGCATCATCCGGCAATGCAATGAGGCGTTTCGGGACCCCTGTGGTCGGAGAACGTGAAGCTCGGCGTGTCACGAAACGTCCGGCACCGTCTCACCCGCTGCAATCATTATGTTTTCCTCTTGTCGAATGTGTGTGGATAACCTTGACCCATGACTAGCTCTTCCGATTTGGAACAGATTGAAACGCGCACGCTCTCGCTGGTAAGGGATTTTTCGTTCCTGCATGCGGACGATCCGGTGGCGAATTCCTGCAAAGCCGTCGCTGATGCGGTGGCGCAGCAGGCGGTCACGTCAAGTGAGGGCGGCAAACGTCTGCGGGCGTTGCTGACGTTGGATGCGTTCCGTGCGTTCGCGCCGCAGGATGTGGCGGAACGTGATATGGATGCGGTGTTGGATCTGGCATGCGCGATCGAAGTGTTTCAGACCGGCGCGTTGGTGCATGACGACATCATCGACGATTCCGATCTGCGCCGTGGCAAGCCGTCCGCTCATCGTGCGCTTGCCACGGATACCCATAGTGATGCCATCGGCCATGGTTTGGGCATCATGTTGGGTGATATGCTGGCCACCGCGAGCGTGGATATCGCCAATAAAGCGGCTTGCCGGCTTGGCTCCGGATCTTCCGTGGTGTCGGCCTTCCTGAATATGCACCGTGAAGTGGAAATCGGCCAAGTACTCGATTTGGCCGTGGAACTCAATACGTTAGACGATCCTGAAGAGCTGGCGTCGGCCTCTTTGAATGTCTTCCGTTGGAAGACCGCCAGTTATACCACTATCGCACCTTTGGAATTCGGTATGCTTGCCGCCGGCCTCGCCCCTGCGGACGCGCGCAGGCTCGCACTGGCGATTGGATTGCCTCTTGGTTTGGCGTTCCAGCTCGCGGATGATCTTCTGGACGTCATCGGGTCGAGCCGCAATACCGGCAAACCGGTAGGCGGTGATATCCGTGAAGGCAAACGCACGGTGTTGCTGGCCGATGCGATTGAGGCTGCCGGTGATGTCGAACGACGTGAACTCATCGACATGTGGGAAGCCGAATCACGTGACGAGGCACATGTTAGGCGTGCCATCGCATTGTTCGAGTCCACTGGTGCCATCGCACGTTCCAAGGAACGGATCGCCGGTCTGTGGCTCGAGTCGAAGGCCGCCATCGAGACGCTTGAACTATCGCAGGATCGCAAAGACATGCTTACCGAAGCATGCGCACGTTTCGTACCGATTGTGCGGGAACAGGGCTGATGCCGCCGCACTGTGAAAGACCCGTGTTCATCGCATCTTCCGCAAACCATTCCTTGTAGACTACAAGTGAACACATCTTTGTCGCGAAACGTTTTTTGAAGAAGGAATCGTACCGATTAGCCATGAGTGAAGCCCAGCATGCCCCCGAAGGCCAGGTCATCGAAGGCCGGTACCGAGTCGTCAGCAGAATCGCCGATGGCGGCATGGCCACGGTGTATCAAGCTGTTGACGAGCGTCTGGGACGTACCGTCGCCATTAAGATTATGCACACGCAGCTGGCACAGGGCCCACAACGCGACCAGTTCGTGGAACGTTTCCATCGCGAGGCCCGTTCCGCAGCAGCAATAGCCAATCCCCATATCGTGCAGGTGTATGACACCGGTGAGTTCGATGGACTGGATTTTCTTGTCATGGAGTACGTGCATGGCGTGAACCTGCGGTACGAAATGAACCAGCAAGTCACGTTCAGCGTTCGTGAGACGCTACGCATAGTCGGTGAGACGTTGGACGGCTTGGCTTCGGCGCATCGCGCAGGCGTGGTGCACCGCGATATCAAACCGGAGAATATTCTGCTCAATGACCGAGGACATGTGCAGATCACCGATTTCGGCCTGGCCAAGGCGGTGTCGCAGGCCACGCTGTCCTCCACCGGCATGCTGCTGGGCACGGCCGCCTATCTGGCGCCAGAAATGATTCAGTACAATCAGGCAACGCCGCAGGGAGACCTGTATTCCGTAGGCATCATGGCTTGGGAGATGCTGGCCGGCAAGGTGCCGTTCACCGCGGACAATCCGGTGACGCTGGTGTTCAAGCACGTGCATGAGGATGTGCCGGATATCACGACCGCTTGTCCGGGCATCAATGCAGGCGTGGCCGCATTCCTCGCCCGTCTTACGGCGCGCGCGGTCGAGGACCGTCCCCAGGATGCGTCCGTGGCATTCGACGAATTGCAGCAGTTGCAATCGAACCTCACCATCGACGACTGGCAATACCGTCTGTCAGCCGTTTCCCCGGCCGCAAACGATGCCGCCGACACCATGCCCGGCGATGGCACCCGGCAGATGCCGCTACCGCCCGCTCCCCCAGCACCGCCTGTGCGTCAGAACGACGATCGTACACGACAGTTCAATCCGGAAAACCCGAACAAAACCACCGTCATGCCGGCGCAGCAGGCAGATCCGGAGGCAACCACCCGCTTGGCTTTGGAAAAGAACGACGTCCCCGCCAACAACGTTCCAGCTTCCCCCTCGAACGGTCCGGTCAGTGGTGGACAGCCGAAACGCAGTGGCAAGCGTGCACCTGTCATCATCGCCGTCGTAGCAGCCATCGTGCTTGCCTGCGCAGGCGGTGGAGGCTATGCCTGGTGGTATTTCCGAGGACCGGGCAGCTACTGGACCATGCCTCAGCCGGCAGATCTCACATGTTCCGATTCGGAGCCCTGCCGTATTTCCAACATCAAATGGAACACCTATAAGGAACTGCTGAAATTCTCCAACATCGAGTACGAAGAGACCGAGGCGTTCAGTGATTCCGTCAAGGCTGGCAATGTCATCTCCACCGACCCGGAGAATGTCGGTTCGCATGTGAGCAAACGTCATCATCAGAAGGTCAAGGTGGTAGTGTCCAAGGGTATTAAGCAGGGCACTGTTCCCACAGACATTCTCGATGCCACCAGTGCGAACGGCAAGGATCCGATCAACGCGTTGAAGCGTGCCGGCTTCGACAACATCGAACAGACTCCGGCCAATGATGACGCGTATTCCATGGACGTACCTCAGGGCGCGTTGCTTGATTTAAGCGTGGATCCCGGCGCGACTCTGCCCCATAACGCGAAGATTACCGTCACGCTGTCCCAAGGACCGAAACCGGTTACCATGCCGGACGTCGTGGGCAAATCGAAGGATGAGGCGCAGCAGACGCTTGATGCGCTCAAGCTCACCGTCAACTGGACCGAGCAATTCGATGACAAGATTCCGCAAGGACAGGTGATTTCCGCTTCCGCGAAGACCGGAGACGAGTTGCACTGGGGCGATAGCGTCAATGCGGTGGTGTCGAAGGGACCGGAAACCGTAACGCTGCCGAATTATGTCGGACAGAAAGCCGCCGCTGCCAAAGCCGCATTGGAGAAGCTGGGACTCAGTGTGAAGATCAGCTCGCAACTGACACTTGACTCCAGTCAAGACAAGAAGGTCGCTTCGCAGGATCCGGTAGGAGGCACCGAGGTGCGACTGCGTCAGGAGGATGGCACGCCGAATACCGTCACCTTGAAAATGTATTCGTCGCTGTTCGACTGATTATCCTGATTACAAAATAGAAATCAGGGGTGTCTGTTCCGAAAACATTCTTCGGAACAGACACCCCTGATTGGTTTGGAATGAACCTCGCTGAAAACTTATGCCTTCTTGGCAGCGGATTCGGCTTGTGCCTGCGCTTCGGCCTCCTGCTGGGCTTTGAGCTCGGCCTTGACCTTCTGCGCGTATTCGTCGACGTATTCCTGTCCGCTCATCTTCTGGATCTCACGGGTCACGCGGTCGGTAAGCGAACGCAAATCATCGTGGGTAATCTGGTCGGCGGATTTCTTCTCGACTTCAATCGGCTTGCCGTAAATCACCTTGGACTTGCCTTTGTTCGGAATGACCTGTCCTGGCTTCTGCAGTTCACGCGAACCGATGATGGCGGCCGGAATAATGGGGCAACCGGTTTCGAATGCCAGACGCGCCGCGCCGGTGTGTCCTTTGTAAAGACGTCCATCGGGGCTGCGAGTACCTTCGATGTGAATGCCGAACAGATGTCCGTCCTCGATGATCTCACGGGCGTGGTTCAGTGCGCCAAGTGATTTGGAACCGCCGGAACGGTCCACGGGGAACACGCCGACTGACGTGAACCACCATTTCTTGAATTTGCCTTTGATGCCTTTGCCTTCGAAATATTCGGCCTTGCCCATGAAATGAATCATGCGCGGGCAGGTCAACGGCAGCAACGCATCGTCGATGACGGCAAGATGGTTGGCTGCGATAATGGCGCCACCTTCGTGCGGAATGTTCTCAAGTCCTTGCGCGGTCGGTCCCAAACGGTGGATGGCGATAGGTCCCAAGCCTTTAACGAAAAACCAATAGAGCATTCTTCACAATCCTCCCGGCGGATTGGCGTCCGCCCGATTAGAGTATAAGTATGACTGACCTCAACAATAGCAATGACGATGAAGAACGCCCAAATGACGCGTCGCATGGTGGCGGCTCTCCAATGGACGACTTGGATGCGGCTTGGGCCGAGTTTGCGGATTCGCATGCTGACGATTTGAAGGCCGTGGAACGTTCGCGTAGTGCGAAACGTTTCGAGAAGCATGCGCAACGTCGGGAAAAAGAGGCTTTGCTGTCCATCGATGACTTGGATCAGGGCACGTTCACCAATGATGCGCCGGCGAATGGTCGTGGGCCGCGCGATTTCACTGGTTCGAGCTGGCTTGACACGGATCGGGTCATGGACCGTTACGGTGACGACTTCGTGCCGCCGAATCCTGAAATCGGCCATGTGAAACTGTCAAAACTGGTGTTCTGGATATTGCTGGTGGCCGGCGTCATCGGCATTATCGCTTCCGTGTTCGTTCCGGCGTTGGCTTCGATTCTTGGTTCGATTTTCGGTTTGTGTGCGCTGGTCGGCGCCGCTGGCCTCATCGTGCAGCATAAAGGGCATCGTGAAACGCGTACCGACGAATTCGATGATGGAGCACGCGTCTGACGATTCTTTGGCGACAAACTGAATACATCCATCTATGTGAAGGCCCCGGCGGTTATTGAACTGCGCCCCGTTTGTTGGACGTTGTTAATTGGGATACAGGGTCAGACCGCGAGGGACATGCTCCGGAACTCCTCCGGGGTGCGTCCCTCGAGTCGTATCTGGCGTCGTCTGGTGTTCCAATGGATGATGTAGGCGTCCAGCTCGCGTTTGAACTGTTCGTACGAGTCGAACACACGGCCGCGGTAGAACTCGTCCTTCAAGTGGCCGAAGACCTGCTCGGCCGCCGCGTTGTCCAGGCAGTTGCCCTTGCGGCTCATGGACTGGCGGATGCCGAGGCGTTCGAGCTCGTCCCGCCACCATTGGTGCTGGTACTGCCATCCCATATCTCCCGTACCATCGGCTCCACGTCCGGCCTGGACACGTGCGCCGGGCGCGACAGGTGGTGGTAGTACGTGGATTTCGGCAACCCGGCTATCCTCAGGAGGTGGCCGAGCCGGTGTCCCCGCCCTGCGAGCAGTCGGACGACGGCGCTTCGCTCGCGCCGCGTGACTTGGACGCCCGCAGGGCCCGGAGTTTTTCCAGGTACGCGACCTTCGCCTTCAGGTACGCGACCTGTTCGGCGAGCTCCTGCTCGCGCGTCGGTTCGGGCTTCGGTTTGGATTTCGCGCCTTTCGGCCTGCCCTTGGGTTTCGGCCTGAGCGCCTCCGGACCTCCGGACCGGTAGTCGCGGCACCAGCGCTCCAGGGACGCGATGCTCGCGATCCCGTGCCTGGCCATGGCCTCCGTCTTGGTCAGACCGTTCTCGACGTGGTCGCGCGCCGCGGCGACCTTCGTCTCCCAGTCGTAGCGTCTGCTGCCGCCGCCTCCCATGACCGCCTCCTCGCCGTTGAACCTGTACAGCCTGATCCAGTTTCTCGCGGTATACACCGGTATGGCAAGCCTTCTGACGAGCGCGTCCTTGCCGGCTCCGGACTTGATGAGCTCCAGCGCCTCGCGCCGGAACCCGTCGTCGTAACGTCTCCTTCGATCCTCACGCATACGAAAGAACCGCACCTCCGATCATCGAATCTGAATTTCTTCAGTCCAACAATCGGAGTGCGGTTCATATTTACGCCGGGGCCTTCACATACACATACGTTGTCAGCGTTTTCAGGCTTTCTTCGCAGCTTGGGCGGTGGCGATCCACTTGTCAAGCAGCGCCGTGGCCTTGCCGGAGTCGACGGTCTGCTCCGCGATGGCGTAGGCGGCTTTGAACCGGTCAGCCAAGCTTGCGTCGCCCGGCACCAAATGACCGTCGGCGACGATTGCGGAAGCGGCGTTCAGCAGCGCGGTGGTACGGAACGACACATCCTTGCCTGCGAAGAAGTCTCGTGCCAGCTGCGCGTTGAGCGTCGGTTCGCCACCCTTCAGATCTGCGATGGTGACTTTGGCGAGGCCGAGTTCGACGGTCGGATCGAATTTGTTTTCGGTAACCTTGCCGTCCTTGAATTCCCAAATGGAGACCGGACCGGTCGGTGCCATCTCGTCAAGGCCCTCATGGGAAGTGTAGACCATGCCGATCTGGCCGTTCGCCGCATATACGGCGGCCATGATCGGGCTCATCTTGCGATTAGCGCAGCCGACGGCCGTATGCTTCGGGTTTGCCGGGTTGGTCAGCGGACCAAGCACGTTGAACACGCATGGCACGCCGAGCGCGGCGCGAATCGGACCGACAAAACGCATGGCGGGGTGGAAGGTGCGTGCGAAAGCGAATGCGATGCCGCATTCGTTGCCGACTTCGCTCACTTGTTCCGGAGTCAAATCCATGGGCAGGCCGAGCGCTTCGAAGCAGTCAGCAGTGCCGCACTTGGATGAGGCCGCACGATTGCCGTGCTTGACGACTTTTACGCCTGCGGCCGCGGCTACGACGGCCCCCATGGATGACAGGTTCACGGTGGAGGCTCCGTCGCCACCGGTGCCGACGATGTCGGTGGTTTCGCCGTCGATGTGCAGCGGAATGGCATGGGCCACCATGGCCTTCGCCGCGCCACGCACTTCGTCGGGGGTCAGCCCCAACTGCTGCTGGGTGGCGAGTACCGCGCCAACGGCCGCCGGATCGGCATTGCCGTTCATGAGGTCATCGACGAACCACTCGGATTCCTCGGCGCTCAAGTGGTCCCCTCCGACCAGCTTGGTGAGGATCGACTTCCATGTGATTTCGGCCATGATGCCCTCCTTGGCGCTGTCGCACGCCTTTATTGTTGTTCTGATGCCGCCAATTGTAACGATTGGACGTTTCCCCACGTCCGCACGTCCATATCACGAAACGGCCCATCGAAGATTCTTCAAAAAAGAAAACCTCCCCCGATTACGGTCGGGGGAGGTTATGTCATGAGCAAGTCAGCGACTCAGCGAATCACTGCTCGTTCTGGCCATGGCACATCTTGTACTTACGACCGGAACCGCACGGGCACTGGGCGTTCTTGCCGGTTCCCGGGAAGGTGCGGCCATCCGCCCACGGGGAGTGCAGCTCCTCGCTCTTCGGACGCTTGTTGGCCGGAACCTTGCCTTCGGCGTGGCTGATCGGCTGCATGCCGACGATGCCCTTCTCGTTCTTCTGCTCGTCAGCCAGTTCATCGATGGTGGTCTTTTCGGCCTCGTCATCGGTCTCCGGCTCTGCAGGAGCGGATTCGCCGGTCGCGGCGGCTTCGCCGTCCAGACCCATTACGGCCTCGGCGGCGTTCACGGCCTCATCCTCATCGGATTCGGTCTCCTCGTCCTCGGTCATGGCCACGCGTTCGATGTCCACGTGGAACAGCAGCTGGATGGTTTCCTCCTTGATGGCTTCGATCATGGAGTTGTACATCTGGTAGCCTTCACGCTGGTATTCGACCAGCGGGTCGCGCTGGCCCATACCGCGCAGGCCGATGCCGTCCTTGAGGTAGTCCATCTCGTACAGGTGTTCACGCCACTTGCGGTCGAGTACGGCGAGCACCACGCGGCGCTCGAGCTGGCGCAAGCCTTCGCTGCCGAGCTTGTCTTCGAAATCGGAGTACTGGTCCTTGGCGTCGGAGACGATGAGCTCCTTCAGGGCCTCAACGGCCTTGTCGCCCTTGAGCTTGTCGACGGCGTCCTTGGCCGCTTCCTGCTCCACGGCGATCGGGTACACGGAGGAGATGGCCTTGAACAGACCGTCCCAATCCCAATCGGCCGGCTTGTCGGAACCGTTGTTGGCGCCCTTGATGTAGCTCAGCACGGTGTCGTCGATGAACTTGAGGATGTCCTCGTGGATATCCGCGCCCTTCAGCACAGCCTGACGCTCCGCATAAATGACGGTGCGCTGCTTGTTCATCACGTCATCGTACTTCAGCACGTTCTTACGGATTTCGAAGTTACGCGATTCGACGGCCTTCTGCGCGGTGCGCACGCCCTTGGAAACGCTCTTGGCTTCGATCGGCTCGCCTTCCGGCATACCCTTGGCCATGACACGCGCCACCAGCTGGGTGTTGAACAGACGCATCAGATCATCTTCGAGGGACAGGTAGAAACGGGATTCACCCGGATCGCCCTGACGGCCGGAACGGCCGCGCAGCTGGTTGTCGATACGGCGGGATTCGTGACGTTCGGTGCCGAGCACATACAGACCGCCGAGCTTGACGACCTCCTCATGCTCGTCCTTGACCTGGTCCTTGATCTCGGCCAAAGTGCCCGGCCAACGCTTCTCGTACTCGTCCGGAGTGTCATCCGGGGAGCAGCCTTCGGACTTGAGCTTCGCATCGGCGAGGAACTCGACGTTGCCGCCGAGCATGATATCGGTACCACGGCCTGCCATGTTGGTGGCCACGGTGACGGCGCCCTTACGGCCTGCGACGGCCACAACGGCGGCTTCCTTGTCATGCTGCTTCGCGTTCAGCACCTGGTGAGGAATCTTGGCCACGTCAAGCAGAGAGGACACGACTTCGGAGGATTCCACGGATGCGGTACCCAGCAGGACCGGCTGGCCCTTCTTGTGGCGCTTGGCCACATCACGGACGATGGCGGCGAGCTTTTCCTTCTTGGTACGGAAGATCAGATCGTCCTTATCCTCGCGGATCATCGGCTTGTTGGTCGGAATCGGCAGCACGCCCAGCTTGTAGGTGCCCATGAATTCGGCGGCTTCGGTCTCTGCGGTACCGGTCATGCCTGCCAGCTTGTCGTACATGCGGAAGTAGTTCTGCAGGGTGATGGTGGCGAAGGTCTGGTTTTCGGCCTTGACCTCCACGCCTTCCTTGGCTTCGATGGCTTGGTGCAGACCCTCGTTGTAACGGCGGCCCGGCAGGATACGTCCGGTGTGCTCGTCGACGATGAGCACTTCGCCGCCGGTCACGACGTAGTCGCGGTCACGCAGGAACAGCTCCTTGGCCTTGATGGCGTTGTTCAGATAGCCGATCAATGCGGTGTTGTTCGGTTCGTACAGGTTGTCGATGCCGAGATAGTCCTCGACCTTGGTGATGCCCGGATCAAGGATGCCGACGACCTTCTTCTTCTCGTCGACCTCATAGTCCTCGTCACGGTTGAGCTTCAGAACCAGGCGCGCGAACTGGCGGTACCAGCGGGTCACGTCGCCCTCGGCCGGACCGGAGATGATCAACGGGGTACGAGCCTCATCGATAAGAATGGAATCGACCTCATCGACGATGGCGTAGTGGTGGCCACGCTGTACGAGATCGGACTTCTCCCACGCCATGTTGTCGCGCAGGTAATCGAAGCCGAATTCGTTGTTGGTGCCGTAGGTGATGTCGGCGTTGTACTGCTTGCGACGCTCCGGCGGCTTCTGGTTGGTGATGATGCAGCCGGTGCTCATGCCGAGGAAGCGGTAGACACGGCCCATCAGCTCGGCCTGGTAGCTGGCCAGATAGTCGTTGACGGTGACGACGTGGACGCCCTGACCGTCGAGTGCGTTCAGGTAGGCCGGCAGCGTGGCCACAAGGGTCTTGCCTTCACCGGTCTTCATTTCGGCGATGTTGCCCCAGTGCAGAGCGGCGCCGCCCATGAGCTGCACGTCGAAGTGGCGCAGGCCCAAGGTTCGCTTGGAAGCTTCACGCACGGTGGCGAAGGCTTCCGGCATGAGCTTGTCAAGGGACTCGCCGTTTTCGATACGCTGCTTGAACTTGGCGGTCTGGCCCTTGAGCTCCTCGTCGTCAAGCGCCGCGATCTCGTCCTCCAAGGCGTTCGTCGCTTTGGCCACGTTCTCAAGCTTCTTGATCTGTCGGCCTTCACCCATGCGTAGGGCTTTGTCAACGATATCTACCACAATCACTCCCTTTGTGTATGGTGACTTTCCTCGATTGAGGATAGTCGCTTTCTCGCGATTTCCGAAAAGCTCCGTCCATTTTACGTAAGTTTTGACGTATCTTGTTTTTCGCATAAGAAAAGAGGCCCGCATGTATGACATGCGAGCCTCTTATCGTTCAGTTTTCAGCCATTAGCCATTACTTCTTGGCCACATTCTCCGGAGTGTCGATTTCGAAGACGCCGTAGCTCCAACCGTGACGGTGGTAGACGACGGACGGACGACCGGTTTCCTTGTTGACGAACAGGAAGAAGTCGTGACCGATCAGCTCCATCTCGTACAGGGCCTCGTCAATGGTCATCGGCTCGGCGATGTGCAGCTTGCGGCGGATGACGATTGGGGTGTCGCCGACCTGGACCTCGACGGATTCGCCAGGGCCGAGATCAGCGGAAACGGCGTCGGCCGGGCTATTGTTCGGCGCTTCCGGCTCCGGCTCCTCGACGACGACCGGCTCGACCGGGCCCAGATCGACCGGGACCGGATCGGTGTAGCCACGACGATGGTCCTTGCGGCGGTCGCGGGTACGGCGCAGACGAAGCGTCAGCTTGTCGAGAGCCAAATCGAGCGCGCTGAACTCGTCGGCGCTGGAGGCTTCGGCACGCACCACGGTACGACCTGCGATGACGGTGATCTCAACGCGCTTGGCGGTGTCGGCCTGACGCGGATTGCCCTCGTGGGACAGCACAATCTGGACACGCTGCGCATCCGGGGCGATAGCGGTCACACGATTCATCTTGCTTTCGACAACGTCACGGAACCTTTGCTTGATCTGCGTATGACGTCCGGTAACGACGATTTCCATGTGGACCTCCCTAGACTCAAGCGGTGTTAACCGCTATATACGGACCAACCAGCTGCATCGCTGCTTGGTAGTCATCATTGTATCCATAAGATTGGTGATTTGCTGGAAAACTCCCCGAGAAAACAAAAGTTTTTTTACGCTTTGCTTTCGACGATTCTCTTGCTATAGTTGTGCGTTTGAGACCTCTTGATGGCCGCGACCGATTTTGTCGGTTGAGGAACTTCCGGGCTCCATAGAGCACGATGGCGGATAACGTCCGCCCAGGGCGACCTGAGAGATAGCGCAGCAGAGAATAGACCGCCTTACCGGTTTCGGCCGGTGGGTAAGGGTGAAACGGCGGTGTAAGAGACCACCGGGCCGCTGGTGACAGTTGGCCGCATGGCAAGCCTCATCGGGAGCAAGGCCAAGCAGAAGGCGTTCGAGGACTGCTCGTCCGAAGCCTTCGGGTAGGCTGCTAGAGCCTGACGGCAACGCCAGGTCGAGATGGATGGCCATCCGTGCCGTTGGCACGACAGAACCCGGGGTATAAGAGGTCTCACTCTCCACTCTTTATGTTTTGAGGATTTCTTTACACCAGCCTCTTTATGAAACTGACGTCACGCCCTTGGTCAACGGTCGCCGTCAATCAAACAGTTCCTGTGCGATTTGGCGCAGAATCTCAGGATTATGGCCTTTTCTGCCGCCCGCGCTCCAGAAGCGGCGCCTACGTGCATCGCGTTCCAGACCGGCGGTTTTTCTCGCGGTTCTACGGCCTAATTCCCATGCGGCTTCAGTAAACACGCCGTAGGATTCCGCCTCATCACAAACCTGTTGGGCCAGCCTACGGTCGACGCCTTTCCGTATAAGCTCAGCGACCGCGCCCCTACATCCCATAAGACGGGTCGCACAGTAGCGCACCGCGGATTGCGCGTAGGCTTCATCGTCAACCAGTTGAACCCTTGTCAGTCTTTCGATGACGTCGTCAACCACTTCAGAGGTATAGCCCTTACCAATCAGGCGCTCACGCAGTGCGCCGGAAGGTCGAGGCGCAGCGTCCAGCAATCGCAATGCGGCTTCCCTGCATGCGTCAAGATCATTTGGATCCTTTGCGGCAGTAGAATCGCCGTTCCCGACACGCCCAGCGTGTCGCGCGTGTCGTGGCGTTTTCGTCGCATTTGCGCTTCCAGCGAACAAACTGGAACGGTCAGGTTTCGTTCGACGGTTCCACCTCTGAACGTTCGTGCGTTCTGGATCCTCTGAAGAAAGGGCAAGGCCCCCAGTATCGGCCGACGCCGGCTGAAGGCCCTGTTCCTTAAGGAAACGTTCGGCGCTGATCATATGTCAGGCTTTGGCGGCTTTTGAAGTTTTGGACGTCTTACCATCATCCGGCGCGCCCGCGGCGTCCTCCGCCCCATCGTCCTCGGCGAACTGGTCGGTAGGTTTGATCAGACCGAATGCCGCCTTGACCTTGTTCTCGATTTCCTCTGTGAGTTCCGGATTGTCCTTGAGGAACTGACGCACGTTTTCGCGTCCTTGCCCCAGCTGGTCGCCCTCATAGGTGAACCACGAGCCAGACTTTTTGACGACGTTGGCCTGCAACGCCATATCAAGCACGGAACCTTCCTTGGAGATGCCCTCGCCGTACAGCACATCGAATTCGGCGGTCTTGAACGGCGGAGCCATCTTGTTCTTAACAACCTTGACCTTGGTACGGTTGCCGACAGCCTCATCACCGTTCTTAATGGTCTGGATACGGCGGATGTCCATACGTACGGACGCGTAGAACTTCAATGCCTTGCCGCCGGTGGTGGTCTCCGGATTACCGAAGAACACGCCAATTTTCTCACGCAACTGGTTGATGAAGATGGCGGTGGTACCGGCTTGCGCCAGCGCACCGGTCATCTTACGCAACGCCTGACTCATCAGGCGCGCCTGCAGGCCGACATGGCTGTCTCCCATCTCGCCTTCGATTTCCGCTTTCGGCACCAAGGCCGCGACGGAATCGATGACAATCACGTCAAGCGCGCCGGAACGAATCAGCATGTCGGCGATTTCCAATGCCTGCTCGCCATTGTCCGGCTGAGAGACGATCAACGAATCGGTGTCGACGCCCAGCTTACGGGCATAGACCGGATCGAGCGCATGCTCGGCATCGATGAATGCGGCCACACCGCCGGCCTTCTGGGCATTGGCCACCACATGCAGCGCCAATGTGGTCTTACCAGAGGATTCCGGTCCGTAAATCTCCACAATACGGCCTTTAGGCAGGCCGCCGATGCCTAATGCCATATCCAAAGCCAAGGATCCGGTCGGAATGACCTCGACATCCTGTTCCGGGCGGTCGCCAAGTCTCATGGCCGATCCCTTGCCGAAGCTTTTCTCGACCTGCGCGAGCGCTGTGTCGAGCGCGGCCTGACGGCGCGGATCGATTCCATTCGCGGACTTGTTCTGTGCGGCGTTCTTTGCCGCGCTCGTCTGTGCCATGACTACTCCTTGTTGTTGACCGAGACGAATGAATGGATTCACCGTAAAACCGCATCATCCATCTGCGCAAGTTCAATCGGCCATTGTGGTCGAAGAATATGCATTTCGACACGCCGAAGACCGCTTTCCCTTGAAATTCCAGCATTCTGAAACTTCGCGGCGAGCCGTTGACGACCTGCCCAATCCGTGCTTCTGTGGATAACTATACCCCATTATCCGAACATCTGTTCGAAATCGGTGTTTTGCGATAGCCGAACTCCGCCTAACGCACCGGCATTGGTGGCGCGTTATGGTCCTTTCCCCAACGTTTGGAGTCAGGAATGTTCATCTGGTCGCACAGAACGTTCCATACCACGCGGGGCTCCTCCCCCATTTCAAGCGCTTCGACGGCTGTCAGACCGTTCAATCGATCAAGCACTTGGTCGCGTGCGAGCGCGCGGCCATAGCTACGGCCGAGTACCTCTTCAAGCAACTGCCAAAATTCACGTTCCTGCACGCGCTCAAGTGTACACAGCAAGCGCAACCAAAAGAAAACGCCCGACGGAACAAGCCGCCGGGCGTTAGACGTCCAACAGGAATCAGATTGCGACGGAATCGAGATAATCAGCGACCATGCGCAGCATCTGCGCCGTGGAGACGCCCAACGATTGCGCAATCGAGCTCAGCAGCTCGGAGCTGGCCTCTTTTTGGCCACGCTCCACTTCGGAGAGGTAGCCCAACGACACTCCGGCCTTTTCGCTCACCTCACGCAACGTTTTGTGGTCATGGGTGCGCAGATCGCGCAGTACATGGCCGATGGCCTCGCGAAGCGATACCTCTCTGGGTTCGTCGGTGGTTTCCGTGGCTGCCGACATGGATCGTGCGGAAACGCGTTCCGCGTCTTCCTCCCGCCATATGCGGGTCAATGCGGCCTGGCGCTCGTCTTTGGCCTTTTTGGCCGCGCGGGCACGCAGCACCTGCTGCTGGGCGAACATCACCGCGCGGCGCTGGGCTGGGGTGAGTTCCCTGACGCGGGCGTTACCGCTTTGCACCGTGGGAACCATCGCCTTGAGTTCCATCTGTTCCTTGGTGAGTGTCATCGTGTCCATGCCGCCAGCCCCTTTCGCTTTTCATACGTACGTCCACTATGGTCAACACCCATATTCGTGGATTATTCCTGTGAAAGTGCTGAAAGAGTCCTCAGTTTTTCCAGAATACATTGCACGGTTTCGTGCCGCACGGCTTCCCGATCACCCTTCAGACGCAGCTCATAAGCAGCTGTTTGACGCGCACGAATGCCATTGAAGCCACAGGGCAGGGAGCAGCCGATGTACACCAGGCCGGCAGGTTTGTCACCATCCGGTCCTGGCCCTGCAACACCGGTAGTGGCCAAGCCGATGACACAGTCTCCATCCTCGGTCTGTCGGTATAGTTGCGCGGTTCCCGCAGCCATCTGCCGCGCCACTTCGGGGTGGACCGCCCCTTCTCGGGCCAGCAGGTCGGCATTCACGCCGAGAATCTTCGCTTTGGCGCGAATGTCGTAGGTCACCGCCGAGCCGAGGAACACTTTCGATGCGCCTGGTATGCGTACGAAGGCGTCGGCGAGTAGACCTCCCGTCAGCGATTCGGCGGCGGCGATTTTGAAATGGTTGGCTTCGCAATAGCGTAAAACGGCTGCGGCCAGCTCATCGCATTGCGATTGGCTGGCCGCGGTCGACGAATTTTCGGATTCGCTCATCGGGATTTACTTGGTTTCCTTTTCGGATTTTGCGGTCTTCTTACGTCCGCCGAACGTGTTGACGAGGTATTCGCCGCCCGAATACAGGCATAGAATCAACGCCAGGTAAATCAGGGCGTACGTGATCGTGTAATAAACGGTCATCCACAGCGGAGTGGTGTTCATGCCATCAGCGAGGCTCCACATCGGCAGCATGAGCATGGCAAGGCCGATGCACTGGCACAGGGTCTTGTACTTGCCGGCTTGGGATGCGGCGATGACCTTGCCGCCGGTGTCGATGACGAAGAAACGCATGATGGTGATGCCGATCTCACGGATGAGGAACAGCGCGGTCACGACCCAGCCGAGCACTGCGTTGCCGAATTCGTTGAAGATGGCGGCGACGATCAGCGTGCCGCAGGTGAGCAGCTTATCTGCGATTGGGTCCATGAGCTTGCCCAGTTCGGTGACCTGGTTATATTTGCGGGCCATCCAACCGTCGAGCTTATCGGTGCAGGCGGCGATGATGAAGATAATCGCCGCCACCCAGCGCATAGTCGTGTTTTTGGTACCCCATGCGCCTGCCATGACGTACAACGCCAGGAAGATGACGACCAGGACGATACGAGAGAAAGTGACGATGTTCGGCGGGGCGTTCCACCCGTCAAGCAGGGACGATTTGCGTTCTTCTTGCTTTTCCATACCGTTCACGTTACCCCGATACCACTACTTGGCGCAATGCGTGCGGTTGTCGCGTTCCATCATCGCGTGTCCGCAGCGTCGGCCGGCTGGGTAGAACCTGCGGTAAGCGATGAGGTTTCGCCCTTGATGAAGGCGAGCACCTGCGGCAGATCCTGCGGTTGGACGAGCACTTCGCGAGCTTTGGAGCCTTCGGACGGACCGACCACACCACGCGATTCAAGCAGATCCATGAGTCGGCCGGCTTTGGCGAATCCGACACGCAGTTTGCGCTGCAGCATGGAGGTTGAGCCGAACTGCGTGCTGACCACCAGTTCCGCCGCCTGCAACAGCACGTCCATGTCGTTGCCGATGTCCTCATCCGGCTCGATGGCCTTCTTTTCGGCCTCCTTGGCCATCTCCTCGATATCCTCGCGATAATGCGGCTTGCGCTGGGTTCGCACGAACTCCACCGCGCGACGGATTTCGGACTCGTCGACCCATGCGCCCTGCACGCGGATCGGCTTGGCCTGGCCCATCGGCAGGAACAACGCGTCACCTTGGCCGATCAGCGTTTCCGCACCGGTGGCGTCGAGGATGACTCGCGAATCGGTGGCGGATGAGGTGGCAAAAGCAAGTCGGGACGGGATGTTGGCCTTGATCAAGCCCGTGACCACGTCAACGGACGGGCGCTGCGTGGCGAGCACCAGATGCACGCCGGCGGCTCGCGCGAGCTGCGTGATGCGCTGGATGGAGCTCTCCACGTCGTTCTTGGCCACCATCATAAGGTCGGCCATTTCATCGACGACCACGAGGATATACGGGTATGGTGCGACCTTGCGTTTGGAGCCTGCGGGCGCATGCACCTTGCCAGCGCGCACGGCAGCGTTGAAGTCCTTGATGTGGCGGAATCCGAAGAATTCGAGGTCGCTGTATCGTGCGTCCATCTCCTTGACCACCCATTCCAAAGCCTGTGCGGCCTTCTTCGGATCGGTGATAATCGGGGTGAGCAAATGTGGAATGCCCGCATAGGCGGACAGTTCGACTCGTTTAGGATCGACCATGATCATGCGGACCTGGTCAGGCGTGGCGCGCATGATCACGGAGGTGAGCATGGAGTTGATGAAGCTCGACTTGCCGGAGCCAGTGGCGCCAGCCACCAACAGGTGGGGCATCTTGGTCAGGTCGGCGGTCACGAAATGGCCTTCCACATCCTTGCCGACGCCGGTGAGCATCGGATTCGGATCGTTCCGGGCCTTGTCGGAGCGCAGCACGTCGCCCAGCACCACGGTTTCGCGGTCGGAGTTCGGAATTTCGATGCCGATGGCGGATTTGCCTTCGATCACCGACAGGATGCGCACGTCGGAGCTGGCCACCGCGTAGGCGATGTTCTTCTGCAGGTTGGTGACCTTCTCGACCTTGACGCCAGGGCCAAGCTCCACCTCATACATGGTGACGGATGGTCCGCGCAGGAAGCCGATGACCTTCGCATCGACGTTGAACTGTTGGAAGGTACCGGTCAGCGCGCGGATCACACGATCGTTCTCCGGAGTGTGCGCGGCGTGCGGCGCGCCCTTCTTCAGAATGTTGAGGTCAGGCAGATGATACGGTCCCTCGGGAATGTCATCCGCCGCTTCCCCGTCAACGGCAGCAGCCGGCATATCGTCAAGGACCTCGCCGGTCGCGGCATCCACCATGACTTCCTTGCCGTTGGAGGTGCCGTCCTCGTCGATGACGGCCCATGGGTCGCTCGGAGCGACGCCAACCGGCTTGATTTCGCTGGACGGCACCGGCTCGGCGACGCTGGGCATGGTGCCGCTCGCGGTGCCGATCGGCGCGGACGAGAAGGAGCGTCCGCGACCGTTCTGTGGCATGGCCGTGGTGCCGGACGGTGCAGCGGCGGAATAATCATCTGAATCATAATCATCGGCACGATAATCGTCCGAAGAAATGCTGCGTGGCGAATCGACCTGTTGGTACGGCTCGTCGACGATGGTTTCCGCGGTCTGTCCGTGCCGTTCGGCGGCATTAAGAAACGCTTCGTCGCCGGCGTAATGGTCAAGGTCGCCATCATCGACGTTCTTGCTCTTATGGGATGCGAAGCGTTGCTTCATACGCGTAAGGAAGCCCGGCCTATCGTCGTTTTCTCCATCCGCATCGGTGCCGTCGTGGGCGGGAACGCCTTCGGCGAAGGCGAGTGTCGTGTCCCCAACGCGTACTTCGTTCGGGAACTGTTCGGCCTCATCGTCAATGTCATCACGGTTTTTCGGCGTTCCAACAAACTTGGCCGCCAGAGCCTTCGCCTTGTCCGGTATCTGCGTGACCCGGGTATGGGTGATCAACAGCAACGAAAACAGGATGACGACTACGAAAATCGCAATGGAAAAGCCTTTGGAAAGCCCCCACGCCAACGGACAGCCAAGCACATAGCCAAGCAGGCCGCCTGCCCGCTGCAGCAAAGACATATCGAACTTCTGGGAGTCGGAGGCAATCGCCGCGTCAAGAATAGAGCAGACGGACCAGAGGATCATGAACCATCCGAGGGCCATATGGAGGTTCTCATCCTTGTTTTGCGTCTTGCGCATCAGACTGAACACCACAAGCGCCAGGAATACCGGCAGAATCACGCTGGTCAATCCGAACAGTCCGGAGGCCATGGCATGCAGGACCTGTCCGAAAGCGCCCTGGACACGGAACCATTCGGATGCGCAGAACAGCACCGCGAGAATGGCCATGATGAAACATGCGATGTCGCGGCGATATTTACGCAGTATGCCGGCGATCGGCGAGGAATCGACCTCGTCCATGACTTTGGTATCGCCGGAACGCGATTTGCCTGCGGAACCCTTGCCGCCTGATTTCGGGTTGGAAGATGCTGTTCGTGCCATAACAGGACTCGATTTTACCCATGGGCACCGCCATGGCACGACGACATCCGATACTTATCGAAAGTTTTTGCCGTTCACGCCGTCAGGCGCTTCGGCTAGGCGATATCGCCAAGATGATGCTGCGTGTACGCATCCGCCTGCGCGTCGATCGCGTCGTAATAGCCGGCGTCGGCATGCTCGATGATGGCCATGGCATTGCCCAGCAGCGCGGGGTTGAGAGCCTGCAGCCAGTGGATACGCGGATCGCGGCCAAACCATCCCATCTGTTTGCGTGCCAGACGCTTCGTCTTCTGCGCGATGCTCATGAACGTGTCATTTAAATCGCACAGGCCATCCAAATAGTCGACAACCTGCTGGTATCCAAGAGCCTTGCCTGCGGTGATGCCAAGCCGGGGACGGATACGCTCCACTTCCTCGACGAAACCGTTCTCCAGCATCTGCTTGGTACGGATGTCGATGCGGCGGTCAAGTTCCTCACGCGGCAAATCAAGGCCGATCTGCACGGTGGGAATCACATACCGGTAATGCGGCAGGCTCGCCGAATACGGCCGGCCCGTCACTTCGATGACCTCAAGCGCGCGGATGGTGCGTCGAGGATTGTGCGGATCCATGCGGGCCGCGGCTTCGGGATCCTTTGTCTTGAGCTCGCCGAACAGCGCACCGGCGCCTTCGACCTTTTCACGTTCCTCAAGGCGTTTGCGCACCTCTGGGTCAGTGCCAGGAAAGGAAATGTCGTCGATGGCGGCACGGGCGTACAGACCGGAACCGCCCACGAGGATAGGGCGCACTCCCCTGGCCTGCAGTTCGGCGATTTTGGCGCGGGCGATCTCCTGGAAACGTGCCACGGACATGGCGTCGTCCGGTTCGATGATGTCAATCAGGTGGTGCCTGACCTCGGCCTGTTCCTCAGGACTCGCCTTGGCGGTGCCGATATCCATGCCCTTGTACATCTGGTAGGCATCGGCGTTGACGATTTCCGCCTGCTCGCCCTTGGCCTCCAACGCCTTGGCAATGGCGATGCCAAGTCCCGTCTTGCCGGACGCAGTGGGACCGACGATGGACACGACCTTACGGGTTTCGGGCTTGCTTTCAGTGGCGGACGGCATAGGTTTGCCCCGCTTCCGGATTCGGATCGGCGATGAGATTGTGGCGTCCCGCATGGGTGACGGTGGCGGTCACGAAATCACCCACCTGCGGCATCGACTCGCCTTCCGGCACGCCGACATGCACCAGCACGCCCGTCTTCTCACGTCCAGTAACACGATGGGTGGCGGCATCCTTCTTGCCGGATGCGCCGGTGACCATCACCTCGACGTCACGGCCTTCGAAAGTCTTGAGATTCTCTTCGGTGATACGTTCCTGCAGCGCCACAAGACGTTCGAACCTGTCCTGCACCACGTCATGCGGAACCTGCTCCATCTCAGCCGCCGGCGTGCCGGGACGCGGCGAGTAGATGAACGTGAACGCGGAAGCGAATCGCGCCTCCTCCACCACGCGCAGGGTTTCCTGGAAGTCCTCCTCCGTTTCGCCGGGGAAGCCGACGATGATGTCGGTGGAGATCTGCGCGTCCGGCATGGCCTCGCGAATCTTGCGCAGAATGTCGAGGAACTTGGCGGAACGGTAGGAGCGGCGCATCGCACGAAGAATCCTGTCGGAACCCGACTGCAACGGGAAATGCAGCTGGTGCATGACGTTCGGCGTCTCGGCCATTGCTGCGATCACGTCGTCGGTGAAGGCCGCAGGATGCGGCGAGGTGAATCGTACGCGTTCCAAACCGTCAATCTCGCCGCACGCGCGCAGCAGCTTGGAGAAGGCAAACCGGTCGCCGATGCCGTAGCCGAAGGAGTTCACATTCTGGCCCAGCAACGTGACTTCCTTGGCGCCTTCGTCCACGCATTGGCGGATTTCGGCGAGGATGTCTCCGGGACGGCGGTCATGTTCCTTGCCGCGCGTGGTCGGCACGATGCAGAAGGTGCAGGTGTTGTTGCAGCCTACGGAGATGGCCACCCAGCTCGACACCTTCGACGCACGGTCGGTTGGCAGCTGGCTTGGGAAGTAGTTGAGTTCCTCCTGCACCTTCACCTGCGCATGGCCTTCGATGCGGGCCTGGTCGAGCAGCTGAGGCAGGGATCCGATGTTCTTGGTACCGAACACGGCGTCGACCCACGGGGCTTTTTTCGCGATCTTCTCACGGTCGAGCTGCGCCATGCAGCCGCCGACCGCGATCTGCAGGTTCGGGCGTTCCCTCTTCAATTCGGCCCACAGTCCGATGGTGCCGTACATGCGTTCGGCGGCGTTTTCGCGCACCGCGCAGGTGTTCATGACGATCAGGTCGATGTCATGGTTGAGATACTGTTCCTCGGTGGCGGGCACGTAGCCGTCGGCCTCAAGCACGCCGGCGATGCGTTCGGAATCATGCACATTCATCTGGCATCCGAGCGTATGCACGTAGAACACGCCCTTGCCACGCGTGGGGGTATCGTTCGCCGCCGGTTCGGCCAGTTTCGAGGCGCGCTCCGCCTCGGTCATCATGTCTTCATTCATAACGCACCATGCTATCGGCAGGGCGGCACAGGCGTTTCGGAACGCGGGAACGCCCCGTTCTCGGCGCAATCGCAGGGCATTGACCCTCTTCGATACACAGCATACGTTCAGTTTTGCGGAAAGCGAGGCGGTACACTGTTCTTCCGTGATACTTGACAGGCAAAATCGAATTAACACCACCGAATTGCAGATGCGTCTGAAGAACGTCGACGTCGGCGAGGGATCCCTTTCCCCCGAACAGATCACCGAGTTCATCGACCAGATGCAGGTGTATGAGGGTGCGATGTACGAGATCAGCACCAAATTGGAGATTCTTGACTCGGAATTCCAGGTGCGCTTCTCCCATAATCCAATTCACCATATGGAACGCCGTCTCAAATCGCTTAACTCGATCCTCGGCAAGCTGCAGCGCCGCAACCTGCCGTTGACCGTCGACGCCATCAAGGACAACCTGTTCGACGTGGCGGGCGTACGCGTGATCTGCAACTACCGCGACGACGTGTATTCCGTGGCGAATTATCTGTCCGCGCAAAGCGACATCCAAGTGCTGCGTGTCAAGGATTACATCAAGAACCCGAAGCAGAACGGTTACCGTTCGCTGCATGTCATCTACGCGGTGCCGGTGTTCCTGTCATCCGGACCGCACTACACGCCGGTAGAGGTTCAGCTACGCACCATCGCCATGGATTATTGGGCGAGCCTGGAGCATGCGCTGCGGTATAAGACGGATCTGCCGGACGCGAAGCTTGCCGAGCATTCGCAGACGCTGTTGGATTGCGCGCGCAGCCTGCAGAACATCGAGACGCAGATGCAGAACATCCATCGCGACATCAACAGCGCCCCGCGTGTAGGTGAGGCGCCGCAGGCGGACTGATGTTTTCGGAAAATGGCGATTGACGGACAAATCATTGCCTGTCAATCGCCATTTTTCGACGATATCGAACGTTATTCGCGCTTACGCAGCAATCGTGGTATTTTCACCGGAACCTGTGCGAGCACGGTGCCGATGAAGATCAGCGCGCAGCCGATGTAGGCTCGTGTGGTCATGACTTCGCCGAGCAGCAACGCGCCGCCCACCGCGGAGAAGAACGATTCGAGCGACATGATCACGGCCGCGCGCGACGGCGGCACCAGCTGCTGTCCGACCACCTGCAACGTGTATGCCACGCCGGCCGAGCCGATGCCGGCGTACACGATGGGAAACCAGCTTTGCATGGCGCCGGCCCAGTCGATGGAGCCTTCGCATAGGGAGCCGATCCAGCTCAGCAGCGCGGTGGTGGAAATTTGTCCGAAGGACAGCAGAATCGGATCCATCTTCTGTCCGAACGTGTCGATGACGAGAATATGGCCTGCGAATAGAACCGCAGTGGACAACAGCACCACGTCGGCAAGGGTGATCGAGCCGAATCCGTCGGTGATGCACAGCAGATAGAAGCCGACCACGGCGATGGCAACGCTGACGATGACGTTCATGGTCACGCGGCGGCGCAGAATAAGGAAGGCGAGCAGTGGCGTCATGACGATGTAGAGCGCCGTGATGAAGCCGGAACGGCCTGCGGAACCGGAATAGAGGATGCCGTATTGTTGGACGGTGCTGGCGGTGAACAATACGATGCCGCAGATGACGCTGACGACCACGGGATTGCCCAGGCATTTCGGCATGGCCACGGTTATGCCGTTGCCAAGCGTGACGGTTGGACACTCATTCGATTCACGGCGTCGGCGTTCCTGTTCGGCGATGCCTCGACGGCGGAACCACAGCAACGGTATTAATGACAGCGCGCCCAATGTGAATCGTGTGGCCCCGAAGAACAGGGGGCTCATGGAGGCCATGCCCTGCACTTGGGATACGAATGCGAAGCCCCAGATCATGGCCGTCAGAACAAGGCAGGCCATGCCGCCAATCTCTTTCCTCTGCATGAGCCACTACCCTATGGCACGTTTTTCGCCGACAGAAAAGCCTGACCATATTCTGGTCAGGCTTTGTTTGAGGGTTCAGCGCAGAGGACGTCGCGGGATTTTTCAGTCGCGATCGCCGAAGAGCTGGAGAATATACAGGAACATGTTGATGAAGTCCAGATACAGGTTCAGCGCGCAGATGATGGAGACCTTCTTGACCATGTCCTCACCCTGGCCTGCGTACTGGGCGAACAGCGCGCGAGTAGCTTGGGCGTCGTAGACGGTCATGCCGGCGAACAGCACGAGGCCGATGGCGGAGATAACCATCAGCATGGTCTGTCCGGGAGCGAAGATCATAAGCAGCATTTCGGCGACGATCAGCACGATGAGGCCGACCAGCAGAATCGGACCGGCTTTGAGCATGTTGACCTTGGTGGTCATGCCCAGCATGGTGAGCGCGAAGAAGAAGCCGGCGCACAACGCCAGGGAGATGCCGATGGTGCCAAGATCATACGCCATGAAAATGGTGCTTAGCGAGAAGCCCATGATCGCGGCATACACGTAGAACATGACGCGTGCGGTGCTCGGCTTGATCTTTTCAATGCGGGCGCCAAGATAGATGGCGATCACGATTTCGACGACGAACGGCGCCCAAGCGCCAATGACGCCAAGCGACTGGATGAGCGCGATGTAGGCACCGGTGGCTTGGGTGAGGATGGCCACAGCCGCGGTGACGAGCAGGCCGATGGTCATCTCACCGTAGGCACGGGTGACGGAAGCATGTTCGGCACGCTCATAGGAGTATGTCGCCTGAGCCGGAATGGTGGCCGCCGGAGCGCCCTGCGTATACATGTTCTGCGGCGCGTACTGGTATTGGTTCTGACCGTACGGATTCTGGCTGTACTGCCCGTACGAATTCTGGTTCGGATTGTATTGGTTCTGCCCATACGGCTGGCCGTTGAATCCATTGGCGTTGTTGCCTTGGGGCTGCTGACCGAATGTCATAATCGCTCCTTAACTCGATTACGCATCACAGTACGGTACTTTTCTGACTATTTCATGAGAGCCCACGTCTTACGGTGCCGAGCTGAAACTACCGGCACCGTATATCCAATGCGCAATCAGACCGTGAACTTGTGCACCACTTTCGCGCTATCGTTCAGGTCGAACAAATCAGTGACGTCGACCGTCACTTCGGAATCGTCTTTCAAGGTATATCCAATCGTCACGGTTCCGGTGGCTCCGGGCTGGACTTCGGCGAAATCAGAATTGGAATCGTATCCGGCAGGGTTCTCGCTGTAAATGGCGGTGTCGAGAGCTTGCCCATTTTGGAACACTTGCGGGCTGGCGAGGACTGCAAACGAATTGTTTTTATCCGTGTTGTTGGTCCATTCGAATGTGACCAACACCGTGGGCTGATTGTTATAGTCGTTGTTGCTACGTACCGCGGAGACGATTTTCACATGCATGGTCTTCAAATCGCCTTCCATATCCTGATCGCCCTTCGGCTGATTTTTTGCGGAGCCTTTTGCGGATGATTGTGAGCTTGACACGCCGGTGGCCTCGTCTATGGCCTTGCTTGCTGCGGACTGCATGGCCAGAGTAATGACGATGGCCAACACCGACAGCACCGCAGCGACAATCGCCAATGCCTTGCCGCGCTTTTTACCGCGGAACGTGCCGACCAATGCCACAATCGCAAGAATCACACCAATGAAACCGAAAATAGCAGCAATGTTGTTGATAATCGGAATGAAGCTCAGCACGAAGCCAAGCGCGCCGAACACCACGCCGACAATGCCGAACACAGTCAGTCCCTTCTCTTCCTGATAGACCGGCTGCAGCGGGGGTTGGGGTTGGATGGGCTGCTGCGGGGCGATGTAACCACTCATGATCGTTCCTTCTTCTCGAATCGGTTGAGACACTTTCGAGGGTACGGAATTCCGCGCTGGACCGGTATTGGACGAAAGGTCATTCCCGTCTGCACTTTGGGGCGTGCGAAACGCACGGAAGAACAATGGCGTCTTTCGGGGACGGGCCCAATAATGGTAGGTATGAGCGAGACGACGAATTCCCCGACCCCCATCGAAGTGCCGGTACGTACCAAAGGCTGGCAAAGCATGGTGATGGTGGTCTGCGCGGGCTTCATGTGCTTGGCGCAGACCGCGTTCGCCGCGCAACGGTTCGGCCAGGATTCCGCCGTATACGTATGGATGGTGTTCTGCATGCTGGTGGCGTTCGCCATCGGGTTTCTGCTGCTCGCCCGTTCCCGTTATCCGCGTGCCACATTCGTCGCCGCGTGTGTGGTCGTACTGGTTTTCCCATACGATCCCATTCTCGCTTTGATGGCGTTGACCGCGCTATTGGCCCGCCGTAATGACATGAAGACCACGGTTCGCGCGATCGTGGCGGGCGGTTTCGTCACGCTTGCCGCGCAGGTACGCGACGCGTTGCGGCCGCCGGAGGCATCCATCTGGCATATGGTGTTCGCCAAACCGGATACCGGCAGCCAATATGGCACCGACATAATCATGCTTGCCGATGACCGCACCATCGTCATCACCGCGATAGTTGCGGCATTGTTGGAGCTGGCCATCGCGACTTTGGCGGGGTTGCATATCCGTTCTCGCGCCTTGGCATCGCTGGCCACGGCCAAGGCGGACGCGGCGGACGCGCAGGAGGAGCAGCTCAAGACCACGATCGACAGTCAGCAGCTGGCCGACGCGATCGCTGCCGAAGCGCATGACACGCTTGCCCATTCGCTTTCCCTGCTGGCGTTGAATGCGAGCGCGCTGCAAGCCGAGTCGAAGAAGCTCGCGGCCGAAGCGGGAAGTCTGGACGCCGGCCAACTGGCCGGGCAGGCCAGCCGAATCGCGGACAAAACCGAGGAGATTCGCAAACAGGCGGCAGGAGCGTTGGACGAGGCGCACAGTGTCATCGACATGCTGCGTCATCCGGAACAGGCGAAGGCGCAACTGGCGCCGTCCGATGAGACGTCGTTGACCCGTGAATCGTTGGATGCGCTTCTCGGAGACGCACGTGCCGCCGGCATGCGGCTCAACACATGGATTGACATCCAACAATTGGGCCAACTCAACAGGGAAACCGGCAAAATCGCCTATCGAGTCCTTCAGGAGGGGCTGACCAATGCGAGCCGTCACGCGCCGGGAGCCCCGGTATCGGTGGAACTCACCGTGAACCCCACCGTAGGCGCGCACGCGCATGTGTCCGATCCAACTAATCCGTCCGTTCCGGCAGCATCGGCGGATGCCACGCGTCCCGCCATGGATTCCAAAAACGCTTTCCGTACCGGTGCCGGATTGCCGGGATTGGCCGAGCGCGTCCGGCAGGCCGGAGGAACATGTCGATTCGGTTTTGACGCACGACACGCGTTCCATGTTGATGTGCAGCTACCATGGGTTGAGTGAGCAGCGAAGAGAACAGCGATGACAGGCCGATAACGGTTGGCGTGATTGATGACGATCCGATGATTTGCCAGGCCATGCGGCTGATTCTCGAAGATTATTCCACCGGCAGGCTCAATGTCGTTTTCACCTGCACCGATGGCGGTCAAGCGGTCGACGAGGCCGGCAGGCATCATCCGGATGTGGTGTTGATGGATGTAGCCATGCCCGGCATGGACGGCATCGAGGCGACACGAAGACTGCGCGCACTTCCGCAGCCGCCGCATGTGCTGATACTGACGTCCTTGAGTCCGAGCGGGACCGTGGAGAGGGCCGTCGAGGCAGGCGCCGAGGGTTTTGTCTCCAAAACCGATGCACCGGAGGACATCATCCGCCGCATCACCGATGTGTGCGACGGTCTGCCGCAATTCAATCCATCCAGCCAACGGCAGCTCATCAACGATCTGAACATGCAGCAACCGCAATCGCGCCGGGACGAGGCTCGCGCCATGCTCGACGCTCTGCCTGAGCGGGAACGCGAGGCGGTGGTTCTTGCAGCCGACGGGTACACCAATGCCGAAATCGCGGAACGAATGTTCATTTCGGAACGTACCGTCAAGGCGCACATCTCATCCGCGGGAGACAGATTATGCATGGACCGGGTACAGATGGCGCGTTTGGTTGAACGTGCGGATCTGCCGGACCAATTATGAGGCGAAGGATTCTACGGCAGTGGAGACTCCGTTACGTCCATGAAACGCCGGTGCACCCCCTCCCATAAACTAGAAAACAGTATGCCGCACCTGCGGTGCAAACGTTATCAATGAGGGATGGCGGTCGATATGGCGATCAGCGCGACGGAAAAACCCCTGGGCAAAGTGTTCACTTCCGATTACCAACTCACCATCCCTTCGTTCCAACGCGCGTACACGTGGCAGGCGGAGAACATCGAACAGCTCGTCAACGACCTTCAGGACGCCTGCACCGACCCGGACACGCCTTACTTCCTCGGCTCGCTCATCCTCGTCAAGGACGGCCCCACCCAATACCAGGTCATCGACGGCCAACAGCGCCTCATCTCCCTGTCAATCATCGTCTCCGTGCTGCGCGAACTGGAAGACGACCCCGACCTCATCGACAGCCTCAACGACCTCATTTTGGAACCAGGCGACAAACTCCGCGGCATCAAAGCCGAGCCACGACTCACCCTGCGAGAACGCGACACCGACTTCTTCCGCATGTACGTGCAGGAAGGCGATTTGGAAGGCCTGTTCGATCTGAGGGACAACGACATCGCCTCGCACGCGCAACGCAACATCGCCGTCAACACCCGCCGCACATTCGACCTGCTCGCCGCCATGGACGCCAAAGACCGCCGCCGATTCGCCTCATACCTGGTCAACGGCGTCACCCTCGTCATCGTCACCACCGACGACCTCGCCGGCGCGCACCGCATCTTCGACGTGATGAACATGCGCGGCGTGCCACTGACCGCATCCGACGTGTTCAAAGCGAAAACCATCGCGGAAATATCCCCCGCCGCACGTAACGCCTACGCCACACGATGGGACGACATCATGGACCCGCTCGGCGATGACTCGCACACGCTCGAAGAGTTCTTCTCCGACCTGCACCTGATCGTCTCGCACAAGGCCGTCTGCACACAGCTGCTTGAGGAATTCCGCAAAGACGTGCTCAAACCATACGTGAAGAAACAGAACGTCATCTCCTTCATCGACGATCTGCTCGCCCCTTATGCCAACGCGTGGCTCATCCTCAACCGTCCGACCGACGCCAACCTGCCAGACGACATCGTGGCCATGCTCGTCTCACTCGCCGACTACCAGACCGCCGACTGGAAACCCGTGGCCATGTGGGCGCTCGTCAACTCCATCCGCAACCTCGGCAGCGCCAACGCACAAGTGTTCTCCACACCCGGAAATATCGGAAACGAAACCACGAACGCGCACGACGAACGCCTCCAATTACACGACATCGACAGACTCCACGACGTTCTCGCCGCACTCGAACGCGTCACCGGCGTCGACAGCCTCAACCGGCAAAGCCCACTCGCCCGACGCACACGCGCCGCAAGCGCCATCCGAGACCTCAACAAAGGCCACACCCTCCAACAGATCCGCGGATTCCTCATCACCGACGAGGACCGACGTTCCGCACTCGCGCATCTACGTGGCGAGTTGCAGACCAGTCCCGCCATGAAGAAACTTCTGCTCATCCGCGCCAACGAGCAGAAGGCCGGCTACCGCATCACCCGACCGCGCAGTCTCAAAGCGTTGCCGATCATGCCCGAACAGGTCAGCGCGAAATCCGATTTCGCCGCTTGGCCGGAGTCGGTGCGTGACCATTGGGCAAACCGCATCGGCAATTTGGTGCTTAGTCAGGCCAACGAAACCCAAGTCGCGCCACTCGCCACGTATGCGCAGCGGCGCGACCGCATGCTGTTGTCGGCAAGCTCCAGACGTTTTCCGCTGACAGCCGAGCTCGCCAATATCGCCGAATGCACGCCGCAGACGCTGCAATACCGGCAGGATGAGATGGTTCGGCTCATCGCCGACCATTGGAATATTCGTTACGATGCCGACGATACGGATTTGTCGACGTTGAACGAGGAGACGCTCAATGCGAAAGCTACGGCCTCCTCTCCCACGTCCAAACGCGTCAGCATTGCCCAAGTGCTGGAAGCCGGGCTGCTTATCGCCGGAGAGACCTTGGTATGGGAGCGTCCCCGCAAGGGCGAACGTTGGGTAGCGACCGTCACTTCCGAAGGCAAGCTGCGCATGGATGACGGCAGGGAGTATGCCACGCCTACTGCCGCGGCGCGTGCCGTTGGCGGCTCATCAGCGGGTCTTACCGTGTGGAAACGCACGTCGAATGGCCAGAAACTGAGTGACGTTTGGAAGGCGTATCGTCTGCGCAAGCACTGAGGACGCCGAACGACCAGATGGTCAGTCTCAACCAGCCGGATTCAATCAACCGGATTCAGCCGGTCAATGCCAAGCCAGCCATTCGACGGCGAGTTTGGTGCGATTGGAGATGTTGGTTTTGGCAAGTATGTCGCTGATGCGGTTGCGGACCGTGCCTTCGCTGAGAAACAGCCGTGACGCGATCTCACGATTGTCCAATCCCTCGGCCACAAGTTCCAGCACGTCCAATTCGCGTTCGGTAAGGCCGGCGAAACGTTCGGATGGTCCGCTGGAATCGGGGTTCCGAAATCCTTGAACTGCCGGCGCATCATCATGCGACACAACGCGATCGACTGATGAGGATTCGTCTGATGTCGTGGATTGCGGACTGACCCGCAGCTTGCTCAACACTTCGGCGCCCATGACCACTTGTCCGGCCATGACGGCTTGCACCGCGGGTATGACGGACGAAACGTCCTGTTTGATCAAGTAGCCTTTCGTGCCTATTTCCAACGCTTTGGCGATGTATGACTCGTCGGCGAATGTGGTGAGGATAAGGATTCGCGCGTTCGGATGCGCGTCAAGAATCGCCTCCGACGCTTGCAATCCATCCATTCCCGGCATCTGCACGTCGACCAGCAACACATCGGGGGCATCCATCTCATATTGGGTCACCGCATCCGTGCCGGTGTTGGCGGTCCATGCCACATCGGCGGTGCCGGTGGCTTCGAGAATCGTGGATAATGACGAGCAGACGATTGGATCATCGTCTGCGATCGCGACATGCATTAATGCGCTCCTTTCTCCGGTTGCGTCATTTCCGAGCCACTCGCCGGCTTGGGGATGGATACGAACACGCGCCAACCCTCGTGATACGGCCCGCAAATCGCGGAGCCTCCCAACGCACGAGCCCGTTCCTCAATGTCCGAAATGCCGATGCCTGTGGAATCGTCCGGTCGAATGAACTGCATGGCGACGGCTTCAGCAGACGATCTTCTCACGGTTCCATCATCCTGCACGCACAGCTGCCACAATGCGGGGAAATCGCGCAGGGTGATTGAAACGTTCCTTGCCTGACTGTGTTTGACCGTATTGTTCAACGCCTCGCGAATCGCAGTGGCGAAGCAGCGGGACACGGCCGCCGGCGCTGAATCGATGCCGTTGACCAGCCTCACCCGCAAGGGGCCGGCGCCGTCCATGCTGTGCGCGGCCGTCTCAATCTGCGAAGCGAAATCCGTACCTTCGTCTTTCAAATCATGCACGGCTTTGCGCACCAAAGTCATAGCCTCGCTCACCGTGTCATGAATTTCACAGAAACGTTGGGCCGATTGTTCCTGTCCGGCAACCTGGGCCACCACGTGCGCCGCCTCGGTCTGCATGATGGCTCGGGTCAGCATGTGGCCGACATTGTCATGGATCTCACGTGCGATGCGCGTGCGTTCGGCAAGCGTCGCCGTGCGTACGGCCAACGCACGATCCTCGTCGTTTTCGGCGATCTGCGAGCGCAGGCGGCGAATCTGGTCGCGGCGGGAATCCTGCAATCGCCGCACTTCGCGGGCGAGGTTCGCGCAGCGCGTGCAAAGCAGACCGGCAGCGAATCCCAGAACCGTTTGGAGCACCATCAATATGATGATGGACAAGTCGGATGGAACGTGCGAGCCAATCGAACGGAAAATCACTATCGTCATGGGAAGAAGCCACAGCCATCGCGGCACCAACGCTTGCAAGAAGCGGCTGCCATCGACACCAGCGGACGATGATGCCGCGTTGAATGCTGCGATGGGAAGCATCAGATACCACGCCGGCACCAGGCATGCGCCGCAGTCAAGCATGACAATCAACGCCATCGCAAGCCACGAACCCGACGCGTATTCCCCCACCGCGGCACAACACACCGCCACAAGCGCGCCGCACATCAGGTCGAGGCCGACGTCTCCGGATGCGTATACGCCCATGATCATGCCCGTGGCCAGGAACACGGCTTGGAACAGCAACCGTTTCATGCCGCCTCCCGTCCGCCGATTCGTGTCTGATTGGTTCGCTTGCTTCCAGAGTAATGCACATGGCGCATGGCACAGCCGGCGGCATCAACGAAGGTGACATTTGTCATGTTCGAAAGTGACATCATTCCGGCAATTGTGACTACGCGCACCATGTCGGGGGCATCCGGCGGCACGACAATGGAATCAGAGGCATGGAGCACGAGAAAGGAGCTCGTCATGGGTGGACGCATGAATGACGCTGCCGATGCGGTCAGCGCGGTCAAGGTCTCGAAACTGGTGAAACGTTACGGAGACATGCTGGCGCTCGACTATTTCGATCTCGACGTGCATCAGGGGGAAATCTTCGGCCTGCTGGGGCCTAACGGCTCAGGCAAGACCACGGCGATCAACTGCATACTTGCGTTGCTCACGTTCGATGAGGGCACTGTGCGCGTGTTCGGCGAGCCGATCAGCCCTACCAGCTATGCGTTGAAGCGGCGTATCGGCATTGTGCCGCAGAACGTGGCCGTGTTCAACGAATTGACCGTTGAGGAGAACATCGATTATTTCTGCTCGCTGTATGTTTCCGACAAGGCAAAACGTCGCATGCTCGTGGACGAGGCGTTGGATTTCGTAGGATTGCGCGATTACCGTACCTATCGTCCGGCGAAACTGTCCGGCGGTCTGCTGCGTCGTCTTAATATCGCCTGCGGCATCGCCCACAAGCCGGATCTGATCTTTTTCGACGAGCCGACCGTGGCCGTCGATCCACAAAGCCGCAATGCGATTCTCGAAGGTATCCAACGACTTAACCGCGAAGGCGCGACGGTGATCTACACCAGCCATTACATGGAGGAGGTCGAGCAGATCTGCGACCGCATCCTCATCATGGATCATGGCCGGCATCTGGCTCTTGGCACCGCGGAGGAACTTAAGGCGATGATCAGCACCGGCGAACGCATCAGCATCGAAACCGATGATCTGGGAGGGCGCTCAGATTCGGCCGATACGACGCTTGCGCGATTGCGCGCATTGCCGTTCGTGACCAACGCCGACTATGACGGCCATGAGCTGACGGTGAACTGCCGCCAGGGCGATCACAATCTCATCGACGTACTGCAGCTGTTGGAGCACGAGGGCACGAATATCGGGCATCTCTCCAGTCGCCAGCCGACGCTCAATGATGTGTTCCTGGAACTGACCGGCACCGCGTTACGCGACTGACTTGGCTTGCAAGGCTTGTGGCAAATCGAAAGGCATGTGACATCATGTGGCAGACGTTACTGATCAATCTCAAACTGCATTTGCGGGAGAAAACGCAACTGTTCTGGCTGTTCGCCTTCCCCATCATCCTGGCCACCATGTTCAACGGCATGTTCGGCAACATCGCGGAAAGTTTCGAATTGCACACACTTGACGTGGCCGTGGTCGAGGACAACGCGTGGAAGACGTCCTATGGGGCGCAGACGCTGATCGAAGGCATTTCATCCGAATCGTCTGCATTATCGGACAATCACGTGAAAGTGAGTGCCGATGGCAAGAATGGAACGGGACTCATCAACACGACCAAGGTGGAATCGATTGCGCAGGCGGAACAGCTGCTGGCCGACGGCACCGCGCAAGGCATGCTGCGAATCGATGACGGCAGATTGCGATTCTCCGTCTCACAGTCGACGCAATCGTCCGCGTCCGATGTGATGGCGTCGAGCAGCGGCTTGGATATTTCGCTGACGGTGCTGGGCAACATCGTGGACCTGTACAACCGCAACACCGATGTGGTGGTGGACATTGCGAAGCACAACCCCGAAGCTCTGATGAATGGCAAGGTGACCGGCAGCATCGGTTCGGCGAATGGCTATACAAAGGAAATCCAGCTGACGAATTTTAAACCGAGCGGTACGGCACGATATTACTATGCACTGCTGGGATTGGCCGCGTTGATGGCCATGAGCTTCGCCATCAACGTAGTGACGATGACGCAGGCGAATCTTTCGGCTTTGGGTGTCCGCCGTTCCGTTTCGCCGCTTCCGAAATCGCAGCAACTGCTGGCTGGATTCCTGTCCAGTTGGCTGTGTTCGTTCCTGAGTCTGACCGTGGCCATGCTGTATATCCGGTTCGTCTGTCATATTTCGTTGGGCGGACGTGAATGGGCTGGTGTGGGAGCATGTCTCATGGCTTCGTTCGCGGCGAGCGCATTCGGCACGTTGCTTGGCGCGCTGCCGAAGATTCCAACCGGCGCCAAGCAGGGGCTGTGCACGGCGATCGCCTGCACGTTGTCATTGTTCTCCGGACTGTACGGTTCGTTCGCCATGCAGTTGAGCGACTTGATCGCCCAGCGCACACCGGTGCTGAGTCTGCTCAATCCGGCGCAGCAGATCACGAACCTGTTCTACGACATCCTCTATTACGACAATTTCAAACCATTCTTCACCACCGCCGGCATCCTTGCCGCGATGAGCCTGGTCTGCCTTGCTGCGGCGACCGTTCTGTTGAGGAGGCAACGCTATGAATACCTGTAAGACGGCGCTGAGAATTCTCAAATCGCGCAAGATGTACCTGGTCATCTATTTGGGGTTCATCGGCATCATGATGTTCGCCATCAGCTGGCAGATCATGCGTGGCTCGATGACGGGTGGCGATGAGGTGTTCCATCCCGATACGGCACGTGTGGCGGTGATCGACCGTGATGGCGATGCCGATGGTATTTCATCCGCGCTGCGTTCCTATCTTGCGTTGGATGGCGAGATGGTGGACCTTGCCGACGATTCCGAGGCGTTGCAGCAGGCCGTCGCTTCGAACTATGTTGATTTGATCGCAATTGTGCCGCACGGCTTCGCTTCGGATTATCAGAAATATCTGGATGGTTCGTCAAATGACCAACCGACTGTCGAAACCGTTGTCAGCTACACTTCCGGAGCAGGCTCCCTTTCGCAGCTGGAAGTCAACGAATTCCTGTCATTGACACGCACCGCGTACTTGGGTCAAGCCGGGAAGCAACAGTCGATGGAAACGGCCATGCGGACGGCGTTGGATACCGCGAAAGCAGATGCCAAGACGTCGAAAATAGCGGTGGTGCAATCGCCATCCGCAGATACTGATAATACCAAGCCGGCGGCATCCGCATTCGCCGGCACCATCAAAACGGGACTCTATCCGTTGCTGCTGGTCATGCCGATCTGCACGTTCCTGGTGATTGGCACCTTCAATGACAGTGAGATTCGTCGCCGCCTGTATTCGTCGCCGACGCGTCTGGTGTCGTTGCAGATGCAGGAGATGCTCACCTGCGCCACCTTCGGCTTGGTGGTGTGCGTGGGTTACACGGCGGCGACATTGGTCTTGATGGTGGCCGCAGGAGTGCCGTTCGACGGGATTACATCCACGAATGTGGCTTTGACGTTCGTGTCGCTGCTGGCGTACACGTTGATGGCAATCGCCTGCGGTTTCCTTCTGGGGTCGGTTGGTTTCTCGGAAATGGCGGTCAATGCGTTCGCCAACGTATTCGGTCTGCTGTGCATGTTCACGTCGGGTATGGCATTCCCCATCGATATGATGCCCGAACCGATGATCATGATCGGCAAGCTGCTGCCGGGATGGTGGCTGTGCGTGTCCATCGACAACGTGTTCGGGCTTGGCACGGCGGCCGCAACCGGTGTGGATTATGGTTCTTGGGCATCGTCGGTCGGCTTGGTGGCATTGTTTGCAGTGGCGTTCATCTGCCTTGGTCTGGCATTGGGGCGTATCCGTCGCACACGCCCGTCCTTGGCCTCCCCCACCACCACGCAGTTGGCCAAGTAAATCACCAAGTGTTCCGTTCCATCGGCCGAGTCCCGATGGAACGGAACATCCGCCTTTGCCGTAGGCTCTCAATCAAATCGGATGGAACCGGACGAAATCGGACTAGGCTGAAAGCATGATCGACCACATTACACTTCATGTTTCGAACGCGGAACGCAGCGTCGCATTCTATACGAAAGCTCTGTCTCCGCTCGGATACATTCCAAAAGCCCATCACGAACCGACCATCGGTTTCGGCGTGGATGACGGCACGCCCCGTTCGGATTTCTACATCTCCCCGATGGACGATCCGACGCAACAGCCGATTCCCACGCATATCGCCTTCCGTGCAACGAACGAACAAGCGGTACGCGACTTTTATGAAGCCGCGATCACGGCAGGCGGAATGGATAACGGCAGACCCGGACCACGTGCCTACCATTCCGGGTATTACGCGGCCTTCGTGCTCGACCCCGACGGCAATAACATCGAAGCTGTCACAGACTGGTCGCACACAAGCCAATCATGAAATCGGCCGCCGAATCGCAAAAAGTCATCGGGTGACATTGCGCAGCCAACGGTACTTGCGGTAGTGCAACAACGCGGGAACCATTTTGATGCATTCGTCGGTGTTGAGCAGCGCATACACCACCAACACGGGCAGTTTGAACACGAACGCGGCCAACAGCCCGACCGGCACCACAATCAGCCACATGACGATGGCATCGCACATGAGACCGAACTTCGCATCGCCGCCGGCTGGAAAAATACCGGCGATCGTCAGATTCGTCATGCATCCGCATGCCGCGTAATATGCGCAGACGAACAGCATGACCGACAGGTACCGTGTGGCTTCGGGCGTAAGGTTCGCCCATTGCAAAGCCAGCGGACGCGCCGCGACAATCAACAGTCCCGTCGCGGTACCGACCACGGCCACCAGCACGCACATCCTGTCGCCCATCGCCTTCGCCTGTCGGAAATCTCCACGTCCCAGCAGATTGCCGACCAAAATGCCGCCGGCATTGCCCAGACCAAGGGACAGGCACACCAGCAGATCCTTGACGATATTGGCGATGGAATTGGCGGCGACGGCGTCCGCACCCAAATGTCCCATGATCACGGTGTACATGGTGAAACCACATCCCCACACCAATTCATTGCCAAGCACCGGCAGGCTGTATTTCCAGAAATCCTTCTGCAACGGCCCATCGGGATGCAGCACATGGCCAAGTCGCAGGTGGGGGCCACGACGGGTCGCCACGACCGACCATGCCAGCTCAATCGCACGCGAAATCACCGTGGATATAGCCGCGCCGAAAATGCCAAGCGCGGGAATGCCGAGGCTGCCGATACCGTAAATCAGCGCCGCGTTCAACACGACGTGCATGATCACGCCAACCGTGCTGACCGTCATGCCCATCACCGCGGAACCGGTGTTCTTCATCAGACACAGGTACATCTGGGACAGGCCGATGAACAAGTACGACAATGACGAAATCCGCAGATATCGCGCGCCAAGCATGATCAGCGTGCCGTCATTGGTCATGATGGACATCAACTGTTCCGGCACGAGCAGTGCCGCCAGGAAGAACGCCGTCGACAGCATTCCGGCATACAGCATGACGAATCCCAGCACGCATTCCACCGCGTCACGGTTGCCGGCACCCCAATACTGCGCCACGAGAATGCTCATGCCCAGGGTCAGGGCCGCAGTGAACAGGCTGAACAGGAACTGGAACTGCGTGGCGAGCGAGACGGCGGCCAACTCGTTTTGCCCTACCCCCGACAACATCAGCGTGTCGGCGCAGGACGACAACGACAGCATGAGCTGTTGGAAAGCGATAGGCAAAGCCAATTTGAATACATGGCCGAGGAATTCCCGGTCCGGCATGATGGTGCGCACGATAGTCTCCATTGGAATACAAGCCCGTTTCAGACGACGGGCAAACGAAAACGTCGGGATATGTAGGCCGACCAGCCTTATCCCGACGTTGGGCCGAATATTGGGCGAGGTTTTACAGCGAATCCTTCCATGCGCGGTATTCGGCGGCCTTGCCCTCCCAGTATTCACGGTCCGCATCAGTGATCTTGCGAATCACATGGCACGGGTTGCCCACGGCCACCGAATGGGATGGGATATCCTTGGTCACCACGGAGCCTGCACCGATCACCACATCATCGCCGATGGTAACGCCCGGACAGACCACCACGCTGCCGCCGAACCACACGTCATTGCCGATGGTGATCGGACGGGCGCCTTCCGGACCGGAAGCGCGTACGGCCGCATCGATTGGATGGTATGGCGTGTACAGGCCGACGCGCGGGCCGAAGAAGACACGGTCGCCGATGGTGATTCTCGCCACGTCGAGGAAGATGCAGTCCATATTGGCATAGAAGTTGTCGCCGATATACGTGTTGCAGCCGTAATCGCAGTTGAATGGCGGTTCAAGGAACGCGCCTTTGCCGAGTGAACCGAACAGTTCGCGGAACAGCCTGTCACGTTCCTCGAACGCGTCGTATGCGGACGTGTTGATGGCGTGCACCAAGCGGCGTTTACGCATGTTCGCTTCACGCTGCATATCACCGCAAATATACAATTCGCCGGAAAGCATGCGTTCCCACTCGTTCGTAGGCACCGCCGCATTATCCACGGCAACGGCCGCACCTTCATTCTCCGCCATTGAAAGCTCCTTGTGAATCTGTTTGTCAATCGTTTGACGTCCTTTGACACCATTCAACACCACCAACATCGACGGCAGCACTCGCAATGTTGTAGAATCATCCTTGTTCTTTGCATTATCTACCGTTTATTAGAGTAGTCATGAACACTGCCGATGAAGACGCACAGATGGAACGGGACGAATGGGCCTCCCGTGAGGTGATGCCCATCACCAATTGGGGTCGCCGACCCGATGGTTCGGAGATAGTGCAGTATGACGCGCCGATGTTCTTCTCCTTCACCGAGCATTCGCTGCTCCACCAGTACCCCCATATGCGTGCGGAATGCCATTGGCATGTCGACCTTGAACTCACCTACATCATCCATGGGCATATGTGGTATTTCGTCAACGGAGAAACAGTCCGGCTCGATGAGGGGCAGGCGATTTTCGTCAACTCACGTCAGCTGCATTACGGTTTCACCAAGGACGGTTCCGATTGCGAATTCTCCTGCACGTTGCTCAATCCGGCTAAAATGTGCGCCTCATTCGAAGTGTACGACCGTTTCATCGCGCCGTTGATGGCGGAGAACACGATGCCATATGCCGTCATCACCGACGACACGGCCCCCGGTCGGCGGCTGCTCGCCACCATCCGACAGCTTCATGCGGCGAAATTCGGTCCGCTGGAGCGGTCAGAGCGGTCAGCCGAACCGTTGCCCGCCGACGATATGACGCTAACCGACGATACCGAGGCGTTGACGGTGCTCAGCTGTTTCTATGCGGTCGTCCGCGACATACTGGCGATCGCCGGCAGTCATTGCGCGACTTCCACAGCGCCGCACCCCCGCATCGTGACGCTACGCAAGATGATCGATTACGTGCAGAGATATTACGTGCGTCCGATCACCTTGAAGCAAATCGCATCGGCCGGATCGGTGGGACGCACCACTTGCGCATCGATATTCCGCGAATCGCTCAACCAGTCGCCAATCGAATTCGTCAACGACGTGCGCGTGCGCGCCGCAGCCAACCTGCTGGTAACGAGCTCGCTGCCTATCGCCACGGTCGCCAAACAGACCGGTTTCTCATCCGCCAGTTTCTTCTCCCGCACCTTCCACCGGTTCATGGGCGTCACCCCCATCACGTACCGAACCACGCATACCAAGCGGAAATCCGAGGAATAAAAACAATCGGCTGCATGCCCCACGCCGTCACGCATAAGGACACGCAGCCGATTGCGTCACATCAAGCCGGAAAGGACACGTTCACTTCCTCTTCAGTCCGCGGGCGATGGAGGCGTTGCGCACCTCGACCGTGCCGTCGGTGGCGAAGACGCCCAACGACTCGCCCGGACGCTCGTACATGCGCACATTCAACGCCACCCCATCCACGTGCAACGTGCCGATGGTGTCGTCGACGACGAGACGGATGTGGTACGTATGCCCCGCCTCGAGGCCGATGGGCCGTTCCAGGCCGATGTTCATGACGTGGATTGGTCCTGCTCGTCGTCGCCGCCGCGCGGGACCGCCACGCCGCAGTCATGGTAGTCGACGAAGTCCTTGGTGGTGGCGAGGTCCCAGCCGAACGGCTCGCCGAACGGTTCAGGGTTGCGGTTGTCCCTCTGGTGGAACAGGAAGAACTCGTCGCCCTTGCCGAACGGCATGCAATCACCGAACCACGTGCCGGGGAACTGGTAGTAAAGCTTCATTGGCCTTGCCTTTCCTTGTGTGGCGCCTTTGGAAGGCAGTCACCCATGACCGTCATCGCAATGACGCTATTTCGCTTCGTATTGCTTCGTTTAAGCGCTTAAATGATTTAAACGCTTAAACGAGATATAGCATTGAAAAACGGAATGTCAAACGATTGACGTGTCTACAACGTCCGCACTGAATCCCGAGGCACTGCCGGGCATTGGACATGAACCGGCTTGAACCGTTCGGAGACTATCTCCGATTCGTCATTGTCGGCTCCGCAACGACGCAACAGGGTACGCACGCCCATCACGCCGAGATCGTACTGAGGAAGGCCAACAGTGGTCAAAGCGGGATGCATGTGGGCCGAAATCACTTCCTGGTTGTCGAAACCGACCACGGAAATATCGTCCGGCATGCGTTTCCCCGATTCCCGCAACGCGTCGTACAGGCCGAGCGCGGTGCGGTCGTTATGGCAGAACACTCCGGTCGCACCCGTCGCCAACACCTGTGCTGCCGCTCCGTAACCGCCTTCCTGATCGGCGGTCACGGACAGCACCAGCGAAGGGTCGAAATCGACGTCGAACCGCGCAAGCGCGGCCTTGTATCCCGCAAGACGGCCAACCGAAGCGGGTGACGGCGCGGCATCGTTGACGAATGCGATACGCCGGTGTCCGGCTTCCAACAACAGCCGTGTGGCGGTGGCGCCACCCTGCACTTCGTCCGGCACCACCGCGGGGAACCGTCCGCACTCGTCATAGCAGTTGACCAGCACGGACGGCATTCTGCCAAGCTCGTCCGGCGGAGTGATTGAACCGTGTACCCATTTCGAGTAGATGATGCCCTCGACCTGGTGTTCGAACATGAACGAGAAGGTTCTGCGTTCCACGTCTTTTCTGCCGTCGGTATCCACCACCAGCAGAATTTTCCCATTAACGCCAGGCTTCATCCTGCGCGCCTTGGATCACCTGGCCGGCGAAAGGCGATGTGGCCACTCCGTCACTGATGAAGCCGATGATGTCGGAGCAGCCTCGGGCCAATCCGCGGGCGAACGCGTTGTGATGGTAGCCGAGTTCGTCAGCGGCCCTGCGCACCTTGCGGCGTGTGGATTCCGTGATCTGCACGTCCCGGTTGTCGTTCACCGCCCATGAGGCGGTTGCGATGGAGACACCAGCCGCTTCGGCCACGTCCCGCAATGTCACTTTCGCCATGCCCGCGTATCAGCCCCCGTCCGACGCCTAGCGCATCAGGTTGCGCAGGACGTACTGGAGAATACCTCCGTTGCGGTAGTAGTCCGCTTCGCCTGGCGTATCGATGCGAACGACGGCATCGAATTCGGTCGTGGAACCGTCCGCGTGGGTGGCGGTGACGTGGACCGTCTTCGGGGTGACGCCCTTGTTGAGTTCCTCGACACCGGAGATGTCGTAGGTTTCGGTGCCGTTCAGGCCGAGACTCTCATACGATTCGCCTTCGGGGAACTGCAATGGCAGCACGCCCATGCCGATGAGGTTGGAACGGTGGATGCGTTCGAAGCTTTCGGTGATGACGGCTTTGACACCCAGCATGACGGTGCCCTTGGCGGCCCAGTCACGGGAGGAGCCGGTACCGTATTCCTTGCCTGCGAGCACGACGAGCGGCACATCATGGTCGATATAGTCGCGAGACGCTTCGAAGATCGTGGTCGGCTTCTTGTCGAGGAAGTCGTAGGTGTAGCCACCAGGGGTGATTTCCTCGCCGACGGAGGCGAGCAACTGGTTGCGCAGGCGGATGTTGCCAAACGTGCCGCGGACCATGACCTCATGGTTGCCTCGACGGGAACCGTAGGAGTTGAAGTTCTTCGGTTCGACGCCACGGTCGGTCAGGTATTTGCCTGCCGGGCTGGAGGCCTTGAACGCGCCTGCCGGGGAGATGTGGTCGGTGGTCACGGAGTCGCCGAGCAGCGCGAGCACGCGGGCGCCGTGGATGTCCTTGACCGGATCCGGGGTGGCCTTCATGCCGTCGAAGAAGGTCTGCTTGCGCACGTAGGTGGAGTTCTCATCCCATGCGAACAGTTCGCCTTCCGGCACGTCAAGGCCCTTCCAACGGCGGTCGCCTTCGAACACGGAGGCGTAATCCTTGAGGAACATCTCGCGGCTGACGGTGCCATCCACCACTGCGGCGACTTCCTCATTGGTAGGCCAGATGTCCTTCAGGTACACGTCGTTGCCGTCCTGGTCCTTGCCGAGCGGCTGGGTTTCGAAATCGAAATCCATAGTGCCGGCGAGCGCGTAGGCGATGACAAGCGGCGGGGACGCGAGGTAGTTCATCTTGACGTCCGGGCTGATGCGGCCTTCGAAGTTACGGTTGCCGGACAGCACGGAGGTGACGGTCAGGTCGTTGGCGTTGATGGCCTCGGAGATTTCCGGCAGCAGCGGGCCGGAGTTGCCGATGCAGGTGGCGCAGCCGAAGCCGACCAGCTGGTAGCCGAGCGCGTCGAGATCATCCTGCAGACCGGCGGCCTTCAGATAGTCGGCCACGACCTGGGAGCCCGGAGCAAGTGACGTCTTGACCCACGGCTTGGGCTTCAGTCCCTTGGCATGCGCGTTGCGGGCGATCAGGCCGGCGGCGATCATGACGGACGGGTTGGAGGTGTTGGTGCACGACGTGATGGACGCGATCGCCACGTCGCCGTTCTTGATATCGAAGTCGCCGCGGAAGTCAGTGGACACCGCGATCGGATCCTGCACGGTCTTGTCGGTTTCGTACGCCGGCAGCGTGGCTTCGAACTTCTCTTTCGATTCGGACAGCCTGATGCGGTCCTGAGGACGCTTCGGGCCTGCGATGGACGGCACGACGGTTCCGAGGTCGAGTTCCAGGTATTCGGAGTACTGCGGTTCTACGTAGTCCGGATCGGTGGCGTCGCCCCAGAGCTTGTTGGCTTTCGCGTAGGCTTCGACGAGAGCGATCTGCTCTTCGGAACGGCCGGTCAGACGCAGGTAGTCGAGGGTGACGTTGTCGATCGGAAAGATGCCACAGGTGGAGCCGAATTCCGGTCCCATGTTGCCGATGGTGGCGCGGTTGGCCAGCGGCACGGAAGCGATGCCTTCGCCGTAGAATTCCACGAATTTGCCGACCACACCGTGCTGGCGGAGCATGTCGGTGATGGTGAGGACCACGTCGGTGGCGGTGACGCCTTCCGGAATGGAACCGGTGAGCTTGAAGCCGACGACGCGCGGCACGAGCATGGAGATCGGCTGGCCGAGCATGGCGGCTTCGGCTTCGATGCCGCCGACGCCCCAGCCGAGCACGCCCAGACCGTTGACGGTGGTGGTGTGCGAATCGGTGCCCACGCAGGAGTCGAGGTAGGCGAGGTCGCGACCGCGCTCCCCCGCCTTGGTCATGACGACTTTGGCGAGGTATTCGATGTTGACCTGGTGGATGATGCCGGTTCCCGGCGGCACCACGCGGAAGTTGCGGAAGGCCTGCTGGCCCCAACGCAGGAACTGGTAGCGTTCGCCGTTGCGCTGGTATTCGATGTCCATGTTCTGTTCGACCGCGTCGGCCACGCCGTACTTGTCGATCTGCACGGAATGGTCGATGACCATGTCGGACTGGACCTGCGGGTTGATGACTTCCGGATCTCCGCCAAGCTCCTTGACGGCGTCACGCATGGTGGCGAGGTCGACGATGCACGGCACGCCGGTGAAGTCCTGCATGACCACGCGGGACGGGGTGAACTGGATCTCGTGGCTCGGCTGTGCGGCCGGATCCCAATCCAACAGGGCCTTGACATGATCATCCGTGATGTTGGCGCCATCGATGTTGCGCACCAGGTTCTCAACAAGAACCTTCAACGAATACGGGAGATGATCGATGCCCGGCAAATCCGCGATACGGTAAAAGTCGTAATCCTTGCCGCCCACCTTCAGGGTGTCGAGCTGGTCGTCGCGCACAGACATGCTACCTCCGAGCTTTTGTGGCTGGTTGAAACTTTCCAGCAGCCGATTATCCGTTGCTAACGATACAGCCACGTTACTTCAGCACTGGCGTGTCTTCTTGAAACGTGAGAAAATGGCGACTATTTTCGGCACGCACCACAGGCACAGCACGAAAATGATGGCGGACACCACAAGCGCGATGCCCGTCGCCGCGAGCATTTCGCCGGACGGTATCACGAGCGCGAAGAAACGCGCGACGGGCGGAATGAACATGCCGGCCACGCCCGCCACGGCGAACGCCAATACCAGACCGCCTCTCCACGAGTTGAGTGGACGGGCCACGCGCGCCAGTACGAAGATGCCCATCATCAGCAGGATAATCGCGTTGACGCCACGAAGCATGCCCAGCTGCGCGGCGGAATGCTGTGCGTCCCAGCCCATGAACTTCGGCAACAGCCACGAATCGGCGAGAATCGACAGAGCCGTGGCGATGCCTCCCGGCAATGCGAAGTGCACCACGCGCCTGAGGAAGCCCGGAATGTAGCGGCGCGTGTTCGGCGCAAGCGCGAGGATGAACGCCGGCATGCCGATGGTGAGTGCGCCGATGTAGGTGATATGGCGGGGCAGGTATGGGAATGGGATCTGCGTCAGCACCACGCCGAGCGAGATCAGCGCGGAATATACGGTTTTGACGAGGAACAGGCTGGCCACGCGTTCCATGTTGGCCATGACCTGGCGTCCACGTGCCACCACATCGGGCAGATGCGAGAATTTCGAATCGACGAGCACCACCTGCGCCACGGCCTTGGTGGCGGGTGCCGCGTTGCCCATCGCGATGCCCAGGTCGGCCTCCTTGATGGCGAGCGCGTCGTTCACGCCGTCGCCGGTCATCGCCACGACATGATCGCCTAGGTGCAGCGCCTGGACGATCGCCTTCTTCTGGTCGGGCAGGACACGGCCGAGCACGTCCACGTTCTCCAGTACTTTCGCCAGTTCCGTGATGTCGGCGGGCAGTTCGCGCGCGTCCATGAAGCGTGGCTCCGCGTCTCCGGTGAGCCGTACTTTTCTTGCGATCGCACCGACGGTGACGGGATTGTCGCCGGAGATGATGCGGCAGCGCACGCCCTGCTCGCGGAACCAGGCGAGTGTGGCTTCGGCGTCGTCGCGAATGTGCTCGGAGCATAATACCAGCGCGACGGGCCGCGATGCGGGGTCGATGGCGGGATCGCTTTCGTAATCGGCGGGCGCCTTGCCGTCATGCCGTGCGATCAGCAGCACGCGGTTGCCGTCGTGTGCGGAATCGTTGACCAGTCGAAGAACGTCGGAGTAATCGCCATCCAAGTGGGACAGCACGACTTCCGGCGCGCCCATCGTCCATGCCGCGCCGTCATCGGCAATCGAGCTCCATTTGCGTGCCGACGAGAACGGAACGCGCGCCGCGACGGGACCGGCGGAGAATCCCTGCTTGCCCAGTCCGTTGAGAATCGCCAATCCGGTGCCGTTCGGCCGTCCTTCGTTCGACAGGTCGTACAACGCCTGTTTCACGGCATGTTCGTCAACGGTATTGGCTCCGATGCCATCCAGCATGCGTATTTCGTTGAGCATGATGCCGCCGTCGGTGACGGTGCCGGTTTTGTCGAGGTTCAGGCAGTCCACGCGTGCGAGGGTCTCCACGGATTCGAGCTCCTGCACGAGCGTGTTCTTGCGTGCCAAACGGATGGCGGCGAGCGCGAAGTTGAGCGAGGTGAGCAGTACGAGGCCTTCGGGGATCATGCCGACCACGCCAGCCACGGCGGACACCACGGCGGAACGCCATTGGCCGGTGGAGACGGCTACGTCCCAACCGCCGACCGCGTGCACCTGCGACCAGATGAGCAGCACGCACAGCGGCACGACGAGGAAGGTCATGAATTTGAGGATGGTGTTGATGCCCTTGTTGAGGTCGGACACGGTCTTTTTGTAGACCTTCGCCTGCGCGGTCAAGGTGGCGGCATAGCTGTGCGCGCCGACCGCGTTGACCTTGACCAAGGCCATGCCGGAGACCGCGGTGGATCCGGAATAGATGTCGTCGCCTTCGTTCTTGCGCACGGTGCGCGATTCGCCAGTGAGCATGGATTCGTCGAGTTCCAGGCCCCAGGTGCGCACGATCTGCGCGTCGGCGGGAACCTGTTCGCCGGAGCGGATCCACATGAGGTCGCCGAGCACGATTTCGTTGTGCGGCACTTCGACGTCCTTGCCATCGCGTCGTACGAGATAGTCGGAGGCTACGAGGATGGAAAGCTTGTCGAGCGTTCGTTTGGCTTTCAGTTCGGTGATGATGCCGATGCCGGTGTTGATGAGGATGACGAGGCCGAACACGGCGTCTCTCCATGATCCCGTGACCAATACCATGACCATGGCGGCGAAGATGATGCCGTTGAACAGGGTGAACACGTTGGCTCGCACGATGTCGGCGAACGAACGTGACGTGGACGATTTGACGGCGTTGACCTGCCCGCTTTCCGTAAGGGCGGCGACTTCCGCTGCGGTGAGCCCCTTTTCACTGGTTTCAGGCATGGTTTGACTTTCGCTCATGCTGCCAGCATACCGCTTGGCGATGCGCGCCCGCAGGCTTTTCCCGTAAAGCTCCGGCAAAATTCAGGGTTTTCTCAGGGTGCGTTCAGCGCCACGCATCCGAACCGATTCGAACTCACCCGAATGCGTGGAGCGGTTCACTGTTTGCCGCCGTGGCTGATGGTGGTGACGAGGATTGTTCTGTCGTGCGGGTCGTTGTTGGCTATGCCGGCTACCGCGTCGGCGAGCGGCGTCGCATCCGTCATGCGGTCGTTGATTGTGAGCGTCGCCGCGAACAGCGTGCTGTCGGTCGGCGTGGCGATCGGGTTGAGCAGTGCCACTGGAATGCCCGCCTGTCTTGCGGTTGTCAGCGTGTCGTACCAGCCGTCATGGTTCACGCCGGACACGTCGATTCCCGAAATGACGATGATGCTGACCATGCGTTGCGCCATATCCTCGACCGCTTGCCGGGCGGTGTCCTGCATGTCGACCGTGCCGGCGACCGGCAGATACACCGGCCTGAGCCCGCCCGCCTCCATGGCATCCAACGCCAGGCGATCGGTCTGTTCGTCTTGGGAGCCGATCATGGCCACGTCGAGACTGTTGCGGTCCTTCATGCTGTGGGCGACCGCATCGCCTGCGGACTGCGTATCTCCCACCGCGGCATTGTTCGGCGTGCAGCCGGCCAGCATGGAGATGCCGAAGACGGCTGCAAGGAGACCGGCTGCGGCACGCCGCGCGAAACCGGTCATCGTGTGGCTTTCCTGAATAGCGCCACCGTTTCGACATGGTGGGTGGTCGGATAGATGTCGAATGCGCGAATATCGGCAAGATCGTATCCGAGCGAGGCCAATGTGGCGGTGTCGCGTGCCAGCGATGCCGGGTCACAGGCGATGTATACGACGCTTCGCGCGCCGGATTCGGCGATCTGCCTGCATACCTTCGCACGTGCGCCGGCACGCGGCGGATCAAGCACCACGATATCGGGTTTGGCCAAATCGTTGCGTACGTTGGCAAGCGTCTTGGCCACATCGCCCACACGGGCGTCGACATTGCCCAAATGGATGGCCCTCAGATTGCGTTGCGCGTGTTTGACAGCGGTCTTGCCACCTTCCACGCTCAGCATGCGCGTGCGGCCGGCGCTTAACGTGGCCAACGGCAGCGTGAACAGGCCGGAACCGGAATACAAATCCCACAGGCATGCGGAAGCGGCGCCGTCAAGCTCGCCATGCACCAAGGACATCACATGGCCGGTCAACGCGATCGGCGCGTGACGGTGCATCTGCCAGAATCCGCCGGCGTCCACACCATATTCGAATTCACGTCCGCACACCGTCACCTTTTCGGTAAGCTCGCGATTGCCCGCCGTCACCTCGCCATCGACGAGCACGGCGTAGTTGTCGGCGATTTTGGCATTGCCGCGAGGCTCGGGAACAGACAGACGAATCTGCGATCCGGGAGTGAATCCCCCATCCCACACGTGTTCCTTCTCGGCCACGTTAAGCAACGCGCGACTGGCCAACGGCATGGTGTCGATCGGCACACGCACGTGGGTGCCGCGTCTGCGCATAGACGGTCGGCCGTTCTCGTCCGCGATCATCTCGATGCGGGTACGCCAGTGCAGCCCCTGCTCCGCCTCATCCTCGGGCATGCGCTCGATCGGCACGTCAACGTCGACATGGCCGAGACGTCTCATCTGTTCGGCGATGGACATGGATTTCCATTTAAGCTGTCCGGGCAGTGAGACGTGCACCAAATCGGCACCGCCGACGCCGCCGCCCATGGCAAGCGGACCCGCCAACGGCCATACGGGTTCGACGCGGTCCTCGCTGGCTTCCAGCACTTCCGTCACTTCGCCAGTCCAAAAACGGTCCTCGCGATCATGCGGCTCGTCCAACACGACGCGTACCAGCTCGCCCGGCAACGCGAATCGCACGAACACGACGCGTCCGTCGATGTGGCCGACGCAACGGCCTTGGTCGGCGTATCGTTCGATGCGGATGGTCGATTCCATCAGTGCTGTTCCTCCGTTTCGTTGTTGTCGTCCATCGCGTCGGCGTTTGGTTCGGCCAACGTCTTATGCCGATGCATGGGGGTGGCCACGATGAGGTACGACACCCAGATGGCCAACGCCCAGAACGGAATGCCCATGAGCAGACGTGCAGTGCCGAGCCAGCCGACCTGGTTGGACAGGTACAACGGCACCTGCACCACCAGTCGTAGGGAGAACACGCCGATCCACAACGCGGTGATGATGGTGTACGCGCGGTTCAATGCCTTGTCGCCACGCCAATCGGCAAGCCATGCGCGCAGATGCTCGGTTGGCAGTGTCCGGATGAATTCGATCACCAAGCCAAGTCCCGGTACACGTACCATCAACGAAATGGCGAGCAGCACGATGTAGAAGGCGTTGGTCAGGAATCCGAACATGTAGTAGTTGCGCGCCTCGTGGCTGTTCCATGCCCAGATCAGGCAGATGCCGACTGCCAGAAGGCCGGAGACGGCGCCCATGACGGATTGGCGTTGGCATAGGCGGACGATCACCTGCAGTACGGCGAGGGCTGCGGATACGCCGATGGTCAGATGCAGGTCGGAGGTGATGACGAACATCACCACGAACACCACGCCCGGCAGCATCGATTCGACGACGCCGCGCGGACCGCCGATCGCGTCGATGACGGAGAAATCGTCGGCATCGCCGGCGTCGGCGAGCGCGCCGAGGCCGGTTCTTTTCTTGGTTTCGGTTTCAGCCATGCGTTTGTGTTTTCGTGGTCGTCGTTCGCTCAGCGCACTTCGGAGAACATCGGTCCACGCGACAACGTGGTCTTGACCTCGACCTGCTGGTCGGAGTCAAACGGTCCCTTCGGCTGGCCTGGAATGTCCATCGTCCTGCCTGCCTGTTCGGCTTCGGCGGCTTCCTTGGCGGCCTTGCGTTCGGCCGGGGCGACCGGCGGATGCATCGGGATGAGGTCACGCGGGGCCAGCGGGTCCTCGCCGCGTTCCACGACGATGTTGGAGAAAAGCTGGTTCAGCGCCTTGGTTTCGGCGTGGTCCGGATCGGTGGCGGCTTTGCCGGAGAAGATGCCGCGCAGCATCCACCGCGGTCCGTCCACACCGACGATGCGGGTGACGACCTTGCGTCCGCCCTTGACCACGACCGGCAGTGTCAGTTCGGTGCCGAACACGCCGTCGGTCTCCTTGGCGTCTTTGTTGGCCTCAACCAGGTCGGCGCGCACGTCATCCCACAGTCCCATGGTCTTCGGCGCGGCGAAGGCTTCGATCTCCACGCTGGAGGATCCGTAGGTGATGGTGGTGCCGAGCACCTGCTGGGTGGCGCGGTTGGCCTTCACGCGCAGTTCGATGCCTTGGAGGAACGGCAGATAGTAGGCGCCCATGTCGAGGTATTCGTCATAGTCGGGCACGTTCTCGTCGTCGACGTCCCACGGACCGTGCTCATCGCCACGGCCGTCGTACTCATCGGACGGTTCCGGAAGGATGGTTTCCTGAATTCCACCGGCGGGCGCCTCGGCGGTTTCGGAGATGGCCTCATCGGCCTTGTCGTTCTCTTCGGCGGCGGCTTCAGCGGCTTCCTCGCTCTGACGCTTCTTCTTGCCGAATCCAAACAGTCCCATGATGTTCCTCATTTCATTACGGTTGCAACCGTGACTAGCCTAGCACCCATGCTTAATACGGGCTGGGAATCGGAGTGTGTCCTCCCGTTGCCCGGCATTGGCCGGATGGCGGCCGCAAAAACTCACACGTCGTAGGTGATGCTCAGCGGCGCATGGTCCGACCATCGCAGGTCGTAGGTCGGAGCTTTGTCGATGACGAATCCGCGGGCCGTTTCGGCGAGTTCGGGTGTGGCGAACTGGTAGTCGATCCTCCAGCCGACGTTGTTGTCGAAGGCGCGGCCCCGCTGGCTCCACCAGGTGTACGGTCCTTGGATGCCTCCGCACAGGAAACGCATCACATCCACGAATTCCAACTCCCCCAGCCATTTGTCCACGTAGGCGCGTTCCTCGGGCAGGAAGCCGGCGTGCTTCTCGTTGGCTTTCGCGTTCTTGATGTCGAGCGGCGTGTGCGCGATGTTGAAATCGCCGCACAATACCGCCTGCTTGCCGCCGTGCGCCGCTTCATCGCGCAGTTGTCCCATACGTACCAGCATGGTGTCGAGGAAACGGTATTTCTGCTTCATTTTCTCCGGATCGTCGGTGTTGCCGGCGTGCACGTACACGCATACGACAGTGACGGTGTACCCTTGCGGGGTCTTCACATCCGCTTCGATCCAACGGCCGGAATCGACGTCCTCGGCAAGTCCCGGCAGTCCGTAGCGCTTGTCGATGACGGGCAGCGCGGAGAGCAGACCGACGCCGGCGCGTCCCTTGATACGGCAGATCTCGTTCATGCGATCAAGCCCGCTTTGGTCGGCGATGCGTCCGGCGGTCGCGTATTCGAAGCCGAATTCGTCGAAGATGGGGTCGATTTCGTTTTGCGGGGCGCGTACTTCCTGCATGCACCACACGTCCGGCGTGTTCTTCGCGGCCCATTGCTCGATGCCTTTGCGTTTCGCCGCGCGGATTCCATTCACATTCGATGTCGTGATTGTGATCGTCATAGCGCCTTAGCCTAGCCGGAATACAAGAAAACCTCCCTTGTGGGAAGGGAGGTTTTCCAGATGGCTGACGCGATCAGTCGAGTCCGAGCTGCAGCTTGCCGCCCGGGATGGCGTCCAGCAGGTCGCGGGTGTACTGCTTCTTCGGATGGTCGAAGACCTCGTCGGTGGTGGCATGCTCCACCAGCTTGCCGTGCTGCATCACCACGACCTCATCGGCGATCTGACGCACCACCGCCAGATCATGGGTGATGAACAGGTAGCTCAGTCCCTTTTCCGCCTGCAGGTCGTTGAGCAGGCGAAGCACCTGGTCCTGCACCAGCACGTCCAATGCGGAGACGGCCTCGTCGCAGACGATCACATCCGGATCGAGGGCCATGGCGCGCGCGATGGCGATGCGCTGCCTTTGGCCGCCGGAAAGCTCGTTCGGATAACGGCTCATCACCGATTCCGGCAGTTCCACCATGTCGATGAGCTCGCGCACACGCTTGGCACGGCTCTTCTTGTCTCCGATGCCGTGGATGCGCAGCGGCTCCTCGATGGACCGGTATATGGAGTACATGGGGTCGAGCGATCCGTACGGGTTCTGGAACACCGGCTGCACATGACGTCGGAAGTCAAGCAACTCCTTGCCCTTGAATCCGGAGATGTCTTTGCCGTCGTAGGTGACGGTGCCGGCGGTCGGCTCAAGCAGTTTCAGCACCATGTTGGCCACGGTGGATTTGCCGGAACCGGATTCGCCGACGATGGCCAATGTGGTGCCCTTCTTGATGGAGAAGCTCACATCGTCGACCGCCTTGAACATCTCCTTCTTGCGCGGCAGTTTGAATTCCTTGGTCAGGTGATCCACCGTGATGATGGCTTCGCCCTTCTTCAGGGAATCCTCGTTCACCGCGTGCTCCATGACCGCGGTGGCGTCGCCGCCATGTTCCTTGACGGAGATGATGCGCTGCGATGCCAAGGACGGCGCAGCGGCGACCAGACGCTTGGTGTACGGATGCTGCGGATGCTGCAGCACTTCCAGTGAAGGACCGGATTCCACGACCTGGCCCTTGTACATGACCACGATATGCTGGGCGCGTTCCGCGGCCAGACCGAGATCGTGGGTGATGAACAGCACCGCGGTTCCCAGGGAATCGGTCAGCATGTGCAGATGGTCGAGGATCTTCTTCTGCACGGTCACGTCGAGCGCGGAGGTCGGCTCGTCGGCGATGAGCAGTTCCGGACGGCAGGCCAGACCGATGGCGATCAGCGCACGCTGACGCATGCCGCCGGAGAATTCGTGCGGGAACTGGCGGGCACGGGTGGCGGCGTCAGGCAGACCGGCCTCGGACAGCAGACCGGCGATGCGGTCGCCCATGGTGGAGCCGACCACATACTTCTTGGCGATGTACCATGCGTCATCGTCCTTCACCCCGGCTTTGATCAGGCCATCGGCCACACGCCAGCGGGTTTCGGATCCCGGAACCCATTCCTCGGCGAACCGGGCCATGATCCTGTCAAGCTCGTCACCGCTCTTGCCGATCTTGACAAGAGCCTCCTTGGCCGCGGCGATCAGATCAGGCAGTTCCTTGGAACCAAGGAAGGTCTCATCGTCATTGCCCTTGAGCTCCACTTCGTCACCGGCCAGGGCCTTGGCGAATTCGGAACGCTTTTCGTGGTCGATGTCCATGTTGTTGGCCACCAACGCTTCCTTGACCTGGGTGCCGATGCGCCACACCGGGTTCAGGTTGCTCATCGGATCCTGCGGGACAAGACCCATCTTGCTACCACGGAGCTTGTCGAAATCCTTCTGCTTGAAGCCGGAGATCTCCTGGCCATCAAGCTTGATGGAGCCGCCGACCACATGGCCGGTTCCCGGAAGCAGGCCAAGCACGGCCATGGCGGAAGTGGATTTGCCGGAACCGGATTCGCCGACGATGGCCACCCACTGGCCGGGATACACGCTGAAGGACGAGTTGCGCACGGCATGCACGGCCTTGCCTTCATCGGTGGTGAAGTCGACCTGGAGGTTCTTGACCTCCAACAGCGGCCCGTGGGCGCGCTGCATGGCCTCGAGGTTGTTCTCGGTATTCATTTCAGTCATCGAATATCCCTTCACTTACACTCAGGCCGTACGGCTCTTCGGATCGAGCGCGTCCTTGACGGCGTCGCCCATCATGATGAATGCCAGCACGGTGATGGCCAGCGCGGCGGACGGGTAGAACAGCACCATCGGGTCAGTACGCAGGATGGACTGCGCGTTGGAGATGTCTCCGCCCCAGCTGACCGTGGTGGTGGGCAGGCCGACGCCCAGGAAGCTCAGCGTGGCCTCGAGCACGATGTAGGTGGCCAGCGAGGTGGTGCCGACCACGATGATCGGAGCCAGCGAATTCGGCAGGATGTGACGGAACAGGTTGCGGATCGGGGTGGATCCCAGAGCGGTGGACGCCGTGTTGAATTCAAGGTTCTTGGCTTCCATCACAGCACCTCGCGCGATTCGTGCCACAGAGGTCCATCCGAACAGCGTCATCACCAGAATGATCTTCCAGATGGAGCTGCTCGTCTTGAACATCTGGAGCACCACGATGGCGCCAAGCAGAATCGGCAGCGCGAGGAAGATATCGGTCAGTCGGCTCAGCACGGCGTCGACCCATCCTCCGAAGAAGCCGGCGATTGCGCCGATCAGCGTTCCGAGCAGCACCACCAGCAGTGTGGCGAACACGCCGACGCTCAGCGAGGTGCGGGTGCCGTAGACCACACGGGAGTATACGTCGCAACCTTGCAGGTCGAAGCCGAACGGATGGCCTGAGGAAGCCGGCTCAAGGGAATTGTCGAGCGTGCAGTAGTTCGGGTTCTGCTTGGTCAACACGCTCGGGAACAGCGCCACGAACACGATGAAGATGATCAGCAGTCCGGAGATGATGAACAGCGGGTTCTTACGCAGGGTTCGCCATGCGTCGGCCCACATGTTCGAAGCCGGTGCGGATTCGTCCATCGAGTCGACGGCCTTCAGGGGCGTCTCATCGAGCGGTGCCACATAGCGTTCCTGTCCCGGAAGCACGGTGGAAGGATTGGTCTCATTCATTTCGGTCATTTCTTGTTCCCTCCCTCGACTCACGCGTAACGGATTCGCGGATCAAGCGCGGCGTACAGCATGTCGACCAGCAGATTGCAAACCACGAAGATCAGCATGAGCAGCGTCACGATGGACACCACCAGGTTGCCTTCTCCCTTGAGGATGCTCTGATAGGTCAGGTAGCCGATGCCATGCACGTTGAAGATGGTTTCGGAGATCATCGCGCCGCCCATCAGTGCGCCAAGATCCTGGCCCAGATAGGTGACGACGGGGATCATGGAGTTGCGCAGCACGTGGCGCAGCATGACGGATTTGTTGTCCATGCCCTTGGCGCGCGCGGTGCGCACATAGTCGAGGGCGATGTTGGACGAAATCTCCGTACGGCTCAGACGGATGATGTACGCCATCGATACAGAGCCAAGCACCATGGCCGGCATCAGCAGATCAAGGAATCCTGGATTCGCTCCGGCGGTGACCGGCAGCAGATGCCACTTCACACCGAGGAAGTACTGGCAGAGGAAGCCGGTGACGAAGGTCGGCACGGAGATGAGCAGCAGGGAGAAGATCAGGATGACGGTATCGCACCACTTGCCCTTCTTCAGGCCGGAGATCACACCGAAGATCACGCCGAAAACCGCTTCGAACACGAAGGCCATCAGGGCGAGCTTGATGGTCACGGGGAAGGCGCGGCCGATCACGTCGATGACAAGCTGTCCGGAGAAGGTCTTGCCGAAGTCGAGGGTCAGCGCGTTCTTCAGGAACAGCAGATACTGGACGATGAACGGCTTGTCCAGATTGTATTCGGCACGGATCTGGGCCGCGACCGCTTCGTTGACCGGCTTGTCGCCGAACATCGCCTTGACCGGTTCGCCCGGCAACGCGAACACCAGGGCATACACCAGAAGCGTCGTGCCGAGAACCACAGGGATCATCTGCAGAATGCGTCGCAGAAGATACTTGCCCATTGGTTTCTCCTTTTGATTACTCACTCGTTCGCCAGCCGTTTGCGGCTTCGTCCCCTACGCTCACGCGTATAGGACATGAGGCCCGGGGCGGCCGGCGCTTGCCCCGTTACGTATCAGTGATACTGCACCACAATGCTTTATATTGCAGTTTCATGAAAGACAGCTGAAAATATACCCCACGCGCGGACATCTTCTGTTGATGTCGCATGTCCAGCCGTCATGGACCTCCGATGGAAGCCCCGTTTATTACGCGGAAAGGAAGGAACGGATATTCGAATCCGTTCCTTCCTTCATGTCGATCCTACGAAATCAAAATCAGAGAACGGCTCACTTGCCGGACTTGGTCATGTTCTCGTAGACCGGCAGGTTCTGCCAGTTCATCTCGAAGCCGGAGACACCGGTCGAGGCCACACCATAGGCATTGGCGTAGTACAGCGGAACGGCCGGCAGGTCGTTGAGCAGCACTTCCTGTGCCTGCTGGTACAGCTTGTTGGCGTCTGCGACGGACTTGGAGGCAGCGGCCTTGTCGCACGGCGCATCGAACTCCGGGTTCTTGTAGTCGCCATCGTTGGAGCCGTTGCCATCGGCAGCGGCGGAGGCGAAGTTCTGCACCAGGTAGTTTTCGGCGGACGGGTAATCCGGCTGCCAGCCGCTACGGAACGCGCCGTTCACCTTGCGGTCGGACACGGCGGTGCGGAAATCGTTGAAGGTCGGGTACGGGTTGGTGGCGGCCACGCCGGCGCCCAGCACGTTGTTGATGGAGTTGACCACGGCGGTGTAGATGACTTCGTGGCCACCATCGGCGTTGTAGGCGAAGGTGAACTTGTCATCGGAGGTCCACGGGCTGATGGCGTTGGCCTTCGCCCACAGTTCCTTGGCCTTCTTCTCGTTGTACTTCAGGTTGCCGGAGCCCTTGAGGGAATCGGAGTAGCCCGGGGTCAGCGGGGAGGTGAAGTCGGCGGCCGGGGTGCCGGTGCCGTTGAGCACCTTCTTGCAGATGTTCTCGCGGTTGATGGCCATGGAGACGGCCTGGCGACGCAGGGTGCCTTCCTCGGTGTCGGCTTCGAAGTGCTTCAGCTTGGCCGGGATGGTGAACTGCTGGATGACGGAGCCGGCCTTGTTGTAGGCCTGTACGGTGGAGTCCTTCTGGAAGGTCTTGGTGGCGGAGGCCGGGACGGACTCCATCACGTCGAGGGAACCGGACTGGATGTCGGCGTAGGCGGCCTCATCCTTGGTGTAGACCTTGAAGGTCACGCCGTCGTTCTTGGCGACGCGGTTGCCCTTGTAGTCGGGGTTCTTCACCAGCACGATCTGGTTGTCGTGGTCCCAGGACTGGAACTTGTACGGGCCGTTGCCGACCGGCTTCTCGCCGAAGGCCTTCGGATCCTTGAAGAAGGATTCCGGCAGCGGAGCGAATGCGGTGTAGCCGACCTTGATGGCGAACACGGAGTCGGAACGGTTCAGGTCGACGGTGAATTCATGGTCGTTGACGACCTTCAGGCCCTCGAGCTGTTCGTCGCCCTTGAGCTTGTCTCCATCCTGGAGCTTGTCGTAGCCCTTGATGGTGGAGAAGAAGGAGGAGCCGAGCTGGGCGTTCTTGGCGTTGGCCGTGTAGCTCCATGCCTTGGTGAAGGATTCGGCGGTCACCGGGGTGCCGTCGGTGAACTTCCAACCATCCTTGAGCTTGATGGTGTACTGGGTGGCGTCATCGTTGGACTTGATGGACTCCGCCACTTCGTTGGAGGCATTGCCCTTGGCGTCGAAGGAAATCAGACGTGCGAACAGCAGGTCGAGCGGCTTGCCGCCGCCGGTCTCGTTGCAGTCGCCCGGGATGAGCGGGTTCTGCGGTTCGGAATTGTATGCGGTGATGACGTTGGAACCCTTATCAGCGGTGGAGTCACCGTTGGAAGAGCCGCAACCGCTGAGCAGCATGCCGAATGCGCATGCGGCCGCAGCGAAAGCCAGAGCTTTCTTCTTCATGGAATTCATATTCTCCTTATCCATTATTTCCAGAGCCGTAAGACACTGTTCAAAAAGAAGGCGGGCGTCAATACCGTGGCATCAACGTCCGTCTTCGTTCTGATGGTGGGTTCATTATCACTCGATTGAGGGACAACCGCTCCATATCCGAGGGAGGCCCATGCAAAATAATCAAATCAAAACTCATCATCTGATAAAACAATCCGTTTTTCCCGCTTATCGCCGGAACAACTTATCCGCATCGTGCGTATGGACGGACGCGGACATATCCGTTCGCTGTCAGCGTACTTTGCCAATCCGCGTCACGCCCGTGGAAACGCCTGCCCGTATCGTGCCTTCAACTGTTCGATGGACACGTGTGTGTAACGCTGCGTGGTCTTCAGCGAGGAATGCCCCAGCATCTCCTGCACCTCACGCAGGTCCGCTCCCCCGTCGAGCATATGGGTCGCCGCACTGTGGCGCAACGCATGCGGACTGATGTCTGGCACGCCGGCCTTCCGTGCCCGGTCGTGCACCACCTTGCGCACCATACGTTGACCGATCCGCCCGCCCTGCGATCCCAAAAAGAACGCGTCGTCCGACATGTCACCGCATAGTACGGGACGGCCATGTTCCAGCCAATCGCGCAAGGCCTTGTCGGCTGGTGCGCCGAATGGCATGACACGCTGCTTGTCGCCTTTGCCGGTCACTTTCACCGTGCGGTTGCCGAATGTCACGTCGGCCACGTCGAGTCCGACCAGTTCCGCCACACGCATGCCGGTGGCATAGAGCAGTTCCAGCATGGCCGCGTCACGCAGCGCGATCGCCTGTTTTTTCATATTCGGTTCCTGCGATCGCGCCTCCATGCCGTCCTCATCAACGCGGTCCATCAGCTGCTGCGCCTGCGTTTCGTTCAATACCGCCGGCAGCGTATCGGGGATTTTCGGCGTCTGCAACGAAGCCGCCGGGTTGGCGGACGCCATGTCATGGTCGTATGCCCATGCGAAGAATCCACGCACGGCGACGGTTTTGCGCGCCATGCTGCTGCGTGCGTGATTTTTGGACGATTTGGCCATCCACAGGCGCAAATCCTCGATGGTCACCTCATTCAGATCCACGCAACCCTGTTTCCGCAACGCCACCAAGCATTCCTCGACATCGCTGCGGTACGCCCTACGGGTGTTTGCGCTCAACCCTCGGTTGGCTTTCAGATAGGCGTCGAATCCGTCCAACGCATCATCGAAACACATGCAAACCACCTTCCGCTTCGTCTGAAATGAACAGACACCACGCAGACACCGTATAAATGCCATTCCGCAGCGCGATCGAATGTCATCTCACGCGATGGCACGATTCCATTATGTCCCCATACCGATAGACTGATGACGATTAGGCATCCTACGAACAGGCGGTATTATGACTCGTCATTCCATTCATGACGTACAGCATCCGACAGCCGAAAACCCCGATGATGGGATTGTGGCCAGCGCCATCGACCTGACCAAGGTCTACGGCTCAAAAGACAACGAAGTGATGGCGTTGGATCATGTGAATGTGGAATTCAAGCGCGGTGAAATGACCGCCATCATGGGCCCTTCCGGTTCCGGCAAGTCCACGCTCATGCATTGCATGGCCGGACTCGACGCCCCTTCGTCCGGCAAGGTGATGGTGGAGGGCCTCGAGGTCTCCTCCATGAACCAGAAGCAGCTGACGGATCTGCGCCGCGAACAGATCGGGTTCATTTTCCAGTCGTTCAATCTGGTGCCGACGCTGTCCGCCGAGGAGAACATCCTGCTGCCGTTGCAGATAGCGAAACGTCCGATCGACCGCGACTGGTTCAACCAAGTGGTCAAGGTGGTCGGTCTGGAGAAGCGGCTCACGCACCGTCCAAGCCAGCTGTCCGGCGGCCAGCAGCAGCGCGTGGCCTGCGCCCGCGCCATCATGGCACGACCGTCCGTGATCTTCGCCGACGAGCCGACCGGCAACCTCGACTCGCGTTCCAGCCGTGAAGTGCTTGGCTTCCTGCGCGATTCGGTACGCGACTACGGCCAGTCGATCGTCATGGTCACCCACGATCCGCGTGCGGCCTCCTTCGCGGACCGTGTGCTGGTGCTCGCCGACGGCAACATCACCCGCGACATGCAGCATCCGACGTACAACGAGATTCTTGAGGTGTTCGCCGGCGACGACGATATCGACGACGTTCCTGCAGCCGACATGGTCGCGCCGTCCACCGCAACGGAGGGCGCACAGGCATGATTCGCATAGGATTGCGCGACGCGCGCAGCCATTTCGGCCGTTTCATCATGTCGATCGTGGCCATCGCGCTCGGCGTGAGTTTCGTGGTCGGCTCGTTCTGTTTCCGCGAAATGCTCAACAACCAGGTTTCACAGATGATGTCCACCAATGCGGACCATGACGTGTACGTGCGCGGTTCGCAGGAGAAGAAAAAAGATTCGTCGGCGATGTCGATGGGATCGACGAAAAGCTACAACGATGTCGACGTCGATCTGGCGGGTACGATAGCCAAGGTCGACGGTGTTTCCTCGGCACGCGTCGTGCACATGCTGTCCGGCGTGGTGCTGCTCGACAAGCATGGCGATGCGGTGACCACCATGGGGTCTCCGACGCTCGCCATAGGCATGGGCAAGTCGTCGCCGTGGCGGTCCGCCAAGTTCACGACCGGCACGTGGCCGAAGAACGGCGATGAGATCGCCCTTCATTCCTTCGCCGCCGAACAGTCGGGTCTGAAGGTCGGCGATAAGACGAAAATCGTCTATCCGGACGGCGCTCATAAGGTGACCGTCAGCGGCATCTTCACCACCGATGCCAGCCAGGCAGGCGCCATCATCATCGCCATCGATCCCGCGACGGCCAAGGAACAGGCGAACAAGCAATCGGACGATCCGGACAAGACTGCGTTGATCAGCGTCTACGGTAATAAGACCACGCCGCTTGACGACAACGCGCAGCAGCAGCTGGCGGACCGTATCAACAAGGCGCTGCCGAGATCGGCGAAGGCGCATGCCATCACCGGTGATGAATACCGTGACGAATCAACCAAATCCACGCAGGACGCGCTCGGCTTCATCCAACCGCTTATTCTGATTTTCGCGGTGATCGCATTGTTTGTCGGCTCGTTCATCATCGCCAACACGTTCTCCATGATCGTGCGCGAGTCGATGCGCGGCTATGCGCTGCTGCGTTCCATCGGCGCTTCTCCCCTGCAAGTGTTCTCCACGGTGATCGTGCAAGCTCTGTTGCTGGGCCTGGTAGGTTCGCTCGCAGGCATCGGGCTCGGCTGGGGCATGGTCAAACTCATCGCATCCGGTTTGGCGAATATGGGTATGCCATTGACCGGCGCCACCAATCCGACCGTTTCCGACATGCTCGTCGGCCTTGTGGTCGGCATTGTGGTGACGTTGATCGGTGCGGCCCTGCCGGCGCGAAATGCGGCGCTTGCCCCGCCGATTCAGGCGATGAACGAAACCGTCAATCCGGAAAAGTCTGTCCTCGCACGTGGCATCCTCGGCACCGTCATGGTGCTGTTGGGCTTCCTGAGCTGGGGTTTCACCTACGCTTTGGCCGCCGCGGATGGTGACGGCGGTCCGACGCCGTGGAAGGCGCTCAACAGTATCGCTGTCGGCTGGCCGCTCGGTATTGGCGCGGCGCTGACCGTGATCGGCGTGATTGTGGCGGGACCGGCATACGTGTCCACCGCGGGCGCGGTGCTCGGCTGGCTGCCATCGAAGGCCTTCACCGTGACTGGGCGTCTCGCGCAACGTAACATTTCTCGTTCGAAACGTCGCACGTCCAACACCGCAGCCGCCCTGTTCGTGGGAGTGGCGATTGTCAGCTGTCTGGGCGTGGTGGCCACGTCGGCGAAGGCTTCGGTCAATTCGCTGGTGGATACCGGGCTCAAAGCCGATTTCGCCGTATCTTCGGCTTCGGCCGGGCAGATTCCCGACCAGGCCATCAAAGACATCAAAAAGGTCGATGGCGTGAATCATGTGGTGTCGAACCGTGTGGTGCTTGGTGTGAAATATGACGGCAAAGCCATCAACGGGTTCACGTTCGCCACACAGCCGGAGCTGTTCACCAAGATCTTCGCCGCCGAAACCACCGAAGGTGATGCCGCTGCCGCGTTGAAGGATGGCAAGCTGCTCGTCGGCAAGACCATTGCCGACAATCGTGGATGGCATGTGGGTCAGAAGGTCAAGGCCACGGCCGAGAACATCGTGGTAGACAAGGAGGTCACAGCCAAGGCGCAGGCCGATTACCAGGCCAAGGTGCAGGCGCATGTGCAGGAATTGCAGTCGCAGGCCCAGCAATTGGCCGCATCCGGCGACTCGGCAGGAGCGCAGGCCAAGGCTTCGGAAATCGAACAGTACACGAACGACGCCAAGAACGTCGATCCGAAAACGCTGGTCAAGACGAAGAAGGTCACCACCGGAAAGACGCTGACCATCGGCGCGATTGTGTCGAATTCCGTATACCGCGATTTCGCGATCGTCAACGACGATTTGGCCGAGCAGATCGGCAACAAGCAGACCATGTTCGTCATGCAGGCGTTCGTCACGGACAAGCGGGGCGCCGACACGGCCCAAGTCAAGAAGGCCCTGAAGAAAACAATCAAGAAATACTACACAATCGTCGTGTTCGATCGTGACGAGTACAAGTCCACGATGAGTTCGATGATCGATCAGATGCTCATGGTCCTGTACGCGTTGCTGGCTTTGTCCATCATCATCGCCATTTTCGGCATCGTGAACACGCTGGCGTTGAGCGTGTCGGAACGCACCAAGGAGATTGGTCTGCTCCGTGCCATCGGCACGTCACGTGGCCAGGTGCGTGGCATGCTTGGCATCGAAGCGGCGATCATCTCCGTGTTCGGCACGGTGTTGGGTTTGGTCGTCGGCGTCGCCGCGGGAGTGGTGATTCGTGCGGTCTACGCGTCCGAAGGTTTGGAGACGCTGGCGATTCCGTGGTTGCAGCTGCTCGTGTTCCTGCTGCTGTCGATTGTGGTCGGTCTGGTGTCCAGCATCTCCCCCGCCTCCCGCGCGTTGAAGCAGCCGGTCCTTGACGCCGTGGCGAGCGAGTGAGACAGTTGGAGCGGAACATCGAAAGGAGGCAGCAATGCCTATTCCCAATGAGATTCCAGTAGGAGCGCGCATCGTGGTGCGCACCTTGGAAGGCGTCGATCCCACCGATCATCGTATGAAGTTCCGCGATTACGTAGGCCACGTGCGTTCGTGGGACGGTCAGAAACTGGAGATGACGCGCGATGCGGCGGCGAACGGCTCACGTCCCGAGCAGCGTGTCACGATTCCCGCCGACGAAATCGTGACGATCAAGCCGGTGCCGGAACGTTCCATGACTCGGCCACGTCCGTAGTCGCATGCCTCCCCCTACCGCGCGCAAAGACAAGAGCGCCGCAATCGCACTGATTTTTCTGCGATTGCGGCGCTTTTGCATAGCGATGGCGTCAGTCGTCAGACCACGGAACGCGCCTGCGCGATCGCGGTACGCTCGCCGTCGAATCGCACGATATGCTCGCCTCTGCGGGCGGATTCCAGCAGCGTGCGCTGCCAATCGTTTTCGGGAATCGACAGTTCGACCGTCGCGCAATGTTCGGCGTACTCCGGCTGCCTGCTGGCGGCCTTGTAGTCGCGGAACGGTTGGCCTTGGGTGAAGAAACGGTCCATTTGCTTCACGTCGCCTTCCGTGGGGCGCACGCCGGTATCGGCCATGTCGTGCAGCACGTTGGCCACCAACGTCAATCGGTTGGCCATGTTGCGTAGCAGGGTCTCCACGTTGGCCGCGTCCTCCTCCACCATGGCACGTGTGCGGTTCGGATCGGTCAGCGCCACGCGCGTCATGTCACGCCAGGACCCGGCTGCGAGCGCGGCCGCGATGTTGCGGTTCGGGTTGGCCACCAGCTCGTTGATCATGGCGGTGGCGATGACGTGAGGCATATGTGAGATGAGCGCGGCGCAACGGTCATGGGTGGCGTCGTCAAGTACGATGAGCCGATTGCCGCAACGGTTCACGATCATGTCGGCCACGGCGCGGAACCGGCGGTATTCGGTGTGTTCGTCGACGGTGATGGCCCAGAGCGCGTCGTCATAGAGTGTCGGGTCGGATGCCTCCCAGCCGGACAGTTCGTTTCCAGCCATCGGGTGTGCTCCGACGTAGCAGCCGTCAAGACCAATGGCTTTGACTTGGTCGCGGACCATGCCTTTGACGCTGCCCACGTCGGTGAGCGTGGTTGTTTCCGTGTCGATCAATGGTTTCAATGCGCCGAGGATTTCGGGCATGGCCTTGAGCGGGTTGCACAGTACGAGCACGTTCGGTTTGGTTTCGGCGAGTGCCGCCAAGGTGGGTTTGCAGATGATGCCGTCGGCTTCAGCGGTGGCGTAGGGGCGGTCGTTGTGGTTCCATGCGGTCACTTCGCAGCCGGCGTTGACGAGTCGGCGTGCCAGTGATCCTCCGATGAGGCCGAGTCCTACGATTGCGATGCGTGGCTTCACCACATCAGCTCCCTTCTGACGGTTTCGTCGTTCTGCCAATCGTCCGGCAGGTGGCTGTCGTCGAGTCGTACGCCGCCTTGCGGCAGCATCCATGAGGTGACGGGCGGGTTGGGGCGTTCCCTGCGCGGGTAGACGGCGAGTGTTTTGGCCCAGTCGCCATGTTCTGCGATTTCCACGAGCGCGTCGCGGAAACGTTCCTCCCAAGGGGCGGCGTCGAGGGTGACGATGAAGCTGTATGTGCCGGTGCGTCCTTTGATGGGCCGTGAGATGAAGCTGGTCATGTTCAGTCCCGCGTCACGGAACACGTCGAGCAGGTTGGCGAGCACGCCTGGGCCGGTGACGAGCGGGATGAGCGTCAATACCGATTCGTATTCGACGTTAGCTTCGGCGCGTGGTTTGGCGAGCAGCCGTGCGACTTCGGCGCGTGGCGCGAGCACGAGGAAGTCGGTGGCGGCTCCTTGGTAATCCTGGATGGCGGTGCCGATGCGGGTGATGTCGTACAGTTCGCCGCAGATGGCGGGACCGAAGGCGATTTCACCTGGGATAAGGTCCCGGCAGGCCGCCGCGTTGGATGTGGCCGGCTGTGTGGAGAGCCGATGTTCGGCGATGAATCGTTTGCATTGCGCGAGACCGTGCGGATGGGCGGTGGCGATGCGCGCTTCGGCTGGATCGGCTCCTTGCGCCACGTATGCGTCGAATTCGACGTTCACACCGACGCGTGCGAATCCGACAAGGTCCTTCGCGTCGATCAGGGCGTCGAGGTTGGGGACCACGTACCCTTCGACGTTGTTCTCCCAGGCCACGATTCCCCAGCCGTCGCCGTGCTGTGCGGCGTCAAGAATCTGCGGCACATCGTCCATGGGCATCAGGTCGAAGCCTTGCGGTTCGAGCCGTGCCAACTCTTGGGCGGCATTGACGGCCGCCTGATGGGTGAAGGTGCCTTGTGGCCCCAGATAGAACAGCTTGCGTGCGCTCATTGCCGCCTGTGCCTCCTTGTTGCGGGTCATCCTAAGCACCTTAGCGCATTCGCGAGGCTGTGGAGGGGTCTAGTCCACCGGTTGGGCGGTGTCATGGTCCGGTTCAGACGATTCGTTCTGGTCATATTCCGTGGAGTCATCCTCAGTGCGCGGCGGCATCGTGAACCAGCTTTTGGGCAGCGCCAGCATGATCAATGGAATCAGCACCACGCCGTATAGCCAGAAATAGCCGGCGTTGTTGCTGAAATACGGCAACGTCGCCGTCTCGCCGAATCCGACGGGAATCATGGCGTCCCCGCCCGGACCGTAACCGGCCATGACGGTCCAGACCACCAGTGACGAACTGATCAGATGCAATGCGAGGCCCGATACGCCATCACGTGAACGCGCCGACCATGTCGAGATGATGACCAGAGCATATGCGATCACAAGACCGTAGGGAATATTCGCCGACGCGCCCATGCGGTGCGCCATCGTGCCGATCACGCCGACGACGGCACCGGCGAGCAGGTCAACCAAAAACCGCGCCCATACCGGTAGACGATGCGACCACGGCAGCAGCCTGCGGTCGATGCCGTCCTGTGATTGCGATTGCGGTTCCGGCTGTGTTTCCTGCGTGCGTTGCGTCATGTCTTCCACTATGCCCTACGTTCCTTACAAAACAGCAAGAAAGGCAAGAGATACGCGGAAAACCGCCGACATCTCTTGCCTTTCTTAAGCGTTTAGCGCACTAGCGGAACACACTACCGTGCCCGCGAAGCGCCAAAACAATGCGAAGAATCACTTGTTATTCTGAGCGTTGTTCTGGCGACGCTGCTTGGCGCGCCACTTGTACCAATCCTCACGGCTCAGAATGATCTTGCGCACGCGGATGGATTCCGGGGTGACTTCCACGCACTCGTCCTCGTTGGCAAAGTCCAGGGACTCTTCGAGGCTCATCTTGATCGGCGGGGTCAGGGTTTCCAGCACGTCTGCGGTGGCGGAACGCATGTTGGTCATGTGCTTGGCCAGCGTGATGTTCACATCCAGCTCGTCCGGCTTGTTGTTGATGCCGACGACCTGGCCCTCGTACACCGGGGACTGCGGCTCGACGAAGAAGTTGCCACGTGCCTGCAGACGCTGCATGGCGTACGGAGTGGCGATGCCCTGACGGTCGCAGACCATGGAGCCGTTCTGGCGGGTCACGATCTGGCCGGCCCACGGAGCGTAGCCAGCGGAGATGGAGGAGGCGATGCCGGTGCCGCGGGTGGCGGACAGCAACGCGGTGCGGAAACCGATCAGACCACGGGAGGGCACGGTGAACTGCAGACGGACCCAGCCGGTGCCGTGGTTGGTCATGTTGTCCATGCGGCCCTTGCGGTCGGCGAGCAGCTGGGTGACGGCGCCCATGTACTCTTCCGGCACGTCGATGGTGGTGTTTTCCATCGGCTCGTTGACCACGCCGTCGATGGTCTTGGTGACCACCTGCGGACGGCCGACGGTCAGCTCGAAGCCTTCACGGCGCATCTGCTCGGCAAGCACGGCCAGTGCGAGTTCGCCACGGCCCTGCACTTCCCAAGCGTCCGGACGGTCAGTCGGCAGCACCTTGATGGACACGTTGCCGATGAGCTCGCGATCGAGGCGGTCCTTGATCATGCGGGCGGTGAGCTTGTGGTCCTTGCCTTCGGTGCCGGCAAGCGGGGAATCGTTGATGCCGAAGGTCATGGAGATGGCCGGGTCGTCAACGTGGATAAGCGGCAGCGGACGCGGATCGTCCGGGTCGACGATGGTCTCGCCGATCATGATGTCGTTCACGCCGGCGACGGCGACGATGTCGCCAGGGCCTGCGGATTCGACCGGGGTGCGCTCCAGGCCCTGCGTACGCAGCAGCTCGGACACGCGGAAGTTCTCGATGGAGCCGTCCACACGGGACAGACCGTAGGTCTTGCCCTTCTCAAGGGTGCCGTTGTAGATGCGGACCAGACCGAGTCGGCCGAGGAAGTCGGAGGAGTCGATGTTGGCGACGTGGGCCTGCAGCGGCGCGCCTTCCTCGTATTCCGGAGCCGGAATGTTCTTGATGATGGCCTCGAACAGCGGCTCGAGGTTGTCGTTGTCCGGCAGGCCGCCGTTTTCCGGCTGGTTTTCGGAAGCGTAACCGGCCTTGGCGGCGCAGTAGATGACCGGAAGGTCGAAGAGGGAATCCTCATCGAGGTCGATGCCTTCCTCGATGACGTCCTGGGCCAGGCCGAGCAGCAGGTCGGAGGATTCGCCGACGACTTCGGAGATTCGGGCGTCCGGGCGGTCGGTCTTGTTCACGCACAGGATGACCGGAAGCTTGGCTTCGAGGGCCTTGCGCAGCACGAAACGGGTCTGCGGCAGCGGGCCTTCGGAAGCGTCGACGAGCAGCACGACGCCATCGACCATGGAGATGCCACGTTCCACTTCGCCACCGAAATCGGCGTGGCCAGGGGTGTCGATGATGTTGAGGGTGATGCCTTCCGGATGGCCGTACTTGGCGGCCAGCGGGCCGGTGTACTGCACCGCGGTGTTCTTGGCGAGGATGGTGATGCCCTTCTCGCGTTCCAGATCGTTGGAATCCATCACACGGTCCGGGACTTCCTCACGCTCGTTGAACACGTGGGACTGGGCCAGCATCGCGTTGACCAGGGTGGTCTTACCGTGATCGACGTGTGCCACAATCGCTACATTTCGGATATCGCCGCGAACCGCCATCGAAACCTCTCTTAGTGTTGCTGTTTTCTTACGTAAACGTTCGGTACGTACATGCTATCGGTACTTAAAAATCCGTACTTACACACAAACCGAGCCAATTCTAGCGAAGCATTACGACACATGAAAAACGGCGGACCTGTCAGATCATGCCGACAGGCCCGCCGTCAATCACGCGAAGAGGCGCGCGGACCTTAATCCTCAAGCTCCTTGCCAGTGCGTTCAGGCAGGCACAGGGCCGCCACGCAGGCGAGAATGAACGCCACGGCGAAAACGATGAACGCCACGGCCTTGTTGCCACCGGACAAGGTCAGGAACCATGGCATCAGCAGCGGCGCGATGATCGCGGCCACACGACCGCAAGCCGCGGCGGCACCGGAGGCGGCGCCGCGCAGACGTGTCGGATAGATTTCCGGAGTCACCGCGTACAACACGCCCCAAGCGCCAAGGTTGGACGCGGACAGCAGCATGCCGAAGCCCAGCACAGCGGCCACGGAACCGGCTTGGGAGAAGGCGAACGCTGCCACGGCGGACACGGCGAGGAACACGCTCAGGGTCTTCCTGCGGCCCCAGATCTCCACCAGCCATGCCGCGAGGAAGTAGCCGGGCAGCTGTGCGATGGCGATGGCGAGCGTGTAGCCGAACGACTTGGTCAGCGAGCCGAACTGGTCGGCCAGTAGAGACGGCATCCACGTGAACGCGCCGTAGTAGGAGAAGTTCACGAAGAACCATGTGGCCCAGATGGCTGCGGTGCGCGCAAGATACTTCTTGCCGAACAGCTCGCGGGTTTTGATCTTCGGCAGCGGCTCGCCCTTCGGGGATGCGACCGGTTCGACGCCTCCGGCCTGTTCGAAGTAGCGCACGGCCTGCTCGGCCTCATCCTCACGTCCCTTGGATTCGAGGAATCGCACGGACTCAGGGATATGAATGCGCGTCACGATGGCGTACAGCAGCGGCAATGCTCCGATGAGCAGCGCCCAGCGCCATCCCCAATCGCCGGTGTTAGGAATGACGAAATAGCCGATGCAGGCGGCGATGACCCAGCCGATTGCCCAGAAGGATTCCAGCAGCACCGTCATACGGCCGCGTTGTTTGGTCGGAGAGAATTCCGAGACCAATGTGGAGGCGACCGGCAGCTCGGCGCCCAGGCCGAGGCCGATGACCAGTCGAGCGATCAGCAGAGCCGCCAGCGACCATGACAACGCCATACCGCCATTGGCCAGACCGAAAATCACCAGCGTCGCGGAGAAGACCGTCTTGCGGCCAACGCGGTCGGCCACGAAGCCGCCAAGCGCGGCGCCGATCGCCATTCCGACGAAACCGATGGACAGCACCCAGCTTTTCTCGGTCGGCGTCAGATTGAAATGCGGGTCGGCCGCGATGGCGGCCACGACGAACGACACCAGACCAACGTCCATCGCGTCGAACGCCCATCCAATACCCGAAGCCACCAACAGCTTCCTGTGCGCCTTGTTGAACGGCAGTCGGTCAAGACGCTCGTTGCGAGTCAGCGAGACCTCTCCCCCAACAGTTTGTTGCGATGCGGACATCAACACCCCTTTATCATTGTTTTCCTATTGTGTCGTGAGCTCGTTCAAGCCCGACGATGGCAGGCGATCACGCCGTCATCAATGCGGATAACGCGTCGTCATCCTGGAAAGCAATTCGAGTGTCGTCCGATTCGGATGCCGTTCCGGCTTCGGTCCACAAATCCGTTCCCGGCTTCCGGCTGTACCGGTAGACCGCCGCCGGCCTGTTACGGCCGATCCGCAGTTTCTCACCGGTGTCTTCCAACAGTCCGGAAGCAAGCATTTTACGGCGGAAATTCGCCAAATCGATACGCTGTCCGGCAATCGCCTCGTACACGTCATGCAGTTGGCTCAACGTGAATCGCTCGCCCACCAATCGAGTGGCGATGTCAGGCGATTCGATTTTGCCGCGAAGCCGGTTTATGGCGTATTCGACGATGGTGCGATGGTCGAACGCAAGTTCCGGAAGATGGTTGACGGGGAACCACTTGACGTTGTCCCCTCCGGCGAAGTCGATTCGTCCATCGGCCTCGCCCACCAGGGCCCAGTACACGATGGACACCATCGGCAGACCGCCATGCGAACGTGCCGGATCGCCGAACGTGTAAAGCTGCTCAAGATATTTCGGATGCAGCGACGTCGTCGATTCCAGTGCGGCATACGCCGACTGTTCCAATGAATGGTCGGCCCTCAGACCGCCTCCCGGCAACGCCCATTGCCCCAAAAAAGGCTGACGGACGCGTTTGACCAGCGGCATCCACAGGGTGGAGCCCATGCCGGACGAAGCGGCACCAGCGCCCACATCTGACTGCGGAACCGGTCCCAAAGCCAGAATCACCACGGATACGCCGACCTGCGGAGGCTGCTTGCGCCGTTCCGAGACATTGCCCATGATCAATTGATGGCCTCTTCCAATACTTCGAATTGCTTACAGGAAAGGAGTCTAACACTTATAGTCAACATGACTATAAGTGTGTCGAGTCGCTCATAAACACCAAGAGCCCCCAACGGGGCTCTTGCAAAGTTCAGGCCACGATGTCGTTGGCGATCAGCTCGCGGGCCACTTCACGGTATTCCTTCGCCGTCTTGTGGTTCGGCGCGTAGATGGTGATCGGCGCAGCCGCCACCGTGGAATCCGGCAGCTTGATGGAACGCGAAATCACGGAATGGAACACCTTGCCTTGGAACGCCTCGTAGATACGCTGCAACACCTCCTCGCAATGCAGGGTACGGGTGTACATGGTGACCAGCACGCCATACACTTCAAGGCTCGGATTGATGCGCGACTGCACCTTCTCGATGGATTGCATGAGCAGCGCCACGCCACGCAGCGCGAAGAATTCGGCAGCGACCGGAATGATCACACCGTCGGCCGCGGTCAACGCGTTCACCGTCAGCAGGCCCAACGATGGCTGGCAGTCGATGATGATCACGTCGTACTCGTCCTTGACCTGGCGCAGCACACCGGCAAGCACCTGCTCACGTCCCACTTCGGTGACCAGTTGCACTTCGGCGGCGGACAGATCGATGTTGGCCGGCATAATGTCGAGATTCTCGAAATCGGTGTGGTGAATCACGCTGTGCACGTCCATGCGCGGATTGAACAACGCCGTGTACACGGTGTCCTCCACCGCGTTGGCGTTGATGCCGAGACCCACCGTGGCGGCGCCTTGCGGATCGAAGTCGACGATCAGCACGCGCCTGCCGTATTGGCTTAGCGCGCCGCCGATATTGATGGAACTGGTGGTCTTGCCGACGCCACCCTTCTGGTTGCACATGGCGATGACCTTTGCCGGACCGTGCGTCTGCAGCGGCTCCGGTGCGGGAAACGTCTCATAATCACGTCCAAGCAAATCCGTAGGCATACCGTTTACCTTACCAACATCCTCGTGTCAAAAATTCCACTGTTTCCATGCTAGCCCATCATCGCCGTCAGAAACGGCAGCAACACATGCATCTCATGCTATCTTGCCCTTGGATGCGAGGTCAGATATGTCTCGATGAGGTTCTCCGGGCTTACATGCGTGTAGATCTGCGTGGTGGTGACGCTCGCGTGACCCAGCAGTTCCTGCACGGTGCGCACGTCGGCCCCGCCTTGGATCAGATGTGTGGCGAAGGAATGGCGCAATGTGTGCGGATGCAGGGGCTTGTCGATATGCGCGCGTTCCCCGGCCGCACGGATGATCTCCCACACCGATTGCCTTGACAGTCGTTTGCCGCGCTTGTTGAGGAACAACGCGCGTCGTTCGGTGGGCCCTTTCGCCTTCGACTCGAGCTGCGGCCGTCCGTTTTTGAGGTATCTTGCGATCGCTTCACATGCGTAACTGCCGACCGGCACCAGACGTTGTTTGGAGCCTTTGCCCATCAATCTCGCAACGTTCGATTCCAAGTCGACATCGTCAAGATTCGCGCCGCACGCTTCCGACACGCGGGCTCCGGTGGCGTACATGAATTCCAGCAACGCCTTGTCGCGCAGCATCGCGGGATCATCGGGCATGTCCGCCATGCCTTCGGATTGAGGCCGATTCTGCGAGACGGGGATCGCGTCCAGCAAACTGGCCACCTCGTCCACAGTGAGCACGTCAGGCAGCGTCGTCGCGCCTTTGGGAGCCTTGACCTGTGCCGCAACGTCATTGGATACCACATGTTCGTTCAGTGCGAAGCGATGGAATGCATGAATGCTGGCCAGTCTTCGTGCCTTGCTGCGCGCGGATTCTCCGGAATCGTCAAGAAAGGCGATGTATCGTTCCACGTCCTGCGTGGTCACTGCATTAAGGTCTTGAATGCCTTGCGTCGCAAGCCAGCCGTTGTATTTGCGCAGGTCCGAGTCATATGCGCGCACCGTGGCTTTCGCAAGTCCTCGTTCCACGTCGATGTACGCGAGGAACTGATCAATCAAGCGTTCGATATCCGTCATCGTGGTTCTCCGTTTGCATCGTCATCATTTGTCGTGTCCGTTCCGTCACGTTCCCGTACGGAACGCGTTGCCCGCATGGAGGATTCCAAGGACGTTCGTTCCAAGTGGAAGCCGTCATTGGATGGAAATCAACATTCCGGAAAGTCTATTCAAAGTATCCGGTATGGGGAACGCGATACGCAAGAACCCCCGTCCGTTTGCCGGATCGGGGGTTCTGAAGTTCACAGGTGAACCGTCGGGGAAACTCAGGCTTCCTTCGGAGCGTTCACGTCAGCCGGAAGAGCGGCCTTGGCCTGCTCGACGATGGCCTTGAAAGCCTCCGGATCGGAGACGGCCAGCTCGGCGAGAGCGCGACGATCCAGCTCGATGCCGGCAAGGTGCAGGCCCTGGATGAAGCGGTTGTAGGTGATGCCTTCGGCGCGGACGGCAGCGTTGATGCGCTGGATCCACAGCTTGCGGAAGTCGCCCTTGCGAGCCTTGCGGTCGCGGAAGTTGTAGGTAAAGGAGTGCAGCAGCTGCTCCTTGGCCTTACGGTACAGGCGGGAGCGCTGGCCGCGGTAGCCGGAAGCCCTCTCGAGAACGACGCGACGCTTCTTGTGGGCGTTTACTGCGCGCTTGACACGTGCCATATTTGATTCCTCAGCTTTCTATTAAGTCTTTGTTTCTAAGCTCTCGCTATGCTCAGCGACCGAGCAGCTTCTTCATGTTCTTGCTCTGGGAAGTGGCCAGAACACCGTCGGCCTTCAGCTCACGGCGCTTACGAGCGGACTTGTGCTCGAGGTTGTGGCGCATTGCGGAGCCGGCGTGCATCAGCTTGCCGGAACCGGTCACGCGGACGCGCTTGGAAGCGGCGGAATTAGTTTTCATCTTCGGCATTGCTGCCCTCCTTGTTTGTTACTTCGTTTCGGAAGTCTTCGGTTTGTCGGATGCCACGGCTGCCTTGGCTGCGGCTGCGGCCGCTGCCTGGGCCTCCTGCTTGGCCGCCAGACGAGCCGCCTGACGAGCCTGGCGCTCGGCACGGGACTGATCGCCACGACGACGCTGCTCGGACTGGGTATGGACCTTCTTGCCCTTCGGCGCAAGCGTCATGATGATGTTGCGGCCTTCCTGCTTCGGAGCGAATTCGACAGTGCCGTATTCCTCCACTTCGCTGGCGAGACGCTGCAACAGCTCGACGCCGCCGATCGGTCGGGACTGCTCGCGACCGCGCAGCATAATGGTGACCTTGACCTTGTCTCCGCCGTTCAGGAAGCGCACCACATGGCCCTTCTTGACGTCGAAGTCATGGTCGTCGATCTTCAGACGGAAGCGAATTTCCTTGATTTCCGCGGCGCTCTGATTGCGGCGGGCCTCACGAGCCTTGATCTTCTCGTTGTACTTGTACTTGCCGTAATCGATGAGCTTGGCGACCGGAGGCTTCGCGTTGGGCGCCACCTCGACGAGATCGAGGTTCGCTTCCTTTGCCAGGTTCAGTGCGACGGAAGTCGCGATGACTCCCACCTGCTCGCCGTTCGGGCCGATCAGACGCACCTGGGAGACGCGAATCTCGTCGTTAATGCGTGGTTCGTCGCTGATGATGACTCCAATCCTCATATTCCATGCAACGGAACATCCTTTGATTGGCAGTTTTCCAAAGTCTCGATTGTTCAAGGCATGCCAAAACGCATCACAACGCGCCGTAAACCCGTAAGAGCGGCTTACATATCTCACCGAGACGACCGGTGGAAGGCATCTGCCTGAACCCGAGGCCCTGAAAGGCTTCCAGGTGGGGATATCCCGCTTTCTTGATTTCTCAAGCCTTGTAGATAATACCACACCCCGGGACCAGCGCGTGTCGCACCGGTCCCGGGGTGTTCGTCACCATTCGGACGGCATCCGCCGTCAGGCGATGGCGATGACGTCCGGCTTCTCGCCGTCGTGCACGAAGTAGACGTCGTACCACGTCAGGAACGAGTACACGGTCCAGATCTTGCGGCGATCGTCGGTTTTGCCGGCATAGTTGTCATCGATCATCTTCAGCAGCGCGTCCTGGTCGAAGAACTGGCTGACGTAATCGCGTTCGAACACGGAACGGACGTACTTGTAGAACTTCTCCTCACGCAGCCACTTCTTGATCGGCACCGGGAAGCCAAGCTTCTCACGGTCGTACCATTCCTTGGGCAGATGACGTCCCGCCGCCTGGCGGAACGCGTATTTCGTGTTCTCGTCGGTGATGAGGTACTTGGTCGGCACCTGCTCGGCCACGCCCATGAGCTCCTTGTCGAGCAGCGGCACACGCAATTCCAGCGAATGCGCCATGGTCATCTTGTCGGCCTTGAGCAGAATGTCACCCGGCATCCACTGATGCATGTCAAGGTACTGCTTCTTCTTCAGTTCACTCAGACCCTTGCCTTCCACACGCGCATACGTCTTATCGACGATGCTTTGCACGCTCGGCGCCTTGCGGTATTCAGGCTTGAGCAGCTGTTCGGACTGCGATTCCTCAAACACACGTGCCTGTCCGATGAAGCTTTCCTCGGCCGGCGCAAGATTGGCGTACAGATGCCATGCGCCCGGGAAGGTCTTGCCCTTGCAGAACCGGGCGATCGCCTTGCGCGCGCCGGCTGGCAGATGCGTGAGCCAGCGAGTCACCACCTTGATGGGCTTGAATTTGGTGTGCACGCCGTAGTCGATGTATCCGGCGAACAACTCGTCGGCGCCTTCGCCGCTCAGCACCACCTTCACGTCTTTGGCGGCCAATGCGGACAGGAAGTACAGCGGCACGCAGCTCGGATTGGAGTCCGGCTCGTCGAGATGCCATTGGATGCGCGGGAACGCGGCGAACGCCTCCTCGTCGGTCAACGACTCGGCGGTGTTGTTCAGTTTGAGCAGTTCCGCCAGTTCGCCGGCCTGCTGCGATTCGTTGTACGTGCCTTTGCCGAAACCGATCGAATACGTGTGCTGCGGACGCGCCACGGCGGCGACGTAGCTGGAGTCGACACCGCTCGACAGGAAGGAGCCGACCTCCACATCGGCGATCTGGTGCGCCTTGACGGAATCGCACACCGTCTGGTCGATCGAATTCACCAGCTCGCCCAGCTTCTGCTTGCCTTCGCGGAAATCCTCGTCGTAATACCGGTGGATGTCCATCTTGCCATCCCGGTACGTGAAATAGTGCCCTTCCGGCAGCTTGTAGACGCCTTTGAAGAAGGTCTCACCGATCGCCGGATACTGGAAGGTCATATACGGCTTCAACGCCTCGGCGTTGAGCTCCTTGACGAAATCGGGGTGGCGCAACAGGCTCTTGATCTCCGACGCGTACATGAACGTGCCGTTCATCTTCGCATAGTAGAAGGGCTTGATGCCGAAATGGTCGCGCGCGCCGAACAGTTCCTGCTTGTTCTTGTCCCAGATCACGAAAGTGAACATGCCACGTACGCGCTGCAGCAAATCCACACCCCACTGCTCATAGCCGTGCAGCAGCACCTCTGTGTCGCTTTTGGTGGTGAAAGTGTGTCCGGCCGCGATCAATTCCTCACGCAGCGTCTGATAGTTGTAGATCTCGCCGTTGAAGGTGATGACCTTCGAACCATCCTCGTTGTAGATGGGCTGCTGGCCGCCGCCGAGGTCGATGATGCTGAGCCTTCGATGGCCGAGCGCCGCATGCTCGTCGATGTAATGGCCTTCGCTGTCCGGCCCGCGATGCGCGATCATGTCGGTCATACGTTGGAGGACCGGGCATTTCACGTCAATGGGCATATCGTTGACGAAACCAGCAATTCCGCACATTATCTGCAATCCCTTCAAAACAAACTCGGTGTCAGTGTACCAGCATCCGCATGTCGAAAAACCGCCGCCGCGCCTCCGAACCGATTCATGCGTGACAATCTCCACAGGTTTCAGACATTTTAGGTATGCCGCATAGCCATGAAAATGACGATTTTTTCCTTTCGTCCGTCACGGCTACACTACCGGGTATGGATTTCCACGATGCCCGCACCTGCGTGATCTTCGGCGCAGGCGATTATTACGATGAGACCCCTGCGATTCCGGATGACGCCTTCGTCGTCGCCGCGGACGGCGGCCTCGACCACGCCCGTGCCTTCGGCATCGACGCCGATTTCGTGGTCGGCGACTTCGATTCGATTACCGGCGACCGCCCCACGCAAAACGACCGCACCATCGCATTGCCTTCGGAAAAGGACGATCCCGACCTGCTGTCGGCTTTGAAGATCGGCTGGCTGCGCGGCGCGCGCACGTTCCACATATACGGCGCGCTCGGCGGACGAATCGACCATACGATTTCCAATATCCAGCTTATGGCGCTACTGGCCGACCGTGGCGCGACCGGCTACCTGCACGGCGACGGATCGATCGTCACCGCGATCTGCGACGGCGCGCTCGATTTCCCGGCGGACGACGCCGTTGCGGGACGCATGGTCTCCGTGTTCTCCCACAGCGATATCTCGACCGGCGTAAGCGAAACGGGATTGAAATACGAGCTGCACCACGCCGACATGAGCAGCACGCGCGTCAACGGACTGAGCAACGAGTTCCTTGCCGGCAGGCCGTCCCGCATCACGGTGGAGCATGGCACGCTCATCGTCACGTTCCCCATCGAGGCTCCCCTGCCGCACGTGGCGCGATGGCATGGCTTCTCCGGAGATCTCGGTGCATTGGACACGGACGTATCCTCCGCGCTGGTCGAGCCAAGCGGCCGTTGAACGCATGCGGGACATGCATGTGAGCGTTCACTGAAAATCGCACTGCATTTTGGAACACGCGCCTCGGAACGTTGCCCTAAGTACAGGTGACGCACTACAGTGGACGGTGTTGGTAAACAATGGCTTCAGTGTGCCTGGCACACGCGTGGCCTACCCTAAAGGGAGAATTACATGACAGTTAAGATTGGTATTAACGGCTTTGGTCGTATCGGTCGTCTGGCTTTCCGCCGTATCTTCGAGCTGCAGGCTCGTGGCGGCCAGGCCGGTGACATTGAGGTCGCTGCAATCAACGATCTGACCACCCCGTCCATGCTGGCCTACCTGCTGAAGTACGACAGCACCCACGGCACCTTCCGTCATGACGATGGCACCCCGGTCGAGGTCACCTCCACCGACGACTCCATCGTGGTCGACGGCAAGGAATACAAGGTCTACGCCGAGAAGGATGCCAACAACATCCCGTGGGTCAAGAACGACGGCGTTGAGTTCGTGCTCGAGTGCACCGGCTTCTACACCTCCGCTGAGAAGTCCCAGGCCCACATCAACGCTGGCGCCAAGAAGGTCCTGATCTCCGCTCCGGCCAAGGACGAGACCACCCCGACCATCGTGTTCGGCGTGAACCACGAGACCCTCAAGGCTTCCGACGTGATCGTGTCCGCCGGCTCCTGCACCACCAACTCCATGGCCGCCATGGTCAAGCTGCTGGACGAGAACTGGGGCATCAAGGCTGGCTTCATGACCACCATCCACGCCTACACCGGCACCCAGATGATCCTCGACGGCCCGCGCTTCCCGAAGGCTCGCAACAACCGCGCCGCCGCCATCAACACCATTCCTCATTCCACTGGCGCCGCCAAGGCCATCGGCAAGGTCGTTCCGTCCGTGAACGGCAAGCTGCAGGGCCACGCCCAGCGCATCCAGGTTCCGGATGGCTCCGTCACCGAGCTGACCACCGTCCTGAACAAGGAAGTCACCGCCGATGAGATCAACGCCGCCTTCAAGGCCGCCTTCTCCGACACCGACTTCTACGGCTACAACGAGGATGGCATCGTGTCCTCCGACATCATCGGCGACACCCACGGTGGCGTGTTCGATCCGACCCAGACCGATGTCAACACCGTTGACGGCCTGACCATGGCTCGCACCGTCTCCTGGTACGACAACGAGTACGGCTTCACCTGCAACATGGTGCGTACCCTGCTGTACTTCGCCGAGATCTCCGAGTGAATCGGCGCGGAGTGTTCCGCACGGTTCGTCTCTGAACCTCAGACAAAGGGGCTTTCGCTTCGGCGGAAGCCCCTTTTCGTATCCGAAACGCCGCAACGGACACGTGGAAGGCTTATTATGGGCGGCATGGCAAAGAAAAAGCATGAGAAGGGCGCCGGTTCCACACCGGCCACCGTGCAGTTGGAAAAAGCCGGAGTTCCGTTCAAAACCTACGAATACGCGCATTCGAACGATCACATGGATGACGGTTATGGGGTTGAGGCCGCCACCAAGCTCGGTTTCGACGAGCATCAGGTGTTCAAGACGCTGATGGCGGACACCGGCTCCGAACGCGTGGTCGGCGTGGTGCCGGTCAGCGGACATATGGATCTGAAGGCGCTGGCCGCGGCAGTCGGCGCGAAGAAGGCGGCGATGGCCGATCCGAAGGTCGCCATGCGCGAATCCGGCTACGTGGTCGGCGGCATCTCCCCGCTTGGCCAGCGCACACGCCACAAGACGGTGCTTGACGAAAGCGCGCTGCAATACGACGAAATCCTGCTGTCGGGCGGCAAACGCGGTTTCTCAGTCGGCGTCAATCCCAACGATCTGCTCAAGGTGCTCGACGCGGTAGCGGCGCCGATCGGCACTTGGTAAAAAACACGCCGATGCATCACACCAATACATAAGTGGGCGGTCGGAACAACACGATGTTCCGACCACCCACTTGCGTAAGCGAAAGGTTCGCGCTATTTGCGCAGTTCCGCGGGAAGCACGAAATGCATGTTCTCCTTGATGGTTTCGATGGTGCTCACATCCTGGTAGCCAAGTTCTTGCAACGCTGCGACCACGCCGGAAACCAGCTCGTCCGGCACGGAGGCACCCGAGGAAATACCCACGGATTCGACACCTTCAAACCATGCGGGGTCAAGTTCCGAAGCATCATCCACACGATGGGCGCGACCAGCGGCGCCAACAGCCGTTTTTGAGGCGTACCGCGCGTTAAGTCCCTCCTGAGCGACTTCCATCAACCGCACGGAATTCGAGGAATTCGCGGAGCCGACAATCACCACGCAATCGGCTTGCTCGGCAACGAGCTTGACCGCCGCCTGACGATTCGACGTGGCATAGCAGATATCGGAGTTCGGCGGCATTTCAAGCCATGGGAAACGAGCTTTGAGCGCGGTGATCGTGCCAGCGGTCTCATCGACGCTCAACGTGGTCTGCGTAAGCAGCACCAGTTTCGTGTCAGGTTGGAAATCCAACGAGTCGACGTCGGACGCATGCTCGATCAAATGCACATGTTCCGGCGATTCCTCCACCACGCCAACGGCCTCATCGTGGCCTTTATGCCCAATGTAGATGATCTCGTAACCTTCCTTGACAAAACGCAGCACCTCGCGATGCACTTTGCTTACCAGCGGGCAGGTGGCATCGACCACATGCATGCCGCGCGCCGCGGCCTCGGCTTTGACCGCCGGAGACACGCCGTGGGCGGAAAATACGATTGGGATGCCGGCTTCGGCGGCGGCATCGGGGATCTCAGCCAATTCCTGCACGAACACCGCGCCCTGCGCGGCCAAATCCTCGACGACATGCTTGTTGTGCACGATCTGGCGGCGCACATACACCGGCGGCAATCCGTCGGCACGTGGCGTATCGGCGGATTTGAGAATCGTCCGCACCGTCAGAATCGCCCTATCCACGCCGGCGCAGAATCCGCGCGGATCCGCCAGCACGATGCGTTTGCCCATGTCAAGCCGCCTTCCAATCGTATCCATCCATCACAACAGCAATCACCAATATTAAGGCACGGGCGCCGTCAATCGACATCGGCCGTCTTCATCCGCAGAATTTCCACACGACAAGCGCATCCACCACCACATCGTGAGCGGTAACATAGTAGCGGAAACACAGTCGACAACACTATGGAGTGATTTATGACCTGCACCAATCTGCCGCCACGCACCGGACAGCAATTTTCCATTTCGCATGGCGATTACCATGCCGTCGTCACCGAGTTGGGCGCGACGCTGCGCAAACTGACCTACCAGGGCGAGGACATCATCGTCTCCCCCGGTCCGGATGACATGGTGACCTGCTGCCACGGCCAGCTGCTCATCCCGTTCCCGAACCGCATCGAGAATGGCGAATACACCTTCGAAGGCAAGACCTACACGCTGCCGATCGACGAGCATGAGCGCCACAACGCCATCCACGGCTACGGCAAGCGCGCGTTCTGGAAGCTTGTCTCCCTTAAAGAGGATGCCGTGACCCTCAGCTGGCGCGCCCCCAACATGGAGGGATATCCGTTCGACATCGTGGTGACCGCGACGTACAGCCTCGCCGACGATGGCCTGCATCTGAACATCAGCGCCTACAACAACGGCGATGCGGACGCACCGTGGGCCTTGGCCATCCACCCGTGGCTCGCCAACGGCTTCAACGGATACGGCGATGAGATCGACGCCCACAACGCCAAGTGCAGCCTGACCGTGCCGGGGCGCACGCATGTCACCGTCAACGAGAACCTCATTCCGACCGGCACCGAGCCGGTGGACGGCACCAAGTACGACCTGCGTAAGGACACGCTGCTCACCGAGCAGCCGTTCGACGACGCTTGGACGGATCTGGAGCATGCCGAAGACGGCACCGTCACCGCGGTGTTCACCCGTCCGGACGGCAAGAAGGTGCGTGTGGGCGGCGACGAGACCGTCACCTCGTTCCAGGTGTGCACCGGCACCGGTTTCCCGGCCATCAAGCATCCGGCCGGCGTGGCGGTGGAACCGCAGACGGCATACGCGAACGCGTTCAACACCGGCAAGGACCTCATCGTCATCAAGCCGGGCGAGACGTCAAGCACGGCGCTGTTCATCGGGATGCTCGACTGATATAATCATCATCGGAATAAGTCCCGGCCACACAGCGGACGCCGAATTTGGCAAACGTCTCGCTCGTGTGCGATAATCCCGAAGGCTTATTAATCGCAAGTAAAGGAGTCCAATCATGGGCATGCGCGGACGTAAGCGCAAGGATCGTCGTAAGAAGGCCGCCAATCACGGCAAGCGCCCGAACGCCTGATCCCTGCCGGCGCGAATAGCGTCACAGAGCATGGAAAACCCCGCGGAATCATTACGGTTCGCGGGGTTTTCCCATATTCAGACGCTGATGCGGCGGGCGCGCCTCGCGTCACATCAGCGTGGCACTTGGCGCATGAAACGCCGCACGTCCTTCCAATTACTCGTCACAACAGTGGTCAAGTGTCGCCTCAAGCCTGTCGATCAGGCTTTGCGGCGCGTGTTTCGGCCGCAGGTACGCGCGCATCGCTGCGATCAGCGCACGTTCGCGTTCATCGCAACAGGTCTCCGGGTCGAAGCAGTCCCCGGAAGCCACGACATGCACGCTGGCATGCGTCACCTGCGTCACCACACCGTTCGTGTTGGTGGTGGTCGAAGTAATGGAGATGTGCCGTTCCATTGGTTCGCTCATGGTCGATCCTTCCCGGCAGTGGCATAGCCACGTTCCTTGGCGTAATTGGCAAGCTCACGTTTCAGCTGTGTGCGGGCGCGGTTGAGCCGGCTCATCACGGTGCCGATTTTCACGCCTTGTTCCTCAGCTACCTGGCTGTATGATTTGCCGTCGATCGCGGCGTCGATGAAAACCTGCCTGCGTTCCGGGGAAAGCCGGTTCAAAGCGGCCATGATCTCCTCCGGCGCGTAGGCGTCCAAGTATTCCTGTTCGGCGGATTTGAGCTGTTCGGAGGAATGCTCGGACGCGGAATACAGGTCCCAGTCGTCGTATTCGCCGGTGGAATCGTTGGCGCGTTGCGGCCGTCGCTTGGCTTTGGCGTACTGGTTGAAATAGGCGTTGCGTTCGATGGTGGTCATCCAAGCCGCGAAATTCGTTCCTTCTTTGAAGGAGTCGAACGCCTTGAATCCACGTTCGAAGGTGTCCTGCACCAGATCCTGCGCGTCGTCGGGATTGTTGGTCAGTTTCATCGCCTGCCGGTACAGCGAGTCCACGACGGGCATGGCAAGCTTCTCAAACCGCGCGCGCCGGCCTGCCATGGATTCCGTTTCTTGTTCAGTCACACCCTCATTGTAACTTCCCCGACGTCACACGTCGTGCACATGGTTGCCGCTAAAATGGCTCTTCGGTATCCGCTCGGCGTCTCATACACAGGGAGAACACGAAAACATGGCTTTGACTCTGGAATCGGCGGCCCGACTGCTCGATAGGCACGGACTGCTGCGCGAAATCATCCGCGGCGATGTCTGGACGCTTGATCCGCACGACATCAAGGGATTCGACGAGCCGTTCTCCGCAATCACCTACGACACCCGCAAGGTGGAGCCGGGCACGTTCCTGTGCTGCAAGGGCCGTTTCAAGGCCGAATATCTGCAGGGCATCGACGAACGCGGCCTTGCCGCCTATGTGTCGGAGAACGACTTCTCCGACGCCACGCAAGCTCCGGGCCTTATTGTGGATGACGTGCGCAAGGCCATGGCTTTGCTATCGGCTGAATTCTATGGTCGTCCGCAGGACCAGTTGAAGGTGGTCGGCATCACCGGCACCAAAGGCAAGACCACCACCGCCTATCTCACGCAGGCGATGCTCAATGGCTGTTCCGGCGGCAAGTGCGCGCTGTTTTCCTCCGTGGACAATTGTCTTGACGGCCACACCTACGTGGAATCCGATCTGACCACGCCGGAATCCATGGATGCGTTCCGCATGATGCGCGAGGCCGTTGATAACGGCATGGAATATCTCGTCATGGAGGTCTCCTCGCAGGCCTACAAGGTGGACCGCGTGTTCGGTCTCACATTCGACGTGGCCGCGTTCCTCAACATCAGCCCGGACCATATCAGCCCGATCGAGCATCCGACGTTCGAGGATTATCTCCACTGCAAGCGTCAGATCGTCAAGAACTGCCGTGCCCTCGTATTGGGTGCCGATTGCGCGCGCGCCGACCTCATCCGGCAGGACGCACGTCATGCCAGCGTTCCCGTCACCACGTTCGCGCTTGGCGGCGATTCCACGGCAGACGTCATGGCCGCGCCGGCGAATGACGATCACAGCCGCTTCTCCATCGTCATCGACGGCACCTCGATCGGCGAGTTGAGCCTGACATTGGACGGCGATTTCAACTATGCGAACGCGGCGGCGGCCGTCGCGATCGCCCGTGCGGCCGGTTTCGATTTCGGTTCCGCACAGGCCAAGGACGCGTTGCGTGAGATGGAGCCGGTACGCATCGCCGGACGTATGGAGCATTTCAAGGACACGCGGTCGAACACCATCGCCATTGTTGATTACGCGCATAACTACGCGTCCGTCACCGCGTTGCTTGACTACGTCGATCAGCGTTACGGCAGCGAAAAGCCGGAAATCACGCTCATCACCGGCTCCGCTGGAAACAAGGCATACGATCGCCGCGCCGAAATCGTCCACGCCGCGCAGGACCGCATCGACCATCTCGTGCTCACTTTCGAAGACACCGACGACGAGCCTGTGGAACAGGTCTGCGCGGACATGAACGACAGCGTCACCAACCCGCAGCTTGACGTGAAGACCATTCTCGACCGTGCCGAAGCCGTGGAGACCACGGTAAGCCGCGATCGCAAGGATCCCGAGCATCTGCACATCATCCTCATCATCGGCAAGGGCAACGAACGTTGGTTCAAAGACCACGGCAAGCACATCCCTTACGAGGGCGACGACCGCATCATGGAACGTGTGTTCCGTCTCAAATAACAACTAAGGTGAAGGCATTATGACACGATTCCAACCGATTCTGCTGGGCAGCGACATCAACGTCTACGGCATGGCCAGGGCGTTCCATGAGGAGTACGGCCTCGTTTCCGAGGCGTATGCGTATTTCCAGCTGAGCCCCACGAAATTCAGCCGTATCGTCAACGTGCACATCGTCGACGATTTCAACAACTTCGTCACGTTCCGTAATTTCATGCTCAAGCTCGGCAAGCGTATGAAGGCCGAGGATCCGGAACGCGTGCTGCTGCTCATCCCCTGCGGCGACGTGTACGCCAATCTGCTGAGCCAGTGCGGCGACGATCTTCGCGAATATTTCGTATACAACACGCTTGACGTGAACCTTTCGCGCCGGCTCGCCTACAAGTCCACGTTCTACCAGATCTGCGAGCAGTATGATCTGCCCCATCCGAAGACGCGCACCGTCACCGCCGATGAGGTGAAGGCAGGAACCTACCGTGATTTGCCGTTCAGCTATCCGGTGGCCATGAAGCCCGCGAATTCGGTGGAATGGCTCAACATCGATTTCGAGGGCCGTCGCAAGGCCTACATCTTCAACGATCCGGCCGAATTGGAGACCATCATCAAGCGTGCGTACGATGCCGGATACACGTCCGAAATGGTGATTCAGGACTTCATCCCCGGCGACGATTCCCGCATGCGTGTGCTGAACGCCTATGTGGACCAGCATCATCGCGTGCGTATGATGTTCCTCGGCCACCCGCTGCTGGAGGATCCCTCCCCTGTCGCCGCAGGCAACTATGCGGCCATTCTGCCCGACTACAACGAGGGTGTGTTCCGTCGTATCAAGGCTTTCCTCGAGGACATCAAATACGAGGGCGTGGCCAATTTCGACATGAAGTACGACGAACGCGACGGCGAGTACAAGCTGTTCGAAATCAACCTTCGCCAAGGACGTTCCAGCTATTTCGTCACGCTGAACGGATTCAATCTGGCGAAGTATTTCGTCGACGACCTCGTCGAGGACACGCCGTTCGACGGCAACACCCTGTTCGGCCGCGGTTCGAAGCTGTGGCTTGAGATTCCGAAGTCGATTTTCCTTGATTACGTCGCAGAAGGCGCTGACAAGGAAACCGGCAAGCGCATGCTCAAGTCGGGCGATTGGGGTACCACCTTGGAGTATTCCAAGGATATGAATCCGCTGCGTTGGCTGATGATTCGGCACATGTTCTCGATTTACAAGAAGAGCTATGCCAAGTACTTCACCAAGAAGGGCGAGCTTAAGTGAAACGACCGTTTTTCGCCGTACTGGGCGGCATGGGCACGCTGGCCACCGAAAGCTACATCCGCTTGGTCAACCGCGCCACGCATGCCCATTGCGATCAGGATTATCTGGACTACATCGTCTTCAACGATTCCTCCGTGCCGGACCGCACCGCGTACATTCTCGGCGAATCCGACGAGAATCCCTTCCCCGTACTCGCCGACGATATCGAGAAGGCAACGGCGATGGGCGCGAGTTTCATTGTGCTCACCTGCAATACCGCGCACTATTTCTATGACGATTTCCAGGCGTTGACGACGGTGCCGATTCTGCATATGCCACGCGGCGCGGTGGCACGCATGGCTCAGCGTTATCCGAAGGATCGTTTTCCGCGGGTCGGTTTCCTCGGCACCGTGGGTTCGCGCAAATCCGGCGTGTACAAGCGTGCCGTCGAAGAGGCCGGATACACGTTCGTCGAACCGACCGACGAGTTGCAGGCCCGTATCACTTCGCTGATTTATGACGATGTGAAAGGTAGTGGCGAGCTCAATCTGGAACGCTACGAATCGGTGTTGCGCGATATGCTCGATCCGGCCGGCCCCTGCGCGTGCGACACGCTGATATTGGGCTGCACCGAGCTGAGCGTGCTCAACGAGGCGTTTCCGCTGCCCCAGCTGCCGGTCATCGACGCGCAGGCCGTGCTGGTGGAAGATACCGTGGCGCGGGCCGAAGCGTTGCGCGCGTAGCTATTATTTGTCACGCCTATCTTCGACTGCTTAGGCGTCGGCGATAAAACAAGATTGTGGGTGGCTTCCCATTGCCTGGGGAGCCACCCACAATCTGTTTTATATGGATGGTGTACGCCGCACGTATGGCGTCATCGTCCGATGTTGTTTCGCTTCGTCACTTCGTTTCGTTTTCCGAAGACGTTTCCGCATCCGCCGGTTCGTTGGCATCCGTCGCCTCATCCATTTCATCCGCATCGGCGTCTGCTAAAACGGAATCGTCCGGACCGACGCTGCCGAAATCGTTGATGTTGAAATCGGGGTTGGCGTCGGATTCGAAATCCACGTCAGCCTCGTCCTGCTTTTTGCGCGGTTCCGGATCGACGGCTTCCTGGAACACACGTTCGGCCTTTGGCTTCTTCAGGTCGGGGTTGATCTTCTCCTCCAGCATGAGTCGCGCATCACCGGCGGTGGTGAAGCTGCCACAGACGAGCACGCCATGACCGTAGCCGACGCCCAGTTCGTCATCGGCATCAACCATGTTGACGGCTTCCTGGATGGCGTCCGGCAATTCGGGAATGCAGGTGACGCGTTCCGGCCCGAAAACACGGTCCGCGATCTTCTTCAGATCCTCAGCCGGCATCACTCGGTCACGCCACGAGTTCTCGGTGACGATCACATGGCTCAGCAACGGTTCGAGCACGCCCAGATACTCCTCGACCTGCTTGTCCCCCATCATGGCGACCACGCCGACGAGCTGCTGGAAATCATAGTTCTCTTCAATGGCGGCACGCAGCGATTCGGCCGCGTTCACGTTGTGTCCGCCATCAAGGATGATGGTAGGCGAGGTACGAATTTGTTCGATACGTCCCGGAATGCGTACGCTGCTCAACGCTTCGGCCACCAAATCGCCGTCCAACGCGCCATTGACGGGAATCACCACTTCCGCCGCGCACAGTGCGGCGAGCGCGTTGTGTGCCTGATGCTCGCCGAATTTGGCGATCGGCACTTCCGTGTAGGTGCCGTTCGGGGTGCGCAGGGTGGCCACCTGGCCGCCGACGGCCGGCACTCGGGTGACGACTTCTGATTCGACGCCGTCGCGCACCAAGCTGGCGTGGTTCTCCTTGGCCGCGGCCTCGATAATCGGCATGACCTCGTCCTCGTGTGGCTGGCGGCCGATGATGGCGGTGCAGTTCGGCTTGATGATGCCGACCTTTTCCGTGGCGATTTCCTCCACGGTGTCGCCGAGCCATGCCATGTGGTCCATGTCGACCGGGCCGATGATGGCCGCGTCCGCGTCGAGCACGTTGGTGGCGTCCCATCGGCCGCCCATGCCGACTTCCACGATGGCGACGTCGACCGGCGCGTCGGCGAATTTCCAGATGGCCATGGCGGTGAGCACTTCGAAGAAGCTCATCTTCGGCTTGCCCAGCTCGTCCATTTTCATGTCCACGATGGCGACAAGGTCCTTGACCTGGTCCCAGGTGTCGACGAAATCGTCGTCGGACAGCTGCTGGCCGTCGATGGCGATGCGCTCGTTGACGTGTTCCAGATGGGGCGAGGTGTATAGGCCCGTACGCATGCCGTAGGCGCGGCAGATGGCTTCGGCCATACGTGCCGTGGAGCCCTTGCCGTTGGTGCCGGTGATGTGGATGACGCGGAACGACTGCTCCGGATGGCCCATGATGTCGAGGATCATCTTCATGCGTTGCAGGTCGAGATTGGTGGTGTTGCGTTCCGATGGACGGCTCATGATGTCGCGTTCGACGTCGATCATGCTTTCGTTGTTGCGATTGGGATGTTCGAATGACATATTTCCCGTTTTCCTCCCGTACCTTGCGGACAGCACACTAAACTTTTCCCATTCTAGATGTCCGCATGAACGTTGCGCGCCGGGAAAAGTTATAGGATAGGTTGCGGTAATTTCCGTACGTTACGAATGCATGTTCAGGAGATGTGATGGGCGAAGTCATTACTGACAAGGACAAGGAATACGAGAAGATGGAGCGGGAGTCCGCTCCGGGACCGGATCAGGCCATGAGCGATCGTGTGAACAATCGTTCGCTGCGTCCGCGTTCCGAGGCGTTCAAGGAGTTCATGACCACCGGTTGGGATGACAACGAGCCGCAGATCGAGCCGTTGGAGTCCTCCAAGTACACGCCGGCGCGTCTGGAGGCATTGGGCAAGGCGTTCCCGGGCGAGCGTATCGTGATTCCGGCCGGACAGCCGAAGGTGCGCAACAACGATTGCGATTACGCGTTCCGTCCGGATACGACGTTTTCCTACTACACCGGTTTGGGTGAGGATTTCGAGGCCGGCGCGGTGCTGGTGCTGAATCCCGTCGATCCGGATTCTCCGGAGGCGAAGGCCGGCAAGACGCATGTTCCGGAACTGTTCGTGGCTCCGCGTGCCAACCATTACACGCAGGACTTTTTCATGAACGCCCATTATGGCGAGTATTGGGTGGGTCCGCGTGCCGGTGTGAAGGAAATGACCGCGATGACCGGCATCGAAACCAACGACATCGCGCAGCTGCCCGACGCGTTGAGCAAGGATGTCGGCACTGAGGCCGGCGCGGTGCGCGTGCGCGTGATCCGCGAAGCCGATCCGGCGATTACCAGCATGGTCGAGGAGATCCGTGAAGCCAACGGTTTCGCCGATCCGGACAACAACACCGCTGCCGATGACAAGCTGCACGAATTCGCCGCCGAGGCACGCATGTGCAAGGATGAGTATGAGGTTCGTGAGATGCGCAAGGCGGTCGCGGCAACCAAGCATGGTTTCGACAACATTCTGCGCAAGATTCCGTCTTCCCTTGGCAAGCCGCGTTCGGAGCGCATGCTGGAGGGCGCGTTCAACGCCGTCTCCCGTGAAGAAGGCAACGAGGTCGGCTACGACACCATCATCGCTTCCGGCGCCCACGCTCCGATTCTGCATTGGATGCGCAATACCGGTACCGTGGAGTCGGGCGAGCTGCTGCTCATCGACGCCGGTGTGGAGGTCAACAGCCTGTATACCGCCGACATCACCCGCACGTTCCCGACCAACGGCAAGTTCACCGATTTCCAGAAGAAGCTGTACCAGGCCGTGTTGGATTCCCAGCAGGCCGGTTTCGAGGCGGCCAAGCCGGGCGCCACGTATTCGGACATCCATCATGCGTGCATGCGCGTGATCGCCGAACGTCTGCATGACTGGGGTATTCTGCCGGTCGATGTCGAGGAGTCGCTCTCTCCTGAAGGCCAGCAGCATCGCCGTTGGCTCGCCTGCGGCGTGGCCCACCATCTGGGTCTCGACGTGCATGATTGCGCGCAGGCGCGTTATGAGTCGTATCAGAACGCCAAGATTCGTCCGGGCATGATCTTCACCATCGAACCGGGCCTGTACTTCCGTGAGGATGATCTGCTGATTCCGCCGGAATACCGTGGCATCGGCATTCGTATCGAGGATGACGTGCTCATGACCGAGGATGGTCCGGAATGGATTTCCGCGGGCATTCCGAAGCAGATCGACGATGTCGAGGCATGGATGGCCGATATGGCCGCCGAAGGCGCGAAGGCCTGAGGACGCATCATGCCCACGCCTGAATTCGTACTCTCGCTACGTGAAAAAATAGGCCACGATCTGTTATGGCTCATGGGCGTCTCCGGCTATGTCGAGGACGAGCAGGGCCGTGTGCTGTTGGGGCGTCGTTCCGACACCGGCGAATGGGCCATGGTGTATGGCATCAACGAGCCCGGAGAGGAACCGGCCGATACCGTTGCCCGCGAGGTCAAGGAGGAGACCGGCGTGGATGTGGTCGTCACCGATCTGGTGTCGGTCAAATCGTCCAGAAAGGTCCTCACCTATGCGAATGGGGACAACACCATGTACATGGATCACCTGTTCATCTGCAGGCCCGATCCGAATGGCAACACGGAGCCGTTCGTCGGCGATGAGGAAAGCCTCAGCGTAGGCTGGTTCTCCCCTGATGCTCTGCCCGAACCGTTGGCAGCCACCACGGTGGAACGCATGGCTTACGTACGCGAATATCTGAAGGCCAAGGCGAATGGCGATTCCCATGCCCAGTTTGCCTTCAACGGCACCATCCGCTGAAATCGCCTTCCATACATCATAAAATGGAATCCCCGCAACGTTTCAAGCGTTGCGGGGATTCCATTTTATTAGATTCCGTGGATCAGCTCACTGCTGGGCGGCAAGCAGCTCATGCAGATGCTCGCGATGCTTGCGCTGTTCGCGCGGATCGGGCACCGGCAGGGAGGCCAGCAGCTTCTGCGTGTACGGGTTCTGCGGATTCTGCATGATCTGGTCCGCATCGCCATGTTCCACGATCTGGCCCTTGTGCATCACCATGATGCGGTCGGCGAGCATGTCGACCACGGCGAGGTCGTGCGTGATGAACAGGCATGCGAAGCCGATTTCGGCCTGCAGCTTCTTGAACAGTTCCAGCACCTTCGCCTGCACCGACACATCCAACGCGGAGGTCGGTTCGTCGGCGATGAGCAGGCTCGGCTTCAGCGCCAACGCGCGTGCCAAGGAGGCGCGCTGGCGCTGGCCGCCGGACAGCTCGTGCGGGAAACGGTTCATGTAGGCGCGCGGAAGCTGCACCATCTCAAGCAGATCGCCCACATACTTGCGGGCGTCTGATACCGACGAAAACTTCTTGTGCACGATCAACGGTTCGGCCACGTTTTCCGCGATGGTCATCAGCGGATTGAACGAGCTGCCCGGATCCTGGAACACGAAGCCGATGTCGGCGCGTTTGGGTTTGAAGTCGCGTTCCTTCACACCGTTCATTTCTATGCCTAGAACGTTCAGGGAACCGCCGGAAACCTTCTGCAGGCCTGCGATGGCACGGCCAGTGGTGGATTTGCCGGAACCGGACTCGCCTACCAGACCGAGCACTTCGGAACGGTGGATGGTGAAGTCGATGCCGTCCACGGCCTTGAAATCAGGCTGCATGAGATGACCCGGATACGTGATGGTCAGTCCCTTGGCCTCGACCGCGATGGGCTGATCGCGCCAATCCTTCTCACGTTCGATGACCTTGCCATCGGCATCCTTGACGACCAGTTTCTGGCCAATACGCGGCACGGCGGCAAGCAGACGCTTGGTGTAGTCGTCCTTCGGCGAATAGAAGATCTGCTCGACGCTGCCCTGTTCGACGACGTGGCCGCGGTACATGACCACGACCTCATCGGCGATGTCGGCGATCACGCCCATGTTGTGGGTGATGATGAGCACGGATGCGTCGAACTCGTCGCGCGCCAGACGCAGCAGGTCGAGGATTTCGGCCTGCACGGTCACGTCGAGGGCGGTGGTCGGCTCGTCGGCCAGAATCAGGCCGGGGTTGAGCACCAGGGCCATGGCGATGACGATGCGCTGCTTCTGGCCGCCGGAGAACTGGTGTGGGTAGTAGTCGATGCGGGTTTCCGCGTCCGGAATGCCGACCTTCTTGAGAATGTCGATGGACTTGGCACGGAGTTCCTTCTTGTCCTTCATGCCATGGGCGCGAAGGCCTTCCTCGATCTGCCATCCGATGGTGTACACCGGGTTGAGCACCGAATTGGGCTCCTGGAACACCATGGCCGCTTCGGCGCCGCGCATTTCGCGCAGCTGTTCGCCGGACAGCGACAGCACTTCCAGCTCTTCGGTGCCCGCGCGGTTCGACAGGTACACCGCGCCGGAGGTCGTAGCGGTCTCCGGCAGCAGCTTGATGAGGGAGCGTGCAGTCACGGACTTGCCGGAGCCGGACTCGCCCACCACGCCGATGACCTTCTTACGGGGAATTTCGAAGCTGATCTTGTCGATGGCTTTGATGGAACCGGCGTCGGTCATGAACGAGACGCTCAGGTCCTTGATCTCGGCGAGATTGCCTTCCTTGATTTCACTCATCGGTTCACTCCCCTTCCTCGGAAGCCCATTCGGAAGCCACGAATGACGGATCACGGTCGGTGACGGTCACCGGTTTGTCGCTGGCTCCCATCGGATTCTTCGCCGCCTCAAGTTCGGCGACGACCTCGTTGCGCTTGCCTGGCTCCTGGCTGGGGTCCACGGACGTGTCTTCGATGGAGCCGACCACTTCGCCTGCGGACTTGCGGGCGCGCAGACGCGGATCGGCCAGATCGTTCAGCGATTCGCCCACCAGGGTGATGCCCAGCACGATGAGCACGATGGCCAGACCCGGGAACACGGCGGTCCACCAGATGCCGGCGGTCACATCGGAGACGGCGCGGTTGAGGTCGTATCCCCATTCGGCGGCCGCGGTCGGTTCGATGCCGAAGCCCAGGAAGCCCAGGCCCGCAAGGGTCAGGATGGCTTCGGAGGAGTTCAGCGTCAGGATGACCGGCAGGGTTCGTGTGGAGTTCTTGAACAGGTGCTTGGTCATGATGCGCCACGTGGAGGCGCCGACCACGCGGGCGGATTCCACGTACGCGGATTCCTTGATGCGGATCACTTCGGCACGGATGGTACGGAAGTATTGCGGAATATAGACCACGGTGATGGAGATGCCGGAGGCGAAGATGCCGCTCCACAGGCCGGACTGGCCGTGGGAGATCATGATCGCCATCAGAATCGCCAGCAGCAGCGACGGGAAGGAGTACACGGCGTCGGCGATCATGACGAGCACACGATCGACCCATCCGCCGAAATAGCCGGAGACCAGGCCGAGCAGCACGCCTGCGAAAATCGACAGCAATACCGCGACGACGATGGCGATGACGGCGGTGCGGGCACCCCAGACCACACGGCTGAACACATCGTAGCCACCTGCAGTGGTGCCCCAGATGTGTTCGGAGGACGGTGCCGCTTGGGCCGGGAAGGAAACGCCGTCGGCGCCCTTGAGCTGCGCGTAGCTGTATGGCGCGATGAGCGGCGCGAAAATGGCGACCAGCAGGAAGAACGCCGTGAGCACGAGGCCCGTGATCAGCATGCCTTTCTGCCAGCCGACTGCGACGCGCAGTTCCTTGATGATCGGAATCTTATGCCAGAATGGCGTCTTGTTGCCGAGCTTGAGCTCGTCCAGACGATTGTCGCCTGGAACGGTGACCTTGTTGGCAGATGCTGCGGTCATGTCAGTACCTCACTCTCGGGTCGACCAACGCGGCGATGACGTCGACGATGAAGTTGACGACGGCCACGATGATGGCGATTAGGATAACGATGCCCTGCACGGCCACGAAGTCGCGTGCCTTCAGGTACTGCGACAGCATGAAGCCGAGGCCCTTCCATTCGAAGGTGGTTTCGGTGAGCACCGCGCCTGCGAGCATCAGGGCGATCTGCATGCCCATGACGGTGATGATTGGAATCAACGCCGGCTTCCATGCGTGCTTGTTGAGCAGGCGTTTCTCGGAGACGCCGCGGGAACGTGCCGCTTCGACGTAGCCGGAATTGTAGGTGGCGATCACGTTGGTGCGCACCAGACGAATGAATACGCCGGCGGTCAACAGGCCCAACGCAAGGGCCGGCAGCACGGCATGGCGCAGCACGTCCAGCAGTACGGACATGTCGCCCAGCTGAATCGCGTCGATGATGTAGAAGCCGGTCGGCGACACCAGTCGGGAGAACTGCATCTCGCTGCCAAGCGATGAGCGCCCGGATGCCGGCAGCACGTTCAGCCAGATGGCGAAGATGAGCTTCAGAATCAGGCCGAGGAAGAACACCGGGGTGGCATAGCACAGGATGGCGAAGGTGCGGATGCCCGCATCGGCCGCGTGGTCACGCTTGCGTGCGGCGATGCGTCCCAAGCCGATGCCGACGATGAGCGCGACGATGAGCGCGAGGAACGCCAGCTCGAATGTAGCGGCACCATAGTGAGTAAGGATGGTACTCACTTTTTGGTTATCGGTCAATGTGGTGCCGAGATCGCCATGCAGCAGGCCGCCAAGATAATCGATGTACTGCACGATGAGCGGACGGTCATAACCGGCCGCGTGGATACGCTTCTGCAGTTCCTCGGGAGTGAGACGGCCACCAAGAGCGGCGGAAATCGGATCGCCGGTAGCGCGCATCACGAAGAAGACGATGGTTACAAGAATAAATACTGTAGGAATGATCAGCAGAAAGCGTGTGAGCACGAAACGGAAGAATCCGCTTGAAAGCTTGTTTTTCTTGGCTTTCGGCTGAGCCTCGGTTGCGCTTTGCGTCACGTCGGGCTCCTTTTCCTTATTGGTGTTTTAGATACAAATTGAGCCCCTGCCTGACTTAGGCGGGTCAGGCAGGGGCGGTCAAAGCCTTCCGTCAGGCCTTGGTCACGGACGAGTAGCGGAAGCGGAAGGAAGCGTCAAGGACGACACCCTTCACATTAGAACCGGTGACCGCAACCTGGGCACCCTGCAGCAGCGGGATGGTGGACAGGTCATCGGTTTCGAGCTTCTGGATTTCCTTCAACAGGTCCTCACGGGCCTTGGCGTCAGTCTCTCCGGCCTGCTTGACGATCAGATCGTTGACTTCCTTGTTGGAGTATCCGTTGTTCACGAAGTTGCCGTCACGGAAGAATGGGGACAGGTAGTTGTCCGGATCGGAGTAGTCAGGGAACCAACCGAGCTGGTAGACCGGGTAGGAACCATCGGAATCCTCGGTGACCACACGGTCCTTGTTGAACTGGGTCCATTCGGTGGACTGCAGGTCGACCTTGAACAGGCCGCCTTCCTCGAGCTGGGCCTTGATGGCCGCATACTCGTCGGCGGAGGACTGGCCGTAGTGGTCCGGGTTGTACTGGAGCTTCAGGTCTACCGGGGTCTTCACACCGGCGGCTTCGAGGGTCTTCTTGGCCTTGGCCGCATCCGGCTTGCCGGAACCGTCGCCATAGGCTGCCTTCAGGGTGTCGTCGTGGCCGGACAGGCCATCCGGAATGAAGGAGTACAGCGGGGTGTAGGTGCTCTTGTAGACCTTGGTGGCCAGCTCGTTGCGGTCGATCAGGCTTGCGACGGCCTGACGCACGGCCTTGGCCTTGTCGGCGTTCGGCTCGCTGGACTTCTCGCCGTACGGCATGATCTTGAAGTTGAAGGCGAGGAAGCGCTCTTCGCCGCCCGGTCCCTTGACGACCTTGACCTTGTTGTCCTTGGACAGGTCCTCGACGTCGGTCGGGGTCATGGAGCGGTAGGCCACGTCGACCTGGCCCTGCTGCACGGCCATCTTCAGGTTGGAGGAGTCGGCGAAGTACTTGACCTGCACAACGTCGTTCTTAGCTGGGGTCAGACCCTTGTAGGAATCGTTCTTGGCATATGCCAGGGCCTCGTTCACCTTGTAGGAGGTGAGCTTGTACGGGCCTGCGAAGGCGTTGTCCTTGACGATGGTGTTGGCATCGGTCAGCTTGTCGGCGGAGAAGGACTCTTCGTCGACGATCGGGCCGGCCGGGCTGGAGAGCACCTGCTTCAGGGTCACGTCGTCCTTGACCGCGGAGTGGAACACGACGGTGGTGTCATCCTTGGTCTCGACGGACTCGATGTTGGCCAGCAGGGAGGACGGACCGTTCTCGTCGTTGATCTTCTTGATACGGTCGAAGGAGAACTTGACGTCGGAGGCGGTCAGATCGTGGCCGTTCGCGAACTTCAGGCCCTTCTTGAGCTTGACGGTGAACTCGGTGCCGTCGGCGCTCCAGGTGCCGTCATCGGCGGCGATGTCCGGAGACAGCTCGGAAGTGTTGTAGTTCTGCGCGTACAGGAACGGGAACACCTGAATCTGCACGGCGTAGGAACCGTTGTCGTAGGAGCCAGCCGGATCAAGGCTGGTGATCTTATCGGTCGTGCCGACGGTGATGGTGTTGCCGGTTGCGGCGCCACCGTCCTTCACGCCGCCGCAGGCGGCCAGGGAAGCCAGAGCCGCGACAGAAGCCAGAGCGGCGATAACTTTCTTGCGATTCACTATGGAATCCTCTCTTTTCTATCCGAATCGCCCATATGCAAGGCGATATAGTGACAAGAATCGGCGCGCAATGTTAACCGTACGTTTCATTGGAGGCCGTTTTACCCACCTACCTTATATTCGCCGTTTTCTGCTATGCATTAAAACGGCGAAATTCCAACGTTTTAACGACTACTGAAAGAAAATAAAAAACCAGCCATTTTATGAGACGGACCCAGCCAAAGTCGCATTCAAGGTCTACGTCCTTCTTTTTTACTCATTGCTTTCGCATAGAGAGACCCAGATAAGCGCGCGACACGCGGCACAACACGAATTGCATTAATCAATTAACGGCGTTAATATATTAAGAAGTTCAACGAGGGTCCATGCACTGTCGCAAGGAGGTGAGCATGAGTAGGTACAGCGCCCAACAGTCATCGATCTCGGAAAACAACCGTTCCCGCATCCTGCAATACCTGTACCACAATGGCATCTGCTCACGCGCGCAGATCGCCAAAGCCATCAAGCTCACTCCGGCGGCAATCACCAAAATCACCGCGAAACTGCTGGCGCAGGGCATCATCGAAGAAACCGGCGACATGGACGGAGACAAGAACCGCCGTTCCATCGGTCTGAATCTCAATTGCGCCAAATACCACATCATCGGCGTGAAGTTCGCCCGCAGTCTGGTGCAAATCGCGGTCTTCGACCTCAAGTGCAACCGTATCTTCCTGTCCGACTTGCCTACCGTCAGCGAAGAGCACATCCCCGAAACGGTGGAGCGCATTCGAGATACCGTACGCCAGCTCATCAAGGACGACCCCAGCATCGTGGCCGTCGGCATGGCGGTTCCGGGGCCCTATTTAAAGGACGAAGGACGCACCGCTTTGGTCTCCTCCATGCAGGGCTGGAGGCAAATCAACTTCATCGACGAATTCAGCAACGCATTCAGCGTCCCCGTGTTCGTCGAACAGGACGCCCGCGCCGGCGCGCTGGCGCAGTTCCTGCTCAATCCGGAACTGTCGGAAGGCTCCCTCGCCTACTATCTGCTTGGCGAAGGCATCGGCCTCGGAGTCATCGACAACGGCACCATCTACTACGGCGAGCACGGCACCGCCACGGAAATCGGACACGTCTCCATCGACGTGAACGGCAAGCCATGCGACTGCGGCAATGTCGGATGCCTGGAACGCTACTGCTCCGCCAACGCCATCCACGAACAACTCAACGCCAACCCGAGCATCGTTCCCGGATGCGAGACGATGACGCATGCGCAGGCTTGCGCAGCACTGTTCGCCAAGGCGAACGCGGGAGACGAGACCGCGACGCTTCTGATGCTCGATGTTGCCCGATACGTTGGGTACGGCGCGGTCACCATCATCAACGCTTTCAATCCGACACACATCGTTCTTGGAGACATCATCGCGCAAGCCGGCCAGCCGTTGCTCGACGAAGTCACACAAGTCGTGCGCGAACGCACGATCCCCGAAATCGGGCGCAACACCCGAATCACCCTGTCCGCCCTGCCCACCGACGCCACCGTTACCGGTGCCGCCGCCGTGGCGATAACCAATTTTCTGGAACATCCATCGATGTTCTTCGACGTCGCATAGCACGCCGCCCACCAAAGAAAGGAACCACCCATGTCCAAGCCAATCGTCATCGCCCTCGGTGAAATCCTGTGGGATATGCTCCCCACCGGCAAGCGCGCCGGCGGCGCTCCCGTCAACTTCGCCTACCACGCGTCCCAGAACGGCGCAGAAAGCTACGCCATCAGCGCCGTCGGTAACGACGAGCTGGGCGCCGAGCTGCTCAACGATGCGCACAAGGCCGGCATCAACACGCTGGTGCAGACCAACGAATACCCGACCGGCACCGTCGCCGTGGCACTGACCAACGGCATTCCGGAATACACCATCGTGCAGAACGTGGCTTGGGACCACATCGGCTACACCGACGAACTCGCCGAGGCCGTGTCCAAGGCCGACGCCATCTGCTTCGGCACGCTGGGTCTGCGTTCCCAGGAATCGCATGACACCATCATCAAACTGCTCCAGCATGCCAAGGAAGGCGCGCTGAAGTTCTTCGACATCAACCTGCGCGCCAACTTCTACTCCAAGGAGCTGATCGAGGAGCTGCTGGGATACGCCAACATCTTCAAGATCAACGACGACGAGCTCATCATGATGCGTGAGATGTTCTCCATTCCGGAGGGCAACGACGAAGAGGCCTGCAAGTGGTTCATGGATCGCTTCGATCTGGAGTACACCATCCTGACCGGCGGCGCGACCTTCAGCACCATCATCGCCAAGGACGGCGAGACCTCCACTCTGCTGACCCCGCATGTCGAGGTGGCCGACACCGTCGGAGCCGGCGATTCCTTCTCCGGCTCCTTCACCGGCAAGATCCTGTCCGGTGCCTCCCTCAAGGAAGCGCATCGCGCGGCCGTGAACACCGCCGCCTACGTGTGCACCAAGGAAGGAGGCTGGCCGGCCTACCCGACCGAAGGCGTTCCGGATTACCTCGCCGCAGCAGCCAAGTAAGCGTATCTTCTCCTTTCATCATCACCGATTCCGCATGCCGTCAAATAACGGCATGCGGAATTTTTTTACCGGTTTTGCGAAGTTTCGTCGGTATGATGAATCGCCGATAGCATAATTTGGTTTGTCGGATAAACCGTGGTATCTTGAAATGTCTGGCTATAAAGCTGGAAGGTTTGATAATTCAATATTTGGGGATGATCGGTTTCGACGGTGACCTGTTCGTCGCAGGGAAGCGTGCCGAGAACGTAGGGTCCGCTCGTGGATGCCCCCTACAAAAGAATAAGTGCTAAATCTAACCGCACTGAGTTCGCTCTCGCTGCCTGAGCTTCGCGCCAGGATTAACCAGTGAGCAGCCGCTCCGTTCACTCCCCCTCGTCTTTGGGGGGATGTTGAGCGTCGTTTAGAAGACTTGCCTTACCGGCTGAGCCACAGGGCCGGCAAGGGACTTTTACTGTAGATATGCTCGCCATCAGTTGTCTGCGACATCGATGGGGGCAGAAAAACCGCCGCACGGCCAGCAGACTACGCACGTAGAAGACTGAGGGTTCGGTCATCGGACCGGGGTTCGATTCCCCGCATCTCCACGGATTGAAAGCCGCCAGAAATGGCGGCTTTTTCCTTTATTTCCAACGGTTTCCGCCACTTTTGCAATTCGCTGCAATTCACCCTTTATCGCGATATTTCTCAAAAACATGGGCAAAATGTGGGCACGAATCATGTGTCAGCAATGACGGCTTTCTGTATTGGTAATCACATTTCTCGTTCGGTGAAACAGCGCATGTCGGCAGCAACGCCTCCGTATCATCGAAATAACCGTCCGGCGCCTTTCAATATTGCAAGCCGCCGGCCAGCCAACCATCGAAAGGGACGATATCATGGCGAAGCTTACAGAGGAAATGAAGGATTTCATCAGCAGCAATCTCGCTTGGGTGGCCACCATCGGCAAGGATGGACACGTCGATTTGGGGCCGAAAATGAGCACGTTCGTCATCGATGACACTCATATCGGCTATCACGAGCGTACCGCCGGCCAAATGTACCGTAATCTGCTCGACGGCAGCGAACTGGTCATCGCAGTGGCCAATCTTGAGCAGAAGCGAGGTTATCGTTTCCGTGGCAACGTCACTCTGCATTCCGATGATGCGATCTACGATGAGCAGGTCGCTGTGGCCGAACATAACGGCACGAAGAAGCCCATGACCATTCCCGTTCTGGAGATCACGGAGATTCAGGACTTGACGCCAGGGGCGACCGCAGGCAAGACCATCGTCAAGGACTGACGCCCGTTCAACGCATACGGCTAATACCATCCATCCAAACGCGGAAACGCGCTCTGGCCCTCCCTTGGAAAGAAGGTCCAGAGCGCGTTTCGTTTTTCTGTCAAGACAAAAAGAGCTAGATCAAAGTATTTCCGCTCCGTCATGCAGTGACGTTGCGCAATAACGCTATTTGATGATCGGTCTCAACGGCGCGGACACGTCCACGTTATGCTTGTCTCCAATCACGTTCGGATCATTGACGATCTTGTCCACCACCGCTTTCTTGAGCTTCAGGTCCGAGGAATCACCCCATACGATCACGCGGTCTCCCCCATTGAGTTCCGTGGTGATGGAATCCTGGGTCGCCGCGGTGACCTTGGTGATGGAATTGCGCATCGATTCCGGCAGTGAGCTGAGAATCTTCAACGCTTCCTTGATAGGACGCCTAGACAGGCTCGCATCGACGTTCTGCACTTCGATGACGGGAATGCCTTCCACGGAAACGCCGCTGACGGAATTGAGCACGCGGCCCTTGCTGTCGACCGCCGTCATATGGTCCTCGCTGGTTTTGAGCATGGCCGCGGGTTTCTGCGCCTTGATCGTCACTTCAAGCGAGTTCGGCAGCTGTTTCTTCGACTTGGCTGACGTGACTCCCGGAATCGCCTTGATCTGCTTCTCCACGGCTCCATCCGAAACCAGGAACAACGATTTTCCGGACTGCTGCCTCGCGATGTCAAGCACCTGCGATTCGCTCACCCATTCGTTGGCGCCGACCACGCTGATGTTGCCTGGCTCCAAACGGAACACCGACGAGAAGAGGAACAGCCAGACGACAGCTCCCAAAACCACGGCTACGACAAGACCGATGAGCACGCGCAGGACTATGGCTCGCGCGCCGGCCTGACGGCGTTCCTTGAGCCGTTCGCCGAAATCAACCACTTTCGGACGTGTCATGATGCCGATCGTGCCGGTGGTCTCCTGCAGGGTTTTGGAAACCAGGTCCTCGCTTTGCAAACGTCGCGCGTCTACGAAGCCTTCGGCTTTTGAACGGTCCGCGTACCCTTCAATCGACCGTCCTTCGGCATGCTCCGATGAGATGGACCGTCCGGAACGTCGTCCGCCCGACTGGTCCGTCTCCTGCACATCCTTGCCGGAACTGATGACCCGTCGAGCCATCAGCCCTCGCAATTCCAACGATGCGCTTCAAGAGCATGCAGGATGACCTCGTCCATCTGCGTGATGTCGCCGGCGCCTACGGTGAAGATGACGTCGCCATGATGCGCGCGCATCACCATCATCTGGGCCGCGGTGTGCATGTCTTCGACGCCACGGATCCAGTCCTTGGCCGGTTCATGCTCAAGCTTGAGCGCCTCGTCCACGATGGTGGCCGGAGTCACGTCGGGGAAATCCTCCTGCTTCTCGCGCGCGGGGAAGATGCCGGTAACGATGACGTCATCGGCCTTGGCAAGCGCCTGCGCGAATTCAGAGCTGAAGAAACGCGTGCGGGAGAACAGGTGCGGCTGGAAGATCACACGGATCTTGGACTGCGGGTAGCGGCGACGGGCCGCATCCAGCAGCGCAGCGATTTCGGTCGGATGATGCGCGTAATCATCGACGACCGTCACTTGGCTGACGGTGCCACGGACCTGGAAGCGGCGTGCGGCACCGAGGAACGAGGTGACCGCCGCGGAGGCACGTTCGACGTCCATGCCCAACAGCGCGGCCGCGATAATCGCCGCGGAGGCGTTGCGTGCGTTGTGGATGCCGGGAACGGTAAGCGTCACGGCGATGCGGCGCTCCTCTTCGCCGATCAGTCCGCCCGGAATATGCAGCGTGAAATGTTCGGCGCCGCTTTCGGCGGTTTCGCTTTCCGATTCGATGCGTACCAGCGTGGCACCGTTCAGGTCGCCCAATTCGGCGGCGTTCCGTGTTGAATAGACGATCGTGCGTCCGGCCACGGTGGCGTCAAGCGCACGTAGCACGGCAAGGTTGCCTTCGTCGTCGCCGCACATGATTACGGCTTTGGTGGCGTGTCCGGCATGGTCCACGAATGCGGCCCGATAATTGTCCTGCGTGCCGTAGTGGTCAAGGTGGTCGGCTTCGGAATTGGTGATGATGGCGATTTGCGGATGGTATTTGGCGAAGCTGCCGTCCGATTCGTCGGCCTCGGCCACCAGCACGTTGCCCTTGCCGGCATGGCCGCCGTCCAAAATGGCACCGTCTTTGCCTTGGATGGAACCGCCGATGGCGTAGCTCGGATCGGCGAGTTCGCCTTCTCCGGCGTTCACGAGAATGTGCGCCAGCATGGAGCTGGTCGTGGTCTTGCCGTGGGCGCCGGCCACGGTCACCGCACGTTTCGCGTTCATCAGCAGGGCGAGGATGTCGCTGCGGTGCACGATGCGCTCCCCTGCCTCATGCGCGGCGACGATTTCCGGATTGTCCGGCTTGATGGCGCTGGAGAACACGACGGTGTTCTTGCCTTCGACGTTCTTCGCCTGCTGGCCGAATTCGACGGTGATGCCGAGGCTTTGCAGACGGTCGGTTTTGGCGCTTGGCTCACGGTCCGAACCATCGACCTCGACACCCTGCTCATGCAGCATTTCAGCGAGCACGCTCATGCCTGCGCCACCAATGCCGATGAAATGCGTGGCACCTAGGTCATGCACCGTCTCTTCAGGTGCGAACGACGCATGGGTTGGGTCAAGAATTATGGTACCGGCTTCACGCTGGTTGTCAGACACGATTGCTCCTCGTAAATTGTTTTCAAGCTCATTTCATTATGGCCGCACCCATGGTCTCCCACGGGGTGCGGCCATGATTGTTCGGCCGGTTAATCAGCTGGCTGATCGATTAGCGCGAGCACGCGCTTCGCCATGACTTCGGCGGCGTCGCGGATGCCGTATTTCCACGCGTTGGCACCGTATCGGGACAGCTTGTCCGGATCGGCAAGCAGTTCCGGCACATGGCCACGGACCCAATCCGGGGTGAAATCGCCATCCGCCACCATCAAGCCCCCTTCCGCGTCGACCACGGGCTGCGCGTTGAAACGCTGCTCGCCATTGCCGATCGGCAGAGGCACGTAAATCGCCGGCAGTCCCAAAGCCGTCAGCTCGCTGACCGTGCCGGCTCCGGAACGGCAGATGATCAGATCGGCGCAGGCGAACGCCAGATCGATGCGTTCCAGATAGGGAGCCACACGGTAGTCGCCATCCGAAACGTGGTCGGGGCCAAGCTCGCCGAGCACGTCCTCTCCGGCGCTTACCGACACCAAGGAACGCACTTCGTCGTCTTTGCCCTTACCGGTCAGATGAATCACCTGGGCGTGCGCAAGCAGATCCTTGGCGGAAGCGGCCACAGCCCTGTTCACGTTCACCGCGCCCAAGGATCCGCCGGTGATGACCACGAGCGGACGGTCCGGATCGACACCAAGCTGCGCCGCGGCGGCTTTACGAGTGGCGGTACGGTCATGTTCCAGATCGGACGCCAATCGTGCGATTGCCGGACGAAGCGGCAGGCCCACGCGTTCGACTTCGACGCCCCTGCGTGGTTTCAGTCCTGGCTGGGCGTATGCGGCACCGATCATGGACGCCCAACGCGCGCCCAGCTTGTTGGCCATGCCCGCACGTGCGTTCTGTTCGTGAATCGCAATCGGAATTCCCATGCTGTGCGCGGCCGCGTATACGGGTGCGGACGTGTATCCGCCGAAACCGACGACCACTTGGGCCTGATGCCAGGTGAGGATGTCACGTACTTTGGCCTTCTCGGCCTTCCATTTGGCTGGAAACTGCAACGCAGCCTTGTTGGGCCTGCGCGGGAACGGCACTTTTTCGATGGTTTCCAGTTCGAAACCGGCCTGCGGAACCAAATCACGCTCCAGACCGACGGCGGTGCCCACCACCGCGATATCCGCTTCCGGTTCAAGCTCGCGAATCACATGCGCCACGGCGAGCAGAGGATTGACGTGGCCTGCCGTGCCGCCACCGGCAAGAACGATATGCTTCTGATTGCTCATAATCCACGAGCTTAGCCCACCATGCGGCGGCAGGCCACGCGGCATACCGCCGCCGATGCAGATACTTACATTTCGTCTACTTTTCTTTTGCTTGCTTCGCAACTCGCATGACGGGAACCGATTACAGTATGCGGTTCTCGGCTTTGACCTGCGGCTGCTCCTTCATCAGGCTGATGGCCACGCCGGCGGCCCCCAGACACATGATAAGAGACGATCCGCCTGCTGATACGAACGGCATCGGCACGCCCATGACCGGCAGCAGGCTGACGACGACGCCGATGTTGACAAACGCCTGGCCGACGATCCATACCGCGATGCACACCAACGCCATGGTGATGTACCGGTCGCGGACCTGCACGGCCACCATCAGCATGCACCACGTCATGACGATGAACAGCAGAATCACCATGGCTGCTCCGACGAATCCGGTTTCCTCGCCGATGATGGCGAAGATGAAATCGTTGTGCGCTTCGGGAAGATAGCCCCATTTCTCGCCGGAATTGCCGATGCCGACGCCCAACAAGCCGCCGGATGCGATCGCGTATTTGCCGTGGACCGCCTGATAGCACACGCCCTGCAGGTCGGACGGAGAGCAGGTCCGGTAGGCCGCCATGATGCGGCCGAGTCGGTTGGGGCTAGTCAGAATGAATCCGACGATACCGCATATGCCAAGCAGCGCGGCTCCGGCAAGCCATTTGCCGGGGAATCCGCCAAGCAGCAATGCAATGCCGCCAATTGCGAGAATAATCAAGCCCGTACCAAGATCCTTGCCGGACATGACCAGGCAGAACGCGCACAGATAGCCGAGAATAAGCTTGGAGTACGCGCGGGGCGCGCCGACCTTCTTCACCTGCTTGCGCGCGTTGATCAGCTCGTTCGGCATCCAGATGCATAACGCCAGCTTGACGATTTCCGCGGGCTGCATGGTGAACACGCCCGGAATGCCGATCCATCCTTTGTTGCCGTTGACTTCGACGCCCAATGGCGTCAGTGTGGCGGCCTGCATGACCATGGCGCCAAGCAGGAACCAGAAGCTGATCTTTCGGTAGAAGCTGGCCGGCAACATCATCGTGATGAATGCTATGACCAGGCCGAACACGCAGTACATGCCCTGTTTCAGCGCCTGCGCCCATGGCGACTGCCCGTTGGCGATCATGTTCACCGAAGAGCTGGAGAACACCATGATCACGCCGAAGATCGTGAGGATGATCACGCATAGGCGGAATCCGTGGAAGCACCATAACGGGTTGGCGAGATTACGCGTTCCGCCGTTCTTCAACGGTTCTCGTGTCTGTGCCGCGGCGCCGTCCGTCATGTTCGGGCGGCTTGCGGAAGACGTGATGCTACGGCTGGCCTCAGGCTTCCCCATGCTCATTCACCCAACGCTGAGCCTGCTGCGCGAACTGGTTTCCGCGATCGGCGTACGACTTGAACTGGTCCATGGACGCGCAGGCCGGAGCCATGAGCACCACATCGCCGGATTGCGCGTAGGTGCCGGCAGCGTCGATGGCGCGGGCCATGACGGTGTCGTTGTCCGTGGGATCGATGATGGACATGGGAATGTCGGGAGCGCTTGCCTTGAACGCGTCCAGCATTGGCTGCTGGTCCTTGCCGATGATGATGGCCGCCTTGATGGTGTGCGCCTGGTCGGCAACGAGCTGTTCGAAACGGCTTCCTTTGGCAAGTCCGCCGGCGATCCACACCACGGACTTGTCCGCGAAGCTGTTAAGCGACGCCTTGGCCGCATGCGCATTGGTGGCTTTGGAGTCATCCACGAAACGGATGGTGCCACCGTCGGACGTTTTGGCGACGGCGACGGTCTGGATGCGGTGGCCGCCCGGCGTGAACTGCTTGAGCGCGGCCAACGCCTTGTCTTTGTCTGCTCCGAGACCCAACACCAGCGCCAACGCGGTCAGGGCGTCGGCGAGCAGATGCGGGTAGACCGTGCCATCCGGCTCGGTCAGATGCGTGAAATCGGTGACCTTCGCCACTTGGAACGGCTTTCCCGCTTCTCCGCCGGCAATGCCGGACATGTCGACGATCCAGCCATCTTTCACACCGATCTGCCCGTCCTTCGGCTCGGCCAACGTGAAGCCGATCCGGCGGCATTCCGGCGCGGTCTGGGCCGCGAACGCCAGTTTGGTGACGCGTTCGTCGTCGGCGTTGTAGACCAGCGCCTTCTTGACGTCGTGGAACACCTTCGCCTTGTCGGCGGCATAGTTCTCGATGCCGCCATGCCAATCGAGATGGTCGTCGGCGATGTTGGTGATCGCCGCGCAGTCGAGTTCCAGAGAATAGGTGAAATGCAGCTGGAACGAGCTCAGTTCGACGCAGAGCACGTCGTTCGCGGGGTCGACGGCGGCGTGCGACACGGCTTTGCCGATGTTGCCGACGGCGGGAGCGGCCAGGCCGCATGCGGTCAGCATTTCGGAGGTCATTTCCGTGGTCGAGGTCTTGCCGTTGGTGCCGGTGATGCCGATCCACTGCGCCGGCTTGCCGGTGGTGTTGCTGTTCACGCGCAGCTGCCAGGCCAGTTCGACTTCGCTCATGACCGGTATGTTGCGTTTCTGCGCCTCAAGGATGAATGGCGTGCGCGGGTTGAAGACCGGCGAGGTCATCACCATGTCGGTATTGTCCCAATCGATTTGGTCGAAGGAATGCAGGTCGGCGTCCGGCTTCTTCTCATCCACGCCCAGCACTCTGCCGGCACGGGAGCCCAGCACTTCCATCATGCTTTGCCCGGAGACACCGAGACCAGCCACGATTACGGTCTTGCCATCCATATTCATATCCATCACCCTTCAATCGGAAACGTCATTTGCCGTGATAGCACACTCATATTGCGGGCGTAAAGCCGCGCCCGCAATCGTGTCACAGGCCGGAACGGGCCACCCAATCGCCGTAGAACAGCACCAAGGCGATCAGCACGAACAGCATCTCGATCATCCAGAACCGGACCACGACCTTCACTTCCGGCCAGCCCTTCAATTCGAAATGATGGTGGATCGGAGCCATCTTGAAAACGCGCTTGTGGGTCATCTTGAAGTAGCCGACCTGGATGATGTCGCTCATGGTCTCGATGACGAACAGACCGCCAAGGATGATCGCCAGGAATTCGGTGTGCGTGGCGATGGACATGGCTGCGAACAGACCGCCAAGCGCCAAGGAGCCGGTGTCTCCCATGAAGATGGAGGCCGGATTGGAGTTGTACCACAGGAAGCCGAAGCAGGCTACGGCCGCGCACGCCGCGATGATGGTCAGGTCAAGAGGATCGGACACCGCATAGGTGAAGCCTGGATGGTCCGAACCCTTGAGGTGGTAGAACTCCCAGAACGCGATGATCGCATAGCCGATGAAGGCGATCATCGAGGAGCCGGCGGCCAAGCCGTCAAGACCGTCGGTCAGATTGATGGCGTTGGTCCATGCGGTCATCAGGAAATTCACCCAGATCACGAACAGCACGATGGCCACGACACGACCGGCGAATTCAAAGCTGAAGAACGGCTTTTCGATGAAGCTCATGCCGGCCTGGGCGCTGGGGAAGCCGGATTTGGTCGGCAGAATCAGCGCCAGCACCGCGTATATGGTGGCGAGGATGAACTGTCCGATGAACTTGCCCTTGACGGTCAGTCCCTCGCTCTGCTTCTTGCGGACCTTCGCGAAATCGTCGATGAATCCCAAGAATCCCATCGACAGCATGGCGAACAGCACCAACACCGCGGACCACGACGGCACCTCTCCCCTGGTGAGGAACCGATACAGTGCCGAGGAGCACCAGCCGAGCACCACCGCGAGGTTGATGACCACGCCGCCAAGCGTCGGCGTGCCGCGCTTGACGAGATGCGACTTCGGGCCATCCTGACGGATGTACTGTCCGTAATTGAGCTTGTGCACCAACTTAATCAGCAGCGGAGTGCCCACAATCGTCACGACGAGCGACACCATAATGCCGATGATGAGTGAAATCACCTGATCTTCTCCGTTTCAGTCAGCTATGATCGGCACGACGCCGATTCCGTCAGTTTTGCGTCCAACGCTCCGCCAGAGCGCTCAATCCGGACGCGTGGGATCCTTTCAGCAACACCACTGTACCCTCATGGTCGGTCGCAAGCCGGGTGACCATTCGGTCGGCCTGTTCGGCATCATGCGCCCATTGCACCATCGTCGGGTCGGCGGCAACCGCCTTGCCGCCCTGCGCCATGGCCTCGGCAAGCGCGTCCAACGCCTCGTCGGAAGTGCTGCCGACCGTCACAAGCGCGTCCGCACCGCCCTCGACGGCGTATCTGCCGACGTCCTCATGCAGGCGATGCTCATCCGGTCCGAGCTCCAGCATGGCTCCGAGAACCGCTATTCTGAACGGCTGCTGCTCGGCGCCGGCATGCCAGCGCGACAGGCCATCGAGTCCGGCCTTCATGGAATCGGGGTTGGCGTTGAACGAATCGTCGATCAGTGTGAACGACGTTTCGGGCTTGGTGACGGTGGACACCGCCATACGATGCGGGCTGATGCTCGTCACGTCGGATAGGCCGGAGGCCACGTCGTCAATCGGCATGCCCAACGTCATCGCCACCGTGGCTGCGGCAAGCGCGTTCATGACGTTGTGCTGTCCGCAGATGCCGAGCGTGACGTTGGCGTGCCGGCCTGTCTTGTCTTCCAGTACGAATGACGGATGGTCGAGATCGTCGCAGCGCACGTCGAGCGCGGTCGTGTCCAGTTGCGCGTCTTCTTTCTGCGGCAGGCCGAACCACAGCACATCGGCCGGAGCGATGGCGCTCATCGCGGCCACATGTTCGTCGTTGGCGTTGAGGATGGTCAGGCCGCCCGGCACCAGTCCGCGTACGATTTCCGATTTGGCTTGGGCGATGCGTTCCGCAGAGCCGAATTCTCCCAGATGCGCCACGCCCACCTTGAGCACCACGGCGATGTCCGGCGGAACCAGGGAGGTGAGGTTGGCGATTTCGCCCACGTGATTGGCGCCCATTTCCGCCACCAGGAAACGCGTGCCGGCGTTCACCTTGAGCGACGTCAGCGGCAGGCCGATCTCATTGTTGAACGATCCGACCGGAGCGACGGTGTCGCCCATTTTGGACAGCAGCGATTTGAGCAGATCCTTGGTGGTGGTTTTGCCGACGGAACCGGTGATGCCGATGACGGTGAACGGCGATTCCAGCGCGCGCCGACGCTCGATATTATGCTTGGCGAGCGCTCCCAACGCCTTGACGGTGTTTTCTACGACGATCTGCGGCACCTGCGCGCCCGCGATTTCGTGGTCGACCAGTGCGGCCACAGCCCCCTGCGCGCCGACCTTCGGCACGAAATCATGACCGTCGACGCGTTCGCCGGCAATCGCCACGAAAACGGATCCCGGCACGATCTGGCGCGAATCCGTGAAGGCGCTGATGGCCACCGGTTCGTCGGTCGGCACGGTCGTCGGCATCAACCGTCCATCAACCGCCTGCGCGATCTCCGTCAGGCTCATCGGCATCATGGTCGGGCTGCTCACTGTCGTTACTCCTCTAATGGTTGGGTTTGTGTTTGATGTGGAGAATGTTTCGTTCCACGTTTAGTTCAGGTCACGCGAGACGCGTAACGCGCTTTTGATGTTGGCTTTCCTCACGCCGGCGGCCAGCACCATGGCGATGGACAGGGACAGCGAACGGCTGTCCGTCTGGCCGTATGCCGTCGCGGCCTGCGCCGCAAGCAGGTCGGATTCCTGGGTTCGTCCCGCGATGCGGGTCTGTTTGCCGACCGCGCATCCGAATTTTGCGACGAGTTTCGCAACCTCGGCATCGCTCAAACCATTGTCATCGCAGGCAAGCACATCGACGCTGACCGATTGCAACGCGTCCTCACGCAGGGTCTCTTCATCCAACGCGAGGATCACAGCGGCTGCGCCGTCTTCGGCGCACACCGCCATGGTACGTTGCACATCGATGGCCGACAGAGGATATTCCAGATTGAGGAAGCGTTCCAATGACTGTGAATCGGACGAGCTGATCACGCCGACGGGGTTGCCCAGCATGTGCAGGAAATCCGCGAGGTTCCTCACTTCGGATTCCACGATCTCCCTGTTCTTCCCCGTGATGGCGAATACGGCCAATGCGTCGGACGGATTGCCGGCCATGTCGCTCACCAGTTTGCCGAGCTGTCCCATGGTGGGTTCGGCGTAGATGAGCGGAATCTGGATGTCGTCGGTTTGACCGCGCAGCGCATGGGGCACAATCGCGCCATATGCTCCCTGCTCCTGAGCCTGCGACAACTGGTGCACGTCCACATCGGCGGACGGGACGAACAGTGCGCCGGGACGCACCGATTCGACATCATCCGCGATGGAAGTGATCGTCACTTCAGCCGCCGACGTCGGATCAAGATCGAAACCGTATCGGCTGGCAAGCAGCCCTAAAGTCATTCGTCTGTTCATGGATTCGCTGACCGCGCTCACCTTTCCGCCCCTCCGTGTCTGAATACGTATTCGCTCACCAATTCACCGGAATAGCATCCGTGCGAGGTGAAGACGCCGGCACTTCATACTTCTGCATAAGGAATTCACCAATCTCCACGGTGACAGGACCCGCCGTCAAACCGCCGAAGCTGCCTTGGGGGTCTTTGAGCACCACGGTGATGACGAAGCGTGGATTATCCGCGGGAATGATCGTCGAGTAATCGCTGATGATCGAGGTCAGTTGGCCGTTCGCTCCGGCGACTTCTGCTGTGCCTGATTTCGCCGCCATACGATAGCCGTCGACCTTCACGAAAGTGTTGTAGTGTTCAGCGGACGATTCCATGGCGTTGAGCATCTGGCTCGCCACGGATTCGTCGATGACTCGTGTCGCCTCGCCCTTGGACTGCTGCTCTTCGACATGCCCCGCGGTGTCGGTGATGGACTTGATGATGCGTTGCGGCTTTTTGACGCCCTTGTTGGCTATCACCGAAACCGCGTTGGTCAGCTGCATGACGTTCACCGTGTACCCTTGACCGAACAGCACGGTGTTGCGGGTTCGCCTGTCCCAGCTATCCGAGGGGTGCAGCACGCCTTCGGATTCGCCTGGCAGGTTCAGTCCTGTGGCCTGTCCGATACCGAATTTGCTGATGAAGTTGTACCGCTGCTCGTTGGTCATCTTGTCTCCGGCAATGACCATGCCAACGTTCGACGACTGTTCGAGGATGCCGGCGAGCGTCCAATGTTCGTTGCCATGGTCCACCGCGTCCTTATAGGTCTGTCCTTCCACGGTCACCGTGTTCGGTACCGTGAATTTGTCATCGACCTTGTGCAATCCCAGTTGCAGCATGCCCGACATGGCCAGCACCTTGCCGATGGAGCCAGGTTCGAAGGTCTCGCTCACCGCCCGGGAGGCGCCCATCTTCGCCTGGTCGCTTCCGGCCTCGGTCGTATCGCTGTCCGCCAAAGCGAGGATGTCGCCCGACTGCACGTCCTGGACCATGGCGATGCCCCAAGCGGAATGGTATTTGTTTTCGCTGTCGCTCAGCACTTTCTCGGTGTACCACTGCACATCCCGATCGATGGTGAGGGTGACGTCGGATCCGTTGACCGCGTCTTTGGATTCGGTCATGGTTCCGGGGATTTCGACGCCGCTGTTGCCCTGTTGGTACACCTGGTAGCCGTCACGGCCCGTCAATGTCTTGTTTTCCATCTGCTCGATGCCGGCCACGCCCTTGCCGTCGGCGTCGACACCACCCAATAGCGAACCCATCAAAGTGCCGTTGGAGTACAGACGTTCGTTGCTTAGTTCCGCGTAGACGATGCCGCCGAGGTTCAGCTTGGAGATTTTACGCTTGACCGCAGGCGTCACGTCCTTCTTCAATACCACGTATTGCCCGCTGATCGACAGTTTGGCGCCCAGTTCCGTGGCGTCCATGCCCAATACGGGGGCCAGCAGACGAGCCACGGCTGCGGCTCCCGTCACGCCGACCGGCTTGCCGTTGATCTGGTGGCAGTTGCTGCCGGTCTGTTTGGTGCAGGTGGTCGGTATGAACGCCTGCGCCTGTTCGGGGTTGCCGATGATGGTGTAGCGTTCGACACTTTGCGCGAGAATCGCGCCATTGGTATCCATGATCTTGCCGCGTCGAGCCTTCAACGTCACGGTGGTGGTGCGGCTTTGCGCCGCGGCCTGCGCCATCCCTTTGCCGTTGACCAGTTGAATATTGGCAAGTTGGATAAGGCAGGTGGTGCCCATCAGCGCCAGAACGACGCCGATGGCCATGGTTTTCGTCAACAGGTTCTTGTGGAAGAACGTGTAGATCCTGCGGATAGGGTTCACCGGGTCTTGTCTCCACTTGCGTTTGCCTGATAGCCGTTCAGATCGATGGTCAATGCGCCTTTCTGCGGGACCATGCCCATCTCTTCGGCCTTGCTCGGCAATGAGGCGTCAAGTTCGTCGAGCTTGGCCTGATCGTCCTCGACGTCCTGGGTCAGCTGGATGATATGCGTTTCGATTTGGCTCGCCTCGAAGGAATTCTGCACCATTTGGGTACGCAGCATCAGTGAGCCCAGCAGGCATACACCAAGGAACACCGCGGCGATGACCAGGTGCAGCAGCGGCGTGCTGCGGGTCCGCGTCCATGTGATGAGTTGTTCGAAGCCGTGACGGATGCCGTTGCCTTCGACTCTGGTCCCTTTGATGACGTGCAGTTCGGGACGCGTGGTGCCGATGGTCTCGGTCTGGCTTTTGCGGCCGGCCGGAGCCGCATTCGAAGCGATCGTTCTTGGTGCCGCCACTTCAGTCCCTTCTTCCTTGTCTGGTCATGCTTGCGTAATCCGCGCCTTGGTCGAACCGTTTGCGCCATCGTGCGGGAATCGGTCTGGTCAATTCCACCGCGCGCAATCTGACGGACGCCGATCGTGGATTGTTGGCGATTTCCTCCGCGTCCGCCTTGATGGCGCCGCGGGTCAGTTCCTTGAAGAACGGCATCATGTCGGGCGGCACCACGGGCATATCCGCCGGAGCGTCGACCTTAAGCCCTTGGTTCATGAAGGCTTTGACGGTTTTGTCTTCCAACGAGTGGTACGACTCCACCACCAGACGTCCTCCCACTGCAAGGTGGTTGGCGATTTGCGGCAGCGTGCCGGCAAGCTTGTCCAGTTCGCCGTTGACTTCGATGCGCAGCGCCTGGAAGACGCGTTTCGCGGGGTTGCCGGCGGGACGGTGGGCCTGCGGCACGACCTCGTCCACCAAACGATTGAGCTGGCCCGACGTGGTCAGCGGCTCGGTTTCACGCCGGCGTACGATTTCCCGTGCGATCTGCTTGGAGAACCGCTCCTCGCCGTATGTGCGGAAGATACGCACCAAATCGGCGAACGAATATTCGGCGAGCACCTGCTCTGCGGTCAGGGGCTGCGTCACGTCCATACGCATGTCGAGCGGCGCGTCATGGGAATAGGAGAAGCCACGTTCCGTCTCATCGATCTGCAGGCTGGACAATCCGAGGTCCATGAACACCGCGTTGACCTTGTCGACGCCTTGGTCGGAAAGCACTTGGGAGAAGTCGTCGAATGCCGCGTGCACGGGCGTGAAACGGTCGGCAAGGCCTTCCATTTCCATGCGTTTCGTGGCGAGCGCGAGCGCCTCGGTGTCCCGGTCGATGCCGATCAGGCGGGCGTTGGGGCTTGCTTTGAGGAACGCTGTGGAATGCCCGGCGAGGCCGAGGGTGCAATCCACCGCGATCGAGCCGGGCTTCGCCAATGCCGGTGCCACCAAGTCCACGCAATCGCGGAGCAGCACCGGCTGATGAATCGTCGTCACGTCTGTCATTAGAACTCCATCGCCGGCAATACGTCATCGGCAATGTCGGAATATCCTTGTTCCTTGTCGGCCAAGTAATCCTCCCATGCCTGTCTGTTCCAAATCTCGGCCCGGGTTCCCACGCCGATCACCACAATGTCGCTGCCCAGATTCGCGTAATCGCGGAGCATCTGCGGCACAAGCACGCGTCCCTGCTTGTCTGGTTCCTGGTCGACCGCGCCGGAAAGGAACACACGCAGGTAGTCGCGTGCCGCCTTGTTTCCCATGGACGTGTGTTGGATCTGCACCGCGATCCGTCTGAATTCCGATTGCGGCAGCAGGTAGACGCATCGTTCCTGGCCTCTTGCCATCACCATGCCGGAGCCCAGTTGGCTGCGGAACTTCGCAGGCAATGCCATACGTCCTTTGGCGTCGATTTTCGGAGTGTAGGTGCCCAGCAGCAATGGCGGCAAGTCCGCCATCATGCCGCCGGATTGAGCCGGGTCATCGTCGGAGACGGATTCTGTTCCAATGTCATGGACCATTACCGCACCTCCTTTTTGCCCACACTCGGCCCACCAATCCGAGACACTTTCCCCACTCTACCCCACTGCTCACCATTTTTCCCCACGAAAAAGCAAAAATGCCTCAAAATATTGTCGATTTCTCCCCATATTTGAGATTGCGCGTCCGCACCGTACAGTTCCGTCGCTGTCAGACCGTCGCGATTCGCCGCGGTCACTCGCCGCTCGTAGAAGCCTTGGGGTACATTAGAGTGCCTTAAGTTTTTGATGAAGGGACAGCAATGTCGAGTTATTCCGCCCAGTTGCGTGAGGAGCAACAGGCCGTCAGCCGCGCATATGATCGTCTGGACGCGTTGAGGGCGCAGGCTCGGTCGCGTCTCGACACGGTCCGGGCCGCAGGATCGCACGGTTCGCCCACGCAACGCACCGAACGCGATTCCTTCGCCACCATGTACGAGGACCGTCTCACCCAGCTTCGTGCGGTGGAGGATCGTCTGGTTTTCGGCAGGCTCGACGACGTGCATGGCGCGCATCGCTACATTGGGCGTATCGGTCTGTCCGATGAGGATCATGAGCCGATTCTCACCGACTGGCGCGCCGACGCGGCACGCCCGTTCTATGAGGCGACGCCTTCGAATCATGGCGACATCGTCATGCGCCGGCATATCACGTTGAGTTTCAGGGAAGTAATCGGCGTCGAGGATGAGGTGCTCGACGTGCATTCCGATCAGGTCGGCGAGGCGTCCTCCAATGGCACATTGACCGGCGAGGGTGCTCTGCTTGCGTCGCTTAACGCCAAACGCACCGGCAAAATGACCGATATCGTGGCCACCATCCAGGGCGAGCAGGACCGTATCATCCGTGCGGACCTCAACCAGGCGGTGGTGGTGCAGGGCGGTCCGGGAACCGGCAAGACCGCGGTCGCGTTGCATCGCGCGGCCTACCTGTTGTATACGCATCGTCGCGCGTTGCAGCGTTCCGGAGTGCTGGTGGTCGGCCCCAGCTCGACGTTCCTGCATTACATCGACCAGGTGCTCCCCTCGCTGGGTGAGACGGGTGTGGTCAGCCGTACCATCGCGGATCTGATTCCCGGCATCATCGCCACCGCGCATGACGACCCGCATGCGGCCAAGCTCAAGGGTGAACGCCGTATGGCCAAGGCGATCGCCAATGCCGTGGCGGCTCGTGAACGCGTGCCTTCGCATCTGCCGGTCATCCGCATCAACGGTTTCAACGTGCCGATGGTACGTGCGGATATCGAGCAGGCCATCGCCGATGCCAAGCGCACGCGGCAGCCGCATAACAAGGCGCGCGAGACCTTCGTGCGCGACATGCTGTCGGCCATGCGCAACCGGTACGTCGAACGGCTTGACTACGAGCCGGAGCAGGCCGAGCTTAACGATGTGATGCAGCAGTTGCGTATGAACGACGATTTGCGCAAGACGCTGAACCTCGCATGGCTGCCGATGACCGGCGAATGGTTGGTCGACCAGCTGTTCGCGAAACCGCAGCAATTGCGCCGTTTCGCCCCCTGGCTCGAAGAGCGTGACATCGAGACGCTGATGCGTCCGAAGGGCTCGCCCTTCACCGTCAGCGACGTACCTCTGCTGGATGAGGCCATGGAATTGCTTGGACCGGATCCGAAGGCCGTGGCCAGGCAGAAGGCGTTGGATGCCAAGCGCGCCGAGGAAGAGCAGTTCGCCAAGGACACGCTGGCGCAGGCCGGTATCGGTTCCGGCATCGTCACTTCGCAGATGCTGGTGGACAATATCAATGGTATGGACGCCGAATTAACCGCGCAGCGCGCCGCGGCCGACCGCGAGTGGACGTATGGCCATATCGTGGTGGATGAGGCGCAGGAGCTGACCGCGATGGATTGGCGCATGCTGATCCGTCGTTGTCCGTCGCGCTCGTTCACGATTGTGGGCGATGTGGCGCAGACCTCCGCGTTGGGCGGTACCCGGTCCTGGCGTCGCATGATGGACCCGCTGTTCGGCGAACGCAACTGGCAGCTCAACGAGTTGACGATCAACTACCGCAATCCGAAGGAGGTGTCGCAGCTCGCCAGCGATTTCGCCTCGTCCGAAGGCCTGTACATCTCCACGGTGAACGCCGTGCGTGGCGTCCCGGATTCAGTCAAGCGTCTCACCTTGCGTGACGATAGCCTGATCGGCGACGCCGTCGCGCAGCAGACCGTCGAGTTGGTGCGCGCCTACGTTTCCTCCGACGGTACCGGTCGTGTGGCGATCATCGCGCCGGACGATATGCTCAAGCCGTTGCGCGCACGCGTATACGCACAACTTCAGGATGAGCTCGACCCGAAGGAATTCGACAGGCTCGATGCCCAGAGTTCCTGGGACGAGCAGGTCACCGTATGTTCCACACAGACCGTGAAGGGTCTGGAGTATGATGCCGTGATGGTGGTCCAGCCCGGACGAATCGAGGAGAACGCGCCGTCGCGTATCGTAGCGGCCTCCGATTTGTATGTCGCCATGACGAGGCCCACGCAGCGTCTGCTTATACTGCGGACAAAAGACGACGAAAAGCTGCTCAAGCTATAAGGTAGGAACCATGCCTAAAGCATTGTTACTTGAAAACATCCATCCCGACGCGGCGCAGTCGCTGCGCGACCATGGCTTCGAGGTCGAGTGCCTCAAGGGAGCCCTGAGCGAGGACGAGCTGATTGATGCGTTGGAAGGTGTCGACCTGCTCGGCATCCGTTCCAAGACCAGTGTGACCCGCAAGGTCATCGACGCGCGTCCGACGCTCACCGCGGTCGGCTGCTTCTGCATTGGCACCAACCAGGTGGATCTCGAATACGCGGGCAAGAACGGCATCGCCGTCTTCAACGCGCCGTATTCGAATACCCGTTCCGTGGTGGAGCTGGTGATCGGCGACATCATCTGCCTGATGCGCCGCATTCCCGCGCACACCCATCATATGAAGCACGGCATGTGGGATAAGTCCGCCTCCGGCTCCCATGAGGTCCGAGGCAAGACGCTCGGCATCATCGGCTACGGCAACATCGGCTCCCAGCTTTCCGTCGTCGCCGAGGCGCTTGGCATGCGCGTGCTGTTCTACGACATTGAAGAGAAGCTCGCCATGGGCAACGCCCACCGTTGCGACACGCTCAACGAATTGCTGGAACAGTCCGATGTGGTCACGCTTCATGTGGATGGACGCAAGTCGAACACGGGATTCTTCGGCGAAGACCAGTTCGAGCATATGAAGCAGGATGCCATCTTCATCAACCTGTCCCGTGGTTTCGTGGCGGATTTGGATGCGTTGAAGAAGCATCTGGATTCCGGCCATCTGTCCGGCGCGGCGGTGGACGTGTTCCCAATCGAACCGAAGAAGACCGGCGACGAGTTCCTGACCGACCTTGCGGACGAGGACAACATGATCCTCACCCCGCATATCGGCGGCTCCACGCTTGAGGCGCAGAAGTCCATCGGACAGTTCGTCTCCCAGCGTCTTGAGGATTATTGGTTCAAGGGTTCCACCATGTTGTCGGTGAATCTGCCGCAGATCACCCTGTCCGACATCAAGTCGAATTTCCGCATCGCCCACCTGCATGCGAATCTTCCGGGTGTGCTGGCACGCGTCAACCGTGTGCTGGGCGAGGACGGCATCAACATCGCCGCCCAGGCCTTGGGCACAGAAGGCGAGATCGGCTATGTGGTCACCGATGTGGCGCAGCGCCCGGACCAGAGGGCTCTCGACCAGCTCGCCTCCATCGAGGGTACGATCCGCATGCGCGTGATCAGCTGAGCACGCAATACGAAACGTTACGATAATGCGGGCGGGGTTCCAACCATCAGGATTGGAACCCCGCCCGCATTATATATGCTGTATTTGCTTACGGATGCGACACCCGTCTCACGCCATCATTCGGAACTTGCGCCCTTCAGCTCGTCGATGGCCCTTTGGAAGTCCTCCAGATTCTCGAAATTCTGGTAGACGCTGGCGAAGCGCATGTACGCCACCATGTCCAAGTCACGCAGCGGCTTGAGAATCGCCTTGCCGACCTCATCAGATTTGACTTGGGCCAATCCTCGTGAACGAAGATCCTCCTCGACCTTCTGCCCCAGCATCTTCAGATCGTCCTCGTTGATGGGACGGCCCTGGCATGCCTTGCGCACGCCGGAAATCACCTTATTGCGGTCGAATTGCTCGACGTTTCCGGAACGCTTCACGACCAATAGCATGGTCGTCTCCAATGTGGTGAATCGCTTGGAGCATTTCGGGCATTCGCGCCTGCGACGGATGGAGTGACCATCGTCGCTAATACGGGTATCGACCACCTTGGTGTCTGGATTCTGGCAAAACGGGCAATGCATGTTGTCCAGAATAGACTGAGCCCTTGAAATAAGCCACGCTTGGCGGCCCCTACGCCTCATGGGGAACAATGAGGCGCTGCCCCGCATGCAAAGACACCGTATCAAGGTTGTTCAGCCGCATCAGTTCATCCACCGTATCTCCGACATTGCCACCCTCCGGAGTGATGCTCGCCGCATACCTCCACAAGGTGTCGCCGGGTTGCACCGTATACACGACGACAGCGGTGGAATCCGGCGCGGACTGCGCACTTCCGGGCGCGATGAATCCAAAAAGACACCAGGCAAGACCGGCCGCCATGATCGCCATGGCGATTCGATTTGCCACATTTCCGATATTCGCCGCACCGTTCACCACGCCACTCCTTTTCGAACAGCTGTTCTATCGAACGCTTGTTCCAAGTATGGCACATATGTTCGATAAACGCAAACACACCTCGAACAGATGTTTGATTTTATCGGCGTTTCGCGTTATGCTTCTAAGGAACTACGAAAGGAGCCCATCGTGAGCACCATCCCCTTCACGCCCAAGAAGAGCGACGAACGTCCGGATGAAAGCACGTTGACCGACCGCCAGCGCAAGGTGCTTGACGCCATCAAAACGCATTTGGCCAAGCAGGGATTCGCTCCTTCGTTCCGTGAGATTGGTGAGGCCGCAGGGCTTAAAAGCCCGTCATCCGTCAAACACCAGCTTCAGGTTCTTGACGAAAAAGGCTTCATCCGCATGAACGCGAACAAGGGGAGGGCCATCGAAGTGGTGAACCTCAATGACGAGGAGCCGAATGGAAAAGTCGCCCAGGTCATCCCGTTCCCCAGTCAGGACGATGCATGCGGCTCCATCATGGCCTCGCATGACGTTCCACTGGTCGGGCGCATCGCCGCCGGCGTGCCGATCACGGCCGAGCAGCATGTCGATGATGTGATGAGGCTTCCCGAACGGCTTACCGGCACCGGCAATCTGTTCATGCTTGAAGTGCACGGTGATTCCATGATCGACGCCGCCATTTGCGATGGTGATTTCGTGGTGGTCCGCGAGCAGAACAGCGCGGAGAATGGCGATATCGTCGCCGCATTGCTGGATGACGAGGCCACGGTCAAGACGTTCCGCAAGGATCACGGCCATGTCTGGCTGATTCCGCACAATCCGGCCTACTCCCCCATCGACGGCACGCATGCCGAGATCATGGGCAAGGTCGTCACCGTGCTGCGCAAGATCTGATTGCTTTCACACGTTAAACGGCAAAGGGCGTCGAACATACCATTTTGAGGCATGTCCGACGCCCTTTGCCATACCCTTTGCCATACCGCGCGGTTGTGCATTCACCTTGCGAATCCATCAAGAATGAACGCGAAGGCATTTCAAAATGTCGTCGCATTCTTGAAGTTCGGGAGCACGGTTCAGGAATGCAGTTCCTTGCGGCTGTCCGAATCGTATCCTTCAGGTTCAAGCTGGAAGGTGGTGTGCGGCACGGATACGGGGAAGTGCTCACGCAGGCAGTTCTGCAATTGGGAGAGGATGTCGGCGGCATCATCCATGGTCAGCCCGCGCTCCACTACCACATGGGCCATGACGACGGGCATGCCGGTAGAGACGGTGCTGGCGTGCAGGTCGTGCACGGCCACCACGTGCGGCACCTGCTCAAGATGTTCGCGCACCTCGTCCAGATCGAGTTCCTGTGGGGTTTCCTCCAGCAGCACGCGCACGGCGTTGCGCAGCAGCACGAACGCCCGGGGGATCATCATCAATGCGATGATGCCGCCCGCGACGGCATCGAAGCCGGCCCAGCCCGTTGAGATCAGCACGATGGCTGAAACGATCACGGCCACGGACCCCAATGCGTCGTTCATGACTTCGAGGAACGCGGCTTTCATGTTCATGTTGTCCTCGCTTTGCCCCGCGAGGATGAAGATCGAACCGACGTTGGCGGCAAGGCCGAGTATGCCCATGAACAGCAGCAACCGCACGTCGTGCACTTCGTCGGCGGCTCCGCCGAACAGCCTCATGCCGGCTTCGACGAGCGCGTAGATGCCGACGATCAGGAGCACGAGCGCGCCGACCGCGGCGGTGAGCACTTCGAGTCGCGCCCATCCCCAGGTGCGTTTGTTGCTGGGTTTGCGTTGCATGAGCACCGCGGTGACGGTGGAGGCGATCAGCACCGACATGTCGGTGAGCATGTGGCCGGCGTCGACCAGCAGCGCCAGCGATCCGGTGACGATGGCGCTGACCACTTCGGCGATGAACACCGTGGAAGTCAGCCCCAATGACATCATGAGTCTTTTCTGGTGTTCGGCCCCGCTTGCGGCGGTCGTGGCGTCCACACCCGCATGGTTGTGTGCCATGATGGGTTTCCTTTCGTCGTCTTTGGTTCGATCCGCGGCTATTGAAACCGCTTCTCAATACCATTTTCATTCGTCTCAAAACGCAGGAAACCCCAGCCCGAAGGCTGGGGTTTCCAAGTTCTGCTGGCAGTCTAGCGGCTCACCGCTCCCCTGTCAATAAAGTCAAACCGTCAATTAAAAACCGAACTGGGCGGCGGTTTCCTTCAGCGTCTCCGCGGAGCGCTTCAGGGCCGCGAGCTCACGGTCAGACACCGGGGTGTTGATGGCGGTATTGACGCCGGAACGGTTGAGCAGGGTCGGCACGGACATGCACACGTCGGAGATGCCGTGGAAGTCGTGCAGCATGGAGCTGACCGGCAGGATGCGGTTGGAGTCGCGCATGACGGCTTCGATGATGTCCACGCCGGACATGCCGATGGCGTAGTTGGTAGCGCCCTTGCCGTTGATGATCTTGTAGGCGGCGTTCTTGACTTCCTGGTGGATCTGCTCACGCACTTCGGCGTCCAGCGGATCATGGCCCGGCAGCGGGGTCCAGTCGCACATCGGGACGCCGCCGATGGTGGCGGAGGCCCACAGCGGGACTTCGGAATCGCCGTGTTCGCCGGCGATGTAGGCGTGCACGTTCTTGACGTTGACGCCGGTCTGCTGCGCGATCAGGAAGCGCAGACGGGCGGAGTCGAGGTTGGTGCCGGAGCCGAAGACCTGGTTGGCCGGCAGGCCGGAGATCTTCTGGGCCACGTGGGTGGCGATGTCGACCGGGTTGGTGATGAGCATGTAGATGGCGTTCGGAGCGACCTTCACGAGGCCCGGAATGATGGCCTTGAGGATGTTGATGGTGGCACCGACCAGCTCGAGGCGGGACTGGCCCGGCTTCTGGCGCGGGCCTGCGGTGATGACGATCATGTCGGCGTCACGGCAGATCTCCGGATCGTCGGAGCCGTCGATGGTCACGGTCGGATAGAAGCTGGAGCCGTGCTGCATGTCGAGCACTTCGGCCTCGACGCGTTCCTTGGCGATGTCTTCGAGCACGATCTCACGTGCGACGCCACGCTGAGCAGCAGCGAAAGCGAGAGTGGAGCCGACTGCGCCGGCACCGATGATAGCGAGCTTTGTGGGCTTGATTGGTGAATCCACCATGTGCTTTACCTCTCTTTTGAGCAAGAAGAACGTCCCGCGTTGTGGCAGGGTATTTTCTTTCGATTTCAACCCTACTTTATCCATACAGCATGACGTTTCGCCGTGAATCCGCATGATTTGCAACCACTGAAAAGTGATTTTCGTCACAGCTTTTGTGAGCGCTCACATACACTGCGCCCGTTGAAATGCAGCTGTTGCAATCCGTTGCAGCGTTTGCACGGCCGCTCCGGTAAACGTCATCGGGAACGGCTTGCGCGGAAGCTCAGTCGATGGCCTGCTCCACGATCTGCGCGGCCAGCTGGTCGTCGACCTCCGCTTCGAGCATCATGCCGTCGTCGCGGTATTCGACGTTGATCACCTTGCCGTATTCGCGCACGCGGGACATGAGCGAGCCGGCTGTGTACGGCAGCAGCGCCTCGACGTGCACGTTCGGCGTGGGCAGCATCGATTCCACGTGCTCGCGCAGTGCGTCGACGCCCTCCCCTGAAAACGCGGAGACGATGTGCGCTTCCGGCATCAGCGCCTCGATACGTTCGCGTGCGGCCTCGTCCATACGGTCGGCTTTGTTGAACGCCACGATCGTGGGGATCGTCTCGACGCCGTCGATGTCGGACAGCACGTCGTTGACGGCGTCGATCTGGGAGAACGGGTCGGGATGCGAGCCGTCGACCACGTGCACGATCAGGTCGGCGTCGGCGACTTCCTCCAACGTGGATTTGAACGCTTCGATGAGCTGCGTTGGCAGGCGGCGCACGAAACCGACGGTGTCCACATACGCGTACAGTCGCCCGTCCTTGGCTTTCGCACGGCGTACGGCGGTATCCAAAGTGGCGAACAGCGCGTTCTCCACCAGTTCCGCGGAACCGGTCAGCCGGTTGGTCAACGACGATTTGCCGGCGTTCGTATAGCCGACCACGGCGACGGTCGGCAGGCCGAAGCGACGGCGCGCGCCACGTTTGACGTCACGCGCGGGCGCCATCTGTGCGATCTGCCGGCGTAGTTTGGCGATTCTGCTGCGGATCACGCGACGGTCCATTTCGATTTTCGTCTCACCCGGACCACGCGAGCCGATGCCCGCGTCGCCTGCCGCGCGGCCGCCCGCCTGACGCGACAGCGACCCGCCCCAGCCGCGCAGTCGCGGCAGCATGTATTCGAGCTGCGCCAGCTCCACCTGCGCCTTGCCTTCGCGCGAAGTCGCATGCTGTGCGAAGATGTCGAGGATGACGGCGGTGCGGTCGACCACCTTCACTTTGGTGGCGTCTTCCAATGCGCGTCGTTGGCTCGGCGGCAGATCATCGTCGACGACGATGGTGTCCGCCTCGTCCTGCGCCACGATGCCGGCCAGTTCGCGCGCCTTGCCGGAACCCACGTATGTGGCCGCATCCGGCTTGATGCGATGCTGCAGCAGACCGTCGCACACCACGGCGCCCGCGGTTTCGGCGAGCGCGGCGAGTTCTCGGAGCGATTCCTCGGCCGCGGCCTGCGTGGTCTCGCGGCTGGACCATACGCCTACGAGCACGACGCGTTCGAGCCTGACTTTACGGTATTCGACTTCGGTGACGTCCTGGATCTCGCCCAGACCCGCCACATGCTTCAATGCGTTGCGGGATTCGCGTTCCTGCCACTGTTCGTCGTGGGTTTCGCGAAAGTGTTCCCCGCCGTCGGTATCAAGCAGCACGTCGGATTGGTCGGCGAGCACTCCCCCGACGTCGCCTGCGGTCATGCTCTGCTCGATATCGTTCTCTTGGCTCAATGGCACCTCTCACGGTTAAACTATGGTGTCTTTATTATCATCATTGTCTAGAGACATGGGCATCACCGTTTTCGCCACGTGGACGCGATTACCGCGCGGATGCCGGAGGACGAACGTTTGCAAGGAGAGAGCATGGCACAGGCCGAGCAGTATTTCGCGGCGGAACCGCAGTCGAAGGACGTGCGCAGGAAGCTGCATGTCACGTTGCGTGGCAATGAGGCGGATGTGGAAGTGTCGAACGGCGTGTTTTCCGGCAATCGTGTGGATTTGGGCACGTCGGTGCTGCTTCGCCAGGCGCCGGAACCGCCGGAGGAGGGCACGTTCCTTGATCTGGGCTGCGGTTGGGGTCCGATCGCGCTGACGTTGGGTTTCGAATCGCCCAAGGCCGATATCTGGGCGTTGGATGTGAACGAACGCGCGCTTGAGCTCACGCGCCGCAACGCCGAGTTGAACGGCATGGGCAATATCCATGCCGTCACCGCCGAGCAGGTTCCGGCCGTTCTCACGTTCGATCTGATCTGGTCGAATCCGCCGATCCGCGTCGGCAAGGAGGCTCTGCACGAGCTGCTGATGACGTGGCTGCCGCGGCTTAACGCGGGCGGTGCCGCCTATCTGGTGGTGCAGAGGAATCTGGGTTCCGATTCGCTGATTCCGTGGCTCGCCACGCAGTTGGGCGACGGGTTTGAAGTGGGCAAGTACGCGAGTTCGAAGGGCTTCCGCGTCATCGAGGTTGTGAAGGCATGAAATTCGAATATCCTTCCGAACTGCCGGTTTCCGCGGCTCGCAGCGACATCGCCGAAGCCGTCAGGTCAAGCCAGGTGGTGATCGTCTCCGGCCAGACGGGCTCCGGCAAAACCACGCAGCTGCCGAAGATTCTGCTGGAACTGGGCCGTGGATCGCACGGCAGGCAGATCGTGCACACGCAGCCGCGCAGGCTTGCCGCACGTACCGTCGCCGAACGAATCGCCAGCGAAATGGGCGTGACGTTGGGTGAGGAAGTCGGCTATCAGGTGCGGTTCACGGACGAAAGCTCGCCGAAGACGCGCCTGCGCGTGGTGACGGACGGTATTCTGCTGGCACAGATCCAACGCGATCCGAAGCTCATGCAGTACGACACGATCATCATCGACGAGGCGCATGAGCGCAGTCTGAACATCGATTTCCTGCTCGGCTATCTGACGGCGCTGCTGCCCAAGCGGCGCGACCTGAAGCTCGTCATCACGTCCGCGACAATCGATTCGGTGAAGTTCCAGGAGCATTTCGAACACGCGCTGCACACGAAGGTGCCGGTCATCGAAGTGTCGGGACGCACGTATCCGGTGCAGATCGTGTATGAGCCGTTGGGCACCGCGCCGGCGCTGATGCGTTCCGTGCCGGGTTTCGAAACGGGCGCGATGCCCGGCGACGCGGATTACGAGGCGCTGTCGGCCGCGCCGGATGGCAGGGACGGCCGCGATTCGCGCGACACGAACGTGGACATGCCCACCGCGGTGGCGCGCGCCTGCGCCGAATTGGTGATCCATTCCACGCACGACCGTGGTCCGCGCGACATTCTCGTGTTCGCTTCCGGCGAGCGCGACATCCACGATTTCGAGAACGCGCTGCGCCGCCATTACGGTCCGCGCGCGGCGGATATGCGCAGGCCGGATGCGATCGAGATCGTGCCGTTGTTCGCACGGTTGTCTTCGAAGGAACAGCATAAGGTGTTCGAACCGCATACGCATCAGCGTATTGTGATCGCCACGAATGTCGCCGAAACGTCGCTGACGGTGCCGGGCATCCGATATGTGGTCGATCCGGGCACGGCGCGTATCTCCCGCTATTCGAAGACGGCGAAGGTGCAGCGTCTGCCTATCGAGCCGATCAGCCAGGCGAGCGCGAACCAGCGTTCGGGCCGTTGCGGCCGTATCGCCGACGGCATTGCGATCCGCTTGTATTCGCGTGAGGATTTCGAGACGCGTCCCGAATTCACGGAGCCGGAGATTCTGCGCACGTCCCTGGGCGCGGTCGTGCTGCACATGCTGTCGGTGGGTGTGGCGCGTACGGCGAAGGATGTGACGGATTTCGGTTTCATCGATCCGCCGGATATGAAGGCCGTGTCGGATGGTTTCAACGAGCTGACCGAGCTGAAGGCCGTGGCGCGCAAGCATGGCGAGGTGGTGTTGACGCATACCGGCCGTCTGCTGGCACGTATTCCGATCGACGTGCGTTTGGGCCGTATGGTCATCGAAGCCGCGAAGTCGACCACGCCGAACACTCTGGCGGCGGTGCTGGTAGTAGTCGCGTTCCTGAGCCTGCAGGATCCGCGCGAACGTCCCGACGAGAACCGTGAGGAGGCGGATCGGATCCACAACCGGTATGCGGACCCGACCAGTGATTTCCTGACCGCGTTGAACCTGTGGGACCGCGTGTTCCAAGCGGATGGCGAGCCGAGCAATTCCGCGCTGCGCCGCATCTGCAAGACCGAGTACTTGAGTTGGCTGCGCATGCGCCAATGGAAGGATTTGGTCGCCCAGCTGCGCGAAATGTGCCAGGAGTTCAAATTCAAGCTTGGCGAGCCGATTCCCGTGTCCCGTCCACCGTTGGAGATCCGCCAGCTGCCGCTTAACCAGCAGGCAGCGCATTCGCTGTGCTGCTCATGGGACGCGCAGGGCATCCACACGTCCATGCTTTCCGGCCTGCTGTCCATGATGGGCATGCAGGTCACGCGCGAGCCGAAGGCATCCGATTTCGCTGGTTTGAAGGGTGCGGCACGCGCTCGTGCGATGAAACGCGCGCAGAAGATGGCGAAGAACGACTATCAGGGCGCGCGCGGCACGCATTTCGCCCTGTTCCCCGCCTCCGCCGTAGCCAAATCGACACCGCAATGGGTGATGAGCACCGAACTGGTGGAGACAAGCCGGCTGTGGGCGCGGTATTCCGCGCAGATTGATCCCGCATGGGCGGAGCCGCTCGCCGGAGCACTCACCCGTACCACGTACGCGGATCCGCACTGGTCCGGTTCGCGCGGCTCGGCCGTGGCGAGCGCGAAGGTGCTCCTGTACGGCCTGCCGATCGTGCAGGACCGCACCGTGCAGTGGGGGCGCATCAATCCGCTTGAGGCGCGCGATTTCCTCATCCGGCAGGGTCTGGTGGAGGGCGACATCCAGCAACGGTTCTCCTATGATGATTTCGTCACCAGGAACCGGGACATCCTCGAGGATGCAGCCGATGATGCGAGCCGCACCCGCCAGGTGGCGCAGACCGTCGGTGACGAGGATCTGTTCGACTTCTACAACGCCATCATCCCCAACACCGTCACCAGCGTGGCCGATTTGGCGAAATGGTGGAAGACGAAGCACGACGAGCAGCCCGATCTGCTGGATTTCGATCCGGACAAGGTGGAGCGTCTCGCCGGCTCCGATTCGGTGTCCCTGGACGACTATCCCGACCATTGGCATACGCTCGGCACCGACGGCTCCCCCATCGATCTAAGGTTGAGCTACATCTACGACCCGCACGACCCAAACGACGGCGTCACCGTGCATGTGCCGTTGAAAGCATTGTCTCGACTGACTCCGGAACAGTTCTCGTGGAATGTGCCGGGATTGTTGGACGAGCTGATCGTCGGCATGATCAAGTCGCTGCCGAAAACGTTGCGCGTGCAGTTCGTGCCCGCTCCGGACACGGCACGCAAAATCCGCGCCTGGATCGACAAACGCTATCCCGACCTGCCGGGCTCCGGCAGCCAGCAAAAGCCTGACATCGCCCCCGAAAACGAGGATGGCATGGCCGCATGGCCCGACCTGCCGCACGTGTTCACGCAGGCGGCCATCAGTATCGTCGGCGCGCAAATCCACCCGGAAGTCCTCACCGGCGAACTATGGAACAAGCTCGCGCCATACCTGCGCATGACCTTCGCCGTGGAACAGCAGCTGCCGCCCAACCGCAAGAACCAGCACGGCCGACGACACGCGCGAGGACCCGTCAAAACGCTCGGCACCGGCAAATCACTCGTCGAACTGCAACGCAGATTCGCCGAACAAGCCAAAGCCTCCGCACGCCACATGGTCGAAAAACAAGCCCGAAACGCAGGAGACCAAGGCAAGTTCGTCGAACAAGCCAACCTGCTCAACAAAGCGGGAGCGACCACCGAAGCACGCGCCACCATGCTCTGGCAAGGCGCGCTCGACACGCTGCGCCTGCCCGGTGAACGCATCTCCTCACGCTGGCTCGGCACGGAAGCGCTCATGCTCGCCTCTGCCCCCTACAAGTCCACGAAGGAGCTCACCGAAGACCTGCAGCTGGCAGCCGTCAAACGGCTCCTGCCCAACATCGACCAGCTGCCCGACGACGAAGCGCTCGCCGACGCAGTGCTCGATGTGCGCGAAGTGTACGAGGACACCGTGTACGCGGTGGCGCATGACGTGATCGCCATACTGAAACGGTATGCGGAAGTCGACAAAGCCGTGTCCGGCAAAGCGGACCTGCCACTGCTGAGCGTGCTGCAGTCGATCCGCGAACACATCGCCACACTCGTATACCCCGGTTTCATCGGCAAGACGCCGCCAGAGGCATTGCCGTCCATCGAACGATACCTGCACGCCGACCTGCTGCGCCTCACCAAGGCGAAAAACGACAAGAACCGCGACGTGCGATGGGCTTGGGAAGCCAACGAAGCCAAACAACTTGCCGACAAGGCCGTGGCGAAAGCACAACGTGAACCAGCCGGCCCACGCCACGAAACGCTGATGAAGCAGGCGGAAACCGTACGTTGGATGCTGGAGGAATTCTACGTGTCCCTGTGGGCACAGGAACTCGGCACGCCGAAACCGATCAGCCTGCAACGCATCAAAAAGGCGATCGCCTAGCCACCAGCCAAAACCCCAACGGATTGTTCCGTTTCTTCAAACCCGTCAACGCTTCTTGAAGAAACGGAACAACTGCGATTCACGAATCAACAACCCCACCAATAGACTCGCCACCATGACACCGGCGAACACAGCCAACGGCGTGCGCACCGCAGCCGCCAACACCGCCACCCAATCGGACCGGCTCATCCGCACCGCATACGCCAACAACAACGCACACGAAGCAAACGTAGCCAGCCCGGCCCAAACACCGGTCTCCACACCAATACCCAGCAACTGCGCACCCTTCGACTGCCCCGAATGCAACGCACCCGCATACTCCAACCTACGCCGGCGCACACCAAACACACCAACCAACACGCCAATCGCCAACCCCACCCACGGCATCCACCGCGTCGAACGATTCACATACGACGCACGCGCGTCATAATGCGCATCAAACCCCTTATTCACCTGCGTCACACCCGCATTCGACGAGCCGGAACCCGCCACCAACGTGGCATACAGCAGATTTTCCATCTGCCCATCAGCCGGCCACTGCTTGACCCAGCATTCGTCAAACGTCGAAGCGCTCGCCGACACCGGTACGATGAACGCGTATGCGAAGCGTGTGTCACGTCCATCGTTCGGCCAGTCGAACACACCCGCCACACGTGTGGTGCCTTCGCGTGTCCGCAATGCGCTGCCCACGGCGAGCCCGAAGTCCTTGGCCACGTCGCGCGGCACCCATACGCCGGACACGTCGGCCTTGGCGTTGCCGGCGATCAGCCGGATCATACCGGGTGTCACGTCATACGATGAGATGTCCTTGCCGGGTGTCGCGAGTGGCACGACCTGTTCGCCGGCACGCATCGCGCCAGCCAAGGTGCCCGTCATTCCATCGCCAGCGTCGGACAACCGGTCGCATGCGGTGCCATCCACCGTTCCACCGACGATGGCGTTGACGTCAACGTACGCGTTGATGCGCTGCACGGCCTGCGATTCCAAGTCAATCACGGTCATCGCCTCATATCCGCCCAGCAGCGTTCCGGAGAGCAGCACTGCGAGGAACATGGCGAACGCGCGGCTCACGCCCGAACCGATGTTGCGCAGCGCTTCGGAAAGCACCGATCCAAGTCTCATATACGCTCCCTTATTGGCGGTTTCATGCGGTTTTCACACTGTTTGGCGAAGCTCAACGGTTTCTTGCGATTCATCCGCCGACTATTTGCAAACCAGCCCGTTGAGCCCGCTGCCGATTTCGACGTTGGCGATCGCGGACACGTCGGCATCCTGCGTCTGCACCAGACTCACGCCCAGCTCGCTGCCCACAATCGTCACCTTCGCCGGCGTATTAGACGCATTGTGGGATTTTGGTACGATGCAGCCGCTGCTGCCGTCGATGCCAAACACCGCTCCCGCCGGCACACGCAGCACCTGTAATGGTTCCTTCAATGCCACGGTGGCATCGAGACCGGCCTTTTTGGTCTGCATGTCCATGGACTGGAACGTCTCGCTTGCCGACACATTACGCAGGAATTCGGCGTCGGTGATTTCCGTGCTATCGGCCGGCAATATTCCATTGACGCCATACATGCTTATGGTGCGATCCTGTCCTACCGCCGCGCCGTTTTCACGGTGAGTTTCGTCAACGCTCCCGGTATTTTCCCGATTGCCGTACCGCCCGTCACCATGGAACCGGTGGTGGCCGTCCACTCGTCGACCGCGACTGCGTTTTCAGGAATCCACATGGTGTCGGCAAGCGCAAGCGTGCCGTCGGAGGGGTTGCCGTTGTCGTTCATGAGTTGCCGCCAGCCGTCGGATGTTGCCCACCAGTAGGTGTCGGAACCGGCCACGCTGTTGTATCCGAGTCGGCTCAGCTCGTTGTTCAGTGCGAGCACGTCGTCGCCCTTGTCTCCGGTTTTGAGGTCACGGTATAGGGGTGTGGCAGTGTTCAAGGCCACGACCACGCGGTCGTTGACTTTGTATGCGCCTTTGCCGGAGGCGAGTCCGTCTGCGGACCAGTCGGCGGTGACGGTGCCGTTGGCGTTGCCGAGAAGATTACGTTCGGTGGAGATAGTGGGCACAACCGTCACTTGCTGGCTGCCGGAGTATTCCTGCACGCTGGCTGGCGCGGTGGTCGTCTCCCCTGCCGAGCCGAGCAATGCCGGCGCGCGATCCGGCAGGAGCAGCGCGCATGCTCCCACGGACACGCAGATGGCGGTTGCCACGGCGAGCAGGCTCCAAGCCCATGCGAGTCGTCCGCGTCCGGCACCGTTCGTCACGGCTGTGGCGTTATGTTTCTTTCCCATGAGTCGATGCCTTTCTATTCGTCTATTCTTCCAATTCCGGTTCCTGCGATTTGCTGCCGCCTGGCGCGTAGTCGGCGAGGTCGAGCACACGGTCGCAGGCGTCGCGGGTGTCGGGATCGTGTGTGGCCACGAGCACGATCATGCCTTGGCCGGAAAGGTTGTTCAGCACATGGCTGACGGAATGCGCGGTGCGCGTATCCAATTGAGCGGTCGGCTCGTCCACGAGCAGCATGTCGGGTTTGGAGCAGACGGCGCGTGCCAGCATGAGACGTTGCGCCTCGCCGCCGGAGAGGTCGGAGAACCGGCGGTCGGCCGCGTATTCGAGGTCGAACAGCCCCATGGCTTCCAAGGCTTTGAGCTCCGCTTCCTTGCGCCGCATGCCTTTGGCGAGCAGCGGGAACACCACGTGGTCGAGCGCGGTGCGTTCCGCCACACCGTACGGGTTTTGAAACACCCATCCCACACGGTTCACGCCTTCACGGGTTACGGTTCCGGCATATGGTTTCTCCCAACCGGCGAGAATCGACAGCAATGTCGATTTACCACAACCGGATGGTCCGCATACCGCGATGGTGGAGCCAGGTTCCGCCACGAAATCAAGATGCTCGAACAGCAGGTCTGTCCCCGGGAACCGGTGGGCCAGCCCTTCCACAACCACTCGCATATGAGCCCCTTCGCGCATCAGACTACTTCAGCGGATACCAGACCGTCTCATCCGAGGCGGTCACGTTCACTCCGGCCGTCACCAAGCAGGTCAGCGCCTTCCTGTTATCGCGCAGTCCTGCGCTTTCTCCGGATTCCAAATCCTTCTCCAGCTTATCGGCGGTGTAGTCTTTGGGCTTTATGCCTTCCTTGCGCAGACAGTCGGCCGCCACCTCCTTGTCATTGAGCAGCAGCTTCGGATTGCCCAACTGGAGCCTGTACACGGTGTTGATATCCGTGACATGCAGCATACTGCAGGATGTCAGATCGTCATTGAGTTTGCGGATCGCCTCTTTGCTGGCACCATCGGTGTTGTACGAGGGCAGAGCGTAAATGCCGTTGTCGTACTTGTCGAACGTCGGCTCGGCATAGCCTTTGTCTATGATGCACTGCTTGTAATCCGCCCATGCGCGTTCGTAGTCGGCCTGACTCACCTTTCCGCCCGAAGCGGCCTTCTCCAGTGCAGACTTCTGCTGATCGGATATTTTGCCGCCGTCGGAATCCAACAACGATCGCGCATAATCCTTCAGCGACGACGCGATTCGTTCACCCTGTTGCGATGATTGACCCTGCTGGGATTGACGCTCCCGTCGCGAGCTTTCTTTCAGTGCCCCGCAGCCCGTGCAGCCGACAAGCAAAGCGAGACAGCATATGACGGCAATAGCTTTGCCACGCATGCCCGTTTTCCTCGACATCGTCATCAGCCCCCTCACAAACGACGCAGCCGTCAGGCCGCCATGGCCCGCTTTACCCCTATTCTATACCCCCAAGACTTGCCTCCATGCGCGGCATACCCAATATGGGTATGCGGAACCAGGTGTTTCCCAGTATCATCCACCGGCTCGTTGCATTTACCCCGTTCTCCGCGCCGGAAAGCCATCAGTCAAACGGAATGCGCGCGTGGAACATCCATATGCCGTTCTCGCAATCGGTGGAAAGACTTCCTCCGATATGCTCGATTTCAGCCGCGAACTGTCTGAGGCCATGGCCGCCGGGCAGGCTGCCGGAATGCCGGGCACCCATATCATTCACTTCGGTGATTTCCAAGGAATGCGTCTTCACCAGAACCGACACCTCGTACTTGCCTCCGGAAGGCGCATGACGCGAAATGTTCGCGTACACCTCGCCAATCAACCGGCCGATCACATCCTTATGATAGGCATACGGACGCACACACGGGACCAGAAATAGGCGAGACCGGTCAGCATAATCTGCATGACGGTAAACATCAATGCCATTGGCGAACCGGGGTGGCACACCGCCTCATAAACCATCAGAAGTTCGCACGTCATGATGCCCGTAAAACGCAACGGATGCTTGATTCGCGGCATATCCGACAACCGGAACGCTCCGTTCTTTTCGGTCATGTCAGCGCCCGTTCCCACGTTTCAGCCATGTGATGATGGCTTGCCGTTGCGTACGGCAGTTCAGTCGTTTGACGATGTTCTGCATGTGCTTGCGCACGGTGGCGATGGATATGCCGAGCCGTTCGGCTATCTCGCCATCCGTCAGATATTCGTTCGCGCACAGGTTCATGATGGTTTCCTGCATGTTGGTGAGCGTGGACTCCGCTTGAGTATCGCATTTCAGCCTCGCGTAAGCCGCCATCGGAGTTTCAAAACCGGGCAGGAAACATCCTGAAAGGACACGGGAGACGGCTTGTTCGAGCTGCGTCTCGTCACCTTTACCGACAAGCCCCTGCGCGCCAGCCGCCGCCAGCGGCACGCGATACCGGTTCAGACTGAAGCTGGTCATGCCGAGAATCGGCGTGGAACAGTCTGCCAGCCGCATGCGACGGCAGACTTCCGGGCCTTGCATACCTTCCAACGACATATCAAGCAGCACAAGAGCATATTGGTCGGCATTTGATGCAAACAATTCCAAAGCCTCAACGCCGCTGGTAGCCGAATCGACGATACCCACCGCCGGAAGAATCCGCTTGAATAGGTCAGTCAGCGCCTCGATGACGATTTTGTCATCGTCAACAAGCAATATCTTCGGACCACCAACCGTTTTCCCCGTCATGGTACAACGCTCCTTCCCCCGAGAAACATCCCCCTACCGCAATACAATACATCATTTCATCACCGCCCCTTACTCATATTGAGTACATCGTTCGCAATAACCCCGTAAAACAACTCATATCATATGAATCACCGGGCCACGGCGGCCCGATATGATGATGAAAGGTGGACGATGATGTCCTGGATGAAACACAATAAACTAGCGAAAACAATTGCCGCATCAATAGCAGCTGTCGGAATATGCTTCGGCGCCACTGCCGTGGCGAGTGCTGTATGTCGGTACCCTGTCACCAGTGGCTCATATAGCGAAGGCCCTTATCATGTTGAATGGAGTGTGCAACCGACAAGTTCATATGTAAGGACTCAAACCGATTACCATAACCAATATTGCTACGCACAGCAAGATAGGACTCAACATTCGCAGACAAGCAGAGCGCTCGCTAAGCAACATTGCTCCGCCTCAGTTAGCGGAGGCTCTTCATTGACTCAAAATGATTATGTTGAATATTATCAGTATTAGGAAGCTCGATCGCCATGCGGAATGGAATAGTCCATGTGTTGAGAAACATCACCACATGCTTGGTAGGCATAACTCTTATCGGCTGCGCGGGCTGTGGGGTGGCTGTCGACCAGCAGGATACGAAACAGCCGACCGGAAGTGCCGGCAGCGACACATCCAAAGCCAAAATCGCGAATTCGATACCGGATTACATCGATTTCCTTCTTGATTTGGACGCCAAACCCGATACCAAATATCCCATGAGTGACGCACAGAAAACGATTCTGAAGCGTTCCAGAAAGTCGGGAAGCGTATCGAAACCGGATTACGAGCTTGCCTGGTCGAATTACAAGCAGTGCGTGACCAGCTATGGGTATACGACACCGGTGCTCAGGCAGTTCTCCAATGGCCTGTACATGATCGCCATGCGGGATACCACCGGCATGAGCGACCAACAGCGCAAGAAGTTCAACGAGGATGAGAACAAATGCTATAACACTGAAGTCATTGCGGTGACCGGTGTATACCAGATGCAGATCGGCAATCCCGGCATGCTTTCCGATGGCGACCAGGCCATGGTCGATTGCCTGCATAAGGCCGGTATCGTGCCGAAAAACTACGACAAGGAAGCGTACAAGAAGGATCTGGACGCGCACGCCAAAAACCAGCCCACCACAGTGGATTTCTCAAACGCGGAAATGCAAAGCTGTTGGGTGGCGAACGGCGCGTCGTTCGGAGACGTCAATGACACCGATCAGTGGAAGCCGCTCGGCTGACCACCGTGTTCCCCGTCATGCATCAGCAGACGACCGTAAGCCCTGCATGATTTGGAATCGTGCGGAACGGAAACGTTCATGCGCGTTGGGTGGCATAGAACTTGCGTTCCTGCGCCACGAACGGACGCAGCATGGTGGTAGTGGCGATCGCGCATAGCAGGAACAGCGCGCCAACCGGGCCAAGCCATGTCAGTCCGAAATGTCCGTTGACCAGACCGCCGACCGCGGAACCAAGCGCGATGCCGATGTTGAACGACATGGAATTGAGCGACGCGGCCAAGTTGAGCGATCCCGGGTGCGATTGTGAGGCGACATCCATATACAGCACCTGTGACGCGGAATTCTGCAGATACATGAACATGCCGAGTACCACGAGCAGCAACGCGCCGTATACCGGCACCCAATGCGCCACAACGAGCGATGCCATGAGCACCGCGTGCGCGCAGTAGATCGGACGGATGTGCGTCAGCGGCTCCACTCCCCTGCCCCGGTCCGCGAGCTTGCCGCCATACAGGTTGCTCCACAGGCAGGCCGCGCCGAAGATCACCAGTCCGACACTCAGATATTGCTCCGGCACATGCACTTCATCGCGCATGATCGGAGTCAGGTACGTGTAGAACACGTAGCTTGCGGCCGCGCCGCACACCACGTCGAGCACGCCCAGCTGGATGCGGCGGTCGAAGAACAGGCGGAACTGGGACAGGAAGCCGATTTTTGCCGCATGGCTGTTGTGCGGCAGCACGGCGACCATGCCGATGATGAGCACGACGGTAAGCGCGTTGACCAGATGGAACGCCCAACGCCAGCCGAACGCGTTGGCCACCCAAGTGCCGACCGGCACACCCACCACGGAGGCGATGGAGAAGCCGGAGAACACCCATGCGATGAATTTCGTGCGGAAGGTGTCGGTGGTCACATCGGGCGCGTAGGTCATGGCGATGGCCACCAGTGTGCCGGACACCAGCGCGATCAGGATGCGTCCGGCCATCAGCACCGCGTAGTTGGGCGCGAAGGCGCACAGCAGGTTGCCCGCCAGGAACACGCCGATCAGCGTCATATGCGTGGCGAACCGCGGGAAGCGCGCGGACAGGGCCGAACCGAGCGGCGTGACCGGCGCGTACACGAACGCGAACAGCGACACCAGATTGCCGACCGTCACCTCCGACACCTTCAATCCGACGGCGATGTCCGGCAGGATGCCGACCATGATGAATTCGCTCATGCCGAGCATGAAGCTCGAGGCGATCAGGATAAGCACCGGAAGATTGAAGAACCGTTCCTTTGCCATGCCGCATTTCCCTTCCACACCGGGACATCAATCGATTGACGTAACCAATCCGAGGCGACACTATGCCATGCGCGATACAATATGACGCACGATGACACGCAAGACGAACAGCACGCGCAAAGCACGGAAAACCCGCAATCGCAAGCCCCTCAATCTCAAGAATCTCCGCACCATGTGGCGGAAGGCGAATCCCATCGCACGCATCGGCATGGTCGCCACCGCGACCGTGGCAGCGATCGCGGCGATCGCCATCATCGTGGGGGCGGTGCGCTTCATCGGCTGGCGCGTGCAGGTGAACGAGGCGCTCACCGCGCAAAGCCAGTCGCAGTCGCAATACGACTTCAATCCCGGCAACATCATTTCCGACGGCACGTTCTTCAACGGCAATGCGTTGAGCGAGCAGCAGGTCAGCACCATCATCGAACAGCAGGGCGTGGCCTGCAGTGGCGAACGATGCCTGAAGTCCATGACGTTCAGCACCGAATCGCAGTCCGCGGACGAATATTGCCAGGCTTATGATGGTGGCCCGAACGAAAGCGCGGCGGCGATTGTCTACAAGGCGGGCAAGGCATGCGGCATCAGCCAGAAGGTGCTGCTCACCGTGTTGCAAAAGGAGCAGCACCTGCTCACGGCCACCAATCCAAACGATTTCCAATTCAAAGCGGCGATGGGCCTGAGCTGCCCGGATGATGCGAACTGCGACCCCACCTATGCCGGCTTCTTCAAACAGGTGTACGGCGCGGCCAAACGGTACCAGTACTATCTTCGGCACGAGGGACGCTACGGCTACCATGCCGGACGGCTCAATTACATCCAGTACAATCCAAATGCCAGCTGCGGCGGCAGCAACGTGTACATCGAGAACCGGGCGACCGCGCTGCTGTACATATACACCCCGTATCAGCCGAATGCCGCGGCGCTCGAAGCGGGGGCCGGTGAAGGCGATTCCTGCTCGTCATACGGCAACCGCAATTTCGCGATTATCTACCATTCGATGTTCGGCAGCCCGCGAGGCTGATGCATCCCAATGAGGATATGCCGTTCGAGCATATCCTCGACCAGTCCGACACCGATTCCCCGTGGCCTTTCCGCCATAGACGTGTGCGAAACGCACGAGCAAGGCCGCCGCCCGGTTTATGTTCCGGACGGCGGCCTCGTGTATGACGTTTTTTCTATCGATGGTCCGCGATCACAGCTTCGGCAGATACTTCTTCAGCTCGAACGGGGTGACCTGCTTGCGGTACTCATCCCATTCCTGATGCTTGTTGCGCAGGAAGTATTCGAACGCATGCTCGCCGAGCACATCCGCCACGAAGTCGGATTTCTCCATGATCTTCAGAGCCTCGTCAAGCGATTCCGGCAGCGGCTGGATGCCCATGGCCTGGCGTTCGGCGTCGGTGAGCTCCCACACGTCGTCGCTGGTGGGCTCGCCCAGCTGCATCTGCTTGTCGATGCCGTCGAGACCGGCTGCGAGCAGCACGGAATACGCGAGGTACGGATTGGCGACCGGGTCGAGTGCGCGGAATTCCATACGTGCGGAATTGCCTTTGCCGGGCTTGTACTGCGGGATGCGCAGCAACGCGGAGCGATTGTTGTGGCCCCAGCAGATATAGCTCGGCGCCTCGGCACCGCCCCACAGACGCTTGTAGGAGTTGACGTACTGGTCGGTGACAGCGCAGATCTCAGCCGCATGGTGCAGGATGCCGGCCGCGAACTGTCGTGCGGTGACGGACATGTTGAATTCCTGCCCGGCCTCGTAGAACGCGTTGGCGTCACCTTCGAACAGGCTCAAGTGCGTGTGCATGCCGGAGCCCGGAGCGTCGGCGAGAGGCTTCGGCATGAAGCTGGCATGGATGCCTCGCTCCAGCGAAATCTCCTTGACGACGGTGCGGAAGGTCATGATGTTGTCGGCCGTGGTGAGCGCGTCCGCATATCGCAGATCGATCTCGTTCTGGCCTGGCCCCGCCTCATGATGCGAGTATTCCACCGAAATGCCCATCTGCTCGAGCATGTTGACGGTGGCGCGGCGGAAGTCCATGCCAGGGCTGCGCGGCACATGGTCGAAGTAGCCGCCCTCATCGATCGGCTTCGGAGTCTGCGCCCAGTCATCCTGCTTTTCAAACAGATAGAATTCAATCTCCGGATGCACGTAGAAGGTGAAACCCTTCTCCTTGGCCTTGGCCAGCGCTTGCTTGAGCACGTGGCGCGGGTCACCCAAGGACGGCTCACCATCAGGCGTGAGCACGTCGCAGAACATGCGCGCGGTGCCCTGAGGACCACCTCTCCAGGGAAGAATCTGGAACGTCGACGGATCGGGTTTGACGATCATGTCGTCTTCGGACACGCGGGTGAGGCCTTCCACGGCGGAACCGTCGAATCCGAGCCCTTCCTCGAATGCGGCTTCCAGTTCCGCCGGCGCGATGGCCACGGACTTCAGTGTTCCCAACACATCCGTGAACCATAGACGAATGAAGCGCACGTCGCGTTCCTCGACCGTGCGCAAAGCAAACTCTTGCTGTTTATCCATAGTGTCCAATCGTTCCATGCGCATGTTACGAACGTCGTTAACACATGCCGTGTCGCGACATGTCAGCGTGCGACTTCGAGGGCTTCCTCCAGCGTGAAGGCGCGCGCGTACAGCGATTTGCCGAGAATCGCGGCGTCCACGCCCAGTTCGGCGAGCTCCTTGATGTTGCGCAGGTCGTCGAGCTTGGAGATGCCACCGGATGCGGTGACCTTCGCGTCGGTGCGGGACGCCACTTCGCGCAGCAGCTCGATGTTCGGGCCGCTCATCATGCCGTCGCGTGCCACGTCGGTGACCACGTAACGGGAGCAGCCGACGGAGTCGAGGAACTTCATGGTCTCGAACAGGTCGCCACCTTCCTTCACCCAGCCGCGGGCCGCGAGGGTGTGGCCGCGCACGTCAAGGCCGACGGCCACACGGTCGCCGTACTTCTTGATGACGGAAGCGGTCCAGTCGGGGTTCTCCAGAGCCGCGGTGCCGATGTTCACGCGGGCCGCGCCGGCTTCGAGCGCCGCGTCGAGCGAGGCGTCGTCGCGCACGCCGCCGGACATTTCGATGTTGACCTTGTCGCCCAGTTCCTTGACGATGGCGCGCAGCTGGTCACGGTTGTTGCCGGTGCCGAATGCGGCGTCGAGATCGACGAGGTGGATCCATTCCGCACCCGATTCCACCCACGTGCGGGCGGCTTCCAGCGGGGAGCCGTAGTCGGTTTCGGAGCCGGATTCGCCTTGGCGCAGGCGCACGGCCTTGCCATCACGGACGTCGACGGCGGGAAGCAGCGTCAAAGACATGTCATACCTTTCGTTGCGTTGAACGGTTTTCGGCCGTTCAACGGATCTTGCGATTACCGATTTGAATTTACGATTTTGCGATTGTTGCGATTGCCTTGCGCGAATCCGCGTTCAGAACGTCGCAACCCAGTTACGCAGCAGCTGCGCGCCGGCTTCGGCGGATTTCTCCGGATGGAACTGCGTGGCGAACAACGGTCCACGTTCGTAGGCGGCCACGAATCGGCTGCGCCCGTAGGTGCACCACGTCACATGCTCTTCCGCGTCGCCGAAGTCCAGCTGGTCGGCGGAGGTGTCGGCAGGCGAAGCGCTCATCGCGGCAAAGGAGTGTACGAAATAGAATCGTTCGTTCTCCACGCCCTTGAGCAGCACGGAACCTTCCGGCGCTTCGACGGTGTTCCAACCCATGTGCGGCACCACGTCGGCGTCGAGCAGCTCGACATCGCCCTTGATCAGACCGAGACCGGGCGTGCCGTCGCCATGTTCCATGCCACGTTCGAACATGATCTGCTCGCCCACGCAGATGCCGAGCACCGGGCGGCCGGCGCGCAGACGGTCTTTGATGACCCTGTCTCCGCCGACGCTTTTCAGTCCTTCCATGCATGCGCCGAACGCGCCCACACCCGGCACCACCAGTCCGTCGGCTTCCAGAGCCTGACGATGGTCGGACGTGAGGGTCACGTCGAGGTCGAGATTGGCCAGCGCGCGCACCATGGAACGCACGTTGCCGAAACCGTAATCGAACACCACCACGGAAGTCATGGGCGCTCTCCTTCTTTTGCTTGCCGAAGAATCCATCCTTCGGGGAAAAACTTATTCGATGCTTGACGAACCACGACCGAATCGCGTGTGCTCGGCGAGGATCTTCATGGCGTCATCACGGGTCAGGCTTGCGGAATCGACGGTTTCCACGCCGGAATCACGCACCCCCTGAACGTCGGTGATGCCCAGCAGCAGGTCTTCGACGAACGGCGCGGTGGAGGTGAGCAGCACCGGTGGCGCGAACGTCTGGCCGACCTTGCCTTGCAGGTACATCGTCGCCTCGAGCTTGTCCGCACGGTTGATCGCGAGGACGGCAGGCATGCCGGAGACCACGGTGGTCAGATCTTTGATGGCCGCTTCCGGGCCATCGCCGTCGAGATTGCGTAATACAGCGACCGCGCCTTGCGGTGAGGCGAGGCATTGCGCGGAGATGTCGGACAGTTGGCAGAACGCGGCGAACAGGCGTGCGGAGGCAAGTCGGGTGATGATCACCGCGACTTTCGCACGGTTGCCCAGCAGTCCCTGCAACTCGTCGTCGAATGACAGCGAGTTCTCGGCTTCGGACAGTACCGCGTCGGCTTCCTTCGATTGCAGGCCGTCCTGCGATTCGTCGGAAGACGCATCGGAATTAACCGTCTCATCCGGCTGATCGAATGGCACCTGCGCGGGAGCATCGTTCTGTTGGGCAGCTTCCTCGTCCTGGAATTCCTTTTCGAAGCCGGCCATGGCCGCTTCCAGCTCCTCTTCGCTGAAATGCATGCCGTCGTCGTTGGTCTTCCCCAAGCCGTCGAAACCGTTCAAATCGTCCTTGTCGTCGGACATCACAGCGCGCCCTTCGTGCTGGGAATGCCGTCGACGCGCGGATCGGGTTCGATGGCGAAACGCAATGCGCGGGCCAAAGCCTTGAATTCGGCTTCGGCGATGTGGTGCGGGTCGCGGCCGGAAATCACGTGCAGGTGCAGGCAGATGCCGGCATGCATGGCGATGGATTCCATGACGTGGCGAACGAGCGAACCGGTAAAATGCCCGCCAATCATGCAGTATTCGAAGCCTTCCGGCTCTCCGGTGCACACGCAGTACGGGCGGCCGGAAATGTCGACGACGGCTTTGGCGAGTGCCTCGTCGAGCGGCACGGTGGCGTCGGCGAAACGGCGGATGCCACGCTTGTCTCCGAGGGCCTGCTTCAGAGCCTCGCCGAATACGATGGCGATGTCTTCGACGGTGTGGTGCGCGTCGATGTCGGTGTCCCCGGCGGCTTTGATTTTCAGGTCGATCAGCGAATGCTTGCCGAGCGCCGTCATCATGTGATTGTAGAACGGCACGGATGTGTCGATGTCGGTTTTGCCGGTTCCGTCGAGGTTGAGACTCAGCTCCACCTTGGATTCGCTGGTTTCACGAACGATGGTTGCAGTACGTGCCATGTTGCGACTCCTTTTGCGATGTTGCAGTTGCGATATTACAGCTACGATATTGCGATTGCGGTGGTTGCGTCTTCCGCAGCCACCGCGATTCTGTTCTGTTTCAAGCTTATTGCCGAATACTGTCACGAACTTCCGTTCCGGACAGTATCCCAGCTTGCGTTCCGGCTTGTTCAGCCCTGTTCCACGATGCGCAGCACTTCGACCAACGCCTCACGGAACCGTGCCATTTCCTCGTCGGTGCCCATGCACACTCGCATCCAGCCTTCCGGACCGACGACGCGGATGAGCACGCCGCGCTTCAACAGTTCGTCGAAGATGCGGTCGCGGTCGTCGAAATGGCCGCCGAAGAGAATGAAGTTCGACTGGGTTTCGGCCACTTCGAGCGGCTGGCCCTTGTAGGTCTGCTCCTTGAGCCATGCGGAGGTGGCGTTGCGGGTTTCGCGCAGGTGCGCCACGCGGCTCAGCTGTTCGTCGGTGTGTTCGAACGCGGCGAGGGCGGCGGCCTGGGTGACGGCGGACAGGTGGTACGGCATGCGCACGATGCGCACGCAGTCGATGATGCCCTTGTTGGCGGCCAGGTAGCCGACGCGTGCGCCGGCGAAGGCGAACGCCTTGCTCATGGTGCGGCTGACGGCGAGGTTTTCGTATTCGCCGATGAGTTCCAGCGCGGTGGGCGTGCCCGGATCTCGGAATTCGATGTACGCCTCGTCCACCACGACCACCGGATGCACGCCTTCGGCGGCGCCTGCCACTTCGGCGGTACGGGCGGCTTCGAGCACGCGCTTCAGATCTTCCGGCTTGAGCGGGGTGCCGGTCGGATTGTTCGGGCTGGTGAGCACGATCATGGCCGGCTTGACGTCTTCGATCGCCTTGATGGTGGCGTCCACGTCAAGCGTGAAATCGGCGTTGCGGTGCGCAAGCTTCCACGTGGTGAACGTGTCGCGCGCGTATTCCGGATACATGGAGTACGTCGGATCGCAGCCGAGCGCGATGCGGCCAGGGCCGCCGAACGCCTGGAACAGCTGCAGCATGATTTCGTTGGAGCCGTTGGCGCCCCACAACTGGTCGACGCTGAGCTTCACGCCCGATTCGCGTTCCAGATATGTGGAGAACGCCTTGCGCAGTTCGATGTGCTCGCGGTCCGGATAACGGTTGAGCGTCGGGGCGATCTCCTTGACACGCTGGGCGATGGTTTCCACCACGGCCGGTTCGGGCGCGTACGGATTCTCGTTGACGTTGAGGCACACCGGCACGTCGAGCTGCGGCGCGCCGTACGGTTCTTCGCCGATCAGGTCGTTGCGCAGCGGCAGATATGCCGGAATCGCGTTGCTGGAAGTCTCGCTCATCGGAGGCCGGCCTGCTCTTCCTGTTCCTTGATGGTCGCCTTGTTGTACGGGTCGTCGATGAAGCGGCTCAGCACGCATTCGCCGTGTGCCGGCAGATCTTCGGAGACGGCGAAGGCGTTCACACGGGCGGCGAGGGTCTTCAATCCCTGCTCGTCGTATTCGATGACTTCGACCGGCTTCATGAAGGTGTGCACGCCGAGGCCGGCGGCGAAGCGCGCGGTGCCGGAGGTCGGCAGCACGTGGTTGGAACCGGACATGTAGTCGCCCAGCGGAACCGGGGAGTACGGGCCACGGAAGATGGCGCCGGCGTTGCGGATCTTGGCGATCACGGCATCCGGATCAGCGGTCTGCACTTCAAGGTGTTCGGCCGCGTACGCGTTGGCCGCGTCGATGGACTGTTCGATGCCGTCTGTGAGGATGATGCCGGACTGGCGGCCGCGCAGCGACGTGTTGACGCGCTCGGCGTGCTCGGTGCGAGGCACGCGGTACTTGAGGCTTTCCTGCACCTTGTCGGCGATGTCTTCGCTGTCGGTGATAAGCACGGAACCGGCGAGCTCGTCATGTTCAGCCTGGCCGATCAGATCGGCGGCGAGCCAGCTTGGGTTGGCACCCTTGTCGGCGATGATGGCGATTTCGGTCGGACCGGCGACGGCGTCGATGCCGACGATGCCGGAGACCATGCGCTTGGCGGTGGCGACGAAGATGTTGCCCGGGCCGGTGATCTTGTCCACCGGATCGCACAGAATCTCGCCGTCCTGCGGTTCGAAGCCCTTGGCGCCGTAAGCGAACATGGCGATGGCCTGAGCGCCGCCGACCGCGTACACCTCGTCCACGCCGAGGATGGCGCAGGTGGCGAGGATGGTCTTGTCCGGCAGGCCGTCGGAGTTGCTGCGGCTCGGCGGGGTGGCGATGGCCAGCGATTCGACGCCTGCGGCCTGCGCCGGCACCACGTTCATGATGACGGAGCTCGGGTAGACGGCCTTGCCTCCCGGCACGTACAGGCCGACGCGCTGCACCGGAATCCAACGTTCGGCGACGCGCGCGCCTTCGGCCAGATCGGTGTGGAACGGGGCCGGCACCTGGGATGCGGATACGGCGCGGCAACGGCGCACGGATTCCTCGATGGCGGCGCGCACTTCCGGATCGAGCTCGTCGACGGCGGCCTTCATGGCCTCGACCGGCACACGCAGATGCTCGGGACGGATATGGTCGAACTTCTCCGCGAAGTCGCGCAGGGCCGCAGCGCCGCGGGCCTTCACATCATCGAGGATCGGCTGTACGAGCTCAGTGGCCTCGTTGGTGCCCATCTCGGCGCGGGGCATGGCTTCCAGCATTTCGGCTCGGGTCAGCTTCTTGCCGCGCAGGTCAATGATTCGCATATAGTTTTCTTCGCTCATAACGCCCCATGGTAACAACGCCAAGTCACGAGAACGTCCCGTCGTCTCACATTCAGCCGCATTGTGAGACACGCAGATCCACCGTTTTCCATGCCATGCCGATTTCCGCGAAAAATATATGCCGGTCGACGCCATTCAGCATCGGCCGGCAATCAAAAACCTGTTCAGGTCAAACCGTTCAAGTCAAACCACTCAGGCCAACGGAAGCGAGCTCGGTCCGAAGAGAATCTTGATTTCGGCGAACAGCGACGTGTCGCGTTTGACGCGGAACCGGTCTCCGAACGTCAGCACCTTGGCGTTGCCTTTGTCGTCCATCAACGCCAGTTTCACCTCGCACGGGCCGGGATGGCTGGTCAGAATCTGCCCGAGCCGCCGCACATGCGACTGGTCGAGCGCGATCGGCGGCAGCACAATCGTCAGCGGACGTTCATCCTGCGCCTCCAACGTCGGCACGGTGAATTCGGTGGCGCGCATGCTCACTGTCTCATCGCGCTTCTCCACCTGGCCGCGGATCTGTACCACGGTGTCGACGGCGAGCTCGGGCGCGGCGGCCTCGTACACCTTGCCGAAGAACATGCATTGGATGGAACTTTCCAAATCCTCGACGGTTACGATGGCCCACGGATTGCCCTTTTTCGACACGCGGCGGTCCACGTTCGTGATCAGGCCCGCGATCGTCACCTGCTGGCCGTCCGGCATGCTTCCCGCGCGGTCGATCAGGTGCGCTATCGACATTTCGCGCAACGACACCAGAATCGACTGCATGCCGCTCAACGGATGGTCGGACACGTACAGGCCAAGCATCTCACGTTCGAAGTTGAGCTTGGTTTTCTTGTCCCACTCCTCCACGTCGGGCACCTGCACCATGGCGTCTCCCATGGCGGAATCGTTCTCTTTGGAATCGTCCAGGTCGGCGAACAGGTCAAACTGGCCTTCCGCCTGCTTGCGTTTCAGGCCGACGACCGAATTGATGGCCGTTTCGTGGATGGTGAACAGCGCACGACGGTTCGGGTCGATCGAGTCGAACGCGCCGGCCTTGATCAGCGATTCCACCAATCGCCTGTTCAGCGCCTCCAACGGCACGCGTTTGATGAAATCGGTGAAGTTCACGTACTTGCCGTGGCCGTTCTCACGTTCCGCGATGATCGCATCGACCGCGTTCTTGCCGACGTTGCGGATGGCGCCGAGGCCGAATCGCACGACGTCGCCGACTGCCGAATACTCATACACCGACTCGTTCACGTCCGGAGAAAGCACCTGGATGCCCATGCGTCGCGCCTCGCCCAGGTACAGCGCGGTCTTGTCTTTGTTCGTGCTGGCGCCTTGCAGCAGGGCGGCCATGAACTCCACCGGATAATGCGTTTTCAGATACGCGGTCCAGTAGGAAATCAAACCGTATGCGGCCGAATGCGCCTTGTTGAACGCGTAGCCGGAGAACGGCACGAGGATGTCCCACACGGCCTGCGCGGCCTCTTCGGAATATCCATGCTCCTTCATGCCGGCGAAGAACGGAATCTTCTCCTTGGCCAGCACTTCCGGCTTCTTCTTGCCCATCGCTCGACGCAGCACGTCTGCCTTGCCCAGCGAATAGCCGGCGAGAATTCGCGCCGCGGACTGCACCTGCTCCTGGTAGACGATCAGACCGTAGGTCTCGTCGAGCACTTCCTTAAGCGGTTCGGCCACTTCGGGGTGGATTGGCGTAATCTTCTGCAGACCGTTCTTGCGCTTCGCATAGTTGGTGTGCGAATCCATATCCATCGGACCTGGACGGTACAGCGCGATCAGTGCGGAAATATCGTTGAAGTTGTTCGGCTTCAACGTTTTCAGCAGCGAGCGCATGCCGTCGGAATCGAGCTGGAACACGCCGAGCGTGTCGCCACGGGACAGCAGGTCGTAGGTGGGGCGGTCGTCCAGCGGAATCTTCGTATGGTCGATGCGTTCCTTGCCGTTCGCCTCGATGTTGTTCAGGGTGTCTCGGATCACCGTCAAGTTGGAAAGTCCGAGGAAGTCCATCTTGACCAGACCGAGCGTTTCGCACGTATGGTATTCGAGCGTGGTGGTGACGGTGCCGTCGGTACGTTCCAGCAGCGGCGACGTGTTGGTGATCGGCTCGCTGCCCATGATGGTGGCGCAGGCGTGCACACCGGTCTGACGAATCAGACCTTCGATGCCCATCGCCTCGTCCGTGATGCGTTTCGCGTCCGGGTCGGAATCGTACAGTTCGCGGAATTCGCGTGCTTCCGCGTATCGTTTCGCGCTTGGGTCGAAGATGTCGTGCAGCGGGATGTCCTTGCCGCCGGTCTGTGCGGGAGGCAGGGCTTTGGTGATCTTGTCTCCGACTGAGAAGTCGTATCCCATGATGCGGGCGGAGTCCTTCAGCGCCTGCTTGGTTTTGATGGTGCCGTAGATCACGCACTGCGCCACTTTGTCACGTCCGTATTTCTCGCCCACGTAGTCGAGCACGCGTCCACGACCGTCCGGGTCGAAGTCGACGTCGATATCAGGCAGTGAGACACGTTCCGGGTTGAGGAATCGTTCGAAGATCAGACCGTGTTCAAGCGGATCAAGTTCGGTGATGCCCATCGCATACGCGACCATGGCGCCTGCGGCGGAGCCACGGCCCGGCCCCACCATCACGCCGTGGGCCTTCGCCCAGTTGATGTAGTCGGCCACGACGAGGAAGTAGCCGCAGAACTGCATCTGGCAGATCACGCCGCATTCGTAGTCGGCCTGCCGCAGCACTTCGAGCGACGGCTTGCCGTTGTACCGGCGTTCCAGGCCTTCCTCGACCTTCTTCAGGAACAGCGACGTCTCGTCCCAGCCTTCCGGACAGTCGAATTGCGGCATGAACGCGCCGTCTTCATGATCGTCGAACATGACGTTGCAGCGTTCGGCGATCTCCAACGTGTTGTCGCACGCTTCGGGAAGGTCTTTGAACAGTTCGCGCATTTCCTCGGCGGATTTGATGTAGTAGCCGGTGCCGTCGAATTTGAATCGGCCCGGCTCGTCCAGCGTGGAGCCGGAGTTGATGCACAGCATGGCGTCCTGCGCGCCGGCGTCTTCGGCACGCGTGTAATGGGAATCGTTGGTGGCCAGCAGCGGCGCGTTGAGCTTTTTTGCGATGTCGAGCAGCCCGTCGGTCACTTGCTTTTCGATTTTCAGGCCGTGGTCCATGAATTCGATGTAGAAATTATCGCGGCCGAAAATGTCTTGGAATTCGCCGGCGGCACGCAACGCGTCATCGAACTGGCCCAGGCGCAGACGAGTCTGGATGATGCCCGACGGGCAGCCGGACGAGGCGATGATGCCTTTCGAATATTTGGCGAGGATTTCCTTATCCATACGCGGATAGCGCATGACTCGGCCTTCAAGGTTCGCGTCGGTGGAGGCTTTCATGAGGTTGACGAGGCCTTCGTCGTTTTCTGCCCACATGGTCAGGTGGGTGATGACACCGCCGCCGGACACATCATCCGGGTTACGGCGGCGATGCAGCGGATCCAGATCCGGATTCCAGTTGGTGTCCCAGCTCACACGGGTGGGGTCCTGACGTGCGGTTTCCGGCGTCACATAGGCTTCGATGCCGATGATCGGCTTGATGCCGGCGTTGACCGCGGCGCTCCACATCTCATACGCGCCATGCATGTTGCCGTGGTCGGTGATGCCGACGGCCGGCATGCCCAGTTCCTTGGCGCGCTTGACCAGATCCGGTATTTTCGATGCGCCGTCGAGCAGCGAATAATGCGTGTGATTATGCAGTTGCACGAAATTTGCGGAAGTAGCCATGCGTTCCAATTTAGCTGGGCTTCATGACGGCGTGGAGTCGTTTCTGGCCGTCCGGCCACACTTTTATAGGGACTGGTCGGCGTGCCGTGCGCGCATCACGTCAAGCGCATGCTGCAGGTCGGCGGGATAGTGCGATTTCACCGTGGTCCACACGTGCGTACGCGGATGGCGGAATTCCAATTGCATGGCGTGCAGCCATTGCCGTTCAAGGCCAAGCGCCTCGCTCAGCTGCGGATTCGCGCCGTACATGGCGTCCCCCGCCAACGGATGCCCGATGGATGAGAAATGCACGCGGATCTGATGGGTGCGGCCGGTTTCCAGGTTCACGGATACGAGCGTGGCTTCGCCGAAACGTTCCATCACGTCCCAATGCGTGATGGCCTCTTTGCCGGCCGGTGTCACGCAGAAGCGGAAGTCGGAGACTTTGGCGCGTCCGATCGGCGCTTCGATGGTGGCTTTGTCTTCTTTGAGATTGCCCTGCACGAGTGCGTGATATGTTTTGACGACCTCATGTTCGGCGAACTGCCGGCGCATCTCCACGTACGCAAGATCGGACTTGCATACGAGCATCAGTCCCGATGTGCCCACGTCGAGTCGTGACACGATGCCTTGACGACCTGCCGCGCCATATGACGTGATGTGCACTCCCCTGTCGATCAGGCTGCCAAGCACCGTCGGACCGGTCCATCCGACGGATGCGTGCGCGGCGACGCCGACCGGCTTGTCCACCACGACCACATCGTCGTCCTCATAGACGACGGCCATGTCATGGGCGATCGGTTCCGGTTCGGACCGTTCCTCGACGATGTCGAATTCTACGGTTTCGCCTACCTGCAGGGTCGACGATTTGGAAATGTCCCTGCCGAGCACGCGCGCCTGTCCGCTTTCGATGAGGTCGGCCGCCTTGGCCCGGGAAATGCCAAGCATTTTGGCGACCGCGACGTCGAATCGTTTGCCGACGAGCGCGTCGGGAGCGGGTACGAGACGGCTCATGCTGCTTTCGCCCCGTCGTCGGTTGCGTTCGCATCATCACCAAGCGTCTTGCCGTTGGCCTCGTCAAGGTCCTTTTGGCTGAACGGTTCCCCGAGGAACAGCAGCAGCACCGCCGCAACGCCCGCGAGCATGAGGAAGATGTCCGCCACGTTGCCGATGGACCATCCGTAGTTCAGGAAATCCACGACCTTGCCGTTGAGGAACCCTTCCGCGTAGATGACGCGGTCGATGAGGTTGCCGAACGCTCCTGCGAAGGCGAAGGCGAACAGCACCGTCCATTTCATGGAAATGGTGCGGACGGCAAGTACGACCAACGCCACGCAGGCCGCCATCGCCAGCAGGGAAATCAGCCACGTCATGCCGGAGCCCATGCCGAGCGAGGCGCCTGGATTACGCACCAATGTCAACGAAAGCAGGCCGGGAATCACGCGTATGGTACGGCCATCGGCCAATGCGGACAAAGCCCACATCTTGGTGAGCTGGTCAATCGCGATCGTCGCGATCGCAATACACGCAAAGACGGCCACGCGGTCGCGCAGCCGTCTTTGATCATTCTTCATGATGTCAGACACAGGCTAATCTCAGTCGTTGTTGTCCTGAGGGTCCTGGTCGTAGTTGTTCGTATCGGACACCTGGTTGACGAGCTGGCCGAGGAAGTCGGTGAGTCGTGCACGGTATTCGGTTTCGAACTGCTTGAGGCCCTTGATGTTGCCTTCGATGACCTTGGTCTGGGTCTCGAGGTTGTCGCGGACCTGCTGGGCGTAGTCGTCGGCAGCGGTACGGGTCTTCGAATCGTAGTCGAAGGCGCGCTTCTGCACTTCGGCTTCGTAGTTGTCGGCCTCGGTGTGCTTGTCGGAGAAGTACGTGTCGGCGTCCTGGGTCTTCTGAGCCAGGTAGCCGTCGCCCTCTTCCTGCTTCTGCGCGAAGTAGGCGTCGCCTTCCTGCTGCTTCTGCTCCAGATAAGCGTCGCCATCCTGCTGCTTGCCGGCCAGATAGGCATTGCCTTCCTCGGTCTTCTGCGCAAGGTAGGCGTCGCCCTCCTCGGTCTTCTGGTTCAGGTACGCATCGCCATCCTGCTGCTTCTGTGCCAGATAGGCATCGCCATCCTGGGTCTTGCCGGACAGGTAGTTGTCGGCGTTGGCGCGGGTGTCGGTGGAGTACTGGTCAGCCTCGGAACGAGTGCGGTTGGAGTAGTCGTTGGCGCTGCCGATGATCTCTTCGTACTTGCGCTGGCTTTCCTCGGTGATCTCCTTGGCCTTGGCCTTGCCCTTGTCGACGTACTGGTCGTGCAGCTGCATGGCCAGCGTCAGCATGGCGGTGGCGCGCTCCGGCTCGGTATTGGCGCTTGCCGCGGCACCTGCGATCTTCTGCAGGCTGCCGGTTTCGGTGCTCGGCTCGGACTTGGCGACCTGTTCGCGCAGCTGTGCCTCGCGAATCTGGGAATCCTTCAGTTGCTGGGCAAGCTGCTGGATCTGCATGGCCTGCTGCTTCACCTGGGCATCCTGCTGCTGGGACTGGGCAGCATGCTCCTGAGTGAGCTGCTGGGCCTGAGCGACCTGGTCCTGCGCTTCCTGAAGCTTTGCGGTGAGCTGATCGATCTGCTCCTTCTGACGCTGAGCCACGACCACCTGCTCCTGGGCCGATGCCAGCTGACGGGACAGGTCCTCGGTCTGTGCGCGGAACGTGTCACGCTCGTGCTGCACGGCGGTAAGCTGCTCGCCAAGGTCGGCCTGACCGGCCGCTTCGGCTGCCTGGGCGGTGAGCTGATCGACCTGCGCGGACAGACGATCGATCTGCCCCTTGAGCTGCTCGTTCTGGGAAGACAGCGCACGATTGCTTTCCTCTGCCTCGGAAAGCTTGGCGGCCGCGGCCTGAGCGGCCTGAGCGGCCTGGTCTCCCGCACCAGCTGCCTGCTCGGAGGCGGACTTCAGCGTCGCGTTCTCCTGCTGCAGGGACTGGATCTGAGCATTCAACTCGGAAATCTTGGAATTGAGTCCTGCGACATCCGGGCCAAGAGACTGCGTGGCCTGTCCGCCGGCAACTGCCTGCTTGCCAAGGGCTTCCACCGTCTCGGTTACCTGATCGAGGAAGTCATCGACTTCATCGACGTCATAGCCTTCCTTGAACCTTACGGTCTGGAAAGTATGCTCCCTAATATCTTTCGGCGTCAACAGAGCCATAAATCCTTACACCTCGCTTTGGGCTTGATGCCTTACTGTTGTTGCTTTCAGTGTTCGACTCTAGCACGAAACCATAGATATTTTGCGGAAAAACGGTTTTTTAGAGGTGCTAAATAAGGAAATCAATGACCACAAGAACGAAATAAAGCACAAGATACGCGACGTCAAAATAGATCGGTCCGAGCGGAACGGGACGAATATACTGCCGCAACCACCTTAACGGCGGCTCCGTCAGCTGGTAGATGGCGTCGAACAACGAGGCCACGATTCCGCTTGGCCGCCACGTCGGCGACAATGCCAACACCCAGTCGAGAATCATGCGGACGAACAGCACCAGGATATAGGCGTTGACCAGAAAATGGACGACGCTACCAATTATCGAGAGAATCACGTTGCCACTGTATCAAGCGCGCATAATAAAATGCCCCCGCTTTCAGTGGGGGCATAATCGTCTGATTTGTGCTTGCTCTGTGCTACACGGCTCAGTCGGCGAACAGGTCGTGGGCCGGACCCTTGTCTTCAGGCTCCTCGACCTTGATGTTCACTTGGGCCGGGCTCAGCAGGAACACGCGCGGAGTGACGCGTTCGATGGAGCCGCGCACGCCGAACACCACACCGGCGGAGAAGTCGACGATGCGGTATGCCACGGCTTCGGCCACACCTGTCAGGTTCAGCACCACCGGAATGCCGTCACGAATGGCGCGACCGACCATCTGCGCATCGTCATAGGTCTTCGGATGGATGGTGGTGATGCGGCTAACTCTACCCCCCTGGAACGGGTTGGACTGCTCACGCGGAGCGGACGGCGTGGAAGCGGAAGCCGAAGAGGAAGGCATCGGGGTGACGGAATGATCCGAATCGAACGAGGTCTCGCCGGTGTCGACGTCATCCTCGAAATCATCCTCACCCTCGGCGACGTCGGACATTCCCAAGTACGACATCGCGTTCTTCATGAAACCTGCCATGTATGTTCCTTTCGCGTCTACGCGTTGACTTTAGCGCAGGAAATCCGGAATATCGAGGTCGCCCGGATCGTTAGCCGAAACCACTTCATGCTCGGTGGTCTGGTCGAACGAGGCGACGTTCTGGTCCGGAGTGGACGGAATGTAGCTGGACAGCGGCTGCACCTGCGGCACCGCCGGAGTCTGCACCGGCTGCGGCTGCTGGGCGGGAGCCTGCACGCCGGCGGACAACGCGGACAGCGGTACCGTGTTTTCCTTGGCCGCGGCCGGCTTTTCTTCGGCCGGCTGGTCGGGCTTCTTAGAATTGGCATCGAAACCTGCCGCGATGACGGTGACACGCACCTCGTCGCCGTAGGCGTCGTCCAGGGACAGGCCCCAGATGATCTGCGCTTCCGGATGGATGGCCTTCTGCACCAGCGCGACCGCGGCTGCGGCTTCCTGCAGCTTCAGGTCGGTCGGACCGGCGATGTTGATCAGTGCGCCATGCGCACCCTCGATGCTTTCCTCCAGCAGCGGCGAGCTGATGGCGATTTCCGCGGCCTGCGTGGCGCGGTCCTCTCCCCGAGCGGAACCGATGCCGAACAGCGCGGTGCCGGCACCACGCAGAATCGCGTTGACATCGTTGAAATCAACGTGGATGTACGAATTCGAGGTAATCAGGTCGGTGATGCCCTGCACGCCGGCCAGCAGTGCGGTGTCGGCGGTCTTGAACGCGTCGACGATGCCAATGGTGCGGTCGGACAGTTCCAGCAGTCGGTCGTTCGGAATGACGATCAGCGCGTCGACTTCCTTGCGCAGGTTCTCGATGCCGAGCGCGGCGGAAGCGGAACGCTGCGGACCTTCGAAGCTGAACGGACGGGTCACCACGGCGATGGTCAGCGCGCCCTGCTGGTGGGCCGCACGTGCCACGATCGGGCTGGCACCGGTTCCGGTGCCACCGCCCTCACCGCAGGTGACGAACACCATGTCGGAGCCCTTAAGCGCCTCTTCGATGTCGGACTGGTGATCCTGCGCCGCCTTGGCACCCTTTTCCGGGTCGGCGCCAGCGCCCAGACCACGGCTGGAGGCATCGTTCAGCGAGATCTTGACATCGGCGTCGGATCGCAGCAGATCCTTTGCATCAGTGTTGATCGCAATAAATTCGACGCTTTGAAGACCCTCCGCAATCATGCGATTGACAGCGTTGCCTCCGGCTCCACCGACACCGACGACCTTGATGTTGGTCTTGTCGTTGAAATTGTCAGTCTGGGCAATCTCGCTCACCATTGTCTCCTGTTCACTCACGTATATGAACAACTCTATCGCAATCGCGCCGATGATACGCGCACTTTTCCAGGCGTGTACCACCGTTTTTTCACTTTTTTGCTGTCAGCATGTTCATTCTGCCTGCGTTGACCCCTTCAGTCATTTGTACACGGCTCTTCGAACATGCGTGACGAGCTTTAGTAGCTGGCATCCATCGGGTCATCCCCGAACAGCGCCTCACGCTCCTCGTGCGTGGTTTCCCGGGATTCCAACCATCCGTAAGGCAGATGCACCTTTTTGGCGAAGCGCACGCGCCCCCTTGGCTTGTCGGCGATGCGCTCTGGGAACCGAATGTTCGGGTCGAGTCTGCCTATCTCGCGCCGGACATCCTCAAGATTTTCACATTCCATGAACGCACGGCGTGTGGAACCGCCCACGGGGAAGCCCTTCAGATACCACGCGACGTGCTTGCGCAGGTCATGCACGGCCATCCGCTCGTCGCCATCATAGAATTCGGTCAGCAGTTCGGCATGCCGTTCGATCACGCGGCACACGTCGCCCAGCGTGGGGTCGACGCGCTCGTCACTGCCGGCGAACGCGTTCTTGATGTCGGCGAACAACCATGGACGGCCTTGGCAGCCGCGGCCGATCGCAACACCCGCGCAACCGGTTTCGGCGACCATCGCCAACGCGTCGTTGGCACCCCAAATATCCCCGTTGCCGAAGACGGGAATATCAAGCTCGGAAACCAACTCGCCGATGCGGGACCAATCGGAATGCCCACCGTAATATTCGGCGGTGGTGCGCGCGTGCAGGGTGACGGCCTTGCAGCCTTCCTCCTGCGCGATGTGCCCGGCTTCGAGGAACGTCTCGTGTTCATGGTCGATGCCGACGCGGATTTTGGCCGTGACTGGTACGTTGGCCGCGTCGCACACCTTGACCACACGTTGGATGATCTCACGGAACAGGTCCGTCTTCCATGGCAGCGCGGAACCGCCACCACGACGCGTCACCTTGGGCACCGGGCAGCCGAAGTTGAGGTCGACATGGTCGGCCATGTTCTCGTCGATGACGATTTTCGCGGCCTGCTCCACAATCGAGGGATTGACGCCGTACAGCTGCAGCGAGCGAATCTTCTCGCTGGGTGCGAAACGGCATAGGCGCAGGGCTTTCGGATTGCGGGCCACCAATGCGCGCGCGGTAATCATTTCCGCCACGTACAGACCGTCGGGACCGTAGCTTTCGCAGATCACGCGGAACGGCCAGTTGGTGACGCCCGCCATAGGCGAAAGCACCACCGGCGTTTCGACGTGCACCGGACCCAGATCAACGGGCTTTATAACGGGAGGAACCGACGGCCGTTCCGCGTCGGTACGCGGGTCGAGCACGTCGGATTCCTCGTAGGCATTCACAATGCTATCTGGCATAGGTCAGACTTGTTCCGTTCAATATGACCGATTCGGGGCGATCAGTACAGGCCACCGGCTTCGGCGATCTTGACGGACTCAGGCCAAGCCTCGCCGCCCATTTCGACCGGCATCTGCGGCACGCTGACGCGCTTCTCGCCGATACGCTCGGCGATGTAGTCGGCCACCTTGTCGAGGCTGACGCGCTCCTGCTGCATGGTGTCGCGTTCACGGATGGTGACGGCCTGGTCGTCGAGGGTGTCGAAGTCGACGGTGACGCACAGCGGGGTGCCGATCTCGTCTTCACGACGGTAACGACGGCCGATCGCGCCGGCCTCGTCGTAGTCGATCATCCACTCGTTCTGGCGCAGGTCGGCGGCGAGCTTCTGGGCCACGGATTGCAGGTCCGGCTTCTTGCTCAGCGGCAGCACGGCGGCCTTGACCGGAGCCAGACGCGGGTCGAGGTGCAGGACGGTGCGCTTGTCCACGCCGCCCTTGGTGTTCGGAGCCTCGTCCACGTCGTAGGCGTCGACGAGGAAGCACATGAGGGAACGGGTCAGGCCGGCGGCCGGCTCAATGACGTACGGCACGTACTTTTCGCCGGTGGCCTGGTTGAAGTAGCTCAGGTCCTCGCCGGAGTGCTCCGCGTGCGCGGACAGGTCGAAGTCGGTACGGTTGGCGATGCCTTCGAGCTCGCCCCAATCGGAGCCCTGGAAGCCGAACTTGTATTCGATGTCGACGGTGCGCTTCGAATAGTGGGCCAGCTTCTCCTTCGGATGCTCGTAGTGGCGCAGGTTCTCCGGCTTGACGCCGAGGTCGAGGTACCACTGGGTGCGGGCGTCGATCCAGTACTGGTGCCAGGCTTCGTCCTCGCCGGGCTTGACGAAGAATTCCATTTCCATCTGCTCGAACTCACGGGTACGGAAGATGAAGTTGCCCGGGGTGATCTCGTTACGGAAGGACTTGCCCATGTTGGCGATGCCGAACGGCGGCTTCTTGCGGGAAGAGGTCATCACGTTCTTGAAGTCCACGAAGATGCCCTGCGCGGTTTCCGGACGCAGGTAGTGCAGGGAGTTCTCGTCCTCGACCGGGCCGAGGTGGGTGCGCAGCATCATGTTGAAGTCGCGCGGTTCGGTCCACTTGCCGCGGGTGCCGCAGTCGGGGCACACGATGTCGGCCATGCCGTTCTCCGGCAGCTTGTCTCCATGCTTCTCGGCGTAGGATTCCTCAAGCTTGTCGGAACGCTGGCGCTTATGGCAGTTGAGGCACTCGACCAGCGGATCGTTGAAGACGGCCACGTGGCCGGAAGCCACCCACACGGGGGTCGGCAGGATGATGGAGGTGTCCACGCCCACCACGTCGCCACGGGTGACGACCATGGAGCGCCACCATTCGCGCTTGATATTGTCCTTCAGCGCCACGCCGAGCGGACCGTAATCCCATGCGGAACGGGTTCCGCCGTAGATTTCACCGGCGGGAAAAACAAAGCCACGACGCTTGGCAAGGGATACGACTTCATCGAGTTTGGATACAGCCACAATGCACCTTCTGGATTGAATGGTTTGGGGTCTTTACAAGCGCAAAGCCTACCGTCACATGCTGACAGTTTTGCCTGACAGTTTCACGGCATGGCAAGTTACGTGATTTCCGATGGGGATGAACGGCAAATTGATGCAAGAACCGAATGAAAACACATAAGAATATGTGAAGATACATAAGGGGCTTCCCGCGAATGCGGAAGGCCCCATGTAATGGATAAGGAGAGAATCGTTCTTTATGTATTGTTTGTCACTGCTTGGTAACGTTCTCGTCTTCGACGGTGTCATTGTTAAGCAGCAGCGACCAGATTTTACAATTGATGGTCACGTTGTTCTTGGTGGCGTCGCCGCCCTTATCAAGGGTGTACGTCACATCTTCAGGAACGGCAATACGGTTGATGCCCTGCACGGCCTGAACGAAGCCACGCATTGCATCATAGCTGCCATTCGCAGTAATGCTCACCGGAACCTGCACAAGCCGGCCGGCTTTGATGGTTCCCTGCATTTCGGACGGCACTTCAGCGGTGGTGGCCTCATCGAAGGTCACAGACTGGATGGAGACGCCCGCACCATCAGCAGCGGCATTCAACGAATCGATGAATTCGTTTTGGTTATAGCCGTCAGGAATCTGGCGCTGCAGCTGACGCAAACGATCCTTCTGCAGGCCGATCGTCTCGCTCGCCATACGCAGCGTTTCAATCTGGTCACGCGTTTTCTTGTTGCTTTCTTCGATCTGCGCAGTCTGCGCGTCGGCTTCCTTAATGTGTGTAAGACGCGGAGATACGCCTACAAGCCATGTCAACATCAGCACCACTACGATGCCGACGGCCAGTGCGATCCATGCGATTTTATGCTTGTTCATGTTTCCTCCTGCTTATCAGTTGGACGATCCGCTGGCATCGGATGAGGTGTCAGTCGACTGGTTGGCAGAAGCATCAGACTGTCCGGACGCAGCCTTGTCGAGGCTTGCGCGCAGCTTGGCGAGCAAATCACGGTTGGCCTGGGTCGCGCCTGCTGAGTTGTCGCTTCGCGAAGTGGTGTTGCCGTCCATCACCAGTGAAATCGTTCCGGTATACGTGTAGGTGGTGCCACCTTCACTGTCATTCTTGGTAATAGAGCTCACATAACCCGTCTTGTACGTGGGGATCGAGGCGAAATTGTTGATAAAGTCCTTGGCCGAGTAGAAATTCGGCGATTCGATGGTGAAGTCCGCGGAAATCACGCCGTTACCAGACCACACAGTGGACGTATTGTCGGAGGATGAGGACGAATTGTTCGATGAAGCGATCTGGAAGCTTTTGAGTTCCAGATTCGTATACTGGCCGCCTTCCGGAAGCGAACTGTTCAGCGAATCGGCGACCTTCATCCAGTCCATTTCGTCATACAGCATGGCAATCTTCGCCTTCTGCGCATCGTCCAGCGAATTCAACGTGTCTTCGACATCCTTGAACTGCGCTTTCTCCTTTTGCAGGGAAATGGTCTTCTGTTGAGCCACTTCCACACGATGGTCCGCCCATGTGGATTGGGCGAACATGAACACGCTGACCACCAAAGATACAATGAGCACGCCGATCAGCACATACGTTAACAGGTATTTGATGGCTCGATCGCGATTCAATCCGACGATGGAACGCGGAATCAGGTTAGCGCGCATGGTCCAGTCGGCTGGGTTTTCCGGCGCGGTGCTACGCTTGCCGATACCGCCCGCCTTCAACGCATTGCTGATATCGGAGACGTTCATGGATAGCAGGGTGCCCTTCTGACCGTCCGAAGTGTCCGGATAGGCGATTTCCTTGCCACGTCCACGGTGGGAGTTGGCCTTGTTTTTCTTGGATTTCATATCAAGTTTCATAATCACACTCACCTCGGCTTCTTTCCGATGACCAGTCCCAGCACCCCGCCTAAATCGACCGCGTGCGCCACAATGTTCTGACGTTCGACTTCCTTGAACAGCTTGAAGCGGATGAACGGATCGCCAATGCGCACCATCTTGTTGATGGAGCTTGCCAACACTGGGGGCAGACCAATGAGTCGCGCACCCGTACCGGTGAGGATGATGCCGCTGATGGTGCTGTCCGCATGGTCGACGTCGTACATGTTCAACGTATTGCGAATACCGACGATGAGCTGCGCCGTGGTTTCACGAATGACTTCCTCGGCTTTTTCGAGACGTTCGTCACCGGTCACATTTTGCAGACCAATCTGGTTTTTGATGCGTTCCGCGTCTTCGAAGGAGATGCTCAGCGCATTGGCGATGGCGTCGGACACGTCGTCGGCACCGGACGGCACGACGCGCATATAGGCGGGTTTTCCGTTATTGAGCACGATCACGTCGGTGCAGTTGCCGTTGATGTTGACCACCGCTTCGGTCTGCGCCTGGTTGGTGTCGCTGAACAGGCGGGCCAACGCGAACGGACCGGCGTCGATGGAGGTGATCACGAAACCCGCTTCTTCTGCGGTATACGCAGTTTTTTCCAGACCACCGCGCAGAGTGGCTACGAGAATGCCATGAAGCTGCTTGCCGTTCTGCTCGTCATCCACTACAGACAACGGCACGAAGTCAAGTTCGGATTCCTCAATGGGCAATGGAATCATGCCTTTGGCCTGGAATGGCAGGGTTGAGCGTAAATCAGCTAGGGACATGTAGGGGAAGTCCGCCTCACGGAACACCATACGACGGCTCGAATAAACGAGTATGGTGTTCTCACGCGGGAACTTGAAGCGTTGCACCAACGTTTTCAGTAGACCGGTGACCACTTCGGCGTCCACCACTTCGCCATCCACCACAGCTCCAACGGGCAGCGGAAGCGCCTGGAAGTGTTTGATGGTCGGCGAATCCGTATAGGGGTCGGCTATGACCGCCGCTCGTATGGCGTCGCTCGCAATCGACAGCGCCGTTATTGCTCTCATGGTCTCTCCTTATATATATGGGTCTTGTATGCGGATGCGTTACGCAAGTCCGGTGAGTTGCAGGTATAGTGTGGCGATTGGTACGCCGGCGAAAATGCCAAGCCATGCGCCGAGCAGCATGGATGGCCCAAAGGGGATGCCTCCATGAAGGTCGACCTTTTTGCTGGCCAGCAATACCAAGCTGATGGCACCGCCGATGAAGAACGCGGCGAACGATCCAATGATGAATTGCGGCCAGCCAAGCCAGCCAAGCAGCAATCCGAGAATGAACGCGAGTTTGATGTCGCCGTCTCCCATGCCACCTTTCCAGATGAGTGAGAGTACGAAATAGAACACGAAGAGAATCAGCGCGCAGAGCGCTCCGCGACCAAGACGATTCCACTCCCCTATGCCAAACGATGCCACAACCAGCAGCAACACCGTTGCGATAAGCGTCGGCAGTAGCACTACGTTGAGGATGAGATGGTGGTCCAAGTCGATGAACGCTATGACGATGGACACGCATGCGAACACGTACAGCACGGGTAGTGCCCATAACGGGTATGCGCCGAACAGTCCACCTGCGGTTACGGCAAGGAAGGACAGTCCGCCAAGCGATTCGACCAGCGGATATCGTGCGGCAATCGGTTCTTTACAGTGTCGGCATTTCGCGCCGAGTGCCAACCAGGAAAAGATGGGAATATTGTCATACCAAGCGATTGGCGATTCGCATTTCGGACAAAAGCTACGTTTCGGATTGGTGATGCTTATGTGGTTCGGCACGCGCCATATCACTACATTCAGGAAAGATCCGAAGATACAGCCGATGATCAGCGAGGCCACCAGCAGTATCACCACGGTAGGAACATCATTCACTATATCCATGCCGTTCACCACTTTCTGGATGTGACGGTGGAGTCCACAACCGCTGAGAAATAGGTACTGGTAGGGATAGATACGGTGGTCGTTGTCGTTGTCCAAGTAATGCTACCGGCCGATCCGGCATCACCATAATTCACTGAAGCGTTCCATGCCTGCGATTTCACCAGTCGCCCACGCACGTCACGATCGGTTCCGCATGAAACCATTTTCAGCATGGAATGACCGTCTGAGCGATTGTATTGACGGTCTTTCTTCCCATTGCTTTCCACATAGTCTCCCGGATAGATTTCCGTCAGGCACATGCCTTCGCTGGTTTGGAAAGTGCCAGCCCATGGATACTGCGTCTTGCCGCCGTAACTCACCGCTTTCGAGGTGTTGTGCTCGTTATATCGGCGGAACTTTGTGGCGTCACTTGGATTATCGGTCAACGACACCTTACTGCCGGAAACATGCAGGTACTTCGTGTTGCCGTTGGTGTCGTGCAGGGCTATGGTGGTGTCGATGCCAGTGCCATCGGCGCTGGCATCTTCGGTATAGGAGACGCGGTCGGATATGAAGTTGAAGTTCTCCTTGTCGGCGGTCGAACAGTGAGAGGTCGAGATGAAATCGCTGCCTTGCCCCATGATCGTCTTCTGGTAGCATTTCGCGTCGAAGTCCGCACTATGCACGTCGCAGGTGTCGGCGTATACGTCGTTGCCGTCCATCACCATGCAGAATCCGGATGCGGAGTTCACCATCTGATTGGTGCCGTATCCCGCTTCGCCTGCTTGGCTGAAGGATGCGGTGGCATCCTGCATGTCGGCACCGTTCGAAAAGTAGGAATCGCTGAAGTTATAGGTCCATTGCGACACCATATACGCCTGACTGTAGGGGGTGGCTTTGATATTGCCGCCCGCAAAATGCGGATCGCCACTGTCTTGTGGGCTACCGCCGTAATGGGTGACTTCCAGACGTTGGAACTTGGTCTTTTTGCCGCTCTGCACGCCGGCTACGGCATATCCCTTGCTTTCAGGCAGAGCGGAATCATATGACGCTGCTTGCGCACTGACATCGCCCGTCAGCTCGTTCCAGTATCCGGCGTTGATGAACCCGTTGTAGAAGTTCCATTTCTGGTATTTGTTGAGCAGACTGTTCGGGTCGTTCTTCTCCGTCTGCTGCGCAACCTTATTCGGATCCGTATAATAATCGCCTTGGAAGTGGACTCCGTATGATGTGCCGCATGGCTGCAAGGTGGCTGGAGTCTTGCCGTCGGTGTCATCGATGCTCACGCCGGTGACGCACAATCCCATATTCGAGGCCAGACGGATGGAATTGTCCTTGTAGTACACCCACGTGTTCAATGAGGAGTACGCACCGTCAGCACGGCATTCCTCCGTATATTGGTAGGTGTCACCTCCCGCGTTGTATGCGGCGGGCAATACCACCAGCCCAGAACCGGCTTGAGGCGATTTGCTTAAATCGAGGTTCTCGGCAATGCTTTTCTTCTCGTTGGTAACCGGAATGGTGGTGGCCAGCATGCAGGTGCGGTTCACTGGATTCAACGTCGCAGTGCCATCGGACAGCTGGCTGGTATTGGTGTGTCCGGAATCCACCGTGCCGGAGAATTTAACTTCGCCGGTTGGATCGGATCCGATGGACACGCCATCATAATCCACGGGTACCCATACGAACTGCGAATCGAGCCTGTTGTAGGGCGCCGCGGCATAAAAACCCATGCCCATGCGGCCACCGACGCCCAGGGTGCCGGAATGGTTCGTGGTGGTGGAGTCCGTTTTGGCTTCGATCCTGCATACCGCACGCTTCATGGCCTGCGGGCTTTTGGTGTTGCCTGCTGTACGGCCGTCCTTATACCGGTTGATGAAGCCCGTGGCCACCACTTCGGCATACTGTAGGTTTTTCAGATCGGATGGAGAGCCGATCATCTCCGCCGATGCGTCATCCGGATTGGCGTCGTAGAAATTGATGCGCACACGATAGGACAGGTCATCTGGCGTATATGAAGCCGTATCCGATGTTTTTACCGTCTTATTCAAAGCAACATGATTCAACAATACGGATGCGCCATCATATTTGGCAAATTCACCATCCTTGGAACTGTCGTTCATATCAGCATCAACGGCAGGCAACACCTTCTGTAAATCATCAAGACTCGTAGAACCTTGCAACTTCGCCAGATTTTCATTGATATAGCTCAAGCCGACTTCAAGGCCGGATTCGGCCGCATAGTTGGCTTGGGAGTTTTCCTTATTGTTCTTGTAAGGAATCGCCTGGGCAAGCAGGGTAGTCATGACCAGAGCGGATGTGGTGAGCACCACCATCACGAACAGAATGGCCAGCATCATGGCGGCGCCGTGCTCCCCCATGCGTTCGCGTAATGCCGCACGGTACCTGCGGTTGAGTCTGGACCACAATCCGGTCTGTTTCATGCTTGCTCCTATATATAAAGGTATGTTTCGCTCGGGTACTCGGATATCAGGTCAGGCCTGACCATTGATGGCGTCGAACATGGAGAACATCGGCATATACAATGCCACCACCATGAAGCCGACCACCACGCCGAGGAACAGAATCATCAGTGGTTCCAGCAACGAGGTGAGCTGTTTGGCCATGGATTGGGCCTCTTCGTCATACGCTCGGCCCGCGCTGGACAGCATTTTGTCGATGGCGCCGGAGTCCTCGCCGATGGACACCATCTGCACCAGCATGTTCGGGAAGATCTTTTCGGTGCTCATGCTGTCGGCCAGACGGTAGCCACGTTCCACCAAACGGCCCACACGCTTCGAAGACGAATCGATCACATAGTTGCCCGAAGTCGATCCGACGATATCAAGTGCCTGGAGAATTGGCACACCGGAAGCGAGCATGGAAGAGAAATTATTGCAGAAGCGGGCCAGGGCCACGTTGGTGTCCAGCTTGCCGAACACCGGTGCCTTGAGTGTGAACGGATCCCACCAGGTGCGGATGATGTCTTTGTTACGGTTGCGCTTCCAGAACATGGCCAGCGCCACGACGGCCACGATCAGCATCGGAAGCACGTAGGGCATCACTTTGCCGAGGTCCACCAGGATCTGGGTCACGAATGGCAACTGGGCATTCATGGAATCGTACATGCTGGCGAACATCGGCACGATGGTGAGCAGCATCACCATCACCAAGATCAGGGCGATGCCCAGTACCACGACCGGATAGGCCATGGCGCTTTTGATCTGCCCTTGGAGCCTCACATCCGCTTCGAAGCTGTCCGCCACGGTGAGCAGCGATTTGTCTAGGAAGCCGCCGGTCTCGCCGGCACGAACCATGTTGACCATGATCGGCGGGAACAGGGAATCGGGATCCGCCGACATGGCTTCGGAGAAGGACGAGCCGCCTTCCACTTGCGCCACGCAGGCCTGCACTGCCTTGCGGAGTTTCACGTTCTCGATTTGTTCGGTGACGATGTTCAAGGCTCGGATCAGCGAGACGCCAGCCGCCACCATGGTGGCGAGCTGCCGCGCCGTTACGGCGAAGTCTTTTTTGCTTGGATATTTCTCGAACGCCTTGATGTTGATTTCAGTGTTGAGACCGGTGCCGGCGGCCGTGTCGGTCAGGTCGGTCGGATACAGTCCAAGTTTTTTGATGCGCTCGATGGCCTGGTCGCGCGTCTGCGCTTCGACCACGCCTTTCTCTTTACGCTGGCCGTCGAATGAGACGCCCTGGTAGCGCCATTTGCGCGTGCCGCCGTTCTGTTGGAATTGCACTTGTGCGTCATTGCCGGCCATGGTTCCCCCGAATGAATATCGATGATGAATGGTGACGTGCGATTGATATGCGAATGTCGGGGACGGACGATGTCCCCGACATTCAATTCAGGCAATTAGCGATATGCCTCACGGCTTAGCAGGAGCAGCTGCCTTGGCTGATTCAGAAATCGCGCCATTAGCGGAGTCATACGTGTACTGCTTGGTGCCGCTATTGCTATCCGTACCGGTGATGGTGTAGTTATTCGAGTCAGCGCCCTTTGCGATGACAATCGTGACATCCTTGGAAACCGTAATTTCCTGATCGGAAGTTCCCAACTTTGCCTTACCGGGCGAATAGGTGCCCGCCCAACCATTGTCGAACTTCCCGTTGTTGGCGGTCATGGCGGTTTCGACCACGAGGCTGGCGTTCTTGACGTCGGACTGGATGGTGGAGTTCCACGCGGCCTTGCGCTGGTTCAGGTAGATCGGGACTGCCACGGCGGACAGGATGCCGATGATGATGACGACCACGAGCAGTTCGACGAGGGTGAAGCCCTTCTCGCCCTTGGCGCGGCGATTCAGCGCATTGCGTACGCTCTTCATAATGAACCCTTCTTTCCAATTGGAAGGACATACCGTGGGACCGTCCAACTTCGGATGGTCCACAGCGATTCTTCTTTGCGTTATTTCCCCTTGTGGGGGTGGCTGGCTCACATAACCAACAACTCTCAGCGTAGTCGTATTGACATCGTTTGCAGTACCAGATGCAGTGCATCAATCGCACCAATGATGTTTCATCCACCGTTTTCATCACAACCCCGAATCAAACTCTTTCAATACGATTGCATAACCCCTCTTCACACAATCACCACCGTCCGATTCCGTAACATGCGTTGAGTCCGTCGGTCTACCGGTGTATCTCTTCGTCTGAAACGTTTGCCCCGGAATAGTTATATTTTCAATAGTGTTTCAGAAAATATTTTCAGCATGTTTTGACGAAAATTCATCAAAAAACCATTTCCCCCCGGGCGCGTCGGGGGTATTTGGAAGTATAGAAAAAGGGCTCCCCCACAAGGGAGAGCCCTTACAGACACCGTCATTCAACGACATTGACTGAAGTCGACCGAAGCACTCGAACCCACATTGCGAGCTGTAAACGATGTCAATGTGTTCGAGGTGACCGGCTTGCCACCCACATACGAACCCGTCACCGGCGAATACCGCACCACGCGCGTACCGCCATCCATGCTGAACAGTTTGTTTTTGAACAGCGAATCATCGGACGTTGAAACGGTACTGTTGTTCATCACCGCCGTCAACACCGCATGCTCGCTCCACGCTCCCCCCGCACCGGTTGCATATGGTCTGGTTTTTACCACGACGGAACCATAATCATCAACTCGCCCGCCGGACCACGTGGCCTCTGTGTACTCAATCACAGCGCATTGCCGAATCCCATCGGCATCAGTGGTCACCAAAGTCAACCTGTCACCGCTGGCAGCCTCTTCCACACCTTCGGCATTGCGAACATATCGGTCCAGAGCCTGCACCGATGTAGCTATTTCCGTAGCCGATCTGGTGCGGATAGCATCGGCTGTGGTGGAATGCAAATATTGTACGATCGACACCGTGAACATGGTGGAAACAATGGCAAAAATAAACAATGAAACCATCATCTCCACCAGGGTAACGCCGCCTTCACCACGAGCACGCCTACGGAGCGCACGTAATAATCGGCGATTCAGACTGAATCCAGAGTTCTTCTCTTCCATAAGCCGTCCCGCTCCTTCAGGCCCCGATCACATTCAGCAGTTCATTGGTGGTATACACGGCCGTTTTGTCTGCGCCAATATTGTCCGACCAGGTGACGCCTACCACCACGCGTACCATCGGCATATACGTTTTCGCCATAAAGGTGAATCCCTTAGTAGGAATGTTGTCCTGACTCAGGATGCTGGATCGCAGCGAGGCGTCAGGAGTACCGTCAAGACCGCTAATGGACGCATGCCCGTCAATACCCAGTTCCGAAGCGGTTCTACAATCCATGGTGCCGCTTTCCCGATAGCACTTCTCAATCACGGTGTTCACCGTATATGTAGTATGTTTGGCGTCTTTGCCCGTGGTAGTGCGCACCGGCTGAATGTACTTGCTCGTATCGGCATCCGGAGTGGCCGTAGCCTCCAAATCCGAGAATTGTGAGGTGATGGCCCCCACTGCCGTGAGATTCGCATGTGCTTTCTTCACATCATCCACACCCATGCCAGGCAGCAAATCCGTGTAATAGGAGGATGGCGCAGAAGTATGATCCGCTATCTGTGCGCGCATGCGTTCGATACCATCACTACCCAAAGCAATGGCTGCTGAACGCTGCTGCTGGGCATAAGAAGTACGAATCGCAGTAATCGCGAACTGTGCGGCGGCAAGACCTGTGATGCTCAGCACCACAATCGCCACCAATACCTCAACCAATGTGAAACCCGACTCGCCACGTTTCGGCAATCGTTTGACGTTATGTATTGCAAGCCCTGTCGCGGCATCATTTACCGCCCTACGCCAGCTGTGCTCCATGAGCAGCTCCTTCATGCAGTATCACCCCATCATCGGAGGCAACAGGAAAAATCACCGCAGAAAAGGCGGTGCATGAATATCTGTACTGTATCACGATTCCCTGCCAACGTTTTCACACCCTTCCAAACACCACATGACAATTGGCGTTTCAGTCACAAAGCCGCTAAACTATGCGAGTAGTAGTGCACAACACTGCAATCGTTAGCTCACATGACCATGAACAACTGAACATTCTCAGGCCCGCAAACACCTGTGTTCGCAAAGGGCCATAAGTCATACCGTGCGTTCCGGCGCATGGTCCAGGAGGTCATTATGAGCGACGCCGGTTCGGGAAGCCGTTTCCCTTTCCTCAAGCGCAATCGAAACGACGACACGCCGAGCGATTTCTCACAGCGCATGGATTTGAATTCCCCGGTCACAGGAGAAATCAACCAGATTTTCACGCCGAGCCAGCCACGCCATGCCGCTGCACCCAGCGACGCCACTAGCGACTTTCCCGCCATGCCCACATCCACCGAAGGCATGGACGAAAACACCGAACGCGAATATGCCATGGCGCTAGCTCAAGGCATGAGCCTACCGTTCGTAGACCTCAACGAATACCAAGTAGACAAAGAAGTCATCAGCATGGTGCCGGACGACCTGTGCCGTCGCAACCAGCTGCTGCCATTGTCCATTGTCAACGGACGCATCACCGTGGCCATGGCCAACCCGAAAAACTTCGCCGCCATCGACGACGTGTCCGCCAGCACCGGCATGCCGGTCATTCCCATGGTGGCGATGCCTTCTCAGGTGAAGGACGCCATCAACCGGTACCTGCGCGCCAACGCGGAGCTGACCGAGCTGTCGCACGAAATCGCGGCGACCGCCAAGAAGGAAGTGGACCTCGAATCCGACAGCGGCGAGGACGCCTCCCCTGTGGCACGCTTCGTCAGCCTGCTCATCAACCAGGCCATCGACGACCACTGCTCCGACATCCACATCGAACCGCAGGAAGACGGTCTGCTTGTGCGCTACCGCATCGACGGCGTGCTCCACGTGTTCCAGAAAGCGCCGAAAGCCATGACCCAAGGCGTGATCAGCCGCATCAAGGTCATGTCCGATATGGATATCGGCGAGCGCCGTAAGCCGCAGGACGGCCGCATCACCGTCAAGCACAATGGTCAGAAGGTGGATCTTCGTGTGGCCGCACTGCCGACGGTATGGGGCGAGAAGATCGTCATGCGAATCCTGAGCACGCCTTCGGGCAATCTCAAGGTGGAGGATTTGAATTTCAGCCAGCGGAATTTCGACGTGTTCTCCAAGGCGTACAACCGTCCGTATGGTCTGGTGTTGGTCACCGGTCCTACCGGTTCGGGTAAGTCGACCACGTTGTATGCCACGTTGGGCGATGTGGCGAAGCCGGAAATCAACATCATTACGGTTGAGGACCCGGTGGAATTCCGTATGAGAGGCATCAATCAGGTTCAGGTGAACAACAAGGCCGGTATGACGTTCGCCGCGGCTCTGCGTTCGATCCTTCGTGCAGACCCTGATGTGGTGCTCATCGGCGAGATTCGAGATCAGGAGACCGCCAACATTGCTATTGAGGCTTCGTTGACCGGCCATTTGGTGCTTTCCACCCTGCACACCAATGATGCGCCAAGCGCAGTGACACGTTTGACGGAAATGGGTGTGGAGCCGTTCCTATTGAGCTCGTCGCTTGCTGCGGTGATGGCTCAGCGACTGGCTCGCCGCCTGTGCAAGAAGTGCAAGCGTCAGGATACTGCCACCGAAGCGGAGCTTCGGACGTTGGGTGTTCCACACATGCCAGATACCCCTCTTCCGACGATATGGCGTCCGGTAGGATGCCGAGAATGCGCCAACACCGGCTATAGCGGCCGTGTGGCCATCCAGCAGGTCATGGGCGTGGATTCAACAATGGAGGATCTTATAGCCCGTGGCGCCACGTCGATTGATATTGACAAGGCGGCGAAGGAGCAAGGCATGACCACACTTCGTAAGGACGGTTGGCAGAAGGCGCTTCAAGGCATTACCTCCGTGGAGGAAGTGCTTCGCGTGACGGTGTAGGTTCCACCTGACGTTACATGCACCTATGCACCTCTCCGCACTTATAAAACACCTATAAAACGTTCGGTTGCGTCGGCGCGTCGAAGCGCCGGCACGACCGACATTTTCAGACAGCAACCCACCTATTAAAAGGACAATGATGACCATCGAGCAAACGTGGAACAATGGCGGATATCTTTCCGGTCTCAAAGGCGTGACCATTCCCAACAACACTCCATCGTTCAATGAGGATCCCCGCAAGGGACGTCATTGGTCTTCCGACAATGCGATTCAGGCAGATGATGAAAGCCTTAAGGGCATTTTCGCTTCGCTTAATTCAATGCCGACTGTAAGCCAGCAGGATGTGCAAATTCCCGACCCGCAGCCAGTTTCACAGTCTCAACCATCCGAACAGTCTGTTGCTCAACAACAGACTACGCAAGCCATACAACAATCGCAGGAAGCGCATGTTTTTCCAACAACAAGCGACCGTCAACCAGTCGGTACCGGCAGCCTGCAGTTTGATGAGGACACTGACGCGACCCAGCAAAATCCCGCATATGAGGAGCATGGTCCGATCCAGCAGATCGATAGCAATCCACCGTCCTTCGTACCGGGTGCCACACCATTCGCTAAGCGACAGACCGACATCGCCGAAACCGCAGCGCAGCAGATGCCTCCGACCATCACTCACATTCCGCAGGACGCAGCTTTCCAAAGGCCGCAGCCACAGCAACAGCAGATGTGTCAGCCCCAGCCGCAGACCAGGCCATTCGCGGATTTCGTAGTGCCTGAAACCAACGACGCCGACGAGGATGCCGTTCCGGAAGAACGTAAGATCAAGGCCGAGCAGGTCGAACAGACGCTGCGCACCGAACATCCGGACGCGGACGACGAATTCGTGTCGGCCATCCGCCAGCTGGTTAAGCTCAATGCGTCCGATTTGCACTTGGTAATCAACGACCCGCCAATGCTGCGCGTGGATGGCAAGCTGCGCCCCGCCAAGGGATTGAGCGTGTGGACGAAGGATCACACGTACGAAGCAGTGAAAGTCATGACCAACGAATTAGAGATGGAACGTTTCAAAGATGATCTGGAACTTGATATCTCCTTCGCCATTGGCGATCTGCTGCGCTTCCGCGTGAACGTATACCGCGACCGTATGGGCGTATGCGCCGCGTTGCGTACCATTCCTACGGAAATCAAAACCGCGCAGGAACTGGGAATTGACCCGCGTATCGCCGACCTTGCGCTGTTGCCACGTGGTCTGGTGCTTGTATGCGGCCCGACCGGTTCCGGTAAGTCGACCACACTGGCCGCAATCGTGGACAAGGCGAATGCGGAACGTGCCGACCATATCATCACCATCGAAGACCCGATCGAATTCGTGCATCAGCATAAGCGTTGCGTGATGAGCCAGCGTGAGGTGGGCACCGACACGAAGAGCTTCGCGGAAGCACTGAAACGCGCGCTGCGTGAGGATCCGGACATCATCGAAGTCGGCGAGCTTCGAGACCTGGAGACCATCTCCACCGCATTGACCGCAGTGGAGACCGGCCACTTGGTGTTCGCTACCTTGCACACGCAGGACGCAGGTTCCACCGTGGACCGTCTGATCGACGTGTATCCGGAAAACCAGCAGCAGCAGATTCGCGTGCAGGTAGCTTCCACCTTGCGTGCCGTGATCGTACAGACACTGATTCCGCGCGCTACCGGCCATGGCCGTGCACCAGCCACTGAAGTGATGATCAACACTCCGGCCGTTTCCTCACTGATCCGCAGTGGCAAGGCGCATCAGATCCGGACCGTGCTGCAGTCTGGCGAGAAGGAAGGCATGCACACGCTCGATCAGGATCTGGCGCGACTGGTGAACAAGGGCGTGATCACATTCGAGGACGCGCTGGTGAAGGTGCAGGTACGCGAGGAGTTCGAGAAGCTCTGCGGCGCGCGCAAGTCGTTCTAAGGATGGTCGGCACAGCTGGCGCGATGGTGTGCCCATGCATCCAATGGCGGTTCCGCAACATGGAATATGACGGAACCGCCATGGTCCATGCGCGGCCACGCAATAATCGCAAAGTCACGCAGCAATCGCTCGTATTTCGAACGCAACGGGAAACAGGAAACATGAGTTCTGCAACAGTAGCAGCCACAGACAACAGAACACGATGCGACGCAATCCGGCATTGGCTCTCGCCGCATCGTCTGCACTGCATCGTGCTCGCGGCGTACGTCATCGTGGTGGCCACAGTGATGTGCTTCCACGAACCATGGTTCGACGAGGCACAAGCCTGGCTCATCGCGCGCGACTGCTCCTGGCGGGAGATGATTCTGGAGCGCCCGCACTATGAGGGGCATCCTCCACTGTGGTGGATGATGCTTGCCATACCCGCCAAGCTTGGCGTGCCGTACGAGATGGGATTGAAGACCATCAACCTCACATGCGCCGCGCTTATGATCTGGCTGTTGGAGTTCAAGACCAAGCTCCCTGAGGTTCTTAAGGGCATCCTCCCTTTCTCCTATTTTCTGTGCTACCAGTACGGCGTCACGTCGCGTCCCTATGCGCTGATGGTCGCGGCCATGCTGCTGGTGGCCATCAACTGGAAAAACCGTGACGAGAAACCGTGGCGCGAAGTGCTCAGCATGATGCTGTTGTGTCTGACCAGCTCATATGGACTGGTCATCGCAGGCATGTTCGCGGCGAATTGGGTGGTGCGGTTCGTCCGGCAGGAACACTCGCTGATACGTAACCGGCAACGGTTCGCCGCGCTGCTGGCGCTGCTCGCGGCGGCGGTGGTCATACTGATCGACGTGATGCCCGCAAAAGACGTGTATTCCGGCAATTTCGACATCTCCGGCATGACGCAGCCGGCACCACTATGGATGCAAATTTGCAATTCCTGGCTGCTGCTGCCGGCCGAAGCATTATTCACCTCGACGGTGTCGGATACGAATCTGGTATTCATCGGCCTGTCGTCGACACTGCTGTACACGGGAACCGTGTCATGCCTCATGTGGGCCCCGCTCATCCACATCAGCCGACGCCGGCACAACGCAATGCTGCTGCTGAGTTCATACACAGTGATGTGCTTGGTGTTCGCGCAGCATTTCTCCATGCACCATCTGGGCATCCTGCTGGGATTTTTCATCGCGGTGCTCGCGATTGACTGCGACGAGCGACGTATCAGCACGGACGACTGGCCGGCCTGGTGCATCACCATGGCCGACCGATTCATCGGCAAGCTTGGAGCGAGGAAAGCGCGCAACTATCTCATCACGCTGAAGGCCCTCGCTTTAGGTGCCATGCTCATCAGCGTGTATTGGACGATCAACGCCAGCATATGCGACATACGATACGAGTATTCCTCATCCCGGACGGTGGCCTCGTTCATCAAGACCAATCATCTGGAGCAATACCGTTGGATGGCTGGCTGGACTCGCATCAATTCCACGAATGCGTCCCCGGATGTCAAGGAACGAATCAATCAAGGCGGCTACTGCGCCGATGGCAAGGACTGCATCGACTACACATCGTGGGTGAGCGGAACACTGGTCACCGCCGACCCGTACTTCAAGCGTACGCTCATGTCCAATGCCTACAAAGGGCGCAGCTACATCTCTTGGGAATGGTGCATAGACCCCTATGCCGGCAAACAAGACATCGAAACCTGGAGATCATGGGGCGAACCCGAATTCTACGACACCATCTATCAGCCGTTCTTCTTCAGCGCCCTCGGCTATGACCGGAACGACTACACGAAAATACGCATCGCCGAAACCGTCACGCCATGGAAAGACCAGCGATCGCGCGGTTCCGTGGAAATCTACGTACGCAACGACATCTACAAGAACGTCCTGCACTCCCCTGACACCGGCATCGCATGGCCGGATGGAGCCAAACGGCGGTAGATGGGAGCATCGGTGCATCACACGAGCAAGGTAGTCTGAGAATATGCCGTACCACAACCCGAATTCACGCAGCCGGCGGAATGTCCTACGCATCGTGGGCGTGCTCGTCGTGCTTGCCGTCATCGCCGGCGTCGCCAATTTCCTGCACGCCACCACCAGTGAAGCGGCCGGCAATGTCAAGCCGCAGATCGAAACCATGCAAGGCATCCGGCAGACCGCGCAGGACAGCATCACGTTCGCGCAGGGCCTGGATGATCCGGACCGATTCGCCGCGCACATCGAAACCGTGCAGCAGTGCATGGACGATTACGACCGGCTTGCCGACGCCAAGCAGATCAAGTATCTGCTGTCGGACAATCTGCAGGAACGCATCATCGGACTGTTGTACCGCAACCAGCAGCGCACCATCATCGACAGCATGCGCGTGGCGGCACATAATCTCGACGGACAGACCAAGGAGCTGCTCAGCGCGGTCGACGCGGCCATGGCGGACGATTTCAGCCAGCATGCGGCGCAATGGCTGCTGCAGGTGGACGATCCGACGCAGGCGAACGAGCTCATCGACCGATACGGCAAACAGCGCGCGTATGCATCGATGAGGGAGATGCTCGCCGACCTACGGTCGCTGCACAAACTACGCTCGGACGTGAAACAGCAGGTCTCGACTGCGGTCAGCAATCTGCATAACGCGGAAGCCGCAGCGGCTGCGATCGCCGTGCCCGAACGCAACGGTGATCTCGATCCGGCCGGATGGTACACGCTCGCCACGAACGTGGTATCAACGATGGGCGTGCAGATCGAACAGACCATGGAATTCAACTGCGGCGGCCAGTCAGGTGAGAATCCGAGTGGATTCGTGGCTGCGTATTACTGCCAGATGCCCGACCGCTCGCAGAGGAATGTCGTGCATATGCTCACCACGCATCCGGATTGGACGCAGACCGCGCGAAGCCCTTGGCTGGTGGACATGGTCAAGCACGAGCTCTCGCACCGCTCGATCATGATCTCCTGCGGCACCACGCAACCGACAATCGCAGCCGACCGTACGGAGGCGGTGACGAATTCCTATTCGGTGCTGTTTTTCGGGGCCGACCGCGACCGCATCACGAATCAGCAGCAGGGTGTCGCCGAATACGCGATGGATGCATCCAGCGATCAGCTGGCCACCGCCATCCACGATGGCAATTGCGGGTGAGGTAAGCCAGTTCTCGCTTGGCGACTATTGCACATCCTTGAATTCGATAGTCCAGTTCTTCGCGTCGTCGCCAAGCACATTGCGCACATACTGCTCTAGAATAGTCCGCGCGCGAGCTTCGGCTTGGGCAAGCAACGCCGAATCGGTTTTCGCCTGCTTCAGCATGCTTTGCTGGGCCTTATCAAACATTTCCGTTTTCTCTTCGGCGGTAATCGAAGTGGCGAAACCAGTGCTCACCAGCGGTTTGCTGAACGACTTCTCATTTACGTCCGGATCATCCAACACGTGAGCTGGAGGCACGGTAATGATTACTCTATGACCGTTGGCATCTGGACTAATTGTTACTTTATCGGCATCAATACCGTACTTCACGATGCCACTGTATTCCATCCACATACGTTTGTAGCCATTATTGAAGAACCACGATCCCTCATGACTGAGCTTGGCCGTGTTGTGGTAATAACATTTTAATGTGGCCATCTGTGCGATATACGTGGCATTCGAGAAAGTTGGGATAGCTTCTTTCTTTTCCTCGCCGCACCCTACAGCAGAACATGCAAGCGTAGCAACACATAATGCGGCAATCGCACGTTTCATGGAACGATTATTCGTCAGCATGCGCGGTCTCCTTAGTGAGCTTTACGGTCTCGGCCTTCTGCAATTTGTATCCTTTTGCTTCCACGAGATCCTTGGTCAACGCATCCACAGTTTGTTCAAGATTGCTGGCAGCAATAGAAATAATGTCTCCGTTTGTTTTGGTCTCCTGTTGCGCATCCTGCTTGCAAAGCTTGATCACCTCATCAATTTCAACGGACGGATTGTTCTCGAAAAAGTCGAGGCTGCCGCTATCAACCACGACGTCCCCAATAGTCGGCTTCGGCAGAATCGGAGTGACGGTCTTCGCGGTATCGTCCACTTCGAACGTGATATCGCTCATCTTGACGCCAGCAGTCACCGTCGCCTCATATGCAACATGCCACTTGTCCTTACCAGCATTGTCTTTCTTTACAGCAACACCGCCATAATGGAATTTCGCGGTCGATAGATCGTCGATATTCACAGCCGCCTGCAACTGGCTTTCCACACTGATGGTAGATTCGGTCCTTGCATTGTCAAAAACAGGTTTAACGACACCGTTCCACACAAACAGGACAACTGCAACAGTGACAATTGCCGCAACAGCGCCAAACAACACCTTACGCAACTTTTTTGCACTGAAATCGCCGAACAACCTATCGCAAAGACCGCCCCGCCTCCTTCGACTCCCGCCATTTCTCGCCAACGCACATTCCTTTCACGGTTCTCTTCCGTCAACAATTCTATCCCCGCATGCAAATACATAGGGGCGTCACAAACGTCTCAGGAAATAATACGGGGAAGCCCATCTCGTGGAATGATTATCGGAAATAATCCGATATTTGATGACGTTTCATCATAATGAAAATGCCCGCCATGTCTTCCTGCAAGGCAGGACAGCACACATACCACTTACTACTTCCACGCCGGCTTAAACATTCGGATGGGATACTCAAAAGAGCGTGGAAGAGGCGACCTGCTATTCAGCACACGAAATGCTGCAGCCGAACGTACACAATGGTCGCCCCATGTCTTCGCTATTCGGCGATGCCGTTTTTGGACTAAATCAGCCAATCGGTCACGTCCTTCTCGGAAACAGATTCCGAGAAACGGTGCCCGGTAAGCCATGTACCGCTGCCTGCCATTTTCTGGAGCGTGGATGCACTGTTGCCGATATCGGAGCTGGCGGAAGTGCAGAACGGAATGATCGTCTTACCTGCGAAATCGTTGGATTTGACGGAATCGTTCACCAGCCAAACAGGTGCCATCCACCAAATCGGGAAGCCCAGATACACAGTGCTGCCGGCACCGACCATGTCATGGGCCGGAATCACTCGCGGCCGGCACGTTCCTTGACATAACTGACGAAGCGGTCGACCGCCTCAGGGGTGTCGTGGCGAAAGAACATGCTGGTCTTGGTGTCAAGGCCCGCGATGGTTGTCATCTCGCTGTCGGAGAGCCGGAAATCGAAGATGTTCAGGTTTTCTTCCATGCGCTCCTTGTGCGTGGACTTGGGCAGAGCGACGATGTCGCGCCGAGTGAGCCAACGCAGGATCACCTGCGCGACGGACTTGCCATGTACCTCGCCAATCTTGGCCAGGGTGGGATTGGAGAACATGTTCTGCATGCCCTCCCCGAACGGAGCCCATGCTTCCTGAGCCACGCCCCGCTTGACCATGTTCTTGCGAGCTTCGATCTGCTGGTTGAGCGGATTAGTCTCGACCTGATCGACCATCGGGGCGATCTCATTGAAGGCGACCATATCGGCCAGACGATCCGGATAGAAGTTACTCACGCCGATGGCGCGGATCACGCCGTCCTTGTAGAGCTTTTCGAGTGCACGCCACGCGCCGTAGGTATCGGAAAACGGCTGGTGCAGTAACACCAGATCGAAATAGTCGGTGCCAAGCTTCTTCAAGGACACATCGACGGACCTCAGCGTGTTCTCATAGCCGTAATTGCTGATCCAGATCTTGGTAGTGAGGAACAGATCCTTACGATCGATACCGGAATCCTTGATTCCTTGGCCGACTTCGGCCTCGTTGAAGTACGACTGTGCGGTGTCGATATGGCGGTACCCGGTCTCGATGGCCTCGCGCACGCAGCGAGGAGCATCGTCCTTGCTGATCTGGAAGACGCCGTATCCGATCTTCGGAATCTCAACACCGTTGGCAAGTTTCACGTATTCCACTGTTTTTCCTTCCATAAATTCGTCGGTATTCAGTGCCGGCATGTATGCCGTTCTGACCCTCAAGATAAAATCCGGTAGCCGCTACCGGTCAAATTACGGCACGCCGGTACTATCTACCGGTATTAATAACCGGAAATGTGACATGATAGGTACAAACAAAAAGAACAATGCGCCTCAAGCCCGACCCCATCCGGCGGCACCCGCCGAACGTCCTGCCGCGCAGCGTCCGAAAGGAGCCACGTATGGCAATCACGGCAGTGCCACTCCATAAGAACATGAAAACCTATACGATGAAGCAGGCCTGCAAACTAACCGGCATGAATTACGAAGCATTGAAGTTCTATTGCAATTCAGGACTCGTGCCCGGTCTCAAACGAGACCAGAACAACCGACGCGTCTTCGACGAGCGATGCATCGCATGGATCAACGACCTGACATGTCTCAAACGCTGCGGTCTGGGCATCAAGGAGATGCGGCACTACACGCAACTCTGTCTCGAAGGTGAGTCATCGATACCGGAACGTCAGGAAATCCTTGCCGAAAAACGCGAGCATCTGGAGACGCAACTGGAGGAACTGCGTAAAGCCATCGCCTACATCGATGAAAAACAGCGCTTCTACGCCGACGTGACTGCCGGCAGGACGGCATACTGCAGCAACGTCATCGACACGACGCAAAGCGACTGACTGCGTTCCGTAGGTGATTTTTGCGTTCCGTAGGCGATCAGCTTCGAATCCGGACACGAGCAAACGCCTAATTCCAGGCATCTCGCCGATGCTTATCCGGCAGCAACCACCTACGGAAGCCCAAAATCACCTACGAAATCGCGCCTGTCAAGGGACGTAGATAGATTAAGCACTGTTGTAAACATGCGGGGGTGCTTGATGGCCAAGTCCATCAAGCTGAGATAGGCATGAACGCCTGACCCTTTGAACCTGTTGGTTAGGACCAACGTAGGGAGCAGATCATGAGCGATGACTCATCCGCCAATGACGCACTCGGCGCATTGCGTGCCGCCATCAAACAAGCCGTCATGGACGTACGCGAGCAGACGCCGCTGGCGCAGTCGTTCACCAATTTCGTGACCATCAATCTCGTTGCCAACGCACAGCTTGCGGCGGGCGGCACCGCGGCCATGAGCTATCTGCCGGATGATGTGATCGCCACCGCCGAAATCGCCGGATCGAACTACATCAACGTGGGCACGTTGCTGCCGTTCTTCAAGGACGCGCTGCCGGAAATCGCGCGCAAACTGCACGAAAACGGCAAGACGTGGGTGCTAGACCCGGTTGCTGCGGGCATTGGCGAAACACGCACGTTCATTCTTGAATCGTTCCGTGACGCGCCTCCGACCATTGTGCGCGGCAATGCGAGCGAGGTCATCGCGCTTGATGCGATGTGGGGGCTGGCCGACGCCGACAGCACTGATCCGACCACGCGTCCGGCTGGAGTGGAGGCCGTTGACGAGGTCGACGCGGCCATCGACGCGGCCAAACGTGTGGCCCGCCATTTGGCGAAGCACTCCCCCGTCGGCAAGGGCGCGGTTGCGGTGTCCGGCGCGGTTGATCTGGTGACCGACGGCGAGCGCACGTTCCGCCTGCCCGGAGGCAGCGCGATGATGACGAAGATCACCGGCGCCGGCTGTTCGCTCGGCGGCGTGACCGCAACGTATCTTGCCGTGGCCGAGCCGCTGGTCGCCGCCCTTGCCGCGTCGCTGCTGTATGATCGTGCGTCCGAAATCGCCGAAGTCAAATCCGATGGCCCCGGTTCGTTCCAGGTGGCGCTGCTCGACGCGCTGTGGAACGTCACCGCCGATCAGGTGGCCGCGTCCGACATCATCGAAACCAACTGACCGCAACGTTCCGTTGATGGTTTCGCACCATCGCAATCGTATATACGGAATATATACGTTCAGTGCGGTGCGACGGAAAATAAACGGAAAATAACAAGACTTCTTCTGGAGCACTTACCCAAAGAACAACAAAGGGGAAACCAATGAATAATTATCCATTCGCCTCGATGCGCGACTGCTTTGATATGAGCGCGTATTTCGTGGTCGGTCCGCAGGATTGCAAGGGCCGGCCGGTGACGGATGTGGTGGATGACGCGTTGCGTGGGGGCGCGACGTTCATCCAATTACGCGCCAAGAACGCGGATGCGAAGGATATCACCGAAATGGCCCGCGATATCGCGCAGGCCATCAAGAACAGCGGCAAGTCCGATTCCGTGGCGTTTGTGATCGACGACCGCGTGGATGTGGTATGGCAGGCGCGCGACAAGGGCATCAAGGTGGATGGCGTGCATATCGGCCAGACCGATATGGAACCGCAGGAGGCTCGCGCGCTGCTCGGCGAGGACGCCATCGTGGGCCTGTCCGCCGAGACCGAAAGTCTGGTGAAGCTTATCAACGAGCTGCCGAGCGGCTGCATCGACTACATCGGCGCCGGCCCGCTACATGTGTCCACCACCAAGCCGGAGGCTTCCGTGGGCGGCAACGACGGTTCCGGGCATACGCTTGACGAGGAACAGATCAACGCGATTTGCGCGGCGAGCGAGTTCCCGGTAGTGGTCGGCGGCGGCGTACATGCCGACGATATGGAGATGCTGGCCCGTTCGAAGGCGGCCGGCTGGTTCGTGGTGTCCGCGATCGCCGGTGCCGACGATCCGGAAGCGGCCACCCGCGAAATGGTGACGCGCTGGAAGGCGGTGCGCGGCGACGCGAAGCACGGCTATGCGCCGCGTGTGAAGTAGTCCGTCGTACAGGAAATCGACAAGCCCGCTGAGATGAGCGAGAAGTTCCGCAAGGGTGGTTCTACACTGTATCAGTGAGCTCAGTGAAGATAATCAATGAATCAGTGAGCCTAATAAGGAGAGTTACCATGACTAGCACATTGCCACCGGTATTGAGTATCGCAGGATCGGATTCGTCCGGCGGTGCCGGCATTCAGGCGGATTTGAAGACCATGCTCGCCAACGGCGTGTTCGGCATGACCGCGATCGCGGCGCTGACCGCGCAGAACACCACCGGCGTGACGATGGTCACCAACACTCCCCCGGAAATGCTTGCGGCGCAGATCGACGCGGTGTTCGAAGACATTCCGCCGGTGGCGGTGAAGATCGGCATGGTGTCCAGCGCCGAGCTCATCACCGTGATCGCCGACCGTCTGACCGCGCACAACGCGAAGAACGTGGTGCTCGACCCGGTGATGGTGGCCACGTCCGGCGCGAAGCTCATCGAGGATGATGCCATCGCGGCGCTGACGTCCAAACTGTTCCCGCTGGCCACCGTGATCACGCCGAACATGCCGGAGACCCAGGTACTGTGCGACTTGGCCGTAGAGCAAGGTGCGGGCGCAATCGACTATGAGAACGGCGAATCCATCTCCACCGAGAACGACATGGTGACCGCAGGTCATCTGCTCGCCGGCCATTTCGGCTGCGCGGTGCTCGTCAAGGGCGGCCACGGCACGCATGACACGAGTGACGTGCTTGTCGAGCCGGATGGCAAGATCACCTGGTTCCGTTCCCGTCGCATCAACAACCCGAACACGCACGGCACCGGCTGCACGCTGTCTTCCGCCATCGCCAGCCATTTGGCTCTTGGCGAGGCGCTGCCGACGGCCGTCGACCATGCCAAGCTGTACCTGACCGGCGCTTTGGAAGCGCAGCTCGATCTTGGACATGGTTCCGGTCCGATGGACCACGCGTGGAAGTGGCGTTGAACCAAGCCACGCAAACCACGCGAACCACGGCAGCCGTTGGAACAGTACAACAAGTAATCGCACGAAAACACACGAGACAACGCTGAGAAAGGTAATCATGACGCTCGATCGCAACGCAGAAAAGCAGGAAGTGCCCGTCAATCCGGAAACCGGCAAACCGTATATCAACACGCTTGCCGCAGTAGCCATCTCCCCCGCCGGAGCCAGCCCGGAGAAGTCCACGTACGTGGCGCAGGCCGTGGACGTAATCCGTGAATCCGGCCTGCCGAACGAGACGAACGCCATGTTCACCAACATCGAAGGCGACATCGACGATGTGCTCAAGGTGATCCGCGACGCCACCATGAAGCTCGCCGGACAGGGCTACCGCACCGACGTGGTGATCCGTCTCGACATCCGCCCCGGTTTCGAAGGACAGATCCACGCCAAGCAGGAACTGGTAAACGAGATTCTGTCGAAATAACCCCCTTTACAGTGGTGAAACGAAACCATTCCATGTAAAAAAGCACGCTTTTTCTCGAAAAAGGCGCGCTTTTCGTGTTCATTTGGGTATAGTGTTGCGATCATGACGACAATGAAGGAAATCGCCGAACAAACGGGGGTATCCATCTCCACTGTATCCCTGGTGCTCAACGGACGCGACGAAGGCAGGGTGAATCCCACGCTTGCTTCGCTGGTGCGGAACAAGGCGACCGAACTCGGGTACAAGATCAACCCGTTGGCGCGAAGCCTACGCACCAACAAAACCCGAATCCTCGGCTTCATCAGCGAGGAAGTCGCCACCACACCGTACGCGGGCGGCATCATTCTGGGCGCGCAGGACGCGGCCAGCGCCTACGGCTACATGCTGTTCACCGTCAGCACCGACGGCAAGGCGAGCGAGGAAAACGAGATCGCCACACTGAAAAGGTACGGCGTGGACGGATTCTTCTATTCGAAGATGTCGAACCGCATCGCACATGTTCCCGAATCGTTGAACGAATACCCCGTGGTGATGGTGGACGCCACCGACCACGAGAACAAAGTGCCCAGCATCGAGCCGGACGAGTTCATGATCGGCTACGACGCCACGAATCGGCTGATCCAGGCCGGATGCAAACGCATCGCATACGTGGGTTGCGCGGAAAACATGATCGCGCAGGACGGTCGTCTTGCCGGCTACCGCACCGCGTTGCAGGAGGCCGGACGTGCGTTCAACCCATCGCTGGTATGCAACGTAATGAACAACGGTCCAGCTTTACGCGCCGTGAACAAGTTGTTCGACGACGAGCATCCGGACGGCTTCTTCTGCTTCAATGATGCGCGCGCCTGGTATGTGTACGAATGCGCGGCAAGAAGAGGGCTTACGGTAGGCAAAGATATTTCCGTGGTCGGCGTGGACAACCACCGCGTGTTCGCAGAGACACTTGAACCGCAGCTGACCACCGTCGAACTGCCACATTACGAAATGGGCTATTGGTCAGCCTGCAAGCTGATTTCCATGATTGAAGGCAAGGATGTGGATACCAGTTCATGTCCATCCGCCAGAGCTTCCCTGCCGCCGCTTGATGCGCCGATTCCGGCGAAGATCCACTGCGCATTGTTGGAAAAAGATTCCGTCATATCCTGATTTTTCTGTTTTTACAACGATTCAAATGCTTACGATTGTTCGCACAGCCATTTTCTATACATGAAAATTGTGCGTTTGTTCACGACACGCCGAATAAAGCAATCGTGCCAACAGTCCGCCAGCAGTTGATTCAGGCTTAATTTCAACTATCCGCAAATCCTTACAAACGTTTGACGTCAAACGATTGACGTCAAACGTTTGACGAAGCAGTTGCCATATGCTATCTTGAAGCCATGTTCGCTTTTCGGCACGGCAGCTGAAATCCGAGCAGGCGCAAGCCAAAACAACATCGGAAGCGATCGATGCCGCGCGGCAGCGGCACCGCGAAGAGAAAAAGAGAATCAAAATGGCAAGTAAAACACGTTCTGTATGGAAGAATCCTTCCTATCTGCAGAGCTCCTTCGGCATTTTCATGTTCTTCTGTTCCTGGGGCATCTGGTGGTCCTTCTTCTCCCGCTGGCTCACTGACCCGACCCACGGTCTGGGCATGAGCTCCGCGGAACAGGGCCAGATCTACTCCATCAACTCCTTGGCCACCCTGGTCATCATGTTCGTTTACGGCACCATTCAGGACCAGCTGGGCATCAAGCGCAAGCTCGTGATCTTCATCTCTGCGGTCGCTGCATGCGTTGGCCCGTTCGTGCAGTTCGTGTACCAGCCGATGCTGACCGCCGGCGGCACCACCCGATTCATCGGCGTGCTTCTCGGCTCCATCGTGCTGTCCGCGGGTTTCATGGCCGGCTGCTCCCTGTTCGAAGCCATCACCGAACGTTACTCCCGTAAGTTCGGCTTCGAATATGGTCAGTCCCGCGCTTGGGGCTCCTTCGGCTACGCTGTCGTGGCGCTGTGCGCAGGCTTCCTGTTCAACATCAACCCGATGCTGAACTTCTGGGTTGGTTCCATCTGCGGCCTCGGCATGCTGTGCGTCTACGCCTTCTGGGTTCCGGCCGAGCAAAAGGAAGAACTCAAGAAGGAGGCCGATCCGAACGCGGCTCCGACCAACCCGTCCTTCAAGGAAATGGTCTCCGTCCTGAAGATGCCGACTCTGTGGGTGCTCATCGTCTTCATGCTGTTCACCAACACCTTCTACACCGTGTTCGATCAGCAGATGTTCCCGAACTACTACGCCTCCCTGTTCCCGACCACTGAAATCGGCAACGCCACCTACGGTACCCTGAACTCCTTCCAGGTGTTCCTCGAGTCCGCCATGATGGGCGTCGTCCCGATCATCATGAAGAAGATCGGCGTGCGTAACTCCCTGCTGCTCGGCGCCACCGTGATGTTCGCCCGCATCGGTCTGTGCGGCGTGTTCCATGACCCGGTCTCCGTCTCCATCGTCAAGCTGTTCCACTCCATCGAGGTTCCGCTGTTCTGCCTGCCGGCGTTCCGTTACTTCACCCTGCACTTCGACACGAAGCTGTCTGCCACCCTGTACATGGTTGGTTTCCAGATCGCTTCCCAGGTCGGCCAGGTGATTTTCTCCACCCCGATGGGTGCTCTGCATGATGCCATGGGCGACCGTCCGACCTTCTTCACCATCTCTGCCATCGTGTTTGCGGCTCTGGTCTACGGCTTCTTCGTCATCAAGAAGGATGATCAGGAAGTCGGCGGCGATCCGTTCTACACTGACAAGCAGCTCAAGGCCATGAAGGCCGCTGGTGCGGAAGTGAAGGCCTGAGTCTCAGCCCGTACTAAGTCGGCGTACGGCGTCGATGGTGGTCGCAACCTACATCCCTTCTCCCGCGATCATCATCGGTACCGTACGCGTCATAACAACAATCGTGGTGTCCGAAGCGTTTCCCTTTTTCCGCTTTGGGCACCATCTTCAAAAAGCTTTTTACCCAACAATTCATAACCCAGATTCAGAAAGGCATTCAACGATGACTGGCTTTACTCCGGACGCACCTGTCCTTCACGAAATCAAGAACCACGGCGAGGAACTCACCAAGGCAGAGGCCGGCGTCGCGGCCTTCGCAGCCAAGCGTAACAACCGCTGGTATCCGAAGTTCCACATCGCATCCAATGGCGGTTGGATCAACGATCCGAACGGCCTGTGCTTCTACAAGGGCCGTTGGCACGTCTTCTACCAGCTGCACCCGTATGGCACCCAGTGGGGTCCGATGCATTGGGGTCACGTCTCCTCCACCGACATGGTCAATTGGAAGCGTGAGCCGATTATGTTCGCCCCGTCTCTGGAAGAGGAAAAGGACGGCGTCTTCTCTGGCTCCGCAGTGATCGGCGACGATGGCAAGCTCAGGTTCTACTACACCGGCCACCGTTGGGCCAACGGCAAGGACAACACCGGCGGCGACTGGCAGGTGCAGATGCTCGCCGAACCAGACAACGATGAGCTGACCAGCGCCACTAAGCGCGGTATGGTCATTGATTGCCCGACCGACAAGGTGAACCACCACTACCGCGACCCGAAGGTCTGGAAGACCGGCGACAAGTGGTACATGACCTTCGGTGTCTCCTCTGCCGAGAAGCGCGGCCAGATGTGGCTGTTCTCCTCCGATGACATGGTCAAGTGGACCTATGAGCAGGTGCTGTTCGAGCATCCGGATCCGGACGTGTTTATGCTTGAGTGCCCGGACTTCTTCCCGATCAAGGACGTCGAAGGCAACGAGAAGTGGGTTATCGGCTTCTCCGCCATGGGCGCTCAGCCGTCCGGCTTCATGAACCGCAACGTCAACAACGCCGGCTACATGATCGGCACTTGGACTCCGGGTGAGCAGTTCAAGCCGGAAACCGAGTTCCGTCTGTGGGATTGCGGCCACAATTACTACGCGCCGCAGTCGTTCAACGACGGCAAGCGTCAGATCGTCTACGGTTGGATGAGCCCGTTCGTCGAGCCGATTCCGATGCAGGACGACGGCTGGTGCGGCAACCTCACCCTGCCGCGTGAGATCACGCTGGGCGCCGACGGCGACCTGCACACCGCGCCGGTGGCCGAAATGGAAGGCCTGCGCGAGGATACCGTCGATTTCGGTGCGATCGATCTGGACGTCAGCGGCGAGAAGACCATTGTGGACGATGCCGAAGCCGTGGAAATCGAAATGACCATCGACCTGGCCAACTCCACCGCCGAGCGTGCCGGCCTGCGTGTCCACGCCACCGAGGATGGCGCCTACACGTCCGTTGCGTATGACGATCAGATCGGCCGCGTGGTGGTCGACCGTCAGGCCAACGCTCAGGGCGATCGCGGCTACCGTACGGCACCGCTGTCCGAAGCCGAACTTGCCGCCGGCGAACTCAAGCTGCGCGTGTACGTGGACCGTGGCTGCGTGGAGGTGTACGTCAACGACGGCCGTCAGGTGCTCAGCTCGTACAGCTACGCGTCCGAAGGTCCGCGCGCCATCAAGCTCGTGGCCGAATCCGGCACGCTCAAGGTCAAGTCCCTGGTGCTTCACCACATGAAGTCCATCGGACTGGAATGATAGACGTCTGTCATGGTTGACAGGCAAACAACCATAAGACAGTAGCAAGGGGTATATGGGAAGTCCTCCGCATCGGAAGGGTGCGGAGGACTTCCTGTTTTTACGGTCAGCATGCGATTGCGCTACGTATGGTTGCGAACTCATCCGCATTTCGTTACCGTGCAAGGCAGTTTTGAGTAACAACATGCGGAAGGACTTCCCCGTTTCGTTCGTTTTTGACTGATTTCCTCGCGTTCCGCCCCACCGTCTATACTGACCAGCCGGTAACAAACTTTTCTGGCCGACCAGCGGGCAGGCTCCTCACCTTACTGATTTCCCGTCATCGGCCACGTGCGCGTCCACTTTTGACGCAGAAAGCAAGGTGAACGATGGCGGAATCGCACGTTCAACGCAAACTGCTTGACATGATGAAACGTCGTATTCCGACAGTGATCGCCATCGTGTTGCTGCTGGCGGTATGGGAGGCATGGGTACGAATAGGGCATGTGCCGTCCACGATGATCGCCTCCCCCAGTGAGATTGCTCAGGCGACCGTCGAAACCTGGCCGACACTCTGGCCCGCGACACAGGTCACATTGCTGGAAGGTACCGTCGGTTTCCTGCTTGCCGTGGCATGCGGCATTTTAATTGGGATTCTGCTGTATTGCTCCCGTGTTGCGAATGCGGCGCTGTTCCCGTTACTGTCGGCCGCGCAGACGATGCCGTTGATTTCGATCGCACCACTGTTCCTAATCTGGTTCGGTTTCGAGATTTCCGGCAAAATCGTAATCGTGGCCGTATTCGGCCTGTTTCCGATTGCGGTGCAGACGATTCGTGGTCTTGAGGCGGTCCCCCAGTTCTATTCGGATGTGGCGCTGACATGTGGCGCAACCCGTACGTGGACGCTGTGGCACGTGAAGCTGCGCGTGGCCGCACGGCAAATCTACGGCGGTATCCGCGTATCCGCCGCCTATATCTTCGCCACCGCCGCCACGGCGGAATACCTGGGCGCACGCAAGGGCCTCGGCATCTGGCTGCAGGCAGCCTACAATTCGTTCCGCACGCCGCTTATCTTCTCGGCCACGCTGGTGATCATCGCCATCACCTGCGTGCTCATGTGCCTAGTGAACCTGAGCGAGCGTATGCTGCTCGGCCCTGCCAGCGATGACGAGGATCCAGACGCCGGACAGTGAGCAGACCACCATCTGCGGCACAACGGACGGAGGAACTTCCAAAACTGGCATCATGCGACGTTTACCCTGACTTTTCTGACGTTTACATGAACTCGTCCGGCAGTACCGCGCTTTATTACAAGAATGAAATACACAAGGGCAAACGCCGCCATGCGCCAAGATTTCGGAGAAAACCAATATGTTATTTTTGAGGCTTCTGCTGTTTTCGTGGGTTAGGTTCTCGGCTGTGGTAGGCGTATGTCGAGTCCACCGCATCGGGAGCATCTGAGCATGCCCCTGCGCGGACGCACGCGGATCTCGAGCACGGGTTCGGGACGCAATGGGGAGTCGGCGATGCGCACGCCCTCGACCACCGTGCCTTTGACGTTGAGAAGCTGGTTGAACATGCTGTTCATCAGGCGCTTTTTGGCTGTGTTTTTCTTGGTCGTTAAACATCCTACTCAAAAAGCGCTCTTTCTTACTCCCACAACGGTTCAACAACGAACCCGCACCCACGAAAACAGCAATAGCGCCGCTTTTCTACTCCAGATTCGCGTGGTACTCCCACAGGGAATCGAGGTCGATATCGCGTTTGCGCACCATGGACATGGCGATGGCGTCTCCGACCAGCAGCAACGACTGCTCGAACAGGCTGGTCATCGGCTGCTGGCTCGGCTTGGTGCCGCTGCCGGGCTTGCCGGCGGCCGGCACATGGACAAACAGATCGGTGTACTGCTTCATCGGGCAGTCCTCGACGATGCCGATGCGCGCCACCTTGGCGCCGAAGGACTTGGCCTTGCCGGCGATGAACAGCGGGAATCCGGTTTTGCCGGAACCGGATCCGACGATAAGCAGGTCCTGCCCGCAGATGGCCGGTTCGGTGATCTGGCCGACCATCACCGTGTCCACGCCGAGGTGGGCGAGACGTTTGGCGATGGCTTCCAATGCGAGTTCGACGCGGCCGACGCCGACGAAGAAGACCTTGCGGGCGTTAGCGATGAGATTCACAAGTGCGTCGATCTGCGTCTCGTCCATATGGTCGAGCACGTCGGCGAGCTCTTGCACGATGATCCGCTCGCAGTCGCGGAATGATGAGGGGAATTGGGTGGCGGCTTCGGTTGCGGCGGTAGTTGTGATGGTCATGATGATGCTTTCTTGAGTGTGGGATTGCGGCAGGCGGAGATGCCTGTGGGTTGATTGCTCCTCCGGTCGGCTTCGCTGACGGCTCTCCTCGGGGAAGGGAGCCCGGGGCTCGGCGTGGAGGGTGTGTTTTCAAGCTGGGCCGATGGCTTCGAGGGGGACTGAGAAGAAAAATCAGCGAGGGTTGGCCGTGGTCTCGCCGGTGGAGTGTTCGTAGGCGTCCATGGTGAGGCGCCAGGCCTCGCGGATATCGGGGGAGCGCTTGAAGATGCCAGTGTTGCCGAGCACGAAGGTGTTCGCGCCGGCCTCGCGCATGGCCTTGAAGTTCTTTTCGTTGCAGGATCCGTCGATCTGGATCTCGTAGTTCAGTCCTTGCTCGTCGCGGAATCGTGCAAGCCGTTCGATTTTCTTCAGGATCTCGGGGATGAGCGGCTCACCGCTGTAGCCGATTTCGACGGTCATCACGGTGATGAGGTCGATGCGTTCCAGCAGGTTCTCCACGTCGGCGAACGGGGTGAGCGGGTTGATGGCCACGCCCGCGCCGCAGCCGTTCTCGTGGATGATGCGCAGCGTGCGGAAGGCGTGCGCGCCCAGCGATTCGACGTGCGGGGTGAGCATCGTGGCGCCGGCGACGACCAACTGGTCGATCCAATGGTCGGGGTCGGTGACCATCATGTGCACTTCGTTGCGCAGTGTGCTCAGCGGCAGCATCTGCTCGATCCAGGAGGTGCACAGACCCATACTGGGAGAGAAGTGGCCGTCCATGATATCCACATGGTAGGAGTCAGCCACCGTGTTAAGGTATTCGACCTGCGGGGCGGGATTGCGGAAATCGCTGCAATAGAGCGAAATCGCGAAATGGGGTGCTGAGAATGGAGCCGTCATTGGTGTTCCTTTGGGGTACGGGAAAAAGATGAATGTGTTGTTGGTCGCGTTTTGGGCGCGACTGGCCAAGGGTGCGGCGAATCGTCCTTCGCCCACCTGGCCGTTTCAGGGAATGGAGTCGCTACTGCCTGTCGGTGCGCACGGCCACGCCCATGGCGGCGAGCGCGCCGGCGCAGTCCGGCGTGCCTTCGGTCACGATGACGTCCAGCTCGTTGCAGCCGGCGATTCGATAGGTGGAGATGCGGCCGAATTTCTCCGGTGTGATGAGGCTCATGACCTTGGCGCCGGCCTTGATGATCACGCGCTTGGTCTCCGCGGATTCCAGATACGGGGTGGTGATGCCGTGCTCCGGGTCGATGGAGGAGACGCCGAGCAGCACCAGATCGCAATGCAGCTGCTGCAGCGCCGTCAGGGCGGCCGATCCCACGGTCTCCTTGGATTTGTGGTTTATGGTACCGGGCAGCATGTTCACTTCGACATGGTCGTAGTCGGACATCCACAGCGCGACGGCCGGGCTGTTGGTGATCACCGTGCCCTCCCAGTCGCGCGGGAAGGCCTGGGCGGCCAGATAGTTGGTCGAGCCGCCGTCGATGAAGATCACGCGGTTCTCGCAGATCTCATCCATGGCCAGTTCAGCGAGCCGCTTTTTGACGTCCGCGCCAAGGTCGACGCGGTTTTCGAAACGGCTCAGTTCCGTGTCCGGCTTGATCGCGCCGCCGTGCACGCGCTGCACGGCGCCCCTGTCGTCCAGTTCCTGAAGGTCCTTGCGCAGGGTGGTCTCGGTGACGCCCATCTCCTTGGCGAGGTCGGTGACGACCACGCGGCCGCTGTCGGCGACGCGCTTGAGGATGAGCTCCTGACGTTCTGCCTTCATCATGCTGGGCTCCTTCGGCTGGTGTATGCGGTGGCCGGGCGATGATCGCATTCGGCGTGTCGGCTTCCGTGTCTCATCATAACAGAGAGTTTTCGTTATTTATCGATTATGAGTACATTTTCATTTCGATTCCTTTCGTTTCTGCGTTGACAACTATCGTAACCTTGTGTTATAACTTTGTCAACAAGCAAAGCGAAAGACTTCAGAACTAAAACGAAAAATTTCGAAATGCTTGGATGGTTTGTCGACACGCTGATCGCTTGACGGCGAAACGCTGGCCGATAACCCCATAATGAAAACAACCGAACACAGCAGTTCAGACAAGGAAGTACACCATGAAGCGCTCCGAAATCAACGCCACCATCAAGCAGTTCGAGGCCCTGCTTGATCAGTACTGGTTCCGCATCCCGCCCTACCTGTCCTTTACCCCGGAGGAATGGGCCGACAAAAACCATGAGTGGGACGAGATCCGCGACAACATGCTCGGCTGGGACATCACCGACTACGGCGAAGGCGACTTCGAACACAAGGGGCTGGCGCTCATCACCCTGCGCAACGGCAACGTGAAGGACCCGAAGTACACCAAGGTATACGCCGAGAAGATCATGATGAGCATGCCCGGACAGGTCTCCCCGATGCATTTCCACTGGAACAAGATGGAGGATATCATCGTGCGCGGCGGCGGCACCGCTGTCTTCCACCTGTACAACGCTGATCCGAAGACCGAGGAGCGTCTCGACACCCCGGTGCTCGTGTGCCGTGACGGCCGCCGCTACTACGTGCCCGCCGGCGAGGACATCGAACTCAGCGAAGGCGAGTCCCTGACCTTCTACCCGTACACCTACCACGAGTACTACATCAAGGAGGACTCCGTGCCGACCCTTGTCGGCGAGGTGTCCATGTGCAACGACGACAACATCGACAACCGCTTCTACGAGCCGGTCGGCCGCTTCCCCGAAATCGAGGAGGACGAACCCGCCTACCGCCTGCTATGCAACGAATACCCGGCGGCCAAAGAGGACTGAGCCGGCGAAGCCCGTCCGCAATCGTCGCAAGACGCCGGTCCGCGAGGCGAGCCTGAGGGCGGTCCGGCGGCGATTTCGCGAGACCGCCCTCCAGCGCTGCGCATCGCCTCCCGCCGGCGGAGGCTACATTTCCCTTTTTCATTCCGGCCTTGGCTCACTATGTCCAAAACCAGTTTCAAAACCAGTTTCAACCCAGGATCCATCATGTCCAATACCACCACGCCATCCGTGGTCGCCATCGGCGAACTGCTGTGGGATATGCTCCCCGACGGCAGAAAGCCGGGCGGCGCACCCGCCAACTTCATCTACCACGTCGCCCAGAACGGCGTCAGAGGCACCGCCGTCACCGCTGTGGGCGACGACGAACTCGGGCGCGACCTCGTTTCCATCCTCGCCGACAACGACGTCAACGTGGCCGCGCAGGTCAACGACTATCCCACCGGCATCACCGCCGTCCGACTGGATGACGGTGGCATCCCCGAATACGACGTCGTCAAGGGCGTCGCCTGGGACCACATCGAATTCACCGACGAGGTGCGCGGCCTCGTACGCGGCGCCGACGCGATCTGCTACGGCACCATCGCCGCCCGCGAGGCGTGGGGCACCCGCGACACCATCTACCGGATGATCGACGCCGCGAGCCCCGACGCCATCCGCCTGTTCGACATCAACATCCGCTCCGGATTCGTCAACAAGGAAGTCATCACCCGATTCCTCGAGGGCGCCACCATCCTCAAAATCAACGACGAGGAGCTGCCCATCGTGGCCAACCTGTTCGGACTTGACTCGCCCGGGGACGACATCGCCTCTCGACAGCGCGTGATGGAGGCGCTCGCCGGCATGTTCGATCTGGACGTGACGATTCTGACCGCCGGCGACGCCTACAGCATCGTAATGGGACGTGACGAGACCTCGATCCTGCCCACGCCGAAGGTCGATGTCGTCGATACGGTCGGCGCCGGCGATTCGTTTTCCGGAGCGTTCCTCGCCTACCTGCTGCGAGGCTTCTCGATTCCGACCGCACACCAGCGCGCGGTCGAGGTCTCCGCGTTCGTGTGCGGACGGTCCGGCGCCTGGCCGCAATACCCTGCGGCGCTGCGGGAACGGTGATCCCGCAGTCCCTCATCCTGCGGTTCCGGCCTTGGCGGGCGTTCTCGCACAGGCCGGGGCCTCCGCCACCCATCTCATCTTCAACGAAGAAGGACCCATCATGTCACAACGCAATATCGTTCCCCGTCTTGCTGCCAGCGCCGCGCTCGGCGGATTGCTCTACGGTTACGACACCGCCGTCATCAATGGCGCCACCGCGGTCATCAAGGAACATTTTCACACCGGCGACGCCGTGCTTGGCCTCGCCGTCGGTCCGGCGCTGATCACCGGGTGCATCGGCGCGCTGCTGTCCGGGCGCATCGCCGACAAGGTCGGCCGCGTGCCGATGATGAAGATCGCCGCCGTTTGCTTCCTGGTATGCGGAATCGGCTGCGCGTTCGCGCCGAACATCGAAATCCTCGTGGCGTTCCGCGTGTTCGGCGGATTCGCGGCGGGCGTCGCCTCCGTGGTCGCGCCGATGTATATCACCGAAATATCCCCGACCAGGCAACGTGGCGTGCTCGGCTCGCTGCAGCAGCTCGGCATCGTGCTCGGCATCTTCGTCTCCCTGCTGGTCAACGCGCTGCTCGTGCACGTCAGCGGCGGCGCCGGCACGATGATGGGCCCCATGATGACCTGGCAGTGGATGTTCCTGTGCATGTGCGTGCCCGCTCTGATCTACGGAGTGCTCGCGTTCACCATCCCCGAGTCGCCCCGTTATCTGGTGGCGCAGGGACGCATGGACGAGGCGGCCGGGGTGTTGGCGAAGATCGACGACGCCGAAATCGACGTGAACGGCCAGCTCGCGGCGATCCGCGCGTCCCTCAGCGCCGACCGCAAGCCCTCGTTCCGCGATCTCATCGGCTCGAACGGGCGCCTGAAGCCAGTGGTCCTGGCTGCCATCGGTTTCATGATTCTCAACCAGTTCACCGGCATCAACGTCATTTTCTACTATTCGAACTCGCTGTGGAGCGCCGTGGGCTTCAGCGAAAAGGACTCCTTCACCATCACCGCCATCACCTCGCTGATCAACATCGCGGCCACCGTCATCGGCATGACGATCATCGACCGCGTGGGCCGCAAGCCCATGCTGCTCGCCGGATCCGTCGGCATGGTCGTGGCTCAGGGCGGGCTCACGGTGCTCTTCGGCACCGCACCGATGGTCGGCGGCTCTCCCGTGTTGGGACCGGTCTCCGGGCCTCTGGCGCTGGTGTGCGCCAATCTGTTCGTCGTCGCGTTCGGCGTGACCTGGGGCACCACCTCGTGGGTGATGCTCTCCGAGATGTTCCCGAACACGATGCGCGGCGCGGGCATGGCGGTCGGCACCGCCACACAGTGGCTGTCCAACTTCGTGGTGACTGTCTCTTTCCCGGTGCTGCTCGGCATCAACGTGGGGCTGGTCTACGGCCTGTTCGCCTTCTTCGCCTTCGTCTCGTTCTTCTTTGCGCTCAAATGCATGCATGAGACCAAGGGCGTGGCGCTGGAGGACATGCGGGCATGACGGTGCCGGACGGCATCGAAGGGCGATGGGCCGCCGACGATCGGCGTCGGAGGCCCGGCGCCGGACCGATAATCGCAAGGAGAATGAATCAATGAGCGTCAATGAAACCAATGAAACCAATGAAACCGGTGTGGGCGGCGCGCGTGCCGATATGCTGGCCCATATGGGCAGCCTCCAGCAGGCCGCCTACACGCGCCCGATCGAGTACCAGGAGGGCCGCGCCCACGGCCTCAAGGCCATCGAGGTGAAGAACGGCCCGCTGCGCTTCGTGTCCATGGCCGACCGGGCCCTCGACGTCTGCCAGTTCGAGTACCGCGGCGAAAACCTCACCTTCCTGTCCAAGCCGGGCCTGAACGGCCGCAACCAGTTCGACACCAACGGGCTGGAAGCGCAGCGCTCTATCATGGGCGGGCTGTTCTTCACTTGCGGTTTCGAGAACATCTGCGCGCCGTACGTCACGCCTGAGGGCGGCAAGTACCCGGCCGGCAGCTTCCCGATGCACGGCCGCATCCGCACCACGCCGGCCGAACATGTGAGCTCCGACGCCCACTGGACCGCCGAAGGCGACTACGTGCTCGAGGTCTCCGGCGAAATGCGCGAGGCCGAACTGTTCGGCGAAAATCTGGTGATGCGCCGCAAGATCACCAGCGTGTACGGCCAGCCGTCGATCACGGTCGAGGATGAGGTGACCAACGAATCCTTCCGCGACGAGCCGCTGATGTGGATGTACCACTGCAACTTCGGCTGGCCGTTGCTCGCCGAAGGCGCCGAAGTCGTGATCCCCAGCCGCAAGGCCACCCCGCGCGACGAGACCACCGCCGCCGATACCACGCCGTGGAACGAAATCCAAGCACCCGAGGCGAACCGCCCCGAAAGCGTGTACCTGCACGAGCTCGCCGCCGACGACCACGGCCGCAGCTTCGCCGCCGTGGTCAACCGCAAGCTCGGACTTGGAGTCGTCATCGACTTCGACGCCAGCCTCTTCCCATACTTCATGGAATGGAAGTCGATGGGTGCGGGCGACTACGTGGTCGGCCTCGAACCCTCGAACTCCAGCGTCCAAGGCCGCGGCTGGCACGAGCAGCGCGGCGACCTGCATACGCTGGCCCCGCAGGGCACCGAGCGCAAATCGCTGACCTTCACCGTCATCGAAGGCGCCGAGGCGATCGACGCGCTGATCGCGCGCCGCGACACCCTGCTCGGCTGACGCCAGAGCCGGCGCCGATGCCGTGACGTTCGTTTCTTAGGTATTTTCCGAGGCTTCTGCTGTTTTCGTGGATTAGATCGTGGGTTGTGGTAGTCGGATGTCGAGTCCATCGCATCTGAGCATGACCAGGGCAATGAGGTTGTTCACGTGGCGGAAGCCGTAGGCCATGCGGATGGTGACCTTGATCCTGTTGTCGAACGCCTCGAGCCTCGCGCTCGAATAGCCCAGCTCGATGGTCCTGAGGATGTCCGGTCGGCGCCGCCGGATCCTCTTCGCCAGTTCGACGATCTCGGGCATGCGTGAATGCGAGGCCAGGAACACCCAGTGTCTCAACTCGCCCCTGGCCTGTTCGAGCGGGTGCTTGAGCAGGGTCCTCAATAGTTCCTTGAGTTGCCATGAACGGTAGAGCCGGCCCTCGGGTCCGTGTTCCTGATGCCGTCGAGCGCATCGGTCATCCAAGAGACGATGTGGAACCCGTCGAGCACGCGTTCGGCGGCCGGGCACCACCGGCCGGTGCACGGGTCGATCCAGTGGGTCCCGTCGCCGGTGACGACCCTGATGGATTCGCGCTGTCCGGGCGTCAACGCCTTGAAGAACAGGTCGAACACGTCCCCGCCGTACCCGCCGTGAGCCCAGATGACCCTATGCCGCTCGTGGTCGACGACCACGGTCAGGTACGTGTGGCCCTTGCGGTGGCTGGTCTCGTCCACGCCGATCGCGTGCAGGCCGTCGAACGGCGGGGGCATCGCCGTTCCGAGCCGTTCGGCGACCCTATGGGCGATGTCTCCCGCGATCCTCCACGCGATATGCAGAAATCTGGTGAATAAGCTTTTGCTCAGGCGTTCTTCGTGATTCATTTCTTTGGTCGGAAAACAGAATACGCGGGAACGCCCCTTACGCTTACGGAACCAACGGCTCGACGACGAACTGACATCCACGAAAACAGCAATAGCGCCAAAACTTGCCGTTCCGCTCGTCGATCAAGCCGTCATAACTGTTCCGCACCTGAATCATGCAGACGCCCGGAACCTTGCCGATCCGCAAATCCGCATATCGTTCGCCTGCGCAACACCCTGCGGCCTGAACCGCGTTCTCCAGCAGGTTGCCAAGAACAACCGTCAGATCGACCGACTTGGCAAAGTGGTCCACTGGAGTCTCGATTCGTGACGTGAACCGGACCCCAGCGCGTTCCGCCTCATACGCGTAATACTGCAACAGTGCATCCAATTCCGGATTACTGGCAAGACGGTACCGCGTACTTGGAGGAACGGTTCGTACCATCTTGGCGATGTAATCACGCAATTCGCCAAGCTCGTTCTTCTCAGCCAGCACCGACAGCACCGCAAGCTCATGACGAAAATCATGCCGTAGCCGCCGTTCGGCATCACTATGCTCCCGGTAGATACGGTAAGCGCGTTCATGCAATTCATATTGGCGATTGACGATACTCAGCTCATTCCGTTGACGTTGGACGAGAATGATTTTGGCAATGATAAGATACGTTCCAAGTTTCGTTATGAACAACAGCATCAGCATCATAAAATTAGCCGGCTTCGCAGTGCTGATGTATTCAGGTTCAGGCGTGCCGAATCGCATCCACAATGCGATGGCGCTGAATCCAGCCGGAACCAACCACAAGTACCGCCAGATATAATCCGCATCCTCAACATCGAACAAATCCAGCAACGTTCTTCCGAAGAATACGAATAGTACGCAGATCAGTGCAATCCCAACCAGCAAGACCGTGAGCAAATATCGCCAATCATATACCCCCCCCCCAGGAAACAGATGACGATCGACGGCGTTGCCCATGACAGTAACCGTGCCCGACAGGTTCATGAACAACATCAGAACAAACACAATCTTGCGCCAAGAATCACGAATCAAACCGATCACAGGAAATCCCCATAACACCGGCAACAGTATCGCCATCAACGCCATGTACGCGTTGTCATCGACATGGCGATAGCGCAATGAGCCGGCTACCACCTGAATCACCACAAGCAATGCGCATACAGCAACGGTGGCGCGTACGCCTAAGCGGAGGCGTTTGCGGAACAGCGTCAGCGTGAATGCCATGCCGGGCAGACAATCGAGCAACGCGAATATCCCGGCCCCGCATACGCCCACATTCATTTACCTGATCCCCTTACCTCAATCCATGTCGAATCTCTTCCGGCGCTCTCAAACCTCCATCACTTTACATGCACCCTTCGTCTCCTCCGTCCGGCAAATATCCGCAAAACCATCGTGCACACCATCTTTGAAAAACATGACCCGCACGTCAGGCCGACCCGTATAATAAGATGCGCTGTCAAGCCAATGTGTGGCAAACCGGCAATGTTCCACGTCTCGGCGTCGTATGGGAAGTCATACGAACGATAGGACACCACAAGGAACGTCGGGGGCATTGGACGAACGGGGGCTGGGCCCTTCGTATCGTTTTCTGCCCGAACTCCGTCCGCAGCATCAATCCCTAGAAAACGGTAAAGCAACAGGATTCAAGGGAAATCGCAAGGAATGAAGAAGACAGTCCTCCACAAAGCAATCGCACTTCTCGGCGCAATCACCATGCTTGCCGGCGTCGCCGCATGTGGTCACAGCAACAATGCCGACGAATCGGGAAATGGTCTAAAAAAAGTGACGTTCATGCTGTCATGGGCGCCAGACACCAACCACATCGGCGTCTACGTGGCGAAGAACAAGGGGTACTTCAAGCAGGTCGGCCTTGATGTGGACATCGTGGCGGTGGCACAGGCCGGCGCCGAACAGGCGGCGAACAACGGCCAGGCCGATTTCGCGCTGTCGAATCTGACCAACGTGGGCATGTACACCACCAAGGGCGCGAAGATCAAACAGGTTATGCAGGTGCAGCAGAAGCCGAGCGCCATCTGGTGTTCGCTCGCCTCGAACAAGGCGATCAAATCCCCGAAGGATTTCGATGGCAAGACCTTCGCCACGTTCGGCTCGAACGAATCCGACGCGGTGATCCGCCGCATGATCCAGACGGACGGCGGCAAAGGCACGTTCGACAAAGTGACCGTGGGCACATCCACATTCCAGACGCTGTCCAGCGGCAAAGCCGATTTTGGCGGCTTCTACGCCACTTGGGAAGGGGTGCAGGCCGATATGTACGGCCCGAAGCTCAACTGCTTCACCGAGCCGGATTATGGCGTGCCAGGCAACGCCGACACCATCGGCATTATCACCAGCGACAAGACCATATCCTCCAATCCGACTCTCGTAAGGAAGTTCGTGCAGGCCACCAAGAAGGGGTATGAATACGCCTACTCGCATCCCGATGATGCGGCCGCGATTCTCGTCAAAGAAGCCCCCGACGCGAATCTCAAGCTCGCTTTCGTCAAGAAGAGCATGAAGACCATCGTGGACGGCCAGTATTGGGGCGATCCGGCGAAGATCAAGGATGGCTCGTTCGTGTTCGGCACGAACGACACCAAGGGCGCGCAACAGTATTTCGATTTTCTCGCCAAAGAGGACGCCTACACCGATTCGCATGGCAAGACAGTACACACCGTGCCGGTGGCCAAGAACATCTCGACCGACGAATTCCTGAAGTGAGTCTGATGTCCGTCAAACGCAAGCTGATTCTCGATGTCGATACCGGCATCGACGACGCGCTGGCTCTGGCGTATGTCTCCACGTTCGACGACGTCGAGTTGCTGGGAGCCATCGGCACCTATGGCAACGTGACAGCCGATACGGCCGTGCGGAACACGCGATATGTGCTGGATTGGCTGGGATTGCGGCATGTGCCGGTTCTCGCGGGCTCCACGCATCCATCATGGGCCGATTCCTTCATCGCGGACGCGGGATGCGCGCAATTCCATGGAACGGACGGCCTGGGTGGATTCGGGCCGGCAGCGGACCCGTCTACATCCGATTCGGCGGGAGCGTTCACGCTAACATCGCGTAGGCTGATTTCCGTAGGCGGCTACAACGTGCACGACCGCCATGCGAATCCTTCCACCGATTCGCTCACGCTTTCATTCACCGCATGCGACCGTACAGAAAGCACGCCTGCCTCGCCGGAAGGCGTACGATTCATCATCGACATGGTCCGCCGGTACGGCAGGGACGTCACAGTGGCGGCGACCGGACCGCTGAGCGACATCGACGCGGCGCTCACCGCAGCGCCGGATATCGCGGACGGATTACGGCTGGTGATGATGGGAGGGACGCTCACCCAAGAGGGAAACTGCTGGGATGCGACCGCCGAAACGAACATCATCCAGGATCCGGAAGCGGCGGATCGTGTGTTCCATTCCGGCGCGGACGTGACCATGGTAGGACTGGACGTCACACACCAGTGTCTGCTGGGAAGCGACGCGACCGCACAGTGGCGCCAGCCGGCTGCGCCGACCGGCGTACGGACGTTCCTTGCCGATATCGCCGATTTCTCGATCGCAGCGAATCTTCATGCGGATGCGCGTCTCTTCTCGGCAGGCATGCCATTGCATGATCCCCTTGCCGCGGCCGTCGCATTGGATCCAAGTTTGGTGGAATGCTTCGATCTGCCGATGAAGGTCGAGACGCAAACGGGCGATTTCCACGGCACACGCGGCCGCACCGTCGGCGATCCGGCCGGCCTCATCGACCCGGCCGTGCCCCGCGTACACGTCGCACTGACCGTCGATCATAACCGTTTCGTGGCCGACTTCACCCGTAGAATCGCCGGCATCCGGCGTTGATGTGTGTTGTTTTGGACGAAATCCGGTTTGATTTCGTCCAAAACAACACACATCAACGCCGCGGCACACGTGCCTGCTCCAATCGATATGCCAAAACCTGGGCGTTGTCCAAATCCCTGTAGAACATGCGCACCATATCTACACCGCGCCTACTTAGGCACTGCTGTCGATCGCGTTCATCATCGACGACCTGCCGAATGGTCCGCCCCGCAGTCATCAACGGATCCACGTACTTCTGAACCTCGTCGAACTCCCCCGCGATCAGGGTGCCGTCATCTCGTTCCCAGAGAAAATCCACCCGATGCACACGGCCTGGATGGCTCAGGCAGGGGAACTCGACCTGAACCCTATGCACAGGAAACCCCAATTCGTCCAAAACGGCACGGCACTCCGACTCACCACCGTTTTCAACCCTTCCATCACCTTGGGCAAGTACGGCACGAATGCGTTCCCTGTCCCGAAGCATGGGAATCGCATCCACATATTCCAACATCTGCTCCACGGTGGTTTTCCCCTGCCGCAAAGCGGAATCAATCGGCGCCATCGCATAGCGACGCGGCATCATCGCAGCGCAATCGACAAGCGTACGAAGGATAGAGGTCACGCGCGCACCATCCACAGCCACCGTTTCCGCATCATCCAACACATGGAACCTCACATACCTCTGATTCCTCGGACGGCTGTTTCTGCCAACCGCGACATGAATCGGATGCAACTGCCGGTACGAGCAATCCAAACCATGCATGACCGCCGCGCTCGCGCCGCAGAACGCCCATCGCTCATGCCATTGGGATAGCGAACGGAGAATGTGCCGAAGCCGCTCATGCGGGTCGAGCCGATCCCAATATTCCTTGCCTGCATACAGACCACGATGCACCCGGACAATGCTCCCCTGCTTGACTCGACGTACGACCACCTTGATGTCCGTATCCCAGAAAGGACGCATGCAACACCGATCCCGCTGCGCCTTCGCAATCAGGAGATTCAGAGAACAATGAGTTTCCTTTTCGCCCATCCGTGCAGTTTAGCGGATGTTGGGGAAAAAGGAAAATGTGTGCTTATTCGGACGAAAACCGGTCTGTTTTCGTCCGAATAAGCACACATTGACGGGAACAAATACCCCCTACTTCTTCACGCCACCGAAACGACGATCGCGGTGGATGTAGTGGTCGATGGAGCGCCACAGCACATCACGGCCGCAATCCGGGAACAGTTCCGGCACGAAGTCGAGTTCCGCGTAGGCGGCTTCCCACGGCAGGAAGTTGGACGTGCGCTGCTCGCCGGACGTGCGGATCACCAGATCGCAGTCGGGAATATCCGGGTTGTACAGGTGCTCAGCAATCATCTTCTCCGTCACGCGATCGCCAGAGATCTTGCCGTCACGAACCTCGCGTGCAATCGCTGCGCACGCGTCCGCGATTTCGGCGCGACCACCGTAGTTCAGGCAGAACACCACGTCGATGGTCTTGTTGTTCTTGGTTTTCTCCTGCGCCACTTCCAGCTCGTCGATGACGGATTTCCACAGCTTCGGACGGCGTCCGGACCACCGCACGCGCACGCCCCACTCGTTCATCTGATCGACACGACGGTGGATGATGTCACGCGAGAAGCCCATAAGGAAACGCACTTCCTGCGGCGAACGCTTCCAATTCTCCGTGGAGAACGTGTACAGAGACAGGTAACGCACGCCCGCTTCGATGGCGCCGGCGATGGTGTCGAACACCACCGGTTCGGCCGCCTGATGGCCGTCGGTGCGGATGAGTCCGCGCTGCTGGGCCCAACGGCCGTTGCCGTCCATGATCACGCCGACGTGGCGCGGAACCTTGTTCTTTGGAAAATCGGGAATGATCGACGGGTCGGAAAACGGTGCCGCCGGAATGTCAAGGGATTTGTAATCCACGTTCTCAAAAGCCATACCCGCTAATCTAGCAAGCGCATGGAACGAATCGGCCGTTCCAAATAGTATTCGCCCCATTCTTCCACTATTTGGTGGGTTTCCCGTTGAATCGACGCGGCCGCCGGAACACCGTCCAGCTCCCCCCAATCGCCATCGACAAGCGCCGAAAGCCGGCAAATCGCATCCCACGACACCGCTTCCGATTCGGGGGTGTGGTCGGCGGCGCACATCAGGCCGCCGGCGGGAATCGAAAAATACCAGGACAGCGTGGACGAAATCGGCTCGCCGCACACCACGCAGACGCGCAGACGGGGTGTCCAACCAGCGATCGCCAGTGCGCGCAGCACGTACGAATCGCCAATCGTGGACGGCTCGTGCGCATGTTTGGCAAGCGCGTTCAACGCGCCCAATACCAGCCGGTATTGTGCGACCGCAGGCTCCTTTTCCGTGGCGACCAGCTTGTCGGCGGTTTCGCAGATCACGTTCGCCGCCGTATACGCTTGAAAATCGGCGCAAATCGGCCCTGCATACGCGGCGATCGATTCGGCTTGGGACACGACGTCGAGCGAACGGCCTTCCGCAATGAGCAGCGCCACGCGCATGAACGGTTCGAGTCGGCCTCCGAAACGCGATTTGGTACGGCGCACGCCTTTCGCGACGGCGCGTACTTTGCCATGGTCACGTGTGAGCAAGGTGAGTATGCGGTCGGCTTCGCCGAGTTTGGCGGTGCGCAGCACCACGCCTTCGTCTTGATACAGCGGCATCGCACCTCCTTTTCTTGCCGTTCATCGCATCCTGTTATGCATACGCTCGCCGCACGTGCGCGTTCCGAAATACATTCGCCCCGTCAGTAGATGAACAGCCCCCAGAACGCGAACACCAGCAATACGCAGAACATGGCGGCCACGGTCAGCCAGAACATCACGCGTCCGAACCGCGTGGAAGCCAGCACCGGCTGCCGTCCGCTGACGATTTCGCCGATAGCACCCTTACGTGGCGGCCACTGCGCGATGCCTCGATGGGTTGCCTCTTCGATCAGCCGCATGAACACGCGGGACCATGCCCACACCACGGCGACGCACACGATCTGGATCACCGGCCAGCTCCAATACATCACGCCCGGATTCTCCACTGGGGCACTGCCCCATGCCAGTTTGACCACACCCATGATCACATCGCCAAGGCCGGCGCAGAACAGCACGAACGTGGCCATAGTGGCGATAGTCAACGTGACCAGCGAGTTTTTGAACCCTTGCGCAAGCCCCAGCCGATACCGTCGTCCGCGGGCACGCGCCCAGATCTTACGCATCAGCACGGCGAGCCACAGCACGCCTGCGGCAAGCAGCAGCACCAGCATGCTGGCATGCAACGCGACCAGGTAGATGGTCAGGCCGCGATTGGCTTTGAGGTCCAATGGCACTGCGATTGACTGGTACATTCTGGTGCCGGCCACGCGTTCGCTGGTCTGTTTGAGTCCGTGCGTGGTGCCGACGGCCCAGTCGACCACATCGTCCACGTACGCGTCGGCGAACGGGGTTCCGGAATTGGCTTCGTCGCCGAGCCTCAGCACATGGTTGGCGATGGGGTACGTGCGTATGGTGACGTCCCAGTTGCCGGCCTGGTGAGCCAGATCGACGATTTTCTCCGTGCCTTCCACCTGCGCGGTCATGACGTCTTTCGTGCCATACGCCACCAATGTCGGAATGGCATACGCTTTCGGCGTCAACGTGTCGATGTCGAGGTTGGTGAGTCCGAACAGGGACGCGTCGATATTGAATACGCGGCGGACGATCGACTGGTAGCCGTCATGCGCGCCGACGAGCGCGAAGTCCTGTGCGGCGAGGAAGCCCAGCGAATACCGCGGCTCGTAGACCATCGGACTGAGCAGCACCTGAAAAGCGACGTCCGGATCGCGCTGCAGCAGATACGATGAGATCCATGTGCTTTCGGAAGTGGCGTAGATGCCCACTTTGGAGGCGTCCACCGTATCCATTTTCCGCAGGAGGTTGATGACCTGGTCGTAGATGGCGGCGGAACCCGGGTAGTCGCGATTGGCGTCGTTGGTGGACCAGACCGGCTTGTCAAGCACCGCCGTCACGAATCCCGCCGAAGACAGGTCGGAGGCCATGTCGCCGAAGGAATTGTCGCAGGTGCCATAGCCGGCGCCGTGCATGAAAACCACGCCGGGACGTCCGTTCCCAGCCCCTTTCGGTTTGCGGATCAGCACTTTGATGTTCTGTATCTCACCGGTGGAAGGCCGTTTCGCTTTGATGGTGACGTACCGTTTCGTCACCTCGTAATCGCCTTTTTTCGCCAGTTTTTCGCCGGATGGATTGGCGAAGGTCACGGCGGTGTTGGCGTCAAGCGTTTCGATGGTCTGCTCGGTCGGCTCGTAGTTCCATGTGGATGCCGTCAGATTGGCCACGGACACCAGAATGCCCAGCAGCATGATGAAAATAGGCAGGTTGACCATGAGCCGCCGCCCGCGCGTCCACGGTTGATGTTGCGGTTGCGGACGCGCGGGCGATGAAGCCGATTCTTGCCGTAATGATTGGCTGGCGGCTGATGATTGACGTTCCTGCTCTGACACGCCGCTCATTCTACCGGCCTTTGCTGAGAAGCCTGCGATTGCATGCTACCGACGGCACGCTGGAACATGGCTTTCAGCAGTTGCCGTTTTGCGTCACCGGCACGACCACCGGACCGGTGGCGGTGGCAGGCACCTGGCCGTCGGCCTCCATCTGCGCGGCGATCTCCTGCGCCTTGGCGAGCAGGGTTTCCACGATCTGGTCTTCCGGCACGGTCTGGATGACCTTGCCCTTGATGAAAATCTGCCCCTTGCCGTTGCCGGAGGCCACGCCCAAATCGGCTTCGCGAGCTTCGCCCGGACCGTTGACGATGCAGCCCATGACGGCCACGCGAATCGGCGCGGTCACGTCCTTCAACCCTTCGGTCACCGCGTTGGCCAGCTGAATCACGTCCACCTGGGAACGGCCGCAGGACGGGCAGGAGATGATGTCGAACTTACGCGGGCGCAATCCCATGTATTCCAGCAGCTTGCAGCCCACCTTCACTTCCTCCACGGGAGGCGCGGACAGTGAAACGCGGATCGTATCGCCGATGCCTTCGGCCAGCAGCGCGCCGAATGCCAGGCAGCTTTTGATTGTGCCTTGCCAGGTCGGGCCGGCTTCGGTGACGCCCAAATGCAGCGGCCAATCGCCCTTGGAAGCCAACAGACGGTACGTCTGCACCATGGTGACCACATCATGGTGCTTGACGGAAATCTTGAAATCGTGGAAGCCGACGTCTTCGAACATGCGCGCTTCCTTCATCGCGGACGCCACCAGCGCCTCCGGTGTCGGGCCGCCGTATTTGGCGTACAGCTCCTTATCGAGCGAACCGGCGTTCACGCCGATGCGTAGGGAAATGCCCGCATCCGTGGCGGCCTTGCAGATCGAAGGGCCGACCTCGTCGAATTTGCGAATGTTGCCGGGGTTCACGCGCACGGCCGCGCAGCCGGCGTCAATGGCCTGGAACACGTACTTGCTTTGGAAGTGGATGTCGGCAATCACCGGAATCGGCGATTTTTTGACGATTTCCGGCAATGCGTCGGCATCATCCTGGCTTGGCACGGCCACGCGAACGATGTCGCAGCCGGCCGCGGTCAGTTCCGCGATCTGCTGCAGGGTGGCCGGTACGTCAGCCGTCAGCGTATTGGTCATGGATTGCACTGAAATCGGCGCTCCCCCGCCGACCGGCACCGGGCCGACCATGATGCGGTGGGACTTGCGGCGCGGATGCAGCGGGCTTTCGCTGATGGCCGCGTCACCGGTTTTGCGGAACGGTTTTTCGATTTCTGGCATACGTGATCCTTGCATGTGCGAGGCGCGTTATGCGTCCCGCGATGGTTCTTACGGCTTGTGCTCTTTACTTGTTTATCAGCTTGTCGGCGCGGGCGCGAGCCTCCTGCTCGAGTCGGCTCATTTCCTCCACGGAAGCGAACAGCGGGTTGCCGCGCAGTTCGGCGTCCATCTCGTCAAGCACTTCGCGCACGGTGTCGACGATGCCGAGGTATGGCAGACGGTGTTCGAGGAACGCGTGGACGGCCTGCTCGTTGGCCGCGTTGAGCACGGCCGTATGCTTTTCGGACGATTCGAGGCAGTGCCGGGCCAGGTTCACCGCGGGGAACGCCTCGTTGTCGAGCGGCTCGAACGTCCACATAGCCGCCTTCGTCCAATCGCATGCGGCGGCGACGTTTCCGAGACGTTCCGGCGCGGACAGGCCGAGGGCGATCGGCAGGCGCATGTCCGGCGGCGAAGCCTGCGCGATGGTGGCGCCGTCGCGGAATTCCACCATGGAATGCACGATGGATTGCGGGTGCACGGTCACGTCGATGCGGCTCGGTGGCACGTCGAACAGTCGGCTTGCTTCGATGACTTCAAGGCCTTTGTTCATCAGCGTGGACGAGTTGATGGTCACGACCGGCCCCATGTTCCATGTGGGGTGGTTCAAGGCCTGTTCCGGCGTGATGTCGGTCATTTGGTCGCGCTTCCAGCCGCGGAACGGACCGCCGGAAGCGGTGACGACGAGCTTGGACACTTCGCCGTGCGTGCCGGAACGCAACGACTGCCAGATGGCGGAATGTTCGGAATCGACCGGATTGATCTGCTTGTCGCGTACCTGCGCGCTAAACAGCAGGTGTCCGCCGGCCACCACGGATTCCTTGTTGGCCAATGCCAGCTGGGAGCCTGCCTGCAGTGCCGCGATGGACGGTTCGAGGCCGATGGAGCCGGTGATGCCGTTAAGCACCACGTCGGCGCCGGAGCCTGCCATGGCGATCACCGCGTCAGGGCCGGCTGTGATGTTGACGTTGCCTGCGCCGGCCTGTTCCAACGCCTCACGTAGCGCGGGGACGGCTTCCTTGTAGAAGATTGCGACGGTTGGCACATGGAATTTCGCCGCCTGCTGCGCAAGCAGTTCGACATGTGCTCCGCCCGCGGCGAGACCCGTCACGGTGAAGCGGTCGAGATGACGTGAGATGACGTCAAGGCCTTGGGTGCCGATGGATCCGGTGGAGCCCAGAATTACTACGGTTGATGGTTGCATGGGTTATGTGCTGCTCTCCGTATGATATGCCGATGTTCCGGCATTGGTTTGGACTATGTAAGTTGGGACTGTGTAGTCGAGGCTGTGTAGTCGAGGCTGTGTAGTTGGGATTGTGTAAACGCGAGAACAGGCTGACGATTCCGCCAGCCTGTTTATTACCGTTGGTTCACTCGAAGGACGGGAACGACAGATCCGGAATATCGAGATTGTCGTCGTTGCCCGACGCCGGGAAAATCGACCTGAAAGCCGGGCTTGGTTCCGGCTTTTTGTCCTCCTGCTGCTTGTCCGCATCGGATTCGGCGGACGGTTCAGTTGCCGGGGCAACTGCCGGTTCTACGGCAGGTTCAGCCGGAGCGGCCGGCTCGGCCGGAGCCTGTTCAACAACCGGAGCCGGAGTGACAGTTGGGTTCGAATCCGGAGCCGGAACGGCCGGTTCAGGCGTGAAGGATGGCGGCACCGAGGCTGCGAGGGAGCTCAGGCTCGTCGAACCGGTGGTGACCTGAGGCAAGTCGGACGCGGACAGGCTCGGAACCTGCGGCGTGAACGTGTTTTCCGTCTGGTTCGTCTCATTGATGGTGTGGGCCAGATGCGCCAACGCGGCCAAAGACGGATCCTGCTGCGGCTCGGGTTCAACCGGAGCCGGCGGGAATGCCGGAGCGGCTGGAGCCTGCGAATCGGTCGCGGTCGGAGCCGGAGCCTTTGGCGCGGCATCTTCCATCGCATCATCGGCAAGCGGATCGAACGCCTGGGTCTCTTCAACGGCGCTCGGCGCGGAAGAAGCGGAATCGGTCTGCGGCTGGAACACCGGAGGAACCACCGGAACCGCAGGCGGAGTGTTCGTCGGCGTGGCAGGCACGCTCACCGGGGAGGTGACCGCGGACGTGAAGATCTCATGCTCGGCCTTGTTCAGCGCATCGAAGGAATCCTCTTCGCTCGGCGTGACGGTTGGCACAGTAGGAGGAACCGGAGCAGCCGGAACCGTGGCGGAAGGAGCTGCGAACAGCGGTGCGATCATCTGGGTTTCGCCAGCTGCGGAATCACTGGAAGCCGGGGCAACGGACGGTGCGGCCGCGGCCATCGCCTCTTCGGAGGGTTCGCCGACGAAATCCGCGACGCGCGCATACGATTCGAGTCGGGTCAGCAACTGCGCGCAGGCGGCCAGATAGTAATCCACCTGACGTTCGTCGTATCCCCTCTTGCCTTTGCGCTGAGTGAAGATCACGTTGCTCAAGGTCTGGGAATTCGTGTCGGCGATCGCCTTGGCGTCCGCTTCACTGACTTCCTCGACACCCAGCTCGCCGGCGGCTTTCGTCAGGCACTTGTCGATCACGCTGTCGACCTGCTTGCGGTCGTAGCTCGGATTTTTGCCCTCGCCCGGCTTGAACCGTTGGCCATGCTCGCGTTCGGCATGCGCGTCGAGCTTCTTGAACAGGTCCTCGGTCTGCGCCTTCCATGCCACACGGCCATGCTGGGAGATTTCCCACGTGGTCTGCTTGTCGACCACGGCACGTTCCAGACGGGCAAGCGCGGCATCCACTTGGGCGATCACATAGCCGCCCTTGACCAGTTCGAAGGAGACGTTCTGAATATCATGCTGGGTGAGTTGCGCGCCCTCACCTTCATACAGCATGTGCGCACGTTCAAGGAAAGCATCCACCTGTTCCGCATCGTAGCCCCACTTTCGCTTCGCGGCATGAGCGATTCCCGATGCGTTCTTCTCGGTTTCAGGTTCCTGTGCCATTGGCGTTCGACCTCCTGCTACACGTATTAACGTCACTACTTTACGTGATTGATTCGACGCAGACGCCGTAAAAGATGAAAATTCAGTGAATCGACACGTGCGACTCATGGCTCACACGGCGGTTTCGTACCGATCAAGCGGCATCATATCCGCCATGCCGACACACGAGTGCGGCTCATCGCGCGGATACGGTACAGTAGTTCGTTGCGGGCGATTAGCTCAGTTGGTTAGAGCGCCACCTTTACACGGTGGATGTCGGGGGTTCGAATCCCTCATCGCCCACTTTTCGCAACGCCGTGAAAAATCAAGGAATCGCATATCATCCCGCGTAATATCAACGCGCGCACCCGTGTTTTGCCCACATTCCACCCACGTTTTGTTTGTGTTTTGCCGGAAAGTCCACGTAATAGCAAAATCCCCCAAGCCCAATGGGCCCGGGGGATTTTCGTATACGCGAGAAAATCGCGAAAAGTCTTGGTTTACTTGCCCTTGCCGAACGCGCGCAGGTGAATACCGTTCCAATCGGAGCTGACGGTCAGCGGAGTGGCGGCGTTCATGCCGGCGGTCTTGGCCGCGGACTGCACGGTGCTGGAGCTTGCGGCACCCGGACGTCCCGGCTTCGGGGTGAGCACCCACAGCGGGCCGTCATCGCCGAGAACCGCATAGGCGTCGACAATGGTGTCGGCCAGTTCGTCCTCGTCATCGCCATCACGCCACCAGATGATCACACCGTCGACTGCGGAGTCATAATCCTCGTCGACCAGCTCCTCACCGGTCAGTTCCTCGATCTTGGCGCGGATCGAGTCATCCACATCATCGTCCCACAGCCATTCCTGTACCAGGTCGCCGGCGTGGAAACCGAATTCTTCAGCGTTATCAGATGCCGTTTGATTCACGTTCGTCAATATACCAACACTGCTCGAACATATACGTTACGAACGCCGGAATCGCCCACTTTTCGAGATGAAACGGCGATTTCCGCCTATATCACGCCTATCTCCTTCCGCCGCACGCTCATTGCTTGACGGTGCATTGCGGCAGTGAACCGCCTTTACCATCGCGGATGGCGACCAGCGCGTCGTACGCCTCGTCCAACGTGCCCACCTTCACCACGTGGAGGCCCTGTGGCACGTGCCCGACCACGTCGGAGCAGTTGGATTCCGGGGCAAGGAACCACGTGGCCCCGTCACGCTTCGCGCCGATCATCTTCAACCGGATGCCGCCGATCGCGCCAACCTTGCCTTTGGCGTTCATCGTGCCGGTACCCGCGATGGTCTTCCCGCCGGAAAGCTGCTCTCCGGTCACCTTGTCGATCAGACCGAGCGTGTACATCATGCCCGCGGACGGGCCGCCGATGTCGTCGACGTGCATGGACACCTTCATACCGGACACGTCATAACCGTGCGCCTTGAGGAACCGCTTCGCGGCCGTGGCCGCGGCGCTCTGCGATGAGGACATCTCCTTGTTGCTTTCCTTCGCATAGTCCTTGGCGCTTTGTCCGACGGGGAACACGGCCTCCTGCGGAATCACCGTGGCCTTCGGATTGGCCCATGCCAGCAACGCCTGCGCGTTGGTCACAGGATATCCGGGAACGCCTGAGGCGTTGACGGTGACGAGCAGTAGTTTGCCGGAGTCCTTATGCGTCTTCACGCCGGACACGTCGATGACCTGCTTGCCTTCGACTTTTCCGAGCACGTCCTGGGTCGGTCCCGGCTCCTGCACCACGTACGCGCTGGGCGCAATAAGCACCAGCACGCAGAGCACGGCCACGATCGGTCCGGCGAGATATCGCCAAGGGCGAACATCGAACCACCGTCCGACCTGACGCCAACGTCGTCTGATACGTGGCAGAAGGCCTTGAGACGACCCGTTACGTGTGCTTTTGGCGTGAACTCGCTGTGTTTCCTGCATATCGGCCATGCCTCCCATACTATGGAAGGCAACGAACTTAACAATCGCGTGGAACAAAGGCAGGAAACGGTATGGATGAGAATGCGATCCGCCAGTGGCTTATCGATTGCTTCGGACCGATTCAGGGCGAGATGGCATGGAACCAGCTTTCCAACATGCCGGAAGCCGTACGCGACCAGCTGATGAGTCAGGATCCGAGCACGCTGCCCAAGCCCGAAGAGGTCAAGTCCATGATGCAGGCGTTCACCGCCGGCGGACTCAACACCATGGGAGATATGCAGCAGGCCGTGGAACAGGGGCCGATCAACATCAAACTGGCGAAATCGCTCGCGTTGCAGCAGGCGAATGGTGCCGGATCGGACAGCAGCGTGAACGCCGAAACCGGCGAAATCGCAAGACGTGCCATCAGCGAGGCGAACCTGTGGCTTGATACCGCTTGCGAATTCAACCCGGCGCAAGGCGAGACGCAGCTGCTCACCCGCGCCGGCTGGGTGGAGGACACAATCGACGCGTGGGCGCAGTTCGCCTCCCCCGTGGCCGAATCGATGAACGACGCTCTGGCTTCGATTCTGTCGCAGCGTTTCGGCGACGGCGAAATACAGACCGAGATTTCCGGGGTTTTCGCAGGCCCCATCGAAATTCCGATTCCGGACGAGATGAAGAATCCGGCGAAGCTGATGCGATTCGTCGGCAACACGTCGTTCGCCATGCAGTTGGGGCGTGCCGCCGGCGACCTGTCCCATGAGGTGCGCGGCAGCTTCGATCAGGGCATCGCGCTGCTGAAGAATCCCGCCGGCGGACTGATCGTGCAGAACGTGACCGAATACGCGAAGTCGCTGGACATCGACGTGAACGAAGTGATGGGCTATCTTGCGCTGCAGGAGCTTGCGCATGCCAGGCTGTTCGCCTCCGTGCCGTGGCTGATGCCCCGCTTCGAGGCGCTGCTGGGCAAATACGCGCGTGGCATCACCATCGACATGGATGCCATGGAGGAGCAGATCCGTGAGGCGGAGTCCATCGATCCGGATTCCATGGCCAGCGCGGTGAACATCACCAAGGTGGCGTTCCCGGACACTCCGGAGCAGAAGCAGGCCATGAAGGCGTTGGAGAATCTGCTTGCCTTGGTGGAGGGCTGGGTGGATGCCGTCGTGTGGCGTGCGGGCATGGCGCATATTCCGCATATCGAACAGCTTCGTGAGATGTTGCGCCGCGAACGCGCCATCGGAGGCCCTGCGGAACGCACGTTCGAAAGCCTGATGGGCATGCAATTGCGCCCCAAGCGCATGCGTGAGGCGGCCGCGCTGTGGGAAAGCATCGGCACGCAGGAAGGCCCCGAGGCGCGCGACGCGAAATGGTCGCATCCGGATCTGCTGCCGCAACTGCCGGACGAACAGTCCGAGGATAGCTCCAACGAAGAGAACGGCGCCGCATCCGCCACTACCGGTACGGAACAGACCACGGCGCAACAGGATATTCCGGACAGCATCGATTGGGATGCCGAACTGTCCAAGCTGCTCGACGAGGAAGAGCACAAGGGCGATGACGCCGATGGCACGAACGACGCCGACGGCACAGATGACGCCGATGGCACGAACGACGCCGACGGCACAGATGACGCCGGCGATACGAACGCTTCCGGCGACCCGCAGTCACCGGAAGAAGCGTGATTTCCTGCGCCCGCGATCGGACCCATCGTCTTCGCGGGCGCGTGCATAGGATACGTCGAGCGTGTCTTCGGCACGCGTGACCGCCACGTACATCAATCGCCGTTCCTCTTCCAGAAGGTCGCCTTCGGGCGGTGAACCGTATGGAATCAGCCCTTCGGAGCATCCGATCAGGAACACGTGTTTGAATTCCAGGCCCTTGGAGGCATGGATGGTGGAGATGGTCACGCCTTTAACGTCGCCGCCTGCGCCAAGTGCTTCCAACATGGCCAAGCGGGTCTGAGCGTCATCCGCGAGCGCGGAGTTCTGCCATCCGCTGTCTCGTTTGACGCGGTAGCGCAGGTGTTGTTCGCCCAGTGCCCGGCAGAGGATTTTCTGCTGCGCGTTGACTCGGGTGAGGATGGCGCAGTCGCCCGGAGATGCTCCCTCGTCCACGAGTCTGCGGATGCGTGCAGCCACGCCCCGGGCTTCTTCGAGATCGCTGTTGTAGACGGTTTGCGCGACTCGGCGGCCTTGGTCTCGCTTGGAGTTGAGTTTGAGATAGTCGGCGCGTTGCGGTGAGGCTTCGAGCACGCGGTTGGCGTAGTTGACGATCTGCGGGGTGGAACGGTAGTCGTTGTTGAGTCTGACGTCGGCGGTGAGGGGTCCGAATTCGGAGGCGAAGTTGAGCAGGTTGTAGCTGCTGGCTCCGGCGAACGAGTAGATGGTCTGTGCCGGGTCGCCGACCACGCAGATGTTGCGGTTGTCACCGAGCCATCGGGTGAGCAGCCGATGCTGCAGGGGCGAGACGTCTTGGTATTCGTCGACGGTGAGCCATGTGATGCCGGAGCGGATGCTGGCCGCCACGTCTTCGTCGCTTTCGATGAGGTGGCAGGTGATGAGCAGGATGTCGTCGAAGTCGATTTCGTTGCGATTGGTTTTTTCGGTTTCGTAGGCTTTGTAGACGTCCACGAATTGGCTTGGTTCCAGTCCTGCCGGCGGCTGGTGGTGGATGGCCGCGCAGACGCGTTCGTAGTCTTCCGGCGCGATGAGTGAGATTTTGCACCAGTTGATTTCGGCTTGCAGGTTGCGCACGGTGTCGTCGTCCACCTGCTGGGTGGTGACTCGGCGTAGGGAATGTTCCACGATTTCGCGCGGATTGAGTGAGATGAACGGCATGGGCCCTTCGCATACGTCTGGCCAGATCCGACGGAGTTGGTGTAGTGCCGCGGAGTGGAAGGTGGCGGCTTTGACGTCGGATGCGACGTCGAGTTGGGATAGTCTGTTGCGCATTTCCGCGGCCGCTTTGACGGAGAAGGTCACGGCGAGCGTGGCGCGCGGATCCCATGCCTTGGTGGCGCATGCGTAGGCGATTCTTCGGGTGACGGTCCGCGTTTTGCCGGCACCTGCGCCGGCGATGATACGGACGGGTCCGCGCACGGCGGTCGCCGCCATGCGCTGCGCATCGTCCAGTCCGTCGAGAATCGCTTCCGCTGTTGCATCCATATGCTCCATTGTGGCAGATTGCGTGACGAGACGGACGTCATCGGCGCGATTAACCGTGAATTCGTGGCAAGTCGCGCCCTTATTAGCCTTCAGTGTGTATTAAGGTTGGAATTGTGACCGAACGAAGCAGATTTATGATGGCCGCCTTGGCGAGCGCGGCGATGCCGAACGCCACCATCGCTGGCACGCGTGACAGCGAGCAGGTCAACGCCACCGACAAGGGGTATGGCATTGATCATGCCGTGGTGCAGGACGCCGCGGGCAAGTTGTATGACACGTTCGCTTCGAACACACCGAAGGGACGCAAGCGTCTCGCTGGTCGCGTGCGTGCCGCGCAGACGTTGATGGGCAACCGCGAGTTGGGCGGATTGGGGTTCGACGTCGATCGCGTTCTGGCGTTCTCCAACGGCGAACAGGAGAGGTCCGTCACAGGAGACGTTTCCGTGATGATCGCCACGCATCATGATGGTCAGGCGCGTCCGCTGACGCTGCTGACGTTGGATGACTGCGCCAGCGTGGGCACCGCGTTGGGCGCGATACACCGTCTTCGTCCGGATTTTCTGCAGGAGGCCGGCTATCCGGTGTTCTCCACGGGGCAGATTCGCGCGCAGCTGACCGCATGGATCAAGCGTTTGCGTCAGGCTGGCCATGTGCCGCAGGAGATCACGACGAGCTGGTCCGACGTTCTTGAAACGGACGGCCTGTGGTCGTTCGCCACTTGTCCGGTGCATGGTGGCCTGTCCGACGGCGATGTGCTGTTCTCGGGCTCGTCGATCACCGCCATCACGAACTGGCAGGATATGCAGGTCAATGATCCGGCACGTGATTTGGCGTGGATTTTCTCCAAGCTTGACGAGAACCACCGTAATGCGTTGCTCAGCGCGTATGGACGTATGCTGGGCAATCGTCTGGATGATCTGATCATGCTGCGCGCCAACCTGTGGCTGCAGATGGAACAGGTGGGCGATTTCATCAGCGCGTTGAATCAGGCCGATAGCGTCAAGATCATGCAGTTCAAGGCGCAGGTGGAACGTTTGGCTCACCAGTTGGGTATGCTCACCGCGAAGAACCACAGGCCGAGCGAGACGCGTCAGGACGAGCAGAAGGCCGGCAACCGTCCGCCGAGCACCATCACCGTGGGCACGTTGCTGGACGAATCGGAACGTCGCAGGCAGGCGGCGGCGCAGCAGAGCAACGATGCCGACGCGACCGGCGAACGTCATATCGACGCGACCGATATGGATGATGACAGGACCGGCGATTTCGATGTCACCGGCTCCCAGCCCGTCCGTAAGACGAAGCAGATCGTCGATGACGCCACGGAAGCGTTCGATGTGACCGCCGCCGAACATATCACCTCCGCCGGCATGGTTTCCGGCAATGCCGATTCGGACGATACGAGCGAACGTGAGGAATCCCCCGTCAGCACGTTCGTTCCGGAGCAGTCCGCGAAGGAACGTCACGAGTCGTTGCCGTCCAGTTCAACCATTGTGATCAGCACGTTGCAGACCGCCGATGGCAGCGATGACACGAACGAGGAGGAAATTCCTCAAGCCCATAGCGAAGCGGCGACCATGCTCATTCCGCTGCTCGAACGCGATGAGGCCACTATGCAGAAGGCCAAAGCGGAGGTCGACCGGCTGCAGGCCGAGGACGCCACCGATGAGAAACCGCGCGTAGAATAAGCGCATACATTGCAAACGAATTTGCACACGAACACCCTTACAAGGAGCATCATGGATATCGAACTGGGCATTCAGAACGTGGCGCGCACCGTCACCTTCAGCACCGAGCAGAGCGCCGACGAGGTGAACAACGTCATCGCCGAGGCCGTGGAGAATGGCAAGACCATCAACCTGACCGACGACAAGGGCCGTCGCATCGTGGTGCCGGCCGGTTCTCTCGGCTATGCCATCATCGGTTCCGAAACCAAGCACGCCGTCGGCTTCGGCAATCTCTGATCGCCACCAACAAACGCGTTGGACACGTTCCATATGAAAAAGGCGTCGGACCATATCAGGTTCGACGCCTTTTTCATATTCGATTCATGTATCCGGTTCACGCTTGGAAATTCCATATCCGGATTTCATGCGGCATGTGAGCTGCCGACGCGACCGATCAAATCCACACCCCGATGCAGGATTTCGCGTACGGTGTCGTCGTCGGTAAGGTTCTCGCCCAGACCGTTCGGCTTGCCTTTGCCATGCCAGTCCGAGCCGCCGGTCACCAGCAGATCGTGCCGTGCGGCAATCGTCAGCAATCGTTCCCGCTGTTCCGGAGGATTGCCGCGATGCCATACTTCCAAGCCGTCCAAGCCGTCGGCGATCATCGCGTCAAGCTGCTCGTCGGACAGCAGCCGGCGGTTGCGTTGCGGATCGCCCGCATGCGCGGCGACCACCACACCGCCCGCCCCCTTGACGGCGGCGATGACCTCGTGCGTCGATGACGACGGCGTGGGAATGTAATACTTGGATTTGGCGCTCACCGCGTCGGCGAACGCGTCGGAACGCGTCTCGTATACGCCCGCCGCGACCAGCGCGTCGGCGATGTGCGGACGGCCGATTGTGGTGCGCTCCCCTTCCTTCACTTGGGCGAGCACATCGTCCCACGTAATCGGAAAATCCTGCGACAGCCGCTCAACCATGCGTTTCGTACGCCGCAATCGCGCCGCACGCGTGTTGGCGAACATGCTGGAAATATGCTCGTTGGACGGATCGTATTGGAAGGCGAGCATGTGCACGGACACATCTTCGTCGACGGCGGTGATTTCCGTGCCCAGCAGCAACGGCAAACCGATTTCCTCCGAGGCTTCCGTCGCCTCGTCCCAGCCGGCGGTGGTGTCATGGTCGGCAATCGCCACACCATGCAAGCCGAGCTTCCTTGCCTGCTCCACCAGCGTGCGCGGCGTCTCCGTACCGTCGGAAAAGACGGTATGGCAATGAATATCCCAACCTTGTGCGGGTGGTTCCGCGTAACTCACGTGACTCATATGACTATCGTAAGCTCGAATCCGCGGTTTTTCGCGTAGACTGAGACATGACAACGTTTGTATTTTGATTTTCCAAGGATTGACGATGAGCGATTTTGAAGGCCAGGCCGCTGTGGACGCAGCCGATGACGAAACGAGCGTCGGCACAGCCGTCGCCATGGACGACGACTACACGAAGCCGCGCGGGTGGCGTCACGGCGCAACGTGGACGTATCTGATCATGCTGCTCGCTTCGGCGGTGGCATTGCTCGTATCGTTCATTCTGTCGGCGGACACGCTGAAAATGGCACGCAATCCCGGGCAGAAGCTCAACTGCGATGTGAACGCCGTGCTGTCCTGTTCCACGGTGGCCGAATCCTGGCAGGCGGAGATCGTGAAGTTCGCCGGATTGAGCTTTCCGAACGCGTTCTTCGGCATTGCCGCCGAATCGGTGTTCGTGACGATCGCGGTGATCGGACTGGCCAAGGTGGCCGTGCCGCGTTGGTTCGCGCTGTGCACATGGCTTGGAGGCCTTGCCGCGTTGGCGTACTCGTATTGGCTGACCACGCAGTCGCTGTTCGTCATCAACGCGATGTGCCCGTGGTGCCTGGTGCTGATGTTCTCCACCACCGTGCAGTTCATGGCGTTGTCGCATGCCACGGTGGCCGTGCAGGACATGCCGTCCGGCCATGCTGGATTGCGCAAGTATTACCGGCTGAATTTCGATCTGATGGTCGATGTGGTGTGGATTGTGGCGTTGATCGTGGTCATTCTCGTCAAGGACGGCCCGATGCTGTTCGCCTGATACGGTTTGCATCGAGCCTTTTACGATGAAGGCCGACCCTGCGGGGCCGGCCTTTTGCCTATCCGCTTTTCGTTTGCTGCCGCAGCGGTTACAGCAGTTCGATTTTGCCCACGATGGTGGCGCTGCCGGTAAGCTTCACGTCTTCGTCGGTCACGTCGACGCGCAAGGTGCCGCCACGTACGGTGATGGTCCAATGGTCGATGCCGGTTTTGGCGCGCAACGTGATGGCGGTGGCGCATAGGCCCGTGCCGCACGACAGGGTTTCGCCGCAACCGCGTTCGTTGACGCGCATGGTGGCCTCGCCCGCATCGTCGCCTTCGCTTTGCTCGTCGATGCGCACGAACTCCACGTTCTGGTCCGACGGAATCTCGGGCGCGACGACCGGCTTGGTGACCAGATCAAGGTCTTCGACGTTCGGCAGGCTGGCGAACGCGTCTTCAAGTACGGCCACGACGTGCGGATTGCCCATGTCCACGAACGTGCCACGTGCGGAACCGGACGTGCCCGGAATGGTCACTTCGTAACCGTCGACGTCGCCACGCTTCCATGCGCCCATCTCCACTTGGAAAACGTCCTTGCCAAGGCCCGGCACATCGCCGAGCGAAGTCAGGACCTTCACGCCGGCGCGGGTGCCGAGATGGAATGGCTTGCCGCCCGGCTGGTCGGCGATGCCCTGCCGCTGCGCGAACAAGGTGATCGCACGTGTGCCGTTGCCGCACATCTCGGCCAGCGAGCCGTCCGCGTTGCGGTAGTCCATGAACCAGTCCGCATCGCCCGCCGCGCAATCGGCGATCTGCCTTTCGTTCACATCGGACACCGCCTGCGGATGCGCCAGACGGATCAGGCCGTCGCCGCCGATGCCGAAATGGCGGTCGCACAGGAATCGCACTTCATCGGCGGTCGGCTCGTGCGTACCGTCTTCGTCGAGATACACCACGAAATCGTTGCCGGTGGCGTGCGCTTTGTAAACAATGCTTGGAATGCTCATACCAGTTCACTCTACACGCGGTAGGCTATTGAAAGCGTTTGGCGTATGCGCCTGCGGGCATGCGCGCGATGGCAAAGGAGGACGTATGGCTTCAACGGCACCTATCGGCGTTTTCGATTCCGGTTTGGGGGGTATTTCCGTGGCGCGTGAGATCCGCCGCGACATGCCGAACGAACATGTGCTGTATTTCGGCGACTCCGCGAACGCTCCATACGGCACGAAATCGCCCGAACAGGTGCGCGAACTGTCCGACGTCATTGTGAAACGATTCGTGGAACAAGGCGTGAAAGCGGTCGTGATCGCCTGCAATACCGCCACTTCCGCCGCAGCCAACGAACTGCGCGACACATACGACATTCCGATCATCGGCATGGAGCCGGCATTGAAGGTGGCTTGCGACCGTGGTCACGGCAAGCGTCAGCGCGTCATCGTGGCCGCCACTCCCCTGACGTTGCGTGAACGCAAGTTCGCCGTGCTGATGGACCGGTTCAAGGCCGATCATACGATTTTTCCGGAGCCCTGCCCCGGTCTGGTGGAGATCGTGGAGCATGGGCAGCTTGACGACCATGATGTGGTGATGCGCACGCTGCACCAGTATTTCGACCAATACGATCTGTCCACGATCGACTCCGTTGTGCTCGGCTGCACGCATTTCGTGTTCTACCGCGATTATTTCCGAGAACTACTGCCCGATACGGCGGCGATCATCGACGGCAACGAAGGCACTGTACGTCATCTTGGCGTGGTGCTCGAATCGTTGGGCAAGCTCGCTCCGGAAGACGCGGAAGGCGGCATCGAGCTGGCCAATTCCGACACTTCCGCACGAATCGCGCAGTTGGCGCAGTCGCTGCTTGATCGCTGAGCGCGAATGTCCCGACAGACCGCGTAAAGTCGAATGAAACCCGGCAAAAGGGACGGACTTGCGAAAGGACGGGCGCATATGGCCAACAGGACAGCGATGATCGACGTCGGCGGCGGTTTCCGCGCGATTTACGGCGCGGGTGTGATGGACCGCATGCTGGAGGACGGCATACATGTCGACCATTGCTATGGTGTTTCCGCCGGCAGCGCCAATATGGTTTCCTACATTTCCGGACAGCACGGGCGAAACCACACGTTCTACACGCAGTACGCGTTCCGTAAGGAATACGCGAGCTTCGACAGCTATGTGAAGAACCACAATTACGCGAACCTCGATTATGTGTACAGCACGCTGAGCAACCACGATGGCGAGAATCCGGTGGATTACGAGGCGTTTGCGGCGAATCCGACCGAATTCACCGTGGTGGCCTGCAATGCGGACGATGGTTCCACGAAGTATTTCGACAAGTCAGATGTGGGCTACGACAATTACGACATCATGAAGGCGTCATCGGCGGTGCCGGTGGCGTGCGAACCGTATGTGATCGACGGCGTCCCGTATTACGACGGGGGCATCGCCGATCCGATTCCGGTGCAGAAGGCCATCGATGACGGCTATGACCGCATCGTGGTGATCCTCACCCGTCCGAAAGACACCGTACGCGAGCAGAAGAAGGATATCGGCCCGGCCACGATTCTGAAGCGCACGCACCCGGAGGCCGCGGAAAAGCTGATGAACCGCTATCAGACGTACAACGACGAGGTGGCGTTGGCCAAGGAATACGAGAAGGATGGCCGTGTGCTCATCCTCGCGCCGGAAAGCATGTACGGCTTGAACACGCTGAGCAAGTCGTTCGAAGGTCTGGAACGCATGTACCGCGCCGGCTATGCGGCGGCGGCCGCGATTCCAGCGTTCCTGGAAAGCTGAAATCCGTTCTTCCGCAGCGCTGTCATGCGTTTCCAACGGTTCTAACGGCAACCGCATGACAGCAATCGCATAATGCAATCATATGGCAGCGGTTATGTACGTTACGGCATCGCAACACGCGTAACCGGGCGGCGGCTATGCTGGAACGCATGGAAAAGCAGAATCGTATTTTTTCCGGCTTTGATGCCGATGCCATCGATCGCACCACCGCCGCAGATCTGGCCGAAGTCGGTTCCGACAAGTGGACCCGCTACCCCGGCTGTATCGGCGCGTTCATCGCGGAAATGGACTACGGCCTGGCGCCGTGCATCCAGCAGGCCATCGACAGCGCCTGCGACCATTGCAAACTCGGTTACATTCCCGAACCGTGGAAGCGCCGCGTGGCCGAGGCGTGCGCCGGCTGGCAGAAAAGCCACTACGGCTGGGACGTGGATCCGGACATCATCCGCGTGGTGCCGGACGTGTTGGAAGCGTACGAAATCTTCCTGCGCGAGCTGGTCGGCGCCGGCAATGCCGTGGTCGTGCCGACGCCCGCGTACATGCCGTTCCTGAGCGTGCCGAAGCTGTACGACGTCGACGTGATCGAAATCGAAATGCTTCAGGGAACCGACGAAACGACCGGCGAGCGCGAATGGCTGTTCGATTTCGACGCCATCGAACACGCGTTCGCGGCTGGCTGCCATGCGTTCGTGCTGTGCAATCCGCACAATCCGATCGGCAAGGTGCTTACGTTGGCCGAGGAGCAGCGGCTGTGCGAGCTGGCGGAACGGTACGACGTGCGTATTTTCAATGATGAGATTCACGCGCCGTTCGTGTTCGAGGGGCGTCATATTCCGTATCCGACCATCAGCGAGGCGGCCGCGCGGCAGTCTATGACCGCCACCAGCGCGTCGAAGTCGTTCAACATTCCGGGTACGAAGTGCGCGCAGGTGCTGCTGACGAATCCGGCGGACCGTGAGATGTGGGCGGAACGTGCGGAGTGGAGCGAGCATCAGACCGCCACGATCGGTGCGATCGCCACCACCACCGCCTACAACGAGGGCGATCCGTGGTTCCAGGACGCGCTTTCCTACGTGCGACGCAATCTTGGGTTGTTCGACAAGCAGATGCGCACGCGGTTCTCGGGCGTTGGCTATATTCGCCCGCGCGGCACGTATATCGCATGGCTGGATTTCGGCCCGCTCGGCATTGACGATCCGGCCGCGTATTTCCTTGAGAAGGCGAAGGTGGCGCTGACCGACGGCCGTTCGTGCGGCCGCGCGGGAGCCGGCTGCGCGCGCGTGAACATGGCGATGCCGTATCCGCTGCTGGTGGATTGCCTCAACCGCATGCATGACGCGTTGCAGGCGGACGGTTTGCTTTAAAGTTTTCCGTCTTTCGTGTGTGACCGACGCTATGGTCGGCCACACACGCCATATTGCGGGAAAAGCCGCCGAATCATTGCGATTGCAACGGTTGCGCTATGGGCGAATAGCAGCATGTTACGATGGCCGCACACCACCGTCGGTGGACGCGCGACGCGAATCCAGCGTATGCGTTTCATTGAGAAGAAGGCTTTACGAATATGCGATTCCCCTACAGCGGCAACGGCACATGGACGCCCGACTACCACTGCGGTTTCATTGATGCCGTCAAACGTTTTTTCATCGGCTACATGGAGTTTCGGGGGCGTTCCAGCAGACGCGAGTTCTGGCTCGCCATGCTGTTCTTCATTCCGGTCAGCGTGCTGATATTCCTTATTCCGGCTGCCGGAACGGTGTCCGGAATACTGTGGATGCTGGCCACCATGGTGCCGATCATGGCCATCTCCTTCAGAAGGCTGCATGATGCCAACCGCACCGGCTGGTGGTTTCTGCTTGGGCATGTCGGCACCATTCTGGCCCTTGCGATGCTGGTCATCATTGCGTTCGGCCTGGTCATCATCGAAATCGGCATGATCATGGTCATCCCCCACGAGCCACCGAAACTCGACTTTCACAACCCGAACAGCTTCCCGGGAATGCTGCTCACGCTGTTCTACGTCAGCCTCGGCATGGCCGGCATCTCGCTGATCATCCAAGCATTCCTGTACTCACTGCCCAGCAAGCCCGAGGGCGTCCGCTTCGACTGATGTTCTCAGCGACATCCCGTTTCTCTCCCCTCCCTGCATTACCCTCTTAGCCCTTTTGTATGGAAACGTTCCATCTCACATTAAGACAGAGCAGTGAGCTCGGTTAACAAAACTCCTATAATCACATCTATTGTCTTCCGTCGTCATAAGCGACGGAATGTCAACATCAGAGGAGAAAACAATGAAGAGAAACATGCTCCACCGCCTGGTCGCCATGGCCGCGGCGGGAACCATGCTGATGTCGGTCGCCGCATGCGGCTCGTCATCCGATAACAACGCCACCACCAGCAATTCCAGCGACACCTCGCTGATTTCCGTGAACAACAGCGAGCCACAGAACGGTCTGATTCCGAGCGACACCAACGAAATGGGCGGCGGCAAGGTCATCCGCTACCTGTTCGAAGGTCTGGTGAGCTTCGACGCGAAGGGCAAGCAGCATCTTGAAGTGGCCGAAAGCATCACACCGAACGAGGACGCCACCAAGTACACGATCAAACTGAAGAAGGGTTGGAAGTTCACCAACGGTGAGGCTGTGACCTCCCACTCCTTCGCCGACACCTGGAGTTTCGCCGCCAATGTGAAGAACGCGCAGAAGACCTCGAGCCGCTTCTCCACCATCAAGGGCTATGACGAGCTGCAGGATCCGAACGTCGATCCGAAGGCCAAGCTTTCCGGCCTTTCCACTCCGGACGACTACACGCTGATCGTCGAGCTGAACAAGCCTGATTCCGTGTTCCCGACCAAGCTCGCGCACCAATCCATGTTCCCGCTGCCGAGCGTGGCATTTAAGGACATCAAGAAGTTCGGTCAGGCTCCGATTGGCAATGGTCCGTACAAGTTCAAGTCCTGGTCGCATGACAAGAACATCATCATCGTGCCGAACAAGGATTATAAGGGCAGCCGCAAGGTATCCAACAACGGCATCGAATACCGCGTCTATACGAATGAGGATTCCGCTTACTCCGACGTGCTGTCCGGCAACCTCGACGTGATGGATCAGATTCCACAGTCCGCGGTGAAGACCTTCCGTCAGGATTCCAGCGTGATCGCCTACAGCCAGGCAGGATCCTCATTCCAGTCCTTCGTCATTCCGGAACGTCTTGAGCATTTCGGCAACGACGAGGAAGGCCAATTGCGTCGTCAGGCCATTTCCATGGCCATCAACCGCGACCAGATCGTCAAGAAGGTTTACAACAACACGAAGACCCCGGCCACCGATTTCACTTCACCGCTCGTCCCCGAATATGTGAAGAAGCTGGAGAAGAACGGCGACAACCTGAAGTACAACGCTTCCAAGGCCAAGGAACTGTGGAAGAAAGCCAATGCCATCAAGCCATGGTCCGGCAACTTCCGAATCGCCTATAATGCCGATGGCGGCCATAAGGAATGGGTCGATGCCGTGTGCAACCAGATCAAGAACACACTCGACATCGACGCCGCTGGCGAGCCGTACGCCACGTTCAGCGACGTGCGTAACCAGGTGACCAACCGCACCATCAAAACCGCGTTCCGTGCCGGCTGGATGCTGGATTACCCGTCCGCTGAAGATTATCTCAATCCGCTATATGCCTCCAGCTCCGCTGACGGTCATGGTTCGAACGATGGTGATTACAAGAGCGCGGAATTCGACAAGCTCCTGAACGCCGCGCTCGCCCAGACCGACGTAAAGAAGCGAACCGAGGACTTCACCAAGGCGCAGGAAGTGCTGGCCAAGGATCTTCCGGTGATTCCGCTGTGGAACGACAACGTCGCCGCCGCGTCCGCGACGAACGTGAAGAACGTGTCGTTCGACTACACCAACCTGCCTACCTACAACACCATCACCAAGTGACGGCTTCGTTGTGACGTTTTGCTGCCAATCGGCAACGAAAAACGAGTGGGGGTTAGAATACGTAATTGATTGGAAACCCCACACGGCGGTTTTGAACCGTTTAGTTTTTTTTATTTGGGCGGGAAAACAATTGCGTC